>JAESFG010000151.1_pt1 | contig 209220 bp, 220 predicted proteins | sample 9269371 | NCBI WGS metagenome assembly JAESFG01 (sample SAMN14506227, study PRJNA617093) | algae metagenome | isolation source: Aetokthonos hydrillicola CCALA 1050 (B3-Florida) and co-occurring... | place: USA: South Carolina | collected 2013-01-01 | reverse complement strand
CATTCCAAGCTCGACGCAATCCGTTCCCTCAAACGCTATCTTGCCCGCGAGGTCTTTACCCTCATCACACAGCGCCAGAAGGAGATCAACGCCTCGCGCATAGCCGCTTGACAAACAGAAGGGCGTCTAAGGGTCCCAATATACGTTACTGGCGTTTGGCAGTCAGTGCAAAGACGCCGGTGTCAGACCGTCGACCGGATCGGTGGGTAACGCTTACGACAACGGGATATGCGAGAGCTTCTTCGCCACGCTCGAACGCGAACTGCTCGACCAACGTCCGGTTCCGCTCGCACGCCGAGGCCAAGGTGGCGATCTTCCACTTCATCGAGGGCCTCTATTATCCGTCACGCCGCGATTCGGCGCTAGGCTACCCTGCCGATCCCACTTTCGAGTTGGCTCCGTTCATTGCCTGCCACACTCTCGGCGCGGTGGCGGGCATGTCGAACCGGTCGATCCCGAACGACGACAGCGCGTCGAGCAGAGCGTTGTAGGCCGCGGCCAGTGCGCCGCTGGTTCCCGCCTCTCCGACGCCCTTGGCGCCGAGAGGATTGTTGGGGGAGGGCACGTCGACATGATCGGTCAGGAAGCTCGGCAGGTCGTCGGCTCGCGGCATCGCATAGTCCATGAAAGAGCCGGTCAAGAGTTGACCCGAAGCCTCATCGTAGCGCGCTTCCTCCAGCAGGAACTGGCCGAGCCCCTGCGCGATGCCGCCATGCAATTGTCCGTCGACCAGTGTCGGGTTTATGCGGTTGCCGACGTCGTCCACCGCCACGAAACGAACGATACGCGTCGAGCCGCTATCCCGGTCGATCTCGACCTCCGCGATGTGGCAGCCGTTCGGAAAGGTTGGAGGGACGTTGCAGGTGGCCAGGACCGACAGCGCGCCGCTCTGGCGCACGATCTCGGCCAGCGAGAGGCTCTGGCCGGTATCGCGGTGGAAGACCTTGCCGGTCACGTAGCTTAGCCGGTCGGCCGGCGTCTGGAGCAGCCGCGCCGCCTCGGCGATGGCCTGGTCGACAAGCTTTTCGCAGGCAAGGATTGCCGCGGCCCCGCCCACCATCATCGAGCGCGACGCGAACGAACCGACGCCGCCGGGCACACGGGCAGAATCGCCGTCGGCCAAGTGCGTCAGTCCGGGCGCGATTCCGAGCCGTTCCGAAACCAGCTGACGCAACACCGTCTCGTGGCCCTGACCGTTCGACTGCAGGCCGCTTGCAATGGAGACCAGGCCGGCGCCGTCGACGTCGAGCCGAAGGTCCTCGACGGGGATGACGCCCGCGATTTCGAGATAGCAGGCGATGCCGAGGCCGAGCAGCTTGCCCTTGCTTTGGGCAATCGCGCGCCGTTGGGGAAAGCCTCCGTAGTCGGCCAGCGCCAGCGCCTTTTCCAGCACCGCCGGAAAATCCCCGCTGCAATAGACCATGCCGTTTGCCGCGCGGTAGGGCATAGCCGAGGCGGGAACAAGGTTGCGGCGGCGGATCTCGGCGCGGTCGAGCCCAGTCGCAGCGGAGCCGGCATCGACGAGTCGCTCGAGTATCAGGTTTGCCTCCGGCCGGCCCGCCCCGCGATAGGGCGCGGTCGGGTTGGTGTTGGTGTAGACGCAACTTATGTCCGCCTGGATCGCCGGCGTGCGATAGACGCCTGCTACCGAATTGAAGAAGTTGCGCGTCGCCGTGAACGTCGTGAAGCTCGTATGGTAGGCGCCGATGTTGACGGTCGACCGGAAGCGGAAGGCGAGGAAGCGGCCGGTTGCGTCGAGAGCCAGATCTCCCTCGATCACGCTGTCGCGGCCATGGCTGTCGGTGAGGAAAGCCTCGGAGCGGGACGGCGTCCACTTCACCGGCCGACCTATGCGACGGCTTGCTTCCAACAGCGTTGCATAGTCCGGGTAGGCGTGCGTCTTGGATCCGAACCCCCCGCCGACGTCGCACGTCGTGACACGCACAGCGCTGGGCGGAAGGTTCATCAGGGCCGCGACCTCCGCCGACAGGCCGGTCGCGCCCTGCGAGCCGGCATGCAGCCGGAAGGTGCCACTCGCCGCGTCCCATTCGGCCGCAACGGCGCGCGTCTCCATGGCGTTCACGACCAGCCGCTGGCTGAGCACGGATGCGGTCACGACATGGGCGGCGGCGGCGAAAGCCCGGTCCACCGCGGGCTTGTCCCCCGCATGGTAGCGCAGCGCGACATTGTCGGGCGCGTGCGGCCAGACCGGCTCGCCGTCGCCGCCCGGCCTGGCCACCGGCTGCAGCTCATCCAGCTCGAACACAATCGACTCGAGCGCGGCTTGCGCGGCGGCGGTCGATTCGGCCAGGACCAGCGCGATCGACTCGCCGACGAAGCGCACCCGGTCGCAAGCGAGAGGCGGCCAGTCCGGCACGACCATGGCCGAGCCGTCGGCGTTCTGCTGCGGCAGTACCGGTATCTTCCCATAGCCGAGCGAGGAGAAGTCGGCCCCGGTCAGGACTGCGACCACACCGTCGCAGGCAAGCGCCCGACCTGCGTCGATGGAGATGATCCGCGCATGCGCCACGGGCGAGCGCAGGAAGGCAGCATAAACCTGCCCAGTCAGGTTCAGGTCGTCGCCGTAGCGGCCCCTGCCGGTGACGAGGCGCTCGTCCTCCAGCCGGCCGCGGAAGGGCGCTTCAGGCTTCACGGGCCTGCAACTCCGCCAGCGCCGCATCGACCGCCGCGCCAGTGGGTGCCTTGAAGCCAATCGCGTTCAGCGCGCCGCCGAGCGCCGTCAAAGCAAGCAGCGCGTAGGATGGATTGGCGGTGAGCCCCATGTGCCCGATCCGGATCAGCTTTCCCTTCGTTTGCGCGCGGCCGGGCGCCAGGGCGACCCCGAAATGGCGCCGCACCGCAGACAGTATCGTCTCATCCGTCAGTCCCTCGGGAATGCGCACGGCCGTGCAACTCGGCGAGGCGATCTCATCGCGCGCCGGCCACAGGGCAAGCCCGAGAGCCTTGATGCCGGCGCGGAATGCCGAAGCGGTCAATGCGTGCCGCTTCCAGACCTGTTCCGGCCCTTCGGCGAGGTAGAGCAGAAGCGCAGCCTCAAGCGCGTGTATTTCCGCCCCCGATGTCGTGAACGGAAAGGGCCGATTACGCGACCAGGAATCGCGCCAGTCGAGGACACTCAGGATGGAATTGCGGGGCGCCCTAGGATTGGCCTCCATTTTTCGCCATCCGCGTTCCGACGCATAGACCATGGTCAGGCCTGGCGGGGCGCCCAGGCATTTGCTCGATCCGGTGATGTAGAAGTCTGCGCCGATCTCTGTGGGCTGGGAGTCCATGCCGCCGAAGGCGGATGTCGCGTCGACGATCAGGACCGCATCGCTCATCTCGCGCACGACCTTGCCGATGGCATGCACCGGATTGATCGTGCCGGAAGGCGTATCGTGGTGAAGCAGCGAGATCACCTTGATATCGGGCCGTTCGCGGAGCAGCCGGCGGACATCCTCCGGATCGATCGCCTCGTTGAACGGGACGGCGTGTTCGACCACCTCGCCGGCATGTGGCCTTGCGTAGTCCCCGAAGCCCTTCGAGTAGACGCCCGAGACAAGATTGAGCACCGTGTCGCCATTGGCGATCAGCGAGGCGGCGGCGGCCTCCGCGCCGAGCACCGGGTCTGCCTGCAGCACGATCGGATGACTGTCGGTGCGCATCGCCGTCTTGAGGAGGTCGCTCACCCGCTCGTAGAAATCCTGGTAGTAGGGGTCGAAGTCGTATGGGAGCTGGCGCGCCATTGCCCTGAGGATTTCGGGATAGACCTCGACCGGGCCGGAGGTCAGCGAAAACAGCGGCGGCTTTTGGGCGTTGCGGCTCATGGTCAGGCTGCCAATTGTTCGGCCGCGAGGATCGCGCGGCCACGGATGAAGTCCGACGCTTTCTCAGCGATCATGGTAATCGGCGAATTGATATTGCCTCCCGTAAGATCGGGCATCACGGATGCATCGACCACGCGCAGGCGTTCGACGCCGAAAACCCGCAACTGCGGATCAACGACCGCCATGCGGTCCCCCGGCAGCCCCATGCGACAGGTGCCGGCAGGGTGATGGGCCGTGGCCGCGTTCTGGGCAATGTGGGCATCGATGTCGGCGACGTTCGCCAAGCCGTTGGTGCGCTCCTTGTCGACGTGGCGCTGGACCGACGCCTGGTGTCCCAAGTCGCGCACCAGCTCCACCGCCGCGCGGATATAGGCGCGGTCCGCGTCCGTCGCGATGAAGTTCTGGTAGATGCGCATCGGCTGGGCCGGGTCGCCCGAGGCCAATTCGAGATGGCCGCGGCTCTCGGGCCGCAGCATGACGGCGCGGCAGGCGAAGGCGTCGGCATAGGGTTGCTTGAACGGGGCAAGGTAGGGGCCTGCCCCGATCGGCGTTGCCCGAAACAGGATCTGGACATCCGGCAGTTCGGACGCGCGACGTGTCTTCAGGAAGGCGGTCCAGCCACTCGGCAGGTCGGTCGCGAAGCCTGTTCCCAGGAAATATGATCGCAGGATGTCCGGGGCGATACGATCGAAGCGCATCTTGTGGTGCATGGAGCCCGTGCCCTTGCGGGAGTACTCGATGCCGACGGAGAGGTGGTCCTGCAGCTGTTTTCCCACGCCGGGCAGGTCGGCTACCGCCTTGATGCCATGCTGGGCAAGGTCGGCGGGGTCGCCGATACCGGAAAGCATGAGCAGTTGCGGGGAATTGACAACACCTCCCGCGAGGAGGACCTCGCGGCTTGCCCGGGCGATGGTCGATGAACCGTCCCTGCGGTATTCCACGCCGACGGCGCGGCCCTTCTCGATGACCACCCGGCTCGCCAAAGCGCCGGTGACGAGCGTGAGGTTCGGCCGGTCGAGGACCGGCTTCAGGTAGGCGCTGGCTCCACTGCAGCGGCGACCCTTGTGGATGGTCATCTGCATCCAGCCGAAACCCAACTGCTCGGGACCATTGTGGTCGTCGTTGAAGGCGAAGCCCAGAGCCTCGCAGGCCCGAAACCACCCTTCGATCAGCGGATCGCGGAAATGCGACCGGCGGGTGACCAGCGGGCCGTCGCCGCCGCGATACTGGCTGGGGCCGTCCTCCCAGCGCTCCTGCTTGCGGAAATAGGGGAGGGCCTTCTCGAAGGACCACTCCGCCAGCCCCGATCTCGCCCAGCGCTCGTAGTCGCCTCGGTGGCCGCGGACATAGGTCATGGCATTGACCGAGGACGATCCGCCGATCACCTTGCCGCGGGCAAACTCGATCTCCCGGTTGTTCAGCCGCGGCTCCGGCTGGCTGAAATACATCCAGTCGTGCAGCAGTTCTGCAGGATCTTGCCCCAGCCGAGCGGGAGCTGGATCCAGGGATCATTGTCCCACCCGCCGGCCTCCAGCACGAGAACGTTCGCCGACGGATCTTCGGACAACCGGTTAGCCAGCACGCATCCGGCCGAGCCGGCGCCTACCACGATGTAGTCGAACTCGGTTGTGGAGGGCATCAAGCGTTCCTGAACCGGAGGCGGGTCCTTGGCGTCCTCTTAAAGCGTCTGGCGGTCGTGCCTTTGTCGTGAGATCCGGCCGCCCTGCGTCACACGTTTACGCCCTGCTTGCGCAGCTTGGCCTTCTCGTCCTCGAAGATCTTGTTGTCGGCGAAACCGACCGGCCCCGGGCGCCCCGTCCCGATGATCGTCTGGAGGTATGCGCCCTCCATCCCTTCGTTGATGAAGCCATGCAGCACGCCGGGTGGGCAGGAGATGCAGCCCCACGGCCCCATGCGCTTGCTCACCCGGTTGCCGTGCTCGTCCTCGATGAAGAAGGTCACGATGCCCTTCAGCACGAAGAAGACTTCGTCCACCTCATGGGTGTGCGCCGAGCCACCCTGCCCAGGCGGCAGGAACATCACCGAGAGCGTCAGGTCGTTCGCAGGTATGTGGTTCGGATCGTCGTGCTTGCCGGAGCCGCCCGCGCCGATGAAGCGATGCTGGGCGCGCTTGCGGCCCTCCAGGTGGGAATCGGCAAACGCGTTCCAATCCGGGGTTATGTCACTGAAAACCTTGGTGTAGCGCTCCATCAATTCCTCGAGCGGCGTGTCGACGAGGTGTTTGGGGCGCTCGTGCTTGATGGTTGAGCTCATGGGGTCTCCGTGAATCCGCTTCACCCGTCGGGAGCCGCGCAGCGCAGGCAGCGGCATCGCCCACCAGCAATCGTTGCGACGCGGGCAGTGTTATTTCAAACAGAATTATTCGAGCCCGGCGTTGCTATTCCTCGAACGCTTACGCCGACAGGAATTTGATGTTCACGTTCTTGACCTGGGTGCAGGCCAGCAGTTCGTCGAGGCATTCCTCACGGCCAAGGCCGGACTGTTTCATGCCGCCGAACGGCGCGCCGAGAAAGTGGTAGCCGACCTGGTTGATCCAGACGTAGCCTGCCTCCACGCGCCCTGCGAGCCGGTGCGCGGCGTCCAGGTCCTGTGTGAAGATCGACGCCGTCAGCCCGTAGTCCAGAACGTTGGCCTCCCGCACGACGCTGTCCTCGTCCGACCAGCGCAGGATCGAGAGCACAGGACCGAAGATCTCCTCGCGGGCGACGCGCATGGCCATGGTCACATCCGCGAAAACCGTGGGTTCGACATAGTAGCCGCCGGAAAGCGTCGCGTCGGAGGGCGTCCCTCCGCCCGTGACGAGCCGGGCGCCTTCCTCGCGCGCGAGCCGCACATATTCCACGACCTTGGCGCGCTGCTCCGCACTCACCAGCGGGCCCATCCGCGTGTCCTCATGCTCCGGCAGACCGGGCCTGACAGCGGCGACGGCATGGGCAATCTTCGCTACAAGCTCGTCATGGACGGAGTCGTGCAGGAAGATCCGTGTGATCGAGCCGCAGGACTGGCCGCTGAGTGCCAGGTTCATGCCGGCGACCGCGCCGGCCACGACGGCATCCTTGCGGGCGTCCGGGCGGACGATCATGGCATTCTTGCCACCAAGCTCCAGCGCCACCGGCCGCACATGCTCGGCGGCGGCGCGCATCACCGCCTTGCCGGTGGCAATGCTGCCGACCAGTGACGAGCGCGCGATCTTCGGGTGGGCGGCGAGCGCTGCCCCGCAGGCGCGGTCCCCCGTCAACACGTTGAACACGCCGGGCGGCAGCGCATCGGCCCATATCCCGGCGAGCCGCAGGGCCGACAGCGGCGTCTGGTCGGCGGGCTTGACGACGACGCTGTTGCCGGCCGCAAGTGCCGGCGCCACCCGCCCCACGGCGAAAAGGATCGGATGGTTGTAGGCAAGGACGCACCCCACGACCCCCCATGGCTCCCGAACCGTGTAGTTCAGGTTTCCGTCGCCGAAGGGGATCGTCTCGCCCTTCAGTTCAGTCACCAGTCCGGCAAAGAACTCCAGCGTCTGCGCCGAGGTTTCGACGTCGCGTCGCATGACGCTGATGGGCCCGCCGGAATCCAGCGTGTCGATGAGCGCGATCTCCTCGGCGTGCTCGCGGAGGCGCCTGGCGAGTTCGCGCAGGGCGGTTGCCCGCTCCGCAGGCGACTTTCGTCGCCAGATCCGGAAGCCTTCGACAGCAGCAAGGACGGCGGCGTCGACATCCGTCTCCGACGCTGCCGGCACTTCTCCAAGTCCGGTGCCATGGGCCGGGTTTAACGTCGCCATCACCGTTCCGCCCGATGGCGGGTGGAAGGCGCCGCCGTAGAAGAGTTGGCGGACAACCGGTGGCAGGGCGGGAGCAATAGGCTTCGAGTTCATTGCGGCCGTTTCCAATCCCGTTGGCGGGCTTCGGACAGTCGCGTGCGTCCGATGGGGACACAAGCTCAAATTGGACAACTCTCCGTTCGCGGCGCGGCAACCCGCGCGGAGCGATACTGTCGGAATTGCTTTTAGGGAGGCTTCGGTATTCCGCCGAACCGGACGTTGCCGGCGCATTCCGTTGCTGAAATGCGCACACTCTCGTCTGAATTTTGGTGTTGTGCGAACTGTGCGGTTTCGACAATCTCGGAACGATCGAGTGGCGGCAAAGGGCGTCAAGATCCGGGCCTGCCTGGAGCCTCTGAATGCAGCTTGTTTTCAACGGCGTGGCGAATGGACTTGCCGTGGCGGTGCTGGCGCTGGCCTTCCAACTTGTCTATCTGCCAACGAAGATCTTCTATTTCGCGATCGCGGCGGTCTACGCCCTTGCTCCCTTTCCTGCATGGCAGTTGCTCCAGTGGGGCGTCCCCTTGCCGCTGGCGGTTCTGGGCGGGGTTGCCGCTTCGGCCCTGGTCTCCATCCTCATGGAATTGCTGACTCACGGCCCGATGGAGCGTCGGCGTGCATCCTTCTCCGCGCAGTTCATTGCCTCGCTCGGCTACTACATCGTCATCGCGCAGATGCTGTCGGCGCTCTGGGGAAACGATCCGAAGCAGCTTCGTGGCGGAATCGATCCCATCCTCGAACTGAACGGGGTGTACTTCAGCCAGTCTCGAATGATCCTGGCTGGAGGCTGCCTGGCCATGGTATCAGCATTTTTCCTGTGGCTGCGCACGACGCAGGTCGGACTGCAATTCCGCGCACTCTCCGACAATGCCCGGGAACTCGCCATTCGGGGTTACAACATCGAGGCGCTGCGGATCACGGCATTTGCCCTATCGGGCATCCTCGTTGGCCTCCTTGCCACGCTGTCTGCCCTCGATACGGGCTTCTATTCCTACAGCGGGCTGCCCGTATTCCTGCTCGCCGTCGTCGCCGCGATCGTCGGGGGCCGCTATTCCTTCTTTGGCGCCGTAATCGGCGGCATCCTGCTTGGTGTGATGCGCGCCGAGGTGGAGTGGTTTCTCTCCTCGCGGTGGCTCAACGTCGCCACTTTCGGCCTGCTGGTGCTGTTCCTCCTGTTCCGGCCCCAGGGGATCATGGCGAAAGTCCGTCGTCTCGAGGCGGAGGCCTGAGCGTTGGGCTACGTCTTCCACCTTCTCATCCTGTTCGAAGTCTATCTGGTCGTCGCCATCGGCGCGAACGTCATCGTCGGCTACCTTGGCCTGCTGACGCTCGCACATGCCGGCTATTTCGCCGTCGGCGCCTATGTCTATGCGCTCACCTCGATGCTCCTCGGCTGGAACTTCATCGCCGCTTCGGCAGCCGCCGTGGCCATGGCCACGCTTCTCAGCCTGCCGCTTTCGATCGCCGCGTGGCGCTTCCGGGGCGACTTTTTCGTCATGATCTCGCTCGCCGTCCAGGTGGCCATCCATGCGGTGCTGAAGAACTGGCACGACACGCGCGCGCCGCTGGGGTCCTGGAGCAACATGACGAACGGCGACTTCGGCATCATCGGCGTGAAGCGCCCCTCGATTTTCGGTCATGTCTTCCAGTCGCCGCTCTCGGTGGCGATCCTCTACTCCATCCTGGTGCTGTTGGTGATCCTGGGCACGCATCGGCTGCTGACCTCGCCCTGGAGCAGGCTGGTGACCGCCGTGCGTGACGATGAACTCGCAGCCAAGGGGCTCGGCAAGGACATCCGCCTGCTCAAGATGCAGGGCGTCGCGCTGGGTTGCGGACTGGCCGGCTTGGCTGGCGCGATGTTTGCTTCCTACAACGCCTTCGTGGACCCGAAACTGGCGAGCCTCGACCAGTCGACGCTGTTTCTCGCGATGATCATCGTCGGCGGATTGGGTGGCAGCATCGTAGGCCCGATCTGCGGCGCGCTCGTGCTGATCCTGCTTCCCGAAGCGCTGCGGTTCGTCGATTTCCCGCTGACCTTTGCGGCGGAGATGCGGCTCGCGATCTACGGGATCCTGCTCATCCTGCTCATGCAGTTCCGCCCCCGGGGCATTGCCGGCAAGTTCCGGATGGAATGACGGAGATGGACGGCACCCAGGCGCCAATCGTCATGCGCGGCGAGAAACTGCGAAAGAGTTTCGGCGGCCAGACCATCCTCGACGATGCGTCCTTCACCATGCGACAGGGCGAGGTGATCCTGCTGCGCGGTCCAAACGGCTCCGGCAAGACGACGCTGCTCAACATGCTGACCGGCAACCTCGAGCCTGACGCCGGCACACTGCAGATATTCGGCGAAAAAGCTGGCGAGGCCTTCACCTTTCCGCAAGGGACGCTTGCCGCGCTCAATCCGTTCAACCGGTTCAGCCCGGAAGGCATCGCGAACGAGGGCCTCAGCCGCACCTGGCAGGACATTCGCCTCTTTCCGAGCCATTCGCTGCGCGACAACGTCGCTCTCGCCATCAAGCACCAGATCGGGGAGCGTTTCCTGACGGCACTGTTACGCAACCGGGCCGTCAGGTCCGAACAGCAGGGCCTCGCCGCCCAGGCCGACGCGCTGCTCGGGCGCTTCGGCCTCGGCGGACGGGAAGGCTCCTCCGCCGACATGATTTCGCTCGGCCAGTCGAAACGGGTTGCGATCGCCCGCAGCGTGCAGGCCGGCGCTCACATCCTGCTGCTCGACGAGCCGCTTGCGGCGCTGGACGTCAACGGCATCAACGACGTGCTCGGGCTGCTCCGCGACCTGGTCAGCGAGCACAAAGTGACGCTGCTCGTCGTCGAGCACGTCTTCAACATTCCGCGCATCCTCGACCTTGCCACGTCAGTCTGGACCTTGCGCGAGGGCAAGATCGTCAGCGAGGATCCGCAGCAGGTACGCAGCGAGGCGATCCGCGAATCCGCGGATGCCGTCGGGCCATGGCTCGCCTCGCTTTCCACGCGCGCGCCGGTCGAACGCCACATCCTGCCGGGAGGCGCCCTGCTGTCGAGCATCAGGCTTGATGGCGCCGCAGGCGGCGAGCCGATGCTCGCGGTCGAGGATCTCGTCGTCAGCCGCGGGCACAGGCCGATCGTCGGCCGGGCGGACGAGAGCGGCAGGGTCGTCGGCCTGAACTTCAGCATCGGGAAGGGCTTTGTCGCCGTGCTGCAGGCCCCGAACGGCTGGGGAAAGACGACCTTGCTGGACGCGCTTTGTGGCGCCATCCCGCCGTCGCGCGGACGGATCGTGCTTAACGGCGAGGATGTTGCGCGGCTGCCGATCTGGGAACGTGTCCGCCTCGGGCTGAGCGTGATGCAGAGCCGTGACAACTCCTTTCCGAACCTGACGGTCGACGAGTCCCTGAAGCTGGCGCGGGTGGATGGCGTTCCCGAAGGGGTACGCCCTTTTCTCGGCAAGGGGATCTCGGCGCTGAGCGGGGGCCAGCGCCAGAAGGTCGCCGCGGCGTGCGCGATGGCCGGGACGGCCGGGCGCGTGATGATCCTAGACGAGCCGTTCAGTATGCTCGACATGGCCGCCATCGAGGCCATCCAGGCGGCGATCGCGGCCAATCGCGAGGGCGCCACCCTCATCCTGCTTCCGGCCGCGTCGATCGGGTGACCTCGAGGCGCTTGTAGTGAGAAAGGCGAGAGATGCAGCAACGCAGGATCGGACGTGACGGCCCCTTGGTTGGCGCCATCGGCATGGGCTGCATGGCCATGGCGGGCTGGTACGGGACCCGCGACGACGACGCCGCGATCGCAGCAGTACACCGCGCGGTGGACCTGGGCATAAGCCTGTTCGACACATCGGATCTCTACGGCGGCGGCGACAACGAGCGCCTCGTCGGCCGGGCCCTGGCGGGGCGGCGCGACAGGGTGGTGCTGTCGACCAAGTTCGGCAATACTTGGGACGACCGCGGATGGCCGAACGGCGTGAACGGGCGGCCCGACTACTGCCGATCGGCCTGCGACGCCAGCCTGAAACGCCTTGGCGTCGACGTCATTGACCTCTACTACCTTCATCGGGTTGATCCGGAGGTGCCAGTCGAGGACACCATCGGCGCCATGGCGGGACTGGTGGCCGCGGGCAAGGTGCGCCATATCGGCGTTTCCGAGGTGAACCCGAACACACTGCGGCGCGCGCATGCGGTGCACCCGATCTCCGCCCTGCAAACCGAATACTCCCTCTGGTCCCGCGAGCCGGAGACGGAACTCTTCGCGCTCTGCGACCAGCTCGGCATCGGCTTCGTCGGCTACGCGCCGCTCGGGCGCGGCCTGCTCGCGGGCCAGATCAAGAGTCCCGACGACCTCCCTGAGGGAGATATCCGAAGGGTGCTGCCGCGCTTCCAGGCGGATGCGCTGAAGCGCAACGAGAAGCTGGTGGCCCGCATCCGCGAACTCGCGGCTGCGAAGCGTTGCACGCCGGCGCAGCTTGCGCTTGCCTGGATCCTGGTCCGCCAGCCAAACGTCGTGCCATTGCAGGGCGCCGACCGGGCTCCCCTGGTGGAGGAGAATGCCGGCGCCGTGGATGTCGCGCTGTCGTCGGCGGAGGTGGCCGATCTCGATGCTGCCAATCCGCCCGAGGCGGTGACCGGCGGCCGCTATCCGGAAGCCTGGATGGAAGAGATCAACCGCTGAACAGGCATTTCGGCCTCATCGAACCCAGCGCCGGACGTCGCCGATGTCCGGCGTTTGCGTTTTCCGGCTGATCGACGCATCGCCGTTTCAGGCATGCGCGAGCGTGCACGCAACTCTTGCAAGCGTTGCGATTTGCGCAACAATCCGTTCCAAACAAAGTATTTTATTTTCCGGACCCGATCAACGAAGCTTAACGACGCGGAATTGGGACGGGTGGATACGACCGGCGCGAGATCGAATATCCCGAGAGCCAATCGGCACCTGACAAAATAAAACCAAAATCGACCATGTAAGGGGAACTGGGAAATGTTGACAAAGACTTTGATGTCGCTTGTCCTTGCGGTGTCGTCGCTGGGCGCAATGGTCACTCATTCTTCCGCGGACGACGTCGTGATTGCCGGAAGCCTTCCGCTCACCGGTCCTGTCGCGGCATACAGCGGAAACTACTTCAAGGGCTTTCAGCTCGGCCTCGACGAGACGTGCGCCAAGCTGAATGTCGACTGCGCACAGTTCAAGCTCGACGCGCAGGACAATGCCAGCCAGCCGCAGCAGGCCGTGACCATCGCCCAGAGCCAGCTGCTGTCCAATCCGGTAGCCATCGTCTCCGGCACGTCCGACGTCTCCTCTGCGATCGCGCCGTTCTTCGATGACCTCGACGTCGCCCATTTCATGATCGCGTTCGATGCGCGCATCGTCGAGAAGGGCGCCAGCCGCATGCGCATGTTCCCGAACTTCAAGGACGAGTCGCTCGCCTACCTGCGCCTGATCGACAAGCTCCAGCCGAAGAAGATCGTGGCGCTCGTGCTCAACAGCTCGTCCAATACCGAGATGTTCGAGACGGTCGTCGGGCAGGGCATCCGTGACCGCAATATCGATTACACGATCCTGACCTACGACTTCGACACCACCGACTATAGCAACATTGCGCTGAAGGCCAAGGAAGCCAACCCCGACCTCTTCATGATCACCGGCTACTCGTTCCAGATCTACCCGGTGATGAAGGCGCTGCGCTCCTACGGGGTCGATCCTTCCAAGATCGTGGTGACCATGGACTTCATCGATCTCATCTACAACGGTACGCCGGTCGACGAGCTCAAGGGATACTATTTCACGTCGCCGATCTACGAGGTCCCCGGCGCGCTCCCCGGCACCGAGGCCTTCCGCGCAAGCTACAAGGCCAAGTATGGAGCCAATCCGAGCTATGTGGAGGCCTATGCCTACGACACCGCCGCGTTGATCGTCGCGGCGCAGGCCAAGAGCGGCAAGGTCGACAAGGCCTCCATCATCGCCGTCACGCCCTTCGACGGGGTGACTGGCAAGATCACCTTCGACGAATTCGGCGACATCAAGGGTACGACCACCGTCAGCAAGTATGGCGAGGACGGCAACATCACCGAGGTCAAGTAGCTAAAACGGCCTTCCGGCCTCTGGGCCGGAAGGCCAGCGCTTCCGGAGCATTCCCCGTGGCCATCACCGTCACCGCCAATGAGACCCGGCTCTGGCGCGACCTGATGACCATGTCGCGGATCGGGCGGCTTCCCGGCGGGGGCGCCGCCCGCATCGCGTTGAGCGATGCCGACAGGGATGGCCGTTCGCTCTTCATCCACTGGTGCGAGGAGGCCGGACTGGCGGTCTCCGTCGATGCGATCGGGAACATCTTCGCAAGACGGGAGGGCACGGACCCGTCGCTGCCTGCGGTCCTTCTAGGCAGCCATCTCGACACGCAGGCCCCCGGCGGCCATTTCGACGGAGTGCTCGGGGTGCTGGGCGCGCTTGAGGTCATCCGCGCGCTCGACGACGCCGGGGTCAAGACGCGGCATCCCATCGTCATCGTCAACTGGACGGACGAGGAGGCGGTTCGCTACTGGCCGGGCATGCTTGGCTCCAGCGTCTTCTGCGGGTTCATGACGCTGGAGCAGGCCTACGCAGTTCGTGGCCCGGACGGCACGACGGTGGGTGCCGAACTCTCCCGCATCGGCTTCGTCGGGCCGCGCCCGGCGGAGTTCTTCCAGATCCACTGTCATTTCGAGCTTCATATCGAGCAGGGGACGCGGCTCGAGGAGGCGGGGCGGACCATAGGCGTCGTAACCCATACGAACTGCACGCGCTTCGCCGCGGTCGAGTTCAGGGGTGAGAATGGCCAGGCCGCCACCACGCCGATGCGCCGTCGACGCAATGCGCTCGCGGGCGCGGGGCGACTGATCGCCGTCATCGAGCGGGTCGGCGCCAGCGAGGGCGAAGAAGGTTCGGCAAGCGCCGTGAAGATCGACGTCGAGCCCAACAACCATGTCAACCTGCCTAACAGGGCGCTGGTTTGGTACATCGTGAACCATCCCGAGCGGGCCGCCTTCGACCGCATGGTGCAGATGATAGAGAGCGAGGCGCGCAGCATCGCCGCCGAGCAGTCGCTGCAGGTCGAGACCGTGTCGGAATGGCGATCCGATCCACTCCATTTTCCTTCCTGGACGGTCGGGACGCTGGAAGAAGCTGCCAGCGACCTCGGGCTGCCGGCCAAGCGTCTTCACTCGATCGGCGCGCATGACGCGATGGTCGTGGCCAAGCGTGCGCCGACAGGCATGATCTTCGTGCCCTGTCTGGACGGCATTTCGCACAATGAGCGCGAGTACTGCTCGCCCGAGCACGCTGCCGCCGGCGCCTCCGTGCTTGCCACGGCCGCGTTGAGGGCCGCCATACCCGCTTAGGTTCGGCCCGCCGGACCGTTATCCCAGGTGCTTGCGCAACAGTGCGAAAAGGCGTTCCCAGTGGCGCTCCTCGGCGCTGCGCACATGGGTGTCGCGGTCGCGGAAGGCAAACGGATGCCGCGTGCCGGGATAGATCTCGATGCGGTGGGTGACGCCCGCGCCCGCGAGAACGGTGCGCATGGCCTCGATCTGCTCGGGAGGGAAATAGGGATCGTCCTCGGCGCATCCCATGTAGAGTTCGCCCTTGATCGCGCCGGCGACCCGGTGGGCGGAATCCGCACTGTCCATGACCATCCAGGTCGGGCAGAAAGTGGCGATCGCCCGCATTTCGGGAAAGGCCGCGGCAGCACAAGTCGCGAAACGACCGCCCATGCAGTAGCCGACCGAGCCGAACACACCGGGCCTGGCGGACGGGTCGCGCGCGACCTCCGCCAGTAGCGAACGGGTGTCCTCGACCGCCATCGTATTGGTCAGGCCAAGGATGAGCTCGAACATCCGGCGGTTGTCCCAGGTGCCGGCAATCTCGGCCTGATTGGCGTCGATCACCACGTCGCGTGCCATTCGGTAATAGAGATTGGGGAGGGCGACATAGTAGCCGCAGACTGCAATCCGGCGCGCCATGTCGAACAGATCGTGGCGGATGCCCGGCGCGTCCTGGTAGAAGACCACGACCGGATGGGGTCCGCCCTCCTCGGGGTGGCACACGAACACGTTCATCTGCCCCGATCCTGTGTCGAGGTCGTAGCGTCGCTCGAGCATGTCGGGTCCTCCCTGCAATCGACAGTTTCGCGCCCTGCACGCGCTGGCAAGCACAATGAGGACAACGCCCCGGTGACGATGCGGCAATGGCGCCGCGTTCAGATCACCAGCGGCGCGACGAGATTGCGCACCGCGCGAAAGAGGCTTTCCGGGGTCAGCGACGATGACTTCGCATTTCCCGCGAGCGGCCTGGCGCGGATGCCAATGTCCAGGCTGCCGAAACTGCCGCGGGCGCTGAACCGGTGGACATTGCCCTGCGCGGCCGGGTCCACCCAGAGTTCCGCCACGGTCCTGTCGAGACCGATGCCCGCAAGCGCGGTCGCCGCGACGACATTTGCGTTCCTCGGGAAGAGACGAGCGGCTTCGCGTGCGCTGCCTTCGAAGAAGCGATGGGCGCCAACGACCGAGGCAAGATCCACGCTGCGCTCCGCGGCCGTCCCCACCCAGGCCGCCGGCGCCTTGACGCCGCTGTAGCGCACCGCCTCGATCATTTCCTTGGGAATGGACGAAAGCGCGTCCAGTCCGGCGATCGCGCCGGCCACGATCTGCAGGCGGCCGCCGCCGCGCACGGCCGAACGGTGCAGGGCGGCCGCCAGGCCATCATCCACAAGCGCTCCGACCGAGGCCACGACGAGAAGATGCCCGGCCGCCAGGACACCTTCGCCATAGAGGGCCAGGGCTTCGTGCCCGGCGCATTCGACGACCACGTCCGGAAGGAAGGCAAGCAGGCCGTGAAGATCGTGGACAACGGTGTCGGAGGGGTCGACCAGGTTTCGAGACCGAGAGCCTTGGCGAACCAGGATCGCCAGTCTCGCGCCATCCAGGGTGCGCAAGCGACCGGCCAGCGCCTGGCCGATGGCGCCGAAGCCGATCAATGCGATGCGCATCGGTCTCACGAAACCATCAACCCGGCCTGCCCAGCAGTCCGAGCAGGCGGCGGCGGATGACCCTGTAGGCCAACGACAAGCCGCCGATCGGCGCAGTGGGCGCAAATGGCGGCGGCGTGGCGGGAAGTGGAGGGGGCTCGGAAGCGGCCGGCGGCTCCATCTGCTTCTGCTGCTCGATCTGCCTGCGCAGCGTGGCGGCGAACTGGTTCGTGATCTCGACCGCAAGGCTTTCGATGATGCCGGAGCCACGGCCGTACTGGGCGACAGAGCCCGACAGATTCACATCCGTGTCCACGGTCACCCGGCTTCCCTGCGCGACCGGCAACACGGCGAACGTCACGGTCGCGTTCGCCCCGCCCCGGCCTTTCTGGTCTGTGCCCTGCGCCTTCACGGTCGCGGTGTGGGCGGCCTCGTCGATTTCGACGAACTTCGCCGTGCCCAGAAACGCCAGCGCCACGGGCCCGAGCTTGACCGAGACCTTGCCCTTGTAGGTCGTCTTGTCGACGACCTCGACCAGTTCGGCGCCAGGCACGCAGGTTGCGATGCGTTCGATGTCCATGAGCATCGCCCAGGTTTCGGCCGGCGGCGTCGGTGCATCGAAATGGTTGGTCAGTTTCATGAAGTTCCCTGCGGGCGCGTGGCCAGCGCGCCGCGGATAAGCTTATGCAAGGCCGAAGGCGGCATCGGCGTCTCGCTGATCGTGACGCCCAGCGGGACGAGCGCGTTCTCGACCGCCGAGAGGATGGCCGCCGCAGCGGGGACGCAGCCAGCCTCACCCACGCCCTTGACGCCCAGCGGGTTGAGGATCGACGGGTATTCGAGCAGCTTGACCTCGACACGCGGCATCTCCGGTGCGGTGACAAGCAGGTACTCGCCGAAATTGGTCGTTATCGGCTGGGCCTGGTCGTCGTAGACCATCCATTCGTAAAGCGCGTTGCCGATGCCGTGCGCAACGCCGCCGACGATCTGTCCTTCGACCATCATGGGATTGACCGCCCGCCCGCAATCGTTGACGACGACGTAGCGCAGGATCTTCACCTGCGCGGTGGCCACGTCGACCTCCACTTCGACAGCGTGGCTGGCCATGGCATAGGTCAGCCCGTCCGGCATGAAGTTCTGGGACGACTCCAGTCCGGGACTGAACTTGCCCGTGATCGAATAACCGGGGTCGCCAGCCAGCATCTCGGCTATCCTCTGCAGGGTCACTCCCGACGCGACGTCCGCGCCGGCCTTGTGGACCGTGCCGTCGGTGATATCGAGATCCTCCGGGCGCGCCTGCATCAGCAACGCCGCCACCGAAAGCGCCTTTTCGCGCACTGCCTTGGCGGCGAGATGCGTCGAGGAGCCAGCCGTGACGGTCTGCCGACTGGCGAAGCCACCAAGGCCGAGCGGGATCGTGGCGGTGTCGCCGGCCGTCACGCTGATCCGGGCGGGGTCGACGCCGAGCTGCTCCGCGCAGATTTGCGCCAGCGCCGTCTTCAATCCTTGGCCCATGGCCATGGCGCCGGTGTAGATCGATACGCGCCCCGACCGGCCGACCCGCACCACCGCGGATTCGAACGGGCCGCGACCGGTGCCCTTGACACCGTTGCCGATGCCGATGCCGAGATGGCGGCCTTGCGCCCGCGCTGCGGCCTGGCGCTCCGGGAAACCGCCATAGTCGACCATTTCGAGCGCCGCCGCCATGGTCTCGACGAAGTCGCCGCTGTCATACATGACGGCACTGCCGGATCGGCTCTTCAGGGGCGTGGTGTATGGCATCTGGCCGGGCTGGATGAGGTTGCGGCTACGCACCTCGGCGCGGTCGAGCCCGAGGGTGCGGGCGATCGCGTCCATGGTGCGCTCCATCGCGAACGCGCCTTCCGGATAACCGGCTCCGCGGACCGGCATGGCCGGAACCTTGTTGGTCTCGACGACCAGCACCTGCAGGTCGTACGCCGGCAGTATGTAAGGCCCCGGAAAGGCGGTCGACGCGTTGTAGGGCAGGTTGATTCCCTGCGGCGTGTAGGCTCCCTGGTCGTGGATCATGCGACCGCGAACCCCGCGCAGGCGACCATCATGGTCGCAGGCGACCTCGATGTCCCAATACTGATCGCGCTCCTGTATCGCCGACAGGAAATGCTCCCGGCGGTCCTCGATCCACTTCAACGGACGCCCGAGGATGCGCGCGGTGACGGCGATTACCACTTCTTCGGGATACATCACGAACTTGGCGCCGAAGCCGCCACCGACCTCGGGCGCGACGACGCGGACTTGGTTCTCGTCGGCGTCGAGCATCTCCATGAGGAAGGCGCGGACCTCATGCGACGTCTGCGTCGAAGACCAGACGGTCAGCAGGTCGGCACCGACATCGAACAAGGCCACCACACCGCGGCCCTCCATCGAATGTGCGCCGCCCCGATGCTGCTTCAGGCTTACGGGGATGACGTGGGCCGCTCCCTCGAACGCGGCGGCGATGTCGCCATAGGCTTGTCGGACCCGGGTAAGGACGTTGCTCCGGCTGGTCGCCCAACTGCGCACCAGGGGAGCTGTCGGATCGACGGCGTCCCGGCAATCGGCAACGGCCGCTAGCACGTCATAGTCGACCATCACCGCGGCGGCGGCGTCCTCAGCCAGGTAACGCGAGGTTGCCACGACGAGTGCGACGGCCTCGCCGGCATAGCAGACCTCGTCGCGGGCCAGGGGCGTCTGCGTGCAGTCGGCCGGCAGGTTGGAGCCGCGCAACTGCAGCGGCAGGCGGTCCGCGGTCAAGTGCGGCCGAAGATCGTAAAACGTGTAGACGCCGGTCACGCCCGGCATGGCACGCGCCACGTCGGCGTCGATGCCCAGTATCCGCGCGTGTCCATGCGGGCTGCGTACGAAGGCGCCTTCCAGCATGCCGGCCAGCTTGATGTCGTCCACGAAGCGTGCGCTGCCCGTGAGCAGCGGCCGGTCCTCGCCGCGCCGGATGGCCCGGCCGAAATAGCGATTGTTCATGGCCGCGTGCCTGCCGCGTTGCGCAGCACGCTCATTGCGGCGTCGACGATGCCCTGGTAGCCGGTGCACCGGCATATGTTGCCCGAGAGCCATTCGCGCATAGCCTTCTCGTCGGGCCGGTCCACGGTTTCCATCATCTCGGTCAGCGTCATCAGGATGCCCGGCGTGCAGAAGCCGCATTGCAGGCCGTGGTGCTCGATCATCGCCTGCTGCAGGGGGCTCAGCGTGCCGTCCGCGGCCGCCAGCCCTTCGATCGTACCGATTTCGGCTCCATGCGCCTGCACCGCCAGCGTCAGGCAGCTCCGTGTCGATCGGCCATTGAAAAGCACCGTGCAGGCCCCGCAAACGCCGTGTTCGCAGCCGACATGCGTGCCGGTCAGGTTAAGGGTGTGCCGGAGAAAATCGGCCAGCGTCATGCGGCTGTCCGTTCGTGCCGACATTGGCTTGCCGTTCACGGTCAGCGCGACGTCGTGTTCGGACACGGCCCTCAGCCCTCGATCGTGGCGCGCCGGACGGCACGGTGGAGCGCCCGGGAGGCAAGCACGGTGGCCAGGTGCTGCCGGTATTCGGCCGAGGCATGGGTATCGCCCATCGCGTCCAGCAGGCCGCAATGCGTGGCAGCGGCCTCGATGGGCAGCCCGGCGACCGCCTTGCCGACCAGCATCCGCTCGGCCTCCGCGATGCGCGTGGGGACCGGGGCCAGGCCGCCGACGGTGATGGCCGCCCTCACCACTGTTCCGGCCTTAACGGTGATCGAAACCGCGACCGAGGCCAGTGCAAAGTCGCCATGGCGGCGTGCGAACTCCTCGAACGCGGAACCATGACCCGGTCCCGCGGCCGGGATCCTGACCTCGATCAGCATCTCACCGCTTTCAAGCGCCGGGGTCATGTAGCCGGCAGCGAAGTCGCGCATCGGCAGCACCCGTGAGGCCTCGACATTCGCGACAACGATCTCAGCATCGAGCGTCATGCAGACGGAGGGCAGCTCGGCCGCCGGGTCGAGGTGGCAGAGACTTCCGCCGATGGTGCCGCGATTGCGCGTCTGGATATGCCCGACATGCTGAAGGGCCTCTGCCACGAGCGGCAGCCGGCGCCGCACCAGCGGCGACAGCTCTGTGTCGCGCTGCCGCGTCGACGCGCCGATCCGGATCACGTCCCCATTGTCGATGATGTAATCGAGTTCGAGATGGTTCACGTCGACGACATGGTCGGGCTGGACGAACCGCATGTTCAGCATCGGCAGCAAAGACTGCCCCCCGGCGAGGATCTTCGCGCCGTCGAGCCGCGCAAGCAGCGCCAGCGCCTCTGCGAGGCTCTCGGGCCTGAAGTAATCGAAGGGCGCTGGTTTCATGAGGCCGGATCGGTGTGACGGCCAAGCCGTCAGATACGCGAAATCTCCAGTGTGGAAGCTGCGAACAACTCTTCCGGTGCAACCTTGCGGACGGCAAGGCCCTGTTCGTAGGAATAGCGCGTCATCGCCTCGATTTCCTTGAGGTTCTCGGCCACGCCATAAGGCCAGTAGTCCGCTCCCATCAATGCCACCGTTTCCAGGGCCTCAGCCTCCATCCACGGCAGCGACGCTATGGGAACGTGCATCTGCCGGACCTCGGCGAGCGCGATGTCCTTGGCCTGGCTGAAGGCCTTGTAGACAGAACTTGCGAGCCAGGCATGCTTTTCGTGCAAGTCGCGGCGGATGCCGATGAGGTGCATGATCGGGAACATGCCGGTGCGCCGGAAGTAGTCCTTCTCGCGCTCGCGGTAGTCCGGAAACAGCCGGCCCACGTCGGGCGCCGACCGGGCGAAAGCGGAAGGCGCGCGCGCGCTCATGATGCCGTCGATCTCGCCGTCCGCCAGCATCCGCGACAGCGTCTTGCCGGGACCGATCTTGGTGACCTTGACACCGTTGGTCAGTTCGAGCGGGGTGCGCTCGTCGCGTCCGGGCTCTTCCTGCCCGCCGCTGTACCAGTCGATTTCGATCGGGTCGATGCCGTGATCCTCCTTGAGGATGCCGCGCATCCAGACGATCGCCGTCATCTGATATTCCGGCACGCCGATCTTTCGACCCCGCAGATCCTCGGGTCCCTTTATGTCGCGGTCCGTGCGGATATAGAAACCGGAGTGACGGAACGATCGCGAAACAAAGGCGGGTATGGCCACATAGGGGCACACGCCTTTCGAGAGCGAGAGGACGTAGCTGCTGAACGAAAGCTCGGTGACATCGAACTCTCCATTGCGGAAGGCGCGGAAAAAGACCTCCTCGGGCTCGAGAGTAATGTAGTTGACGCCGCAACCCTCGATCGCCACCCTCCCATCGCGGATGGCACGTGTCCTGTCGCTGTTTCCACAAGCGATACTGAGGGAGACATGCTCTAGCATGAATAATTCCAGACAGTGGTAAAATTATACTTTTGCAAGTCGTTGGAGCGCGCGCTCCCCTGCGTGAATGCTCGCTTCTTTACCTACTTACTTGAAAGAGCTAACAGTCTGGTCGCATTCGAGCAAATGGAATAATTAGAGAAGCCCGTTGCCATCCGGGCAACGTACTGGCAGGGGACGACATGCGAAATCTGCGCTATTTCGAGCAGGTCGCCAGGGGCGGCTCGATCCGTAAGGCAGCCGACCGGCTGCATATTGCTGCCTCGGCGATCAGCCGCTCGATCGCGCAACTCGAATACGAACTGGGCGTCGAGTTGTTCGATCGCGCGGCGCGCGGCATGGTCCTGACGCCGGCGGGCGAGATCTACCTGCGTTATGCGCGAAGCACGCTCCTCGACGCCGAGCGAGTGCGCTCGGAACTCGACAGCCTGCGCGGCCTGCAGAGCGGCCATGTCCGCATCTCCTCGATCGAGGGCATGACGGCGGATTTCATCATCCAGACCATCTACGAGTTCCGCCAGGAGTATCCGCGTATCCTGTTCGAGCTGCAGGTCGCCGCTTCCAGCGCGGTCACCAAGTCGGTCAGGTCACGCGAGGCCGATATCGGCATCACGGCCAACACCGACACTGGGGCCGGGGTGGAGATCGCCGAGCGCATCGAGGAACGGCTGCAGGCAGTGATGAGTCCGGCCCATCCGCTTGCCAACACCGAGATCAGCCTGTTCGATCTGCTGTCGAGCAGCAGCATCGCCATACCCGACACCAATTCGGCGATCCGCGAGCAACTCGACGCCTTTTGCCGGCGCGAGAACCTTGTCTTGCGGCCGGCGCTGGTGACGAATTCGATCAGCGCGCTCCGCGCTTTTGCGACCGCGGGGGGCGGCATCATCTTCCTGCCGCGCCTCGCCTTCCGCGAGGACCTCGCCGCCGGGCGCCTGATCGGGCGGCGCATCGATGACGAGCACATGCCGACCGCCGTCATCGACATCTGCATTCCGGCCGGCTGGCGGCTGTCGTTGGCGGCAGTGACCTTCCTGTCGTTCCTGCAGGCGCAGACGCGCAAGCTCATTGAATCGCACGAGTTCGGCGACGACGGCGTCGGGGAATCGCCTCAGAGGTGAGCGACGAGGAATGCCCGGATCCGGGGTGCGGCGAAGGCCGCGTAGCTTCCGGTCTCGCCGAGAGGCTCCTCGATCCAGAAATGCGGCGCGCCGGTAACTGGCAGGGCGCGCGCCACATGGCCTGTGCGCTTGAGCGCTGCAAGGAAGGGCGCCGACTGGCGGGTCCAGTCGACCACGTCGTCGTCGGTTCCCCAGCCTATGAGGAAGGCGGGGGCATTCGGCCGCCGGACGACATAACTCAAAGGGGAAGCTTCGAAATAGGCGCGGCGGTCGTCCAGTGCGCTGATGCCCATGAGGTGCTGAGTGATCTGGTCGCTCGTGCGGTTGACGAGGTCGTGCTCGAACTGCGCGATGAGATCGTACACGCCGTAGATGCCGACCATCGCCCTGATTGCCGGCAGGTCGGGCTCCCGCCACGCTCCCAGCGCATGCAAGGCGGCAAGATGGGCACCAGCGGAATCACCGATCAAGCCCACGCGGTTCGCGTTAACCCCGAGTGCTGATGCGTTCGCGGCAACATGGCGCACGGCGGCGTCGAGGTCTGCCATCTGTGCCGGGAACTTCGTCTCGGGCGCATCGCGTACGAGTCGGTAGCTGATTCCAAGTACCGAGATGCCGGCTGCGGAGAGATAGGAGGCAAGATGGTCGTAGCGATCTGGCGAACCGGCGCGCCAGGCGCCTCCATGGACGGCGATCAGCACCGGCGCTGATGTTTGGGCGGCAGGCCAAAATCGCGCCGGGAGGGAATGCCCGTCGAGGGAGCGGATCTCGACCGTCGCCGTGTGCTTCGCCATCAGAAACTCCAAAGATCGTCTGCAACGCTGCGCACGAAGCCCCAGCTTTGGTTTGAAAATTTAACATCCACCGCGTTCAGCGCACCAGCCGAAGATCGAGGATGTAAGGACTGCTCCTCCCCGGCAATCAAACTGCACTTCAGCGAAACCACGGCGGTAGCTTGAAACGGTCCTCATTGTATGGTGCGGGGGCGATGAGGGCGAGACCGTCGCCGGGTTTCTGGACCTGGTAGAAGAGATGAGGCATGCCGAGCGACGGATCATGCACATGATCCGGATACGGCATGACGGCCTGCCAGTCGCTCCGGTAGCTCACCATGCCTGCGACACTGCGGTAACTCACCTCGATGAGGGCCTTCGCAACCCTCCTGTTCTGCCGGTCATCTCCAGGCGCACCGGTTCCTCCGGCTATCGATGCGGCGATCGCATAGTGGCGTACTGCATTGTAGCACTGGCAGCCGATCTGAGGCGTCGAAGCACTGCCGAACCGACGCAGGTATCGCTGCTTGAACGCTTCCCCCCTCTCGTCGCGAAGCAGTCCGGTAACGGCACTGACGATCACGCCGGTACTGCTTTCCTGGGCGATATCCATGAATGTCTGATGCATGGCACCGTACTGCAGGTAGACCAGGCTGTTGCGCGGCTTGCGGACGAACTCCTTCTGGAAGGAGGCGAGGTCGGCTGCATAGAAATGAGTATTGGCGATGACCGCCGGTTCGTCCGCCAGGGCCTCCGCCAGCGCCGCGCCCCAGTCGCTGGTTGGTGTCGGAACAATTCGCGGACCACAGCAGACAGTCCATCCGAAGCGCCCGGCGGCACTCGCCATCGCATTGGCGATGACAATGGAATAGGGCTTCGAACCCGAGATGATCGAGATCCGGTTGCTTTCCGGAACCCATTGTCCGGTGTCTCGCAGCCATGACAGGAATTTGACAAAGCCCTGGCCGTACCAGTACTCCGCCGGGTTCGCCATGAAGCACCCGAAGTATCGGCCAGCATTGCTCATGACCGTGTCGTGATGCTGGATGAGCGTGTTGTGGTGTATGTAGATGATCCCCGCGTCGGCGATGATCTCGTATTCGGAATTCTGCGGACCTATATTGTAGCCATTGATGATCGCGTGGACGCCGTGCCCTTCGATCAGTCGCGCCGCGGCGGCAACGACTTCCTCGGCGGTCTGCCTGCCGGTGTCCGCGAAGGTTGGCCGCAGCGGCCTGCCGAGAATGCCGCCGCCTTCGTTGATTTCCTCGCAGGCGAGGATGACGCCCTTGCGAAACTCTGCCCCGTCAACCGCCGACGGGCCCGTGAGGGGCACCATGCTGCCGATCGGGATCGGTGCCCCCTCGTTCACCCTCGGGTCCCTCCCAAAGATGAAGCAGCGGCAAGGACGCCGGGCTCGAACAGCAGGTTGTGCATCATGACGCGCAGCCGCGGCGGGCTCACGGGTTTTATCAGCATCGGCAAGCCGGCCGATGCAATCTTCAACGACACCTCCGGGGCTGCGTCCGCCGTGACGATGATGGCAGGAATCGCTTCCTCGAAAGCCTTGCGTACGCCTTCCACGACCTGCGTGCCGACCTGCCCGCGCAGGCTGTAGTCGGCGATGATGAGGTCAGGCGTCTGCGACGATCCTTCAATGTATTCCCGCACCTGTGCTTCCGAGGTTGCCGGAATCACCCTGATGCCCCACCGCTCGAGCAGTTCCTGCATCGCCCGCCTGAGGACGTCGTCATCCTCCACCAGCAGAACGATCTTGCCGGCGAACTCGCCGCCGATCATCTCGCTGATCTCGGGTTCGGGCGCCTCGCTCTGCCAGACGTCGCCGAACGGCACCGTCAGCGAGAACACAGAGCCGTGGCCGGGGCGTGAACGAAGCTCAAGCTTGTGATCGAGCAGCCGGGCGATCCGGTATGCTATGTTCAGGCCGAGGCCGAGACCCGGCCGCTTGACGCGACGGGCGTCCGGCACCTGGTAGAACTCCTCGAAGATCCTTTCCTGATGTTCCGGAGCGATGCCCCTGCCGGTGTCGCGAATTTCGATCCGCAGCGCCCCGCCAACCCGTCTGCATCCTATGAGAACGTTGCCCACATCAGTATAGCGGATGGCGTTCGAGACGACGTTGGCCAGGATACGCTCAAGTAGTGCCTTGTCGGTCACGACCGCCGCTCGTGTGGAGACCAGGCGAAATCCGAGGCCCTTGTCACGAGCCTGATGGGCAAACTGGATCGCCAGCCGTTCCATGACTTGCGCAAGCTGGAAGGTCGTGACCCGCGGAGTGATCTGGCCCGCATCCAGCTGGCCAATCTGGAGGAGGGCGCTCAGCAGGTCTTCCATGACCGAGACGGAGATATCCATTGCATGGAACAGCTCCTTGCGATGCGTCTCGTCTTTCTCGCCAAGGCAGTTGAAGATCAGAATGCGGAGGGTGGCGAGAGGCTGGCGCAGATCATGGTTTGCTGCCCGCAGAAATCGCGACTTGGCCTCGTCGGACGTCTCCGCCAGCTCTTTCGCACGTCGCAAGGCCACTTCGGTCCGTTTCAGGCTGGAGACGTCGTTGACCGTTACCGTCATGCCGCCGTCGCCGAGGGGCCTGTGCACGACTTCAAGCGACCGGCCATCGGCCATGTCGAGGCTGAAGTCCGCTTCTACGCCGAACGCCGCGAGTTGGCGTTCGACCCAAGCTGTGGTAGCCGTCGCCAGCACGACCTCGGAGGAAGCCGCGAGCTGGCTCACGAAGTCCACGTAGGAAAGCTCACCTGCCGATCCGCGTGCAATGCCGAAAGTGCTGACGAAGGCGCGGTTGGCATATTCCAGCCTTCCGTCCCTGCACCAGATCGCGATTCCGGCAGTCGCCACGTCGAGGCCGCGGCGCAGCAACTCTGCGTCAGGCTCGCTTACTGCTTGGGGAGCCAAGCTCACGCCTTCCTGGTTTGAAGCGCAATGGCGGCATTCACCGCGAAATGGATCGTAGCCGCACGGTCCGGAAGCCCGAGTTTTCGCATCATGTTTCCGACATGCACGCGTACCGTGTGACTGGTGAGAGAGAGTTCGGCTGCGATGCGTTGCACGGAGTTTCCCCGGCCCAGCAGGGCCAGGATCTCGCGCTCGCGGGCGGTCAAGCCGTCGATGTTGACCGGGTCGCGGGAAGGGCCCTTGTCGGGGCCAGGCGACGGCGCGACCGGCGGCGTCTCGATCAATCGTCGCGGGAAATAAACTTCTCCCGCAAGCAGCCGCTCGAAGGCCCGCTCGATCTCGGCGCCGCTCGCCGACTTCGGAATGTATCCGATCACGCCGTAGCTGACTGCCCGCATGACGTGCTCCCTGTCCTCGTGGACCGAGATCACGGCGATCGGCGCCTGGGGGAATTCAGCGCGCAATCGCTCGAGCCCGTCAAAGTCGTCGAAGCCGGGCATGATCAAATCGGCCAGCACCAGATCGACATCCGGGTGCGCGCGCAGAATCTCCACCGCTTCGTCGAAAGTGCCGGCCTCGAGCGAGGTGTGCACGCCGTTGAGCCGGCGGATGACCTGCTTCAGGGATTCGCGCACGACCCAGTGATCGTCTGCGATCATGACTTTCATTACGTACTCCGTCCTGCCACGCCGGCACTCCAACCCCAGCCTGCTCGCGGCCCGCTCTGACACACGGCCTGATGGCAGTCACTGCCTGACGAAACGTCTAGATGTCAAATCGACCATTCCCCCGCTCAGGCGCATGTAGGTCGAACCCACATCAACCCACATCATCGCTTGACACTTCGTAAGATTGTGTAGCACGATCATCTAACAAAAACCTCAGCTATGTACTGGGAATATTGACGTTTTGTCTAGATGCCGTGGGCTGCAGGTCCGCAGCCGGCGGCCTCAAGATGTCATTCCTGCGCGGCCGGCGGCACCGGCCAAATCGTATGAAGGGGAACGAGAATGAGCATGAACCGCCGTCACTTTCTTCAAGCATCCGCCATCGCGGCAGGCTCCGCGGCGACCCTGTACGGGCGCCGGGCGACCGCACAGGACAACCCGATCAAGATCGGTGTGATAGACGATGCCTCGGGAGACTTCGCCGCGGCCGTCATTCCGAAGACCCAGGGCGCCCAGCTCGCAGTAGACGAAATCAATGCCGCCGGTGGCGTGCTCGGCCGCCAACTCCAGCTTATCCATTATGACGGCCAGTCGGACGTCAAGCGGCATCAGGAGTTTGCGCAGCGCGCGATCCTCGAGGACGAGGTCAACGTCCTGATGGCAGGGTATACGAGTTCCGAGCGCGAGGCCGCGCGAGCGGTCGCGGTGAAGAACAAGACGATCTTCTGGCACAACAACCAGGGCGAAGGCGGCATCGCGGACAATTACTCCTTCTTCACGGGCCCGATTCCCGAGCAGCAGATCTTGCCGGGTGTCGAGTACATGGTGAAGAAATACGGCAAGAAGATCTATGTCCTGGCTGCCGACTACGGCTTCGGGCAGGTCAGTGCCCAGTGGGTGAAGGCGAGCGCGGGCCTGAATGGCGCGGAGATTGTCGGCCTCGAGTTCATTCCGCTCGGCAACTCCGAGTTTTCATCTTCCATTGCCAACATCCAGAAGGCCAAGCCGGACTTCCTGTTCCTGCTTCTCGTCGGTTCGAACCAGTCGCAATACTTCCCCCAGGCCCGGGCCGCGGGGCTCGAGTATCCGTCGATCTCGTCGGTGAACCTGCAGCAGGGATACGAGCACAAGCTGTTTGCTCCGCCCACCCTCAAGGATCTCTACGTACCGGCGCCCTTCCTGGAGGAACTCTCGGCCTCCAACCCGAACGCCAAGAAGTTCGTCTCGGCCATTCGCGCAAAGTACCCGGACATGCAGTATGTCAACGAGTGCGCGCGCTGCGCCTATATCGCGGTCAACCTGATGGCGATCGCCTGGGCGAAGGCCGGCACCACCGACACGGACCCCACGATCAAGGCCCTCGAGTCCGGTATCAGCTTCGATGGACCCGATGGCCTCGTGACGCTCGATCCCGCCACGCATCACCTTGCGATGGAGATGCGGATGGCTCAGGTCCAGGCGGACCATAGCGTGGTGTTCGTCGCAGACCTCGGGCGAGTGGAGCCATGGTGGCTGAAGCAGGTGGGTGTGGACCTGACCAAGCAGAAGGAATCCCGGCAGTTCCTGCCCGGCGATGATCCGAAGCTCGCGCAGTATCTCAAGTAACGACGAGTGCGAGAGAGGCAGGCGGCCGCCCGGATGCTGGATGCATTCCTCTTCCTCTACCAGTATGCAGACGCGATCGCGCTGCTGACCCTGTCTGCGGTCGGCCTGATCATCATCTTCGGCATGATGGGCGTCATCAACATGGCCCACGGCGAACTGATGATGATCGGTGCATTCGGTGCATCCTATGGAGCCCATTGGGGCCTCTCCCTGCCGCTCGCCATCCTGGCGGGCGGCATGGCGGCCACTGCTATGGGCTTGATTCTGGAGAGACTGGTCATCCGTCATCTCTACGGACGCCTGCTATACTCCCTGGTCGCCACTTGGGGCATAAGCCTCGTTTTGGGCCAGGGCGCCCTGATCCTGCTTGGGCCTTCTGCACCCGGGCTCGCGAACGATTTCGGGAGCTTCACTTTCGGCGGCCTGAGCTTCTCCGTGTATCGGCTTGTGTTGTTCGCCATCGCAGTGGCGCTCGTCGCGGGACTATGGGCGCTCTTGCGATACACATCCTTCGGACTGAAAGCCCGCGCCACCATGAGCAGCCCGGACATGGCGCGCGCGCTCGGCGTCGACACGCGGCGAATTTATATGGCGACGTTCGGCCTCGGCTCATTCCTTGCGGGATTAGCTGGTGCCCTTTTCGCCTTGTCCGCGCCGATCCAACCGAGCTTCGGAGCGGCCTACACGCCGATCGCCTTCATCGTCGTGGTGGTTGCGGGCAGCCGGAATATCATTCTCGGTCTGGTGTTGTCCGTCCTGGTGTTGGCGTTGTTCAAGACCGTCTTCACCATCAATGTCAACATACTGGGGGGTTACGTTGCGATGCTCGCTGCGGCGCTCCTTGTGATCCGCTTCACCCCCGACGGTGTGGTCGAAGGATTGGCAGGCCTGCGCCAGCGGCTCGCACGGCCCGAACCTGCCAGGTAGCAACCAGATGTTGCTCACACTCCTGAACGGAAGGATCGAGCCGGGTCGCTCGTTGCTGTTCTGGGCATCATTCCTGGTCGTGGTCTGCGTGGCTGCAGTGCTGCCGCTTTTCCTTGGCCGGTATGCCCTGCTGAACGTGAACTCATTCCTGCTGATGAGTTTCATGGCCATGGGTCTTGCGCTGATGTGGGGTTTCGGCGGAATTCTCAGCCTTGGCCAATCGGCCTTCCTCGGCATAGGCGGCTATGCCTACGGCATAATCGCCATAAACCTTGCCGATACGGCCGGACGAACCGGCTTTGCACTTCTGGGCGCGATCGTCGTCGCGGTGCTGTTCGCGAGCCTGCTCAGCTGGATCATGTTCTATGCCCGGCTACGGGGCGTTTATGTTGCCATCGTCATGCTGGTGGTGACGTTGCTGCTGGAGACCTTTCTCAACCAGACCGCCGGCCCGCAGTGGGCAATCGGCGCCGCGCATCTCGGCGGCAACAACGGTCTCGGCCGCTTCTCCGGCGCTATCGAGGATTTACCCAGCCTGTTCCTGGGCTTCGGCGATGCCGCAATCGAACTCGCAGGCTCCTCGAAGGAGTTTTACTACACCGTTGCCGTCACGCTGCTCGCAACATATCTCAGTCTGCGTTGCCTCATCAACTCGCGTTTCGGCGTCGCCCTGACCGCAATCCGCGAGGATGCCGACCGGGCTGAATCGCTCGGCTACGACGTGCGGCTGATCCAATCGGTCGCCTTCGCGATCGGGGCAGCGCTGGCGGCGCTTTCTGGCGTTCTCTATGTCTCTTGGGGCAACTTCATCACACCCTCAGTTTTCGGTGTAGCGGCCAACATCATGCCGGTGATCTGGGTCGCCGTCGCGGGTCGGCGCTCGCTGGCGGCCGCGCTCCTCGGGGCCATCGCTTTACAGTGGGGATCGCAGGCCCTTGCGTTGCAGGGCGAATACGCCCTCGTGGTGCAGGGCACGGTGTTGGTGCTGGTGGTGCTTCTCCTACCGGAAGGTCTTCTCTCGCTCGGGACGACGCTTCGCGGCCTTGGCCGTCGCCGCGGGCAAGGCGAGGTCGGGGAGACGGGGGCCGTCACCCATGCTGCTTGAAGTGTCGAAACTCAGTAAGCGATTCGGCGGTGTGCGCGCCGTCGACGATGTCACCTGGTCCATGGATGCCGGCGAGACGCGCTGCATCATCGGTCCAAACGGTGCCGGCAAGAGTACGTTCTTCCAACTGCTGGCCGGCCGGATCCGGCCCGATGCGGGCACCATCCGGCTCTCCGGGGACGACATCACGCACCACCATCCCTTCGAACGTGCCCGACTGGGCATTGCGGTGAAGCCGCAGACGCTCGGTGTTTTCAACGAACTCACCGTGGAACACAATCTGAGGGTCTGCCTCCAAAGAAAGCTCGGGTCCGCTGCGATCGCCTCGCGCATCGAGGAACTGCTCGGGTCACTCGGCCTTGCGTCTAAGAAATACTTCCTGGCCAAGGAGCTGTCACACGGCGAGAAGCAGTGGCTCGGCCTCGGCATGACGATGGCGACTTTTCCACGGCTCATCCTCCTCGATGAGCCGACCGCCGGAATGTCGGATGAAGAGACGGTGCGCACGGCCGAGCTGATCGGCAGCATGGCAGCGGCCGGCACGTCGGTGCTCGTGGTCGAGCACGACATGGCATTCGTGCGCGCCTTGTCGGTGGAGACGACCGTCTTCCACGAAGGCCGCATCTTCATGAGCGGCAGCCTTGCCGAAATCCAGCAGAACGAGGACGTGCGCCGCCTTTACCTGGGTCAGAGAGGCGCGAAGAAGCTGCAACCAGCGAGGAACGGGTGAAATGCAAACGATCAAGCTCAACGCGGTCCAGAAGTATCTCTTCGACGCACGCGACACGCCTGTGCTGCGGGTCAAGCCGGGAGAGACCTTTCAGGTGGAAACAGACGATGCCCTGACCGGCCTTGTCCCGGACGAAAGCGACAATCCCAAGCTGAGGGACATCATCAATGACCCGTTGAGCCGGCAGCTGCTCGGCCGCACGCCAGCGGAACTGAACCCGGTGGTCGGCCCCATCTATGTCGAAGGCGTGGAGCGGGGCGATGTCGTGGCCATCGAGATCGAATCGATCCGACCCTGGCGCTGGGGCTATGTCGGCATAGTTCCCGGGAACGGGGCCTTGCGTGACAGCCACAAATGGGGCGCGGAATGTCGGGACGCCCATATTCAGCTCATCGAGCACCTGCCGGGGCCGAGCGGTACGACCGCTGACGGCACGGCGCGTTACGGCGACATCACCTGGAAGCTCGACCCCTTCCTCGGGACGCTGGCCGTTGCACCCGATCGCGAGGTGCACAGCTCGCTAACCGGTCAGGGCGAATTTTGCGGCAACATCGACTGCCGTGATATCCGCGCCGGCCACACCATCTTGATCAACAGCTACCATGAAGGTGGCCTGATCTATTTGGGCGACGCGCATGGCAGCCAGGGTGACACGGAGTTCACCGTTCTAGCTGATGAGACGCGTGCCACCGTGCAGCTCAAGGTGCATGTGATTAAAAACAAGAAAATCCCCGGGATCCGTATCATCAAGCCAGAGAGCATTGTCGCCGTAGGTATCGACTTGCCGCTCGATCAGGCCGTGTACAATGCCGCCGACAACCTCATGCAGTGGATGGCGGAAGAATACGAGATCAAGCCGAAGGATAGCTACATGCGCTTTTCCGCCGACCCGGATTTCCGGGTACGAGTCTACCAGATGGTTAGGGCAAACATCAATCACGTCGTAGGCGCCGAATACCCCCGCAGCCGCCTGCGACCAGCCTTCTAGGCGATCCTCCATGCGATCTCTTTTAATCGGGCACCCTCCTTCGGGCCGGGCCATCCAGCAACCCGGCCAGGCCCTGCGGAGAAGAACGCAGGCATGCTGAAGATCGATGCGCTTTCGGCCGGTTACGGCGGCGCTATGATCAACCGGGGCGTCTCTTTCGACGTCGCGAAGGGCGAGATCGTCGCGGTCATTGGCCGCAACGGCGTCGGCAAGTCGACGCTTGCAAAGGCCGTGATGGGGTTGCTGAAGGCGATGGTGGGAAGCGTGATCCTGGAGGGTCGCAATGTCACGCGTCTGGGTCCCGACCAGCGGGCTCGGCTGGGGATCGGATATGTTCCGCAGGGACGCGGCATCTTCGCCGACCTCACGGTCGAGGAAAATCTGCGTACCGGCTGCTTCGCGGGCAGGGAGAGGCGCTCTGTGGAATATGGCTACGAGCTTTTCCCGCTCCTCGGCGAGCGGCGCTGGCAGCTGGGCGGGACACTGAGCGGTGGCCAGCAGCAGATGCTCTCCATTGCGCGCGCCTTGATGAGCAGCCCGAAACTGCTCCTGCTCGACGAGCCCTCCGACGGCATCCAGCCGAACATCGTCGAGCAGATAGGGGAACTCTGCATGCGACTTAACCAGGAGAACGACCTTACCGTTCTGCTCATCGAACAAAACTTGGACCTGATCATGGCCTGCGCCTCTCGATGCATGGTCATGGAAAAGGGAACAATCACGGCAACGCTATCGCCGGCTGACCTCGCCGATCCGGAAATCGCCCGCAAGGCACTGGCAGTGTAGCCTCGTTAAATCCAAAAGTTACATGATGGTGGCCGCATCGTGCTGATCTCATCCCCGCGCTGCTACCCGGCCGGCGGCCTTCGGGTCCACCTCGGTTGGCACGCCGGCCCGCCTGCCGGCGTCGACCTCGGCCTTCTTCACCCACTCGTTCAGGGTCTGCGCCGTGCAGCCGATCTTGGCGGCTATCGACGTGATCGCGCCCCAGCGGGATGGATGCTCATGCTCGTGATCAAGCACCCGCCGGATCGCCCGCTCGCGCACTTAAAGGGAGAACTTGTTCGTCGTCTTGCTCATGGTGGCTCATCCTTCTCAGGAGTTGAGCCCTCCGGCAAACCCGGGGCGGTTCAGTCGAAGCCGGAATGCTCCGCCGTGCGGATGACCTCCACCCCGGCTTTCAGCTGAAGGACGGCCCCCCACCGGGTCCGGGATTGTCGCGATAAGCGCCATCGGTGTGAATGACGTAGTGCCGCCCAGCCTTGATGTTGTCGGTTGATTCGGTTGATTGAGGTTTCATCTGGTGCCCTTTGGTTGCGCACGGCCGGTCGGCGGGTCCGCCCGGCGAAGGTGTGCTTCTTACTGTGAGGGGAAATTGAAGGAGAGACGCGGGAGGTCGCGTGTCTCCGCGTGTGGGCACCAATCGAGTCTGCGGCCTGCTAGGGTCGCCCCAGCACTTCGTCTCTTGCCGCTTCTTCGACACCGCTTATGATCGCCCAGGCTGGCTTCTCCAGCGTCACAGAGTGCCGACCGATGACCCCGCAAGGGGCAGAATTCGCCCGTCAAGGCGCTGGTGGAAGCGCATGAAGACGGTTGGCTCCGAGGGTCACAGAGGGGTTCATGCATGCCGATCGAGACGGTGAAGCGCGCCCTGCAAGAGCAATACCCTGACGCGCAGTACCACTTGGTCCAATTCCTCTCGGAGCATCTCGTCGACTGCACGCGTGTCTTCCAAGGGGACTTGACGCGAATGGTAGTGCTGGCGGTCCTCGGTCAGGCGATGCTCGGCGCGCATCGAGCAGCAAGTGAATCGGGTCTGCGGCGGTCGATGACCGCATCGCGCATCGCGGACGTCTTGGGTCTAGATCGCGAAACTGTTCGCCGGAAGTTGAAAGCTATGGCCGAACTCGGCTGGCTCCGTCAGAACGCCGATCGAAGCTGGGAGATTGCGACCGATCGCGACGGAAACACCAAGGTTCGACAGGACCTTGCAGCGCTTGACGGGCGGGGACTCGAGAGGGTGGCGCGCCTTTACGCTGCGCTTCGGCCGATCTGCGAGGAGGCATAGTGCGGAGGGGGCCAGCAGCTGCTCAAAGTGAGCACCCCGTTTATTGCGCCCCCGCTCTCCGTAGACGAAGACTGTCTCCTGAAGCTCCGGCGGGGGGACGACGAGCGTGTTCAAGAGCAGGCCACTCCATTGCTGCACCCGCCTGCTTTCCGTTCTGGTCCTGGCTCTGGCGTTCGCGGGAGGGCTGGGTAGCAGTGCCGGGGCAGACGGTGGTGCCGGATCTTGGGAAGATGCGTCGGTCGAAGCCGTCCGCATTGTCGTCATAGGCCAGGAGTCCTCGGCGGAGCGTACCGCTCTCGAAGATCGGGTTCGTCGGGAACTGGCGATCTACCCCGGCTCAACCTTCCGCAACCTGCTGCTCGACTGGGGTATAGGCAAGGTGCGGGCGCTCCCGGGTGTGGCAGAAGTCATCCCGGAGCTGTCTCCGGGCACTGTCGGCGGCGTTGTCGTCGAGGTCAAGGTAACCTTCGCGCCAGGGGCGAGCGGTGAGCAGCCGCCATCCTTCCCGTATCTGGTTCGGGACGCCGACTCGTTGCTCAAGCTCAAGTTCCGCATGGCCGGCCTGGTCTTCGCCAACCGTGATGCCTGGTATGGCGACCCCACGGCGTTCGTCGGTGCCAATCCGCTCGCCGATGCGCCGTCGGGCCAGGGGTGGGGGACCTCGCTGGAGGGCTACTCCGAACTGGGTATCCAGGGAATCGGCCCGATCGCTCCATCGGTGTACGCTTATGGCAGCCTGTCCTATATCCTGAGTGGGACCGTCGGGCAGGAATTGTTCACCGACGAAACACGCGGCTTCGGTGGCGTGGAGGACGCCTTCGCCGGTATCGTCACCGGCAAGACCTGGGAGGACGGCTCACGGCTTGTCGTCAACCTAACCGCTGGCCGGCAGCCTTTCCAGATCGCGGACGGTATGTTGATCAGGCTGGGGGCGGGCAATGGGTTTGATCGCGCCGCGCTCCAGCTCAACCCCCGCAACGCGGCTGACAACCTTTTCATGGCTGAGGCCAGGTACAACACGAATCGGCTGCAAATCTTTCAGCTCGATCCCGACGAGTACGAGGAGATCGACACCCGTACAGTTATCAGGGGACTCAATTTCGATACCGGCCTCGGCACGGCGACTCAATTCGGCCTGACCTACCTCAGCGTCCCGCAGTCGACCTACGGCTATTACACGCCCACTTCGGTCGGAACACGCGCCGGCCTCAACGTGCTGGACGGTCGCTTCTATTGGCTGCCGGCCGTCAATGGTGCTTCGGGGCCATATGCGAAGACAGAGTTCGCCTACCAATGGAACAACGATAACAGTTTCCCGATGCGCGCCTGGGGTGGCTATGGCGAGGCCGGCTACACCTTTGCCGACCTACCCTGGAGCCCGACCGTGAGCTATCGCCTGTCGAGCTTCAGTGGCGATGATCCCGACACGGCGACCTACGAGCGATGGGACCCGCTCCTCTCTGGTGGAACCCCCGAGGAATGGGTTCAGGGCATCAACCACTACAAGATGTTCCAGGACACCAATTTGACGGCAAGCCGTTTCCAGGTGCAGCTCCGACCCGCGCCGCGCTGGGAGCTTGTCACGCAGTTCTGGCTGTTCTCGGCGTCGCAGACCAATAATCTCGGCGGCAGCCTGGCACAGCTCGCCAGCCGGCCACTCGGCTACGAGGTCAACCTTACGGCCAAATACTTTCCGAGTCGGAACGTCTTCATGCAGGCGGGCATCGCGGCGACCTTTCCGAGGGCGGGCGTGATCGATGCCATCCCGACCAGTCTCGACCCTTGGATCAGCGCCTCCGCGCTCCTCCGTATCGCCTACTAGGAGAAGATCAATGAACCGCCGCTCGCTGATTCAGGGTATCGCCGCTGGCGGTGCCGCGCTTCCAGCCTACCAACTCGCCGCTGCCGGGACGCAGAAGTCGCCCGCTGATGTGGCCCCTGGCGGCTTACCTATTGCTCCGGTCGACCCGGCTTACATTGTCCCGGGTCGCTTCACGGGCAAGACGATCGCCATTACCGGCTTCGCTCGCGGCATGGGCAAGGCCGCCGCTATCCGCGCTGCGAGGGAAGGAGCAAACGTGGTCGGCATGGACTGGCTGCCGGCCGAAGCCAAAGAGACGGCGGCCAGCATCGAAGCTGGAGGCGGCAGCATTGCCTTTCTGGTGGGTGACGTCAGCAAGACGCTCGATTGCGACCGCATGGTGTCGCTCGCGGTGGAGAGGTTTGGCCGGCTCGATCTCGCGATCAACAATGCCGGGGTGATGGACGGCGTCTATTCCGGTGACCCGGTCGACTTTGAGTCGCAGCGGCCGCTGATCTTTGCGCCCATTGACCTGGCAACGGACGAGTACTGGGACCGGGTTTTCGCGACCAATGCTGCCGGCGTGTTCAAGTCGATGCGCGCCGAACTGCGCCAGATGGTTGCCCAGGGTCAGGGAGGTGCCATCGTCAACGTTGGTTCGATTGCCGGGCTCACTGGCCTTGCTGGCAACCCTGCCTATGTGGCAAGCAAGCATGCGGTGAATGGCCTGACAGCGAACGCCGCGATCGACTATGCACCGTTTGGCATCCGGGTGAACTCGGTGAACATGGCCGCGACTGATACGCCGATGATAGCGAGGGCAGGCGAACTCGTGGCCAGGATTTCCCAGGAAGACGGAAAGAGCGGCAACATGGGTCGAATCAAGACCCAATCAATTCTCGCCTACGCCGATCCAAAGCACCGGCCTGCCACCGTGTGGGAGCAGGTGGCCGTTATGCTCTTCCTTCTGTCCCCGGAAGCGTCGAACCTGACTGGTGCCCAATATGCCACCGATGGCGGATGGACCGCCTACTGAGTCGCCTGAGGGCACTGAAGCGATAGCAGGAGCGCCGGCGACAAAAGGGGCCAATAGGCGCCGGTAGTGGCTGGCCCCCGGCTCTGTCCTTCGCGCACCCGCAAGGCCGCCTCCAGCGCTCGCTTGGCGACCTTCAGGCGGATGCTTTCGCTTCCATAGTCCGAGCCGACCTTGCCCGCGGGATGGCCAAGGACGAGGTCTTGCTGGCCTTCCTCGACCCCCACGAGCCGCAATAGGTCCTTGATACGGTGCCGAGTGCGTCGTCACCTTCGTATCAGTCACACAGGCCCCCCTGCATGCCCAAGGCAGCGGAGGTGGCGTCTAGAACGCCGTCGCGACAGCCACGTTGATCATCATCCCGTGTACCTCGTGGTGTACCTCGGGGGAATTGCGGGGCCTTGGAAACGCTGAAATTACGGCTTTTTTTCCTGGAAGTGGCTCCCCGGGCCGGATTCGAACCAGCGACCAACCGGTTAACAGAGGGTTCCCTATTGATTTGTCGGGTTTTTCAGCGGCTTTCACGGGAATTCAGATGACGTCATAAGATACTGAAAATACGTCGTAAATTCTTGCACACTCGTTTCATCGTTTGTCAGGCCTTGCACCCAAGCCACTGCATATGCACCTATTAGGTGCGAATTAGGTGCGGACTGGGGGCGACGATGAAGCTGCATCTCACTGACCGTTTTGTGGCCGGCGCAAAGGCAAATGGCGAGCGCCAGGCGGATTTCTATGACGAGGTGGCCGCTGGCCTTGTGTTGCGTGTCTCGGCAACCGGCAAAAAGGTTTGGACCGTCATTTTCACGTCGCCTCGCGACGGGAAGCGCGTCCGCATGGCGCTCGGCTCATATCCGGCCACGTCACTCGGCAAGGCCCGCGAGAGGGCACTGGAGGCGCGCGGACAGGTAGAAGCGGGCCATGATCCGCGGGACACGATGGGCGGGCAGGCAGCCTCGCAGACGGTCGCCGATATGGTCGACAACTACATCGCGCGGCATGCGTCTACGAAACGATCGGGCGACGAGATCGCGCGACGGCTCAAGAAGAACGTCTCCGAGGTGATCGGAACCGTGAAGCTGTCGGAACTGCACCGCCGCGACATCACGAAAGCGATCGACGCCGTGAAGGATCGTGGCGCCCATGTCGAGGCGAACCGGCTGTTCGAGGATGTCCGCGCTATGGTGCGGTGGGCGCGCGGGCGAGGGGATCTCGACTCCAATATTGTCGAAGGCATGCGCAAGCCGACGGAGGTGGTCGAACGCGACCGCGTGCTGACCGATGAAGAGATCCGGACCATGTGGACGGCGCTCGCCGATGCCGACATGCGGGAGTCGACTCGGCGCATCGTCCGGCTGTGCCTTGTGACCGGGCAGCGGGTCGGCGAGGTCTCAGGTATGGCGCGAGCCGAAGTGGATCTCAAAGAGGCGTTGTGGACCATCCCGGCTGACCGATCGAAAAACAAGCGCGAGCACCGCGTGCCGCTGTCCGACATGGCCGTCGGCATAATCCGCGACCAGTTCGCCGACGCCGAGGCGCTGGCGGGCCGAAAGGGTAGGGCCGTGCCATCTTTCGTCTTTCCGGGTCCGGGTGCGCGAGCCGCGGTCACTGGCGCGGCTGTGGCGAAGGCGATCAAACGTGAGGAGACGACGAAGCGGGGCGTCACCACAATCATGGGAATCGCGGGCTGGACTGCTCACGACCTTCGGCGATCGGCCGCCACGCATATGGAAGAGCTCGGCGTCTCGCCATTCATCATCGGCCACGTTCTCAATCACGTCTCCGCGACGAAGGCGACCGTCACAAGCCGGGTCTATGCCCGCTACGATTATGCCAAGGAGAAGCGGGAGGCACTCGACCTTTGGGCGGATCGTCTTGCGGCTATACTCTCCGGTGGATCTGCGAAGGTAACTGCACTTGCTGTTCGACGAAAAATGTCTTGACGCGCGATTCTCTGATTTGCTACGCCGTGCGCCATAGTCCAATGCCTGTGCGATTTGGAGCAGGCTGAGCAACTTGGCGAGTTGCTTTAATTTTGGACGGACCGAGGGCGCTCGGGGCCAAGAGGCAAAGATAGCGCCTGCATACCCCGGCCGATTGTGGCCACCACCAGAAAATGAACTGCGCATTGCGCCCCGGCTTCAGCCGCCGGGATTGTCATTTCTGTTGGCGGCCGGGCTGACGGTTGCCTTTGGGAGCAACCGTTATGAACTCGATGAACGACAATTCTACTGACCCCGACGTGCTCGACTGGCTTGAGCGCGAGGCTGTCCGCGCGCTGACCGGACTTTCCGATTCCGGGATTTACCGCGGAGTTCGGCAAGGCACCTTTCCGGCCCCCGTGAAGTTGTCAGCCAATGTATCTCGCTGGCTCCGCCATGAGGTGCTGGCCTGGCGCGATGAGCGGATCGCCGCACGCGGAAGGAGGGCGGCGTAATGCCATACGAACGTTACGTGCGTTCATACGCAAAGAGTCTTGGCTTTGAAGTGACCGGGCACCCTTCGAGAGGGTTCACGATCACCGACCGCTCAGGACATGGGATCGTGCGCGCATTCGAGGACACACTCGAAGAGACCGCCACGAAATTGGATGAACTCGTAGAGTTCGATCGGCAGCGGCGGGCCGCAAAGAATGCGGAGATCGCGTAATGTCCGACACTCCAATTCACTTGGTAGATCTACTCGCTGCGATTGAAGTAGCTCGAGCTTATCTTGACGGTGTTTCGGATCAGGAGGCGCTCGAACGTGCTGACGTAGCCGTTTCCACGCACGGTTCGATGATGGCGCGGGAAGAGATTCTCGCGCTCGGAAAGTCGCTGTCGGGCATGTGCATGCAAACGCGTGGGGACTTCAAGGATATCCCGCGCTTTGGCAGCCGCATCGCCGACGATGTGAAGGGCACACTGTAGTGAGCGCCGAACTCGACCGCTTGCGCGTTCAGGTCGCCGACGCGCGCGCTGCGCTGGACCGTCTACTGGACCAGCGCGCGGCCGCGCTCGAAGGCGCCGGCGCGATGCCGAGCAGAGCGGAGGTCGACAAGGCCTCCGCACGTCTTGAGGCCGCCGAGGCGCTGATCCTGACTCATACACGCATGGCGGTGCGCACGTGAGCAAAGCCTTTTCCCTCAAGCGGGACGTCGTCTTTTCGAATGGCGATGAGACATACGCGCGGCAGTTCGCGCCACGCGATGACATTGTGCCGAACATTCTCACCCATGGCCTGGTGATATTGTCGGCTAGGCCGAAGGCCGGCAAATCCGGACTGGCTTACTCAATCGCAATGTCGGTCGCCAATGGCGACAAGCCGCTCGGAGTGGGGGCCGCGGGGTCTCCGGCCGACGTGCTATTCATCGATTTTGAAAATGGAGACGAGATCAACCAGAGGCGCCAGAGGACCATGTTTCCTGGCGGGAACAAGCCCAGTCTCTATCGTCTCACGCACGCATACAATGCTCCCCGTTTCGATGATGGTCTCTTTGACGTGATTGAGGATTGGCGTCGCAAAAGCCTGGATCCTCGGATGGTGATCATAGACGTTTACGGCAAAGCTAAGCCGGCTCGGAAGCCTCGAATGCTTGCGCCCGACGATGACAATCGCACCCTTGAGCCATTGCATGCATGGGCGAACGAACATCGGATCTGCGTCATGCTGCTCTTGCATAATCGCCGGGGACCAGAAAATCCGGATGACATTCTGGGCTCGGTGCTCGGTTCCACGGCGATGACCGGCACGCCGGATATCTGCATGATCCTCATCCGCCGTGGAGGCGAGACGACTTTGCATGCCACAGGTCGCAAGCTTGCTGGTGATCAGCATGTGGCATTGGCTCGCGATCGTGATTGGTACACGATCTTGGGTGAAGCGCAGAAGACGGCGGAATCGGTGCAGCGACGGGCGATCAAGGCAGCCCTGGCCGATCACGGTAAACTGGCCGTCCGCGACATCGCTGACATCTCCGAGATGAAGCCTCGGAACGTCTCGAAGCTGCTTCACCATATGTTCAAGACCGGCGAGGTGGTGCGTTTTGGGGAGGGACGGTTCACGGTTTACGAACTGCCAAAAGGTGGTATGGCACAAAAACGCGAAACCGGTAACGCAAAGCCTGTTTCAGCGGAAAAGCCCAATGAACTAAAGGGATCTATCGACTCCGGGATAGTTACCGACACCATTACCGATGCACCCGAGCAGCCCATCACTGTTACCAATCCCACCGACCAGGACGCCGGGCCGGTAACCACGGAAACCTCTTTGAGCCAAAAGGCTTTCGAGCCTTCGGTTACCGATTCAACGAAAACGCCTACCCCCTCAATGTCGGAGGATCAAAAGGTCAAGTACTTGCTTAACTGGTTGGTCGACAAAGGGACGGTGTCCGTTCGGGAAGCTCAGCAACGCTGCTCGCCGAATCTGTCAGGCAATGAGATCCGATCCATCTTGCCCGTCATGGCTGAGCGGGGCTGGATTGCAGTCGAGCAATATGGCCGATCGCAGAGCTTTCAGATTACCCGCGAAGGGAGCCTAACCGTCGACCCGCAGATCTCTCTCTTCGACATCCTGCAGCAACCCGGCCAGTAGGGCCTTCGGCCCGCCCTTCGGGCTGCCTTCGCTGGCGCTTCGGCCTGGCCTGCCGTCTGCATTCTGATGGCCAAGGCTCCTTTTTTTCTTTCTAGAAAAAGAGCAAAGGCCTCGCCATCTTTCACGCTGACCTGAGGCGGGCATCGAGCCGAAGGCGAAGATGGTCCGAAGGACGGCCGAAGGCCATACCCGCCGGGTGCTGGACTCCCAAGCCGGTGCCTCTTGAAAAGAAATATTTTGCTCGTCGAAAGTCTTACAGCCGCAACGGCTTTCGTGACATCGGGCGGCGCAAGCAACGCGCGGGGGCTTGCGAATGCGCCTGATGAGAGTCAAATAGACACCGAATAACGACGCAGCTTCATAGCCGAATCAATAACCCGCCCGATCGCTCCGGCGGGTTTTTCTTTGCCCGATATCCCGAAACTACGGAGGCCGCTCATGTGGCCATTCAGCAGCCGGCGCGCCGAGACGCGGGCGGTCGAGACCTCGCATGTGTATTTGGTCTCCGGCGGCGAGGTCAGGTCACTTTCGGACCCGTCGATCGAACTGCTTCAGCTCTTCGGCGCCTGGTCTCCCGAAGGCATCCCGGCAACGGCGACCGCGCGCGCGATGACCTATCCCGCCAGCGCGGCGTGCGTGCGCCTCATAAGCAGCTTGATCGCCGAATGCCCGGTGCACGCCTTTCAGCGGACCGACGATGGTGGGCGGGAGCGCGTCCGCGGTCACGTCGTCGAGACGTTGCTGAACAGCACAGCCTCGCCCTGGTGCGAGAGTACCGAGTTTCTTCGGGAAATGACGGTCACTGCCCTCCACAACGGCCACGCCTATGCGCGCGTGGTGCGCACCGGCCGCGATCGCATGGCGAGGGAGCTACACCCGCTCGCCAGTGTCACCGTAGAGCGTGATGACGCTACCGGCGCGCCGAGCTACCTGATTCCACGGAAAGGCGGGGGCCAGGAACGGCTCGGATTCCGGGACGTGATCCATCTAAAATCGCCGACTGGCGGAGCGCCGACGCAGCAAGTCGCCCGGGCGATCGAACTCGGTCTTCAGCTCGAGCTGGCGACCTTGAACCTTTTTCGGAATGGCGGGCGGCCGTCTGGGCTTCTTTCTTTTAAGACAAAAGTCGACCCAGTCACGGCAACGGCCGCCCGCGACCAATGGCTGTCCGACGTCAAGGAAGGCCTGCCTGCCGTTCTAGGCAATGATTGCCAGTTCACGCCGATCGCCTTCAGCTCGACTGATTCACAGACAATCGACAACCGGCGGCTACAAGTGCTCGAGGTGGCCCGCGGATACGGGGTCAGCCCGACGCTTCTGGCCGAATTGGAAGACGCTTCGTTGAACAATTCTGAGGCGTTGGGCCGGCAGTTCGTCTCCTACACGCTTGCGCCGTGGCTTACCGCATGGGTCGCCGCAGTATCGCGTTGCCTCCTGAGCGAGGCTGAGCGGGCGAGCACTTACGTGGAATTCGAGACGGCCGGCCTCGTGAGCGCCGACCTCAAGGCGCGGTTCGAAGCACTGCGCCAGGCCGTCGGCGGCCCCTGGCTGGCACCGGACGAAGCGCGCGCGCTCGAGAACCGGCCTGCAATTGAGGGCGGCGCCAAGCTGAACCTCCCGCAAGGCGCGCCGGCGCCGACCGCGAAGGAGTCTGTCGATGCGTGAGACCCTCTTCCTCGAGCACCGCTTTGCCGCGCCCGGCGAGGATGGCGCCATCACTGGCGTCGCTCTTCCGTTCAATGTGGTCGACACATATCGGACCAGTTTCGACCGTCGCGCCTTCGGCGATCTCTCCGGCCGCACCGTGCCGATGCTCTGGGCGCACCGCCAGGATGAAGTTTTGGGATCGTGGAACGCGCTGGAAACGGCCGACACCGAACTTCGCGCGACGGGTCGCCTCAACCTCGAGGTGGCGCGTGCCCGGGAAGTGCGAGCCATGATCGCGGCCGGCGACGTGCGCGGGCTGTCGGTCTCTTTCGAGCGCCTTCGCGATGAGAGCCGAGCGAACGGGGTTCGCCATATAACTCAGGCTCGCCTCATCGAAATCAGCTTGGTCGCGCTGCCCAGCGTTCCGGGCGCACGAGTCACGTCAATCCGATCCGGTCGACCGAGCGCGGCGGCCGATTTCATCGAGGCCGTGAAGTCGGCCACGCGCGCTCTTTCATAAGAAGGAAGGTAAGAAAACATGCGTCACGATCGCATCGAAACCCGATCGGCCGAGCCGATCGTCGAAACGCGGGAGGATGATCCTCTAGCGGCGGCAACGGCTGCAGTACAGCAGCTCGCCACGGGCTTTGCCGAGTTCCGCTCGGCGACCGAACAGCAGCTCGGCGGCCTCGCCGAGATCACCACGCGGCTGGACGAACTCGAGGCGCGCTCGCAGCGACCGGGTACCGAGCGGACCCAGGAGCCGAGCGCCGAGCGCCGTGCGTTCGCGGAATACCTTCGCATGGGAGATCGTGCGCCGGAGCTGCGGACGCTGATCTCCTCGAATGACCCATCCGGCGGCTACCTCGCTCCCGGTGAGATGAGCGCGGAATTCATTCGCGACCTGGTCCAGTTCTCGCCGATCCGCGCGCTGGCCACGGTGCGCAGCACGGCCACTGGCTCGGTCAGCTATCCCCGCCGCACGGGCATCACGAATGCCGCCTGGCGCGGCGAGACGCAGACGCAGACGGGTTCCGAGCCGACGTTCGGCCAGGTCGAGATACCGGTTCGCGAACTCAACACGTATGTGGACGTGAGCAACCAGTTGCTCGCCGACTCCGCTGGCGTCGCCGAGGCTGAAGTGCGCATGGCGCTCGCCGAAGACTTTGGCCAGAAGGAAGGCCTCGCTTTCGTCTCTGGCGTCGGCCCGCTGGCGCCCGAAGGGCTGATGTCCGCGTCGGGCGTCGGCTACACGCCGAGCGGCAACGCGTCGACACTCGGCAGCGCGCCGGCTGACCTTCTGATCTCGCACTACTACTCGCTGCCGGCGGCCTACCGTGCCCGCGGCACCTGGCTCATGAACGGCAGCACGCTTGCCGCCGTGCGCAAGCTGAAGGACGGCACCACAGGCGTCTATCTGTGGCAGCCGAGCTACCAGGCCGGCCAGCCAGAAACGCTGCTTGGCCGCCCTGTGATCGAAGTGCCGGACATGGCCGACATCGGCTCCGGTACCGAGCCGATCGCCTTCGGCGACATCGCCACCGCGTACCGCATCGTCGACCGTGTCGCACTGTCGATCCTGGTCAACCCGTATTTGCTCGCGACCACGGGCATTACGCGCGTGCATGCAACGAGGCGAGTCGGCGCGGCGGTCGTGCAGCCGGCAGCCATCAAGAAGATCAAGTGCGCCACGTCCTAATAGGCGCACGCTGAAACCCTAATCCTGGCCGTCCACTTGGGCGGCCTTTTCATTTCGAGAAAGGAGCGCAAGAGATGCGCGATATGTATTCGAACATCGGCGTGGTGCAGGCCATCGCGCCGGCCGTGCAATCGGCCACGGTGGAGTCCAGCGAGATCGACCTGCTCGGCTTCAACTCAGCGACGGTCATCGTCAGTACGGGCGCCATCGTCAGCTCAGGCAGCTTCACGGCCAAGCTGCAGGAGACCGATGACCCGGGCGCCTCGCCGGAAGAGTGGTCCGACGTGGCCGCCGCGGACATGATCGGCGAGTTCCCGGCGGCCCTCTCCGCGGCTTCTGTGGTGCGCGTGGGATTCACGGGGCACTCCCGCTATATCCGCGTTGTGCTCACAAAGAACTCCGGCACCTCCATTGCGGCCGGCGCCGTCGTCGTGAAGGGCCATCCGGCGAGCGCGCCGGTCGCCTAGAGCCTTTCGGCCCGCGCGTTGCGAGCCGCGCGGGTCGGATGACCGGTAAACTCCACCGGTCACAGCCGCCGCCGATCCTAGCTGGGTGCGATCGGCGGCGGCGCCTTCTCCAAGTAAGGATTTCGAACGATGATGCTGCCAGACCTGCTTCGCGACGCCGTGAATAACGATATCGAGGAGCTGGTGAAGCTGTCGCTCATCGATCTCGGAAAGCTCCCGTTGGACACGTCGCAAGACGAGACGACGGCGATGGTCGCGGCGCACGTCGCGGCCCTCTTCAGGTTCGTCGCCACTGTCACTCGCTCCGTCGACCGCGCGGAAGCCGTCGAGCGGGAGTTCCTGGCGCGTGTGCGGCTGCTCGACGCCGACGGGTCGACGGCGCACTGAGCGTCTCGGCGGAATTCGCCGACACAGTTCCCCATGCCTTCCCTGCCTCCACGCCTTTGCCGATGCGGCCGCATAGTGCCGGCCGGCCAGCCGTGCCCATGTCAGGCCGCTGAGCGCGCGGACTGGGACCGGCGCCGCGGCACTGCCTCACAGCGCGGCTATGATGCCGGCTGGCGGAAGCTGCGCGCCCGGTTCCTCGCCGCGAATCCGCAGTGCGAACATCCGGGTTGCAGGTCGGCAGCCAACGAAGTCGACCATATCCAGAGCGTGCGGCTTCGGCCGGACCTCCGGCTCGAGTGGAGCAACCTCAGAGCGTTGTGCAAGCCGCATCACAGCCAACGCACGGCGCGCGAGCAAGGGTTCGCGCGCCGGACCGACTACTGAGGGCCAGCCCATTGACCAGCCTCGTTGTAGTTGGCGAGAAACTCCCGTGCACTCGCGAGGCCCGCTGCATTCCACAAGGCGTCTATGGCCGGTGCCAGGGCCTCTCTGTACGAGCGGTCGTTTCCGAACGATGAGATAGTCTGCAGCGGAAGCTGAAGGACATGTCTGTCGATCGGGAAGCGCTCAAATTCCAAATCGCTCACTCGCAAAACCGCCCTTTCGACGCCGATCAAGGAAATTGACACTGCAAACGGAGGTGGCACGTTCAGCGCCTCCAGCGCCCGCATGTACTGTGGAAAATACCGATAGATTGGCTCTACAAATGTTCTGGCGGGGATACCAAACTGTCCATCACGGGCGGCTAGCAACCGCACTTTGGTTGCCTCAATTATCCCTGAACGGAAAATTTGCGTATACGCCAGATTGGTATATTGGCCGTTAGTGCGGACTGCCATATATCCGTCAAATACTATTCGTGAATAACCATTTGCCTGCATAAGTGGGTGAAGTAATCCAGCGTTTTCCTGAGCGGACTGAAGATCTATCTGACTTTCGATGCTAAATGAGCTAAAGGGCACTATGTGAATTGCAAGGACTCCTTAGGCTCCTTCATCTCTTGAAAGCGGGACGACTCCGGAATTTATTCCAATCTGGTGTACTCGGTCGGATACGTACCTTCTGATCTTCTCATGGATGCCAGCGGCATTTGCAAACATTGCTCTAAGCTCCTCTACACTGGCCTCATGTGCACCGGCCGATGACCGCAGAAAGAACCGGTTGCTATTTTGAAGCGAAACCCGATGTGGAGGATTCCAGCTAGCCGGCACCCGAATAACAAAGATGTTGCCTCCTGCCGCACAAGGCACGGCACGCATTCGAAGCCCTACTATTCGCGGCTCGATAGAAGTCCTCGCCATGTTTTCGAGCCTCTGTAGAACTTGGTCCGGGTCGCCGGCAATCGGGCTTTTTGCTGATGCGGACCCGTTCTGTTCGTCTACGCCAATGAGTAGATGACCTCCGGACGAGTTCGCGAAAGAGGATATGTCCTTCAGATACTCCTTTCTGTCGGCGTCGGCATTCCCATACATGTCCCTCTTTAGGTCTAGCTGCAGACCTTCCGACTCCGCATTCGCTATCAGCTCGTCTATGTCAGCTTCCGAGATATCGGCCAGTTCGGTCCGTAAGATAGACATTCTGACTTCTCCTCATCGCAGTGTCGTGCTTCCCCGACTGCTGGCATTCTAGGCCCCCGGGGGCAGTCAAGACAAATTAGGGGTCGCTCAGAGACCGCGTGGCCCCGCAAAAAAATATTCGTCCCCCCTGAGCAAACCGAAATCGGGATTTTTTCCTATGCTGTACGTCGACCCCTCCGACGTCTGGGCGGCACTGCGCCTGGACCTTGTGCCCGATGGCGGCTCGCCGGAGGGGCTGGCGCCGGCCGACGCCGGCTATGTCGAGACCCTGATCCTCGCCGCACAAGAGCGCATGGACAAGTTCCTGGCCGTGAAGCTGGCGGACCGCGATGAGGTGCCGACGGTGCTCAAGATCGCGCTGATGACCGACGTGAGCACCTTCTACTTCAATCGCATGAATCCGCAGTTGCCCGATGTCTACTTCGAGATGATCGCGCCCTTCCGGCGCTGGGGCTTTGGCGGCGCCACGGAGGAAGAGGAGTGAACGTCACCGTCTCCGGTCTCGACGCACTGCGGCGGAAGCTGCAGGCCATGCAGGCGCAAGTGAAGGCCGAAGTGCAAGCCAGCCTCGAGCAGTCGGGCGCCGAAATGGTTGCCACGGCCAGGGCGCTTGCGCCGGTCGACGAAGGCGAGTTGCGGGACAGCATTGTCATGTCCAAGCCCGGCGAACTGACCCCCCTCTACGGCGGCGGCGGGCAGCGGAAGGTCGGGGACCTGGCCGTGCGCGTGACCGCCGGCGATGCACGGACAAGATACGCATTTCACATCGAGGCCGGCACCTCAAAGATGGCTGCGCGCCCGTACTTCTGGCCGGCCTATCGGGTGCTCAAAAAGAAGATCAAGGGTCGCACGAGCCGGGCGATCGGCAAGGCCGTGCGGAAGGCAGTGAAATGATCGACCCGGGCAGGATGAACGATCGGATCACGCTGCAGATCCGTGGCACTCCGGATCCATGGAGCGGGTCCGACGGCTACACCGATCTGGCGACGGTATGGTGCCAATTCCGCCCGACAACTGGCCGAGAATTCCGAGAGGGTGCCACGCCGGTCGGTGAGGAACGCGCGGTGTTTTCGATCCACTACCGAGAAAACATCGGCCAGGTCGATCGGCTCGTGCACCACGGCAACGGCGGCGATCGCCATTGGAACATTCGATCGATCGTCAGGGTCGGCTTCAAGGAGGGACTGGACCTCCACTGCACCGCCGCTGACACGGGAGTCTCAGCATGAAAAAGCCCCATCTTGTCGTCGACAACGCCGCGCCGAAGAAGGCGCCGCCGGCTCCCGCAAGCCTTGGTACGGTCGGGCGCGCCGAGTGGAAGAAAGTCGCGCCGATCCTCGCCGGCAACGGCACACTGACCTCGGAAAATGACTCGCTGCTCGTGCTCTATTGCCAGGCCGTCGAAGGCGCTCAGGACGCTGCCAAGCTACTGAAAAAGCAGGGAAGGACTATCCAGTCACCGGGAGGGCTCAAGGGCCATCCGATGGTGCGCGCCGAGGCCGTCTACCTCCAAAATGCCCTGAAGTACGCGACCCAGCTTGGCCTGACTGCGCCGGCGAAGGCCAAGAGGCCGTCTCATGGATTTGCGCCCGACATTCTTGATTGACCTCGAGACGCCGATTCCGGATCCTTTCGGGCTCGGTGCCGAGGCGGTCGCCTTCATTGAGACGCTTATTCTTCCGGACGGGAAGCGGTTCACACTGGTACCTGAGCAGCGTCGCATCGTCGAAAAGATATTCGGCGACGTCGACCAGGACGGCCGACGCAAGGCCGACGTCGCGTATCTGCATTTGCCGTCTGGCAACGCGAAGAGCACGCTGGCCGCGGCGTGCGCTTTCCTTTGCCTTGCTCACCCGAAGTTCCGGATCCTGAATGGTCAGTTGATCATCGCCGCGGCGACGCGAGAGCAAGCTCGGTCGACTAGTTTTGGTATCATTCAGGGATTCATCAATCGGAGATATCCCGACGAAGACGAGCGTGCGCTGAAGTTTCGCGTGATCAGCAACGCGGTGACGCAAGAGATCTGGCATCTCCCGAGCGGCTCGAGTCTGAAGGTATTGAGCCGCTCACCTTCGGCACAAGAAGGCCTCTCCGTCTACTTCCTTCTCGCGGAAGAGACGCACGTCTGGGCCTCGCAGGCCGATCGCCTCTGGGCAGTTCTGCGCAAGAGTCAGGCGAAGGTCACCGCGGACGCGCCGCTTGCCATGATCGCCACCACGGCCGGCGTCGGCGTCGGCGGCATCGGCCACCAGTTGTATCAAGTCAGCCGCGACATTGCCGCGGGCAAGGTCGAGAATCCGGGCTGGCTTCCGATCATCTATGAGATGGAAGACGGCGACGACTGGCGCGATGAAAAGGTGTGGCGCCGGCTCAACTTCGCGATCCCCACCTTCAAGTCACTGGCCGTGATGCGCTCGCTTGCACTCGAGGCGGATACCAGCGCCACGGCGAAGGCGGAATTCCTCCGCTATCAACTGAACAAATGGGCGGCAGGGATCGGCGACCCGTGGCTGAACTTGTCGACCTTTGACGACGCCGGCGAGCCGTTCGACCTGGCCGATATAGAGCATCTGCCGTGCCGCATTGGCGTGGACGCCGGGTCGACAAGCGACCTGACCGCCGTTGTCGCCGTGTTCCATGACAAGGATTCCGGCGTGCTCTACGCGCTCCCGTTCTTTTGGGTTCCGGCCGAAAGCATTATCGCGCGGAGCGAGCAAGACAGCGTCCCATATGTCGAATGGCGCGACCAGAGCCTCATCGAAGAGACCGAGGGCGCCAGCATCGATGAGGCCGCCGTTGAGGCGAAGATCCGAGAACTGTGCGCGACCTATGAAGTGCAACAGGTCGGCTTTGACCCCTGGAACACGCGCCGCATGATGGCGCGCCTGATGGAAGACGACATCCCCGTTGTCGAGGTGCCTCAGCAATATCGGACCATGTCGCCAGCCATGAAGGCGACCGAGCGGCTCATTCTGGATCGCCGCTTTCGGCACGGCGGGCACCCTGTCCTTCGATGGTGTTTCGCCAATGTCCCGATGCCGCGGCCGACTCACGAGGGCAACATTAAGCCGTCGAAATCGAACTCCCGCTCGCTGAAAATCGACGGCGCGGTGGCGAGCATGATGGCGGTGTACCTAACGGCCATCGCTGACGAAGAAATCATCTATGACTTCCGCGCCTTGACCGGCCGCGATCCAGTAGGGGCTTAGCGCGATGAGTGACGTTATCCAGCAGCTTGCGGTCACGATCGAGGCGCGGACAGCCGCCTTTGAGAAAGCGCTGAATCGCATTGAAAAGCAGAACAAAAATGCCTTTCAACGGATCGAGCGCGACGGCAAGAAGCATCTTTCCGGCCTCGAGTCGGCGCTGAAGAGCACAAGCGCAAAAATGAACGGTTCCGCGCTCGCAGGGTCGATCAAGGGTGGAATTGCAGGCCTTTTCGCTGGATTCAGCCTCCAAGGGGCTAAGCAGCTTGTCGACGCCAGCACCCGGATCCAGAACGCCCTGAAGGCCACTGGACTTGAAGGCGAGGCGCTAACCTCCGTCTACGGCAAGCTTTTCGCGGCCGCGCAGAAGAACGCGGCGCCGATCGAAAGCCTTGCCGGCCTGTATTCCAAGGTCGCGATCAGTCAGAAAGAATTGGGCGTGTCGTCGGAGGAGCTTGTCAGCTTCACCGAGAACATCGCCCTGGCGTTGCGCGCGGGCGGGACAGACGCGAACGCGGCGAGTGGGGCGCTGCTTCAGCTCAGCCAGGCGCTCGGCGGCGGCACAGTTCGGGCCGAAGAGTTCAACAGCGTACTCGAGGGTGCGCCGACGATCCTCCGGGCGGTCGCGGCCGGCATGACTGGCACGGGCGGTTCCGTGGCGAAGCTGCGGCAGATGGTGATTGCCGGTCAGGTCTCCTCCAAGGAATTCTTCGATGCATTCCAGCGTGGGGCGCCGATGCTCGAGCGCCAGGTCGCCGGGTCGGTCCTGACAATCAGCCAAGCCTTCACCCAGCTCAACAACTCGCTGATCAACGTCGCCGGCAAGCTGGACCAGTCGACCGGCGCCAGCGCGGCTTTCGCGAATTTCATCGGCGGCGATCTCGCCAAGGCCGTGGAGGAACTCGGCGGGATCCTGGACTCGGTCTCGGAAAGCAGCATCGGCCGCTTCATCGGCAAGATCAGCGGGGCGATCGACGAAGTGGTCGGGCTCGGCGCCGCGATCGGCCGCGTCACTGGCTTGGATCAAGTAGGGGCATCGATCGGCGCGACGGAAGAGCAGCGTGCATCGCGTGCGGCATATCTGGCTGCGCAGCACGTCAAGGCCGTCGACTCTGCCACCTCTGCCGTCAATCGGTTTTTCACGCGACTCGAGCGCGGGTATGGCCAGGGGATTTTCTCGCCGGAGCAAGAGAAGTCGATTGCTCGGCTGAAGCAGCAGCTCAGGGATGGCACCATCGAAGCGGAAGGCGCGAAAGCTGCGATGGCATCCATCCTCGACGATGCGCCGCAACTGTCGAAGATCAACAGCATCTTCGCGCCGCTCATCGACCGCCTTGTTGAGGTGACGAAGGCGGCCGAAGAGGCGGCGCGCGCGACCGCCAAGATTGATTTCGTGAGCCAGGATGAGCGCGGCCAGATGCTCAAGGATCGCCGCGCTGATACGGCATATGCCGGCATGATCCGAGACGCCGAGACCGAGGCAAGCAAGTCGCAGTTCGACAAGGAAGTGGACGCGCGCGCGAAGCAGCTTATCGACGCCGCCGACAAGCTCGGCGTGGCCATGACTGAAGCGGCGGCCAAGGTCGAAGCGGCACGGCTGATTGGCTTGGAACAGGAGGCCCGGACGTTCGATGCCGTCGCCACGTCGGCGGCTTCTCTTATCAAGCAATTCGAAGGCTTCCGGGCGACTCCGTACTGGGACAAAAACGCCTACAGGGTCGGCTATGGCTCGGACACTGTCACGCTCGATGACGGTTCTATCCGCCGAGTGACGCAAGGCATGTCGGTCTCACTGGCCGACGCCAACCGCGACCTCGCACGCCGCATCGGCGAGTTTCAGCGCGGGATTCAGAGCGACATTGGCGCCGACGTCTTTCGCTCTCTGACCGAGCAACAGCAGGCGGCGTTGACGTCGATCGCCTACAACTACGGCAGCCTTCCCGATCGTATCATTGACGCGCTCAAGGGCGGCGACGCGGCCGGTGTCTACAGCGCCATCAAGGGGCTTGGCTCCGACAATGGGGGCGTAAATCAGGGCCGGCGGAATCAGGAAGCTGCGATGTTCCTTCAGGGCGCCTCGCCGGACGTCCAGCGCGGCGTGGAAAGCTCCGAAAACTTCGCGCAGATCCTTCGCGATCATCAGCAATACGTCGCCAGCCTTCAGGCCGAAACCGCCATCCGGGCATCGCTCAACCCGCTGGTCGACGACTACGGGCGCGCCATGTCGACGCTCGAGGCCGCGCAGTACCTTCTGACCGCTGCACAGCAGGAAGGCACGGCCGCGGGCCGGGAACTGGCCGACGTTCAGCAGCTCCTGCACGGCGATCTTTCGAACCTCTCGCCGGCCGCCCGCGACCAAGCCATGGCCATGCGTGAGCTTGCCAATGCGACCGGCGAGGCGAAGGCGAAGGGCAACGAACTGGCCGAAAGCCAGGCCAACCTTTCGAACACGATGGCGGAATTCAAGGGCCTCGCAAAGGACGTGCTCGGCGGCTTCATTCGAGACCTGATTGCCGGCAAGTCAGCGTCGGAAGCGCTGGGCAACGCGCTGTCAAAGATCGGCGACAAGCTGCTCGACATGGCGCTCAATTCGCTCTTCGACGGGCTCTTTGGCGGCGGCGGTGGCGGGTTCCCGGCGGCGCCAGGCGGCGGGCTCTATGCCGAAGGCGGGTATACTGGCCCTGGCGGCAAGTACGATGCTGCCGGCCTTGTGCACGCCGGCGAATATGTCTTTTCCGCGCAGGCCGTGCGCCGGGCTGGCGTCAGGAATCTGGACGCCATGCATCAGCACTTCAAAGGCTACGCCGACGGCGGGCTTGTCGGCGGCGAAAATGGCCGCACGACCTTCGGCGGCGGTGGCGGGCGCGATGTCAACGTCATCGTGTCGGTCGACGACGACGGCAACCTGAAGGCCTACGTCCAGAAGGTGGCGGCCGTCACCACGAAGGTCGGCGTCGAGCAACTGGCGAAGCAGACGCCGGCCATCGCGATCAACGCGATTGCCGACGCGCGTTCGCGAAATGTGGAGGGGATCTGATGCGAACTGAACCTGTCGCCTTTCCTGAAGCCGGCGCAAAGGCCGTGCTCCGATTCACAGTGGACGACCTCGAAAGCCTCGAGCTGGATTTCGGCGGCGCCTGGCTGGCGATCGTCGTCGGCGGCCTTGGCGACCGTGATCCGTCGCCTGTTATCGTGGCTCGCTGCATGGCGCTGGCGCTGAAAGGCGAGGACGAGGACGCCGGCCTTGATGCGCCATGGGGACTCACGCCCAAGGATCTAGCTGTCCGTCTCCTCGACGCTCTGCACCGCGTGATTCACGGGAAGACCACCGACGAACTGAAGGAAGCCAAGGCGGCCGCCGATCGCGTTGCCGCGCGCAAGGTTGCGGAGACGGCGTCGTGAGTGCGCTGACAATTGTCCGCGACATACTGGCGGACGACTCAGGCATCACTGCATCCGTCGCCGGCCGGATCTGGCCGGTCGAACTGCCGCAAGAGACCGGCTTGCCGGCCATCGTCCTTCACATGGTCGACGAACATGACGGCCGCCACCTTGGCGGTTCCGATCGATACCCACTGGCGCGCGTCATCGTCGATTGCCTTGGCGACTCCTACGCCGACGCCGATGGACTGTGCGATGCCGTGAAGGCCGCGCTGATCGACTTCGCTGGATCTGTGGGCTCGGCGACCGTGTCGGACGTCGCCCATGACGATCTCGACATCTTCGACCGAGGCCAGGCCGGCGATATCTGGCGCCGTCGGCTCGGCTTCCGAGTCCGCTATCGTTGAACCGGCATGCGAAAGAGGAAGGCTCCGCCCGGCCGCATATTCCGGGGGGAACGCAGGCGGTCGATCGTCTCGCAAGCGATGGCCGCGCTGCGGGACTGGCGGCTGTCACCATTCGAAGCTGAAGGCTCGACACGGCACGGGCTGAGGGCAGCGCTTTGCCTCAACGGGCACCCATGGGCGCGCGCCGATGCGGAAGCGGCTGAGATCGTCGCGGAAGCGCTCCGGCTGCTTGGCGCCAAGCGGCCGACCTGGCATCAAGGACAGCGCGAATACACGACTCCCCGCGAGAATTGCAGCTATTGTGGGGGCGACCTGGACGAAGAGTCCATAACGCGCCGCGACCGCTTTTGCTCGAATGTGTGCGCGCGCCACGCAATCACCCGGCGGGACTATGCCGAAGGCTTCAGGCAGGATGAGTTGGGCCTTCGGGCTCTTCTGATCATCAACCGCAACCGGAATCCCGAGCGGCCTTGTCGCCAGTGCGGCCGCGCATTCCGGCCGCGGCGGTTCGGGCAGGAGCATCCCTTCTGCTCGGTCGAATGCTCGAATGCATCGAACCGCTACCTCGATGATCGGCAGTGCGAGAACTGCACCACTATCTTCCGGCCCCGCGGGCAGAGTCAGCGGTTTTGCTGCCACGAGTGCTCGCAATCCTACCGGGAGGCCGTCCTACCGGTGCGGCCGTGCATCGCGTGCCATGGGCTGTTTCAGCCCAAGCTCGAGACGGCGCTCTTCTGCTCGCCGAAGTGCAAGCAGCGGACCAAAGATCGCCGCCAGGTCGATCGGCGGCGCAAGCGGCGGGAGGCTACCTTTCCGGCTCGCTCGTGCGATCACTGCGGACTGCGATACCAGCCGCGCACGAAGGTCAACCGCTTCTGCTCGGAACGCTGCCAGAAAGCCGATAGCCGCCGCCGCGGCTGAGATAGTCACGCCACCCGATTCGCGCCGCTCCTCCGGGGGCGGCGTTTTTTTGCGTCTGCAGCGCGGTAATATCACCGCAGCTCTGGCCGATTTCCTGCTGATAGAGCCGGATGATCGGTTTTATAACCGATTGCTTTTATTGAATATTTTGCCAGCATCGGGATGTCGAAAAGGAGACATCCCATGCACGAGATCAAAGCCCAGCTCATCCCCGCGATCGACCTTCTCCGGATCCTGCGCCTGGCGGCTGAAAACGGCGACGACGACGAAGGCTTTTCATTCTCCGTGGTCACCGTCTGCAAGGTGATCGCCGATCACCTCGAGGCCGCGCTTGATGCCGCGTGCGCGCCGCAGGCGAGCTAGTCAGGTTTCGACGAATCGGAGGGGAGCCTTTGGCCTCCGTGCACCTATACTGCACCTAACGCGAAAATCTTGCGGAAGTCTGCGGCTTCTAAGTGCTTGGAATTGTTGGCTCCCCGGGCCGGATTCGAACCAGCGACCAACCGGTTAACAGCCGGTTGCTCTACCACTGAGCTACCGGGGAACATGGAGGCTCGTCAAAAGCGTGGCGCCCTATAGCAAACCCGCTGGTGCTTTGCAAAGCGGCTTTCCCACTTTTTTCCCGCGCCGCCTCGCAATGGCGCGGGCCGGTGCTCATATTGCCCGAACCGGATCGCGCCGCAAAGGCGCCGCCGGGCGGAGAACAGTGCGCATGAACCACAGCAGGGATGCCCAGCCGCATCCTCCCCGGCGCAAGATCGCGGTGCTTGGCCGGCATATCCACATGCCGCAATCGCGAACGCATCGCATTGCCATCGGAACAGCCCTCGTGTTCGGCGGCGTGCTCGGCTTCCTGCCGGTGCTCGGGTTCTGGATGGTACCGCTCGGTGTGCTCGTGCTGTCCTACGAATTCGCCTCGGTCCGACGGTTTCGCCGGCGAGTCACCGTGTGGTGCGAAAAGCGCCGGCGCAGACGCGCCGCGTAGATGCATCGGCGCAGCCACGACGATTGCACGCCGGATGGGCATGGCGACCCGGAATTGCGCCCGGACCACAGCGGGCAGCGGGCGCCGGCCCGGTTTATCGCAGCTTTATTCGCATCTCGACCCGCCGGTTGGCGGCGTCGTAGGGATCGCTGGCACGGGGCGCACTCTCTCCCAGTCCGACTGCTTCGAGGCGGGTGGTCGGTACGCCCTTCTCGACCAGGAAGGCGGCCACCGAACGCGCCCGGCGCAGCGACAGATCCTCATTGTAGGCGTCCGGGCCGAAGGCGTCGGTGTGGCCTTCGATGATGAAACTTTTGGCCGCCAGACGCTGGTCCATCATCTGCTTGGCGAACGCGCCGAGCTTTGCCTGAGCCTCGGGGGTCAGAACCGCGGAGTTGCTGTCGAAGCTGATCATGACGTCGACGCTGGTGGACGGTTGGGCCTGCGCCTTCGCCTTCGCGACGCATTCCTCAAGCGTGCCGATGCAGACGCCGGCAATGGCCGGCCGCGCCAGCCCGGCCGCGACGATAGCCAGGGCCGCCAGTACAGGGGCACGCATCACGACTTGATCACAGGTTGGGACGACCCCCGACAAACAAAACCGTACCTAGTTTTGCGAAGCCGGCAAGTCAACGCGGCACGCCTTCCGATCCAGTCCGGCACCGGGCGCGGGGAGACCGATCCTTCTTGGATTTGCGACATTCCGTCGAGCTTGGTTCAGCCCTCAGGATGGCCAACCGGTTTCACGAACGCGGTGCTGTTCACCGGATCGGGCTGAACCTGCTGATGCTGCCACGAACCTGTAGGTGCTGCCACGAACCAATAGGTGCTGCCACGAACCAATAGGTGCTGCCACCAAGGTATGGTTTTCAGCGTTTGGATGAAAGCAAAGCCGGTGGCAACATCAACGCGGCACGGCAGCCCTGCCTGGGCGGGACACTCACTTTAGCCGATTGATTGGTTGATGAGAGTGTTTGGAGGCCTCGCCCGGAATCGAACCGGGGTGCAAGGATTTGCAGTCCTCTGCGTAACCACTCCGCCACGAGGCCTCGCGGGGCTGGGCAAAGCCCGCTGGTGCAATAGGTTGCCACGATTTCGGCGTCAAGGGCGCCAGCCCGGACCGGGGCACTTTCCCCCGGCGATTCCGAACCAGCGTTCAGGAAGGGTTTTCGGAAGGGTGGCAGCCCCTTTGCGGGGCGCCGCTCCCGCAACGCCGCGTCCGCGGCGCCGGATCGCCATGTGCTGCAGAGTCAATGATCGGCAGAAGGCCCTTCCGGACGGATGCGACAAACCGCCTGTGCGCTCTGCGCAAGGGTTCGGCTTGGGCGGAGTGAACCGCATCGGTGATCCAACGGCGCGGGGCGCCCGCCTTTGAGCCGTGCGCCGGCGCGAAGGAGCCCGCAAAGCAGGGCCGCGCCGCGGCGCGGCGCTGGTGACGATGGGATGGGGATTGCATTGACCCTGTGCCGGAATTTTGTCAGATCCACAGCGATGGGCATGGAGCCGCGAAAAGGCGAGTGCGTGCCGGAAATGGATTCGACCATGACCGTGGACTTCACCGAGCTTCGAACCAAGATGGTGGACAGCCAGGTTCGCACCACCGACGTGACCGACCTGCGGATCATCTCGGCGATGCTCGAGATTCCGCGCGAGTTGTTCACTGACCCCGCCCGTCGCGAACTTGCCTATATCGACGAAGACATCCGCATCCCGGCTGAAACCGGGCCCCGCTACCTGATGGAGCCGTCGCCTTTCGCCAAGCTGGTGCAACTGGCGGAGGTAAGGCCCCAGGACGTGGTGCTCGATGTTGGCTGCGCCACAGGCTACTCCTCCGCGGTCTTTTCGAGGCTGGCGGATTCGGTGGTGGCGCTGGAGGCCGATGCAGGGCTGGCTGCGAAAGCCGCGCATTTGCTCGCAAAGCTTGGCTGCCACAATGTCGCCTTGGTCGAAGGCCCGCTCGAGCTCGGTCGTGCGGCCGAAGGGCCCTACGACGTCATTTTCATCGGCGGTGCGGTGGAGGAAGTTCCAGACGCGCTGTTCGGACAGCTGAAGGAGAAAGGGCGGCTGGTCGCTGTGCTCGGCCATGGCAATGCTGGCGTGGCATATCTCTACGTCAAGACGAACGGCGTCGTGGGGCGGGTGCGCGGCTTCAACGCCGCGGTGAAACCGCTGCCGGGTTTCCGGCGCGAGGCGACTTTCGTATTTTGAGTGGCTTGTGTTGCAGTCGCAACACAACCAAGTTGCGTTTGAACCTGTACTGTTCCGGGGCGCGAGCCCGGATCATCTCCGGGTTGCGGCGGTCGGGCGGGTAGCGTTTGCGTTTGGTGTGGTGGCACCATTTTGCGCTGCTTCGCCGGGGTACTGATTGCGAGGTAGTCGAGTGCGAATTTGTTCTGGGACCATCACCGGTGCGATCCTGTTCGCGGCGGTTGCACTGGCGCCGTCGCTTTCTGCAGCGGAAACCATCACTGGTGCGCTGATCAAGGCATATCAGAACAATTCGCAGCTCAATTCGGCCCGCGCCGGCCTGCGTGCCACAGATGAAGGCGTTGCCATCGCCAAGTCGGGCTGGCGACCGAACATCGTCGGTTCCGTCGGCGGAAGCTATTCGTCGACGTCCTACAACGGGGCCGCGTCCCAGGCGGGCAATCGGCTGACCACCGGCAATTTCGGCGTGCAGATCCAGCAGAGCCTGTTCGACGGCTTCCAGACGCTCAACAACGTGGAGGCTGCGACCGCCCGGGTGCTGGCCTCCCGCGAAAGCCTGCGCAACACCGAGCAGAACATCCTGTTCAACGCGGCAGCCGCCTATATGGACGTGATTCGCGACCGCCACATCGCCGAACTCACGCAGCAGAACCTGCAGTTCCTGGACGAGCAGGTCCGTGCGGCGCGGTCGCGATTCGAAGTGGGCGAGGGCACCCGCACCGACGTCGCCCAGGCGGAGGCCAGCCGCTCGTCCGCCGAGGCGCAGCTGACGACGGCGAACGCCCGCGTGCTGACAAGCTCGGCCACCTATCGGCAGATCATCGGCGACGAGCCGGGGAACCTCAAGGTGCCGGCCGTCCTGAAGCAGCTTTTGCCAAGCAATCTCGGCTCTGCCGAGGCGATCGCGGCGCAGGAGCATCCGGCCATCCTCGCCAGCGAACACCTGGTCGACGTGGCCGCCTTCTCTGTCAAATCGGCGGAGGGCGCCCTGCTTCCGCAGCTGAGCGCCACGGCAACCGTCTCGCGCAACTATCGCAACACCGCTCCGAGCACCTTCGCCTCTCTCGACGGCACCAACGATTCGGCGAGTATCGGTGCGACGCTCACGGTGCCGATCTACCAGGGAGGACGGGTCTACGCCGAGGTCCGCCAGTCGAAGGAGCAGCTCGGCCAGGCGCGGATCGAGGTCGACGTCAGCCGCGATCAGGTGCAGCAGGCGATCACGTCGGCGTGGACGCAGTATCACGCCGCCATCCAGACCGCGATCGCCAATCGACAGGTCGTGGCGGCTTCCCAACTGGCGCTCAACGGCGTCATCGAGGAGCGAAACGTCGGCCAGCGCACGACCCTCGACGTGCTGAACGCCCAGGCAGACGTGATTACCGCTCAGATCAACCTGGCAAGCTCCGAGCGCGACGTGGTCGTCGCCAGCTACGCAATCCTGTCGGCAATGGGGCGTCTTTCGGCACGTGGGCTTGGCCTCCAGGTCGCGGAGTACAGCCCGAAGGAACACTTCAACGCCGTCAAGGACAAGTGGATCGGCCTGCGTACGCCGGACGGCCGCTGAGTTTGGCCTCGGAGCATCATTTCCTATCCTGTTGAAAGCCAGGCGAGCCGGTGAATTGGGATTCTCAGGCGCGGTGGTGTCGGCTACGATTCTGAATGCGATTCGATCCGCGAACGCGTGAAGGCGGCGGCGATGACGGGCAGAGCGGCGGAAGTGGCAATGGCACCAGTGGGCGGCGCGCAGCGCGAACCATCGATGGAAGAGATTCTGGCTTCCATCCGCAGGATCATCGAGGAGAACGACACCGCCAATCGGAATGTGCCGCCACCGGAAACGGTGGCGCCCGCCAGCCGGCTCGCTCCGCACGCCCCCGCCCAGGTCCTGGAGGTTGATGCTTTCAGGGGTGAACTGCGCAAGGCGGGCTTGGAGGCGGGGCCGATGCCCGCCGTGGAGGCGCGGCCCTTGGTTGATCTTCAGCCGCTTGCCGAGGCACAGCCGCTGGTCGAGGCGCGGATGCCGGCCGCGCCGCCGCGCGGACCGTTCGTCGAACGAAGCGCGTCCGCGACTGCCCAAGTGTTGGACAGGCGCGCAGCGCCGCGTCCGGCGCCGGTCCAACAGCCCGGCGCGGCCACCAACCCGCCGGTCGTGGCCGGCGCCGCCCTCGCGACACCGGGGGAAGCGGATGCGCCCAAACCTACCATCGCCGCGGCACCGGACGCCGAGCCAGCGCCGGCAGCTGAGGCCGTCAAGCCGTCCGCGCTCGCGACGCCTGAACCTGCGGCCGCCAAGCCCGCCGGCACCATCAGCCCCTTCGAGCAGTCGCTCGCATCGAGCCCCGTGCTCATCGAGATGAGCGAGGAGATGGAAAAAGCCGCGCTCGAAATGATCGAGGCGCCGCTTCCGCGCGTCGAGACGCCGGCGGTGGCTGGCAATCTGGAAAAGGCGCTCGCCCCGAAAGCTCCGGCGTTTCCTGAGCCGGCGAAGGGCGGGATCCTCAGCGAGCGGACCGGCCGCCAGGTTGCCGCCGCCTTCGGCGAACTTTCCGACGCATTCGCGGCCAGCCGCCGCCGCAGCTTCGACGAGATCGCCGAGGAAATGCTGCGCCCGATGTTGCAGGAGTGGCTCGACAACAATCTGCCAACAATGGTCGAGCGGCTCGTCCGCGAAGAAATCGAGCGCATCGCGCGCGGCGGCTAGCCCCACATCGCCGCGCTCCTTCGGCAGCTTTCGCCGGTTTCCTGCCGGCCTGGCAAGGTTGACTCGCCTCGACCCATCGGATTTACAGCGTGCGACCGACATCCGGACGCAGCGGACAATTCTCCATGCTTGAAAAGACCTACGACGCGAAGACCGTCGAACCCAAGATCGCGGGCCGCTGGGAAGCGGAGGACGCGTTCCGCGCCGGGGCGGGGGCGCGCGAGGGGGCGGAGTCCTTCACCATCGTCATTCCGCCGCCGAACGTCACCGGCTCGCTGCACATGGGCCATGCGCTCAACAACACGCTGCAGGACATCCTGGTGCGCTTCGAGCGCATGCGCGGCAAGAACGTGCTTTGGCAGCCAGGCATGGACCATGCAGGCATCGCCACGCAGATGGTGGTCGAGCGCCAACTCGCACAGGGCGGGCTCGACCGCCGCGAACTCGGCCGCGAGGAATTCATCCGCCGGGTGTGGACCTGGAAGGAGCAGTCCGGCGGCTCGATCATCCACCAGCTCAAGCGGCTCGGCGCCTCCTGCGACTGGTCGCGTGAGCGCTTCACCATGGACGAGGGCCTGTCGGAGGCCGTCATAGAGGTGTTCGTCACCCTCTACAAGCAGGGCCTGATCTACCGCGACAAGCGTCTCGTTAACTGGGATCCGAAGCTCTTGACCGCGATCTCCGACCTCGAGGTCGAGCAGATCGAGCTCAACGGCCACCTCTGGCATTTCCGTTATCCGGTCGAAGGTGAGCGGTACGACCCGGAGAACCCGGCGACCTACATCACCGTCGCCACCACGCGCCCGGAAACGATGCTCGGCGATACCGCGGTGGCGGTCCATCCCGAAGACGAGCGCTACCGCAATCTGGTCGGGCGACAACTGGTGCTGCCGATCGTCGGGCGTCTGATCCCGGTGGTGGCCGATGTCTATTCCGATCCGGAAAAAGGCACAGGCGCGGTCAAGATTACGCCGGCGCACGACTTCAACGACTTCGAGGTCGGCAAGCGGCACAAGCTGGCGGCTATCAGCGTGCTGACCGCGGAAGCAGCAGTGACGCTTTTGGACAATGACGATTTTCTCTCCGGGCTCGAGGTCACGCCGGAGCGGCAGGCGCTGTGGAAGCAACTCGAAGGCCTCGACCGTTTCGAGGCGCGCAAGCTGGTCGTGCGGCTGATGGAAGAGGGCGGCTTCCTGGCCAAGGTCGAGCCGCACCGGCACGCGGTGCCGCATGGTGACCGCGGCGGCGTGCCGATCGAGCCGTTTCTGACCGACCAGTGGTACGTCGACGCCGCTACGCTCGCCGCGCCGGCCATCGACAGCGTGCGCGAGGGCCGCACCAAATTCGTGCCCAAGAACTGGGAAAAGACCTATTTCGACTGGATGGAGAACATCCAGCCCTGGTGCGTGTCACGCCAGCTCTGGTGGGGCCACCAGATCCCCGCCTGGTACGGGCCGGATGGGCGCGCCTTCGTCGAAAAGACCGAAAAGGAGGCGCTCGACGCCGCCGTCGAATATTACCTCGCGCTCGAAGGCCCATGGAAAGCCTGGGTGGAAGAGCAGCTCGAGAATTTCACGCCGGAAAACATTCTTGTGCGCGACGAGGACGTGCTCGACACCTGGTTCTCGTCGGCGCTGTGGCCGTTCTCGACGCTGGGCTGGCCGCAGGAGACGCCGGAGCTCGCGACCTACTATCCGACCAGCGTGCTGGTGACAGGCTTCGACATCATCTTCTTCTGGGTCGCCCGCATGATGATGATGGGCCTGCACTTCATGGACGACGAGCCGTTCCACACGGTCTACGTCCATGCGCTCGTGCGCGACAAGAATGGCGCCAAGATGTCGAAGTCGAAGGGCAACGTCATCGATCCCCTCGACCTCATCAACGAGTACGGCGCCGATGCGCTGCGCTTCACGCTGGCGATCATGGCCGCGCAGGGCCGCGACGTGAAACTCGATCCGGCGCGCATCGCCGGCTACCGCAACTTCGGCACCAAGCTCTGGAACGCCACGCGCTTCGCCGAGATGAACGGCGTGGCGCGCAACGACGAGTTCTGGCTGGGCGATGCCAAGCTGGCGGTGAACCGCTGGATCCTGACCGAGCTGACGCGGGCCTCGCGCGAGATCACCGAGGGCATAATCGCATACCGGTTCAACGATGCGGCAGGTGCCGCCTACCGCTTCGTCTGGAACCTTTTCTGCGACTGGTATCTCGAACTGTTGAAGCCGGTCTTCATGGGCGATGACACCGACGCCAAGGCCGAGTCACAGGCGGTCGCGGCATTCGCGCTCGACGAGATCTACAAGCTGCTGCACCCGTTCATGCCGTTCATGACGGAGGAATTGTGGGCGCACACTGCCGACCCGGACAGCGAGCGCACGACGCTGCTCTGCCACGCCGCCTGGCCGGAGCCCGAGTTCGAGGATGCCGAGGCGGCGGCCGACATCAACTGGCTGGTCGAGCTGGTGTCCGGCATCCGCTCGGTTCGCTCGGAAATGAACGTTCCGCCCGCCGCAATCGCACCGCTGGTCGTGATCGGCGCCGATGCCTCCACCATCGACCGGCTCAGCCGGCACGACGCAGCGATCCAGCGCCTGGCGCGCGTCGGCACGATCACGATGGGCGAAGCGGCACCGAAAGGCTCCGCGCAGATCGTCGTCGGCGAGGCGACCGTCTGCCTGCCGCTCGGCGACCTGATCGACCTTGCGGCCGAGGCCGCGCGCCTCGGCAAGGAAGTCGCCAAGACGGACGGCGAGATCGCGCGCCTCGACAAGAAGCTTTCGAACGAGCGCTTCGTGGCCAGCGCGCCGGAGGAAATCGTGGCCGCCGACCGCGAAAGGCTCGCCGAACTGGTTGCCGCGCGCGACCAGCTGAAGGTTGCGCTCTCCCGCCTCGACGTGCGCTGAAGCCCGCGTTGATTCGCCTCGGGCCGCCTGTTCCGGGTAGCCCGGCGGATATTCTGGCGTGCCGCCGGTGCTTCGTCTGGATTTATTCCCGGCGATGCCGATTTTTTCGGCATTGTGGCGCTTTGGATACAATCTGTCGTGAAAGTGGATAAAATCCCGCGCTGCCTGACCAATTCCGCTTCAAATGCGGTCCGCCAGCCGTTCGACCGCTGGCAAATGGTCCTTGGTGGGTGGCCGGCGTGCGGGAAAACGGCGCGCTGGCAAGCGGCCGTCGGGCATCTCCCTGTTGACGGCGTCGCACGGGCGGTTGTGCTCGAGTTATAACGTCGTAACCTCATATGCGAATCTCCTTGGGGAGGGGGATTTGCGATGCGGCACAAGGCTTCCTTCCTGCTTTCGTCGATGGTGGCGGCCGTCGTCCTGGCGACGTCGGCCCAGGCCGGCGGCTTCAACCGCGGTGGCGCCAATCTGGATGGGCTTTACGGCTCCGGCGCGCTGGCGCTCTACAGCGGCGCGACCTACGTCTCGCCGGGCCGCAGCTACACCAAGATCACGGGCAAGGTGGTCATCAACGGAGTGCCGACGCCCTTCACGCAGTCGGCCGTGGCGTTCGGCGACCCCTACTGGATCCCCTACGCCTCGGTTGGCGGACGCGTCATCGGCGACCTGAGCTGCGTCGGCTCCTATTCGCAGCCGTTCGGCGCCGACACCACCTATGAAGGCGAGATTACCTATCACAAATCCCAGGAATACCTTGCCACCAACGAATACGGCCTGACCTGCGGTTATGGCTTCGACGTGGGCCGCGGTCGCCTGTCGGTCATCGGGGGAGGTTTCTGGGAAGAGATTGAATACAGCCAGTCGCGCAGCTTCGAGAAGGCCTTCGGCACCAACGGCGTCAGCAGCGTGGAACTCCAATCCGGCGCGCCCGGCTACCGTCTCGGCCTGGGTTACGAAATTCCCGAGATCGGCCTGAAGGCGCAGCTGATGTACCGCTCGGCGACCGATCACCACGGCACCGGCGAATATAGCAACACGCCCTTCCGCACCTTAGCGATCGCGGCTGGCATGCCGCCGGCCATTGCCAATCAAATCTATGGCAGCGCGCTGTCGGCGCCGGCGGTGGCCGACCAGGAACTGCCGCAGAGCCTAGAGTTCAGCATGCAGACCGGCATTGCGCCGGGCTGGCTGGCCTTCGGCCTGGTCAAGTGGACCGACTGGAGCGTGCTGGAGCAACTGGTGGTGACCGAGCAGATCGGCAACCGTGCCTTCGGTCCGCCGAACTTCTTCTTCGAGGACAACTGGGTCGTCACGGGGGGAATTGTCCACCGCTTCAACGACAAGCTGGCGGTCAGCGGCCTGATCACCTACGACAAGGGCGTCTCGACCGGCTGGGATACGCTCACTGACACCTGGAACTTCGGCGGCGGCGTCGTCTACGATGCGAACGACAAGCTTCAGCTGAGGGGCGGGGCGGCAGCTATCTACTTCCTGCCTGGCGACAAGACCAACACCGCAAGTGCTATAGCCGACTACACCGCGCATTCACCGGCCGAGTGGGGCTACGCGCTGCAGGCACAGCTGATCCTTAAATTTTAAGCTTTTCATACGTTTGCGAGAATTCGTTTGTATCTGGCTCTGATCGTTCGCGACGATCGAGCAGCCTGAGGGCGTCCTTTGCGCCTTCTTGAAAGTGTGCTCTTCGCGCATCCCTTGTGGCGATTCGGCAACACAATCTCAACAAGCGTCCTGCTATGAATTGCCCAGGAAGCGCCGCCAACTTCCCGCCATAAACACAGCGCACGCCGAACGTTGCGCGGGCTGTTCAGGGTTCCTCAAAGGGGTGCGGGCGGCCGCGTTCGACGACGGAAAGTCATGGACGTGCAGGGTCTTGTGGGTTCCAGCGTAATGCGTGAATTCGGCCGTACGGGCCTCTGCGCCGGCGTAAGGCTCGGTCGCACTTTGGCCGGAAAATCCCGGCATCCTGTGTATCTCGGACGTTTCGCCGTTTCGAGCAGATCGCGTTTCAAGCCAGCCTATCTGGCGCGCCCGGCAACCGCTTGGCGTGGGTTGGAAGGGCGTGCCGGCTCGAACGGCCATGTAGCCAGTACGGCGCCGCAGAACGGCGTCGCGTCATACGATGACACGGAACTGTAAGTTGGTGCGGAATTCGGTTCTATCCTGCTTGGTTGCCTGCGCCGCCCTCGGGTCGGCGGGCAGCGCTTGGGCGTTCGACGAGAAGGTCTTCGACGACAAGAGCGCGCCGAATGCTTCCGCTCCCGCGCCGAACGGCCAGTCGAGCCCCTGGGCCGTGTTCCAGCTTGGTATCACCGCCTATAAGAGCGGCCACAAGGATCAGGCGGTGGAGGCGCTGCTCTACGCGTCGGAAAACGGCCAGATCGGCGCGACCTGGAAACTCGGTCGCATGTATGCCGAAGGCGACGGCGTCAAGCACGACGACTTCGAGGCCTTCAAGTTCTTCAGCGAGATCGCCGAGCAGGATGTCGAGCCCGGCAGCCCGGAGGAAAGCTACGTTTCCGACGCACTGTTTGCGCTGGGCACCTACCTAAAGAACGGTATTCCAAATTCACCGGTCGATGCCAACGCGGCCGCGGCGCAGGAATATTACATGCGGGCGGCAGCGAACTACCGCAACCCCAAGGCACAGTTCGAGATCGGCAAGATGTTCCTGCGCGGCGAGGGCGTGAAGGCCAGCGTGCGTCAGGCCGGCCGCTGGTTCCAGCTTGCCGCTGAGAAGGGTCACGCTGGCGCGCAGGCGACGCTCGGCAACCTCCTGTTTCAGAGCGGCAAGGTGGTGCGCGGGCTGGCGATGATGACGGCTGCGCTGGAGCGCGCCGCGCCGGTCGATCAGCCGTGGATCCGCGGCATGCAGGAAGAAGCCTTCGCGCTTGCCGGCGAAGCCGACCGCCGAACCGCGATCTCGCTGGCCCAGGATATTTTGGCCGAGAGCCCGCGCTGACCTGCGTCGCGGCCAGGCGCAAAGTTCCACCCGCATTTCAAGTTCCGTACCGCTCCGTGCGGATGATTGTTGGCGCAACGCCGGCGTCCGTCAGTACCGTGGCAACCGCCGACACGAAGCCGTTCGAGCCGCAGACATAGACCACGCCCGGGGCCGAGGGCAGAAGCGCCAGCGCGTCGCGAACCATCGCCTGGTCGACACGCCGGTTGTGCACAACGTCGGGATGAGCGGAGGCATCGCGCGTCAGCGTGAGCACCAGGTGAAGGCCGTTTTCGCCCTTGGCGAGGCCAACAAACTCATCGCGAAAAATCAGGTCGTGAAACGTTCGCGCCGAATAGAGCAGCGCCATCGGCGCCTTGGCAGCGACGGCGGCGCGCTCGCGCGCCATCGCGGCCAGCGGGACGACGCCGGACCCGCCGCCGATGAGCAGCATCGGCGCCGGATCCTGCGCGTCCCAGACGAAATGTCCGCCGAGCGGTCCGCGCAGTTCGATGTCGTCGCCGACCTGAGCGATGTCGTGGAAGAAGGGCGAAACCTCGCCGTCCGGCAACCTGTCGATCGCCAGCTCGAGATCGCCGCCAGCGGAGGGCGCCGATGCGATCGAGTAGCTGCGCTGGGCGGTATATCCGTCGGACGCGGTGAGCCGCACGTCGACGTGCTGGCCGGCGCGGTAGCCGAACGGCATTGCGGGAGCGAAGAAGAAACTCGTCACTGTCGGCGTGCGCCGCTCGATCGCCGTGATCCTGGCCTGCTGCCAATGCGCCGGCGGGAGAAGCGCCGAAGCCTCAATCATGCGTGTAGCGCTGTTCCCGGAACGGATCGCCGTACATGTGGTAGCCGCGCAGTTCCCAGAAGCCGGCAGTGTCGGTCTCGGTGAACTGCAGGCCGCTGATCCACTTGGCGGATTTCCAGAAATAGAGGTGCGGCACCAGCAGCCTCGCCGGCCCGCCATGGTCGGGCGGGATGGGCTGGCCCTCGTAGCGCAGCGCCACCATCGCCCTGCCGCCGACCAGATCTGCGACCGGGACGTTGGTGGAATAGCCGTCCACGCTGTGGATGAGCGTAAATTCCGTCGGCGGCTCGATTCCGGCGTCGGCCAGCACGTCGTCGACCAGCACGCCCTCCCAGGCGGTATTGAATTTCGACCAGGCGGTGACGCAATGGATGTCGCGCGTCATGCGGGTGAGGGGCAGCGCGTTGAACTGCTCCCAGTTCCAGGCCTTGACTGGCTTCGGCCCGATCTTCAACTCGAACGACCAGTCCTGCGTCTTCACGCGCGGCGTCGGTCCGGCCGACAACACCGGAAAATCCTCGGTGAGGTACTGGCCGGGCGGCAGCCGGTCCGCGACCTCGACCACCGGGCGTTTTCCACCGAAACCGCGCGTCACCATCGCTTTCGTCTCCATTCCGTTGTTCGCGCATGCTAACGGCTGCGCCGCGGTGCGACAATCTCGCCGTCGTCCGGTTCTGCGGCCTCCGTCTCCTCCGGCGGATGGGCATTGCGGCCTTTGCCGAACGTGTAGCCGGTCTCGACCGCCTTGCGGCCGAACTTTTCGCGCACCCTGTCGACGGCTTCTTCCGCCATCGCACGCTTGCGTGCCTGGACGTCGACCAGGTCGGGCGGGTCGGCGCGCTCGTCATCGGCGAGATCGCTGACGCCGATGCCGATCAGGCGGTACTGGGTGCCGTCGGTTTCCTTCGACAGCAGTTGCAGGCCGGCCTGAAAGATGCGGTCCGCGAGTCGGGTCGGGTCGGGCAGCGCGCGGTTGCGGGTGCGGATGCGAAAATCCTTCGTCTTCAGCTTGAGCACCACCGTGCGCCCGGCAATGCCCGCTCGCTTCAGCCGCGCCGACACCTTCTCCGACAGCGCCCGCAGCACCGGCGCCAGGTCGTCGAAACTGGCGAGATCGGCGTCGAAAGTGGTTTCCGCCGAAACGCTCTTCGCCTCATGGTGTGCGTGCACGCGACGCACGTCCTGCCCGCGCGACAGCCGGTAGAGCCTGTCGCCCATCACGCCGTAGCGGCGCATCAGGTCGCCCTGCTCCATCGCCTGCAACTGGCCGATCATGCGGATGCCGTCGCCTTCCAGCGCCGCCGCAAAGGCCTTGCCGACGCCCCAGATCAGCGTCACCGGCTGGCCGGCGAGGAATTCCAGCGCCTCCGCCTCGCCGAGCACGGCAAAGCCGCGCGGCTTGTTGAGGTCGGACGCGACCTTGGCGAGGAACTTGCAGTAGGAAAGGCCGACGGAAACGGTGATGCCGATCTCGGCCTCCACCCGGCGAGCGAAGTCGGCCAGCACCAAAGCCGGCGGCCGGCCGTGCAACGCCTCGGTGCCTTCGAGGTCGAGGAAAGCCTCGTCGATCGACAGCGGCTCCACCAGCGGTGTCAGCGCCTGCATCATGGCGCGGACCTCGCGGCCGACGCGGGCATATTTGTCCATGTCGGGCGGGACCACCACGGCGTGGGGGCAGGCTTCCAATGCCTTGAACATCGGCATTGCCGAGCGCACGCCGTGGATGCGGGCGATGTAGCAGGCGGTCGAGACGACGCCGCGCTTGCCGCCGCCGATGATCAGCGGCTTGTCGCGCAAGGCAGGGTTGTCGCGCTTCTCGACCGCGGCGTAGAAGGCGTCGCAGTCGATATGCGCCAGGTTCAGCCGGTAGAGTTCGTCATGGCGCAGCAGGCGAGGGCTGCCGCAGGCCACGCAGCGCCGGCCGGGGCCGTCCTGCAGGGCCAGGCAGTCGCGGCAGAAGCCGTGGCGGGGGTCGTTGACAGCGCGCGGCATTGATGCGAACGTAAAAAGAACAAACCGCATGTTATGCCATTCGCGCGGCGGTCACAATCCGCCCGGGGGAGAAGCTGTCTTGAGCGTTCGCATCGAGCCGGTGACCGCCGATCTATGGCCGGCTTTCGAGGAATTGTTCGGCAAGCAGGGCGCCTGCTACGGCTGCTGGTGCACCTATTTCCGGCTGCCGCCGCCGGCCCGCAAGGCCAACAACAGCCTTCAGAAGAAGGCGCTGATCCGGGAGCGGATCGAGACCGGCCCCCCGCCAGGGCTTCTGGCTTTCGACGATGAGCGCCCGGTCGGGTGGATGCAGGTCGGGCCGCGCGCGGACGTTCCCGAATGGAACAATGCCGGCCGTGTGTCGGCGCCCCCCGAGCCGGACGAGGCGCAGGATGCTGCCGTCTGGGCGGTTTCCTGCTTCTTCGTGCACGGCAATGCGCGTGGCAAAGGCCTGACGCACCGGCTGGTGGAGGAGGGAATACGCTTCGCCCGCGACAGCGGCGCCCGCCAGCTCGACGCCTGTCCGATGGTAGAGTCTCGCGATTCGCGTTCGGTCGGGCTGTTCGTCGGCTCGGCGCGGGTTTTCGAGCAGGCCGGCTTCGCAGTAGTCGCGGAGCGGCGGCCAGGACGCCCGCTGATGCGGCTCACGCTTTGACCGCTGTGCAGGCCGCGCCTTCAGGTCGAGCGGTCGTAATGGTCGTCGCCGGCGGGGAGCGCGCGGCGCGCCGCCAAAAGGCCTGCGGGGTCGACGCCGGTGGCTTCCGCGAACTGCATCAGCGTCGGCTCGTGCGCCAACACGAAATCGAGCACGCCGGCCAAGAAGCCGGGTTCTCGCGCCGCCTTGCGGATCGCCGAAGCGTCGATGCCTGAGATCGCGAGGAAGCGCGACAGCAGCGTCGGCTCGCCGGCCACGAAGGCGAGCGCCTGCACCGCAACCGCCTCGGCATTCTCGCGCGTCAATTTCCGCTCACGCACCCGGTCACCCTGCTTTCGACCCCAACGCGCCCGCGTACCGGCTCCAGTGCCCGGGCGCAAGCCGCCGATCCGTGAAGAATCTCTCAAGAACAAAGACCGGAGGTTTGCGTTTCATCAATCAAATTCCCCTAGATTGCGGGCCGGGTTTGACGCCAGATGGCTCAAGCGGGGAGTCGACGCCGCCGGGACGAATTTGGCGGGGGTATAGGCGATGAGCAAAAAAGTCATGATCGTGGAGGACAACGAGCTCAACATGAAGCTCTTTCGCGATCTGATCGAAGCGAGCGGCTACGAGACGGTGCGCACCCGCAACGGCCTCGAAGCGCTCGACCTCGCGAGGACGCATCGCCCCGACCTCATCCTGATGGACATCCAACTGCCGGAAGTGTCCGGCCTCGACGTGACGCGCTGGCTGAAGGAAGACGACGAACTGCACTCGATACCGGTGATCGCGGTCACCGCCTTCGCGATGAAAGGCGACGAGGAGCGCATTCGCCAGGGCGGCTGCGAGGCTTATATTTCGAAGCCGATCTCGGTGCCGCGCTTCATCGAGACGATCAAATCCTATCTCGGCGATGCCTGAGCGACGCACATGAATGCCCGGAGACTGATCCGCCCATGACCGCCCGCATTCTGGTTGTCGACGACATCGCGGCGAATGTGAAGCTGCTGGAGGTGCGGCTGCTGGCGGAATATTTCGAGGTGCTGACGGCCAGCAACGGCATCGACGCCATCGAGACCTGCGAGAACGGCAAGGTCGACGTCGTGCTGCTTGACGTGATGATGCCCGACATGGACGGTTTCGAGGTCTGCAGGCGCCTGAAGAACGATCCGGCGACCGCGCATATCCCGGTCGTCATGATCACCGCGCTCGACCAGGTGTCCGACCGCATCCGCGGGCTGGAGGCGGGCGCCGACGATTTTCTCACCAAGCCGGTCAACGATCTGCAGCTGATGACGCGGGTAAAAAGCCTGGTGCGGCTGAAGTCGCTGACCGACGAACTGCGCCTGCGTGCCGCGACAACGCGCAACATCGGCATCGAGCAGATGCTGAGCCGCAAGCTGGCGGTCGACGACGCGCTGCCCAAGGTGCTGGTCATCGACGAGAAGGAAGCCTCGGGCGAGCGCATCCGAAAAATGCTCGCCGACCATGCCGAGGTCGAGGTGGCCACAGATCCCCATGCCGGCTTCTTCCAGGCGGCCGACGGCGGCTATGAGTGCGTGATCGTCTCGACCGCTTTTGCGCAGTACGACCCGCTGCGGCTCTGCTCGCAGCTGCGCTCGATCGACCGCACACGCTTCCTGCCGATCATCCTGATCGCCGACGAAGGCGAGGAGGAGCGCATCGTTCGCGGGTTGGAGCTTGGCATCAACGACTATCTGATCCGCCCGGTCGACCAGCAGGAGCTGACGGCGCGGCTGCGCACGCAGGTGCGGCGCAAGCGCTACAACGAGCAGCTTCGCGCCAGCGTCACCGAAACCATCGAGATGGCGGTGACCGACAGCCTGACCGGCCTGCACAACCGCCGCTACCTCGACAGCCACCTGCAGACGCTGTTCGACCGCGCGGTGGCGCGCCGGCGCCCGCTGTCGCTGATGATCACCGACATCGACCGCTTCAAGACGATCAACGACCGCTTCGGCCATGACGGCGGCGATCGGGTGCTGCGCGAGTTCGCCAGCCGCCTGCGCAAGAACGTGCGCGGAATCGACCTTGCCTGCCGCTACGGCGGCGAGGAGTTCGTGGTGGTCATGCCGGATACCACGCAGGAGATCGCCGAGAAGGTCGCCGAGCGCATCCGTGCCGAGATCGCCGGCAAGCCGTTCGAAGTGGGCGGTGGCGAGCCGGTGACGGTCACCGTAAGCGTCGGGGTTTCGGCGATCCGCCGCGGCGCCGACACGGTGCCGGAGCTGTTGAAGCGCGCCGACGTGGCGCTCTACGAGGCCAAGACCAACGGCCGCAACCGGGTCGTCGCCAGGGCGGCCTGAGGGAGGAAATCCGGGATAGCCGGCGTTTCGCAAATGGTTAGCCGTTTAGGTTAATCCAAGCGATTCGCGAGGGTTGGTTAAGAAACTGTTGATTTTCAAGCGTTCGTGAGAGAAAGTCCCCAGCAGAAAGACGGCGCGTCGTCTGCGGGGAATGATGGCGACGCGATCGGGCTGATACCCCATGATGCTCAGGTCCGCCGCATCTCCTGGGTCCGTGGGGTCGGCCGGCCGGCCCTGGCACATAGTGGCCTCCTCGTACCGCTGCCAGAAGCCGACCGGCCCCCTTTTTCCTTTTATCGCATCGTTAGAGCCGCCGCCGCGCGCGACAAAACGCCCTTTCGTCGCAAACGAAAACGCCGCCCGAGGGCGGCGTCGGCAGACCGGCAATCCGCGGGCGGATTACTTGATCTTGGTTTCCTTGAACTCGACGTGCTTCTTGGCAATCGGGTCGTACTTGCGGAATGAGAGCTTGTCCGTCTTGGTGCGGCTGTTCTTGCTCGTCACGTAGAAGAAGCCGGTGTCGGCGGACGACAGGAGCTTGATCTTGATGTTCGCGGCTTTGGCCATGGTTCTTGTCCGTTGCGTTGCTGGATGTCGCCCGTCGCGGGATCGATCCCAGGCGCGGAAAACTTCGGCGGACACATAAAGATCGGCGCGTGAAAGTCAAGGCCGCCGGCGTCTGAGTAGGATTCTTGTCGCCGCAAACAGCACGAACGCGCCAAAGAACAGCGCCAGCGTGCGGCCAAAGCCTTCGGGGCCGAACAAATCGATGCCGACGCCTACGGCCTGCGGTCCCGCCACCATGCCGATGCCGTAGCAGAACACGAAGGCGGCGTTGGCCTGCGCAAGTTCGTGGCCCGACAGCCGCGAGCCGAGATGGGCGAGGCCGACCGTGTAGAGCGCCGCCACCACGCCGCCCCAGATGAACAGCACCGCCGCCATGGCCTGCCAGTTGTGGGCGAGCAGCGGAATCGACAGCGACCCCACCAGCCCGGTCAGCGCGCAGATGAGAAGCAGCAGGCGGCGGTCGCGGACATGGTCGGAGAGCATGCCGATCGGCACCTGCAGCACGACGTTGCCGAGCCCGATCATGGTCAGCAGCAGCGCGGCGTCCGCCTCCGAATAGCCGATCCGGCCGCCATAGACCGGAAACAGCGCAAAGCCGCCGGTCTCGACCGCGCCGAAAACAAGAACCGCCATGGTCGCGGTCGGCACCGCCCAGATGTAGCGCCAGAACCCGCCGGACCGGCCCTCGCTGCGGGTCAGGCGCGGGCTTTCGCGCCAGGCAAGCGACACCGGTATCGCGGCGGCGATGACCAGGGCGAACGCGATGGCGAACGCCTCGAAACCGGCGCTGCCGACCTGGGCGAAGATCAGTGGGCCGAACGCGAAGCCGAGTGAGAGCGAGGTGGCGTAGATGCCGAGCACCAGTCCGCGCCGGTGCGGCGGAGCCGATGTGCTGATCCAGAATTCCGACAGGATGAAGAGCACGGTAAGCGCGAAGTGCAGGATCGCGCGCAGCGGGAACCACATCCAGTATTCCATCGCGAAGTAGAAGCCCACGAAGCTCGCGGCGCCGGCCACGATCATCGCCAGCATCACCGGCACGACGCCGAAGCGCATGGCGAGCGGCGTCGCGAACGGCGCTGCTGCGATCGAGGCAATGCCGGCGATCGCGGTGTTCAGCCCGATCAGCGTGGCCGAGAAGCCGCGCTGCTCCAGGATCAGGCTGAGCAACGGCATGCCGAGGCCGATCGCGATGCCGACGACGCTGATCGAGGCGATCGCGGCGCAGGTCGAAAGCCAGTGGATCCGCTCGCCGTCGTCAACCGGCTCGAGGCTTTTCTGCATGGCTGCTTGCTAGATCAGGCTGCGGGTAAAGGTATCGCCGACGAGACGGTAGAAGGGCACCTCGGCGCCGGGGCGCAGTTGCGGGTCGCCTGCCAGCCGCCGGTCGAGTTCGCCGAGGATCGTGCGCGTTATCGCCGGAATGTCCGTCTCGCGCGCCTTCTCGATCGACAGCCAGACCACTTCCTCAAGTTCCCTGGTTGGCCCGCCGTCGGGCAGCTCGACCGCGACATCAGAACGCCATGCGGCGAAGAAGCGGGTGTCGAAGCGCCGCACGCGGCCCGGCGGCGTGATGGCGCGCGCGATGAAGCGCAGCCGGTCCGGCGCCGGCTCGACGCCGTGCTCGACGAAGCCCTGCCAGTCCGCGACCGGCGTGCGGAACCCGGCGCGACGGCCGACCAGCAGGCCGGTTTCCTCATAGGCCTCGCGCACCGCCGACATCGCGATCGCACGCGCCCGCGAGGGGCTGACGCGGGCACCACCGGCGGTGAGCTTTTCGATCTCGCCGGCATCGAGCGGCTGCGACAGCGCGATGCGTGCGTCGCTGGCCTCCGTTCGCCCGCCGGGAAATACGAACTTTCCGGGCATGAAGGCATGTTTGGCGTGGCGGCGGCCCATTAGAACGCGCAACTCGCCGCCGACGCGGTCAAGCAGGATCAGCGTCGCGGCGTCCCTGGGCCGGATGTAGCTTTTGACCGAGGCGAGGGCATAGGATTCGGCGCGGTCGACTTCCGATCGCTTCATCCCGTCCATCGCTAGTCCCCCGGATGCGGATTCACAGTTCGGGGTGAGTGTCTACCGTGTCCGTCTCGCCACCGAAGCCGTGCATGTACAGCGCCCATTGCAGTCCGACAACAGCCCCTTTCACGGGCTGCAACAGGGCCAGGGCGCCGGCGAGTGTCAGCGGTCCCCAGATCGCAAGATGCTGCCAGGTGGAGAGCGACGTCGCCGCCTCGACCGCCATGAAGCCGCCGACCATGACGTGGCCGACGATAAGGACGACGAGGTAGGCCGGCAGGTCGTCGGCGCGATGATGGTGGATCGGCTCGCCGCAGACTTCGCAATGGTCGACGGTCTTGACGAAGGCGCGGAACAGGCGGCCTTTGCCGCAATGCGGGCAGCGTCCGAGCGCGCCGCGCTTTATCGCGGTCCAGACCGAACGGGCCTCCCTGGCCCTGCTAGCGAAAACGACCTGCGTCATTCATGGTCTCCTGCCGCGTCCGCGGCCTTTTGCGGATGCCCGCAATCTCGACTTATGCGCCTTGTCCTTGTGGAAGGATCGCTTGGATCCGGTCAGCGGCTTGGGCTCGCTCAGCATCTCGAAGCGCATCGCGCCGGCGAGCGGCGCCACCTCGACGAGGCGGACCTCGACCGGATCCGCGAGCTGAAATCCCTTGCGCGTGCGCTCTCCATAAAGCGTGTGGGCGGCTTCGTCGTAGATATAGTAATCGCCACCGAGCGATGACACCGGGATGAAGCCATCCGCGCCGTACTGCGGCAATTGGACAAATAGTCCCGACTTGGTAACGCCGGAGACGCGGGCGTCGAAGGCTTCATCGACGCGTTCGGACAGGAAGCCGGCGATCAGCCGGTCGACGGTCTCGCGTTCGGCGGCCATGGCGCGGCGTTCACTGGCCGAAATCAGCGCCGAGATCTCCTCCAGGCGCTCTTCCTCGCCGCGCGTGATGCCGCCTTCGCCGAACCCCAGCGCCGAGATCAGCGCGCGATGCACGATCAGATCGGCGTAGCGGCGGATCGGCGAGGTGAAATGGGCATAGCGCCGCAGGTTGAGGCCGAAATGGCCGATGTTCTCCGGCGAGTACTCGGCCTGGCTCTGCGAGCGCAGCACGACCTCGTTGACCAGCTGGTCGTTGTCGGTGCCCTCGACGCGCACGAGGATGGCGTTGAACTGGCTAGGCTTCATCTGCGCGCCGCGCGCCAGCGAGAGCCCGACCGATTGCAGGAATTCGCGCAGCGACTCCTGCTTGGCGAGCGAGGGCGCATCGTGGCGGCGGTAGATCAGCGGCTGGCGCTTGCCTTCCAGCGTCTCGGCCGCGGCCACGTTCGCCTGGATCATGAACTCCTCGATCAGCCGGTGAGCGTCGAGGCGCTCGGGCACGACGACGCGGTCGACCGTACCGTCCGGCTTCAGCAGGATTTTTCGCTCTGGCAGGTCGAGATCGAGCGGTTCGCGCTGCTCGCGTCCGCGCTTCAGCACCGCGTAGGCGTTCCACAGCGGCTTCAGCACCGCGTCGAGGATCGGCGCGGTCTTGTCGTCGGGGCTGCCGTCGATCGCCGCCTGCGCCTGCGGATAGGCGAGCTTGGCGACCGAGCGCATCATGATGCGGTGGAAGCCGTGGCGGATCTTGCGGCCGTCTGCGGCAAAAGTCATGTGCACCGCGAGCGCCGGCCGGTCCTCGCCCTCGCGCAGCGAGCACAGATCGTTGGAGATGCGCTCCGGCAGCATCGGCACGACCCGGTCCGGGAAATAGACCGAGTTGCCGCGCTTCAGCGCCTCGCGGTCGAGTGCGGAGCCGGGCCGCACATAGGCGGCGACGTCGGCGATGGCGACAGTGGCAATCACCCCGCCGGGGTTGGCGGGGTCGGCGTCGGGCTCGGCGAAGACGGCGTCGTCATGGTCCTTGGCGTCGGCCGGGTCGATGGTGATCAGCGGGACGCTGCGCCAGTCCTCGCGGTGCGCCGTGGTCGCCGGCTTCACCGCTTCCGCCTCGGCGATCACGTCGGTCGGAAAAATGTGCGGGATACCGTGGGCGTGGATGGCGATCATCGAGACCGCCTTCTCGCTCGCGAGCGAGCCCACGACCGTCAGCACCTTGGCGCGCGGAAGGCCGTAGCGGCCGATTCGGACCGGCTCGACCTCGACGAGGTCGCCGTCCTTCGCGCCGTTGCGATACTCGGAGTCGACGATCAGTTCAGGCTGGCGGCGCTCGGTGGGCTCGATGCGGAACGTGCCGTCCGACAGCGTGCGGAACACGCCGAGTACCGCGTCGCGCCGTCGGTCGATGAGTTTTATGACACGCGCCGTGTAGGCCGGGCCGTCCTCCTCCTTCGACGGGAAGATCTTTGCCAGTACGCGGTCGCCGATGCCCGGGACAGGGGCCGTGTCGCCTCGCGCCACGCGGATGCGCACCGTGACCGACTCCGCCTCGGCGATCTCGGCCGGCCGGGCGAGCAGCCCGCCGTCGGAATCGCGGCCGAAGACGTCGAGCATTGCGACCGGCGGCAACTGGCTGATCGGCCGCAGCCGCTTGCGCGAACCGACGAGCAGGCCCTCGTCCTGCAATTCGCGCAGCACGTCCTTCAGCCAGACGCGGTCGCCGCCCTTGAGGCCGAAGGCGCGCGCCAGTTCGCGCTTGCCGGCCATGTCCGGGTTTTCGGTTACGTAGCGGAGGATGTCCTCGCGCGAGGGCCGGAAATCCGGCGGACCGTCGGCCGCGGGCGATGCCGGCGCCTGCCCGCCGCCCTTGCGCGATCCGGAGATGCGCCGCGCCAACTCCGCCTCAGGCTTTCTTCTTGGCGGCGGCCTTGGGTGCGGCCTTTTTCGGCGCGGCCTTGCGAGCGGCGCCTGCGGACGCCGGCTTGGCCCGGCGTGCCGGCTTGCCGCCGCCCTTTGCCTCGCGCTCCGCGATCAGCGCGAGGGCCTCCTCGATTGTGACGCTCGCCGGATCCTTGCCCTTGGGCAGGGTGGCGTTGACCTTGCCGAAATTGACGTAGGGTCCGTACTTGCCGTCGCGAACGGTGACCTTGCCGCCGCCGTCGGGATGGTCGCCCAGATCCTTCAGCGCCGCCGGCGTCGAGCCGTTGCGTCCGCCGCGGCCTTTGGCGAGCTTCTCGGCGATGATCGAGACGGCGCGGTTGAGGCCGATGGTGAACACGTCCTCGACGCTGTCGAGATTGGCGTAGGTGCCGTCGTGCAGAAGGAACGGACCGTAGCGGCCGATGCCGGCCGAGATCATCTTGCCGCTCTCGGGGTGCTTGCCGACGTCGCGCGGCAGGGCGAGCAGCGCCAGCGCCTTCTCGTGGTCCATGGTGTCGACGGTCCAGCCCTTGGGCAGGCTGGAGCGCTTGGCGTCCTTGCCGTCGCCGCGTTGTACATAGGGGCCGAAGCGGCCGTTGCGCAGCGTGATCTCCTCGTTGGTGTAGGGATCGGCGCCGAGCACCTTGGTGCCGGCGTCGCCGCCGCTCTCCTCGCCGTTCGGGTTCGCGGCGTCGCCGAGCTGGCGGGTGTAGCCGCACTCCGGATAGTTCGAGCAGCCGACGAAAGCGCCGTACTTGCCGAGCTTCAGCGAAAGCTGGCCGCTGCCGCATTTCGGGCAGACGCGCGGATTGCTGCCGTCCTCGCGCTCGGGAAACACTAGCGGCGCCAGCATCTCGTTCAGCGCTTCCAGCACCTCGGTGACGCGCAGCTCCTTGATGTCGTCGACGGCGCCGGAAAAATCCTTCCAGAAGTCGCGCAGCACCTGCTTCCAGTCGAGCTTGCCGTCGGAAATCTCGTCAAGCTTTTCTTCCAGCGAGGCGGTGAAATCGTATTCCACATAGCGCTCGAAGAAGCTTTCGAGGAATGCCGTGACCAGCCGGCCCTTGGACTGCGGCACCAGCTTTCGCTTGTCGATGGCGACGTAGTCGCGGTCTTCCAGCGTCTTCAGCGTCGCCGCATAGGTGGACGGCCGGCCGATGCCGAGCTCTTCCATCTTCTTGATGAGCGTCGCCTCGGAATAGCGCGGCGGCGGCTCGGTCGTGTGTTGCGTGGCGTTGATCGTCTCGCGGGCGAGGGCTTCGTCGGCTCGGATTTCCGGCAGGCGCCGGTTTTCCTCGTCCTCCTCGTCCTCTTCCTTCTGCACCGTGTAGGCGGCAATGAAACCGTCGAAACGAATCACGGACCCGACGGCGCGCAGGCCGGCGACGCGGGCCCCGTTGCGCGCCTCGATCTCCACCGTGGTGCGCTCGATCTCGGCGGCGGGCATCTGGCTGGCGATGGCACGCTTCCAGACCAACTCGTAGAGGCGGGCCTGGTCGGCATCGAGATACTGGCGGACGGAAGCCGGGGTGCGCGAGAAATCCGTCGGCCGGATCGCCTCGTGCGCTTCTTGGGCGTTCTTGGCCTTGGTGGAATAGTAGCGCGGCTTTTCCGGCACGTATTTTTCGCCGAACTCGTGGCGAATGGCGTCGCGCGCCGAGGCGATCGCCTCCGGCGCCATCTGCACGCCGTCGGTTCGCATGTAGGTGATCAGGCCGGCGGTATCGCCACCGATGTCCACGCCCTCGTAGAGTCGCTGCGCGACCTGCATGGTGCGGTTGGCGGAGAAGCCGAGCCGCGATGACGCGGCCTGCTGCAACGTCGAGGTGGTGAAGGGTGGCGCGGGATTGCGTTTGGTAGGCTTTGCCTCGACCGAAAGGGCGCGGAAGGCGGCACCGTCCAGCATGCCCTTGATGTCGTCGGCCTGCGCCTTGTTCTTGATATCGAGCTTTTGCAGCTTGCGGCCCTCGAAAGCCGTCAGCCTGGCCTCGAAGGTCTCGTTGCGCGGCGTGCGCAGGATGGCGGCGATCTGCCAGTATTCCTCGCGAACGAAGCGCTCGATCTCGGCCTCGCGGTCGCAGACCAGCCTCAGTGCCACAGACTGCACGCGGCCGGCCGAGCGGGCGCCCGGCAGCTTGCGCCACAGCACCGGCGAGAGCGTGAAGCCGACGAGGTAGTCGAGCGCGCGGCGGGCGAGGTAGGCGTCCACCAGCGGCGCATCGATCTGGCGCGGATTGGCCATCGCGTCCAGCACGGATTGCTTGGTGATGGCGTTGAAGACCACGCGGCTGACCGGCTTGTCCTTCAGCGCGCGCTTCTGCTTCAGCACCTCCAGCACGTGCCAGGAGATGGCCTCGCCCTCGCGATCCGGGTCGGTGGCGAGGATCAGCCCGTCGGCGCCGCGCACAGCGTTGGCGATCTCGGTCAGCCGCTTGGCCGACAGACTATCGACCGCCCACGACATCTCGAAGTCCTGCTCGGGAAGTACCGAGCCGTCCTTGGCGGGAAGGTCGCGGACATGCCCGTAGGAGGCGAGAACCTTGTAGTTCCGCCCGAGATACTTGTTGATCGTTTTCGCCTTCGCAGGCGATTCGACGACGACGACGTCCATTCCGATTGGCTGTCTTTCCGGGCCGCGCATGGTGCCGCCGGCCCTTGTGGGTCGCCCTGCACATGGCCGCGCTTTCGCAATCGGTCAAGAGGGCCGCCTGAAAATCCCGATGACAGGCTGAAATGCAACTCAAAGATGCATTGAAATTCTTTCACAATCAATGATAATGGATTTGACGCTGAATCTGGACCGATTTCTGCTTTTCTGAGGGACTTCGTGGCCAAGTCTTCTGCGCGGGTGGAGGAAGAAAGGCGAAGCCGTATGCCCGAAACGCGTGAGCAGATTCTTTTGCGCCGGGCCGAGGCGCTGGAATATGTGCAGTCGATGCTCGGTCAGTTGCGCAAGATGGCAGCGGCCGAGCGGTACGACATGGTCGCCTACCTGATCGAGATGGCCTTCATCGAGGCTACGGACGTCGTTCGCGGCGACAGGTCGCCGCGCATTCACGCAGACCCTTTACGGGAAGACGAGCGAAACAGCGCCGCCTGAGTGTCGCTCCAGCCGGCCGGCCAGATCGAGTTCCAGCAGGATCATGAAAACCTGCGCCGGGTGAAGCCCGGTGTGGCGGATGATCTCGTCGATGCCGACCGGCGTCGGCCCGAGCGCCTCGACTAGGCGCTCGCGGTCGCTTTCGCCGGCCGGCGGCGCGGCGGTGAAATCCGGCGGCTCCTCCAGGGCAGGGGGCGCAATCTGGGCCTGGCCCGTCAGCGGTGCCAGCGCGGAGGCAATGTCGGCCGCCTCGGTGACCAGGATCGCGCCGTCCTTCAGGAGACCGTTGGCGCCAGCGGCGCGCGGGTCGAGCGGCGAGCCGGGCACGGCAAAGACGAGGCGGCCCATTTCGCCTGCCAGCCTGGCGCTGATCAGCGAACCGGAGCGCTGCGCTGCCTCGACCACCACAAGTCCCAGCGACAGGCCGGCGACGACGCGGTTGCGGCGCGGAAAATCCTGCGCGCGCGGCTCCCAGCCGAACGGCATCTCCGAGATCAGCGCGCCGCCCTTCGCGGCTATTTGCCCGGCAAGCTCGACGTTTTCCGGCGGGTAGGGCTTGTCGAGCCCGCCGGCGAAGACGCCGACCGTACCGGTGGCAAGCGCACCTTCGTGCGCCGCCGCGTCGATGCCGCGCGCCAGCCCCGAAATGATGGCGTAGCCTTCACGACCGAGATCGGCTGCCAGCATGCGCGCCATCTTGAGGCCGGCCAGAGAGGCGTTGCGCGCGCCGACGATCGCGACGGGCGGCAGGTCGAAAACCTCGGCCACGCCCTTCACCGCCATCACCGGCGGCGGAAAATCCATGCGCCGCAGCATCGGCGGATAGTCGCCGTCGCCGATGCAGACGAAGCGCGCGCCATGCTTCGCGGCGGCCTCCAGCTCGCGTTCCGCCTCGGACAGGCTCGGGATGCGCGGCGGCCGGCCGGCGCCGCCGGCGATCACCAGTTCGGGCAGGATTTCGAGCGCGGCTTCGGCAGAACCGAAGCGGTTGATCAGGTCGCGAAATGTCGCCGGGCCGACGTTCGGCGTGCGGATCAGGCGCAGCCAGTTGAGGCGCTGCCGGTCGCTCAGCCGCGGGCGGCTCTCGACCGGCGTCGTGCTCATTCCTTGCCGCCGATGCGCGACTCGGTGCCGGCGATCAGCCGCGAGATGTTGGCGCGGTGCTTGTAGAACACCAGCGCTGTCATGACCGAAAACATGATCCCGTAAGCCGTGTGACCGAGGAAGAAGAGGTCGACCGGCACGACCAGCGAGCCGAGCAGCGCCGCGAGCGAGGAATAGCGCGTCACGAAGGCGATGGTGAGCCACGCCACTGCGAAACCGAGCGCGGCCGGCCAGGACAGCGGGATCAGCACGCCGAGGAAGGTCGCGACCCCCTTGCCGCCCTTGAAGCCCAACCAGACCGGATAGAGATGGCCGAGGAAGGCGCCGAAGCCCGCGACCATCGCGGCCTCGGGCGAGTGCAGGCCGGCGACCAGTACCGCGGCGGTGCCCTTCAGCGCGTCGAGGATGAGGGTCGCGGCGGCAAGGCCCTTGCGGCCGGTGCGCAGCACGTTGGTGGCGCCGATGTTGCCGGAACCGATCTTGCGCACGTCGCCCAGCCCGGCGAAGCGGGTGATCAGCAGGCCGAAGGGGATCGAACCGAGCAAATAGCCGAAGGCCAGGAACGCGACGGTGAGCGGCACGGCAAGCTGCCAGCCCGACGGCTCCGACATCACGCGTCCTCCCAACCCCGTGCGCGGTGAACTGTGCGGCCGGCAACCAGCGTTTGCAAGACCTTGCCCTGAAGGCGTGCACCCTCGAAGCAGGTGTTCTTCGACCGCGACACGATTTCGGCTTCCGACACGATCCACGGCTCGTCGAGGTCGACGACGGCCAGATCCGCGGCCGCGCCCGGCTTCAGCGCGCCGCCCGGCAGCCCGAACAGTCTCGCCGGTGCTGTGGACAAAACCTCGATCAGGCGCAGCAGCGACAGGTCACCATTGTGGTGGAGCCGCAGCCCGACCGCGAGCAGCGTCTCCAGCCCGATCGCGCCGGCCGCGGCATCTGCGAAGGGGAGGCGCTTGGTGTCGACGTCCTGCGGATCGTGCGATGAGACGACGATGTCCACCGCGCCGTCCTTCAGCGCCTCGATCATCGCCAGCCGATCCTGCTCGGCGCGCAGGGGCGGCGCGAGCCGGAAGAAGGTGCGGTATTCGCCGACGTCGTTTTCGTTGAGCGCCAGGTGGTTGATCGAGACGCCGGCTGTGACGTTGGCGCCGTCGTGCCTGGCGCGGCGGATCGCCTCGACCGACATCGCCGTGGAGAGTTTTGCCGCATGATAGGCGCCGCCCGTCAGCCGGGCGAGCGCAAGGTCGCGCTCGAGCGGAATGAGTTCGGCCTCGCGCGGAATGCCGGAGAGGCCGAGCCAGCTCGCGTAGAGCCCCTCGTTCATAACCCCGTCGGCTGCGAGGTCGCGATCCTGCGTTTCGTGCGCGATCACGGCGTCGAAATCGCGGGCGTAGGTCAGCGCCCGACGCATCACCAGCGCGCTGTCGATCGTATGGCGGCCGTCGGTGAAGGCGACCGCGCCCGCCTCGCGCAGCAGGCCGAACTCGGTCATCTCGGCGCCCGCCAGCCCGCGCGTGATCGCGGCAGCGGGAAAGACGTTGACAACGGCGGTGTCGCGCGCGGTGCGCAGCACGAACTCGACCAAAGCGATGTCGTCGATGACAGGGTCGGTGTCCGGCATCATCACGATGGAGGTGACGCCGCCGGCGGCGGCCGCACGGCTGGCCGACGCGATCGTTTCACGATGTTCCGCGCCCGGCTCGCCAATGAAGACGCGCCCGTCGACCAAGCCGGGGATGATCGCCTTGCCGCGGCAGTCCACCACCGTTGCGCCGAGTGGCATGCCCTGGTTGTGGGCCTTTGCGCCGGCAGCCGCGATCTTTTCGCCCTCGACGATCACCGCGCCGATCTCGTCGATGCCGCGCGACGGGTCGAGCACGCGCGCGTTCCGGAAGACGGTGACGGTCACGCGGCCATCCCCTCGGGATTGCGGCGCGGGTCGAGCAGCGCCTCCATGACCGCCATGCGCACGGCGACGCCCATCTCGACTTGTTCCTGGATGACGCTCTGCGGGCCGTCGGCGATCGCCGAGGCGATTTCCACGCCGCGGTTCATCGGGCCGGGATGCATCACCAGTGCATCCGGCTTCGCCGCCTTCAGCTTCTCTGCGTCGAGGCCGAAATAGCGGAAGTACTCGCGCACCGAGGGCACGAATGCGCCGGCCATGCGCTCGCGCTGCAGGCGCAGCATCATCACCACATCGGCGTCTTTCAGCCCCTCGGCCATCGATCGCGCCACGATGGCGCCCATCTGCTCGATGCCGGACGGCAGCAGCGTCGAGGGCGCCACCACGCGCACCTGCGCGCCGAGCGCGTTGAGCAAGATGATGTTGGAGCGGGCGACGCGCGAATGCAGCACGTCGCCGCAGATCGCCACGATCAGCTTTGCCAGCGGCCCCTTTGCGCGGCGAATGGTGAGCGCGTCGAGCAGCGCCTGCGTCGGATGCTCGTGCGCGCCGTCGCCAGCGTTCACCACCGAGCAGCCGACCTTCTGGGCCAGCAGCGCGGCGGCACCTGCGGCGGCGTGGCGGATGATCAGGATGTCCGGGCGCATGGCGTTGAGCGTCATCGCGGTGTCGATGAGCGTCTCGCCCTTCTTCACCGACGAGCTCGCGACCGACATGTTCATGACGTCGGCGCCAAGCCGCTTTCCGGCCAGCTCGAACGAAGCCTGCGTGCGCGTGGAGGCCTCGTAGAAGAGATTGATCTGGGTTCGGCCGCGCAGCGTCGACATCTTCTTGTCCGGGCGCCGCGAGATCGCGACGGCGGCGTCGGCGCGGTCGAGAAGCAGGTTGATGTCGGCGGGGGAAAGGTCGGCGATGCCCAGCAGGTGGCGGTGCGGATAGAGCGGAGGTGCTGGCTCGGTCATGTCAAGCCGCTGCTATAGGGCGGCATGCCGGGGCTCGCAAGCCGAACGCCCGAAAGGGCGCTCTTCTCCCCCGCATTTTCGTTCTCCACGACTTGGCGCGATGCTTTATATGGACCACGCTGCCGCGGCCGGATTCGCGCCGTGTGGCGCTTAGTTGGGCAGGGAAGCCGCGTGACCGAAGACGTGATCAACCAGCCGCCGCCACTTGCCGGCGGCAATGCCTGGCGCGGCGACCCACTGCTGATCCAGATTGCGGAGAAATTCTCCGAGGCTGCGCGGCGCGAACTCGACGGCCACGGCAGGTTCGTGCTGTCGTCGGAGGCGCAGGAGACCGCGCGGCTTGCCAACACGGAAACGCCGCGGCTGCGCACCCATGACCGGCAGGGCCGGCGCATCGACATCGTCGAGTACCACCCGGCCTACCACGCGCTGATGCGCCGCTCGGTCGCCGCGGGGCTGCACTCGTCGGTGTGGGAGAACGGCGAGACCGAAACCGGCAAGCGCCACCAGGTGCGAGCGGCGCGCTTCTACCTGACGGCGCAGCTGGAATGTGGGCATCTCTGCCCCATTACCATGACCAGCGCGTCGCTGGCCGCCCTCATGGCCAACCCGAAACTGTTTCGCGAATGGGCGCCCCGCGTCACCACGCGCAAATACGACCAGGCTCAGAAACCACCGGTCGAAAAGTCGAGCCTCACCCTCGGCATGGGCATGACCGAGAAGCAGGGCGGCACCGACGTGAAGGCCAACACCGCGCGCGCGGACCGCGCCGGCAGCGGTTTCCATCGCCTCACCGGCCACAAATGGTTCATGTCGGCGCCGATGTCGGACGCTTTCCTGGTTCTCGCACAGGCGACCGAGGGGTTGTCGTGCTTCCTGGTGCCACGCCTGCTCGGCGACGGCACCGGCAACGGTTTTCGCTTCCAGCGCCTGAAGGACAAGCTCGGCAACCGCTCCAACGCCTCGTCCGAGGTGGAATTCGCCAATGCGCTGGGCGAGATGGTCGGAGAGCCGGGGCAGGGTGTGCGCACCATCATGGATATGGTGACGCTGACAAGGCTCGACTGCGCCGTTGCCTCCTCGGCGCTGATGCGCGCGGGGCTGGCGGAGGCAGTGCATCACGCGCGCTACCGCCAGGTTTTCGGCAAGCCGCTGATCGAGCAGCCGCTGATGCAGCGCGTGCTGGCCGACATGGCGCTCGATGTCGCGGCGGCGACCGCGCTGTCGTTCCGCCTGTCGCGATCCTTCGACGAGGCGCCCGGCAGCCGGGGGGAGGCGTCCTTCGCCCGCGCGATGACACCGGTGGTGAAGTATTGGGTGTGCAAGATCGCGCCGGGGCTGCTCTACGAGGCGATGGAGTGCCTCGGCGGCAATGGCTATGTCGAGGACGGACCGCTCGCCCGCTACTACCGAGAGGCGCCGGTCAACGCCATCTGGGAAGGTTCCGGCAACGTGATGGCGCTCGACGTGATGCGCGTGCTCGGCCGGGCGCCGGCGCTGTTCGACGAGGTGCTGGGCGGCATCGAGAAGGATCTGGGGCCCGGCGGCGCCAGCACGGCCGGTGTGCTGCGGGCGGCCATGCAGGTGGCAACTTCCGACGAGGGCTCGGCGCGCATCCTCACCGAGCAGCTGGCGCTGTCGGCCGCGGCGGCGGAACTGCGCCGCATCGGGGCAGGGCGCATAGCCGATGCCTTCATCGAATCGCGTCTGGCCGGTCAATGGCGCACGACCTACGGCATGCTGGACGCGCGGCACGACGCCAGGCTGATCCTCGACACGCTCTATCCCGCCGGCTCCTGAGCGCGGGCCGAGGCCGGCCCGGGCGGCAGAACTTGTCCAACGGAAACGGCCGTTAACCTTAACAATTGGTTTCCATTGCCGAAGTGGGGTCGCCGTCCCACACTGTTAACGAACAGGCAACGGATTCCGACATGCGGCCCCTCCTGGCTTGGATCATCATCTGCCACTGGGCGATCCTTTTCGCGGTGCTCGCGGCTATGTCGGCGTTTCATCCGGACGAGGGGCCGCTCGCCACGTTCCAGATCATCGGAGCAACGGTGATCCATCCGCTCGCCGGCCCGCCGAACCCGTGGATCTCCGCTCTGTCGGCATGGGCGGTGATGAGCACTGCGCTGATGTTCGCGTGGGCGCTGCTGTCGGTTGCCTTCAGCGAGCGCGGCATCTTGGAGGACGGCGTCGTAAGCTTGGCGTTCGCGTCCGGGGCAGGGGTGATCGGTCTCGGTATGCTGGCCGGCTTCGCTTTGCCTATTCAGGGCCACATGCTGCCGCTGTCGGTCTACCTGATTGCGCTGCTGGCAACCTACCTGGCGATCGCGCTGCCCGTACCGGCCGACATGGCGGCCGGCCGCAAAGCTGTGGGCAAGGGCATGGATGCAGCTCTCGCGATGCGGCTTGCCACGCTATCGGCCCGCCCGTCCAACATCGCGCGCAACCGCGTTTCGGAACTCGGCTGATGCGCTACCTGATAGCCGCCTGGGCGGCTCCGCTCGCCATCTTCTGGGGCTGGTACTTCCTGTCGGCCAACGACATCGACTTCGGCTACCTGATTCTGAGCCGGCGCATGCACGACCTGGTGTTCGAGCTTTACGGCCAGATGCTGGGCATCGATCCCGCGACGATACCGGGGCTGGTGGCAAAGGCCTGCGTTTTCGACAGCCTGCTGATCGTCGCGATCTACGCCTTCCGGCGGCGCGCGGCGATCATCGCCTATGGGCGTGACCTGCGGGCGCGTTTCGCGGCTCAGTCGCGCCCGAGCGCCTGAAGCCGGTCGAGCACCCCTTGCAGGATGAAGGCCGCCGCGGCCGAGTCGATGCGCGTCTCGCGCTTCTTGCGCGACACGTCCATCTCCAGCAGCGCCCGCTCTGCCGCGACGGTTGAGAGCCGCTCGTCCCATAGCGCGAAGGGCATGTTGGTCACCCTTGCGATGTTGCGCAGGAAAGCGCGCGAAGCCTGGGCACGGGGACCTTCGCTGCCGTCCATGTTGATCGGCAAGCCCATGACGGCCGCCGCGACATTGTCCTTGGCGAACTGTGCGAGCAGCGCCTCGGCGTCGAGCGTGAATTTTCGGCGGATGATGACCTGGCGCGGATGAGCGAAGGAAAGGCGCGCGTCGGAGACCGCGATCCCGATCGTCTTTTCGCCGAGATCGAGGCCGGCCAGAGTGCCGCCGCCAGCGAGCCTGGCGGGGAGATCTTCGACGGCGATCAGGTTCACAGGCTGTTTCCTTGTGGCGGGCGGCTCCCGCGTTCTATCTTCCGCCGCAACCGAAATCGAGGAAGCGTCGAGGACGACATGAAGATCACCTGGTACGGACACTCCGCCTTCAAGATCGAATCCCGCGCGGCCAGGATCCTGATCGATCCGTTCTTCACCGGCAACCCGGGCTGGGGCAAGGGCTGGGAAGAGCCGGCCGAGGGCGTCACTCACGTGCTGCTCACCCACGGCCACAACGACCATCTGGGCGACTCGGAGGCCATTCTGAAGAAGACAGGCGCGCAACTCGTCGCCAATTTCGAGATCTGCATGTTCCTCGTCGGCAAGGGCGCCGACGGCACGAAGATCAATCCCGGCAACACCGGCGGCACGGTCGATTGCGGCGGCTTCACCACCACCTTCGTGCAGGCGCTGCATTCCTCGTCCTACAGCGGCGAGGGTGGCGCCAACACCTATCTCGGCAATCCGCTCGGCCTGATCCTCCACTTCCCTGATGCGCCGACCATCTATCACATGGGCGACACCGACATCTTCTCCGACATGGCGCTGATCAACGAACTGCACGAGCCGAAGATCGGGCTGGTGCCGATCGGCGACCGATTTACCATGGGCGGCGCGGTCGCGGCGCTTGCCTGCCGGCGCTTCTTCAAGTTCGACAGGGTTTTTCCCTGCCACTTCGCGTCCTTCGCGATGGTCGACCAGAGCGCCGACAAGTTCATTGCCGGCCTCGAAGGTTCGTCGACCAGGGTGATTGCGGCCGAGCCCGGCAAGGCGGTAACGGTCTAGCCCTGCCGATAAGGGAGAAGGCTGTGGACGATCCATTGTCGCTCAAGAGTTCGCTGCGCATCCCGACCTTCTCGGATGTCGAGACGGCGCGGCGGCGCATTGCCGGGCTGGCTCACAGGACGCCGGTGCTGACTTCGCGAACCGCGGATGCACGCGCCGGCGCCAGCCTGTTCTTCAAGGCCGAGAATTTCCAGCGCGCCGGCGCGTTCAAGTTCCGCGGCGCCTGCAACGCGATCGCCGCGCTCGATCCGGCGGCGCGCGGTCGCGGCGTGGTGGCCTATTCGTCCGGCAACCACGCGCAGGCGATCGCCTATGCCGCGCGCCTGCTCGGCGCTCCCGCGACCATCGTGATGCCAGGCGACGCACCGGCGATCAAGGTCGCCGCGACAAGGGGTTATGGGGCCGAGATCATCTTCTACGATCGCTACACCGGCGACCGCGAAAAAATCTCGCGCGACGTGGCGGCCGAGCGCGGGGCGACGCTGATACCCCCGTTCGACCATCCGGATGTGATCGCCGGGCAGGGCACCGCGGCGGCCGAACTGATCGAGGAGGTCGGCGAACTCGACCTGCTGGTGACGCCGCTCGGCGGCGGCGGGCTGCTGGCCGGCTGCGCACTGGCGGCCGGCACGCTTTCGCCCGGCTGCCGGGTGATCGGCGTCGAGCCGGAAGCCGGCAATGACGTCCAGCAATCGCTGGCGAAGGGCGAGATCGTCACCATTCCCGTGCCGCGCTCGATCGCCGACGGGGCACTCACCACGCATGTCGGCTACCACAATTTCCCGATCCTAAGGGAGCGGGTCGAACGCGTGGTGACTGCGTCCGATGCGCAGCTGGTCGAAGCCATGCGCTTCTTCGCCGAGCGCATGAAGATGGTGGTCGAGCCGACCGGCTGCCTCGCTGCGGCCGCGGTGATGAACGGCGCCATCGACTGCGCCGGCAAGCGCGTGGGTATCGTGCTCAGCGGCGGCAATGTGGATTTGAAGATCCTGGCCGAGTTGCTGGGCAAGGACTGAGCCCAGCACATCTTTCCCAAGCGCTTGGGTTTTGATATGGTGGCAGGATGCCGACGGTCCGTCGCTTCGACGGGTTCCGCGTCGCCATCTATCCGAATGATCACCGGCCCGCACATGTGCATGTAATCGCATCGTCGGGAGAAGCAGTGTTTCTGCTGAATTGTCCGGGAGGGCCGTTGGAACTGCGGGAAAGCTACGGGTTTCGGCTCGCGGAATTGAAGCGCATTGCGGCAACGGTGTCCGAGTCCGTCGAGCACCTTTGTGCCATATGGGATGAGTACCATGGAGATCACTGAGCGGGACTTCGAGGCTTCGGTCGAACGGCTGAAGAGCTTGCGCAAGGCCGGCTACGCGCTGTCCGCGGTTTTCGACCGCAAGACTTCACGGGTTCTCATCGAACTCAGCACGGGCATCCAGGTTGCGGTGCCCGTAGACAAGCTTGAGGGGTTAGCCGGAGCCGATCAGGACTGTCTGGACGAAATCGAGGTCAGTCCCTCGGGACTTGGGCTTCACTGGCCGAGGCTGGACGCCGACCTGTACGTTCCGGCCCTGTTGCAAGGCACCTTCGGGTCGCGAAAATGGATGGCTGCGCAGCTGGGAGCCAGCGGCGGCATGGCGCGGACAGCTAAAAAGGCGTCAGCCGCTCGGGAGAACGGCCGGAAGGGTGGACGGCCGCGCAAGGCTGCGTCCGGCTGAGCTCCGCCCCCCACATCCCAGGTTGCGCCACGCGCGGCGCGCCTTTATAGCGCGGTGACCTGGCCCCGCAGGCCTGCCGGAGACCTTTATGTCCGTCGACCTCTCAACCGTGAAGCGCGTGGCGCGACTGGCCCGCATCGCCGTCAGCGATGAGGATGCCGAGCGCATGACCGGCGAGCTCAATGTCATCCTCGGGTTCGTCGAGCAACTCAACGAGGTCGACACCTCCGGCGTCGAGCCGATGACGTCGGTCACGCCGATGGATATGAAGAAGCGTCAGGACTTGGTCACCGACGGCAACAAGGCGGCAGACATCGTCGCCAATGCGCCAGCGACCGCCGAAAACTTCTTCCTCGTGCCAAAGGTCGTGGAATAGTCGCCATGGCTGTCACGATTGCCGTCGAGAGCCCGCTGCAGGACGACGTGCGGGTGCTGATCGCGGAGCTAAACGCGGCGCTGCTTGAACTGACGCCGCCGGAATTCTGCTTCCACATGACCGTGGAGCAGATGGCCGACGCCGACACGACGGTTTTCATCGCCCGCGACGACGGCGCGGCGGTGGCTTGCGGCGCGCTGCGCCGCCACCCCGGCGGCATCGGCGAGGTCAAGCGCATGTACACGCGCCCCTCGCATCGCGGAAGGAAGATCGGCGCCGAAATCGTGCGCGCCGTCGAGGCGCTGGCTCGTTCCGAAGGATATTCGCGGCTGGTGCTGGAGACCGGCGACCGCCACCCTGCCGCCTGGACCGTCTACGAGCGCGCCGGCTTCGTACGCTGCGGGCCGGTGCTCGACTATCCCGACTCAAAATGGTCGGTGTTTTACGAAAAGCCGCTGGCCGCCAAGAGCGTGGCCGCCTGAATGGATCACCGATGAGCGACCTGACCCAACTCACAATTGCCGAGGCGCGCGCCGGGCTGAAGAAGCGTGAAATCAGCGCCACGGAACTGACCGGCGCCTATCTGGACGCCATCGACCGCGCCAATCCGCAGCTCAACGCCTACGTCGTGGTCACCCACGAGCGCGCCCGCAAAATGGCGGCCGCCTCCGATGCCCGGCTGGCCAAGGGCGAGGGCGGAGCGCTGGAAGGCGTGCCGCTGGGCATCAAGGACCTGTTCGCCACCGAGGGGGTCCACACCCAGGCCTGCAGCCATGTGCTCGACGGCTTCAAGCCACGCTACGAATCGACCGTGACGGCGAACCTCTTTGCCGACGGCGCCGTCATGCTGGGCAAGCTCAACATGGACGAGTTCGCGATGGGCTCCTCCAACGAGACCTCCTACTACGGCCCGGTGGTCAATCCCTGGCGGCGCGCCCGGATCGAGACCTCGGTGATGCCGACCACGCACGCCGGCGATGGCGGATTCGTCACCTCGGGCGGCGCGAAGGTTTCGAAAACCTACGACAACATGCAGCTTGTGCCCGGCGGTTCGTCCGGCGGCTCGGCCGCGGCGGTGGCCGCCAATCTTTGCGCCGGCGCGACCGCGACCGACACCGGCGGCTCGATCCGCCAGCCTGCAGCCTTCACCGGAACGGTCGGCATCAAGCCGACCTATGGCCGCTGCTCGCGCTGGGGCATCGTCGCCTTCGCCTCCTCGCTCGACCAGGCCGGGCCGATCGCGCGCGACGTGCGCGACGCCGCGATCATGCTGCGCTCGATGGCTTCGGTCGATCCCAAGGACACCACTTCGGTCGACCGCCCGGTGCCGGACTACGAGGCGGCGATCGGCAGGCCGATCAGGGGCATGAAGGTCGGCATTCCGCGCGAATACCGCGTCGACGGCATGCCGGCGGAGATCGAGGCGCTCTGGCAGCAGGGCATTGCCTGGATGCGGGACGCCGGCGCCGAGATCGTCGACATTTCGCTGCCGCACACGAAGTATGCGCTGCCGGCCTACTACATCGTGGCGCCGGCCGAGGCGTCGTCCAACCTCGCGCGCTATGACGGCGTGCGCTACGGCCTGCGCGTGCCCGGCCGCGATATCATCGACATGTACGAAAAGACCCGCGCCGCCGGATTCGGCCGCGAGGTCAAGCGGCGCATCATGATCGGCACCTACGTGCTGTCGGCGGGCTACTACGACGCCTACTACATCAAGGCGCAGCAGGTGCGCAGCCTCATCAAGCGCGACTTCGAGGTCGCGTTTGCGGACGGCATCGACGTCATTTTGACGCCGGCGACGCCCTCGGCAGCCTTCGGCGTCGCCGACCAGGACATGGCCGCCGACCCGGTGAAGATGTACCTCAACGACGTGTTCACGGTGACGGTGAACATGGCCGGCCTGCCGGGCATCTCGGTGCCGGCCGGCGTCGACGGGCACGGGCTGCCGCTCGGCCTGCAGCTCATCGGCCGGCCGTTCGACGAGGAGACGCTGTTCCAGACCGCTGCCGTGGTGGAAAAGGCGGCCGGACGCTTTTCGCCGCATCGCTGGTGGTAGGCGTTAAACGGAGAACGGGCAGTAGCGTGTTCTTCGAAGTCTCAAAGATCTTTGGCTTTTTCGCCCAGCCGCTGAATTTTTGCATCTTGCTGCTGGGGCTCGGCGTGCTGGCCACCCTGCTCGGCTGGCCGCGGCTCTCCTTCCTCGCGATGACTGTCGTGTTCGTCGTCATGGCGCTGGGCGGCTGGACGTCGCTCGGCGCCCGGCTGCTCACCCCGCTGGAGGAACGGTTTCCGCGGCCCGCGGCGCCGGACACGGTCGCCGGCATAGTCGTGCTCGGCGGCGGGCTGGAGGGCGCGATCAACCTTGCGCGCGGCGGCTATGAGCTGAACAGCGGCGGCGACCGCTTCGTCGAGGCGGCGATTCTCGCACGGCGCTATCCCGAGGCCAAGATCGTCATTTCCGGCGGCACCGGGACGCTTCTCCTTGCCGGCGAGGGCGATGCCGACACCGCGCCGCGCCTGCTGACCGCGCTCGGCGTGGCACCCGAGCGGCTGGTGCTGGAAAACCGCTCGCGCAACACCTACGAGAATGCAGTGTTCACCCGCGAGATGGTGACGCCGAAGCCGGGAGAAACCTGGTTGCTGGTGACTTCCGCCTTCCACATGCCGCGCTCGGTGGCGCTGTTCCGCAAGGCGAATTTTCCGGTCGTGCCGTGGCCTGTCGACTACCGCACCTCCGGCACCGAAGGCCTTGGCGTCTTCCGCGACAACCCGCAGGACGCGCTGCAGAACACCGCCGTCGCGATCCGCGAATGGATCGGGCTCGTCGTCTACTATTTCTCCGGCCGCACCGACCAGCTGTTTCCGGCGCCTTAGGCCTCAGGCGATCAGTTGTGGCTGTCGCCGAGCGCGGCGAGCCGCGCCGCGGAGAAGAACTGCCGCCGGAGCAGCACTGCAATGAGGAGGGCGGTTGTCAGCATCAGCGCCGCCGGCCCGATGAACCAGCCGAGATAGGCGATGGAGAAGAACATCGCGCGCATGCCGGCATTAAAATGCCCGCCAGCGAGCACGTTCATGCGCGTCGCCCTTTGCACGGCAGCGTCGATCTGGTGCTGGGCGGTGAGTTCGTCGCGGGCAGCTGGCACCGCGCCGATGAGGATCGAGCAGTAGTTGAAGAGCCGGTACGACCACCCGAACTTGAAGAACGAAAATGCCAGCAGGCAGATCAGGCCGAGGAGCTTGATTTCGAAGGCGCCGCGCGTGGTCTCTGCCCCGACCGGCAGGTCGGTCAACACCGCCATCACCTCGCCGCTCGAACGCAGGATGGCGAAGCAGCCGCCGATGGCGAAGAGCGACGTGGAGGCGAAGAAGGCTGTTCCCTGCTGCAGGCCGGTCATGATGCCGGTGTCGATCATGCGCAGTTCGCGCCGCGCCATGGTGCGCATCCAGGCCTCGCGCTGCGCGTTCATGGCAGAACTCAGCGAGACACGGCTGAACAGGAAACCCTCGACCGCCAAGGTATGGAAGACCCACACCGCCAGGAAGACGACGGTCGCCGCAAGGTCTGCGAATGTCAGCGGCAGGGATTCGCTCATGCCCACCACCATACCACAATTGCTTGGGTTGCGGCTGCTCTGCTGAGCCAGGCGCGCCGCAACAATGCCGCACAAGTTGACGCGTCGTTACCGGCCGTGAATGGTCAAGTCATTGATTTTGCTTTGATCAGTCTGGCCCTTGGGCGGGATTGCCGCATTCGCGCCTTTTTTTGCAGTTGCGAAGAAGGGGCCGCAGGCGTATCTCAATTCACGGAATCGATGCGGAACCACTCGCCGGCATTCTTCATTTTCGTGCGAGTATTCGGATTGTTCGGGCTACGGTGATCATGGAAGACACGAGCGTTCGCAAGATGCCTTGGGGCCTCACGGTCACGGCATTTCTCGGGATAGCCGGCGTAGCGGCGGTAACCTGGCTGGTGACTGAATCCTACGGTCTCTCCATGCTGGCCACCGGCTAAGCCGGGCGCATCGCGATCCCGGCTTTAGTGGCGCGGCGGAATCTTCGCCGAATAGCGCCCGTCTTCGGTCTTTTCGAAGAGCTGACCAACCTGAGTATGCCGCACGGGCACGCCGGACTCGTCCTCCAGCAGGTTCTGTTCGGACACGTAGGCGATGTATTCGGATTCGTCGTTTTCGGCGAGCAGGTGGTAGAATGGCTGATCCTTGCGCGGGCGCACCTCGGCCGGGATCGACTGGTACCATTCCTCGGTGTTGTTGAACTGCGGGTCGACGTCGAAGATGACGCCGCGGAACGGAAACAGGCGGTGCTTCACCACCTGGCCGATCGAAAACTTCGCAGTCCGGAACGCAGCCATTGCCCTTCACCTCTGCGAAATATGTGGCGCAGGACGCTGCGATTTTCAATGATCGCAGCCGGTTTGCCGACGTATTAGGATTCGCTGAAAAAGCCCGTCATGCTGGACATACTCGGCCTCGTCCTGCCGTTCTTCGGGCTCATCTTCGTGGGCTACCTGCTCGCTCGGCTGGTGCGACACCCGATCGAGGCACTGAGCTGGCTGAACACCTTCGTGCTCTATCTCGCGCTGCCTGCCCTGTTTTTCCAGCTGCTCGCCGGCACGCCGATCGACCAGCTCACCGAGTGGCGCTTCGTCGTCGGGTCGGTGTTTTCCACCTATTGCATTTTTTCGCTGATGTTCGTGGGCTCGATGCTGTTCCCACGCGGCGACATTGCGAGTTCGACCATCAAGGGCCTGGCGTCCGCCTACGGCAACATCGGCTACATGGGGCCGGGATTGGCGCTGCTTGCGCTGGGCGACCAGGCCGCCGTGCCGGTCGCCTTGATCTTCTGCTTCGAAAACATCATGCATTTCGCCATCGCGCCCATGATGATGGCGCTGTCCGGCAGCGAAAAGCACCCGCCGTTGCAGGTGGCGGCCGGCGTCGTGCGGCGCATCGTGCTGCACCCTTTCATCATCGCGACGGCAGCGGGCGTGCTCGCCGCGGCTCTTCATTTCGAGCCGCCTTTGCCGTTCGAGCGCTTCCTCGAATATCTGGCGCGCGCGGCCGCGCCCTGCGCACTGTTTGCGATGGGCGTGACGCTGGCGCTGCGGCCGATCAGGCGAGTACCGCATGAACTGCTGCCGATCGCGCTGCTGAAGCTCGTGCTGCACCCGATCCTGGTTTACGTGATGCTGAGCGCGCTCGGCCATTTCTCGCCGGTCTGGGTCTATACGGCGGTGCTGCTGGCCGGCCTGCCGACCGCCACCAACGTCTTCGTGATCGCCCAGCAATATCACGTGTGGGTCGAACGGGCGTCGGCGAGCATTTTGCTCACCACGCTGTTCTCGGTCGGAACCGTTACCGGGCTGGTCTACCTGATCCGCAGCGGCTCGCTACCGCCGGACCTGTTCCCGTAGGTCGGCGAACAGGCCGCCCATCCCGCTGCCCGGCTGCAGCCCCTCGCGCATGAAAAACGAGCGCAGAGGGGACAGCGCCCGCAGCGCCGACAGGCTCGCGCTGCGGGCAATCTGCGCCGGCAGGAAATCGGAGAGCAGCGAGCGGTTGAGCAGGTCGACCGCGCCGGCGCGCGCCAATATGTCGGGGCGGCGGCGCCGTTCGTAGGCCGCAAGGGCGGCGTCCGAGCCGGGATCGGCGGAATACTCGGAGGCGCATTTCACCAGGTCGCGCACGTCCCGGATGCCGAGGTTGAGGCCCTGCGCGCCGATCGGCGGAAAGAGATGCGCAGCCTCGCCGACGAGCGCGATGCGGTTGCGCGCGAAGCTGGCGGGCAGCGCCGAGGCGAGCGGATAAACCTGTCGGCCGGGCTCCACGGTCACGCGCCCGAGCATCGACTGCATGCGCGCCTCGATGCGGCGCGAGAGCTCCTCACCAGGCAGGTCGAAAAGTTCGTCGGCGTCGGCCGGCTTGACCACCCACACAAGGCTGGAGCGCTGGCCCGGCAATGGAACCTGCGTGAACGGCCCGGTCTCGGTGTGGAACTCGGTCGAGGTGTTTGCGTGCGGGCGGGTATGGCCAAAGCAGAGCACCAGCGCCGACTGACCGAAGCGGCGCTCGCGCACCGGGATGCCGGCGGCCTCGCGCGCAAGCGAAGCGCGGCCGTCGGCGGCGATCGCCAGCCGCGCGGCGATTGTCGAGCCGTCGGCAAGCCGCGCGTGCGCGCGCGACGCCGACCTCTCCCAGCTCGCGATCATGGTGCGCTGCCAGCAGATGCCGGGAAGGTTTTCAACGGCTTCGGCGAGCACGCGGTTGAGATGGACGTTCGGGATGTTCAGGCCGAAATGCGGTTTGCCGATCTCACTGGCGCGAAAAGTCACGGCCGGGCTGCGGATGAGGCGCGTCGTCCCGTCGACGATGCGCATCGCTTCCAGCGGCGCCGATTCGCCGAGCCGTTTTTCGCCGACGCCGAGACTGTCGAGGAAGGCCAGCGCCGGTGTCATCAGCGCGGTGGTACGGCGATCCTCGGCCGACGGGGGAGGGCCGACCAGTCTGACGGCGAAGCCGGCCTTCGCTGCGGCAAGCGCTGCGATCAGCCCGACCGGCCCTGTGCCGGCGATCAGCACGTCGGTTTCGGTTCCCTGAGTTTCCGCTTCAACGTTCATGCTCCAATATTAGGGCGCGGCGAAGCCCTTGATCAACGCGGCGTTTCGGCCCATCCGACTGCAATGGCAGCTGATCCCGACGATTTTTCCCATCTCGACCGGGCCGGCGAGGCGACCGCGCGCCTTGTAACGCAAAGCCGCACGGTGGTGTGGGTCGCCGTCGCGGCGGCACTTGCGCTGTCCTGGGGACTGCTCGCCGTCATCGCTTCGACGCAGCCCGTCGATGGGCTTTCGGCCGGTCCGGGCGGCGGGTTGCTGCCGGCATTGCCTTTGTCGCTGCCGACGCCGCTGTCGAATCTCGTCAGCCTCTGCCTGACGCCGACCGCCGCTTCTGCCTCGCCCGGTGCCCGGTTCGCCGCCCTGGCGCTGATGTGGACGCTGACGTCGGTGGCGATGATGCTGCCTTCGGCGGCGCCGATGCTGCGGACCTATTGCGAGATCGCCGACACCGCCGCCGCCAAGGGCGAGCCTGCCGTGCATCCACTGGTGCTGGTTGCCGGTTACCTCACGGTCTGGCTTGCGGCGGCGCTAGGCTTCGCCGCCGTCACCATGGCCGTCGGCGCGTTCGGCGGCCCGGCCTCGCTGGGCGTCGGCGCGGTGATGCTGGTGCTTGCCGGCGCCTACCAGTTCAGCCCGCTGAAGGAGGCCTGCCTGAAAAAATGCCGGCGCCCCTTCGCGATCCTGTTCGCGCGTTGGAGTCCGCGCCCCGCAAAGATCTTCCGGCTGGGCGTGGAGCAGGGGCTGTGGTGCCTCGGTTGCTGCTGGGCGCTGATGCTGGTGATGCTCGCCGTCGGCACCATGAACCTTTTCTGGATGGCGCTGATCGCGCTGTTTGCGACCGTGGAAAAACAGGCGGGCAACCGGGTGCCGACATTCGTCGCGGGTGCGATACTGCTTGTATGGGGTGCTGCGCTGCTAGTAAGCTCGCTCTGACGAAGAGGGACGGCAATGGCGAACGAAAGCTGGGCAATGAAAGGAGAGCTCGTGCTCTCCTGTAACTGCACGGTTTTCTGCCCTTGCGTGCTCTCCCTCGGCCAGCACCCCCCGACCGAAGGATACTGCCAGACCTGGGCCGGGCTGCGCGTCGATGCCGGCCATTTCGGCGACGTCGACCTGTCGGGCCTGAACCTCGGCCTGGTGATGGAGATCCCCGGCTACATGAGCCGCGGCAACTGGTCGGCCGGCCTCTTCATCGACCAGCGCGCCTCGATCTACGCGGTCAAGGCGCTGACCAAGATCTTCACCGGCAAGGCCGGCGGCACCACTTCGCTGCTGTCGATCCTGGTGGGAAAATTCCTCGGCGTCGAACGTGCCCCGATCAGCTACGAGGTGCGCGACAAGACCAGGCTGTTCCAGATCCCGAAGATCATCGACGGCGCGGTGACGCCGATTGCCGGCAAGGACCGCGACAACGACACGGTGATCACCAACTCGGAGTACTGGATCGCGCCGGAAATCATCGTGGCGAAATCCGACAAGAGCCGCATGCGCGCTTTCGGCCGCAACTGGAATTTCGCCGGCCGCTCGGCCGAGATCTGCAAGCTGGATTGGCGCGGGCCTTGAAACGCAGACAAGTCACCTGGCCGCAGGCGCGCGCATTTTCCGTCCATCTGCTGACGGCGTCCGGTTCCTTCCTCGCTTTCCTCTCGCTGGTCGCTGCCAGTGAGCAGAGGTGGACGGCGATGTTCTGGTGGCTTGGGCTGGCGCTGTTCGTCGACGGCATCGACGGACCGATCGCGCGCAAGCTCGAGGTGAAGGAGATTCTCCCGACCTGGTCGGGCGAGCTGCTCGACAACATCATCGATTACATGACCTACGTGCTGCTACCGGCCTTCGCGCTATACCAGCGCGGCTTCATGGGCGAGGGGCTGTCGTTCCTGTCGGCTGCCATCATCGTGGTGACCAGCGCGATCTACTACGCCGACACCGGGATGAAGACGAAGGAGAACTTCTTCAAGGGGTTTCCGGTCGTCTGGAACATGATCGTCTTCACCCTGTTCGTGATCGAGCCCGGACAATGGGTATCCTTTGCCGTGGTGGTGATCGCGGCGATCTTCACCTTCCTGCCGATCCACTTCCTGCATCCGGTGCGCGTCCAGAGGCTTCGCTCGCTCAACCTCGGCATGACGCTCCTGTGGTGCGCGCTGGGCGCGGTGGCGCTGCTCCAGGGAATGGAGGCGCATCCATGGGTGCGGTGGGGGATTGCCGCCTCGGGCGTATACCTGTTCTTTATCGGCGGCATCATGCAGCTGTTCCCGACACTCGGCGCAAGGAAGGTCCCCACCTCATGACGAAGGCGATACGCGTCCATGCCCATGGCGGACCCGAGGTGCTGACGCTCGAGGACGTCGATCCGGGCCGTCCGGGCGCGGGGCAGGTGCTGATCAGGCACACCGCGATCGGCCTGAACTTCGTCGACGCCTATTTCCGCTCCGGCCTCTACGCCGCGCCCGCCGGGCTGCCGCTCATTCCCGGCCACGAGGCGGCGGGCGTGGTGCTGGAGGTCGGGCCGGGCGTGACCTGGCCGAAGGTCGGCGACCGCGTCGCCTACAACGGCGTCATCGGCGCCTATGCGGGCGAGCGGGTGATCGCGGCCGACAAGCTGGTGGCGATCCCGGACGGGGTGAGCGACGAGCAGGCTGCCGCCATGATGCTGAAGGGCATGACCGCCGAATTCCTGCTGCTGCGCACCTTCAAGGTGAAGCCCGGCGACACGCTGCTCTATCACGCGGCAGCCGGCGGCGTCGGCTCGATCTTCGGCCAGTGGGCAAGACATCTCGGCGCAACACTGATCGGCACGGTCGGCTCGGCCGACAAGGTCGCGCTGGCCAGGGAGAACGGCTTCGAGCACGTCATCAACTACCGCGACAGCGATTTCGTCGCCGGCGTGCGCGAGATCGCCGGCGGCGCGATGTGCGACGTCGTCTACGATTCCGTCGGCAAGGACACGTTCCCGGCCTCGCTCGACTGCCTGAAGCCGTTCGGCCTGTTCGTCAGTTTCGGCCAGGCGTCCGGGCCGATACCGCCGTTCAGCATCTCGCTGCTCGCCCAGAAAGGCTCGCTCTACGCCACGCGGCCTACGCTCTTCGTCTACAACGCGAAGCGCGAAGCGCTCGAGGCCTCGGCGAAGGCACTGTTCGACGTGGTCGGCAGCGGCGCGGTGAAGATCAAGATCGGCCAGCGCTACGGGCTCAGGGACGCCGGCCGGGCGCACAGCGATCTCGAAGGCCGCCGGACTACCGGGCCGACCATCCTCATTCCCGAATAGCCGGCGATTTCTTGAAAATCTTTCAAGTCGCGCCCGGCTTTGCGTTCCAAGCCGGGCGCGCCTACGATGCATGCGGGAACACAGAAAACGTCCGAACGGACTGGAGGCACTGTGAGTGCACATGACACGCCGCAAGGCGCGCCTCTGCTCGAAGTGCGCGCGCTGACCAAGGTTTTCGGTAGCCTGAAGGCCTGCGATGCAGTGGACTTGGAAATCGCACCGGGCGAAATCCATGCCCTTCTCGGCGAGAATGGCGCCGGCAAGTCGACCCTGGTCAAGATGCTGTTCGGCTCGCTGGAGCCCTATTCCGGCACGATTCTTTGGAAGGGCAGGCCGGTCCGGATCGCCAGCCCGGGTGCGGCGCGCCAGCTCGGCATCGGCATGGTGTTCCAGCATTTTTCGCTGTTCGACTCGCTGACGGCGGCCGAGAACATCGCGCTGTCGCTGGCGGACGACACCCCGATCCTGGAAATCGCCGAGAAGGCGCGCAGCCTGTCCAAGACCTACGGCCTGCCGCTCGATCCATTCTCGCTGGTCGGCGATTTGTCGGTCGGCGAACGCCAGCGCATCGAGATCACCCGCTGTCTGTTGCAGGAGCCGCAGCTCATCATCCTCGACGAGCCGACCTCGGTGCTGACGCCGCAGGAGGCCGACCGGCTGTTCGAGACGCTCGCGCGCTTGCGCGCCGAGGGCAAGTCGATCCTCTACATCTCCCACCGCCTCGAAGAGGTGAAGCGCATGTGCGACCGCGCCACCGTGCTGCGGCACGGCAAGGTGGTCGGCCATTGCGACCCCCGCCAAGAGACCGCCGCATCGCTCGCCCGCATGATGGTGGGCAACGATGTGCAGGCGGTAGTGCGCGACGAGGTGGCAGGCGCCGGCGGCGCCGCGCTGCTGCAGGTGAAGCATCTCAGCCGCCGCCCGGCGACGCCGTTCTCCATCCCGCTGGTCGACATCAGCCTGGACGTGCGTGCCGGCGAAGTGATCGGCATCGCCGGCGTGGCCGGCAACGGGCAGGGCGAATTCTTCGAGTCGGTATCCGGCGAGGTCTTGCAGGAGAAGCCCGAGACCGTGCGCATCCGCAACTCCGATGCCGGCAGGCTAGGCATTTCCGGCCGCCGGCTGCTCGGCGCCGCCTTCGTTCCGGAAGAAAGGCTCGGCCATGGCGCCGCGCCGCGCATGAAGCTCTCCGACAATTTGCTCCTTTCCCGGCATGCGACCGACCGCAAGGCATTTCTGGGCGCGGCCGGCGTCATCGCCCATTCGGCGGTCAGCGCGGCCACACAGCGCATCATCGCCGAGATGGATGTGCGCAAGAGTGCGCCCGACCCTGAGGCCGCAGCCCTTTCCGGCGGCAATCTGCAAAAATTCATCATTGGTCGCGAGCTCGACCGGCGGCCGGCGGTGATGGTCGTCAACCAGCCGACCTGGGGCGTGGACGCGGGGGCGGCTGCCCGTATCCGCCAGGCGTTGATCGAACTTGCCCGCTCTGGCTCCGCGGTGCTGGTGATCAGCCAGGATCTCGACGAGCTGTTCGAAATCTCCGACGCGATCGCGGTGATGCATTCCGGCATGCTGTCGAAGCCGCTGCCGATCGCCGAGGCGACGTTCGAGAAGATCGGCCTGCTGATGGGCGGGGCCGAGCCCGGCCATGTCGACCATTCGAAGGAACTCGCGTGATGCGCCTCGAACTCATCAAGCGGCCGCAGCATTCGGTGCTGTTCAGCGTGCTCTCGCCCTTCATCGCGCTGGCGCTGACGCTGGTGGCCGGCGCCATCATGTTCTCGCTGCTCGGCAAGAACCCCTTCGAGGCGCTTTACTTCTATTTCATCGATCCGCTTCGTGAGATGTGGTCGCTGCACGAGCTGGCGGTGAAGGCCGCGCCGCTGATCCTGATCGCGGTCGGCCTGTCGATCTGCTACCTCTCGAACAACTGGAACATCGGCGCCGAAGGCCAATTCATCGCCGGCGCGGTGCTGGGCTCCTTCATCCCGGTGGTGTTTCCGGACTTCCAGAACTGGACCGTTCTGCCGCTGATGCTGATCTTCGGCATGGCTGGCGGCGCGGCCTACGCCTCTATCCCGGCCTGGCTCAAGGTGCGCTTCGGCACCAACGAGATCCTGACCAGCCTGATGCTGGTCTATGTGGCGCAGCTCTTCAACGACTGGCTGGTGCGCGGCATCTGGCGCAATCCCGGCGGCATGAGCTTTCCCGGCACCGCGCCGTTCCATGACTATGCCGTGCTGCCGGCGATCTGGCCGGACGCCGGCCGCGCGCACTGGGGTTTTGTCTTCGCATTGGTCGCGGCGGTAGTGGTCTGGTTCATGCTGTCGAAGACGCTGCGCGGCTTCGAGGTGAAGGTGCTCGGCCAGAGCCCGAGGGCAGGGCGCTTTGCCGGGTTCTCATCATCGCAGATGGTATTCTTCGCCTTTCTCGTCTCCGGCGCCCTGGCCGGGCTAGCCGGCATCTGCGAAACCTCCGGCGCGGTAGGCAACCTGAACGAGAAGCTGTCGATAGGCTACGGCTTCACCGCCATCATCGTGGCCTTTCTGGGCCGCCTCAATCCGCTCGGAATCGTGGCCGCGGGCCTGATCCTGGCGCTGACCTATCTCGGCGGCGAGGCGGCGCAAATCTCGATCGGCGTGTCCGACAAGGTGGTGCGCGCCTTCCAGGGTATGCTGCTTTTCTTCGTGCTCGCCAGCGATACGCTGATCCACTACCGGATTCGGTTGGCTGCGACGGCACCCAAGACCAAGACCGCGGAGGCCTGATCCATGGGCATGATCGAGGCAATCCTGCTGACGATCGCGACGGCAGCCACGCCGCTGCTGATTGCGGCGATCGGCGAACTGGTGGTGGAACGCTCCGGCGTGCTCAACCTCGGGGTGGAGGGCATGATGATCATGGGCGCGGTAAGCGGCTTCGGCGTGACGCTTGCCACCGGCTCGCCCTGGCTGGGCATAGTCGGCGGCGTCGTGGTCGGCGCCCTGTTTTCGCTGCTGTTCGGCTTCCTGACGCTGACGCTTGTGACCAACCAGGTGGCCACCGGCCTGGCGCTGACGCTGCTCGGGATAGGCCTGTCGGGCATGTTGGGCGAAGGATTCGTCGGCCAGCCTGGCATCAGGCTGCCCAACCTGCATATTCCGGTGTTGTCCGACCTGCCGCTGGTTGGAGGGTTGGTCTTCGGCCAGGATCCGGTCTTTTACATCTCCATCCTGCTGACGGTCGGCGTTTCCTGGTTCCTGTTCTACTCACGCGCCGGCCTGACGCTGCGCTCGGTCGGCGACAATCATGGTTCCGCGCATGCGCTCGGCATCGATGTCATCGGCATCCGCTACCTGGCGGTGATCTTCGGCGGCGCATGCGCAGGGCTGGCGGGCGCCTATCTGTCTATCGTCTATACGCCGCAGTGGGTGGAGAACATGACTGCCGGCCGCGGCTGGATCGCGCTGGCGCTGGTGGTGTTCGCGTCGTGGCGGCCGTGGCGGGTGCTCGCCGGCGCCTATCTCTTCGGGGCGGTCACCATCGGCCAGCTCCATGCGCAGGCGTTCGGCATCGGCGTGCCCTCGCAGCTACTTTCTTCGCTCCCCTATCTGGCGACAGTGGTCGTGCTTGTCATAATCTCACGCAACAAGCGACTGACCATGATCAACACACCGGCCTCGCTGGGGCGGCCGTTTGTGCCGGATCGCTGACCAACAACAAGATGGGATGACGCCCCGGGCAACAACTGACAGAGGATGAACACATGAAGAAAACACTGCTCTCATTCGCCACGGCCGCCGCCGTGCTGGCTTTCGGCACGCTCGCCGCGGAAGCCAAGGTAAAGGCCTGCTTCATCTATGTCGGCCCGATCGGCGACTTCGGCTGGTCCTACCAGCACCATCAGGGCGCCCTGGAAGCGCAAAAGAACCTCGGCGAGGACAATGTCGAACTGGCCTATCTGGAAAGCGTTCAGGAAGGCGCCGACGCCGACCGCGCGCTCGAGCGCTTCGCCCGTTCCGGCTGCAACATCATCTTCACCACCTCGTTCGGCTACATGGATTCCACCAACAAGGCCGCCGGCAAATTCCCGGACGTGAAGTTCGAGCATGCGACCGGCTACAAGCGCGAGCATCCGAACGTCTCGACCTACAATTCCAAGTTCCACGAAGGCCGCTACGTGCAGGGCGTGATCGCCGCCAAGATGTCGAAGGCGGGAGTTGCCGGCTACATCGCCTCCTTCCCCATCCCCGAGGTGGTTCTGGGCATCAACGCCTTCATGCTCGGCGCGCAGTCGGTCAATCCCGACTTCAAGCTCAAGGTCGTGTGGGCCAACACCTGGTTCGATCCGGGCAAGGAAGCCGACGCCGCCAAGGCACTGATCGACCAGGGCGCCGACATCATCACCCAGCACACCGACTCCACCGCGGCCATGCAGGTCGCCGCCGAGCGCGGCGTCAAGGCGTTCGGCCAGGCTTCCGACATGATCAAGTTCGGTCCGGAGACCCAGCTGACCGCCAATGTCGACAATTGGGGTCCGTATTACACCAGGCGCATCAAGGCCGTGATTGACGGCAACTGGGAGCAGTCGGACATATGGGGCGGCATGGCCGAAGGCCACGTCGTGATGGCTCCGTATACGAACATGCCCGACGACGTGAAGAAGGCCGCGGAGGATGTACAGGCCAAGATCACGTCCGGCGAATTCAATCCCTTCACCGGCCCGATCACAAAGCAGGACGGGACGGAATGGTTGAAGGCCGGCGAAGTCGCCGACAACGGCACGCTACTCGGCCTCAATTTTTACGTGAAGGGCGTGGACGACAAGCTGCCGCAGTAACGATTGGCTCTCGCTCGAAACAAGAAGGGGCGCCCGATCGCGCCCCTTTTGTTTTTCGAAAAGGCCGGCCCTATTCGGCGGGGACGCCGGCGCGGCGCGGCCAAGGCAGCCGGGCAGCCAGGCTGTCGGCGACCGGGCCGAGATTGGCGATGATCCAACGACGGGAGGGCCGTTCGATCAGCCGCCAGACCATCCACGACGCCACCAGCATGAAGACCGCGGTTACCAGAGCGGCCGGCCACTTGCCGATGATCGGCCGCAGCCAGTCGATGGCCACGTAGCCGGCATTCTGGTGCAGCAGGTAGAGCGGGTAGGTCAGCGCTCCAAGCATGAAGATGAACGGCGTCGAGCGCACCTTGTCGCGCAGCAGCACGGCGCCGATCAGCAGCGAATAGATGGTGACGTTGGCTGCCATCAGGCCCCAGAACGGGATCGAGACGTTGTAGTGGGTCTGCTGGTATTCCTGGCCGATCAGCAGGAAGTTGCACGACAGCAGGAAGGCGGCCGCGAAAAGCATCAGCGCCTCGGGTGAACGCCCCTTCGTCGCCATATGGTGGACCAGCACGCCCGACGCGAACAGCGGCCCGTATTCGGTGAGGAAAAACAGTTTCAGCGGGTAGCTGTGGATGAAGAACTCGTTGATGATCGAGAGCGCCAGCCACACGGCGACAATCGGCAGCTTGTAGCGGCTGAACAGCCCGGCCGCGATCAGCACGGCAACCCAGCCGTAGAAGATGAGCTCCATCACGATCGACCAGTAGACGCCGTCGACGAATTTTTGGCCGAACACCGGCGAGAAGATGAAGAGATTGGCGAAGAACTGCCGCGTGCTGACCGGAAACACCTGGTGCGGCCAGATCATCAGCACGATCCAGGTGATGATCATGCAGGCGAGGAAGCCGGGATAGAGGCGTGCGAAACGGGCAACCGCAAAGGCCTGCCAGTCGCGCCCCTCCGCCGACCACGCAATGACGAACCCGCTGATCAGAAAGAACAGGTTGACGCCGAGATAGCCGTAGATGGCGACGTCCGCGACCTCGGGATAGCCTTCGCCGAGGTAGTTGTCGCCGAGGCCGCCGCGGAAGAGATAGTGAAACGCCAGGACGACCGTGGCCGCCAACAGCCGCAATAGGTCGAGTGTGGCGATGCGGTCGAGGCCGCCGTTTTGAGCGCCCATTGTCTTGTCCTGCCCGTATGTCAAGGGCGGACCCTACGCCGGATCGTTAGCCACAGGCGTTAATGTTCATGGTTAACAATTGGTTATGGTAAACCAGCGAGACGCGGGATTACTTGCGCGCGGCCCGAATGTAGCTTTCGAGAACGGCGTTCATCCGGGTCTGGTAGCCTTTTCCGCCCGCCTTGAAGGCGTCGAGGATGGACTTCTTGACGCGCAACGTCACCGGGACCGTGCGGTCGGGATCGACGAGAGTGGCATTGCGCCAGAACTCGTCGTCCAGAGGCGGAATGTCGCTGTAGTCGATGTCCTCGTCGGGAAGTGCCGCCAATTCAGCCGGCGATAGTTCCCTGTCGTACCGCTTCTTCATAGCGAGCTCTTTCACTGGCGTTCGCAGGGCGGGCGGAGATCAGACGAGTCCTGCCGCTGCGGTCCGTATGCACGACGACGATCGTAGCAAGGCCTTACACCATGCCGACACTGATTCCCGTACTTCCCCATAGTCACGCCTTGCGTCGATGGAGGTGGCGACCGGACCCTCGAAGATACGGGCGGCCGTGGCAAATCCGATTCCGTGCTTGCGGATGTTGGTGGCGTTCTTCGCCTCGTTCCACTCGAAATCGCGAGCCACTAGTTAGTACATATTGTATGTACAATCAAGGTCAGACGGCCATGCCGTGGAGATCATAGGCGTCGGAGCGCTCGATCTTCACGGTGACGATTTCGCCTGCCCTGAGCGGACGACGAGCGCCGACATGGACGATGCCGTCGATCTCCGGAGCGTCGTACTTCGTACGCCCCTTGGCAACGTTGCCGCTCGCCTCGTCGATTATGACGGGCAGGCGCTTGCCGACCTTCTTCTTCAGCTGGGCGGCCGAAATCTTCTGCTGGCGCTCCATGAAGCGGCGGAAGCGCGCTTCCTTGATCTCGTCGGGCACCTGCTGCAGGCCGAGATCGTTGGAGCGCGCGCCCTTCACCGGCTCGTACTTGAAGCAGCCGGCGCGGTCGATGCGGGCCTCGTCCAGCCAGGCGAGCAGCATCTCGAAGTCTTCCTCGGTCTCGCCCGGGAAACCGACGATGAAGGTGGAGCGCACTGCAAGGTCGGGGCAGACGTCGCGCCAGCCGCGGATGCGCTCCAGCGTCTTTTCGTTGTGGGCGGGGCGCCGCATGTTCTTCAGCACCTGCGGGGAGGCGTGCTGGAAGGGAATGTCGAGATATGGCAGCACCTTGCCCTCGGCCATCAGCGGAATGACCTCGGCGACATGCGGGTAGGGGTAGACGTAGTGCAGCCGCACCCAGATGCCGAGTTCGCCCAGTTCGCGCGCCAGGTCGAGGAACTTGGTGCGCACCTCGCGATCCTGCCAGACGCCGGCCTGGTATTTGAGGTCAATGCCGTAGGCGCTGGTGTCCTGCGAGATCACCAGCAGTTCCTTGACGCCGGCCTTGGCCAGCCGCTCGGCCTCGCGCATCACGTCGACGATCGGGCGCGAGACGAGGTCACCGCGCAGCGACGGAATGATGCAGAAGGTGCAGCGGTTATTGCAACCCTCTGAAATCTTGAGATAGGCGAAGTGGCGCGGCGTGAGCTTGATGCCCTGCGGCGGCACCAGGTCCATGAACGGGTCGTGCACCGGCGGGGCGGCCTCGTGCACGGCCGTCATTACGCTTTCGTAGGCCTGCGGCCCGGTGATCGCCAGCACGTTGGGGTGCTTGGCGCGGATCACGTCCGGTTCGGCACCGAGGCAGCCGGTCACGATGACGCGGCCGTTCTCGGCGAGCGCGGAGCCTATCGCGTTCAGCGACTCGTCGCGCGCCGAATCGAGGAAGCCGCAGGTGTTGACGACGACGAGGTCGGCGCCGTCGTGGTTGCGCGAGATCTCGTAGCCCTCGGCGCGCAGGCGCGTCAGGATGCGTTCGGAATCCACCAGCGCCTTCGGGCATCCGAGGCTGACGAAGCTGACGCGCGGGGCGTTCATCAGACCGCCCCGGCGCCGCTGAACACAAACGGCCAGACTTCGAGAAGCCCGCGATAGATCATGTCGAGCGCCACGTAGAGAATGATCGCGAGGCCTATGTAGGCGATCCACGGATAGCGGTTGAGTAGCCGGGCGATGAAGCTCGCGGCCACGCCCATCAGCGCGATAGACAGCATAAGCCCGATCACCAGCACAGTCGGGTGGTCGCGCGCCGCGCCGGCGACCGCCAGCACATTGTCGAGCGACATGGAGACGTCCGCAACCACGATCTGCATTGCCGCTTGGGCAAAGGTCTTGCGGCTCGTGCCGCCGGCCAACTTGCCGTGGGCGTCCGGATCGCGGTTGGCGATCGCCTCCGCGGCGGCGTGCTTCTCGGCATGCGAAGTGCGAAGTTCGCGCCACATCTTCCAGCACACCCACAACAGCAGGATACCGCCAACTAGGAGGAGCCCGAGAATCTGCAGCAACTGCAGGGTGATCGCGGCAAACCCGATGCGCAAGACAGTCGCCGCGGCGATGCCGATCACGATCGCCTTCCTGCGCTGATCGGCCGGCAGCCCGGCGGCCGCGAGCCCGATCACGATGGCGTTATCCCCGGCGAGTACCAGGTCAATGGCGATAACCTGCAGGAGCGCGGACAGGCCGGCTGCGGTGAATATCTCCATGTTGAGGTGTTTCCTTTTGTAGGCGAGACGCCGTAACGCGGCGTATGAATGACGTCAAGGCAGCCCGTCGGGACAGGTCGGAGGTCGAGATGGACCGGGGGTGGAAACCTGCGGAACGAATTGCCGTACGGAACGTTTCATGTCTTCACGAAAAGCATTGAGAGGTTTGCGATGTCCTTCCCATGGTCTGGCTGGACGGCCGACGAGGATGAACTCCAGGCGCGCTTGCGCCGGTTAAACCACGAGGTCTCAATGCTGAGCCGCATCGTCGCGCGACGCGGCAGCCGCACGGTCGAGGGGGCGCGTGAAGGGTTGAGCGAAGTCGTTTCGGACCTGTCCGATCGGGTGGCGGAGTTGGCTCCAGTGGTGCGCAAACAGGGTGCCGCTGCTGGCAAGGCTGCACGAGCAGCCGCGCGCGAGCACCCCGCCGCGGCAGCGGTCGCGGGCGTCGTTGTCGTGGGCCTCGTGCTCAGCCTGCTGCTGCACCGACGCAGCTAGAAGTCCGCCCGGCGGGCGACTGGCCGCCTGCACAGGACTGGTCTATTGCCCGATCCCCCGGCATATTGCCGCAAACGGAGGGATCGATGGCGACCGCACAGCTGAAAGACAGGGCCGAAGCGGCCGCCATACTTGTCGATGTCGCCACTGGCCGCCGGCCGGCCGATTTGGTCGTGCGCAACGGGCGGTGGGTCAACGTGCACTCCGGCGAGGTGATCCCGGCGACTGACCTGGCGATCATCGACGGCCGCTTCGCCTATTGTGGTCCGGATGCGAGCCACGCCATCGGCAAGGACACCCGCGTTGTCGATGCCGGCGGCCGCTATCTCGTGCCCGGCCTCTGCGACGGGCACATGCATGTCGAAAGCGGCATGGTGACGGTCACCGAGTTCTGCCGCGCCGTCATCCCGCACGGCACCACCTCCATGTTCATCGACCCGCACGAGATCGCCAACGTGCTTGGCCTGCCCGGCGTGCGGCTGATGCATGATGAGGCGGTTGCGATGCCCATCAATGTCTATGTGCAGATGCCGTCCTGCGTGCCGTCGGCGCCGGGGCTGGAGACGCCGGGCGCCACGCTGGGCGTTCAGGACGTCGTCGAGGCAATGACATGGCCCAACATCATCGGGCTGGGCGAGGTGATGAATTTTCCCGGCGTTGCCGCCAACGACCCCACCATGGTGGGCGAGATCGCCGCCACCGTCCGGGCGAAGAAGACCGTCGGCGGCCACTACGCCTCGCCGGATCTTGGTCCAGGCTTCCACGGCTATGTCGCCGGCGGGCCGGAGGACGACCACGAAGGCACACGCCCCGAGGATGTCGTCGCGCGCGTGCGCCAGGGCATGAAGGCGATGCTGCGGCTGGGCTCGGCCTGGTACGATGTCGCCAGCCAGATCCGCGCGGTGACGGAACATGGCCTCGACCCGCGCCATGTGATCCTGTGCACCGACGACAGCCATTCGGGTACTCTGGTCGAGGAAGGCCACATGGACCGCGTCGTGCGCCACGCGATCGCCCAGGGGCTGCGGCCGGTGACGGCGATCCAGATGGCGACGCTCAACACGGCCGAGCACTTCGGCCTGTCGCGCGAGATCGGCTCGATCGCGCCTGGCCGCCGGGCCGACTTCCTGATCGTCTCCAATCTGCCGGAACTTGTGATCGACGAGGTGTTTGCACGTGGGCAGCGGATGGCGAGGGCCGGGCGCCTGGAAGCCGACATCGCGCCCTACGACTATCCGGCGGCGGCGCGCGATACGGTGAAGCTCGGCAAGCGGCTCGGGGCGAGCGACTTCGACATTCCGGCGCCGGCGGGCGCCAACGAGGTGCGCGCGCGGGTGATCGGCGTCATCGAGAACCAGGCGCCGACGCGCGCGCTGGAGGCCGATCTCGCGGTCGAGGACGGGCTGGTGGCGATGGACCGCCGCAACGATGTCTGCCAGATCGCGCTGGTCGAGCGCCATCGCGGCACCGGCGGGGTGGTCAACGCCTTCGTGTCGGGCTTCGGCTATGTCGAGGATTGCGCGATGGCTTCCTCGGTCGCGCATGACAGCCACCACATCATCGTCGTGGGCACCAACAAGGAAGACATGGCGCTGGCCGCGAACAGGCTCGGCGAGGTCGGCGGCGGCGTGGTGCTGTTCTCCAGGGGCAAGGAGATCGCGCTGGTCGAGATGCCGATCGCCGGGCTGATGTCGGACGAGCGCGCCGAGATCGTGGCCGCGAAGGCGGCGAAGCTTACCAAGGCCATGCGCGACATGGGCTGCAGCCTGAACAACGCCTACATGCAGCACTCGCTGCTCGCGCTGGTCGTGATACCCGAACTGCGGATCTCCGACCTCGGCCTGATCGACGTGACCACCTTTTCCAAGGTCGACCTGTTCGTTTGAGGCGGCCGGAGGCCGATTTGTCTGTCGATCGCGGCGTCCGCGACTCCCTCCCCCTTGTGGGGAGGGGTAGGGGTGGGGGTACTTCGCAAGACACTTTGCCTGCCGTGGAAGCGCCTGAGAGTATCTTGTCGGCATACTTTAAATCCGCCGTCAGGTGCGCTTCAGAAAATCCGCCGTCAGGTGCGCTTCAGACCCCCACCCTGTATCCCTCCCCACAAGGGGAGGGAGGCGTCAGCGTCGCGTCTTTCGCCCATAGTCTTCGGCGTCGGGGATTCGGCGGGGGTCAGCGCGCCTTAACCGCCATCGCCTTGTCGCGCACCAGCCAGAACGGTGGCAAGAAGGCAGGAATGTTGGAGAACGGCAGGATCTCGGGTCTTAGGCGGATGCCGAGCTCGTCACGCATGAAGGCGCGCCGTGCTTCGATGCGTTGCCACGCCTGCGGATAGCGCGCGGCGAGTTCGTCGCGCAGCGTCGCGTCGGCCAGCGCGATCCCGTCCTCGATGTTGCTGGTGTGCCAGCGCGTGCCTGTCGCCGGGATGATGTCGACCTGCAGCGCCATGCCCGACCGGAACGGGATCGTCGAACCGGAAAAGATCGGCGAATGCAGCCATTCGTCGATGTGGATGAGGTGGCCGGGATTGAGGAAAACGCCGAAGAACGGGTCGCCGATGCGGTCGTGAACGGCCTTCCACACGGCGCCGCCTTCGACGCCGATCCCGATCGTTTCGTACCAGGCGACGGCGGCGCCGAAATAGGGCGCGACGACTCGCTCCACATAGTCGGAAATGTCGGCGGGCAGGTCCGCGGCGCCTTCGGCCAAGAAGCCGGCGCGGGCGTTGAGGCCGCCCTGGAGGCCATAGGCCACCGTGACCGGGTCGCCGCGCTTCAACACGTCGAGGCTGGGGCTCGGCAGGCCGTAGGCGGCGCGGCGGCCGCCGGACAGCATCGGGTGAGCCGAATGCGGCAGGCCGTTCATGCCGATCAGGCGCGCCGCCTGCAGCTCGGTCATGCCGGGCTCGACCCTGGCCAGCAGGTTGCGCACGCCCTGCGAGGTGAAGGTCGCAGCGAACTCGAAGGCGGCCAGCTGGTCCGCCTCGTTGATGGTTCGCAGTCCGCCGGCCGGGTTCATCAGCAGGTCGGCCGCGTTGAGCACCGCCCCGGACGGGCCGGCGATGTCGCGCAGCGTATCCGCGACGAAAGCGGGAAGGTCGAGCGTGCGCGGACCAAAGCCGTGGTCGCCTGCGCCGAACGGCTTCCAGCCGATGGCGCCGATCGTCTGGCCAGCCTTCAGGCCGGCATCGGCCAAGAGTTCGGCCAGCGCGGGCGATTTTTCGCGCGGCTGCGCCGGCAGGCTAAAAGTCTGGTAGAGCACGCGTTCATAAGGGCCGTCGCAGAGCTCGGCATAGCCCCAGCCCTCGTTGCCGATGAGCAGCGCCGGTGTGCGGCCGGGCACGATCACCAGCAGCGCCTCCTCGAAGCGTGGGTCGTAGCCGGATAGATAGGCGATGTTGGCGCTGTGCTCGCGATCGCCATAGACCGCGAAGGCGGCGATCCCTCGCGCGGCTGCCTTCTTTAGCAGCGCCTCAATGCGCGCCTCGTAGGTCCTGCGCGGCACAGCCGGCATCACCGTCGGCTCGCCGAATTCCGGCAAATTGACCTTGCGCAGTTCGACGTTTGCCAAGAGCTGCTCCTGTTCGCACGGCGGCATCGGCGCTACCGCCATCTTCGGTTGGCGCGCGAGAGTGGCTTCGGCCATGGCAATATGCAATAGCCGATGCGGGAGTTCGACCGTGACCGTCCATATCGTACTTTTCCGCGGCGTCGGCGGCGCGACGCAACTGCCGACCAGGCCGCTTGCGGCCGCGCTGATGCAGGCTGGCTTTGCCGGCGTGCGCACCTACATCGCCAGCGGCAACGTCGTGCTCGCCTCCGACCTGCCTGCCCGCCAGATGAAGGCGCGGGTGGCCGAGATCGCGGCGAAGGAATTCGGCTTCACCAAGCACATCATGGCGGCGACGCGGTCGCAATGGTCGAAGCTGATCGCCAGTAACCCGTTTCCGCAGGGCAGCGGCAAGCAGCTGCACGGGTTTCTGCTCGAAGCGACGCCGGATCCGGCCGATATAGCGGCACTGGAAGCCAGGTCGACCGAGCATGAGCAGGTCGCCTACCGCAACGGCTTTCTTTACTTCTATGCCCCAGACGGTTTTGGCGTGGCAAAGCTTCCGCCGCTGATCGACAAGGTGCTGAAGGTGGCGACGACGGCGCGCAACTGGAACAGCGTGCTCAAGCTGAACGAGATCGCGGCGGAGGTCGCCAAGGCCGCGAAATAGCGCGTTCGGGCGTTCTTGCGGCGGCAATCTTGCTGCAGTGCACAACGAAGCCCCTTGCTTTCCCGGGCGAAGCAGTCCATATGCGGGGCATAGGCGCTTGGGCCGGATGATCCGGCTTTCCATTTCAGGACTGGTTGCGTCTGTTTTCTCCCTTGCCGGCAAAGATCGGCAAGCGGTGAAAAAGCCCCGCCGCTTTGGTGTGCGGGCACGACAGCGCAGCCGCGCGGACCGAAGTGTCCGCCGCCTTGTCGTTCCGATCATCATGTGCCGCCGCGGGTTGCGCCCCGCCAGGGGGCTGTTGTTTGCGGTTCCGCGAGGGGCCGCGCGAAAGAAGACTGTTTTGACGAATAAATCGAATACCGGCCCGCAAAGCTTTGAGGGCCTTGGAATTTCCGGCCAGTTGCTGAAGGCGACGATCGATGCCGGCATGCAGGAGCCGAAGCCGATCCAGGCCCAGTCGATTCCGGCGCAGCTCGCCGGGCGCGATATCCTGGGCATCGCCCAGACTGGCTCCGGCAAGACGGCGGCGTTTGCGCTGCCGATCCTGTCGCAGATCATCGCGCTCGGCACCAAGCGCAAGCCGAAAACGGCCCGCGCGCTGGTGCTGGTGCCGACCCGCGAACTTGCCGTGCAGGTGGAGGAAGTGTTCCGGCTGCTCGCGAAAGGCGCGCACATCTCGACGGCGTTGGTGCTCGGCGGCGTGTCCCGCGGCTCGCAGGTGAAGCGCCTGCAGCCCGGCGTCGACATCCTGATCGCCACGCCGGGCCGGCTCACCGACCTGGTGCGCGAGCGCGACGTGACGCTGGCAGAGACCAAGTGGCTTGTCCTCGACGAGGCCGACCGCATGCTCGACATGGGCTTTATCAACGACGTAAAGCGCCTCGCCAAGGCGACGGCGCCGGACCGTCGCACCGCACTCTTCTCGGCCACCATGCCCGAAGAGATTGCCGAACTCGCCAAGGGCCTGCTCAAGGATCCGGTGCGGGTCGAGGTTGCCCCCCAGGGCACCACGGCTTCGGAGATCAAGCAGAGCGTGGTGATGGCGCGCATCAAGCAGAAGCGCCAGATCCTGTCGCAGATGCTGGCCGACGAGGCGATGAGCCAGGTGCTTGTCTTCGCGCGCACCAAGCATGGCGCCGACCGGGTCGTGCGCGATCTCGAGCGCGACGGCTTCGACGCCGCCGTGATCCACGGGAACAAGTCGCAGAATGCCCGTCAAAAGGCGCTCAACGGCTTCAAGGATGGCTCCGTGCGCATCCTGGTTGCGACCGACATCGCCGCCCGCGGCATCGATGTGCGCGGCATCAGCCATGTGGTCAACTTCGACCTGCCGGACGAGGCGGAGAGCTATGTGCACCGCATCGGCCGCACCGGCCGCAACGGCGCCGACGGCATCGCGATCACGCTCTGCGATCCGGCCGAGACCTCCAAGCTGCGTGCGGTCGAGCGCATCATCCGCATGAGGCTGCCGATCGCGGCCGACCATACCGGCCAGGCCGATCCGGCACGCGACCCGCGCGTCGCAGCCAACGACCAGCCGCGCCAGGCCGACACCGCTAGGCCGCAGCCGGCGCGCGCGCCGCATCCGCATGGCAAGCCCGCCCATGGCAAGCCGGGCGCTCCCGGGGGCCGTGCCGGCGAGCCTCAGCGCAAGCCGTTCCGCGGCAAGCGCCGTGGCGGCTTCGGCGGTGGTCGGGCACAGCGCGCGGCGTGATCGCTGGGCCGCTTTTGGCGGCCTGTGGTCCATTGAAATGCCTGCATCGGCGGGATAGGGCGGCCGGGGCACCAAGCCTCGGCCGCCCTTTTTGTCGGGACCGCATTCATGGCAGGCATCGTCGCGCTGGCGATCGGCTACGTCCTCTCGCAGTTCTACCGCTCGTTCCTGGCGGTGCTGACGCCGGCGCTCTCGAGCGAACTCGGCATGACCAAGGCGCAGCTTTCGCTTGCTTCCGGCTGCTACTTCCTGGCTTTCGCGCTGGCGCAGTTCGGCGTCGGTGTCTCGCTCGACCGCTACGGCCCCCGCATCACCGCGACGCTGCTGTTGGGCCTCGCCGGAGGTGGCGGCGCAATCGTGTTTGCCGCCGCCCAGGCACCGTGGATGATCGTGCTGGCCATGACGCTGATCGGCGTCGGCTGCGCACCGGTGCTGATGGCACTGCTGGTCATCTTCGCCCGCATCTATTCGCCGGCGCGGTTTGCCGTGCTGGCCTCGTGGACGGTCGCGTTCGGCACCGCCGGCAACGTCATCGGCGCCGCGCCGCTGGCCAATGCCGCGGAGGCCTTCGGCTGGCGTCCGGTGATGGCTGGCCTCGGCGCCGTGACGCTGCTGGTCGCGCTGACGATCTCCATGCTGCTGCGCGACCCGCCGGCGCCGCCCAGGCGAGGCAACTCAAGCACGGGGCTCGCCGGCTATCTCGAACTTTTGCGCATGCCGGTGCTGTGGGCGATCATCCCTTTGGCGGCGACCAACTACGCGCCCGTGTCCGGCATCCGCGGCCTTTGGGCCGGGCCCTACCTCACCGACGTCTATGGCGCCGACGCCATCCTGATCGGCCGCGTCACGCTGTTCATGGCGCTGGCGATGGTGGCGGGCTCGCTCGTCTACGGCCCGCTCGACGTCTGGTTCGGCACGCGCAAGTGGGTGGCGTTCGTCGGCAACGCGATCGGCCTCGGCGCGCTGGCGTTCCTCGCGGTGCATCCGGCGCCGGGGATCGTCGTCTCGGCACTCATCCTGATGGTGATCGGCGTCGCCGGCGGCAGCTACGGGCTGATGATGGCGCATGCGCGCGCCTTCGTGCCGGCGCATCTGACCGGTCGCGGCGTGACCTTGATGAACTTCTTCGCCATCGGCGGCGTCGGGGTCATGCAGTTCGCCACCGGCGCGGTGGTCACGCGCGCGGCGGTGCCAAGCGATCCGGTCGTCGCCTACGCGGCGCTGTTCCAGTTCTACGCAGCAATCCTGACCGTCTCGCTGGCGATTTATTTGTTCTCCCGCGACGCGCGCCCGGAAACGCACTGATCGAGAGATATTATTCGCGCGGCTTGCGAGCTGGTGCGAGGGGCCGCTGCTCCCATTTTGTTATGCGGTGAACGAGCCAATAGCGCAGCGAAAACGGCAATATGCGCAGCAACTTCAACGCCCAGTTCAGGCGGCGCGGGAAGGAAATTTCGAAGCCGCCGCTGCGAATGCCGTCGGCCATGCGTCGCGCCGCATCCGCGACCGGCATCAGCCCGGGCATGGCGAAATCGTTTTTCTGGGTCAGCGGCGTGTCGACGAACCCCGGATTGATGACCTGGATGCGGATATTCAGCTTGTCGAAATCGTGCTTCAGCCCTTCGGCCAGATTGTTCAGCGCTGCCTTGGAGGCGCCGTAGGAAGCCGCATTCGGCCAGCCGAAATAGGACGACGCCGAGCCGACGATGACGAAGTGGCCGCGGCCGCGCTGGCGCATGCGGTCGAGCGCCGGCACCAGCCCGTAGACCACGCCGAACAAATTGATCTCGAAGGTTTTTACCACGTTGGACGAATCGAGGCGCTCGCCGCGCGTCGGGAAATAGGTGCCGGCGTTGAAGACGCAGAGCACGATCGGACCGACGTCGCGCTCGATCGCCACCACCGTGCGGGTCATGGCGGCCTCTTCCGTCACGTCGCACGGGTAGGGTATGATGCGCCCGGAGAGGCCAGCGGTCTCGGCAACCAGCGTCGCCAGGCGATCCTCGTCTCGCGCGGTGGCACAGACGGTGTAGCCCTCGGCCGCGAGATTGCGCGCCAGTTCGCGGCCGATCCCGGTGCTCGCGCCGGTAATCCATGCCACGCCGTCGCCCGGCCGCGCCCGGTATAGCCCCATAGTTTCAGAATCCCCTGGAAACCCGGTCGACCATTTGGCACGCCGACGGCCGCAAGGCCACCCGTCGGGCGCAGCAATCCGTTAGCATCAAGCTCCCAGAATGTCGCCAAGCCGCTGGTGTAGCCTGCCGGTCAGCCGCTGTGGCCCCTCGGTAACGGCAAAGCTGATGCAGGGTCGCTCGGTCTCGGCAACGGGCCGGTGGTCGACGGTCTCATCCGCGATCGCAATGTCGCCGCGCCCGTAGCGGCCGCGGGTGTCGGCGAAGGCGCCGTCGAGCACCAGCGTCAGCTCCGACCCGCTGTGCGTGTGCGCCGGCATTCTGCGGCCGGGGCGGATCCACAGAAGCGTGGCATGCACGCCGTCCAACTCGCCGATGTCGTACTCCCGGAAGCCCGGCAGCTTGCTGCGCCAGGGCACATCGCCTGCGTCCATGCCGATGAAATCGCGCAGCGCCGGCGGAAAAATGCCGCCCGTTTGCGCCGGTTCGGTCTCGGGGAGAGACGCTTCCGAACCGAAAATCCGGCCGAGCATGTCCTTGCGCCGCCCGACCATAATTGGCCGGATGCGCTCCAGAGCATCCCCCGCCAGTTGCTCCAGCCCGCCAACGAAGGCGCGGTTGTCCGACTTGATCTCGAGATGGGAGCGCACCAGCACCTGCGCCGGTCGCGGCAACACGCCGGCTACGTAGCGAGCGAGAATCGCGTCCGTGCTTTCCGAGCCATCCAAATCCATTGTTGCCGCCTGCGAACAAAAAGCCTGCCGGCAAAAGGTCGGCCGGCAACGATTTTACGCGTCTACCATCCATTCGGATCAGATTTCCAGAAAATTGAACCGGGTCGATGGCGCAAAAACAATCCTTGATACGCCACTCCGCCGTTTCTAGGGTGCGCTCCCAAACAGGAAAGACAGATGTTTTCTTCGGTCATCGACGCGATCGGCAACACACCCCTTATCCGCCTGCGGCGCGCTTCGGAGGAAACCGGTTGCGAAATTCTCGGCAAGGCCGAGTTCCTGAACCCCGGCCAGTCGGTGAAGGACAGGGCAGGGCTGTTCATCATCCGCGACGCCGAGAGCAGGGGCCTGCTCAAGCCGGGCGGCGTGATCGTCGAGGGCACGGCCGGCAACACCGGCATCGGCCTCACCGTGGTCGCCAAGGCGCTCGGCTACCGCACGGTGATCGTCATTCCGGACACCCAGAGCCAGGAGAAGAAGGACGCGCTGCGCCTGCTCGGCGCCGAGCTGATCGAAGTGCCGGCGGTGCCCTACAAGAACCCCAACAACTACGTGAAGGTATCGGGCAGGCTCGCCGAACAGCTCGCCCGCAGCGAGGCGAGCGGCGCGATCTGGGCCAACCAGTTCGACAATGTCGCCAACCGCAACGGCCACATTCGCACCACCGCCGAGGAGATTTGGTCTCAGACGCAAGGCCGGATCGACGGCTTCGTGTCGTCGGTCGGCACCGGGGGCACGCTTGCCGGCGTCGCATTCGGGCTTAAGGCCAGGAAGGCCGCCGTGAAGATCGCGCTCGCCGATCCGCTCGGCGCATCGCTTTTCAGTTACTACACCGAGGGTGTGCTTGCGGCCGAGGGCAGCTCGATCACCGAGGGCATCGGCCAGGGGCGCATCACCGCCAACCTCGAGGGCTTCACGCCCGACTTTTCCTACCAGGTGCCCGACGAGGAGGCGCTGCCGATCGTCTTCGACCTGGTGCAGGAGGAGGGGCTCTGCCTCGGCGGATCGAGCGGCATCAACATCGCCGGCGCCGTTCGGCTCGCTCGCGACCTCGGCCCGGGCCACACAATCGTGACGGTTCTGTGCGACTACGGCACGCGCTACCAGTCCAAGCTCTTCAACCCCGCCTTCCTGCGCTCAAAAAACCTGCCGGTGCCCGGCTGGCTGGATCGCGAGCCGGAGATCGACGTTCCGTTCGAGGCGGTCGCCTGATGGCCCACACGACGCAAGCCCTGTTCCGCGACGACGCCTATCTGCGGGACGCCGAGGCAAGCGTGGTCGCAATCAACGATCGCGGCGGCATCATCCTCGACCGAACGATCTTCTACGCCACATCAGGCGGCCAGCCGGGCGATCTTGGCTGGTTGCGCCGGGCCGACGGCCAGGCTATCGCGGTGGCCGGCACGATCACCGGCGAGATCAAGGACGAGATCATCCACCTGCCGGGTCCCGGCGCCGTCCTGCCCAAGCCGGGCGAACGGCTGCGGCTGGAGATCGACTGGCCGCGCCGCCATCTCCTGATGCGCATGCACACCGCCTGCCACCTGCTCACCGTGGTCTGCCCCTATCCGATCACGGGTGCTGCGGTCGCCGAGGACGATTCGCGCGTCGACTTCGACATTCCGGACGCGGGCTGGACGAAGGACGACGTCACCGCGCGGCTGATGGAACTGGTGCGCGCCGATCATCCAGTCTTTACCCGCTGGATCACCGACGAGGAACTGGCCGCCAACCCGACGCTGGTGAAATCCAAGAACGTGCGCCCGCCTTCGGGCACCGGCCGCATCCGCCTGGTCTGCATTGGCGACAATGCCGTCGTGGACAGCCAGCCCTGCGGCGGCACGCATGTGCGCTCGACCGGCGAGGTGGGCGAGATCCACGTCGGCAAGATCGAGAAGAAGGGCCGCGAGAACCGCCGTTTTCGACTCCGATTCGGGCAGATGCCGGCTGCCTGATCACCCGTAGCGTTCGCGCTTTCCGCGGCGGCGCGAATGTGCAAGATGCATCGCGAAAACCAACACGCGGAGATGACCATGGCCGAGACCAGCCCCTTTGTCGTCGATGCGGACTGGCTGCAGAGCCGGCTCGGCACGCCGGGGATCTCCATCGTCGATGCGTCCTGGTATCTCGCCTCGCAGGGGCGCGACGCGCGCGCCGAATATGAAAGGGCGCATATCCCGGGCGCCCTGTTCTTCGACCAGGACGCCGTGGTGGAGCCGGAATCGACCCTCCCGCACACGCTGCCGCGCCCGGAGATTTTCGCCCGCCACGCCGGCTCGATGGGCATCTCGGCCGACGACACCATCGTCGTCTATGACGGTCCCGGCGTGTTTTCGGCGCCGCGCGTCTGGTGGATGTTCCGCGTCATGGGCGTCTACCAGGTCTATGTGCTCGACGGCGGCATCGACCGCTGGAAGCGTGAGGGCCGTCCAGTCACCGCCGAGCAGACCAAGGTCGCGCCCTGCTTCTTCCATGTCCAGTTCGACCCGCGGCGCGTCGCCACGCTGGCCGAGATGCGCAGCATCGTGGAAGCGCGTAGCAGGCAGATCGCCGATGCGCGTCCGGCCGGCCGCTTCGCCGGTACCGATCCCGAGCCGCGCGCGGGCGTGCGCTCCGGCCACATGCCCGGCGCCCGCAGCGTGCCGGCAACCTCGCTGTCGCGCGACGGCTCGCTGCTGCCGCTGCCGGAATTGCGCGCCGTGATCGAGGATGCGGGCATCGACCTGTCGCGGCCGGTCGTCACCTCCTGCGGTTCGGGCGTGACCGCCGCGGTGATCACGCTGGCGCTGGAATCGCTCGGTCATGTCGACAACCAGCTCTACGACGGCTCGTGGACCGAATGGGGCGGGCTGCGGGACACGCCGGTCGAGACCGGGAAGGCGTGAGCATGCCCGAAAAGGCGCCGGAACCCATCGCCGTCACCGTCACCTTCCTGGAGATGGCGAAGCCCCCCGCCGCCTATCCCTCGCGCCCGTACAACCGGCAGGTCGCGCTGCTGCGCACACGTGACATTCCACTGCACTTCTATCGTTATCTGCTCGACCGCGTTGGCCGGAAGTGGAACTGGGTCAACGCACTGCGCCTGGGCGACGAGGAGTTGGCAGCGCAGGTACACGATCCCAGCCGAGATATCCGCGTGCTCTATCTCGACGGCGCGCCTGCCGGCTTCTTCGACGTCAAGGCCATCCTGCCGGAGGAAGCCGAGATTGCCTATTTCGGCATGATGGAGCACGCGACCGGCCAGGGACTTGGCCGCTGGTTTCTTGGCGCCGCGATCGAAGCGGCGTGGGCACTGGCGCCGCAGCGCGTGATCGTCCAGACCTGCACGCTCGACCACCCCGCGGCCCTGCCGCTCTACCAGAAGATGGGCTTTTCACCGGTCGCGCAGGCGCCCGAAACCGTGCAGCCTTTGAGCTTTGCCGAGCGGTCCGCGAGCGTGATGCGCCCCGGCGGGCCGGCCGGCGCCTGAACGGCCCGTTCATCGCGGTTTCAGCTTCGATCGGTCATCTTGCCGGACATCGCCGGAGGAGAAACCGGCGCGTATTCGGAGAACTTGTCATGCACAAGCATCGTATCATCGCCGCCGCATTCGCCCTGCTCGCCGCCTCGCCTTCGGCGGGACTGGCTCAGCAGGCGATGCCCTCGGCCACCCAGATCGAGCGCCAGCTCGAGGCGCCGCCCACGGTGAAGATCAAGCCGCAGGACCGTGTGACGGTGCAGGAGCTCAAGCGCCGGCCGGATCTGCGTCGCCGCGCGCCCTCAATCGACATCCAGGCTATCAACTTCGCCTTCGGTTCGTCGGAAATTCCGCCGTCCCAGTACGGCAAGGTGGAGAACATCGCCGACGCCATGGACCGTATCCTGCGGCGCAACCGGCGCGAGGTCTTCCTGATCGAAGGGCATACCGACGCCGTCGGCTCGTTTGCCTCCAACCAGGTGCTTTCCGAAGCCCGCGCGGCCTCGCTGCGCTCGCTGCTGGTGCGCGATTTCGGCATTCCGCGCCGGGCGCTGGAGACCGTCGGCTACGGCGAGGAATTCCTGCTGGTGCCGACGCAGAACGAGAACTGGCGCAACCGTCGCGTCACCATCCGCCGGGTAACGGACACGGTCGTTCCATACTGATTGCCGGAGACACGCGACCCGGCAGGAATCGGGTGGAGGCGTGGCAAGATTCCGGCAATGGTCGGGCTCATCGAAAGAGGAGCCCGACCATGCTTATCCGCTTCACGGCAATGCCCACCGACCAAGCGCGCGCCTTCCAGCGCGGCGAGCCGGACGCCTATGGCTTCGGGCCGGAGCGCAAGACCTCGGACGGAACCGGCGTGCCCTGTCGCCACTGCCTGCGCACGGTTGCTGCCGGCAAGCCGTATCTGGTGCTCGCCTACCGCCCGTTTCCGCGCCTGCAGCCCTATGCCGAGACCGGCCCGATCTTCCTGTGCGCCGAGGAATGCGAGCGCGCGCCCGAAACCGACGTGCTGCCGGACCTGTTCAGGCCGACGCCGGACTACATCGTGCGCGGCTACGGCGAAGATGACCGCATCGTCTACGGCACCGGGGCGGTGGTGCCTACGCACCAGATCTGCGGCCGCGCGCACGAATTGCTGGAGCGCGACGACATCGCCTACCTGCATGTCCGTTCCGCCCGCAACAATTGCTACCAATGCCGCATCGAGCGGGCCTGAACGCCAGGGTCAGCAAGCGGATCCCGGATGGTGCTGTCAGATGCCGCCGTACCAGTCATAGCCACGGTCCTCCCAGTAACCGCCCTTGCCGAGGCCGATGGCGGCGAAGCTGTCGACCAACTCGATCCGGGAAAGATATTTTGGCATCCTGTATCCGAGCTGGCGTTCGACGCGCACCCGCAGCGGCGCGCCGTTCTCGACCGGCAAAGGGCGTCCGTTCAATCCGTAGGCGAGGATTGTCTGCGGGTGGTAGGCGTCGATGAGGTCGATGGAGCCGTAGTAGAGGACATTGCCCGACAGGCTGCGCTCGATGGTGTCGAGGCAGTGGAATACCGCGTAGCGCGCGGTCGGCCTGACCTTCGCCTGGTCGAGCACGAGCGACAGCGGCGTGCCGGTCCATTTTGCGATCGTGCTCCAGCCCTCGACGCAGTCGTGGCGGGTGATCTGCGTTCGCGACGGCATGGCGATCAGTTGCTCGCGGCTGAGCGAAAGCGGCCGCTCGACAAGCCCGATTACCTCCAGCCGCCAGTCGGCGAAATCCTCGGCAAGCAAGGCCTTGTAGGTTGCGTCGGCGGGAGAAGTCACGCCATTCGGCTTCTGTGCCTGGCGGATATCGCTTTCGCGGAATTCGCGCGCCATGGCGGTGCCGCCCTGCAGGATGCGCTGCACGCGGTAGGTCAGATCGTTGCCGCGCTCGAATATTTTGCGCACCGCACTGCCTGGGTCGCCGGCTCCGTCCAGCACATCGCAACCGGAGAGCAGAAGTCCGCTGCCCGCGGCCGAGGCGCCGGTAAGGAAACTGCGGCGCGTGAGAATGGACCGGTTCATGGTCAGGCGTCCTCTCCCGAATGCCTGGCCGGCGCGTCGATGCGATACCAGCCGGTCACGATCGAGCGCAGCTCGTTCAGTGGTCCGGCGGCGAGGATCATCAGCATGTGGACGAGGAAAAATCCGACGATGAGGAGCATTGCGGCGAAGTGGATCGTGCGCGCCGTCTGCCTGCCGCCAAGCAGTTCGGGAAGCCACGGCGCAACGGCATTGGCGCCCGGCGACATCGCCAGGCCCGTCAGGATCATCAGCGGAAACAGTCCGAACAGGACGCCCGCATAGGCGAGCTTCTGCAGTACGTTGTATTCGCGGGTATGGTGGAACCTGAGCTTCAGGTGGTCGACGACGTCGCGCGGAAGCCTGCGAACATCGCCGAACCGCGGCATCAGATCCCGCCAGAGGTGGCCGTTGACCAGGCTTGACGCCACCCACACCAGGAGGGTCGCCACCAGCATCCATGCAAAGAAGAAATGCACCACCCGCGCGGTGCCGAGGTCGTAGTAGGAGGGTATCGTCGCCCATGCCGGAAAAGCCCTGGACGCGGGGCGCTCGCCGGAGACGCCGAGCACACCTGTGGTGTCGAATCGCACACCCATGATCTCGGTGTAGCCGCGCGGAACCTCTCCGGGCTCGGCGCCGATCGAAAACACCGAGTTTTCGTATCCGAAGCCGGATTCCTTGCCGATGTAGAGGGCAGGGTGGGCATTGAAAATCTGCAGTCCGCTGAGCAGCAGGAAGAACAGGGATGCCGCCCACGCCCAATGGGTGAGCCGGGTCCAGGCCGACTGGCGGTAGACAAGCGTGGCACGACGCGCGTCAGCCTGCGGCGACGCCGTGCGCGCGCGCGAGGAAGAGTGCATGTCAGGTACTCCGATCTGTCCGGCAAGGGGATCCTCGCCGGCTGACCAGATGTACGGCCGGGAGGGGCCGAGGGTTTCAGCGGGATGCGGCGGCGCGCGCGCCAATGAAAAAGCCCGCCGGCGGGGCCGGCGGGCTTTCTCCAAGGTTAGGTCGCTGGCTGGCTCAGGCGGCGAGTACCTGGCGCGGCTCGGCCATCTCGTAGCCGAGCGCCTCGGCGACGGCGCGATTGGTCACGCGGCCCTTGTGGACGTTGAGCCCGTTGCGCAGGTGATGGTCGTCGGTGAGGGCCTTGATGCCCTTGTCGGCGAGCTGCAGGCCATAGTGCAGCGTGGCGTTGTTCAACGCATGCGCGGAGGTCACCGGCACCGCGCCCGGCATGTTGGCCACGCAATAGTGGATCACGCCGTCGATCTCGTAGGTTGGCTCGGCATGCGTGGTCGGGCGCGAGGTCTCGAAGCAGCCGCCCTGGTCGATCGCGACGTCGACGAGCACTGAGCCCTTCTTCATGCCCGACAGCATTTCACGCGAGACCAGCTTCGGCGCCGCGGCACCGGGGATCAGCACGGCACCGACGACGACGTCGGCGGAGAAGCATTCCTCCTCGATCGCCTCGACGGTCGAGTAGCGGGTGTGGACGCGGCCGTTGAAGATGTCGTCGAGCTGGCGCAGGCGCGGGATGGAGCGGTCGATGATGGTGACGTCGGCGCCGAGGCCGGCCGCCATCTTGGCCGCGTTGATGCCGACCACGCCGCCGCCGAGGATCGCGACCTTGCCCGGCAGCACGCCCGGCACGCCGCCGAGCAGCACGCCGCGGCCGCCATTGGCCTTCTGCAGCGCGGTGGCGCCGGCCTGGATGGCGAGCCGTCCCGCGACTTCCGACATCGGCGCGAGCAGCGGCAGGCCGCCGCGCTCGTCGGTGACGGTCTCGTAGGCAACGGCGGTGACGCCGGAGGCGAGCAGGCCCCTGGTCTGCTCCGGATCCGGAGCGAGGTGCAGATAGGTGTAGAGAATCTGACCGTCGCGAAGCTGCGCCCATTCCTGCGGCTGCGGCTCCTTGACCTTGACGATCATGTCCGACTTCTCGAACACCTCGGCTGCTGTTTTGGCGATCTTCGCGCCGGCGGCGCGGTAGGCGTTGTCGTCGGCGCCGATGCCGGCGCCCGCGCCCGTCTCGACCAGCACCTCATGGCCGTGCGCGACATATTCGCGGACGGAGCCGGGGGTCAGCCCGACGCGATATTCGTGGTTCTTGATTTCCTTCGGGCAGCCGACGCGCATCCGTTTTTCTCCGTTGGAGCCTTCGGCCCCATTCCCTATTTGCCGCATTAGAGCAGGACAGCCGGCGAATGTGTTTGCGAAGTTGGTTGCCGCGATCGTCAGCTGTCGCTATTTCTTGCGCTGAGGTGGATGAAATTCGCAGGATGTTCGAGGAATGCCGCTGGACAGGATCGATATCGCTATTCTCGACGCGCTTCAGAAGGACGGGCGAATCTCCAACGCCGCGCTGGCCGAGGCGGTCGGGCTTTCGCAATCCGCCTGCTCCCGGCGGCTCGACATCCTGGAAAAGAGCGGCGTGATCCGCGGCTATCACGCGCAACTCTCAAGCGCCGCGCTCGGGCACACGATGACGGCGATCGTCCATATCTCGCTGTCCGGCCAGTTCGAGAAATCGCTGTCGGAGTTCGAATCGGCGGTGAAGCGTTGCCCGAACATCCTGTCCTGCCACCTGATGTCGGGTGAATACGACTATATCCTGCGCATCGCAGCCAAGGATCTGGCAGACTACGAGCGCATCCATCGCGACTGGCTGTCGGCGATGCCGCACGTGACCAAGATCAACTCGTCCTTCGCGCTCCGCGAGGTGATCGACCGCACCGCGGTGGGGCTCAAGCCGGAGATGGCGTGAACTGGTCACGCCGCCACGATCCGGTCCATCGGGATGTCGTGCAACTGGGGATGGATCGTCGCGATTCGCTGCGCGGCGTAGCCGACGCCGATGACCAGCGGTTTTTTCGGCAGCGCGGCCAGCGTGCGGTCGAAGAAGCCGCCGCCATAGCCCAGCCGGTAGTTTTGCGCGTCGAACCCGACCAGCGGCGCGATCACGATGTCGGGGATCAGCACCTCGCCATCCGCAGGCACGGGGATGTTCCAGACCCCCTTTTCCAACCTGTCGCCCTGGCGGTAGGCGCGAAACACCAGCGGCCGCGCCTTTTCGACCACCACGGGGAGCGCGGTGCGGCCGCCGCGCCCGTTGATCGACGCCATCCAGGGCCGCAGGTCGGGCTCGCCGCGGAACGGCCAGTAGAGGCTGACCGTGCGGCCGGCAACGTCGTCGACGGTTTCGTCCAGGCGCCCTGCAATTTCATCCGCCAGACTCGCGCGCACATCCGCCGAAAGCGCCAGGCGTGCCTCGATCAGCCGCTGGCGCTCGGCCTTGCGCCAGGCCGCCACCTCAGGCCATGGCATGGCAGGCGATGCCACATTGACGTTGGTGGAATTGTAGGCGGTCTCTGCCATGGTCGTCTTTCCGGAGTTTTGCGGCCAGACTACTCCGGCCGGCGGTCATCGCACACGCCGTTAGCGACAGCGCCATGCCGCATCCCGCCGCCCGCAGAAATGGAAAGCCGGCAAACGTTCATCCGCTCGCTTCGGGAATGACGAAGCCTTGCACGAGCTCGACCCGGCCCGCGACACGATCATCGGCTTTGCGCGGCATGCCAGCCTGCGGCCGTGGAGGTGAACGCGTCCCCTTCTCCCCTTGTGGGAGAAGGTGCCTGAGCGAAGCGAAGGCGGATGAGGGTGTTCCAGCGAGGCAAGGCAGCACTTCGCCCACCGCGCTCCCTCCAACACCCCTCATCCGTCGCCTGTCTCGTACTCGCTCCGCTCGTCCGAGGGCGACACCTTCTCCCACAAGTGGAGAAAGGGGTCCATTCTTGGGCGACCGAGCGAAGCAAGCGGAGATTCTATGAGCGTTCTAGTATCGGTCGTAACTCGATTCGACCGAGCGCGTGACCTTGTCAATTATTGATTGAAAAGCTAGCGGTGGTCGTAAATTGCATAGGAGGTGCCTCCACATCGTAGAGAAAGCCCGGCGACATTGTCACTTCTTTGTCCTGAAACAAAGGATGGCTAGATAAGTCGGCGGTTAGGGCAGCAATGCAAAGCATGTTACCATGCAGGCCAAACTGAAAAATTCCGGAGTGCTTATCATCGTCGATGATGGAATCTATAAAGAAATTGCCCTGTAAATGTTAGACTATTAGATATATCTCGAAAAGGACTTCCCCATTTATATGCCTCTGGAATTCGGTTTTCGTGAATTTGGGCGTTCGTATATATGTCTGCATAGACGGCGCCTTGGCGTGGAAGTATATTCCCGGACTCCCGATAGTAATATGCAAGGCCCAATTTTGCAGTTAGTATCTTGATTGAACCAAGGGAATGGTCGCCTAGTCGGGTTGCGAACACAGGCAACCCGGTCGTCTCGTAAAATTCTCGGGCGCGAGAGCGTTGGCCCGCGAAGCCGGCATTGATTTCATGGATTATCGAATTTGCGTTTCGGCTTACTCCACCAACCACTTTATTGAAATGATCCCGCAACGCAGGTGTCATTTCAATCGGGGATGTCATTGATAATAGTGAAGCGACTTGGTCATGCTGTCTGGAGCCCTGGTTGCATGCAAAGCAGGCGGGGAATTCCAAGTTGTAGTCTGCCGGAATCTGACTCCCAACGAATAAAATTTTGGGAGGCAGATGATCGATTGTCTCCGTTGTTGCTTGTCCACCACAAAAGCAGCAAAATGGATGTGCTGCTTTAAATCTTGTGAACCTCTGCCTTCGTTCACCCATCAACAATCAGCTACACCCTGACGTCGCTCCACACGTGGCGCATTTCTCGCAGGTGCCGTTCCGGACCATCGTGAAATTGTGGCATTCGGAGCACTCGTTGCCGGTGTAGCCCTGCAGCAGCGACTGCTGCCGGCGCGAGGCCTCCAGCGCCTTCGCCTGGGCCTTGGCGGCAGCGGCGTCGGCCTGCGCCTTGTCGGAGAACAGCGCGGTGGTGGCCGACGGCGCGTCGAAAAGGTCCGGCGGGCTGTCCTCCTCGACCTCCTCGGCGAACTCGGCCGCGCGCTCCTCGTAGTCGCGCTTGAAGGCGGTGGAGCCCTCGCTGACCTCGGCAATCACAGGCTTCAGCGCCGTCACCGTGGCGCCGGCGAAGGCGCGCACGTTGGAGCCCGAAAGCGCGGTTGGCACCGAGCGGGCAGGGGTCCCGGAGGGACCGGTGCCGCCGGCAAAACCCTTGGCTTCGCTGCCGCCCGAAACCAGCGTCGGCTTGTGGCCACGCGTCCAGCCGGTCGAGACGAGGTTGGTCTTGCCCTCCGAAATGCCGCGGCCGAGCGCGGTGTTGCCGAAGTCGGAGGTGTCGACATGGGCAAGGTCGTGGCGTCCGAGATAGGAGACGGCAAGCTCGCGGAACACGTAGTCGAGGATCGACGTCGCGTTCTTGATGGCGTCGTTGCCGATCACCGGGCCGGCCGGCTCGAATTTCGTGAAGGTGAAGGCCTCGACATATTCCTCCAGCGGCACGCCGTACTGCAGGCCGAGCGAGATCGCGATGGCGAAATTGTTCATCATCGCGCGGAAGGCAGCACCCTCCTTGTGCATGTCGATGAAGATTTCGCCGAGCCGCCCGTCGCCGAACTCGCCGGTGCGCAGGTAGACCTTGTGGCCGCCCACGATCGCCTTCTGGGTGTAGCCCTGGCGGCGATTGGGCAGCTTCTCGCGGTCGCGGTAGAGCCGCTCGATAACGCGCTCGACGATCTTCTCGGTGACCTGCGCGGCGCGCGCGGCGGCAGGGGCCGCCACCAGCGCCTCGACGACATCCTCCTCGTCATCCTCCTCGTCGGCGATGAGGGAGGCGCTGAGCGGCTGCGACAGCTTCGAGCCGTCGCGGTAGAGCGCATTGGCCTTCAGCGCCAGCTTCCAGGACAGCATGTAGGCGTTCTTGCAGTCCTCGACGGTGGCGTCGTTCGGCATGTTGATGGTCTTGGAGATGGCGCCCGAGATGAAGGGCTGCGCCGCCGCCATCATGCGGATGTGGCTCTCGACCGAGAGATAGCGCTTGCCGATCTTGCCGCACGGGTTGGCGCAGTCGAACACCGGCAAGTGCTCGGCCTTGAGGAAGGGCGCGCCTTCAAGGGTCATGGCGCCGCAGACATGGATGTTGGCGGCCTCGATCTCGCGCTTCGTGAAGCCCAGCGCCGGCAGCATTTCGAAAGTCAGGTCGTTGAGCTGCTCGTCGGTGAAGCCGAGCGCGGTCTTGCAGAAGTCCTCGCCGAGCGTCCACTTGTTGAACACGAACTTGATGTCGAAGGCGCTCTTCAGCGCGGCGTTCACCGTCGCGATCTTCTCGTCCGAAAAGCCCTTTGCGCGCAGCGAGCCGGGGTTGACGCCGGGCGCCTGGTTGAGGTTGCCGTGACCGACGGCATAGGCGTCGATCTCGGCGATCTGGCTCTCGGTGTAGCCCAGCGTGCGAAGCGCCTCCGGCACCGCGGCGTTTATGATCTTGAAGTAGCCGCCGCCGGCGAGCTTCTTGAACTTCACCAGTGCGAAGTCGGGCTCGATGCCGGTGGTGTCGCAGTCCATGATCAGGCCGATCGTGCCGGTCGGGGCGATCACGGTCGCCTGCGCGTTGCGGTAGCCGTGCGCCTCGCCGAGTTCGATGGCGCGGTCCCATGCGGCGCGGGCATGCGCGGCGAGCGCAGGCTGGCGCAGGTCGGAGGCGACCAGCGGAACCGGGTTCACCGACAGCTTCTCGTAGCCGTCCTTCTCGCCATGGGCGGCGCGGCGATGGTTGCGCATCACGCGCAGCATGTGGCCGGCGTTGCGGTCGTAATCCGGGAAGGCGCCGAGTTCGGCCGCCATCTCGGCCGACGTCGCATAGGCGGTGCCGGTCATGATCGCGGTGATGGCGGCGCAGATGGCGCGGCCCTCGTCCGAATCGTAGGGGATGCCCGACGTCATCAGCAGGCCGCCGATATTGGCATAGCCGAGGCCGAGCGTGCGGTATTCGTAGGAGAGTTTTGCGATTTCCTTCGACGGGAACTGCGCCATCATGACGGAGATTTCGAGCACGATGGTCCACAGCCGGACGCTGTGCTCGAAGGCCGCGATGTCGATGTCGCCGCCGTGCAGCCGGTAGGGCAGCAGGTTCACCGAGGCGAGGTTGCAGGCCGTGTCGTCGAGGAACATGTATTCCGAGCACGGATTGGACGCACGGATGGCGCCGGCCGACACGCAGGTGTGCCAGTCGTTCATGGTCGTGTTGTAGTGCAGGCCGGGATCGGCCGACGCCCAGGCGGCGTAGCCGATCTTTTCCCACAGGTCGCGCGCCTTCAGCGTCTTGTGAACCTTGCCGTCTATGCGCTTGATCAGGTTCCAGGATTCATCCTTCTCGACCGCCCGCAGGAAATCGTCCTTGAGCGAGATCGAGTTGTTGGAGTTCTGGCCGGAGACGGTCAGGTACGCGTCCGAATCCCAGTCGGTGTCATAGGTCTGGAAGTCGATCGCGGTGTAGCCCTGGCGGGCGAACTGGATGACGCGCTTGACGTAGTTTTCCGGCACCGCGTTCTTCTTGGCGTCCCTGATGGCGCGCTTCAGCGCGGTGTTGATCGCCGGATCGAAGCAGTCGTCGTCATGGCCTTCGCAGTTGATGCAGGCCTTCATGATCGCGGCGAGGTGCTTCTTGACGATCTTGGAACCGGTGACGAGCGAGGCGACCTTCTCCTCCTCCTTCACCTTCCAGTCGATGAAGGCTTCGATGTCGGGATGGTCGGCGTCGACGATGACCATCTTGGCGGCGCGCCGCGTGGTGCCGCCCGACTTGATGGCGCCCGCCGCGCGGTCGCCGATCTTGAGGAAGCTCATCAGGCCGGACGAGCGACCGCCGCCGGAGAGCCGCTCGCCTTCGCCGCGCAGCATGGAGAAGTTGGAGCCGGTGCCGGAACCGTATTTGAACAGGCGCGCCTCGCGCACCCAAAGATCCATGATGCCGCCCTCGTTGACGAGGTCGTCCTGCACGCCCTGGATGAAGCAGGCATGCGGCTGCGGATGCTCGTAGGCGGACTTCGAGCGCGTCAGCTTGCCGGTGAACGGATCGACGTAGAAGTGCCCCTGGCCGGGGCCGTCGATGCCATAGGCCCAGTGCAGGCCGGTGTTGAACCACTGCGGCGAGTTGGGCGCCACGCGCTGGGTTGCGAGCATGTAGGCGAGTTCGTCGCGGAAGGCGCGCGCATCGTCTTCCGATGCGAAATAGCCGCCCTTCCAGCCCCAGTACGTCCAGGTGCCGGCCAGCCGGTCAAAAACCTGGCGGGCGTCGGTCTCGGAGCCGTAGCGCTCGGCCTCCGGCAGCTTCGCCAGCGCCGCCTCGTCGGGAACGGAGCGCCACAGGAAAGAGGGAACGTCGTTCTCCTCGACCTTGCGCAGGCGTGCCGGCACGCCGGCCTTGCGGAAATACTTCTGGGCCAGCACGTCGGTCGCGACCTGGGAGAACTGTGCCGGCACATCGATATCGTCCAGCCGGAAGACGACCGAGCCGTCCGGATTCTTGATTTCGCTCAGCGCCTTGCGGAATTCGATCTCCGCATAGGCCGACTGGCCGGCCTTGGTGAAACGACGTTCGATGCGCATGTCCTGGTCCCTTCGACCCCTAAATATAGCATCCCTCGACGGGAATCCCTCGTAGATTCCAAAGCCCGGGCGCCTGTCCGCCGCTACCGCCGCCCTGCCGGGACGACGGCTCTCCTGATCCGATGGCCGCCCGGGCCCCAAACTCTCCGGGCGACCAGTCCGTTCCGCCGGCGAGCGAGCCCGCCGGGTTCTTTTCGATGTGTCGTTGCCTGCTACATGTCCATAGACGACTAAACTCTATCTAGAGGCAAAGATCTTCGCAAACACTAAATATGGTATTAACAGAAGCTTTTTACCAATCATTTTTTGATCCGCCGTCGGCCGGGCGCGCGCACGAAACCACCTCCGCCGGAGGCCTTGAAGACCACCGGTTGGAATGCTCTCGATACGCGTGTTTTGAAGAAAAGACCGGGTTCGGAACTATCCGGCCACGCCCCAAACCGGAGCGCATGACCCATAAGATTCGACTCGGTCCGAACCGTCAAGGAGTGGTTTTGTGCAAATTTTGTGACGCTATATCTTGTGTGCCAGAAGTGTGGATAACGGGGGAAAATCCGCTACCGGTCGACACGGCGGTGCCGGAAAGGCGTTCGCGGCCGCCCTGCCAGTTGTGAGGCGACCAAACAGCACGTCAGCGGGCCGAATCGGAAGCAGAGCCGCGCCGATTCGGTGCCTGGTTGACCGTCGCACCGCCGCAGGCGAGGGGGCGAAGACGCAAAACCCACCGGCCTGCCAAGCACGAAACGTGGCCGGAAAACCGCGACTCGCGCGGAGGTGCGTGGCCGCGACCTTCGGCGCGGCCAAACCTGGTCATCCGGGCTGGGCGCTTAGTCCGGGAACGGAAATGAGACTGCGGCGCGGGCTGGCGCAGAACTCGGTGATCAATACGCCAAGGTCCGGTTCCTCGACGAGTTCCGCCGCTTCCTCGGGCGAAACCCATTTGCGTGAACGCACCTTCTGTTCCTTCCACTTGGCCGCAACCTGGTCGACCTCGAGCGGATAGACGATGACCTCGCACTGCACGTCGTCGCCGCCACTGCGGTCGACCTTGACGTAGTTGTAGTGCCCGGCCGAGGCGGACGAAACTGCGCCCGAAATACCGGCCTCCTCGCCGGCCTCGCGGGCCGCGGCCTGGCACAGCGCCTCGCCGCGTTCGGGCCAGCCTTTCGGCAGGACCCAGCGGCCGGTTTCACGGCTGGTGACGAGCATGACCTCGATGCCGCTCGGCGACTTGCGCCAGGGCAACGCTGCAACCTGCACGCAACAGGGCTCACCGCCAAACAGGCGGCGGATCCTGTCCGCAATGTGGTTAGAGTCAGCCTTCAAAAACGTCAGCCCAAGCCATGATTCGTTTGCCGCCTTACAAAACCTATGCACCGAACGGTTGAAAATAAAGTGAAAAAACCGCGGACGCCCAGCATAAACGGCTTAGCCGGTCAAAGGTTGCCGAGGGTCCCTAAACCGATTCGATGACGCAAATGCGACAATCGCGACGGGAAGCGCTCGCGGCTCTAGCCGCGATGGTCGTCCGCGATCGGCTTCTGGTAGGTGAAGCCCATGTCCCAGGGGAAGTAGATCCACGTGTCCTGCGACACCTCGGTGACGAAGGTGTCGACCAGCGGCCGGCCCTTCGGCTTGGCGTAGACGGTGGCGAAATGCGCCTTGGGCATCATGGCGCGCACGATCGCCGCCGTCTTGCCGGTGTCGGTCAGGTCGTCGACGATCAGGATGCCCTCGCCATCGTCCTCCATGAGCGGTGGCGAAACCTCCTTGAGGACATCGAGCGCACCCTGCTCGGTGTAGTCGTGGTAGGAGGCAATGCACACCGTTTCGATGAGCCGGATGCCGAGTTCACGCGAGATGATCGCCGCCGGCACCAGCCCGCCGCGGGTGATGCACACGATGGCGCGCCATTTGCCGTTCACGCCGGCCAGCCGCCAGGCGAGGGCGCGTGCGTCGCGGTGGAACTGATCCCACGATACCGGAAAGGCTTTTTCGGGAAGCGACATCGCGCGGCACTCCGTGAAGCGCCAACGGCGCGGAATGCAGGCGGAATTAGCCGGAATCGGCAGCGCTTGGCAAGGGCGACGCACCGAGGGGCGAAGCACGTGTTGCGACAGCACGCCGAATGGCTGCCTGCTGTCGCGGAACGCCTGCAAGCCGGCGGCACACACTCCCGGCTGTCTTCGTGCGGACTAGCTGCCGGGCGGCAGGCTGGCCAGCATCTCCTCGATGGCGCGGACACCGGCATCGACGGCATCCTGGCTTCGCGCCCGCACCACCAGCTCGGTCCAGAACTTACCGTCCGCGTATTTCGGATAGGAGCCGATGATGGTGTCGGGATGAGCCTTCTGGATCTCGCCCAAGAGGGTTCCGATCGCGCCCTCGCCGAACGGGCACTGCACCGTGGCCGAAAGAAGCTTTGTGCCCGTGGCCAGCGTCGGCAGCACGTTGTCGAGCATGGCCTGGAAGATCGCCGGCACGCCGGCCATCACGTGCACGTTGCCGATGCGAAAGCCTGGCGCGACCGAGATCGGATTGTCGATGTGGTCGGCGCCGCGCGGCATGCGCGCCATGCGCTTGCGGGCTTCGGTGAACTCGATGCCCCGGCGGGCGTAGCTCTCCTCGAGCAGCGAATAAGCGCGCGCATCGTATTCGCACGGCACGCCGAAGGCGGCTGCGACCGCATCGGCGGTGATGTCGTCGTGCGTGGGGCCGATGCCGCCGGTGGTGAAGACATAGCGGTAGCGGGCGCGCAGCGCATTGACGGCGGCGGCGATCTCCGGCTGCTCGTCGGGCACGATGCGGACTTCCTTGAGGTCGACGCCTATGGCGGTCATCACCTCGGCGAGGTGGCCGATGTTCTTGTCCTTGGTGCGACCGGACAGGATCTCGTCGCCGATGACGATCATGGCGGCAGTCACGATTTCGGGCATAGGCGCACTCCGGGCTCGACGGGCGTCGAATATCCCGGCGAAATGGCCACCGCAATGGGCGCGGTTCACCCGCGCAGCCGCGAGAGGCCGCGCCGCGGTTGACGTCACGGCCCGTTTCGGCCAAGCCGGCACAACAAACCCGACGCGAGCGAGCAGGCGCGCAATGACGGTCATCGACCTGGTGGCATCGACGGCGGCTTTCGCGATCCTGGCGCTCGCCGCCGTCACCGGCTACTTCGTCTTTTCGACGCGGCGCATCGCGGCACAGGCAGAGCGGGCGGTGCCGCCAGTCGGAAAGTTCCTCGAGGTCGGCGGTGACCGCATCCACTACATGGAGGCCGGGCAGGGGCGTCCGATCGTTTTCATCCACGGCCTCGGCGGCCAGTTGCATCACTTCGTCGGAACGCTGTTTCCAAGGCTCTCCGGCGATTTTCACGTTGTGGCCCTCGATCGCCCGGGTTCCGGCTATTCGCGGCGCGGCGACGACACGACGGCCGGCGTGGGCGGTCAGGCAGCGGCGATCGCCGCCTTCATCGACGCGATGCATCTTGAACGCCCGCTGGTGGTGGGGCACTCGCTCGGCGGCACGATCGCCCTCGCGCTGGCGATAGACCACCCGCACCTGATCTCCGGGCTCGTGCTGCTATCGCCGCTCACCAATGCACCGGACGCGGTGCCGCCCGAATTCCGCTCGTTGTACGTACGTTCTCCGCTGCGCCGGCGCATCATCGCCGAAACGGTGGGCGTGCCGACGGCGCTGAGGCTGGCACCCAAGACCCTCGCCTTCGTGTTCGGCCCTCAGAAGATGCCGCCCGACTATCCGATCGCCGGTGGTGGGATGGTCGGCCTGCGCCCGGCGCACTATTACGGGACGACCACAGATCTGGTCGCGACCGGCGACACGCTGCCGGGATATCAGAAGCGCTACGGGGAAATCGGCATTCCGGCCGGGCTGTTGTTCGGTACGGCCGATCGGGTGCTCGACTACCGCGTCGACGGCCTCCGGCTGGTCGAACGGCTTCCCGCGCTCGAGGCGGAGTTGCTGGAGGGGATGGGCCACATGCTGCCGTTCGTGGCAACCGATCAAGTGGAGCGGTTCGTCCGCAGGATTGCCGCAAGGGCTTTTGCCTGACCTCTCGCCGTCGGTCAGTCGCCGGTACGGCAGTTCGGCCGGTCGAGACGGCGCGGAACCCCGCCAGGCTGCCTGCCCTCGTGGCGCAGGCCTCGCTCCAACGCAGCCCGGTGCTCCGCATCCCAGCTCGCGAGCTGCTTTTCGTACTCGGCCTCGTCGACCGGGTTGTTGGACGCGTGCAACCAGGCCGGCAGTCGCGTTTCCAGGAAGAATTGCTCCTCCGGCGTGCGGCTGGCTGAACCCATCACGAGTTTGCGAAAGAACGTGATCATCGCGGCGTCCCCGTCTTGATGATGAGAAAACGCCGGTAGACCGCACCGGTTCCTTATGAAAACTTGCAATGAATGGGTTGGTAGGCTCGCAGTCAACGATCACGCCAACCATGGCCCAGGGAACGCGACGAAGAATTTGAAGGCACCAGCGATGATCGCAGTGATCTCGGAAGTTTATCCGTATCCGGAGCGGCTAGCTGACTACGAGGAACTCGCCGCCGAACTGCGCCCTTTGCTTGAGCCGATAGACGGCTTCATTTCTTCCGAACGGTTCCAGAGTTGCGGTGAGCCGGGCAAGTTCCTGTCGCTGTCGCTGTGGCGCGACGAGGCCTCGCTGGCACGCTGGCGAAACCTGGAGGCGCATCGCCTGGTGATGGAAAAGGGTCGCAACGGCATTCTGCGCGACTATCGCATCCGCGCAACGCGGGTCCTGTGGGACTACGGGATCGCGGATCGAGCGCAGGCGCCCGAAGATTCCCGCAAGCGATTCGGATAGTGCCCGTTAGGGTATGATTGCGTCGGTCGGTTTGCCCTGGTAGCAGCGGCACTCTGGAATGCGCGTTGCGCGTGTTTCTGGATTGCCTCGTCGTCATCCGTCCCCGTCGGCTTCATCATGCGGAATTCCCGCACTCCTGACGAGCCGGAAGGATTGCAGTCACGGCGAAGTCGGGGAGCTTCAACCTCGATGACGCCTCACGGACGTCGCGTCGCCTTCGATCCGGGCATGCGCGCCGGCGCATCGGCTTGCCGCTTCGGGAGTGTATCGCAGCCGTCTGGCCGCGAGGGCGCGGCGTCCGTCTCGCCTTGGTCGGCGGACGCTTCGCGAAAACCGGGAAAAGTTCAGCTGCTCACGTCAGGTGAGCGGCCTTTCACTGCGCGGCAAGGCATTTGCGGCCAGCCGCCATTGCCCTGAACGTGCCCTTGAGATCGACCTCAAATGCCCCGACGGTCTGGGGGAAGACCGTCATGGTGTATTGCTTCGCGACGTCGCGCTTGAAATTGGGGTCGTCCGTCAGGATGTAGCCACCCGAGTAACCGCCCTCGGCTTTCGTGCTGGTGACAACGCCACCATAAACGTTACCGCCGATCGAGACGAAGATTCCCGACTGGGCTCCATTCTGGACACCGATATCGGCCTTCGTGAAAACGCCGAGATATCCGACATCCTGATCGGCCGCGACGCCCATCTGCACCGCGCCTTGTGCGTTTGGGCCATAGTCGTGCACGATCAGGCAGTCGCCGCGGGTCTTGTTCGCGTAGACGGTCCAGCCCTCGATGTCCGGCCCAAATCTGACGAGTTGATCGTTGGCCTTGGGAAGAGGGTTGTCGTCGGCGAATGCGGCCACGGCCGACGAAAGCGCGACCGATGTCGCGGCTACGAACTTCACGAAGTTGCGCATTTGACCACTCCCTCAAAACTTGGCGGCACAGGCGGGCCGTCACCTGGAAAAGGCCATGCTACAATGGATCGGCGACCGGCGCTTGTCATTTCGGGACAGTGCCGCCCGGCCATTGGCGCGGGATATCGGTCCCCGGTGACGATTGCCCGAATGCTTCCCCCGCGATGATCAGACATCATCGATACGTTCAATCTGGTGCGGACGGCGGGGATCGAACCCGCACGGGCAAGCCCGAGGGATTTTAAGTCCCTTGCGTCTACCAGTTTCGCCACGTCCGCGCCGCGACCGTTCTGGTTCGGGGAGGCCCTTCGGTCAAGCGCAATTGCAGCGCAAGCGCACCACTCCCCTTTGGTGAGCCTCAGTCTAGGACGTAGTGCGCGGCCAGGCCCGGGACATGCTTGTCCTCGGCCGCGACGTAGCCGAAGAATTGGCCGAGGAATTGCCCGTAGGTCAACCCACCGGTGGCAGGTATACTGGTCTCTTCTCCCCAAGTGAATATCGGTATTTTGATCGTGGCGCTTCTGTTTGGAGGCGGGACGAATGCCGCTCGAAGCACCACGACGTGGTTCATCTTCGGGCTATCGGGGATACCTGAATTGATGCAGCTCGCATCAATGGCCAGGGTAACGTGTGCGCCGCCGTCGAAGCGTCTCAGCGCATCTTTGAACATAGGCTCCCTGTCCAACCAGCCTGTTATCGTTTGATCCCTGACTACGTTCTGGAAACCGGCATGCTTCATCCAAGCTTCAATTTCCTCCAACGTCGTACCGGCTTCCTCTCCAGACGTATCACTGTGGAAATCGTACCACCAATTCTCGGAGTCCCTGATGCTGGCGAGCATCACCCAGTCGCCTTGCGCGACACTTGTGGGACAGGGCGCATTCTTAAGATCGTCGTCCGGCTCGATCTTCCAGGTGTCGATCCAGCCGAAGCCAAACTGGAAAAGGCTGGTGGCTGCCCGGACATAGGTCAACGGGCGAGTACGCATAATTTCATAAGCTATCGAAGCAGGCCCGCAGACACCCGCCTTCGTGCCCTGATTGATGAGATAAGGCTTGGTGACCCTCGCCTTCAGATCGGCTGCTACTGCGCTGCGGCTCAACCTCTTGAAGGCAGGCAAATCCCCGCGCTTTTCAAACCTTTCCAGCTCTGCGAGCGCGGCTTGCTGTGACATCTGACAAGCACCCTCCGGCGTGGAAACATTTCGAAGCCGCCCCGATCATATTCCAAGGGAGGCGGAATTCAATCACAGGAGAATCCGTCCCATGATCGATAAGGCTGGCTGCGATCCACACCTGAATGAACGCTTCGCATACTATGTCTGCATCCATGCCCGACGAACGCCCTCGCGAGAAGCCCTGCCGATCGGCGATATGACGACACGCTAGACCTGTTCGAACGGAAGCGCCCGCGCATCGCCGGCGACCGCAAGTGCGAAGGCGCGGCCAAGAATAGTTTTGAGCCGGCCGTCGACGCGGCCGGCGAGGTTCGCGGCAAGCGTCCGCCTGTCGATCTGCTGCACTGACAGGTCAATCCTCCTCGGCAAACACCTGGTCGCGTTTCGAGCGGATAGAGGGCAGGAAGACGACAGCCAGCACGATCGCGGCGAGCGCCAATAAGCCGGCGCTGATCGGGCGCGTAACGAAGGTGGAGGGATCGCCGCGCGAAAGGATCATGGCGCGGCGCAGATGCTCTTCCAGCAGCGGGCCGAGCACGAAGCCGAGCAGCAGCGGCGCCGGCTCGCAGCGCAGTTTTACGAGCAGGTAGCCGAGCAGGCCGAAGAAGGCGACGGAATAGAGGTCGAAGGCGTTGGAGTTCACGCTGTAGACGCCGATCGAGCAGAACGCCATGATGATCGGGAAGAGCACATAGTAGGGCACCGTCAGCAGCTTCACCCACAGGCCGATCAGCGGCAGGTTGAGCACGACCAGCATCAGGTTGCCGATCCACATCGAGGCGATGATGCCCCAGAAAAGCGCGGGCTGTTCGGTGGCGACGTTGGGGCCGGGCACGATGCCCTGGATGATCATCGCGCCGATCATCAGCGCCATCACCGGATTGGCGGGAATGCCGAGCGTCAGCATCGGGATGAACGAGGTCTGCGCGCCGGCATTGTTGGCCGATTCCGGCCCGGCGACGCCTTCCACCGCGCCCTTGCCGAACTCCTGCGGCGTCTTCGAGATGCGCTTTTCGACCGTGTAGGAGGCAAAGGAGGCGAGGATCGCGCCGCCGCCCGGCAGGATGCCGAGCGCCGAGCCGAGCGCCGTGCCTCGCACCACCGGGCCGATCGAGCGCGAAATGTCGTCGCGGGTCGGCAGCAGGCCGGTTACGTGGCGCACCATCACCGAACGCGTGTGCTCGTTCTCCAGGTTGCGCAGGATTTCCGCCACGCCGAAGACCCCGACCGCGACGGCGACGAAGTTCAGTCCGTCGGCATATTCGCGGATGCCGAGATTGAAGCGCGGCGTGCCGCTGTAGATGTCGGTGCCGACCAGGCCAAGCAGCAGCCCGAGCACGACCATCGCCAGCGCCTTGACCACCGAGCCATGCGCCAGCGCGATCGACGACACCAGTCCGACGATCATCAGCGAAAAATACTCGGCCGAGCCGAATTTCAGCGCGATCGCGGTCAGCGGCGGCGCAAACAGCGCGACCAGGAACGTGGAGACCGTGCCGGCGAAGAAGGAGCCGAGCGCGGCGATGGCAAGTGCGGCGCCCGCGCGGCCTTGCCGCGCCATCTGGTAGCCGTCGATCGCGGTGACCGCCGAAGACGATTCGCCAGGCATGTTGATGAGGATCGCGGTGGTCGAGCCGCCATACTGGGCGCCGTAATAGATGCCGGACAGCATGATGAGCGCCGACACAGGCTCGAGCTGGAAGGTGATCGGCAGGAGCATGGCGATGGTGGCGGTGGCGCCGATGCCCGGCAGCACGCCGATGAGGGTGCCGAGGAACACGCCGATCAGGCAGAACAACAGGTTCCACGGATGCGCGGCGGTGGCGAAGCCGAGGGCGAGGTTGTGGACGAGATCCATCGCCGGCCTCAGAACGAAAGCCAGGGGCCGAAGCGCTGGAAGGGCAGGCCCAGCGCGTAGCTGAACACGGCCGTGCAGAACACGGTCACCGCCGCCGAGAGCGCCAGCGCCATCACCACACCCATGCGGCGGCTGGCGAAGGAGGCGACGAAGGCGGTGAGGAAGATCGACGGCACGAAGCCGAGCCCGCGCACGGTCAGGCCGAACAGGATCGGTGTCGGCAGGATGAACAGCATGCCGCGCCATGCCAGCGCGCCGATCGGCTCGCCCGCGACGCGCACCGACCGCACCGCGATCACGAGGCCAAGGACAATGAGGAGCGAGGCGAGCACCAGCGGGAAATAGCCAGGCCCCATGCGGAATGCGGTGCCGATCTCGAGGCCCGTCGACTTGATGGCGAAGAACAGGCCGAAGGCGATGAAGATCGCGCCGCACAGCACATTGGCGCGGTCGATGGCGATGGGTTTCATTCTGCGCCCCCTCCGGTCATCGCGACTGTGTTGCGGTCGCGCTGCTCCTCATCTTCCTGCCAGATCCTTCTCCCCGTGAACGGGGAGAAGGATGCCTGCCGCCGCGCGGGTCCATCCTGTCGCCAAAACGATGAGCGAAGCTCTGGCGCAAATCCGTCTTCTCCCCGTTTACGGGGAGTAGGTGGCGGCAGCCGGATGAGGGGCGGCGCGGCCGTGTGCGGTCACGGCAAAATCCGCCGATCACCTCCTGAAAGCGGGGCTCAGTCGGCGTACTGGCCGACGGCTTCGATCACCGGCTTCCAGCGCGCGATCTCGCTTTCAAGCTTGGCCTTCAGCGCGGCCGGTGTGGCGTCGGCCTCGGAGGAGGGCACGGTGCCGAGCTCGGCGAAACGGTCGATGACGTTCTGGTCCTTAAGCGCGGCTTGCAGCGACTTCGACAACCGCTCGGTCACCTCAGCCGGCGTTCCCTTCGGCGCATAGAGACCGTGCCAGATGCCGACCACGAAGCCGGGCAGGCCGGCTTCCTCGGCGGTGGGAACGTCGGGCAGCACCGCCAGGCGGGCAGGCGAGGTGACGGCATAGGCCTTGATGGTGCCGCCCTGGATCTGCTTGGTCGTGTTGGTGGTCTGGTCGCACAAAAGGTCGACCTGGCCGCCGAGCAGGTCGGTCATCGCCGGGCCGGTGCCCTTGTAGGGCACGGTCACCAGTGGTGTCTCGATGGCGCTCATGAACATCATGCCGCACAGGTGCGAGGCCGCGCCGATGCCGGCATTGGCCATCGTCACGGTGTCCTTGTTGGCCTTCACGTATTCGATCAGTCCCTTGAGGTCGGTCGGCTCGAAATCCTTGCGCGCCACGATCGTCATCGGCACCTCGGTGACCAGGCCGACATATTCGAAGGCATTGAGGGTATCGTAGGCGAGGCTGCGGTAGAGCGTGGCGCTCGTCGCCATGCCGACGTGGTGGAGCAGCAGCGTGTAGCCGTCGGGTTCGGCCGAGGCGACGCGGCCCGCACCCAGCGTGCCGCCGGCGCCACCGACGTTTTCCACGATCACCTGCTGCCCGAGATCCTTCGCCATCGCTTCCGCGACAAGCCGCGTCACGGTGTCGGTCGGGCCGCCGGCGGCGAATGGCACGACGATGGTGATGGTTCGATCGGGAAAAGTCTGGGCGGATGCCAGCGCGGTCATGGCGAAGGTCGCGGCCGCGGCTGCAAGCATCGTCAGCATTTTTCTCATGGGTTTTCCTCCCTTGGGGACCATTTCTTGATCCGCGGCTGGCCGTTGCCGGTCGCGCCTGAAACGCGGCCCAACAGATCGCGACTGCCGCGCCCGCACGGAAGAAAATCGTGCCGACGCCGTCAAGGTCAATACGACGATCTGACTATCGAAAACGGCGAGCGCCGGGGGTGGCCATGAACGAGAAAGGCCCGGCAACCGCCGAGCCCCAAATCTGCACGTGTTGGCTGCGCGTTACTCCGGGCGACGCAGCAGTTCCAACACAAGGCTCTCGTCGCGCATGCCGTGCGCGAAGAGATTGACCGCCGCCGCCTTGGCGGCCTGTCGTTCCTGCAGCGTGCTTTTCGGCCCGGTCGCGGCAAGCACGATGCCAGCAAGCCACGCCCGGTCCACCGACATGCATTGTGCGTTACGCGACAACTCCCGCGGCATTTCCATGACGCACCTCCCAAATGCTGGCCGTCTTCGACAGCCTTAAGATTAAATTGGGAATCGAGGCGCGTTTCCGCCAGTTTTTATTTGGTGCGACGATTCACGAATTGTAACGAACCGTGAACCCGGCCCTGGCAAACCGCCGTGGAAACGTCGTTTGGCATTGTGCGGGGCGGGCCCTCTCGTCCACTATCCTCGCATCGCCGTGCCGCTTCTGGCCAGGCGACGGTATACGACCAGAATCGGATGGCAGACTGAGCAGATGACGAACCCGCCGCGGCACGCCCGCCACGACCAGATTTTCCCGACGCTGGAGCCGCGCGACATCGAGCGGCTGAAGCGCTTCGGCGCGCGCGTGGCCCTTCCGGCCGGCACCACGATCGTCGAGACCGGCGGGCTGGCGCCCGGTTTCGTCGTGCTGATGTCGGGGCGCGTCGACGTCAGCCACGTGACGCCGCTCGGCCAGCGCGAGGTCATCGTCGTCTATGGCGCTGGCCAATTCACCGGCGAACTGGCGCAGCTGTCCAACCGGCCGTCGCTGGTCGACGTCAATGTCGTCGAGGATGCCGACGCCTTAATCATCACGGCCGACCGCCTGCGCGACGTGCTGGTGCAGGAGGCGGTGTTGGGCGAGCGCATCATGCGCGCCCTGATCCTGCGGCGCACCAACCTGCTCGAAATTTCCTCCGGCGGGCCGATCATCCTGGGAAGCGCGGGCAATGCCGACGTCGTGCGCCTGCAGGATTTCTTGCGCCGAAGCGTGCAGCCGCACCGCGTGCTCGACCCCGAGCACGATACGGACGCCGCCGCTCTGATCGAGCGCTTCCACATAGACGTCCATCATCTGCCGATCGTGCTCTGCCCGAACGGCAAGATGCTGCGCAATCCCGGCGAGAACGAGCTCGCCCGCTGCATGGGTCTGGTGCGCCGCATCGACCCGGACAGGCTCTACGACGTGGCGATTGTCGGCTCGGGGCCGGCGGGGCTGGCGGCCGCCGTCTACGCCGCGTCCGAGGGCCTGTCGACCATCGTGCTGGACTGCCGCGCCTTCGGCGGCCAGGCCGGCGCATCCGCGCGCATCGAGAACTATCTCGGCTTTCCGACCGGCATCTCCGGGCTGGCGCTGATGGCCCGCGCCTACACCCAGGCGCAGAAATTCGGCGTCGAGATGGCCATTCCCGACGAGGTCCACCGCCTCGACCGCGAGGATGCCAGTGCAATCTACAGGCTCGACGTCGGCGACGGCGAGACGGTGCGGACGCGCACGGTGGTGATTGCCAGCGGCGCCCGCTACCGCCGGCTGGACCTGGTCGACCTCGCCAGGTTCGAGGGCTCGGCGGTGCATTATTGGGCCTCGCCCATCGAGGCGCGCCTGTGCGAGGGCCAGGAGGTCGCGCTGGTGGGCGCCGGCAATTCGGCCGGGCAGGCGGCGGTCTACCTCGCCGGCCAGGTCGCAAAGGTGTGGCTGCTGGTACGCGGACCCAGCCTGGCGGCCTCGATGTCGCGCTACCTGATCGAGCGCATCATGGCGCAGCCCAACATCGAGGTGGTCGTCCGCACCGAAGTGACGGCGGTGGACGGCGGCAATGGCAGCCTGGCCGGCGTGACCTGGCGGCATGCCGAGACGGGCGCGCAAACCACGCGGCCGATCGGGCATCTTTTCCTTTTGGTCGGCGCCGACCCCAACTCCGACTGGCTCGCCGATTGCGGCGTGGCGCTCGACCCGAAGGGTTTTGTCACCACCGGCGTCGGCGAGGGCCGCCATCCGCTCGAGACCAGCCTGGCCGGCGCCTACGCGATCGGCGACATCCGCGCCGGCTCGGTGAAGCGCGTGGCGTCCGCGGTGGGCGAGGGGGCGCAGGTCGTCGCCGCTATCCATGACTATCTCGCCCGCCGGCCGGCCCGGACCAAATCAGCCGGGGAGAACCCTTGATGGCCTTCGAGTGTCAGGACGCCGAACAGGTGAAGGTCGTGACGCCCAGCGCTCTCGGCTGCGAGGAGTGCCTCAAGGCCGGCGGCTGGTGGGTGCATCTGCGCCTGTGTCGAACCTGCGGGCATGTCGGCTGCTGCGATTCCTCGCCCAATCGCCAGGCGACGGCGCATTTTCACGCCACCGGCCATCCCGTCATCGAGGGCTACGACCCGCCGGAGGGCTGGGGCTGGTGCTATGTGCACGAGATTTCGATCGACCTCGGCGGACGCACGACGCCGCAGCGCCTGCCGATAAAAAGGTTCGTTTAGGGCAGACGTCAGGACCCGTTGGCGCTCTCCTGCGGCGCTAGCCAGCCGCAGCCGGGGCCTCTGTCGCTTGACGTGAGCTTAGGGGTGGACCGCAAAAAGCGATGCGGACATTGCAGCCCGCTCGGCATCCAGGCTCCCGTTTCCACGGGTTTGCCGGCGCGCCGCACCCAATGTGCCGCGTTGCCCAGGTCGCCTTCCTTGCCGTGCAGATAGGCGTGAACCCAAGCCGTCAGCTGATCGGATTCGACTGGGCACATTCGTGTGCCCGCTCCCGCGGCCCTTGCCGTCCCACCACAGTGCCTGGATCGCGATGTTCAGGTTCGGCGGAGGCTCTGAACCTGCCAGCGTGGCCTGGAACCCGTCTATGCCCATGGTGGTCTGCCTCGACGTCGGCTAACCGGTCCGCTAGGCCGAAAACGTCACGGTCACACCGCGCTGGCGAAAATAGGACTGCATCAGCTTGCGGCCCGATCGGTTGTTCTGCGCCAGCCTGGCCGGGTCGAACACTGCCTCGCTCTTTCCCTCCCGCTTCAGCGCTGACTTCAGCGCCGCGATATGAGTGTCGATCTCGGCGTTGTTCGCCTGGAGCGAGGCGTAGATGTTGTCGATTGCTTCCGCCACGGTCGGCTCGCTCACTCGGATTCTCCTTCGGTGTCCGGCGCTGGCTAGCACGGATTCCCGCGTGACCGACACCCGCATTGCAATCGCCGGCCGCAGGCCATGGATAAGTCTGGAACCAGCGAACTTCACGCTCGGCACGCTGATGCCTACCCATGCCTGTCAAAATCCGCTCCGACGCATAGGTGACGATTTGTACCGGACACATGGGTAACACTTTTCGGTTTTTGCCGGGAGGTGTCGATGCTGTCGAGAGTGTTCGGTGATGGAGGAACGTCTTCGTTTCGTGGCTCGCCTTCTCGATGGCGAGGGTATGAGCGAAGTGTGCCGGGAGTTCGGCATCTCCCGCAAGACCGGCTACAAGGTCTGGGATCGCTACCGGCAGGAGGGCCCGGAAGCGGTGGAATATCCCTTCCAGGACAGGGACGTCCTCGTCACCGCATGCGGCCGCATCTGCATGGCGAGAAAGAAGATCAACGTCCCCACCGTGCTCGCCCTCCAAAGGCTCGCCATCAAGGGGGTCGACGACGGCATTTGGCTCGTCAGCTTCCTGTACGATGATCTCGGACACATCGACCTGGAACAGCGGACCTAGCAGGCCATCGACAACCCGTTCGGCACGAGGTTGTCACCCATGTCTTAGGTACAAACTGTCACCTATGTCTCCGGGCCGTACACTGCGCAAATGGCGGAGGAAAGGGAACCGAAATCCAATGTTCTCCGGCTCGGAAGTTGTTGATTTTACGAGCTACACCCGGAATCACTACCAGCTTGGGCGGCGACACCGCAGGGTTCCCACATCGCGATGCCGTCAGGTCAAACGGGCATCCACTCAACTCTCGCTCACTCCAAACGAATTCAAGGTGCTGCAGCCGTCTCACACTTTCTAACGTCCTCTCTTGGGATCTCGTTCGATTGACGAACTACCGCGGCGTAAGCTGCGGGAAATAGAGGACATGCTATGGGCACGATCAAGACCAAGGACGGCACAGAGATTTACTATAAGGACTGGGGTTCCGGGCAGCCAATCGTGTTCAGCCATGGCTGGCCGCTGACCGCCGACGCCTTCGAGGACCAGATGTTCTTCCTGGCCTCGCGTGGCTACCGATGCATCGCGCACGACAGGCGCGGCCACGGGCGCTCCAGCCAGCCCTGGCAGGGCAACGACCTCGATACCTATGCTGACGACCTCGCCGAAGTGACCGCGGCGCTCGACCTGAAAGACGCGATCCACGTCGGCCACTCGACCGGCGGCGGCGAGGTTACGCGCTATATCGGCCGGCACGGCACGGGCCGTGTCGCCAAGGCTGCTCTGATCGGGGCGATCCCCCCTGTGATGGTCAAATCCGTCAGCAATCCTGGCGGAACGCCCCTCGCGGAGTTCGACAAGCTTCGCTCCGCCGTTCTTGCGGACCGGTCCCAATTCTGGATGGATCTAAGTCTCCCCTTCTACAGCTACAACCGACCAAACGCGAAAGTTTCCGAGGGCGTTCGGAAGTCCTTCTGGTTGCAAAGCATCATGGCGGGCTTCCCTGCCTCCTATTTCTGCATCAAGGCGTTTTCCGAGACCGACCTGACGGAAGATTTGAAGCACTTCGATATCCCTACGCTCGTCTTGCATGGCGACGACGACCAGATCGTCCCGATCGCGGACTCCGCACTCCTGTCCTCCAAGATCATCAAGGACGCCAAGCTGGTCGTATATGAGGGCGCCCCGCACGGTATGTGCACCACGCTCAAGGATCGGGTGAACGACGAACTGCTCGCTTTCATCCAGTCCTGACGGCATGGCGCTGAAAGGATTCACGAGCCGTGTCGGCGACTACAATGATCCGCGACAATCGAAAGGATTAAGCCGTGAGCAAGAATCCGCACGCCGGCCTTACGGCATCGCGCCGTACCGTTCTGATGGGGACAACGCGACTTCTTGCGGCCTCGGCTCTTGGGTTCCCTGGTTTGGTGGGCGCAAGCCGCGCCGCGGCAGAAACAGTGCGGCAAAAGGCAACCCTGTCGGGCAGCATCCTCACCACCCGTGACGGCACGAAGATCTATTTCAAGGACTGGGGCTCCGGTCAGCCGGTCGTCTTCAGCCATGGATGGCCGCTGTCTTCGGACGCGTTCGAGGACCAGATGTTCTTTCTCGCCTCGAACGGCTATCGGGCGATCGCCGCCGACCGACGCGGCCATGGACGGTCGAGCCAGCCGTGGCACGGCAACGACATGGACACATTCGCCGACGATCTGGCCGAACTCGTCGAGGCGCTCGACCTGCAACATGCCGTGCATGTAGGCCATTCCACCGGTGGCGGCGAAGTGGCGCGCTATGTCGGTCGGCACGGAACGAAGCGCGTCGCCAAGCTGGCACTGATCAGCGCCATACCGCCGCTTCGGCTGAAGACCGACGCAAATCCGCTCGGCGCCCCGATCGAAGCATTCGACGAGCTGCGGCAGACGGTCCACGCCGACCGGTCAGCCTTCTGGAGTGAGCTGTCGCTGCCCTTCTACGGCTACAACCGGCCGGGCGCCAAGATCTCGGAAGGCGTGCGCGAGCAGTTCGTCCTGCAATGCATGATGGCAGGCATGCCAGCCTCGTATCTCGGCATCAAGGCGCAGTCCGAAACCGACTTTGCTGCAGACTTGAAGAAGATCGATGTCCCGACGCTCGTCCTTCACGGCGAGGACGACCAACTGGTCCCAATCGCCGACTCTGCCTTGCTGACGGCCAAGCTGGTCAAGGGCGCAGAGCTCAAGATCGTGAACGGCGCGCCGCACGGCATGTGCACGACCCGCAAGGACGAGATCAACGCTGCGCTTCTATCGTTCATCCGCGCTCCGGCCTGATTTGCCCCGCCGGCATTGGCCGAAGCCGCGCTACGCGGCCGTCCCACCGCGTAGCGCCCCTTTACCTCAATTCCGGCCTGAGCCGGCAAAAGGAGCCACCCAATGTCGACGCTCAATTCAAGGGTTGCCGCCCTTGCAGTCGCGTCCGTCCTGCTTGCATCGACGACATCACTGCCCGCCGGCACCCCGGCCGCTTTTGCAGCCGAACAGTCCGTGCCGCCGACGGTCCACTACCGAACGGCGAAGGTCGAGGGTGTCGACATATTCTACCGCGAGGCCGGCCCTGCCGATGCACCTGTGGTCCTGCTGTTGCACGGCTTTCCGACGTCGTCGCACATGTTCCGCAACCTGATTCCGTTGCTTGCCGACCGCTACCACGTGGTTGCGCCGGACTACCCGGGGTTCGGGCAAAGTGCGGCGCCCAATCACAAGGAATTCGCCTATACTTTCGGCCACTACGCCGACCTGGTCGACGCCCTGCTCGGCCAACTCGGCACGACGCGCTATGCCATGTATGTCATGGACTACGGCGCACCCGTCGGCTACCGGCTGGCGCTCAAGCACCCCGAGCGCGTCAGCGCGCTGATCGTCCAGAACGGCAACGCCTATGACGAAGGGCTTGGCCTTTTCTGGGATCCTATAAAGGCCTACTGGGGCAGCGACACGCCCGAGCACCGCAAGGCGCTGGAAAACCTGATGACGCTGGAGACGACCAAGTTCCAGTACACCGACGGCATGAGCGATCCGTCGCGCATCGATCCCGACAACTGGGTCCATGACCAAGCCCTGCTCGACCGGCCGGGCAACCTCGATATACAGCTCGACCTGTTTAAAGACTACGGCAGCAACGTTCCGCTGTATCCTGAATTCCAGGAGTTCTTTCGCAAGTACGAGCCGCCAACCATCATTGTCTGGGGCAGAAACGACAAGATTTTTCCTGTCAGCGGTGCAACGCCCTACCTCGAGGATTTGCCGCATGCGGAGTTCCATTTGATCGATACGGGACATTTCGCGCTCGAGGATAAGCTCGACGAGATGGCGCCGCTCATCCGGAACTTTCTGGATCGTAAGGTTGCGGTGGGCACGTCCACGAACTGATCAAATTGCCGCGCCACGTCCGCCACGGCTGGCGCCAGTTCCCCTGAGGGTCAAGCCACAATGCCAAGTCCACGTCAGCATCTCCTGACCCGTCGCGGTTTCTGTCTGTGCTGCCTCGGAGCATCTGGCATCGCGGCGACGGGCGGCTGGCTCAGCCCCCGCGAGGCGTATGCCGAAGCACGCGGGCTTGTCAGCCTCATCAAGGAAAGCGCAGCTGCGTCGCCCCTGAAGGTGCATCAACTGCGGAACAACATCAGCGTCCTGGAAGGCTCCGGCGGTAACGTCGCCGTGCTGATAGGGCGGGATGGCACAGTGCTCGTGGACGCAGGGATCAGCGTCTCGAAGCCGCAGATGATCAAGACGCTGCAGGCCATCGCTCCGGAACCGGTAACCCACCTGATCAACACGCACTGGCATTTCGACCATGCCGACGGCAATTCCTGGCTAGGCCCGGCAGGCGCGAAGATCATCGCACAGGAGAACACCCGCAAATACCTGTCGAAGGTCCAGCGGGTGGAGGAATGGGACTACAATTTCCTTCCTCTGGCGTCTGACGCCCTTCCAGGCGAGGTTTTTGCCGACAGCCGCGAATTGACTCTCAACGGTGCATCGATCGCGCTCAAGCATTACGGCCCGGCGCACACCGACAGCGATATTTCTGTCACCTTCGCCGAAGCCGATATCGTCCATGTCGCGGACACGTTCTGGAACGGCGCCTACCCGTTCATCGACTATTCGACCGGCGGCAGCATAGACGGCATGATCGCGGCCTCAGACGCCAACCTCGCCGCAACGACCGACAAGACGATCATCATTCCCGGGCACGGACAGCCGGTCAGCAACCGCTCCGAACTGCAGGCGTTTCGCGACATGCTGGTGGCTGTCAGGGACAATGTCGCCAAACTGAAACGCGAGGGCCGAACGCGTGACGAAACGGTCGCGGCCAAGCCCACGGCTGCGTTCGACGCCACCTTCGGCAATTTCGTCATCGACCAGGCATTCTTCACCCGGCTGGTCTACGAGGGCGTGTGATGGGCAGGCTCGATGGAAAGGTCGCTGTCATCACCGGTGCCAACAGCGGCATCGGACTGGCCATTGCCAAGCGGTTTGCAAGCGAAGGGGCGCGGATCTTCATCACCGGGCGTCGCAAGAGCGAACTTGATGCGGCGGTGCTGGCGGTCGGTGGCGACGCGCGGGGCATTCAGGGCGACGTTGCCAACCTGGCCGATCTCGACCGCCTCTACGCGATCGTGGGACAGGAAGCCGGGCATATAGACGTGCTCGTTGCCAACGCCGGAGCCGGCGAGTTCGCGGCATTGGGCGAGATCACGGAAGAGCATTTCGACAACACCTTCCGGACCAACGTCAAGGGCACGCTCTTCACCGTTCAGAAGGCACTTCCGCTCTTGAATACGCATGCGTCGGTCATCCTCCTCGGATCGACAGCGGGAGCCACGGGCACACCGAACTTCAGTGTGTACAGCGCGACGAAAGCGGCGATCCGAAACTTCGCGCGCAGCTGGATTCTCGACCTCGCCGGCCGCAGCATTCGCGTGAACGTCCTTTCGCCGGGGGCCACCTCCACTCCCGGCCTGTCTGACCTCGCCCCGATCGGGGCAGCCAGGGACGAGATGTTCAGCGCCCTGAAAGCGGCGACACCGCTGGGTCGCCTTGCCGATCCGGACGAAACGGCGGGCGCCGCATTGTTCCTGGCTTCGAGCGACAGCAGCTTCGTCACCGGCAGCGAGCTTTTCGTCGATGGCGGATTGGCGCAGGTCTAGCGTAACGGCAAACTTGGCTGGAGGCCGCCGATGCATGTCTATCACAAGGGTCTGATCGCCATGGCCGTATCCGCCGCAGTCGGTGCAACGGGCGCATCCGCGCAAAGCGCAAAGGACGTCGTCGGACCGTCGCCGCTGGTTGCAATCGAAAACGAGCCAGCGCCGAAGCTCATCGTCGACCCACCTCTGGCCGAGCCGCTATCGCGTGGCCTTGTCTTCATCCAGTATCGGACAGAGAATTTGCGCGTAGTCCCCGTGTTTGGAAAAAGCGCCCTGGATGTTTCGCCGCGTATCGGCCATGTCCACATCACCGTGGACGACGCGCCTTGGCATTTCGTGGACGCGAGCGGCCAGACGATCATTGTCGTCGGCCTGAAGCCCGGTCCCCACAAGGTACTGGTCGAACTCGCGGACCCGACGCATCACGTCATCAACAGCCAGACCGTCAACTTCGATGTGCCCGGCACGCCGTAGCGTCTTGCGGGCGAGAACCGGCTGTCAACCGACCGGAAGGGGATTGTCATGGACCTGGATCACGTCACTCGACGGCAGGTGCTCGGTGCCGCCGGCGCGATGGCGGTATCGACGCTCCTGCCAGCGGCAGCACGCGCGGCGCCAGCTTACAGCTTTTCGAACGGCGATTTCGATATCACGGTGCTCAGCGACGGATTCATCTCCGTACCAGGCGAGATTCTGGTGCCCGATGTTCCACCGGCCGAAAGAGCGTCCATCCTCAGTCGCATCGACGCCCCGAATGGAGTGGTTCGTGCCAAGACGAACATCCCACTGCTTCGGAAGGGAGACGATCTCATCCTGTTCGATATCGGCGGAGGTCACAAATACCAACCGACCGATGGCCGCCTCGCGGAGGACCTGCAGAACGCAGGCATAGACCCTGCCATCATCACCAAGGTGGTCTTCACGCATGCGCATCCGGACCACATCTGGGCGACCTTGGCGGAAAATGGCGACTTGCGATATCCGAATGCCACATACTACGCCGGTGCATCCGAATGGGATTTCTGGATGGACCCGGATTATCTGACCAATATGCCAGACGCTCTCCACGATTTTGCAAAGGGCGCGCAGCGGGACCTCAATGCGATCAAAGACCGGGTGGTGAGGTTGAAGCCCGGGGACGAGGTTGTCACCGGATTGAGCGTGCTTGACACGGCCGGCCATACGCCCGGTCACCTATCCTTCGAACTGGCCGGCGGCGAGGGGCTGCTCATCACCGCGGACGTCGCCAACAACCAAATTGTGTCGTTCGAACATCCGGATTGGAAATTCGGATACGACACGCTCCCGGACCTGGCCATCCGGAACCGGCTCATGCTTCTCGACCGAGCGGCGACCGACAGGATCAAGCTGCTGGGGTATCATTGGGAGTATCCCGGGATTGGTTATGCGGAGCGCAAGGACAGCGCATTCCGCTTTGCGAGTGCGGCCTGAAAGCCGCGGTTAATTGAAATTGTCGTCGGGGCATCGGGCCGGGGTCTGGCATCAATGCGGCCGGGATCGAAGCCACCGCAAACCGGGCAAGTCATGCAGCGTCTCGTCACCCCCTTCGGATTTCGGTCAACGGCAGCGGAAGTTGCCGAAGGCATTGATCTTGGCGGCAAGCGGATCGTCATCACAGGCGGAGCAGCGGGGATCGGACTGGAAACCGCACGGGTGCTGGCTGGTGCAGGCGCGGAGATCACGATGGCCGTGCGGCGCCCGGATGCAGCGCTCACGGTCGCCGAAGAACTGCGCCGGACGACGCGCAACCCGGCAATCCGTGTAAAGCAGCTTGATCTATCGGACCTCCGTTCGGTGCGCGCATTCGTTGATGATTGGACCGGTCCACTTCACGTTCTGATCAACAATGCCGGCATCATGGCCGTGCCGGAGCTCGAGCGAACGCCACAAGGTTTCGAGCTTCAGTTCGGCACGAATCATCTCGGTCATTTCGCACTCGTGGTCGGGCTGTACGGCTGCCTGGCGGCAGCGGGCGGTGCACGCGTCGTGTCAGTCAGTTCGAGCGGACACTTTTTCTCACCGGTTATCTTCGATGACCTTGGCTTTGATTTCGTCCCTTACACGCCCATCGGTGCATATGGCCAATCGAAGTCGGCGACCGCGCTGCTCTCGGTCGGCATCACCCAGAAATGGGCCGACGATGGAATCCTATCGAATGCGCTGAACCCCGGCGCCATTGCAACCGGTCTGCAGAAATACACGGGCGGCCTGAAAACGCCCATCGAGCGGCGCAAGACCCCCGAACAGGGTGCGGCAACAACGGTCCTGCTGGCAGCGTCGCCCCTGCTGAACGGCGTAAGCGGTCGCTATTTCGAAGACTGCAACGAGGCCAAACAGGTCGTGAAGCGTCCGACCGACTTCACGGGCGGCTATGCCCCCTACGCCCTGGACCCCGACAATGCCAACAGACTGTGGGACGTGTCTAAGCGGCTAATCGGGGGTGCCGGCGCATGACCACTGACACGGCAGCCGGCCGAACCGCGGCATTAAGGAGCTTCAAGCATGGCAACCAGATTTGACCCTCCAGAACCAGGCTTCAGCGTCGCGCTCGCCACAGGTGAGGCGCCGATCTTCGGCCCGGGAGACCGCATTCGTATCCTGACACGTTCACCGATAGGCCATTACCGCGTGCCGACCTACCTGCGCGGAAAACGAGGAGCGATCGAGGCCGTCATCGAACCGGCCGCGGTCGACAACGAGGAGGAAGGCTTCGGCCGCAATGCGGGTTCGAAACGTCACTACTACCGCGTAGCGGTTCCGATGACCGAGATATGGGCGGACTATGCGGGCTCGTCGCGAGACGGACTGCGCGTTGAAATCTTCGAGACATGGCTTGAGAGGATATGAAGATGGCCGAGCACGACCATGACCTGGACGGGCATGATCATTCCCATCCCGAAATCGCCCAGACCGAGGCGCCGGGCTACTACGAGATCATGGAAACGGCTATCCGCGAGCTTCTGATGGAGCGCAAGCTGATCCGCGCCGACGAGATCCGCCGCCAGATCGAGGTGATCGATTCGCGAACCCCTGCGCTCGGGGCAAAGGTCGTGGCGCGTGCCTGGGTCGACCCAACCTTCAGGGCCCGCCTGTTGGCGAATGGCAGAACCGCGTGCGAGGAACTTGGCATCAGTTTCTATGACGACACCCAGCTCATCGTCCTGGAAAACACGCCCCACGTCCATAACCTGATCGTCTGCACCCTATGTTCGTGCTATCCGCGGCCCGTCCTGGGCCTTCCTCCGGACTGGTACAAGCTGAAGCCCTACAGGGCGCGCGCGGTCGCCGAACCTCGCGCCGTGCTCGCCGAATTCGGCACCGAGATTCCCGACGGCGTCGAAGTTCGCGTCAGCGATTCGACCGCGATCGTCCGCTACCTGGTTCTGCCGATGCGTCCGGACGGTACCGATTCCTACGACGAGCAGCAGCTGGCCGATCTCGTCACGCGCGATGCGATGATCGGCGTGATCCCCGTCAGACTTGAGCAATAGGGTTCCACCATGACTGACACCCAGCACCTTGTCAGCCGGCTTCCCAACGATATCGGCGGCTTGCCGGCCGACCCCATCCAGCGCATGGACCATGAACTGGAGCCGTGGGAAAAGCGCTGCCACGCCTTGGCAGACGTCCTCGATTTCCACAAGATCATAAACACGGAGGAAAAGCGCTGCGGCGTGGAGGCGCTTGGGGCCGAGATGGTCGGAAAGCTGAGCTACTACGAGCGCTGGATCGTGGCCTTCGCCAACATCCTCTTCAGGAAGGGCATCCTCACTCCAACTGAACTCGCGCTCAAGATGGATGAGGTCAAGGCGCGTTGGCCGCAGCCAAGCAACGGGGCGTGAGGCCGCCCGCATGATCCCCGCCGGCTTCATCGTGGTGGAAAGCCACCACCCGCCCAAGGAATCCATGGACCGCCTTGCAGCTGCGGCTGCTCGCAACGGCATGACCATTCTGGCGCGTATCGACCACGCCGCGGCAGCAGCTGCTGTTGGCATGGAATTGCGGCCGACCGAGGTTCTGATTTTCGGCAACCCCAAGGGTGGGACGCCGGTCATGCAGCAGACCCAGACTGCGGCGATCGATCTGCCGCTCAAGGCACTCGTGTGGCAAGACGCTGCGGGTAAGACCTCGATCGGGTACAATGACCCGCTATGGATAGGGCAACGTCATGGCGTTGATTCCCATACGGAGACACTGCTTCGCGGCATGTTGAACACGCTGGCGACGATCGTTGAAAGTGCCTCGGCCTGGAAAATCTGAGCCGGCGTGCTCCGGCAGCCAGGGGTCGAGGACGATGCAGACACGTCGACAGACCCGATCACTGTCCAATAAAGCCTGCATGGCCCGAAGTACTCGACCCGAAGCCAGCAGATCGAATGAGGCCTGCCAGAGCCTCCAGGACGGAGGCGTCGTCCTCGATGACGATGTAACGCCCCTTGAGGATAACGGGGTCGCGGTTGCTGTTGAGCCAGCCTGAAAGCATTGGATAGCCCGTCGGCTGACGATGCGGTGTCGGCGCGCAGTTTCGTCATCACCATCGTGTTCAGCCGCAGATAGCCGGGTCCGGGAATCGTCTTGATCAGGTTTCCCTCGGGACCAAGAATCCTACGCCGTGATGCGACCTGGATCGGGGGTTGATGTCGCCGTGACTGGCAGACGCTCGTTCCGAGCTCATTCTTGTCGACAGCCTGGCCGGCTACCAGCAGCAACGCCACAAAGTAAATCCGAAAGCGCGTCTCCGCACCATTGTCGATCCGCGTTCCCCCGCTAACTTCCTTTAATTGAAGCGAGGTCGGACCAGCGCGGGCAAAAATCCGGAAGCGTCTTGGCGCCGTAAGGCTTCGTGCATCCAGAGACTGAAGCGACTGCGGGCTGATTGACCACATACCGGGGGGAGCGCCGCGAGATGACCTTCGAGCCAGTCGCGCAAGGTGACACACTTGGCTTTGGTCGGTTCCGCCTACATGTGTCGGAGCGACTCCTAGTAAGGGACGGAAAGCCCGTTCCGCTCGGAGGGCGGGCCTTGGATTTGCTCGTAGCACTCGTAATGCGAGCTGGCCAGGTCATCGGAAAGCGGGACCTGCTGTCCACCGTTTGGCCTGACGTCACGGTCGATGAGGGAAGCCTAAGGGTTCACGTCGCGGCCCTGCGCAAGGCATTGGGCGAAGGTACTGATGGGTCCCGCTTCATCGCGAACGTGCCAGGCCGGGGATATTGCTTTGTGGCGCCAGTTTGGCGGGGAACCGATGCTCCTTCAGACTCGGAGAACATGAAAAATCCGGAAAATGCGGCACTTGGCGCACTCGCACCGTACCCAGCCCGGGTCATAGGGCGCACGTCCGAGGTTCTCGGAGTGGTCGATCGCCTGGAGACCCGTAATTTCGTGACCGTCGTTGGCCCAGGTGGGATTGGCAAGACCACTGTCGTCGTCGCTGCATGCCACGTTTGGCAAGATCGAACGCGGTCCCAAGTTGTATTCGTCGACCTCAGCACAATTGCCGAGGACGGACTGGTGCCTAGCGCCCTCGGACTTGCCTTCCGTATACCCGTCTCCTCTGCTGATCCGGTCGCGAGCCTTGCCGCTCACTACCGCGATAAGGACATGTTGGTAGTTCTGGACAACTGCGAGCACGTGATCGCTCAAATCGCTCCCATCGTCGAGCGCATGCTGTCGCTGATGGCGAACGTAAAGATCCTCGCTAGCAGTCGAGAGCCACTTCGCACGGATGGGGAAAATGTATTTCGGCTCGGTCCCCTCGAGTATCCGCCGGAAACTGAGGAGATGACGACGGCGGAAATCTTGGCGTTTCCGGCGGTAGCACTCTTTCTGGATCGCGCGGCAGGAACGATTGACGCAAATACGCTGTCTCCGGACGATGCCCACTCGATCGCAGATATCTGCAGAAAGGTCGGGGGATTGGCATTGGCGGTGGTGCTGGCGGCCGGCCAGGTCGAGGGGCTTGGGATCGGGCCTGTCGCCACCATGCTCGACAAGCATGTCGGGCTTTCCTGGCACGGCCGGCGCACCGCACCGCCTCGCCAGCAGTCTCTCATCGCGACGCTAGAGTGGAGCTGCCGATTTCTGTCGGAAAACGAGCGGCACGTGCTGGACCGCATCTCCACATTTACCGGCATGTTCGACCTTGAGGCGGCCTGTGCAGTTGCCGCAGGCAACTCCGTGACGGTGCCGCTTGTCATCGATGCGCTCGACTATCTCGTCAGCAAATCCCTCGTAACGCCAGTCATTGGCGGGGGGTTGGTCCGCTATCGACTTCCGGAGACGACCCGTGCCTACATACTCGAGACATTTCGAACCAACCCGGAGTTTTCCGCCACGGCAAGACGCCACGCGCAACATTTCACGAAACTGCTTCAGAAGCACGCGGCACAAGTCGATAGCGGCCGCACGGAGCGCAACACCTTCGCCGAGCACGTTGGCAACATTCGAGTAGCGCTAAAGTGGAGCTTTGAAGCTGAGGATACGGCAACGGCGATCCCTCTCGCCACCACGGCTGCCCCCTTGATGCTGCGCCATTCGGTCCTAGACGAGTGCCGCCATTGGACAGGCATGGCTCTCGCCTTGCTCGGGAAAAATTTCCGTCAGTCGCGAACGGAAATGGAATTACGGACCTATTACGGGCTCGCAGCGATGTTCACAGGAGGGAGCAACAGCGACGTCTACAGAGCATTTGCTCGTGCGCTCGAGATCGCGGAGGATTTGGGTGACGCCGACCAGGCGATTGGCCTGATTGGTGGGCTGCACATTGTCCGCATGAAGATGAGCGACCCGATCGGGGGCTTAGCCTATGCCGAGCGTGGAGCAAGTCTCGCCGAAAAGATGGCTGATACTGCCGGTCAAGCCCAAGCGGACTGGATGATCATCGCTGCGCATCACATCTCTGGAAAGCTGGATCAAGTTGAGGCGTACCGTCCGCGCGCGTTCAGCCATCCTCCCCTTTCCCACCGTGCTAACACGCTGCATTTCGGCTTTGACCTCAGAAGTCCAGCCATATGCGCACTTGCCCGCAACCAGTGGCTTCGCGGCCGGTTCCGCGAGGCTAAAGCTGAAGCGATACAGGCACTGAAGGAAGGAGCGACGGCGGACCCGATCCCCAAAAGCTTCATCTTGAGCTGGATCGCGCCCATCTTGATCGGGCTGGGGGAGACGGCCATGGCGGACGAGGCGGTCAATCAATTGTTGACCCACTCGACCCGCTTCTCAGTCTATCCCTATCACCTCGTCGGCCTCAACCTTCGTGGGCAGCTAGACCTCACCACCTCTGATGAGGCCGTCGACATGGACGCCTTTCGCGAACGTACCTTTTTGATCGAGGACTTGGGTTTCGGCGTTCACAATCTGGAATTCCACTGTGTACTCGCCAGTGGCCTGGCAAGACAGGGTCGATACGATGACGCATTACAGATAATCAAACTTGCACTCGGGCGTATCGACAGGCTTGGCGAGACGTTTATGTCGCCGGAAGTTTACCGCCTTAACGGGGAAATTCTGGACTGGGTGTCAACCAGCATGTCGGGAACGCCGAATACCTGGAGGCAGCGCGCGCTAGACCTGGCTCGCCGGCAGGGCGCGGCAATCTGGGAACTCCGGGCAGCCGCCAGCGTCGTTCGCAGTGAGAATGAAAGAGGGGTGTCGGAAAAGAGCTTGTCTGACCTTCAGGACGTCATGACGCGCTTCGCTGACCAGCCTGCCACAAAAGAAATCCAAAGCGCTGACGCTCTACTACGCAATCGCGGGGCTGGCGTTTAAAGAGTCAGGACTGCCGTTCCAGAGATTAACATCTCCTAACATCGCGTAACTTCCAGTTTTTGCGCCTATCGCACAATGTTCTTTTCTCAAGCGAGCACGGTCGCGGTGCGGGATTTCGGGCCCAGCCCAGCACGGGAGGCGAAGATGGAACCGAGAGCAGGACTGGATCAGGAATCTGGGGAGGTGTTTGAGCAGTCGACCGATCGGCAGCGCTCGATCAGGTTCGATCGTTTCGTGGCGCAACCCAACGCGCGCATTCTCCTCCGCGACGGCCGCCCACTCGAGATTGGCGGGCGCGCGTTCGACATGCTGATGGTGCTGCTGACATCGCGGGGCAAGATCGTCAGCAAGGAGGACATCATCGCCTATGTGTGGCCCACGACTACCGTGGAGGAGAGCAACCTTCGCTTTCAGATGGCTGTGCTCAGGAGGGTTCTCGGGAACGGGCGAAATCTGATCAAGACCATCCCTGGCCGCGGCTACCTTCTCGTCGATGACAGGGATGAAACGCCTTCCGATGAAGTCGCCCAGTTCGAGGTGCATGCCGGCCCGCGAGTATTCACTGACAACGAGAAATCGCTGTTCGACGCGGTTAGGACGTTGCTCGTTGCGTCTGGCCGCTGTCCTTCGGCTCTGATTTCTTTCGATGCAGCGTTCTCGGCGTTGAATTCATCGGCAACGACTTAGTCGGGTACCGGGTGGTCGGGGGATGGAGCCCGACACACCGCACTTTGTGCGCGTATGGAAGGCAGCCGCGTGTTGGTATCGCCGTCGACGGCTTGGTTCGGGAGGCCCTTTGACCAACGACGACTAACAATTCACCTCGTTTTCTAACTCGCGCGGGCGTCGTTGGATGGGCATGTTTCCGTGGGACCAGCTTGGCGGGCGCAAGCGATAATCCTGCGCGGAGAACAACATGAAGATCACAATTGAAGATGGGTTGCAGCGGGCACCCGGCCAACCTCGATCGTCGTCGGCGTTGCCTCAATGAAGATTGCCATCGCAACTGGCATCCTCCTCGCCAAGGCTCAGGACACCCGTGTTCGCGCAACAGGCGACGCGCAGCAAGGCTTTGTGTATTTGTCCGGCAACGGTCGCCTTGTCCTCAAGGACACCGCCTTGCACGGTGGTCGCTCGCCATTTCCAACACCGCCCGCCAACTTCTCCGTGGCAATACGGACACCTGAGCGTCAGCTGTGCCAATCGACCGTAAAGGCCTGAAGAGGCTGTCGTGAACGACGCGACAGACTCCCCCGCGATTTTCATCAGAGCCACCTATCGGCTCCATTCGGAAGACGTCGAACATTTCAGAGCAATGGCCTCCCGAATGGCCGCCAAGGCACGAAAGCGGTCGGGGTGCATTTTCATGGATGCAGCTCAAAGCGTGGACGATCCGGGCACCTTCAACCTGATGCAGGGCTGGTCCAATCGGGAATCGTACGACGCCCACGTCGCAAGTGCGGAGTTCCAGAGCGTTCTCCACGATGCAATGCGGCTGCGGATCCTGGATCACTTTGGCGCCCTCTTTGTCGTATTGGGTGAAGAGGAAATCGAAATGCCCAGCTGAAGGGATCGCCCTGTCGGTCTTTGGCTCTCGCCGAAGTCTGCTTCAGCATCGCGGCGGACGCCGACCGGCCGCCTGTGCACCGATGGTCAAGCTGTGAGCATCGCGCGACCGGCAGGAGCACGGCCCGCCATGTGCTCTGTCCGACGATACTGCTCAGGAAGTCCGCGATCGCTTCACCGTCGGAGAAAACCGGAACCGCAAACCGCCCATAGCCGGGCAAACTGGGAGACAAGATATGACCGACGTTTCAGCCCATACCCTCCGCGAGACACCGCTTCACACCCCCGACGGACTCGGAGCCAACGCCACCCGGAACATTTCCGCCGCACTGACCGGCGTCCTCGCAGACATGTTCGCGCTCTACCTGAAGACCAAGAACTTTCACTGGCATCTCTCCGGTCCGCATTTCCGTGACTACCACCTGATGCTGGACGAACAGGGCGACCAGATCTTTGCCGCCACGGACGCCATTGCCGAGCGTGCACGCAAGGTCGGTGGCACGACGCTCCGCTCCATCGGCCACATCGCCCGCCTGCAGCGCCTCGCCGATAATGACGGCGATTTCGTCACGCCGGCGGACATGATCGCCGAACTTGCAAACGACAACCGCCGACTGACCGGCTTCCTTCGCGCAGCGCACGGCGTCTGCGAGGAGCACAACGACGTCGCCTCGACGAGCCTCATCGAGAACTGGATCGACGAAGCCGAGCGTCGCGCCTGGTTTCTGTTTGAAGTCACCCGCGCCTGAACCAGTTGTTGGCCGGCAAGGATGTCCAAGGCAAGCCTCGCCGCCGCGCACGCCGGCACCCGATTTCACCCTGGCTGCGACGCCGCACCAGACATCGCTGCCGGATCTTCGCTCAGGGGTCATCCTCGCCTTCTATCCCGCCGACTGGGAGTCCCGGTTGGGCGAAAAGACGAGTCTCTACTGGCTGTGAGCCGGGTAGTGCGGGATGACAATCCTTGAAGCTCTGCTCCGGCAACCCGTTACCTTACGGGTAGTGATCTGGACGCCCAACTTTTTGTTCCCCTCTATCAAAAGGCTAAATGGCTCTCGCTAGGAGGTTCCGCACATTTGACACCTGCCAGGTTCCGCCGCGGGCGGTGCGAACGCCGCGGTTGTTGAGCGCGACGGCGATACCGCGGAGGCTGGTGATGCCGGAGCGGCGGATCGACTCGATGACCGGCAACACGGTGGCAGCGAAGCGCTCGGATTCGCGGATCGAGACTTCTCGGCCCCTGGCTGCGGCTTCTGCGGTGTTTGTGGGGTTGCCGAGCCTGGTGCCGCTGGCCTTGCGCGTGGACAGCGCAGCACGGGTGCGCTCGGAGATCAGCCGGCGCTCCTTCTCGGCCAGGGCTGCGTAGAGGTGCAGCATGAACGGATCGGCATCGGCGCCGAGTTCCGCGACGACAAAGGGCACGCGCTGCGCCATCAGCCCGGAGATGAAGGCAACGTCGCGGGAGAGCCGGTCGAGCTTGGCAACGACGACCGGACATTTCTGCTGCTTCGCCAGCGCGAGTGCCGCGGCGAGTTGAGGCCGGCGATCCAGAGCGTCGGAGCCCTTGCCGGTCTCGACCTCGACGAACTCGGCGATGACGGTAATGCCTTCCGTCTCGGCAAAGCGGGAGATGGCTGATCGCTGGGCTTCGATGCCGAGGCCCGATCGTCCCTGCCGCTGTGTCGAGACCCTGAGATAGGCGACCGCGCTACTCATCGAGGCTTCCTCCGCTGGGTGTTCAGACTGCAAACCACCCACCCGACCACATGCGTCCCGCCGAGCGCCTGGACGAGATCGCGTCGATCCTGGCGCTCGGGCTGGTTCGGCTGAGGGCCAGGCAGTCAAGCGAACTATCTGCACCGACGGAGAAAGGTTTCGTGGACTTCAACGCCGGGCAGAGCGGTCATGCTCGAAATATCGGGCCTGGAGCATGAGGATGACGGAGACGGTAATTGCGCGGTTGGCCGCGCTGAAGACGACGCCGACGCCGGAGCTGAAGGGACAGTGGCGAGAATTGTTCGGCACGGAGCCGCCGCCCTACAACCGCCGCTTCCTTGAAAGCCGGCTGGCCTACCGCATCCAGGAACTCGCCTATGGCGGGCTGAAGCCGGAGACGATCGAGCGGCTGGAGGCTCTCGGCGAGCAGCTAGACGGCGGCAACAAGGCCGTCCGCCGCCTGCGGGTGGACGACAAACCGATCGCGGGTACCCGGCTGATCCGCGAATGGCAGGGGGTCGAGCACACGGTCACGGTGCTGAAGGACGGCTACGAATGGCAGGGCCGCCCGTACCATTCGCTCTCCTCCGTGGCCCGCGCGATCACCGGCACGAGATGGAATGGTTGGACGTTCTTTGGCTTGAAAAGCCGGAGGGCACGGCCATGACGAAGCCAATCGTCTGCAAGCTGCGCTGCGCGGTGTACACTAGGAAGTCTTCGGAAGAAGGCTTGGACATGGAGTTCAACAGCCTCGATGCCCAGCGCGAGGCCTGCGAGGCCTATGTCGCCTCCCAGAAGGCCGAGGGCTGGCTGCTGGTCCATGACCGCTACGATGACGGCGGCTTTTCCGGCGGCTCGCTTGAACGGCCGGCGCTGAAGCGGCTGCTGAACGATATCGAGGAAGGTCGCGTCGATACTGTCATTGTCTACAAAATTGATAGACTAAGCCGCTCGCTGATGGACTTCGCCAAGCTGGTCGAGGTGTTCGACCGGAACGGCGTCACCTTCGTCTCGGTCACGCAGAGCTTCAACACCACCACTTCAATGGGCAGGCTGACGCTGAACATCCTGCTCTCCTTCGCGCAGTTCGAGCGTGAGGTGATCGGCGAGCGGATCAGGGACAAGATCGCCGCTTCGCGCAAGCGCGGAATGTGGATGGGGGGGCCGGTACCGCTCGGCTACCGCGTGGAAAACCGCAAACTGGTCATCGACGAAGCGGACGCCGTGACGGTGCGGATGATCTTCGAGCGGTTCGTCAGCATCGGCTCGGCCACCACGGTGGCGAGGTGGCTGGCGGAGGAGGGGGCTGTCACCCGCAGCGGCAAGCCGATCGACAAGGGTTTTCTCTACAAGTTGCTCAACAACCGGGTTTACATCGGCGAGGCGGTCCACAAAGGCCAGTCCAATCCCGGCGAGCATGCCGCCATCATCGGCAAGGCGCTATGGGACAAGGTCCATACCATCCTGCGCGAGAGCCCACGGGTCCGTGGCGGCCGCACGCGGGCACAGACGCCGGCCCTACTGAAGGGCCTGATCTTCGGCCCGGACGGCGCGGCCTTCTCACCGACCCACACCAGGAAGGGCGGCAGGCTCTACCGCTACTATGTCAGCCAGTCGGTCCTGAAGCGAGGCCGCTGCTCCTGTGCCCTCGCCAGATTGCCCGCCGGCGACATTGAGGCCGCCGTCATCGACCAGCTGCGCGTCCTGCTGCGATCGCCCGAGATTGTCGTTGCGACCTGGCGGTCGGCGCGGCAGAAGATCGATGGGCTTTCCGAGGCCGAAGTCCGCGACGCACTGGAACAGCTCGATCCGCTCTGGGACGAACTCTTCCCGGCAGAGCAGGCGCGCATCGTCCAGCTTCTGGTGCGCCGCATCGACGTCACCGAGAATGCGGTCAACCTCCAGCTTCGCGTCGAGGGGCTCGGGCAGCTGGTGCGCGACCTCGGCGCTACAAGGAAGCTTGCCGCATGACCACCGAAACCATGATGTCGAACGACGGAAGCACGCTGACCGTTTCCCTGCCGCTCAACATTCGCAAGCGCGGCGGCCGCAAGCAGGTCGTAGTTCCCGAGAACGCCTCCTGGTCCGCGCCGGCCAAGGTCGATGGCACCATGGCAAAGGCCATCGCGCGCGCCTTTCGCTGGCGCAAGCTGCTCGAAACCGGCGTCTACGCCACCATCGAGGAACTCGCCGCCACCGAGGCCATTAACCCGTCCTATGTCAGCCGCATCCTCCGACTCACGCTGCTCTCGCCTGACATCGTGGAGGCCGTACTGGATGGCACACACGCGCGCGAGATGACCATCGCCACGCTGATGAAGCCGATCCCAGTCGCTGGGGAGCCCAAACCGAACGGCATCCCACCGAGAGTCAATAAACGGGCTCTCTCCGATCGTCTTTTGGCTCCGGGGAACAAGTAGTGGCCGCTAAGCGTAAGCTGATCCCAACGGCAGCTTTCGACCCATTTGCAGCCATTCCGGCAGCATGGGTCCTCGCTCGAAAGCGGCCATTAGTCCAAATCCAGCCAAACGGCAGAGGACCCGCGAACTGACTGAAAGTCGTTAGTCGGCAACGGAACTAAGTGGAATTTCGGACCAGCGGTCCAACTGTCAAGCATGTTGACCACGCTATCGGGATGTCTCTCCTCATGCACACCAATGCCGGCCACCACCCACGCCTTTGAAGGGATAGAAATGCCCATGTTGCCGCCGACCGGGAAGCGATCGGCGGCAAGGCCAGGTCACTCGGCATGTTTGACCGTGTTGTCGTAGAATGTCTTCATATGTGCAGCGATGAACGGCGCGTTGTCTTCGGCGGCAAAATGACCGGCGTTCAGCCGATGCATCTCTGCCTTGGGCAAATCCCGCAGAAAGGCTTCGCCGCCTTCGGGAGTGAAGAACGGGTCGTGCTGGCCCCAGAAGATGATCGTCTTCGGTTGATGGTTGTGGAGGAATTTCTGCCAGACCGGGTATAGTTCGGCATTCTTTCGATAATCGTAGAACAGGTCGAGGTTCAGCCGGACATGACCAGGGCGGGTCATGATGCCGTAGTCATATTCCCAATTGTCAGGGCTGATCAGTTCGGGATGGGCGGCGCCGGCGAGGTAGATTCCCTTGATGCCGTCATGGGTCAGAAACGCCGCAAGAGGTATTTCGTTCTCGGCGGAGCGGTCGACCCAAAGCTTCTTGCGGAAACCATCCCACGCCGCCGAAAAACCTTCCGGATAGGCGTTTGTGTTCTGAATGATCAGCCAGTCGAGCTTGGCCGGCTGCTCGGTAACGATACGGAATCCGACCGGGCCACCGTAGTCTTGGGCATACAACCCGAAATGGTCGAAGCCTTTGGCGTCCAGCAGTTTCTTCGTTGTGTCGGCGAGGTTGTCGAAGGTGTACGCATATTCTGTCGGGTCCGGAGCATCGCTTGCCCCGAAGCCCTGGTAATCCGGCGCGATGATGTGGAACCGGTCCGACAACTCGTCGATCAGCTTGCGATACTGATGGCTCGAGGCAGGAAAGCCCATCAACAGCACGAGCTTGGGCGCGTCGGGGCTGCCCGCTTCGCGATAGGCGATGTTGAGCCCGTCGATGACCATCGAACCATAGGTGACATCGCGGATCGATACGGACGGCGTCTGCAATTCGGTTGTGATGGCGACAGGAGCTGCCGATTGCGCGACCAGCGGGACGCCTGTGAAAAACACGCCTGCCATAAGCGCGGCGCGCAGCGGATTGGTTGATAGGGCACGTTTCATGGTGCGTATCCTCTTGTGAGAATCTATGGGACGAGACGGATCTTTCGGGGCCGGCTGCGGGGAAATCAGGCGGCCTTGCGCGCCTCGATGACCGGGAAGTCGATGTCGGTCTTGAAGACCTCGTTGAAGTAGTTGGTCCAGGTGTTGAGGGCGACGTGCTGCACGATCTCGATCACTTGTGCGTCGGAGTAGCCGGCCAGCTTGACCGCCGCGAGATCACCCTCGCCGATCTTGCCACGATCGCGCACAACCTTGGCCGCGAAGCGGACGGCCGCGGCGGCCTTCGGATCGTTCGAGGCGCCGCTTCGGTTCGCGGCAATCTCGGCATCGTCGAGCTTGGCAAGGTTCTTGCCCAGATATGTGTGCGCCGACAGGCAATAGTTGCAGCCGTTGACTTCGGCGACCGCGAGGGCGATCCGCTCACGAGTAGCTGCGGGCAGAGCGCCCTTGCCGAGCGCCGCTGACATGCCGAGATAGCCCTCCAGCGCCTGGGGGCTGGTCGCGATCAGGCGAAACATGTTGGGTACGGAACCGAGCTGGGCATTCACCGCGTTGAGCAGCGGGTGCGCCTTTTCGGGGGCGTCGGCCACTGAGGCGGGGGTCGGGATGCGGGACATGGGTGCTTTCCTTCTTCGGGTTGAGCGGCCGGCAACGGCCTGCAACGGAGGAATAGACGCGGCGTCCGTGCCCCGGTATCCGGTCAATACGGGAGTCATCCTTCCATTTTCCGGGAGCATCGATAATCGGTTGAGGCGGGCGGCAGCGTTGTAAGCGCTGTTCCGACGGCACCTTTCGCGCGTTGTCATGAGCGACGATGTTCGGAGCCTTTGAAGGCTTCGACACATGACGATTTCAGAGCTTACGCTTAAATCCAACGATCCCGAGCTCGGGCGGCGTTTCGAGGTGTTCACGGGTTCCGGCCGGCGGCGTGAATGGTTGCCGGAGGAGAAGGCGCGGATCGTGGCGGAAAGCTACGATGCCGGCGAGACCGTGAGCGCGGTGGCCCGGCGATATGCATTGTCTCCGCAGCAGTTGTTCGCCTGGCGTCGGGCCGCGCGCTCGCCGTTGGAAGTGACGCCGGCGCAGGAGCCATTGTTTGTTCCTGCGGTGATTGCGGCGCCGGAGCCCGAACCGTCGGGGAAGCGCGCGAGATCTACGCGGAAGCGGAAGGCGGCGCGAGACGCCGGCGTGATCGAGTTGGAGATCGACGGCGTTGCGATGCGGGTCGGCCGGGGCGCTGATGCCAGGACGGTGGCAGCGGTGATCCGTGCGCTAAAGGGCAGCACGTCGTGATCGGGCCGACAGGTGCGGTCAAGGTCATGGTGGCGACGAAGCCGGTGGACTTCCGCAAGGGCGCGGAGGGCCTGGCGGCGCTGGTGCGCGATACGATGGGCGCCGATCCGTTCAGCGGCTCGGTCTACGTGTTCCGTGCGAAGCGCACGGACCGGATCAAGCTGATCTTCTGGGACGGCACCGGCGTCTGCCTCTATGCGAAGCATCTTGAGGACGGCGAGTTCCGCTGGCCGAAGGTGCAGGACGGGATCATGCGGCTGACGGCCGCGCAGCTGTCGGCACTGCTCGAAGGTCTCGACTGGAGACGGGTCCATGAAGCCCGCCAGACGCGGTTTCCGGCGCAGGCGGGCTGATCCGCGACCAAGTGAATCAGCCCGGATTCCACTGTCGCCCGGTGCCGACGAATATGGTGTGATCCGCTCATGGCGATGACGGCGGACCAGCTTCCCGACGATCCGGATGCGCTGAAGTCGATGGTCCTGGCGCGCGACGTCGAGAACGCTCGGCTGATCCAGATCATCAGGGAACTGCAGCGTCACCGCTTCGGCCGAAGAGCTGAGACGCTTCGCGAGGATCAGCTACTCTTGGGGCTCGAAGAGGCCGAGCAGATCGAGGCAGCGAGCGAAGAAGAAGCCGAACGTGCCGATCCGGTCAAACGCAGGGAGCGCACCGCGAAGCGGCGCACGAACCGTGGCGCGCTGCCGGCGCATCTGCCGCGCATCGAGATGGTCGTCGACATCGAGGACCATAGCTGTCCGTGCTGTCGCAATGGCCTGCACCGGATCGGCGAAGACGTCAGCGAGCGGCTCGACATCGTGCCGGCACAGCTGCGCGTGATCGTGGTGCGCCGACCCAAATATGCCTGCCGTGCCTGCGAGGACGTGGTCGTTCAGGCTCCGGCGCCCGCCCGACTGATCGAGGGCGGGCTGCCGACCGAGGCGACTGTCGCCCAGGTTCTGGTGTCCAAATACGCCGACCACCTGCCGCTCTATCGCCAGGCGCAGATCTACGCCCGGCAGGGCATTCATCTCAACCGCTCCACGCTCGCCGACTGGGTCGGCCGTGCAGCCTGGCATCTGCGTCCCGTGCACGATCGGCTGCTGGAGAGGCTGAAGGCCTCGCCCAAGCTGTTCGCCGACGAGACCACCGCCCCGGTGCTCGATCCCGGCCGCGGCAAGACCAAGACCGGGCAGCTATGGGCCTGAGCCTGCCCTCGGGCTTGACCCGGGGGCCCGCGATGACCGGCCATGGCAGGGCAGCGATCCGCCGGGCGTGGCCTATGTCTATGCGCCCGACCGAAAGGCCGAGCGGCCGATTGCCCACCTGACGGGCTTCACCGGTATCCTGCAGGTCGACGGCTATGGCGGCTATCGCGTGCTGGCCGAGAAGAGCGGCGTCACGCTCGCCTTCTGCTGGGCGCACGTGCGCCGGCGCTTCTACGAACTCGCCGCGGCCGGTCCCGCGCCGATCGCCAGCGAGGTGCTGAGACGGATCGCGGAACTCTACAGGGTCGAAGACGACATCCGTGGACGATCCGCTGAGCAGCGTCACGCCGTGCGTCAGGAAAAGAGCCTTCCGATCGTCGCCGATCTCGAGCCCTGGCTGCGCGAGAAACTCGGGCTGCTCAGCCAGAAGACAAAACTCGCCGAGGCGATCCGCTACACGCTCTCGCGCTGGGATGGTCTGTCGCGCTTCCTCGACGACGGTCGCATCGAGATCGACAGCAACACCGTCGAACGCTCTATCCGTCCAATCGCGCTCAACCGGAAGAACGCACTCTTCGCCGGATCGGATGGCGGCGCCGAACACTGGGCCGTCGTCGCCTCGCTGATCGAAACCTGCAAACTCAACGGCGTCGAGCCACTCGGCTACCTCGCCGACGTGCTCACCAGGATCGTCAGCGGCCATCCCAACAGCCAGATCGACGATCTCCTGCCCCGGGGCCTACATCCGTCCGCCCGAACTCAGAGCCGTGGCCTGAGAACACCGCTTACGCAGCGTTCGTGCCTGGCGACGTTCATATGATCTGGCGGTGAAACCGGTCTACCGGTCTGCACCATGAACCGCAGCCTCGCGAAAGATGCCCCGGGATCGCCGCCCGGCCTTTAGGCTCTACGGACCCGGTGTCCAGACGCTACCAAAGCGCACTAACCTTCGTAGGCGACGCCTGTTCGACCGAACGCATCGAGTGCAACCTCGCGATCGGCCATGATCGTACGGACGTGAGGTCGGGCATCCATCCGAACCATGTAGGCAACCGCCTCCGGAACGAGTAGCTCAACCAAATCCTGCCCGTAGATCGCCAGCGTCGCCTTCCGGATCATCGTGAAGTGGACATAGGCCACGCAATCCGCAGCGGTAAACTCACGACCGCAGACAAAAGGCTCGAACCGCGTCAGTCGCGCCACTGCCCGCAGTCCCAGCACGAGCCGCTGTCTCGCTTCGTCCTTGGTTTCCTGGCTGACAACGCCGCCGAAAAAGCACTCTTTGTAGAGTCGCCGCGCCACCCATTCCGCGTTGAACTCGAGATGCTGGATCAACTCGCGGCACTTCGCCCGCGCAAACCGAGCACTGGGATAAAGCGGGATGGCCGGAAAGCATTCCTCCAAAAATTCAAGAATCGCCTGCGACTCGGACAGGCCGCCCTCATTGGTCTGGATGAAAGGAATTTTGCCGAGTGGCGACTGGTCGATGAAGCTATCGCGCTCCCAGGGGTAGACAAGGCGTTCGCGGAACGGGATCTGCTTTTCAAGCATCACAAGCTTCAGCTTATTGTAGTAGTTGCTCACGCCGAAGCCGCACAACGTTATCACTGCCGCACCCCCCCTCGAGTCTGCACCCGGGGAGGTTACACCAACTCCGCAAAACAACCGACGATATTTGCGCGGGTGCAGTCGGTCGCCAGGCTTGATAATATAAGCCCCTACCCTAGTTTCGGCTTGGCCGTGCCGATACGAGTTCTGCTTCAAGCTCGGCTATACGCCGATCGCGTTGCGCAAGCGCAGCGGCGACCTCGGCGGCTTCGAACCGTTGCGGGATATGCTGCGGACAGTTTGCATCCCAAGCCGCAACGGTGAAAAGGATGACCTGCTCCGGACGCGCCTTGTAGTTGGCCGGCATCAGTTCGGTAATTTGCGCCGCGTCGCCTTCGGAGACGCGTGCCGTCCCCCATAGCTTGACCCGGCGTCTATGCACGTAGTCAATCAAGAACAGGTAGGCTTTCGAATTCTCTGCCAGGTTGCCGGTGGTGATGTATTGCCTGTTGCCAGAGAAATCGACGAAGCCGATGGTGCTGTCGTCGAGCACCTTGAGAAAGCCGGGCGGTCCGCCGCGATGCTGAATGTAGGGCTGGCCTTGGGCGTTGGCAGTGGCCAGAAACACGCTCGTCTGGGCCTCGATGAAGACCTTCAGCCCGGCGTCGATCGTTGTGGCCCAGCCTCCGCGCTGTTCCTGATGCGCATAGGCGCCTCGAGAACCCTTGCGGCTCTGGACCGCCTTGACCGTGTCGGTAAAGGCCACGTCACTGGAATAGGTGGGTTCGTCTGGCATGGTCGGCCACTCACAAACCCAGGTCGCCAAGGCCTGGGTGGTCGTCCGGACGGCGCCCGAGTGCCCAATGGAAGAGGCGTTCTGCCGGCGCGATGGCAAGGTCGTTGATGCTGGCAATGCGCCGCCGCATCAGACCGTCGTTCTCAAACTCCCAGTTTTCATTGCCATAGCTGCGGAACCAATCGCCCGCGTCGTCGTGCCACTCATAGGCGAAACGGACCGCGATGCGATTCTCGTGCCATGCCCAGATTTCCTTGATCAGCCGGTAGTCCTGTTCTCGCTGCCATTTGGCGGCGAGAAAGGCCTCGATTGCCGCGCGGCCCTGTAAAAAAGTCGAGCGATTCCGCCACTGGCTGTCGGCCGTATAAGCGAGTGCCACGCGCGCCGGATCGCGGCTGTTCCAGCCGTCCTCTGCAAGTCGAACCTTCTGGGCGGCGGTCTCCTGGGTGAAGGGCGGTAGTGGCGGTCGGATCAATTGGGCCTCCATCGGACTGTACGCCATGCCGTGGCGCGCGGACGGATCGTGCCGCCAAGGCGGCTGCGGTCGAGAAGTCAATGGCTATCGACCGTGGCAGCAAAGCGGACTGCGATACCGGCAATGTTTCAGGGGTTGAGCCGGTAGATCGCGGCGTCATCCGGTAATGAATCCGGGCAGATTCGGTATCACGATCAGCGCTTTTCCACCTTTCGTTGCGTGTGAGCATCGTATATTTTCGAAAACTATCCTTTCATTTCGTGGAACTACGATGGATCGTCTCGATGCCATGGCCGTGCTGCTCGCTGTCGTTTCGGAAGGCTCGCTGTCGGGCGCGGGGCGGAAATTGGGCATGCCGCTACCGACGATCAGCCGCAAGCTTTCCGAGCTGGAGGACCACCTCGGCGCGCGTCTCGTGATTCGCTCGAGCCGGCAGTTGAGCCTGACCGAGGCAGGACGCAGCTACTTTCCGGCATGCCAGAGTATACTGGAGCAGGTTGACGAGGCGGAGCGCGCCGCAGCCGGCGAGTACAGCGCGCCGCGAGGTGGCCTGGTCATCGCCGCGCCGGTGGTGTTCGGCCGGCTGCACGTCTTGCCGGTCGTTACGGAATTCCTCAAGGCCTATCCGGAGATCGACGTGCGGCTGATCCAGTCGGACCGGAACGCGCATATTTTGGACGACCACATCGACGTGGCCCTGAGGATCGGCAATCTGCCGGACAGCAGCCAGATAGCGATCCGGTTGGGCGAAGTGCATCGCGTCGCCTACGCCAGCCCGCACTATCTTGCGCAGCGCGGAACTCCCGAGACGCCGGAAGCCTTGTCAGACCACGACTGCATCGCATTCGACATCCTGACTTTGCCAGACGGCTGGCTTTTCCACGAGGCGGGAAGAGACCGCCTGGTGCGGGTCAGGCCGCGTTTGGTGGTCAATACCGCCGAAGCTGCGATCGATGCGGCGGTGAGCGGGCTGGGCATTACCCGTGTCCTGTCCTACCAGAGCCGCGAGGCGCGCCGTGCCGGCTACCTGGAGTCGGTGCTTGCCGGTTTCCAGCCACCGGCCTGGCCGGTCAGCCTCGTCTACGTAGCCCAGGGGCAGCTGCCACTCAAATTGCGCGCCTTCCTTGACTTCGCCGTGCCGCGGCTGAAGGCGGCAATCCATCCCGCTGCAGGCTAAACGGCACGAAGGAAGCCGTAGTCGTACGCAGGGCTTTGGGCATGCGACATTCCGAAACGTGGAAGCGTGGCTCTCGTCGCCTGTGGATATCGGGGCGAGACGATCGGGATTAGTCAATCCGGGGTCGAAGCAATCCTGCTGAACCCCTCGAAAGGAAGTCCTGATGTCCCGCATCTCCACACTCCCCATGGTCACACGCCGCTCCTCCTTCCGCTCCGCTGCACTACTGCTGCAGGCCGCAGTGCTTGCCGTCACCCTTGGCCTGCCGTTTCGAGCCGATGCCGGGGCCATGGCTGCCGATCCCGCGATGACCTGCGCTGAGTTTTCTGCGTTGGACGCCGCCGGCCAGATGCAGGCGATGGCGACTGCCGCGGCGCCCGACGCGATGGCAGCCGATGCAACGACCGGTGGAGCCATGGCTTCCGACGGTGCAATGGCCTCTGACGGCGCGATGGCCGCCGACGGCGCGATGGCCAATGAAGATCATCTGAAAGCGACGATCGAAGCCTGCGCTGGCCATGACGACATGATGGCGGCGGACGCGATGCATTCGACTGCCGCCCACTGAACCGGTTGACGGCGACGCGCGACCGCGGTGCCGCCCAGGCCTTAAGCAGGCAGCGAGGAACGTTGAAATGCAAGTCACCTCGATCGTTGGAACGGAAAGGTCGCCTCGGGGCGGCGACCTGGTCCGCCGTCACCGTGTTTCCACCCGCCTGTGGCACTGGATCAGCGCCGCGACGATGCTGATCCTGCTGATGAGTGGCCTTATGATCTTCAACGCCCATCCACGGCTCTACTGGGGACAGTACGGCGCCAACCCGGATCACGCCTGGCTCGAGATCGGCAGCGCCGGCGGACAGGGTTTCCTGCGCGTCGGCGACCGCAGCATTCCGACGACCGGCTTCCTTGGTCAGTGGACCGATCACGCGGGCCAGCTGCGAAGGCGCGCCTTCCCGGACTGGGCAACGATTCCCTCGAGCTACAATCTGGGTCTTTCACGGCGCTGGCATCTGAGTTCTGCCTGGCTCTTCGCCGTCGCCTTTGCCGTCTATGCCCTGCGAAGCCTGACGAACGGCCATTTGCGCCGCGACCTGCTGCCCCGCAGGACCGAGCTTCATCCCCGCCACGTCTGGCAGGACATCCGCGATCACGCCACGCTGAACTTTCCCAAGGGGATCGCTGCCCTTCGCTACAACATCCTGCAGAAGGCAGCCTACCTTGGCGTTCTGGGTCTGCTGCTGCCGGTGATGATTTTGAGCGGGATGACAATGTCGCCCGGCCTCGACGCCGCATTACCCTGGCTGCTCGACCTGTTCGGCGGACGCCAATCCGCACGCTCGATCCACTTCATTGCCGCGACCCTGCTGGTCCTGTTCGTCGTGGTCCACCTGTCGATGGTCGTGCTCGCTGGTCCGTTCAATGAGATCCGCTCGATGATCACGGGGTGGTTCCGTCTTCCCGAGGAGAAAAGCTGATGTCGTCCCTGATTTCCCGTCGTGGTCTGCTTACCGGCATGGTGCTGGCGGCACCCGCATTACTGGTCGGATGTGACCGCCTTGGCGCTAGCCCGAGCTTCCGCGACCTGGTGCTTTCGACCGGCGAGACCCTGGCCTACTGGACCCATCGCCTGTTCGCGTCGAACAGCCTGGCCCGCGAATTCGACCCCTCGCAGCTTTCGCCGGAGTTTCGCACAAACGGCAACACGCAGCCGCGCTCGGCGGATTACCGGGCGCACCAGGCCCAGGGGTTCGCCAACTGGCGCCTCGAGGTTGGCGGGTTGGTCCAGGCGCCGCGCGGTTACTCACTAGCCGACCTCCGGTCCCTTCCTGCCCGCACCCAGATCACGAGACACGACTGCGTTGAAGGCTGGAGCGCCATTGGCAAATGGACCGGTGTTCCGCTGCGGACGATCCTTGATACGGTCCGGCTGCGCGCTGACGCGCGCTTCATCGTCTTCCACTGCGCGGACGATTTCGGTGGCAAGCCCTACTACGAGAGCATCGACCTGGTGGACGCGTTCCATCCGCAGACGATTCTTGCCTACGCCATGAACGACGGCAATCTGTCCGTCGGCCATGGCGCACCGCTGCGGCTGAGGGTCGAGCGTCAGCTTGGCTACAAACAGGCGAAATTCGTCATGCGGATAGATGCGGCCGCCTCGCTATCGCCAATTGGGGGAGGACGCGGCGGTTTCTGGGAGGACGACGGGTCCTACGACTGGTACGCAGGTATCTGATCTGGGGCCAGCGCGCACGGTGATCTGCTCAAGCAATCTTTGTAAGTGAGTTCGTTTCTCAGCCGGTCACCTGCTGGTCGCCGAGAAACCCTTCTGGAGGAGATTTGCCGATGCCCATGCTGATGCTCACCACTGCATATTCGAACTTGGGCCAACGCGCCCAGCGCCATCGAGCGCCGCTTCACCGTCGTGTTCGGACTGGCGGCGGTCGTCGCCGGCGTCGCCGGGGTCATGTACACGCCGATTCTGCCGCCCGACTACCACATGGGCATGGAGTTCCTCGTCCTCTCCTTCGTCGTCGTGGTAGTCGGCGGCATGGGCTCGCTCGTCGGCGCGGTGGTTGCCGGCTTTCTGCTTGGCATCCTGCAATCCTTCGCCTCGATGAACGAGGTGAAGGCGGATTTTCCGGGCATCGACCAGATTATCATTTACCTGGTTGCCGTGGTTATCCTTCTAACCCGGCCGCGGGGTCTCATGGGCCGAGCGGGCGTGATGGAGGATTGACCATGTTTGCCAATCTGTCCCGCAACGACTGGCTGCTCCTGCTCGGTGTTTCCGCGGTCGTGCTGGCCGGTCCGGTCTTGCTGCAACCGCTCGGCGCCGCCTACCCGGCGCTGATGCAGAAATTCTGCATCTTCGGCATCTTCGCGCTTGGCTTCAACATCCTGTTCGGGTTGACTGGCTACCTGTCCTTCGGCCACGCGGCGTTTCTCGGGGTCGGCTCTTACGCGGCGATGTGGTCGTTCAAACTTTTCTCGATGAACGTGCTGCCTGCCGTGCTGTTCGCGCTTTTGTTTTCAGCGGCGTTCTCGGTGCTGATCGGTTACATCAGCCTGCGGCGCTCGGGCATCTATTTCTCCATTCTGACGCTGGCCTTTGCCCAGATGAGCTACAATCTTGCCTATTCGGTGCTGACACCTCTAACCAATGGCGAAACCGGCCTTCAGCTGTCGCGACAAGATCCGCGCGTTCTTGATGCGATTTTTAAAACGCCGGGCGCTGGCCTGCCGCGCGTCAGCCTGTTCGGGATCGACATCAGCGGCGGCGGCTTCGCCGGGTTCTATTTCTGCGCCGCGGCGTTGATAATCTGCTTCTTTTTCGCCCTACGCATTTTCCGATCGCCCTTTGGCATGATGCTGCGCGGGATTAAGTCGAATCAGACGCGGATGCGCTACACTGGATTTAATACCAAGCCCTATCTTCTCGCCGCGTTCGTCATTTCGGGAATGTATGCCGGCTTGGCAGGGGCGCTGATGGCTGCCACCGATCCGCTCGTCGGTGCCGAGCGCATGCAGTGGACAGCGTCGGGCGAAGTCGTGCTGATGACTATTCTCGGCGGCGCCGGTACGCTGGTCGGCCCGATCCTCGGCGCCGGCGTGATCAAATATTTCGAGAACATCTTCTCGTCCTTCAACGACAGAACCCTGCAGGGCTTCCTGGGCTTCCTGCCGGACTCCATCCAGGAACCGCTCGTTTCGATCCTCTCGCCGTTCGTGGGCGATGGCTGGAACCTGACGCTCGGCGTGGTCTTCATGCTCATCGTCATTTTCCTGCCGGGCGGCATCATGGAAGGCCTCACGCGGATCTGGAATTCGGTATCCAGGAAGCGTGACGGGAACGGCACCGCGCCGGTACGCCACGCGCAGGCTGCGCGGTGATCCATGAGCCATCGCAACATCGTTCTCCACGTCGCTGATGTTCATAAGAGTTTCGGCGGATTGCACGCGCTTTCGGATGTGGACCTGCAGGTCGAGGAAGGCACCGTGCACGCCATAATCGGCCCGAACGGCGCCGGGAAATCGACACTCCTCAACGTCTGCGTCGGCCGCATCAAGCCGGACAGCGGATCTGTCGTGTTTGCAGGCGAAACGCTGAACAACCATCGGCCGCACGAGATCAACCAACTCGGCATCAGTAGGGTGTTTCAGACGCCGGAGATCTTCGCCGACCTCAGCCTGCTCGAAAACGTCATGATCCCGGCGTTCGCACATCGCGACGGCGCCTTCCGGTTCAGCCCGATGTCGGCAGTAGCGAGCCAGAAGGACATTAGAGGCCAGGCCGAGCACGCATTGGCTGACGTGGGGTTGCACGAACGCCGCAGCGAGGTGGCGGGAAGCCTGTCGCGTGGCGACAAGCGCCGCCTCGAGATGGCTATGTGCCTTGTACAGAACCCGCGCCTGCTGTTGCTGGACGAGCCTACGGCCGGCATGTCGCGCCACGACACCAACAGAACCATCGACCTGCTCAAGCGGATCAAAAGCCGGGGTATGACGAAGGTTATCATCGAACACGACATGCATGTGGTCTTCTCCCTGGCCGACAAGGTCAGTGTACTTGCACAGGGGCGCATCATCGCCGAAGGCACACCCGAAGAAGTCCGCGCCGATTCCAAGGTGAAAGAAGCCTATCTCGGGGAGGTGCAGGAATGACCGCATCGACCTACGAACACCGCGGGTTCGACTGGGATGGCTGAACAGGTGAACCTGCATGAAGCCGATATGTTTTTTCGGGTTCGTGACATCCACGCCTATTACGGCGAGTCCTACATCGTACAGGGCGTCTCCTTCGACCTCAGAAAAGGTGAGGTGATGTCCCTGCTCGGCCGCAACGGCGCCGGCAAGACATCCACCTTGCGAACATTGGCGAGAGTCGGCAGCCCAACCCTCGAGGCCGGCGAAATCTGGTTGGAAGGCATACCGCTGCACCAGAAGAACGCGCATCAGGCGGCCAAGGCAGGTGTACAGCTCGTACCGGAAGACCGCCGGATAATCGGCGGCCTGACGGTGGAGGAAAACCTCATCCTGGCGCAGGTGACACCGCCGATCGGCTGGCCGCTCGAAAGAATCTACGATCATTTTCCGCGCCTGGCAGAGCGACGCAAGCAGGAGGCGACGACGTTGTCCGGCGGCGAGCAACAGATGCTCGCCGTGGCCCGCGCCCTTGCGCGGGAGATCAAGATTCTCTTCCTCGACGAGCCCTATGAGGGTTTGGCGCCGGTCATTGTGCAGGAAATCGAGAATATCGTGCGCCAGATCCGCGAGATCGGCATCACGACGATCATCGTGGAACAGAACGCCGTTGCCGCGTTGCGTTTCTCCGACCGCGCTGTGATCATGGATTCCGGCATGGTTGTTTTCCGCGGTGCGGCCAAGGACGTGCTCGACAACACCGAGCTGCGCCACGAGTATCTGGCCATCTGAAATAGTCTGGATGTTCCTGACCGAGTAGCGACAAGTGCATCGGAGCCTGCCTGTATCGACCTCAACGAACTTGGCAGTGACGGGGATGTTTCCGTCTCGGCGAAGGATCAAAGGGCATCGATCAACGGGGACAGCGGTTGTCGATGGAGTGCGGATAGCCTCATTCCAACCAAGGTTTCGGGGCGGCTCGAAGTGGTCGCGACAACTTCCTAGTCATAGCGCGGGGCCGTCACCAACGTCCTGTCCAGTGCCCTAGAATTCCGCCCGTGGCGGCCAAGATCCCGATCGCAAGCGGATACCAGACCCCCACGAAGAGCGGCGAGTCGTCCGTGCAGTGGGATGCATAGAAGGTGGCCGCGAGCCCACCCGCGCCAAGTCCGGCGACAAGTCCGGAAAGAACGGGGCGCGTCGGTGCGCCTCGTCGCAATGTAATCAGGAGAGCTGCCAACGGGCCAATCCCAAGCAGGGGGATGAAGGCTAAGCAAATAGCGGCGTTGGTGCCGACCAGACGTCCCCTGATCTCCCCCGCCGGAACCACTGCGACCTCGGCGGCAACCGCGATCACCAACAGAACCGGCGCGCAGAACAGGAGCGACAGTGCCAGTCGCAGTGGCGCACCGGGGCGTGCCAGCGTGGAGAGCGCCAATGTGGCGGTTATAAGCAGCACCAGTGTGACCACAAACTTGAACAGGAACCGAGGGATTTGTGCTGCCTCCATGATATCTGGGCGGGGCCCGAGGAGCACGAAGAAGGAACCAGCGGCAAGCACCGCGCTGACGGCAAGTGCAACTATCCAACTCACCTGCATCGAGACAGGGTTCCGGTTTCCGTCGGCCGCCAGCAATCCGATCAACCTCTCCGTGTCCATTGTCGCACTAACCTCCTGGCGATTGCCGCCAGTCCCAAGTGCAACGGTCCCTATTGGTCCAGCGCAGACGTATTGTGGCTCGGCGCATCGCCGCGCACCTGATCATCGCCAGGCCGGCCTGCGGGGGTGCGAAACAGCCCGCGACGTTCTTCGCCCCCATGTCCATAACGTCTTCTTCGCTGGGCCTATCCGTTCGTTACAGGAGGTAGACTACCGCGGGGCGACATTGCGTCGATCACAAGCAGGTGAGGAATGTAACGCCGACAGCGTGCCTCGCGAAATGAATGCCAGCGGCCGATGGTGGTCCGCGCCTTAGATCCAGAGGAAACGCAGATGAATCGCAACACAATTGCCCTCGCCCTCGCTGGCTCCCTCTCTGCCGCGCTGTCGGCGGCTGCAGTCGCCGGACCACTGACCGCCGAGCAGATGAGCGGCAAGGAGAAGTGCTATGGCATCGCTCTCGCGGGACAGAACGACTGCGCGGCCGGACCCGGCACTACCTGCGCCGGCACGTCGGCGATGGACTACCAGGGTAACGCGTGGAAGGCAGTGCCGGCGGGCACCTGTGCTTCCATGGACGTTAATGGCCACATGGGTTCGCTCGAGCCAAAGTCGATGTGACGAAACTCGGGGCCGGCCCAGCGCCGGCCCCGTTTGCCCCAGGCTAGAAGACATGCGAACCGACTCAAAACTCTCCGCCCGTGCCGGCCTCGGCCTCAAGCCTGAGCATTATCGATACATCCTCGACAAGGCGCCGGAAGTCGGTTTCTTCGAGGTTCATGCTGAGAACTACATGGGCGAAGGGGGCGCCCCGCATCGCTACCTCGAGGCGATAACCGAGCGTTATCCTCTCTCCCTCCACGGCGTAGGACTATCGATCGGTGCGGCATCCCCGCTCGATGAGGCGCATCTGGCGCGCCTGCGCCGGCTAGTGGATCGCTACCGTCCGGCCAGCTTTTCCGAACATCTTGCCTGGTCGACACACGAGACAGGCTTCCTGACCGATCTGCTCCCGCTGCCCTACACGGCGCAGACGCTGGAGCGCGTGGCCGAGCACGTCGACCGGACGCAGCAGGCGCTCAGCCGGCGCATGCTGCTCGAGAACCCATCGACATACCTGCTGTTCGCAGAAAGCACGATCGCCGAAGTCGATTTCCTCGAAGCCGTGGCACGGAGCACCGGTTGCGGCCTGCTGCTCGATGTCAATAACGTCATGGTCTCCGCAGTGAACCACAGGCTCGATCCGAGAGCGTACATCGCGCGCTTCCCGCTCGACCGGGTGGGTGAGATACACCTCGCGGGCTATGACGAGGCCTTGGACGACACCGGCGGTCGCCTGCTGATCGACGCGCATGCAAGCACCGTGCGGCCCGACGTTTTCGCGTTGTACGAGCACGTGCTCAGTCTTTCCGGACCGCTGCCGACACTGGTCGAGTGGGACAATGACGTGCCCGACTTTCCGACGTTGCAAGCGGAGGCCGCACGTGTCGACGATGCGCTGGCGGCGGCCGGCCGGGCTCGGGCGGCATGACAATTGACCACCATGCCGCGACACAATCCGCCTTCGCCGCCGCGCTTCTCGATCCGGTGCTGCCGATCCCCGCGGGGGTTACCTGCCACCGCGGCGAGGCCGATGCGGCACGCTTCGCCGTCTACCGCAACAACGTGTTCGCGGGTCTCGTCCGCGCCCTGGAAAAGGTTTTCCCCGTGACGCGCCGCCTGGTAGGCGAGGAGTTCTTCTTCGCCATGGCTCGCGCCTACGCGGCCGTCGAACGTCCGGGAACGCCGCTGCTGTTCGAGTACGGGCGCTCCTTCCCCGATTTCGTCGCAGGCTTCCAGCCCGCTCAGGTCCTTGCCTACCTGCCGGACGTCGCGCGGCTGGAGCTTGCCTGGCTCAGCGCCTACCACGCCCGCGACAGCGGCCCCCTGGCGGTTGCCGCGCTGGGAGCCGTCCCTGCGCAACGACTGGGCAACCTACGCGTGCATGCGCACCCTGCTGCCCGGCTGCTCGTCTCGGCGCACCCGGTCGGGACGATCTGGGCGGCCCACCAAGGCGAATCCGTCGCGCGCGTGGAAATCGCGCGGGCGGAAGCCGTCCTGGTCACACGGCCCGTCCTCGATGTCGGCGTCCACATCCTGCCCGCAGCCGACGCTCCGTTTGCCGCCGCCCTGTTCGCCGGGGCGACGCTCGCCGAGGCCGCATCGGCCGCTGCCGACGATGGCCGTTTTGACTTCGGCGCCGCCCTCGTCGGGCTGACGGCGCTCGGCGCGTTCGAGGCAATTCTGGAGGACTAGACAATGACTGAAGCATCGGTGCGCGGGTCACGCTCCGAAATCCTCGCGCGCGCCAACCTCTGGTTCGCCGCGCTTCCAGCCGCCGTTCCCCTTACGGCTCTCCGGCTTGCACTCGCCATACCGTTCTGGAAATCCGGTATGACCAAGTGGGACGGCTTTCTGCAGCTGTCCGGCGGCGCGCAGTTCCTTTTCGTGGACGAGTTCAGGCTGCACATTTTCGGTCAGCTATACCCTTACCCGTTCCCACTGGTGGCTGCCCATGCCGCGGGCATTGCCGAGATTGTTCTGCCAGTTCTACTGGTCGCGGGTCTGCTTACTCGGTTCGCCGCACTCGGCATCCTCGCCATGACTGCGGTCATTCAGCTGACTGTGCCGGAGGGCTGGGCGAACTTCCATCTGCCCTGGGCCGCCATGGCCATCGCACTTGTGGCATTTGGCCCAGGCAGGTTGTCTCTTGACTGGGCATTAGGCATCGAGCGGCGACATTCATAGCTACAGTCACTAAAGTTCGAGCAGCAACGCATCGACGGCCGTTTTAAAAGAAAAGTTGTCGCCCGCTTGGCTAGGTTGCGCAGTTGCTCACCTGCGATGTGCCGCCCGGCGCGGCGCGGATGCCTCGGTTGTTGAGCGCCATGGCGATGCCGCGCAGGCTGGTGATGCCGAAGCGCAGGCTGCGCGGCCAAGGAGGGAGCGTTTCTGGCAGGCGGCGCAAACCGCCTGAATTGCCGAAACGGAGTGACGTTGATCCTAGAAACCGCTAGCAGTCCCGCATGGCCGCAGACCCCTCCAATAGGCCTAGGCAAGGTCGTCTCGAATGGGTTCTTTCCCGCGTCAGGGCCACGGCAGTGGCCGCTGGACTTCAAATGGTGTTCCTGGCTTGCCTTGTGGGTGGGTTCTCGGGCGTGGTCGTGTGGTCACTGAACGAAGTTACCCACGCCATTCACCGTATGCTTTTTTCCCTGCCGATCGACGTGCGTGTATCGGGTCTGCTCCACCTATCTAACGTATCGGACGCAGCCATGCCGGCAGTCGGTGGTGTTCTTATGGGCATCACCATCCTGTGGCTTAGGCGTTTCCACGGCCATACGCTGATCGATCCGATCGAAGCCAACGCGCTCTACGGCGGACGGATATCGCTCAATGACACCTTCATCGTGGTTGGCCAGACCGTCGTGTCGAACGGGTTCGGTGCATCCGTGGGGCTCGAGGCGGCCTACACACAGATGGGATCGGGTTTGGCCTCACGCGTCGCCCGGGCCTTCAACCTTCGGCGCAATGACGTCCGCAGCCTGGTGGGTTGTGGCGCAGCGGCTGCGATCGCTTCAGCCTTCGGAGCGCCGCTTACCGGCGCGTTCTACGGCTTCGAACTGATCATTGGTGTCTATTCTCTGGCGAATGTCGCGCCCGTGCTTGCGGCTTCCTTATCCGCGACGCTCGTGGCAGGACAACTAGGCGCCACGCCATTCCCAATCGAGATTGGGTTGATGCCCACGCTGACGCCGGATCAGTATCTGCCTTTCATGCTTCTCGGACTGATCGCCGGCTTGGCATCCGTCGGGGTCATGCAGTTTGTCACTCTCGTGGAGAAGAGCTTCACCGCACTGCGCATCCAATCGTTCCTGCGGCCCGCAATCGGCGGGGTCATAGTCGGTCTGTTTGCGCTCATTTCGCCGCAGGTCCTCTCCAGCGGTCACGGGGCGATGCATGTGTTTCTCACCAACCATTTCGGCTTCTGGACCGTTCTGACCGTTTTTGCCCTCAAGCTCGCCGCATCTGCCGTTTCGCTTGGTTCGGGTTTCCGCGGCGGTCTTTTCTTCGCATCGCTCCTTCTGGGTACGCTCCTCGGCAATATGTTCGCGACGGGCATGAACCTGCTCTCGCCGGAGACCGGAACGCACACGACGGTGGCTGCAGTCGTAGGCATGACCTCCCTTGCCGTCGGGATTGTCGGAGGTCCGCTGACAATGACATTCCTGGCTCTAGAATCGACGCGGGACCTCGCTATCAGCGGCATCGTGCTAGCGGCTGCAATCGTGTCGAACATCGTGGTTCGCGCCACCTTTGGCTACTCGTTCTCGACTTGGCGTTTCCACCTGCGTGGCGAAACGATACGCGGCGCGAATGACATTGGCTGGATACGCGCGCTCACGGTCCGAAACATGATGCGTGCCGATGTCAGAACCGTCGACGCAGGCATGCCGCTCTCGGAGTTCCGCAAATCGTTTCCATTGGGATCAGCGCAGCGCGTCGTCGCGATTGACCCGGAGAAGCGGTACGCTGGGATGGTTTTCGTGCCTGATGCGTACGCGATGTCCGAGGATAGGTCTGACAAGACAATCGGGCCGATTCTTCGTCTCCCAGACACCGTCCTTATCCCGCCCATGAACGCCAAAGCCGCAGCGGAGATTTTCGAACAGGCAAAGGCTGAGGAACTTGCGGTGGTCGACGGGCTCAAGACACGAAAGGTCGTGGGGCTGCTGACGGAAGCCCATCTCATTCGTCGATACTCGGAAGAACTTGAGAAAGCCCATAGGGACCTCTCAGGTGAGAACTGAGAGGTCCTGACCACTCGTTACCTCACGATCAGGCAAAGCTCCGCCAGAGGGTCAACGCCCGCCCGCATTGGCGACAGTCCGCTCGGACCATTCTGACTGAGAGCGGGTTGCATCCTCGACTCATATTTTCCCGAGGCAGGGAGCATTCCAAGCTCAGGTGTTACATGAAAAATCCGCACGCGAATACTCATCCCCGCACTGGTGGCCACATCTATTCTTCCGACTGAAATGGTTACCCAGTCTGCTACCGCGCACGACCATCCGTGCGCCGTGTATCCGTCCGTGCCCTCCGGCGACCAATCTCTTGCGGACAAGCTTGACAACTGCAACGGCGTCCTGGTGCCTCCTAAGGTCGGCGACGGCGAGATCGTCGAGTCCCCTTCCGAAACTGGCACGATGAGGGTCATACCTCCGGGCACCCTTCCGGAGCAGCAAAGTGGGGTGGGAACGCCCGCCGCTCCCGATGGAACCGCATTCGGAACCCCGAACGATCCCGCCTACAATCTTGAGGAATTCATTGATGCGATTGCACACTCTGGTGCGAATCGCCGATGAACTGAAATCGATGGAGGCGACGAAGATCGAAGTCCGCGACATCTCATTTCTGCTCGGTGGCGCCACTGCGGCCGTGCTCAACACGTCACTGGCTGAACATGCTTCCGGCATAGACGCATTGCGGTCCGCCATCTCGGGCAATGCCCCGTTTGCGTCCGCGGTAACCGCCAGTGGGTTGACGATTGCAGGCATTGTTGCCGCTAAGGTTGATGAGCCACAAACCGTCACTCTTTTCGGACGTGGTCGGGGGTACGCCGCATAAAACGCGCCCGCGCACATTCGCCGACAGGGGACTTGCTGCATTCAACCCCGTGGTTGTTCAGGCCCTAAGGTGCGCTTTATGAGAGCCTTGAGGCTCAGACCCTGCACGACAATCGTAAACAGCACCACTCCGTAAGTCGCTGCAAGCAAGGGAGCGCGTTCCGGTGTATCGGGGAGCGACAGGGCCAGCGCGATGGATATACCGCCACGCAGGCCACCCCAGACAAGGATCGGCAGATCGCTGACAACAAGCTGGCCATGAATGCCGGCTGGGACATCGATCTGCTCGCAATCGAGCTTGGCGACCTGCAGGGCCTCGGCTTCGACCTCGCGCTAACCGGCTTCGGCGAGGACGAGTTGCTGGCGCTGATGAGCCTGGGCAATGCCGGCCTCACCGATCCGGACGACACTCCCGAGCTGCCCGAGACGCCAGTGTCGGCGCGCGGCGACGTCTGGATCATGGGCAGGCATCGGCTCATCTGCGGCGACAGCACCGATGCAGGCGACGTTGCCCGCGTGCTCGATGGGGTGAAGCCGCACCTGTGCACTTGCGATCCACCCTATGGCGTAAACTACGATCCTGCCTGGCGCCGGAAGCTCGGCGTCGGCAACGACCTCGCGACCGGCAAGGTGCTGAATGACGACCGGGCCGACTGGCGCGAGGCGTGGGCGCTCTTCCCTGGCGATGTGATGTATGTGTGGCATGGGGCCCTACACGCGGCCGCCGTCGCCGAAAGCCTGGAATCCGTCGGCTTCGTCATCCGCAGCCAGGTGATATGGGACAAGACCCGGCTGGTGATCGGCCGCGGCGATTACCACTGGCAACATGAACCGTGCTGGTACGCTGTCCGCAAAGGCAAGAAGGGCCACTGGTCGGGCGACCGCAAGCAGACCACGGTGTGGGCGATCCCGCACCGGAAGTCCGCCTCGGGCCACGGCACGCAGAAGCCGGTCGAGTGCATGAAGCGTATCGCCCGACTATCGAACCATCTGGGCGGGAACTTTAGCAGAGACTTCAACACATTGATATTGTTGAGCCTTTCGCGGCTCTACGCAGGCTTGCGCAGCGTTGCGACCGTTGTGAAGTTTTTTGCTACGGCAAAGCCCGGGTCTCGGCGTTTACGGCTCGTTGAGGTTTGTCCGGCACCCTTTGAATTCGCCGCGATTGTGTCTCGGGTACGCGGCGGCATTCGCCTCGCTGCCATGACGATGCGAGTGCCAGTTACGCAAAGAGCACGACCGCCAGAATGACGCCGACGGTGGCTGCCCATGTTAGCGTTGCCATCTCGGTTCATTCTGGCGGTTGCGGCTTTGCTGATGGACGTCGTTCCATTCCCAGCCGGCGACCTGCAGTACCTCGACCGCCACCGCCAGGCCTCCCGCCCTAAGCCGCCGCGCGGGCACATGGGCAGCGGCCTGAGCGGCGTTGTTCCCATCGGTACCGCTGAGAGCGAACCCAATCTTCACCGCGGCCGGCAGCAGCCGGGCCGCGACCGCGGTCAGCGCATGCCGCCTAGCAGGGTACCTCGAAGAGCACGGCCGCGACCGCTGCAGACTGACAGGCCACCATCATTGGCTACCACGCAGGTAGCCACCAGTTCTCCGGATGTCGCGAGTTCATTCGAGCGAGGCGTTGGCGCCCCGTTGCCGTCCTGCAGTCCAAACAGCGGATGGTGGCACCGTGTCTGTCCCAGCGTAGTTAACCTCTTGCGGCTGTGATATATGGCTTGCGGTGCAGAATTTGTTCCACCGCACGGGAGGATAGAGGATGACAGCTTCCATATCACTTCGTACCTTCGGCTTGGGAATCACTACAGCAGTTTTGACCTTAGCTGGAGTTGCATACGTCGCTGCCAACAACAGCATGAGCGTCAATGTCGTTGAACGCGCCACCACTGATAAGGTGATTGATCTTGGCGACAAGAACGACAGCACCGGCGACATCTTGACCTTCGCCAACGAACTTTTCGACGAAGGCAACGGAACGAAGATCGGCGACGATAGCGGTTGGTGCATCCGCATAGTGCCCGGCAAGAGTTGGGAATGTGTCGCCACCGTCACCCTCGCCGATGGGCAAATCAGCGCCGGAGGGCCCTTCCTCGACGGGAAAGATTCGGTTTGGTCCGTGACCGGGGGCACCGGAAAATACGCAGCAACGCGCGGTGAGATGCAACTTCACTCGCGCAATGCGGAAGGCTCCGAGTTCGATTTTAGGTTCCGACTGACCGAGTGAGATTTGCTGGCGCAAACTTGGTAGGAGTGCCGAAAATCGATTCGAGGTCGGGTCGAGCGTCAGGCGCCCACGGTAACTGACTTTCGCGATGGCCTCAGACGAAGGTGGCTGCTCCATACCATGTCGCGGTGGCATGCAGCCTACTCCTCTACAGAGAGTACGGCGCCAAGCGCATCCTCCCACGGCTGAGTCGGATCACGATCGAGTTCACCGCGGAGTCGGTCCCGCAGATCTGCCGGAAGTTCGATTTCAGCAGCGCGGCGGCGAGCCGCCTGCTCCAGTTCGGCCACATCCCGCCTCAGCCGGCGCAGGCCGAGTAGGTGTCGGGCGCGCGCCTCGATCATCTCGGCAGGCGGAACCACCTTCTGGACCCCATGCTGTCGAAGACCCTGCTCGATCCACGCGACGAACTGGTCCGACGTCATGGCGTTCAGCTCGACGCGCGAACCGCCGGCCAGGAAGGTCAACTCGTCGCGGCTGGCGCCGTGCCTCCTCAACCCGAGTAGAACCCGCTGGTGATCACCCTGGACCTCCTGCTTCTCGCGCTGCAGGTCCATCGAGGTGGCCTGTTTCAGGGTGAGGCCAAGCCGGCGGATGTCCGGAGAGCTTTTGAACTGGTATCGGCTGCTGTCTGCCCCCAGCGTGCCGAAGTTGCGGATGCCGGCGATGTCGAGATCATGTGCAACGAGGATGGTGACCCCCTGCGACGAGAGCCGGTCGACCAAAGCCCGCGCCGCGATCACCGACATGCCCTTGGTGGACATGATGGCGATGTCAAATCGCTCGGCTATCCGCGCGGCGCGCAGCAGCGGCTCAAAACCCTCCTTCTCGATGAAGAGTACCGCGCCGTAGCGGTCGCCGGGCCCCACGGTCGGATGCAGACCGGCGGCCAAAGAGAGTAACGAGCCATCCGCCAGCCGCGGCCGCCTCTGCAGATATTCTCGAACGTGAATGGTGCCGAGCGGAAGGCTATGATCGGTGTGGGGTTCGACCAGATGGCCACGCGCGTCGTAGACCACGTCCCAGTCGGAGGTGAGATCCGCGTTCTCCTCCATGAAGGCCGGCAGCAGCGTCTGCGTGAAGTAGGCGTCGTTTAGCTTGGCCTGGCCGGTGGCTTCCAGGATGAAGGGCCGCGCCGCGTACATGATCTGCCGGGCATTGGCAGGCAGCGTGCCGCCCGCGCTGGCCTTGAGATAGGCTTCCTCCATCACATCGAAAGCGGCATCCTTGATCGACGTTCCCCTGCTGGCCGGCTGATGCGCGCGCCGCAGGACCGGGCCGACGACCCGGGTGAGCGCATCCGCGAACGGCTTCAGGTCCGGCGTCTTGCCATCGCTTACGAGGGCGATTGCCGGCGTCGTGATGGCGATCGTCAGTTGGTAGGACCCCCTTGCCACCTGACCGACCGGGCAAAACAGGCCGCAGCCACGCAGGTAGGAATCGCCGCCGAGATACAACGACAGATCGGCCACCGCAGGCGTACGATTGACGACGAGGTTGATCTGAACGTTAGCCCGGCCACCAGTTTCGCGCGCCCATGCCTGGACGATGGCCGGCACAGTGGCGCCGGCGATGTCGACCACGGCCTTCTCGATACGATAGGCGCCAGGGAACGCGTGGTCCGACACTGGGAGCAATTTCGGCGGCTTTGGCGCCAGGCATTGAAGGATGTCGAGAGATACCGTGTCGGCCGGCATGTCGGGATCGGTGTAACGCTGTCCGGAGCCGGTTTGACCTCGCTCAATCGTGTCGACCGGAGCGTTACACAGGTCGACGCCGAACAGCGTGGCGAGGTCTTGCGCCGTGCCACGGGCGGCCGCGACCAGTTCCTCGAAGGCGGGCTCCGAATACCAGTCCGGATGGGTCAGCATCGGCCGCGCCGATGGTCCGGCCAGCCGGATGGCAACGTCGCCCCAGCTGGTGGCGGATTCGTCGCGTGGCAGGGCGGCGCCGAACCGGATGGTGATGCGGGTGCCTTCGCCCACCCAGCAGGGTTCGCGCCCGGCCACCATGGTTTCGCCGGTCTCCCTGTCGAAGGTTAGTTCCTGGCGGACGCCGCGGCTTTCCACCACAATGGTGCCACCGCTGGCGAAGGCGGCGCCCGTTGCAACGCGCAGGCCATTGCCGACCATCCCGCGCGTCGGCCGCCGGACCACCTTGGTCGACATCATCGGCCGCGTCACGGAGAACAGGGTGAAGACCTTCTCCGGGTCGAAGCCCGGCCCGTCGTCCTGGACAACGAATGTGTCCGGGTCCTCGGTCAGGGTTACGGTCGAGGCGGCGTCGAGCGCGTTGTCGACGAGTTCCTTCAGCGCCATCCTGCGCAGATGATGCCTCGGCGCTCCGGCCTTTTGAGACAGCCGGTCCGGGTGCAGGAACAGGCTGGCGTCGGTGCGCACGAACTCGATGGAGGCGGCCTGGCGCTTCAAGGCCCGATGCCGCGCGACCCGCGCCCGCGTCTGTTCGCGGCGTGCTGCGACGGCATCGAGTTCCGCGTCGGGGCTAACATGGGGCAATTCCGGATTAGGCTTGGTCATGGCGAACCTGCAGTGAGGTATTGAAGTCTCGGGCGGGGTCGGTGAGATCGCATCGGATGGCCGGTTCATCGTTCTGTCCGCCGTCCAGTGCCGTAGATTTCTGTGCGGGCCATCCGCTCGGCCTCGTCGCGGGAAAAGCCGCCGTCGTACTCGAGGATCGCCGCGCGCTCCTCGAAAGCGACCCACACCTCGTCCTCGCTCGGAGGGAAAATTTCGCCGATTTGCCCTGGAGACGAACCTGCAAAATCGGCAAAACCCCCTTCAGACAGGTTTTGAGGGTTTTGCAGGTTCGCCGATCGCGCGTTTTCGAAGTTTTTCAGCGCGGTGCCGATCCTTCCGTGAGGGTCGGGTTCCACTCGAAGGTTGTCGATGGCCTGCCGCCCGCCTCTGCGGTCGGCCTGGCGGTCTCCCGACAGTGATGGGTGGCGCGCAGAAGTTCGACCGCCGCCGTGACGGAGGCCTTGTCGGTCAGACCAGCCCAGCCCTTCTGATAAATTACCCGAGCCGTGAACTCTGCGGGAAGCTGCCGGCACCGTTCGAGGATCAGCCGGGCGCCGTCCTCGACCATGGTGTTGCCGCAGGTGTAGAGGCGATTGGCATGACTGCGCAGATAGTCGGCCCAGGCCAGGGCCCGTAGCGTGGAGGCCTTGCCGACCTCGAACCGGCCGCCGTCGACAAGCTCGAAGATGAGCGCGAGGCTCGCGATCGTCTTCGGCATTTTCAGGAGGTGGCTTTCGAGCACGGAGGACAAATGGCCGCCGCGCGCCTCGGTCTGGATCTCGGTCATCCACTGGCGGTAGAGCTGCTGAGCATCGGGCGAGAAGCGCAGCACCGCCGGCTCTTCGGGGCTGCCTAGCACCAGGTGGTGGAGGTCCCGGAACACCGCCTCATAGACGTTCTTCGCCAACTGGCTCGGGTGCCGGTCCACCCAACTCCAGTCCTTGCGGCCGTCCGGCCAGACGACGAGCTGCAGGCGCTGGATCAGGCCATCATTGGTCGCACCCGTCGTGGCACCCCGGACGATCGGTGCGATCCGCGAGGGCTGAATGCCGCCGATCAGGTTCAGCGTGCAGTTGGCGATGTGGACGGTGCCGCGGCCGATCCGATCGTAGGTAAAGCGTCCCGACCCGTTGAAGGCTTCGAGGTAGAACGCCCGCTCGCCGGCGAACTCCTCGCTCTCCATGCGGGCGAGGAAGCCCGGCAATTCGTCCCGCACAAGAAGCAGTCCTCGCGGGTTCTCATTGAGCAGTTCGCCGAGCTTCTCGACCGTGGCGTCGTTGACCACGATGCGTGGGCAGGCTGGCTCGTCGCCGTCGGCCTTCGACGACTCGGCGAGGATGGATCGCGCAGCATCCCTGTCGCCGCCCTGGAGCGCCTTCTGCGCCTTCTTTCTGGCCTCCTTGAAGTCGAGGCTGGTCAGGACCTCGTCGAGTTCGGCTGTCGCGATTTCGGCCTGCCAGGCGTCGCGAAGCTCGTCCTGGAGTGCATAGACCGGCGCCAGGGCGGATTGCATTGCCGGGGATTTCATCGCCGACGGCGGGCCAATAATCGCGCCCCAGAGGTTGGGCACTTCGACCCAGTCGTCATTCTGTTTCGGCGCAATTCGGATGCGGTTGCCGACAATAGCCGCGATGCCGCAGAGTGCCGCCACCGCCACGAAGTCCGGCACCGACTGCTGGCGCTCTGCGACGTCGAACACGTAGCCGCGTAGCGCCTCGGGAAGGAGTTCGGGAACGAATGGCTCGACGGCAGGAAGGCTGCTTTTGATCGGAACCGGCAGTGGCCATAGCGTCCGCGGTTCACGCCGCCGGCTTTCGCGCTCCATCTGCTCTGCCTCGTATGCAGCGAGCGGGACGATGGTGATGTTTGTCATGCCACTGCCTCGCGCTTCTGACGGATCACGAAAACTTCGGGGATGCGGGCCGGCTTCATGAACCGCCGGTAGGTTGGCAATAGGCTCTCGGCCAGCGCGATGCGCGGCGCATCCCGGAGCCGGTCGAACGCCATTGGCCAGTGGCCGGGGAGGACGACGATGCCGTCGCGCCCCGCACGAAGCCAGTCGAGCGGGTCTGCGAAGATGCTGAGCGCGTGGTCGAAGGTGTAGGTCGCGGCGTTCATGATGCGCTCTTCGCCGAGCGCGAACGCCCTGTTGGCGAAGGTGGCGAACCTGTTGTGCCTCGGCTGCCAGAAGACGAAGTCCTCTGGTTCCGCGAAGGCGAGCCAGACCTCTCCCTCCGCATCGGGCTCCAGCAGCCCGTCGGCCGCCATGGTGCCGATCGCAATCATCACGGTCGGCGCCTGCACGATCGCGGTGGCGGGCGCGCCCATGGCCATCAGATAGTCGAGACGACGCTGGTCGAGGGGTTCGAGCCAGATCTCCGGGCGGGAGGTCATCATGGCTGATCTCCCGTGCAACCGAAGACCTGGACGACCAGGCCGACGGGGGCAAAGACCTCAGCGAAACGCGCCGGATCGTGGCCGATGTAGAAGAAGGCCTGGCCCTGTGTGGGCGAGCTGCTGTCGCCACCGGGCGATACGAAGCGCACCCGCCCGCGCGTGAAGCAGAATGCCGATGACACTGTCGCCAGCCGGTGGAACCAGACCGTATCCGTGCAGTCGTTGGTAAGCACGATGGCCGCCGAAACCGTTCCGGCCTCGAACTCCGCGACCAGCTTGTTGCTGAAGTCTGCGATCGCCGGCTGGGCATATGGCGGGTTCATCCACACCCGGCCGGTCCATGGCTGGGCCAGCCCGTTGGTCTCCATCGAGAAGAAGGTCGTGGCGCCGACAATGCGGTTCGCGACATGGCTGGAGGCGGGATCCAGGTCAATCTCGCCAAGGACCTGCCTGGCAAGGTCGACATAGAACTGCGGCGTGTACCACTCGAACTCGCCGGTGTTGAGCGTGGCGCGGGCGTGCCTGCCACCGGCAGCGAGCAGGTCCGCCGTTGCCCTTGCGCCTTCGGTCTCGACGCGCTGGCGGTATTCGGTCAGTCGCTCGTCGAACTCGGCCTGCGGGATCGCTGCGTACTTGCGCGCACGATCGGCCAGGTTCTTGTCGATGCCGGCCTCGGAAAGGGTGATCGGTGCTGAAACCGGGTTTTGTTCCAACCCGGTTTTCTCGCGGGGCCGGCCACCGTCCGACATCAATCCGGCGTCGCGCTGCGCCGCCATCAGTTCGCCGATGCGACGCTCGGCACGGAAACGGATCTCGGCGGCGTCGATCTCGAGCTGCCGGTTCCTGGCCTGCCGCGCATAGGCTCGCATGGCCTCCGCCTTGTCCCGGAAGTCCTTCACCTCGTCGATGGACTTGGCCTCTGCGACCGCGCGACAGGCCGCGTCGTAGCGATCGACGCTGCTCACGCCGAAGGTGATCAAGGCAGCGCTCGTCACCGGTTCATTCTCGATGAGGACGGTCATGGCCGATCCCCCTTCGCGGGGCGGACCGGGCCGCGCATGTCGATACGACCGCGACGCTCGAACTCTTCGATGTCGCGCAGGGCGTAAAAGCATTTACCCCCGATACGGAAGAAACTCGGGCCACGCTGCTTTCGGCGCCACGCTTCCAGAGTGCGGTCGCTGAGGCGCCAGCGGCTCGCAAGCTCGCGTTGCCGAAGGATCGGGCCCATGTTGCTGAGAGAAACACTGGCGTCGTGGGCGCGGTCGGGCTTCGTTGGCGCCAAGTCCGCAGTATCCACGTAGATTGCGAGCAGCGGCGTGCCGTCAGCGTCGGTCCCGGCGGCTTCGACGTAGCTCTGGTCGGGTTGCAGGAGGCCGGGCAGTTCCCAGTTCCGGAACAGGCCGGGAATGCGGGTGAAGTCGGGCGGCGGGTCGTGCGGAAGGGTCACAGTGCCTTCTCCTTTCGATCGGGTTCAAAAGGGAAAAGCCAACTGGCGCGGCGGATCGGGACATCGGCTCAGACAAAATCTTGCATGGCGGTGCGCAGCCGCTGCTTCGCGCGCTGATAGCGCTTCCGGGCCGCGGCTTCGGACAGGCCCATTTCGGCCGCGGCCTCGATCTGGGAATAACCTTCGACCGCCACGCGCATTACCAGCGTCGCGTCGGCGCCGATCAGCTGGACGAGATCGCCGTGCATTCCGGGGCATATCGGGTGATCATCCGCATCGGGAACGCTCGCAATCTGGTTGACATCGGCATTGACGATCGCCTTTTGGCGGCCCGCCTCGCACTTCCGCTCGCGGAGCATGTCCCGCTCGACGTTCATGACAACGGTGGCGGCGATCCTGCTTACTTTGTGCAGGTCGAGGCCCACGATCGCCTCAGTGGCTCGCGCGAGGATCTCCGAAGCAACCTCGTCCGAGGTGCCGGGCTTCCGTCGGGATGACCGGCGCTGGATAGCGTCGAGTCCGGGCCAGAGCGCCAGCAGCATCAGCGTGATGGCACACTCGGCGGCCGGCCGACCGGCCTGCGCCGTCCTGACCAGCGACCCCAGGATGCGGTTCTTCTGCTCGGCGTCGCCGTCGCGCCGGTGCAGCGTGTCGAGCAGCGCCGCGGGATCGCGAAACCGGGCGACCGGCTGATGCTCGCGCCGGATCGTGCCAAAGCTGCGCTGGAAGATGAAAGTGGAGGAAGTTCGCATGAGGTGGTCGCGGATGCCGTGCCACGACAGGGACATTGGACGCCTGCCTTGCGGCCAGGCGTCCGGCGCCTTGTCGTGGCCAGGTCAGGACGTCGCGCGTCTCTGCTACTCGGAGGGTTTGGGGTTGGGCGTCCCGCGCGCTACCGCGCGGGAGCAGCCGTCTGGTTCAGGGTGCCGCAGCTGCGGCAGGTGGCCACGACCGGGAAGCCGACCAGGTATTCGTGGCTATGGCCGAAACGGACGTGCATGCGCCCGTCGCGGCGCACGCCGAGCAGCTTGCCGCAACCGCAGCGCCATTCGTCCCGGGAATTGGTGTAATGGATATCTGCCCGGTTGGTCGAGCTCGGGGCTACGTTGCGCGGGGGGAAATGAGTCGGCATTGAAATGCTCCTGTGACTTAGAGGAGCGCTTCATCTACCGGCACGATTCGTAGTCAGTCAGAGTGGCAAAAGTCGTCGGTTGGTCGTTGGCCTAACCGGAAGCGATCTCCCAGAACCCATGCTTGGGCGAGCGAATGAACCTGCCGTTCAAACGGTCCCAGTCTTTCCCGAAGATGTTCGGAAGCGACTGGTCGTCGAAGTCCTTCGTCAGTTCGGAGGTCTTCACGGCCCGAGGACCGTTGCGATAGGCCTTCACCAGCCGGTCGATCACAACGAGCCGATTATGGCCGCTGATCTGGATGGACCCCACGCCGGGAACGAACAGCTCCCCAGCTTCCCCTTCGTCCCACAAGAACTCGACCGCCTGACCGCCGCGGGCAAGATGGCGCTTGGTGCGGAAGGCTGCCCGCAGCAGTTCGAGACTGATCACGAAGCCGGTATTTGCGTCGGCCATGCAATCGGGGAGCGCACAAACGACGTTGGCTCCGAGACAACGGAAGGGCTCGCGCACGGAACTTAGCACGAGACCGATCCCCTGGTTTCCCCCACCTCGCAGGGTGTGATCGCTATCGGCCAGAACTTTGGGATCATCAAGACGCCGAGCGAGATGGATTGCGACGCTCGAGCCGTCGATATCGAGACTACCTAGTGCCACCAGGTTCGGGCTCAGTTCCTCGACTAGCCGGGTCTCGAGAACCTCCGACAAGCTATTGCGCACGTACTCGACCAGCCATTTATGATCGACGCGGAACTTCCTGAACCGGGACGCATTGCCGGCGGCGACGTCCTGCCCCGACGCGGGCTCATGGCGAGCATGACTGCCGTCAACGATGACGCGGGCATCTACGGTCCCAACTTCGTCGTCGTTGACCAGATCGCCGCCCTCCCAGCCAGCCGGTTCCAGGAATCCGGTCTCGGTCAGCTTCGACGCGTCGACATTGCGCTGCTCGAGCCACGAGCCCACGACATGGTCCATGCCGGAATTCCAGAGCTCCAGAAGCACCGGCATGATGTGGGGTTTCTCGTCGGCGTCGGCCGGCCGAAGTTCATGCAGTATTCCCCAGTGACGAAGCAGTCGGTGGCCGAGCACCCGTTCCCTTTCCTCCGGCAGGCTGAGCAGGCTGCAACTGTTCTGATCCGAGATCGTGAAATCCAGCGTGCGTTCCTCGGTCTCGCCCGAGCAGGTGTACTGGACAGCGATCTCAATGAAGCGGATCGCCGTCGCATTCTGGAAGATCTTGCGTAGCCCAGGCTGCCGGTCGATCAGCGAGTCGATGTCCTGGTGGATCGTCGTCGTCGGGGCGAGGCGGTTGCCAAGGTTGCCGACACTGACCTCGGCCTTGATGACGCCCGCCGTCGCAATGTGAAACCCATCCACGTCGGGGCAATCGAGCTTCAGTGTGCCGAAGAACCGCGACAGGTCATACTCGCGAAATCCCAGCGGCTTGCTCGACAGTTGCTGCCCAAGCACCTCCTTCGCAAAGCACTCGGCGACCGCCCGGCGGATTATCTTCGTATCGGCGCGCACCTCGACCGCACCGGTCGATGGCGTGTAGACCACGGTCGCCTCGCCAGGCGGCCGGAAGTAGAAAGTTCGCCGCTCGCCGTCTTCCGAAATTTCTCTGGCGCTTGTCAGCGGGTTCGGATGATAGATGATGTACATCTGCGTGGCCGGATGGGTGGCGTCGCCGGGCAGATCGAAATGCTGCATTTTGCACCCGCTACCCATGTCGAGGCGGCTCTCGATTTCCTTTAGCATCCGATCGAGAGCGCCTTCGGAATTCGGCCCGGGTCCAGCCGCGAGATTGTCGGCCTGGAAAGACTGGTAGTGCTTGCCGAAGTGTCGGTAGAGCCGCAGGTGGATGGCGCTTTCGACCCCCTCGAAGATGAAACGATAGGTCAGGTACGCCCACAGGCTCCGCGCCAGTTCGTCCTTCTGCTTTTTGAATTCATCTTGCGCTGTGGGCTTGAGCTTGGTCTGCACCAACCCGCTCAGGGCGAACTGTCCGCGCGGCTCCCTGACCAACAGCACTCGCGCGGCTTCGCGATCCAACGCCTCCAGGCGGGACTTTGGCTCATGCAGGAGTTCCTCGATCTGCGCTGGAGCCAATGGGCTTTCCCCGCGATATTTCGCCAGCCACTTCAGATGCCGGAACTCATCCTGGCGCAGGAACGCGTGGGTGGACTTAGGTTCCCCGTGTTCGATCAAGGCATATAGGCTGGGACAAGTCTTCTGCGACGACTTCGGCATCATCTGCACTCCCCCTCGAGCTGCGCAAGCATACCCAACTAGTATTCTGATGAAAGACTTGTCCGCACCGCAATACGGCAAGGTAAGCGGCTCCATCCACCGTTTCTAAAAATTTTTTCCGGAGCGATGTCCCGATCCGGTTCGGCAACTGGCTTTTACTCAGTGTAGCCAGTTAACCGAGACCTGCGTCGGTATGAAACGCCCCAATCCGCTCTCGCCTGCCCGAATGACCCCGGCCGAACGCCGCAGCGAAATGTGCGCGCTGCTGGGGCTCGGGCTGGTTCGGCTGAAGGCCCGACAGTCAAGCGGCAATTGTAAAGCTGATGCAAAGAGTTCGCTTCACTTCTTCCGCACGGAGAGCGTGTCTCGGAGCAACCGCCAAGGGGAGTTCCGAGATTGAACCTGTCTCTCAAGATCGACAACACAAGGGGGACGGCTGCAAAGGCAGCAGCCTCGCTCTACAATGACGCGTCTGTGATCGCACGTCTTGCCACGCTGAAGACCGCCCCCACGTCTGAGTTGAAGAAACAGTGGCGCGATTTGTTCGACAGCGAGCCGCCGCCCTTCAATCGTCGCTATCTCGAAAGCCGACTGGCGTACCGCATCCAGGAACTCACTTACGGCGGCCTGAAGCCCGAGATCATTCGGCGGCTGAAGCGGCTGGGCGAGGAACTGGACGAAGGCGACCGGAAAAAGTGCAGCAACCGCGCCGCCCGCGAGCGTCCTATCACCGGCGCAAGGCTGCTGCGCGAGTGGCAGGGCATCGAACAGAACGTCACTGTCACCGCCGATGGCTTCGAATGGCAGGGGCGGCCCTACAAGTCGCTGTCCGCCATTGCCCGCGCTATCACCGGCACGCGCTGGAACGGCTGGGTCTTCTTCGGCCTCAAGAACCATCGGGGCCGGACATGACGAAGCCGCCGGAAAGTTCAAAGGTCGTCCGAAAGCTGCGCTGCGCCGTCTACACCCGGAAATCCTCCGAGGAAGGGCTGGAGCAGGAGTTCAACAGCCTGCATGCTCAGCGCGAAGCCTGCGAGGCGTACATCGCCAGCCAGCGGTCCGAGGGCTGGGTGCTGGTGCGCGATGAGTATGACGACGGCGGCATCTCGGGCGGCACTCTGGACCGGCCCGGCCTGCGGCGGCTGCTTGAGGACATCGAGGACGGGCTGGTCGACGTGGTGGTGGTTTACAAGATCGACCGGCTCAGCCGCTCGCTCGCCGACTTCGCTAAGCTGGTCGAGGTGTTCGACAGGAACGGCGTCACGTTCGTCTCGGTGACGCAATCATTCAACACCACCACCTCGATGGGAAGGCTGACGCTCAACATCCTTCTGTCCTTCGCCCAGTTCGAGCGCGAGGTGACGGCCGAGCGCATCCGCGACAAGGTCGCCGCCAGTCGGAAGAAGGGGATGTGGATGGGTGGGGTGCCGCCCTTCGGCTACCGGGTGGAAAACCGGAAGCTGCTGGTTGACGAAGACGCCGCCGCGCAGGTGCGCTGGATCTTCGCCCGCTTCATCGAGATCGGGTCCTGCACGGTGCTGGCGAGAGAGGTCGGCGCGCGCGGCCTCCGCACGCCACGCTTCAACCGGATCGACAAGAAGTACCTCTACCGGATGCTGTCAAACCGCGCCTACATCGGCGAGGCGGTGCACAAGGGCGACAGCTACCCCGGCGAGCATGACGCAATCATCGACCGCGAGACATGGGACCGCGTCCACACCATCCTGCAGGAAAGCCCGCGAAAGCGCGCCGCCCGGAGTCGCGCCGATACGCCCGCGCTGCTGAAGGGGCTGCTGTACGGTCCCGATGGCGCGGCGTTCTCGCCGACCCACACGCGGAAGCGTGCGCGGTTGTACCGCTACTATGTCAGCCAGAGCGTGCTGAAGCATGGCGCCGGGGCTTGCACCGTGGGCCGCGTGCCCGCATGCGAGATCGAGGCTGCGGTCATCGACCAGTTGCGGGCCGTGTTCCGCCAGCCCGAGATCGTGGCGGGGACATGGAAGGCGGCGCGTGCCCATGCCGACGACGTCACCGAGGCCGACGCCCGTGCGGCCCTGCAGCAGCTCGACCCGCTGTGGGATGAACTGTTCCCCGCCGAGCAGGCGCGCATCGTGGCGCTGCTCGTCGAGCGGGTGGACATCGGCACGGACGGTCTCACCCTGCGGCTCCGGGCAGATGGGCTGGCCGGGCTAGTGCGCGAGATGTCCGCCCCGGCCATTGGGGCCGCCGCATGACAACGGCGACGCAGGAACCCGACATCGTTACCGTGCATGTCCCGTTCCGCCTCGTGAAGCGCGGCGGGCGCAAAGAAATGCATCTGCCGCCGGGCGTGCAGTCCCCCCGAAAGGCCGATATTGCGCTGGTCAAAGCGCTGGCCCGCGCGTTCCGCTGGCAGCGGATGCTGGAGTCGGGCGAGTTCGCCACCATTGCCGAATTGGCCGCAAAGGAAGGCATCGCGCCCTCCTACATGACACGGGTCCTGCGCCTGATGCTGCTGGCGCCGGACGTCGTCGAGCGGATCCTGGAAGGCGCGCAGGGGCCGGAGGTAACGTTGGCGCGGGCTTTGAAGCCGTTTCCGGGGGAGTGGCAGGGGCAGATAGAAAAACTCGGCTGACGGCCCGGAGACGCCGTCTAGCGTCGAATTGTTCCGTTGGTGCTGCCGACCCAGACCCGCAATTGAAAGTAGCCGCAGCATCTTCGGGTCAACCCACTCAGGCATAGCTAATCTGAAGGGTCATAGGCGCTTGGATAAAGCATAGTTTTCGAACAATGACGAAACGAAAGGTCAGAGCTTGTCAGTGGGTTGTATGGGAACTGTTGGGATGGTGGCCATTTTTCGTGTTATCTGGAGTCTGTATTCGAGCCGTCTCTTTGGAAGGTCTCCGCGCGGGCAATCCAGCAGCGAGAAGATGGGCGATCAGGTGATCGGTGATTCTCTTACATGACGCGGGTGCTTCGTCTGACACTGCTTTCCCCAAATTGGTAGAGATGACCCTTGTTGGGGGGCAAGAGCCCGACGTGTCTTTGGCGCAATTGCTTGGGCCATTTCCCACGGAGTGGGTTAACCAAGTTTGGCATTTCCGATAGCTGCTCTGGCCAATGATGCTCCGGGCGGCCGCATTGGAGCGGCGTTCGCTCGTGAGAAGAAAGTTCTGGATTAAAGCTTTGCAGACGGCTAGACTAGCAGATTAGCGACTGTTACGCCTAAACCAGATTCGAGCAGATCGTCACCGTACGAGCAAGACCCAGCTATTCGACCGCTCCGCGGATGTGGGCGAAATAGGTACTGAGACGCTCGTCCGAAACATCGCTTTCGTAGCTGATCGGACTGTACCCTGATCGCGCCATGCGACTCAACGTTATGTGACGAAAGCGCAAACCGAGCTTACATTTCTACTGCACGGCGAATCACCAAAGTGCTAGAGCAAAAGTGTCAGACGCTGCCGGCTTTTGTCATGCGGTGAAGTAAGCCCGCAGGACAACTTCCGGCGAGAAGGTCGCTTTGGCAATGCCGACTCAGCCTGCCTTTATCGGGCATTGCCTGCGCGTGTCATGAAGTTCTTTGGACTAGCACCGGTCCAACGCAACATGGCGCGCGTGAGAGATGACGGATACTCATACCCCAAATCGGCAGAAACCGATTTCGCCGTGGCATTAGGCACCGACAAGAGCCGTAAGGCGTGGGTTTGCCGAATTTCCTCTACCAGATCAGAGTACTGAAGACCTTCAACCGACAGTCGCCTTTGAAATGTTCGTACGCTGGTGCCGCAGAATCTTGCCATGTCTCGAACCGTAGGAAGCGCCTCGGTCAACATGGATGACAACATGACCTTCACACTGTCGCTGAAACGTGCGCCGCCGCGGATTGGCTCGAGGGCAGGAAGACGTCCGGCAAGGAGACGGTCACGAGCTGCCCTCGGAAAAGGACGGTCAGCGGTTGCAGCCGCTACCAGCATGCGAGTTCCACGACCTTCGGAAGGATGCACCGTATCGCCGAACCATTTTCTCAGATGGGACACGCCGAACTCCGGATGCAGTGGAATTTCAATTCGTGCCATCCGCGGTGCGGGAGTGCCGGTCATGCCGACAAGACGATCCGCCATCGCGACCGCATATTGCAACAACAGGTGTTCGGTCTCGGGGGCGAACTTGACCGTGTAGGAATGCCAGATTTCGACAAAAGGCTGCGCAACCTTGATGGCAAGTTGTTCATGCGAGCAGAAGACCGGTAACACCATCGATATGCGCGAAATCGCCTCAACGGTTGTTCGGGTACCAAGTGCCACACTCCCGAGCAGGGCAAGCTCGGTCGTGCTAGCCTCTGCGACGATCTTGCAAGCGACGTCCGGTCCTTCCTTGCGGGCAATTGCCTGGAGAAAACTTCCTACATGCAGCAAGGGAACGGGGCGGAACGGATCGCCGAAAGGGGCTGAGGACAACCCCAAGGGGCGCAAGAACGGCTCGCTGTCGATGTCGTGTACCTTTAGCCAGCGGATTGCGGGCAACAGAGACAAGGCTCGGATCATCGGCACAGAGTACTGCATTCGACCCCCTCACAGGCTCATGTTGTGTCTGCAGCGTTTTCCACTCGCGATCAAGTCGTGGCACCAAATGACAAGTCCCTGGACCGACTTCAGCCGAGAACGAGCCTTGAATCGCCAAAAGAGGGTCGAGGATGCTGCCGGGTTCCGAAAATGTCTTAAATATCTGTTACAAAACACTTTTGGACGCCCCTTGTCCCGCGCGGCCGGAGGATTGCAAGACATTGTCTCGAAGGAAAATGCACCGGGCGAATGCCTGGACTGCGCTCGCAAGCGCAGCCGTTTTCGCCATGAGCGGCAACGCTCACGCCCAGAGCGTCGATCCGAACATCAGCATCGACGAGTTTCGCGCCACAGCGGAAGAGGCCTACCTCTACGCCTTTCCGATGTTGGTCGGCTACAAGGTGCTGCTTGACTACAACGTCGACAAGAACTCGGGCGCATTCCTTGCTCCGTTCAATCAGCTTCACAACGAAGCTCGGGTGTTCTCGCCCAAGGACACGACCATCGTCACCCCAAACAGCGATACGCCCTATTCGATGGTTCAGCTTGACCTGCGGGCCGAGCCGATGGTGATCTGCCTGCCCGAGGTCGAGAAGACCCGCTACTACGACGTGCAACTAACCGACATGTATACCAACAACTACGGTTACATGGGCAGCCGCACCACCAGCAACGGCGCGGGTTGCCACATGGTCGCAGGTCCAGGATGGAAGGGGGAAACGCCCAAGAGCATCGGATCGGTCTTCACCAGCGACACCGACTTCACCTTCACGATCTTCCGCACCCAGTTGTTCAATGCGGCCGACATGCCGAATGTCGAGCAGGTCCAAGCGGGATACAAGGTCCAGCCCCTGTCGGCTTTCCTGGGCCAACCGGCCCCGGCGGCGGCACCAGCCATCGACTGGCCCGCCCTGACGCCCGCCGCCCTTGGGGTCGACTTCCCGAAGTATCTCAACTTCCTTCTGCAGTTCGGGCCGGAATCCGCCCTTCCCGAATCCGAACAGAAGCTTCTGGCGAGTTTCGCGAAGATCGGGATCAAGGCCGGTGCGCCCTTCGACGGCACAAAGCTGTCGGCGGAACAGCAGACTGCGCTCGACGATGCGATCAAGGCCGCAACCGCCAAGATCGGCGCGACGGCAGAGTCGATCGGCGCAACGATCAACGGATGGCAGGTCGGCGCGGCCGCAGGCAGCCGCGAGTTCTTCGACGGCAATTACGCGCTGCGCGCGGCCGGCGCCAAGGTGGGCATATATGGCAACGATGCCGAAGAGGCGGCCTATCCCTTTGCCCGCAACGATGTGAACGGGGTGCCACTTGATGGCAGTAAGCACAACTACACGCTGACCTTTCCCGCAGATGCCCTTCCGCCGGTGAACGCCTTCTGGTCGATCACCATGTATGACGGCACCACGCAGCTTCTGATCGACAATCCGATCAACCGCTACCTGATCAATTCGCCGATGCTGGATGAGCTGAAGAAGAACGCCGACGGGTCGCTGACGCTGTACATCCAGCACGAAAGCCCCGGCAAGGATCGCGAATCCAACTGGTTGCCGACGCAAGACGGCCCGATCTTCATGGTGATGCGGCTCTACTGGCCCAAGACCGAAGCGCCATCCGTGCTGCCGGTCGGGCAGGGAACATGGCAGCCGCCCGGCGTGATCCCGGTCCGCAACGACCGCGCGCAGAACGTAACGCGGTTCGGCGACAAGTCGCTGGAAACGGTGATCCGCACGGATGAACGTTATGGCGACGACAGCTTCTTCCAGGGGCCGCGCGGCTGGCCTTACTGGAACCTGCTCGAGTACCCAAAGCCGATCCAGAACCCGAACCTCTGGCCTGACACGCAGTCCACCTACTTCCTGTCGCGCTTTGCCTTGCCTGCCGGCAGCACCCTGACCCTTCGCGGAGAGTTTCCGCGCGCGCGCTACTTCAAGTTTGCGCTCTACAAGTCCGAGCGGGGCACGTTCGTTTCCACCGGCGAGAACCTGGCCGGAAAGGCGATTGTCCCCGATCCCGGGTCGACCAATCCGTTCGTGATCGGCAACAGCCGCCTTTCGGTGCTGCGAGACTATACTGTCAGCATTGTGGCCCAGGACCCTCCGAAGGATGCCAAGGACCGCATCCCCAATACGCTTTATGCGGGCACGAATGGCGGCGATCTGCAGATGGTCGTCCGGATCTACCTTTCGGATCAGGGCAGCGATGGCGCGGGATGGGGCCCCTGGGCTTCCAGTTCGGCAGCCCGCGGATTGCCGACCCTTGAAGGCACGCTTGCCGACGGAACCAAGCTTGAAGGCGAGGCCGCCGCCGCTGCCTTCGGACGCCCGACCAGGGGCGGCACGTCCCAGCCGTTCACCGCCAAGCAATGGGAAGCGCTGGTAACGGCCAAGGACAACGACCCGGCACTCGATCCGGCGACGGCGCCTGCCCGGAAAGACGGTCGCTGGGAGAAATACTGGAGCATCCCCTATTCCATCCTGGGGGCGTTCAAGACGCCGGAAGAGCAGGCAAAAATCCCCTTTGCCGGCGCGACCGACGCCGGTGCAGATACCGAAACGCAGTACCTCATCGTGCAACTGTCGCGCAAGTTCGGTCCGATCTATGTGACGCGCGGCAAGTTCCCCACCTTCCCCGACACCTTTGCCGGGGCGGCAGGACGGGGGCTTGAAGTCATGCCAGAAGCTCAGACGCAGTACTTTTCGATCGTCAGCTGCGAAGCCGCACCTTCGGGGCAGATCGTGGACGGGCTCATCGACATGCAGATCCCGGTCGACAAGGACGGCAACTACACCATCGTCTACAGCCGCGCCGAGGATCGTCCGAAGAACGCGACCCCGGAAAACGGCGTCGCCTGGATCGAGTGGAGCCCGAGAGGCGAGGGGATCGAGGGTCCCGGCAACCGGGCCGACTTCGGCATGCTGATGATGCGGATCATGGCACCAAGTGAGGATTGGGCCCAAAGCCCCGCGAACGTGAAGAAGCCGGGCGACGAAGAGAAGGTCATGGGCGCCTACTATCCCAGGGGCGAATACATGACCAAAGAGGCCTTCGAGGCGCTCGGGACTGCTCCATGACCGTTGCGCACAACCCACGAGACCTGAACCTGCTCAGGGGCCAAGGGCCGCAAACACTCAAGCCAGCCTCCAGAAACCCGGCCGATTGGCAAGGACTGGCCAAGGACAAGGACATCTAATCATGAGAGCTTTCTCGTTTCTTCCCTGTGCGGCGATGACCGTCCTGCTGGCGGCCGGCCCCGTTCTGGCCGAAACCACCAATACTGAGGCCGCAAATGGCCCGATCCCGGGCGACGTGACGCTCTATGCCAAGGAATTGGCTTGTCAGCAGGCCATTCCCACGCCGGGCTACTTCTCGTCGCTGAACGGTGCCGAAATCTCGGACGCCACACGCAGCGGCATGTTTCCCTGCGCCACGTTCACGGGCTCGTTCGACGGCCCCAACTCGGTCTTCGCCTTCCGCAGCGTCGACGATTACCCCGGCATCTCCTACATCAACAACCGCCGCCCGGGCGAGCTTTACATTGTCGGCGGCGAATACCCGACCAAGGACGACCCCAACATGGTCGGCCCCTACATCGCCAAGGCCGATGCCACCACCGGCAAGCAGGTCTGGCGCACCTACCTTGACAACCTCAATGTCTCCGGCCGCTGGATCGGCAATGCGAACCTCAACCTCCTGGCTGACGGCAACATCGCCTTCGCCTGGTCAAGCTTCATTGCCCTGCTTGACGGCGACACCGGCGAGATCCTGAAGATCACCGTCTTGCCGGGCGGCGAAGCGCCGATCACGGACGTGAATTTCAAGCACCTGACGATCGCGCCGGACGGCACGCTAATCCTGAAAAGCCAGACGCGCCCGGTGGGCTGTACGTTGCAAGGCACGATGGCCATCATCGAATGTTCGGCAAAGGGGATGAAACTGCCGAACTCGGTGATGGTCGCGGTCGATCCGAAGACGCTGGACGTTCTGGACATGTTCCAGCTTCCGGAGACGGCCGCATCGCCGCACATCATTGCACCTTACGGCGACAAGATCGCGATCTACGTTCCGATGTTCGATATCCTCGGGCGCTATTTCTGGGACCCTGTGGCGAAGAAGTTCACCGCCGATGACACCTGGGTCGGCCGTCCGCTGGCGGAAGGGCAGAAGGCCCTGACCGCGCCAACGATCATCGGTGACTGGATCGCGGTGCAGACCAACGGATTGATGTCCGAGAAGAAGGGGTCCAGCGTTGTCGTCTTCCACAAGGACGACGTCAGCAAGACCCGTTCGATCTTTCCGTTCGGCGAGGAGCTTGGGCTTGCGGGGATCAGCTGGGCCCCGCCAAAACCCGGCGCCGATCCTGAAAACAACATGCTCTACTCGGCAGACATGGGGATGAAGAAGGTCGCCGGGATCAAGATCGACCCGGCCACGGGCGAGCTTTCTGCGGCCTTTGTCCTCGACAACATCACCAGCACCTTCCAGCCGGTCTTCGGCCCGGCGGACAAGCGCGTGCTTGTGCTGACCAATGTCAAGTTGCCCATCGCGATCGAACCGGTCCCACTAGCGCTGAAGAGCGCAGACTACAGCGAACAGGTGACATGGCGCGACGCGGCGACAGGAAAAATCCTCGCCGAGTCCGACTTCTTCGAGCCGCTCTCGCTCAACTCGCTGACGCCTCCGGGATTTGGTGGCCGGGTCTATTTCCCGACGGCCGAGGGCAAGGGATTCTACGTCCTGCAGCCGATGCCGAAGGTCGCCGCCCAGTAGCCAACGCAAAGGAAAGCCCTCACTCTTCGTCCGAAGTCCAGACAAAGGAGATATGCAGTATTTTTCCACGACAGCCCGCCTGACCGCAACCCTTGCCCTCTGCGCCGCGATGGCGCCCGCCGCGGCGCAGGCCGAGGACGAGCCTGAACTTCAACTATGTTCGTGCAAACCGCTGCCGGCATCGAAGTTGACACGGCGGCACAAATGCTGCGCCTGAAACATGTCGTGCCGCAAGTCCTCTATTTTTCCGACAGACCGGAACGCGTCGCAGGTGATGTGACGATGGCAGGCTATCTTGAAGAGTGGATAAAGGGTGAGAACAACTTCGGCGAGGACCGCCCAACGCCACCCTTTCGGTCTATGAACCCGGCCAGTCCGAGAACACGACAGCGGTAATCGAGATCATGCAGCCCGTGGTGGATGGCACCGACATCACCTATGCCTACAAGCTGATCAACGGCGAAATGCCCGCGGCGGGCCAGAATGCGGCCTTGTTCATAGACTGGATCGGCCCTGGCGGCGGCGCAGGTGCCGGTTTCCACGGCGTTGGCGTCGGCGCCCGCGGCCCTGGTGTGGCCGGGTGGGCAGGTGTTGCAGTAGCTGCTGACTGTGCAAATGGTCTCTGCTGAGAGTCTGCTTTCCGCCCTTCGCGACGGTCTCGGCATCGAACGGCAACGAGATCAGCGACGGTTCGACCGTAGTCCCATCATTGTGCAGTCGCGACTCCGATCCAACCTCGGTCTATTGTTCTTGAAAACTGTTCTGTTTCAGCGGCGTAGAAGCTGAACACCGAAAAGGCGCAGGTAACAGGTCCGGAGAGTATCGGCCCCGAGAGAACGCTTCCAGGCCTGCTTACGCCGGGGCCGGTGCTCAGCCCAACCCGCATAACCCCCGAAAACAACGGAAAAATCCGGCCTCAGCCGGATCGGGAGAACGATTTCGTGGGTGAGCGGCGTGAGAGATAGGTGACGAATTGTACCGGACACATGGGTAACACTTTTCGGTTTTTGCCGGGAGGTGTTGATGCCGTGGAGAGAGTGTTCGGTGATGGAGGAACGTCTTCGTTTCGTGGC
>JAESFG010000150.1_pt1 | contig 212045 bp, 151 predicted proteins | sample 9269371 | NCBI WGS metagenome assembly JAESFG01 (sample SAMN14506227, study PRJNA617093) | algae metagenome | isolation source: Aetokthonos hydrillicola CCALA 1050 (B3-Florida) and co-occurring... | place: USA: South Carolina | collected 2013-01-01 | reverse complement strand
AAGGCCAAGCAGTTCCGCCGGATCGCGACCCGGTACGAGAAGCTCAAGGCCACCTACCTCGGGCTGCTGCATCTGGTCCTCGGCTTCATCCGGTTACGCAAGCAGACCAACGTCAACACGGCCTAGGACCGCGCGTCACCGGGCGGAAGGCCAACGACTGTAGGCTAAGGACCAAGGACCAAGGACTAATGACCAAAGTCGGCCTTTACACGCCCGAACCCGGCCGGCATAAGGCCGCCCGCACACCGCGAATTGCTACCCGCGATCCAGCGCCGACGGAGGGGAACCGCGCGCCGCTTGCGGGGCTTAGGGCCGCCCGCGACGCGCCCGCTATGCGAAAGCTCAGCGGGCGCGTCGCGGGCGGAGTAAACAGGGGGAAGCCATGCGCCGTTTCCGGGTCTGGGGGGTGGCCGCCGCACTGGCGGTCGGCGCGGGCGGGTCGGTCGCGACGGCCGCCGACGCCCGCCCGTGGTACAAGCGGATGTTCGGCGGCACGCCCGCCCCCGCGCCGGTCGGGCCGACCGTCCGCACCGGGCCGGTCGTCGCCGTCCCGAACACCGCGCCGAGCACCGCGCCGCTGTCGCCGGACATGGTCGCGGCCGCGTTCCGCGCCGAGAGCGACGCCTACCTCCGCCGGATGGACGTGTGCCTCAAGCTCCGCCAGGCGGCGCTCGAGCGCAACGACGACGCGCTCAACCGCCAGGTGGACGAGCTCGAGCGCCAGGCGAAGGCGATTTACGAGCAGCGGATCACGGCGCTGGGGGTTTCCAAGAGCGTGAAGGCGCCGCTGCCGTCGGCCGGGACCGGGTTCGCGGCGTCGCTCGACCTCGCCCCGGAGAAGCAGGCCGACCCGAAGGCCGCGGCCGCCAAGTTGGTCGCCCCGGCGGCCCCGGTGCCGGTGTCCGAGACCGCCGAACTGCGGGAGGTGAAGCCGTGAGAACGCTCCTCTTCTCGATCGCCGTGCTGAGCCTCGTGGGGTGCAAGGAACTGGGCATCCGCCCGGCCGGGCCGCTCGCCAAGCACGTGCCGGTGGTGCAGAGCGGGCAGCCGCTGCCGCCGGCCGAGGTCGCCGCCAGCAAGCCGCCGGCCGTTCAGCCGACCCCGCCGACGCTCAGCGTCACGCCCGGCGAGGTGACCGCCGACAACGGCCACACCGTCGCCCAGAAGCTGGCCGCCGAACTGGCCGCCGACAGCAAGCCGACCGCCAACGCCCCGGTCACCGTCGAAGTGTCGAAGGTCGGACGGATAAAATAGTTGGTAGTTGGTGGTTGGTAGTTGATAGTGAAGACAGAAAACTAGAGCTATAGTTGCTCTGGTCTTCTGTCTTCACTGCTTTGTCTTCACTATCAACTACCAACCACCAACTACCAACTATTCGTTCTCGTCCGCGAACTCCTCCAGCCGGCCGGCGCGGCCGGGCTGGCGGAGCTTGAGCAACCCGCGGGCCTCGATCTGGCGGATGCGCTCCCGCGTGATCCCGTACTGCCGGGCCACCTCGTCGAGCGTCTTGGGCGTGCCGTCCTTCAGCCCGAAGCGGAGTTCGATCACCTCCCGCTCGCGCGGGGCCAGCGACTTCAGCACCTCCGCGACCCGCTCCCGCAACAGGTTGGCATCGACGTGCTCGCCGGGGTTGGGCACGTGCGCGTCGCTCAGGAAGTCTTCGAGGGCGCGCTCGCCGTCGCCGCCGACCGCGTCGTTCAGGCTGACCGGGTGCCGGCCGACCACCCGCAGGCTGCGGACGTCGTCTTCCTTCACGTTCAGCGACAGCGCCAGTTCCGCGACGGTCGGCTCGCGGCCGAGCGCCACCTGCAGCGCCGCTCGCCCTTTCTCCAGTTTCGCCATCAGGCTGATCTGGTGGCACGGCACCCGCACCGTGCGGGCGTGGTCGTGCAGCGCCCGGGTGATGCCCTGGCGGATCCACCACGTCGCGTAGGTGCCGAACTTGAACTCCAGCCGCCACTCGTACTTATCGACCGCCCGCATCAGCCCGCGGTTGCCCTCTTGGATGAGGTCCGAGAACGGCAGCCCGCGGTTGCGGTAGTTCTTCGCGATCGACACCACCAGCCGCAAGTTCGCTTCCGCCAACTCCTTGCGCACGTTCTGGTAGGCCAGCCGGCGCTTCCGCAGGACGCGGACGAACGCCGACAGCTCGTCGGCGGTCATCGACGCCCGGCACTCGGCGTCGCGCAGCGCCCGCAGCCGCTGCGCCCGGTCGGCCGGGCCGACCGCCTCGGCGTGCGCGATCGCCAGGTGCTTGAGTTCGTTGGCGAGGTCGTTCAGCTCGTCCGTCCAGCGCTCCAGCAGCTCGGTCCGCGGCGACAACTCGCACACGAGCCGGCGGCACTTGGCGAGCCGGTGGAAGCGGTCGCGCCGCCACGCGGCCACGCCGCCGCGGAACTCGTCCCGGACGCCCACCCCGAACGTCGCGACGTCGTGGTCGAGCAGCGTGCGGAGGGTCGGCAGGTCGGTGCCGAGCCGGGCGATGATCTGCGGCCGCTTCAGCCGCAGCACGTCGGCCGTGTACACATCGACGTGCGGGTCGATCGGCACCTGCCCGGCGGCGATCTGCTCGAACTTCTCGAGCACCCGGGCGAGCACCCGCGGGCACAGCAGCGCCGCGGCGCGGAACCGGTTGCGGCGGAACTCGAGCCGCTGGGCCAGCGCGACCTCCTTCTCGCGGTTCAGCAGCGGGATCGAGCCCATCTGGCGCAGGTACAGGCCGAGGGCGTCGTCCGGGCCGCCGCCGTAGTCGTCCTCGCCGGCCTCGCGGTCGGCCGGTTCCAGCACGGTGTCGTCGGCCTCGTCCTGCTCGTCGACGAGGTCGTCTTCGTCGCGCTCGCGGCGGTCGTCGGCCGGGCGGGTGTCGTCGCCGTGGTTGTGCGTCATCCGGTTCATGTCCGTTCGCTCCCCGGTCGGTCCGTGCCCGACCGGTAACGCGTGTGAATCCTGGTGCGATCGTCGCGGGACGCTCGCGGGGCCTTGCGCCTCGAATCCGCGTCCCGCCGTTCTGCCGGGTGGTGTCGTGAGATTGCGGCCGTCGGTCGGCGGTTCCGGGCGCGGACCGGGCGGCGCGGGAGTTCAACCATACATCGCAGACGCGGGGCGCGAACACCTGCCGCATGATTTCGACGCGGCCGACGAACCAAAGGTTCACAACAGGCGCGAAATCCGTTCGTCCTCCTTATTATACCCGCTGTTTGTGGCCGGGGCGGGGCAAACGGCCGCCAAACTTTCGCCCACCCCACCAACCGGCACCCCGACGGGCGCAAACGCGCCACCCGATGCGACCGGGCGCGGCGTTTGTGAATTCCGTCACGAGCCGTTTTCTTTCCGTGAATCGCCCCGCTCGAAGTAAAACGACGGAATGGAGCGTTTCGGGGCACAATTCGGCGAAATTCGTCGCGAGTGGCTGTTCTGTGCCGCGGGCGAGCCGCTCGTCGTCTTCCTGACCGGCACCGGGGGCACGGCGGCGTGGGCCGACCGCGAAACCGGCTGGTCGCAACTCGCTGCGGCCGAAGGCTTTGCACTGGCCATCCCCGAGGCACTGCCGCCGGACATGGCGAAGCCGCCGTCATTTCTCGCCAACCCGCCCCGCTGGAATGACGGCTCACCTCCCCTGTTCGATTCACCGCAAGTTGACGATGTCGCCTTCCTCGCGCATGTGGTTGAGGACGCCGTCAACAGGTATGGGGTCGATCCGCGTCGCATCTTCGTAACGGGCTTCTCCAACGGCGCAGGAATGGCATTTCGCTTTGCTTCCGAGCGTGCGAATGTGGTGTCCGCGGTCGCCCCAGTCGCCGGTCACCTGTGGCTGAACGACCCGCAACCGGCGCGCCCGATTCCCACCCTCTATACGATTGGGACGCACGACCTTTTGCTCCCGTTCCGTGGCGGCGAGGTGAAACTGCCGTGGACGAACCGCCTGTCGCGCCGCCCGCCGGTCGCGGACACGCTCGAACGCTGGGCGGCGGCGCTCGGCTGCTCGCCGGTGCCGACCCTTCTGAGCGACGCCGGCGGGGTGAGCGTGACGCGGTACGCCGGGCCGGTCGTGTTCGAGGCGCGGACGGTCGAGGGGTTGGGCCACCACTGGCCGGGCGGCCGGGCGCAACTGAACCCGCGAATGGCCGGCCCGCCGTCGGACGCCCTCGACGCGACGAAAACGATCTGGGAGTTCTTCCGCGACCTGCCCGCGGGCTGACTGATGTGCCGCTTCGCGCTGCGGGAGGTGAGCGGGCCGAAACTGAAGCCGGTTTGAGGAAGGGAACGACGTCAGCCGTAAAGGGCTGAACCAAGCGCAGCGCCTGGTTCGGCGCTACCTGCCCATTTTGACGACGCGCAACGAGTGTCGAACGGTAGCGCTACCGCCCCCCAAGTCCAGCACTACATGCCACCGGCCGAAGTGCGGTGGCGACAGGCGAGCCGGGAAGTGGGTGAAGAACCGCCCGTAGTAGTTGTTCGCCCGGCCCGCCTTGTAATCGCTGTAGTCGGTGTCGCTGAGCAACATGACGTTGGCTTGGGTGTCGCTCATCACCTCAACGATGTCGTCCACGTCGAGAGTGAGCTCTTGGTGCAGGTGCTCGATCACAGAACTCCAGGGAGAGAGTTACTTTTGTTGCCGCCCAGGGTGACGAATCCGCCCAGAATGAACAGCGCGCCGATGCCGCCGACGGCGTACACACCAACCCGGTCCTGCTTCTTCGTTTCCTTGTACTCGTACCGCCCGGTCAGCGCGCCGCCGAGGTTGCCGACAGAGTGGTTGAGGTCGCTGTCGAGTTTCTCCTTCCGATCCAGGTCGTCGTTCATTACGAACGCGACGACGAGCAGGACGCCGCCGATGAGGAAAAGGGCGATGCTCTTGCCCGCCCCGCCGCTTGACTTGGCCAGGGCGGGGGAAGGCAGATACGACGGCTCGGAATACTGCGGCGGAGGGGCCGCAGCTACAGGCGGCGGCGGGACCGGGGCCGGCGGCGGTGCGTCGCACAGCCCCTTGACCTTCTTTGCCGGAACCCAGTTGCCTTCACCACCCCGGCGCACCGGCGTTTCGGGCGTGAGCTGCCCTGCCACGAACTGGTCGCGGAGGTCGTTCGCGGAAAGGGGGCCGACAATTTCGCCGCCACATAGATAGAACCAGTCCGCTGCCATCCGTGCGCCTCTGCTCGCCGAATTCGTAATTAACCCAACCAAACTGTTATATCTAGGCATCGCAAGAATTACAACCCAGCGCGAGCTGATTTTCTGATATGCTGCTTATTAATAATCTAGAACGATCAATTAATACATTCCAAATAAGTTAAATTATTATTGTGTTAGGGTGCAGCACGCCGCACCCCTAACGTGCTTCTTGATCACAGCCCGGGCGCGGCGTCCAGCCCGTCACGCGCGCCACCAGCCACTCGGCCGCCTCGAAGAACCGCACGCGGGTCAGCAGCGGGTCGCACCAGCCGGTCGTGATGCAGTAGTTCCGCACGAACGGCTCCTTGTGGTGCCGCGTGTGGTGCCGGCGGCTCAGGATCAGCCCGCACCGCTGCAACACCCGCACCGCACGCGGCGGACGCGTCATGTGCGCCCACTGATGAAACTGACTCGTCCACATCCCCCACGCCCCCACCGACCACACGAACACGCCCAGCCACAGCCACCCGCCGTAAAGCGAAAGCGCGAACGGCACCAGCAGGAACGGCAGGCTCGCCAGCGCGGTGTCGCCGTTGGTCGTGAAGAAGTGACTCTTCAGCATGTCCAGCGGGTGCGCGTGGTGGAAGCGGAACGGCCGGATGAACCGCCGACCGAACACCGGCGTCGCCTCCGTGCCCCACGTGTCGCCCGCCCAATGCACAACGCCCGACACGAAGTCGGCCGCCAGCAAGCCGGCCACGATCAGCAGCGGCAGCGGCCAGTCCCAGAACGCCGGCTCCAAAGCGAACCGCACCCCGTGCGCGACCACCAGCGCCAGCGCCGCCAGCACCGAGAACACCTCGACCGGTTGCACCGGGAACTCGGACCTCTGCGGCTCCGCACTCATCGCGAGCTCCCTTCGCGCGCCGGCCGCGCGTTCGCGTAGGTGCCGAACACCACGTCCCAGAACCGCGTCACGATGCCGAAGTTGTGTCGCGGCGTCTCGCAATGGTGCAAGGCGTGCGCGTTGTGCTCCATCCAGAAGATCAGCCGCGGCCGCTCGTGCGACAGCTTGTGAACCAGCGCCAGCACGAACACGTAAGTCACGCCGCCGAGCACGAACCCGACGCCCGCGGAGGAACTGTGAAGGAACCCGAACCAGCAGAACGGGAGCATCCCGGGGAAGAAGTCGCGGAAGTCGCCCCACAGCGTGTCCGCGGCGTTCGCCTTGTGGTGCATCCGGTGCCGGTGCGTCACGAACGACCGTCGCGGCGCGTGCAGGACAAAGCGGTGCAGCCCATACTCGACCAGCGTTCCGGTCGGGAGGGCGAGCAGGAAGCCGACCAGCGCGGCGACGGGATCGAACGCGGGCACGCCAACCTCGGCCGGAACGGCGCGACGTGGGGAGATGGGCTGACGTGACTACCCCGCCGGCCGCCGTGCGGTTTCGCGAAACGGAAGTGCTCACCCGGCCTCGACGCGCAGCCCGTCCGGGCCGAACTTGACCGCGTCCGCTGCGCCCTTTTTCGTCACCTTCGTGCCGCGGGCCTCCACGAACCGCAGCCGCGGCGCCCGGGCCAGCTCGCGCAGCCCGGCGTCGGTCAGCGCGGTGCGGTCGAACCCGGCGACCTCCAGCGCGGGCAGCGCGCCGAGTACGCGGGCCGTGCCGTCGCCGGCGCCCGTGCCGGCCAGAGTCACCTTCGTGAGTTTTGAGAGCTTTCCGAGCGAAGCTAGCCCAGCGTCGGAAACCGGACACCGCGCCGCCGACAGCGTCGCCAACTCGGACAACCGCGACAGGTGCGCCGCCCCCGCGTCATCGAACTTGGTGCCGTCGAGGGTGAGTTTCCGCAGCGAGGTTGGCAGGCTGTCGAACGCCGCCCCGCTCACCGCCGTACCGGACAGGTCGAGCGTGCGGAGCGCATCCACCTTGCCGAGCGACCGCACCCCGGTGTCGGTGACGCGGGTGTCGCTCAGGTCGAGGTCGGTGAGCTTCAGCCCGGCGAGCCTGTGCAACCCGGCATCGGTCACCCGCGTGCCGCTCAGCTTCAACATCTGAAGGGCCGGGAGCGAAGCGAGCGCCGCGACGTCCTGCACGGTCGATTGCGTCAGGTCGATCTCACGAAGCTTCGCCCACCCCGGGCCGGCGAACCCGGTGCCGGTCACCTTCGCCCCTTCGAGGCCGAGCGACTCCAACAGCGGCAGCGAACGCAGTTCGGCCAGCCCGGAGTCGGTGACCTGCACCCCGACGAACCGCACTTCGACCAACCCGGTCGCCGCGGCGACGGGTTGACAGACGTCGTCAGTAACGGGGCCGATGACCGCGAGCGACGCGAGCCGCGGGAACTTCGCCAGCACCGCGAACCCGCGACCGAGCGCACGCGGACACTGTACGACGAGCGAATGGAGTTGGGTGAGGCCGTCGAGCGCCGCGAGGTCGGCGTCGGTGAGGTCGGGGTGGTCGAGCGAGAGGTTGCCGACGCAGTTCAGGCCGCGGAGGGAAGCAAGGGCCGGGGCGAGTTTCGTGTCGCGCTCGACGCGGACGACGTAGCCGCCGTCGGCCTCCGGCCCGTGGACGCCGGCCCCGGCCTTCTCCAGCGCCGCGAGCTTCGCGCGGTCGGCGGCCGACGGCGGGAGGATGGCGTCCTTCGGCGGCTCGGCCACCTTCGGCGCGACGGGCGCGGGGAGAGGCGGAGGTTTGGGCGCGTCGGGCGTCACCTCGACGCGCGGGAGTGGGGCAGGCGAGGCGGGCGTCGTGTCCGGCTTCGCCCCGCACCCCGCGAGGGCGAGAAGGAGGGCGGCGCGAAGGATCGGACACGCACGCATCGCTCACTCACTTGTTCGCCGCGGGCGCCTTGTAGCCGGTGGGGACGACGGTCGGCGTGGTCGCGGGGCCGGTCGGCTTGGCGGCGTTGACGACGCTCTCCGGGGCGACGCGGCCCAGCCACGTCGGCTGCATCGGGCCGGGCGCGCCGCGGGACGGCATCGCCACCGCCCCGGCCGTGTTCGCCGACGCCCGGCCGACCGCCGGCGCCTGCGGCACGGGCATCGTATACCCCGGCATCACCGGGCCGTACGGCGCGGGCACCGGGGCCGCCGGAACCGCGTCGGCGGGCGCGCCGCAGGTGCCGCACCCGGCGCCGCCGAACGGGGTGCATGGGAACATGCCGGCCAGCGGGGTGCGGAACGGCGTCGGCCGCAGCGGCAACTTGTTGGTCGTCTCCGTGTAGCACAGGAACGCCTTGAACCGCTCCCAGCACGACCCGTTCCGCCCGCCGCACCCGCTGGGGCCGCAGTTCGCCTCCGGCACGCTCGCGGCGGCCGGGAGCGGCGGCACCGCCGGCAGCGGCGCTTGCGGGGCGTAGGTCGCGCCGCTGATCGGCTCGACCGAACTGGCCAGCGCCGGGTTGCGGAACGGCGACCACTTGGCCGGCGAGAACGCCCGCACGTCGCCCGCGCCCCACCCGCCGGCCGGCGACGCCACCTTGCCGTTCTGCAACACCGGGGCCGGCACCACCGGGGTCGTCGGGGCTAGCCCCTGCTGCGCTTGCGCCAGCCCCGGGAGCAGCCCCACCACCGCCGCAACGTACAACCGCTTCATCACACCGCCTCCTGCGGGACTCGACGCAACTCGACACCCCCAACTTCGGTGTCGAATCCGCCGCCAGTGCAGGAAAGGCGGTCCGTAACGCCTGCGCGGGCCGCCGGCCGGCGGCGCGACCGTTAAAACTTACCACTCCAGATCGTCGAACCCGGGCAGCGTCGGCTGAACCGTCTGGCGCTTCGGGGCGGCGCGCTTGACCCGCGGCACCGCCCGGTTGCCGCTGTTCGGCCGGCGCGACAGCAAAATCGTCTTCGCGGCGACGTCCTGCTTGGCGGTGATGACCTCGGCCGCCGGGTTGAGCACCACTAAAGCCTCGCGGCCGGCGACCGCGGCCAGTTCCGGCCGGTTGCAGTCCTTGCTCAGGTGCAGTTGCACCAAGTGCGCCGGGAACCCCTCGCCGCTCGCCCCGGCAATGGCCTCGGTCAGTTCCGCCGCCTGCCGGTTGGACAGGTGCCCCTCGTCGCCGAGGACGCGGTCCACGAGGAACTTCGGCCGCGGGCTGGCCCGCTCCAGCATCTCGTCGTGGTTGTACTCCAGCGCCAGCACGTCCACCCCGGCGAACGCCTGGATCAGTTCCGGCGACCCGCACCCGAGGTCGGACGCGTACCCGATCGCCCACGCCGGGTTGCTCATGTTATTTGAATCGGCGTCGTCGCGGCCGTCGATCCGAAAGGCGAACGTCGGCACCGAATCGTGCGAAACGCGGAGCGGGAGGCACGACAGGCGGGGCGACAGTTCGACGCGGACGCCGGCGGTGTACTCGCGGGCCAGCCCGGCGGCTTGAAGCGAGGGGAACGACGCCGCGACCCGCCCCATGTGCTCGAAGTGCTGCCGGTGGGCGTACAGCGGGATGTTGCGACTCCGCAGGTCGGCCAGCGTCGCGTCCTTCCAGTGGTCGGTGTGGGTGTGCGTCAGCACCACCGCACTGACGCGGTCCCAGTTCGCGCCGATGGACTGCAAGCGGGCGGTGAGGAACCGCGGGTGCAGCCCGCAGTCGACGAGCAAGCCGAACCCGTCGTATTCGAGCAGCGACGCGTTCCCGCCGCTGCCGCTGGCCAGCACTGTAAACCGGGCCGTCATCACGCTGTATTCCCGTTGCCCGCGCCGCGACCGGGGCGGTTGTAAGGGTTAGTTGTACCCGCTCCCGGCCGCCGGTGGAAGCACGGTAGGTCGCCGCGGCGAGTCGAAGGTCGTAAAGTCGCAAGTCGTAAAGTCGAAGACATTGTTCCCGGCCGCCGCACGACTTTACGACTTGTGACTTTACGACTTGTGACTTTCCCTGCTATCGTTGTGTGTGACGCCTCAGACCGAGAGGGCCGAGCCGATGGCCGAGCAGAAGCTGATCCTGATCGTGGACGACGACCGCGAGTTGGTGGACGCGGTGCGGACGATGCTGGAGCGCCAGGGGTACAAGGTGATCCAGGCGCACGACGGGCACCAGGGCAAGCAGGCGATCTACAACCAGCGGCCGGACCTCGTCATCCTGGACATGATGATGCCGCGGATGGGCGGCTACCCGGTGCTGGAGCACTTCAAGGACAAGCCCGACGCCCCGCCGATCATCATGGTGACGGCCAACGAGGGCAGCCGGCACAAGGTGTACGCCGAGTACCTGGGCGTGATCGACTACCTCCGCAAGCCGTTCGCGATGGAGCGGTTGCTGGAGACGGTGAACAAGGCCCTCAACCCCAAGCCGGCGGCCGACGACGCGAAGGCCGAGTAAGAGCCGCCCGCCGCTCGCACCCCCGCCGAGGTGTCCCGATGCGCTTCGTCCTCTCCGCGGCCGTCGCCCTCGGCCTCGTCGCGCCGGTGACGGCCGCCGACGCCCCGCGACGGCTGCTGTTCGTCCAAATTTCGGACTACGCGTACCTGAACCCGCTCACCCACGCCGCGCCCGGCGGCCCGGACCGCACCCGCGACGCCGCGACCCGGTTCGCGGCCGCACTGCACGTCCCGACGCACAAGGATAACGACCAGCTTTTCGTGCTGTCGGACACCGACGGCCCGGATTCCACGCTGCCCACCAAAGGCGCGATCGAAAAGACGCTCACCAAGTTCGCCGAAACGAGCCGCGCCCAAGATCGCGTCGTCGTGTACATCGGCGCGCACGCGGTCGCGAAGGACGCCAAGGCATTCATCGTACCGATCGACGGCGACACGGATTCGCCCGAAACGCTCGTCCCGGTGGCCGACGTCTACGCCCGATTGGGCAAGTTGCCGTGCGCTCAGAAGGTGGTGATCTGGGACGTGTGCCGGCGGAACCCCGAGCGCGCCCGCGGGCGGCGGGACACCGGCCCGATGACGCCGGAACTGTTCGCCGCGCTCGCCGCGCCGCCGAAGGGCGTTCAGGCGGTCGTCAGTTGCTCGCCGGGCGAGCATTCGCTCGAATACTTCACCCCGGTCGGACCGGCCGGGGTGTTCGCCGGCAGCGCCTACCTCGACGCCCTCCGCCAGGCGGCCGAGGACGACCGCACCGACGCGAAGCCGGGCGCGCCGATCCCGCTCGACGCGCTGCACGCGGAGGCGGCCAAGCACATCGACGCGCTGGCGAAGCTGAAAGGGGCGAAGCAGACGCCCGCGGTCCGTGGGGCCGCACCGAAGGACACGGCGGTGTTCGACCCGAAGGCGCCGGCGGCGAAGCGGTTCGAGCTTCCGGCCATCCCGGCGGCGTCGGCGGAAGCGAAGGCGGTGTTCGCCGAGTTGGCACTGCCGCCGGTGGTCGGCGACGACGGCATCTTGACCCGCTTGCCGTTGCCGGCCGACGCGCTAAAGGGCTACGCACCCGATGTTTCGACCGAAGACATCTTCAAAGACGTGGACAAGTACCCGCTGCGCGTGACAACTCTCCGCGCCCTGCAGGCGGTGCGCGACGTGTGGCCGCCGGAGCGGAAGGGGCTGGGGGTGCTACCGGCGGCGCTGACCGACGCGGCCAAGAAGCCGCTCGCCGACGCCCAAGAACCGCTCGCCAAGGCGCTGGTGCGTCTGGAACTGGAAGTGTCCGAGTTGGAGGCGCTGGAGCCGCGTCGGGCGAAGGAGCCGAAGCGGTGGCAGGCGCACTACGATTTCGCCCTGGCCGAGTTGCGGCTGCGGACGGTTTTGCTGAGCGAGTTCAACCGGGCGCTGGGCAACGCCCGCACCGAGACGCTGCCGGAACTCGACGGCGGCCGCGGGTGGCGGCTGGTGCCGTCGGAGAAGATCGGCGGCCGTAAGGATGTCCGCCAGATGTACGACCTGGCGGTCGAGGGCTTCGGGCGGCTGATGGCCGACCACAAGGGCACGCCGTGGGCGGCGCTGGCGCAGCGGTCGCGGGCGACGCTCCCGGGGGCGCGGTGGGAGGCGATCCCGAAGTAAACACAAGGCAGATTGGCCGCAAAAAAGCACAAAAGGCGCAAAAGAAGCAGAAGACGAAGCAGGAGAGTGAGTTCAAAACCCTGCTGTTGTCTTGGTCCTCTTTTTGCGCCTTTTGTGCTTTTTTGCGGCCAATCTGCCTTACCGCGCCGGACTCACGTCCGCGGTCTGAGCCGCTTCCCACTGCGCCACGTTGCCGATCGGCAGCCAGTAGTCGGCCGCGACCACATGAAACGCCCCGCCCGCGGCCAACTGGCTCACCGCGTCCGTAATCTCGTACTCGCCGCGCGGCGACAGCGGCAACGTCAGGTCGAACACGCTTCGCGGGAACACGTACCCGCCGATGTTCGCCAACTGCGGCGGCGTCAAGCCCTTCGGCTTCTCCTGGATGCGCTCCAGGGTGCCGTCTGGGCGGCGGAAGATGATCCCGTAGGCGTCCGGTTCGTCCACCGGCCGCGCCAGAATGCCCATCGGCACCGCCGCGAGCTTCGCCAGGTCGGCGCGGCCGATGAGGTCGTCGCCGTTCAGCACCATGACCCTGTCGCTCTGAATGTGCCCCTTGCAACTCATGAGCGCGTCGCCGGTGCCGCGCGGCTCGGTCTGGCGCACGGTAGCCCAGTTCCGCACGTGCGACTGCTTCGACAGGTAATCTTCGATCTGTTCGGCGAGGTAGTTGACGACGACGACGAGGCGATCGACGGGCGGGAGCGCGCCGATGATCCAGTCGAGGATCGGTCGGCCTTGCACCGGCAGGAGCGGTTTGGGGACGGTCTCGGTGTGCGGGCGGAGGCGGGTGCCCTTGCCGGCCGCGAGGATGATGGCGTCCATGCGTAACCCGGGAACAATGGGACGGGGCGTCCCAATCAGTTTAGGACCGCCGGCGTGAGAAATCGGGCGACCCGGCGGGAACGAGTGAACCGGGCGAACCTTTGCGGTCGATAGAACCGGCGTCGGGCGGTGGAGGCGGAGCCGAAGCCATCCGACCGTCGGTGGTTCGCGCACGGAGGCGGGCCGTCGATGCGTTTCACCCTCCCGTGTCGCCGTCGGGGTTGGGCACCCTCACCCGGGTGCCCTCCCCGACGGCGGCCGTGAGCGGTCGCGACACCAACACCCATTCCACGGACGGAAAACGACTATGCGCCGAATCTATGCGCTGGCGGCGCTGTGCGCCGCGCTGGCCGCCGGCCTCGGCTGTCAGCACATCGGCGGCAAGTGCGACTGCGGGTACAACCCGGCCGACTACCCGATCACCGGGCCGACCGACCCGCACCCGTCGGCCCCGGTGCTCAAGCCGACCCCCGCCCCGGCGGCGATGCCGGCGCCCAAGAGCGCCAACGAGTGACTCCGAAAGGATGAAGGATGAAAGTTGAAGGATGAAATGAAGGCCGCAGCCGCTCACCGTCTTTGGTTTTCATTTCATCCTTCAACTTTCATCCTTCATCCTTTCCCGCCGCTACCGGCGGCGCGTGCGGCGGGCCGGCTTCGGCTCGGACAGCGCGTTCGACGGCGACGGGGCGGCGGGCGGTTCGTTCGCCTGCTCCAGGAACCGCGTCTGGCTCCGCACCGGCGTCTGGCCCTCCGCGGGCGTCACCCGGCGGTAGGTGCCGTCCGGCAGCAGCATCCGCGCCTTCATCGTGTCGGCCAGTGTCGTGCGAAGGGCGTCGATGACGCGCTGCTTCAGGTCCGGTTGCTCGATCGGGAACACCACCTCCACCCGCCGGCTCAAGTTCCGGTCCATCCAGTCCGCGCTGCCGACGTACACCTCGGGGCTGCCGCCGTTCTCGAAGTAGAAGATGCGGCTGTGCTCCAAGAAGCGGTCCACGACCGAGATGACGCGGATGTTCTCGCTCACCCCGGGGATGCCCGGCTTCAGCGAGCAGATGCCGCGACACGCGATGTCGATCTTCACGCCGGCTTGCGACGCCCGGTAGAGCGCCTTCACCACCGCCGGCTCCAGAATGCCGTTCACCTTCACCAGTATCCTCGCCGGCTTGGACGCTTTCTGGTTGGCGGCCTCGCGGTCGATCTTTTCGAGCATTTGCGTCTGGAGCCGCGACGGCGCGACCAGCAGCTTCTTCATCGGCGGGAGCGTGGTGCTGGCGGTCAGGTGGTTGAACAGCAGCGTCGCGTCGTCGCCGAACTCCGGGTTGCACGTGAACAGGCCGAAGTCGGTGTAGACGCGGGCCGTCTGCGGGTTGTAGTTGCCGGTCCCGAGGTGGACGTACCGGCGGATGGCGTGGTCCTCGTCGCGGCGCACCACCAGCGCGACCTTGCAGTGCGTCTTCAGCCCGACGAACCCGAACACGACGTGAACGCCGGCCTTCTCCAGCTCCTTCGCCCACAGGATGTTCCGCTCCTCGTCCATGCGGGCCTTCAGCTCGACCACCGCGGTCACCTGCTTGCCCCGGTCGGCCGCCCTCTGCAAAGCGCGCACGATGGGCGAGTCGCTGCTCGTGCGGTAAAGGGTTTGTTTGATGGCCAGGACGCGGTCGTCGGCGGCTGCCGCTTCGATGAAGTCCACGACCGGGGCGAACGACTCGAACGGGTGGAACACGAGGATGTCGCGGCCGCGGATGGCCGACCACGGGTTGGTGCTCTGGGCGAACGGGGCGACGGCGGCCGGGGTGTACGGCGGGTCGCGGAGGTCGGCGTATCCGGGCACGCCGTGCAGTTGGAACAGGCCGGTGAGGTCGAGCGGGGCGGGCGTGGGGTACGCGTCGGCCGCGTTCAGGTTCAGCCCGTCGGTGAGGAACAGCACCATGTCGGGCGGGATGTCGGCCTCGACTTCGAGCCGCACCGGGTGCCCGCGCCGCCGGGCGCGGACGTGCGCCTCGATCTCCTCCATCAGGTCGTCGACTTCGTCATCGATCTCGTACTCGCTGTCGCGGGTGACGCGGAACGCCACCGCCCGGCCGAGTTCCAGCCCCGGGAACAGCTCGCCCAGGTGCAATCGAATCGCGTCCTCGAGCGGCAGGAACGCGTGGGCGGTGGGCAGCGGAGCGGGGGCGGTGGGCAGAGAAGACAATTCGCCGTTGGAGTTGCCGCTCTTGGCTTCACTGCCCACGGCCTTCTGCCCACTGCCCACGGCCGGCAGCGGCAGGAACCGCGGCAGCACGCCGGGCACCTGCACGACCGCGTACAGCGGGTCGGCGTCGTTCGGCTTGCGGAGCGCCACCGCGAGGTTGAGCGACTTGTTCTGGAGGTGCGGGAACGGGTGCGCCGGGTCGGTCGAGAGCGGGGTCAGCACCGGGAAGATTTCCCGCATGAACAGGTCGCGGACGTGGCCCCGCTCGGCCTCCGAAAGCTGCTCGACGGTGCGCAGCACGATCCCGCGAGCCGCCAGTGCCGGCAGAACCTCTTTTTGGAGGACGCGGTACTGCTCGGCGACCAGTTCGCGGGTCGTCGCGCGGACCTGTTCGAGTTGGAGCCGCGGCGACATCTGGTCGGCCCCGCTGCCGATCGGGATGTTGGCCTGCACCTTCTGCTGGATGTTGCCGACCCGGACCATGTAGAACTCGTCCAGGTTGGAGCTGAAGATGGCGAGGAACTTGAGCCGCTCCAGCATCGGGACGGTGGCGTCCTGGGCCTCTTCGAGGACGCGGCGGTTGAACTCGAGCCAGCTCAGGTCGCGGTTGAGGTACAGTTCCGGGTCGTCGAGGTTCGGGGACGGTTGCACGGCACGCGCTCCGGGCGGGTTTCGCGTCGAAAAAGGCAGTATAGCCGTCTGACGCGAACGCGGGACAGATCAAGTGCGCCCCCGGGGCGCCGGCGACTGGACGCCGCTACTCCGGGCGGGTTACAATCGTCAAGCCACCGTCATCTGGCCCGGAGGTCGCCGATGTCGCCCGAGATGCCCCCGGACCCGACCCGGGTCTCCCTCCCGGTGCCCGCCGACGCCGGGCCGACCCAGGCCGTCACCGAGCCCGAGCCCGGGCACACGCCGCTTCTCGTCCGCGCCGCCGACGCGGCCGACCTGATCGCCGTCCCCGGGTACGAGGTCACACGGCTGATCGCCCGCGGCGGGATGGGGGCCGTGTACGCCGCCCGCGACCTCACCCTCGACCGCGAAGTCGCGATCAAGACCTTGCTGCCGGGTGCCGACCCGACCCGATTCATCACGGAAGCCAAAATCACCGCCCGGCTGCCGCACCCCGGCATCCCGCCGGCTCACGCCATCGGCACCCTGCCCGACGGCAGCCCGTTCCTGGCCATGAAACTCGTCCAGGGGCATACGCTCGCTCAACTCCTGAAGGACCGCCCCACGCCGACCGCCGACCTGCCGCGGTTCGTGCAGGTGTTCGAGCAGATCGCCCAGGCGGTCGGGTTCGCCCACAGCCGCGGGGTGATCCACCGCGACCTGAAGCCGCTGAACGTCATGGTCGGCGAGTTCGGCGAAGTCCAGGTGATGGATTGGGGGCTGGCGAAGGACGCGACGGCGGCAGAAAGGGCCGCGTCCGTCGGGCCGACCGCCTTGGATGCGGCCGGCCCGACGCGGGCCGGGGTGATCATGGGCACGCCGGGCTACATGGCCCCGGAGCAGGCCCGCGGCGAAGCGGTGGGCGCCCGGGCCGACGTGTTCGCCCTCGGGTCGGTGCTGGCCATGATCCTGACCGGCGCGCCGGCGTTCGTCGGCACGACGGTCCGAGACACTATCGCCAAGACCGCCGCCGCCGACCTCACCGATGTGTCCGCCCGGCTCGACGGCTGTGGCGCCGACGCGGAACTGGTCGCGCTGGCCCGTCGGTGCCTGTCGGCGAACGCGGCTGACCGCCCGGCCGACGCCCGAGCGGTGGCGGACGAGGTCGGCGCGTACCGGGCGGGCGTGGAGGCGCGGCTGCGGCAGGCGGAGACGGACCGGGCGAAAGCCGAAACGCAGGCTGCCGAGCAGCGGAAGCGACGGCGGGTGGTGCAGTGGGCCGCCGGGACGATCGCCGCGGTCCTCGTGATCGGCATCACAGGCACAGCGGTCGGGCTGATCCGGGCGGCGGATGCCCGCGACCGCGAGAAGGACCGGGCCGACGGCGAGGTGCGGGAGAAGGAGGAGAAGGAGCGGCAGCGCGACCTCGCACTGAAGCGCGAGGCGGAGGCGGTTGAAGCGCGAAACAAGGAAGCCAAGGCGCGGGCGGAGGAGGAGCGGGCACAGGAACGGACGGCGTCCGTGCTCGACGCCATGGTTTCGGAAGTGACGGGTGCCTCGCTCGAAACGCAGAAGGGGATCAGCGAGGAACAGAAGAAGTTCCTGAAACAGGTGCTGCCTTACTACCAGGAGTTCGCCGCGGGCCGCGGTAACGACGAGAAGAGCCGCTCCCGGGTCGCGCGAGCGGCCTACCGGGTCGGGATGATCGAGTACCGGCTGGGGCGCCACGAAGAGGGAGCGGCGGCGCTCGTGCGGGCCCGGGACGAGTACGCGCGGCTGGCGGCCGAGTTCCCCGCCCTCCCCGAGTACCGGTTCGAACTGGCCGGGAGCCACAACGACCTGGGGTTGCTGCTGAAGACCCTGGGAAAGCGGGGCGAGGCCGAGGCACAGTACCGTGCGGCACTGGCCCTTCAGGAGAAACTGGCGGCCGAGTTCCCCGCCCTCCCCAAGTACCGGTTCGAACTGGCCGGGAGCCACAACAACCTGGGGCTGCTGCTGGACGGCTTGGAGAAGTGGAGTGAAGCGGAGGCACAGTACCGTGCGGCACTGGCCCTTCAGGAGAAACTGGCGGCCGAGTCCCCCGCCGTCCCCGAGTACCGGGCCGGCTTGGCCGGGAGCCACAACAACCTGGGGCTGCTGCTGAAGACCCTGGGAAAGCGGGGCGAGGCCGAGGCACAGTACCGTGCGGCACTGGCCCTTCAGGAGAAACTGGCGGCCGAGTTCCCCGCCGTCCCCGAGTACCGGGCCGACCTGGCACGGAGTTACAACAACCTGGGGGTGGTGCTGAAGGACCTGAGGAAGTGGGTCGAGGCGGAGAAGTGGTACAAGAAGGGGCTGGACGTACGGCAGAAGCTAGCGGCCGAGTTCCCCGCCGTCCCCGAGTACCGGGCCGACTTGGGCGCGAACCACTACAACCTGGGAAACCTCTTAGCCGGCCTGAAGAAGTGGGGTGAAGCGGAGGCACAGTACCGTGCGGCACTGGCCCTTCAGGAGAAGCTGGCGGCCGAGTTCCTGAGCGCACCCGAGTACCGCCGCGACCTGGCACGGAGCCACAACAACCTGGGTAACCTGTGCCTGGAACAGCACAAACTCCAGGAGGCGATCGCACAAGCCCGGCTCACCATCAAGGCCGACCCCGCGTACCCCTACGGTCACTCGCTGCTCGGCCGTGCGCTTCAGCAGACGGGCGACATCACTGAGGCGCGGGCCGCACTGACCGAGGCCGTCCGCCTCGACCCGGGGTTTAGGGTTGTGCTCGACGCCCTGAACAAGGAGTTCCCGCCGCTGCCGGTCGCGCCGCCGCGCGCGAAGAAGTAGCCGCCAACTTGCCCTTCCCCTCCCGCGCGTCTTGTGGCATTCTCCGCGGCGCATGGACGCACCCGAAACTCCCCCGCCGGCCCCGCGCCGCCGGCTCAGCCGCCGCACCCTGCTCCGCCTCGCCGGCGGGGCCGTCGCCGCCGGCCTCGGCGCGGAGGTGCTGCGCGTCGTCGTTGCCTCCAACATCCACACCGTCGTGCCCGGCCGCGTCTACCGCACCGCCCAGCTCTCGCCCGAGCGGCTCGGCCGGTTCATCGCCGAAAAAGGTCTGCAAACCGTCGTCAACCTGCGGGGCGTGTGCAGCGAGATGGCGTGGTATCTCGGCGAATGCCGGGCCACCCACGCGGCGAACGTCAGCCAGGAAGACATCACCTTCTCGGCCAAGCGGTTCCCGGCCCCGGACGAGGTGCGGCGGCTGATCGACGTGCTCGACCACGCCGCGTACCCGCTCGCCTTCCACTGCCAGCGCGGCGCCGACCGCACCGGCCTCGCATCCACCGTCGCCCGCCTGCTGCTCACCGACGACACCCTGCCCCAAGCCCGGCGGATGCTGTGGCCGCGGTACGGGCACCTCGCGGTCGGCCGCACCGCCGTCCTCGACGCGTTCTTCGACTACTACGCCGACTGGCTGAAGGCTCGCGGCGAAGCGCACACCCCCGATCGCTTCCGCGGCTGGGTGGCGAACGACTACTGCCCCGGGCCATACCGGGCGCGGCTGACCGCCCCCGGGCACCAGTTCCGCCCCGCCGGGAAGGGGTTCGCGATCACCGTGCGAGCCGAGAACACGTCGGTTGCCCCGTGGCACTTCAATACAGGTGCGGCCGGGGGCGTGCGGCTCAGCTACTCGCTCACCGCCGCGGGGGTGATCGTCCACCGCGCGCTGGCCGGCCGGTTCGACCGCACCGTGCGGCCCGGCGAGGGCGTCGAGATCGCGTGCGGCTTCCCGCCGCTGCCCGCCGGCACGTACACCCTCCACGCCGACCTCGTGGACGCCCAGCCGATCGAACTGCTCCACACCAGCTTCGTGCAGTACGGGTCCGAGCCGCTGGCGACGCCGGTGGTGCTGGTTTAAGGCCGCGAAGACCGAGAGGCCCCCATGCCCCTGCTATCCGTCGTGGTGCCGCTGAAGGACGAGCGGGACAACGTCCGCCCGCTGTTCGCCCGCGTCCGCGACGCGCTCGACGCCGGCCGCGTCGGCCCGTGGGAACTGGTGCTGGTCGATGACGGCAGCACCGACGGCACGTTCGCCGAACTCGAAGCCGTCGCGGCCCTGGACGACCGCGTCAAGGTGGTCCGGCTGCGGCGAAACTTCGGCCAGAGCGCCGCCACCCAGGCCGGGTTGGACGCGGCCAGCGGCGACGTCATCGCCACCATGGACGGCGACCTCCAGAACGACCCCGCCGACATTCCGCTCATGCTCGCCAAGCTCAACGAGGGCTACGACGCCGTGTTGGGGCAGCGGCAGAAGCGGCAGGACAAGCTGCTGCTGCGGAAGCTGCCGAGCGCGACCGCGAACCTGCTCATCCGTAAGGTGCTCGGGGTGCCGTTCAAGGACTTCGGGTGCGCGCTGCGGGTGGTGCGGCGGGAGGTGTTCGACGGGCTGGTGCTGTACGGCGAAATGCACCGGTTCATCACCGCGCTCATCATCCAGCAGGGGGCGCGGGTGGCCCAACTGCCGATCCGCCACCACCCGCGGACGGCCGGCCGGTCGAAGTACAACCTGACGCGCACGGTGCGCGTGCTGCTCGACCTGCTGACCGTCAAGTTCCAGGGGAGCTTCCAGACGCGGCCGATGCACCTGTTCGGCACGGTGGGCCTGATGTGCGTGCTCGCCGGGTTCCTGAGCGGGCTGGCGTCGGTGGTGATGAAGTACACGACCGGCCCGGGGATGACCGACAACCCGCTGTTCCTGCTCGGCGCGGTGGCCGGGCTGATCGGGGTGCAGTTCGTGTCGCTCGGGCTGATGGGCGAGGTGCTGACCCGCGTCTACTTCGAGAGCCAGGGGAAGCGGCCGTACGCGGTGCGCGAGCGGCTGAACGTCGGGACGGACGTGCGACGGCGGGGCGACGCGGAGCGGAAGGCGGCGTAACCCGCATCCAACCCCGCGTCGCCCCGCCGCGTGCCCGCGCCCGAATTACGCCACCTTGACGGTGGTCATCAGGTCTTCGCTGAAGTCGGCGACTTCGTCCTTGTTGCCGGCCATTTGCACCAGGGCCGCACACGCCCCGCAGTTGCACAGGCCGTTCCGCGGGTCGCTGGTGGCGGTCACCGTGTACGCCGCAACCCGGGCCGCCTCGGCGTCCTTCTTGGCCTGCTGCTCGGCGTTGTACTCGGCGATGGTGTCGTCGTTGCCGGTGCGGTCCAGCTCGCCGCTCGCGGTCAGCGCGGCCCGGCCGGGGGTGCCGAACGCGGCGAACCGCAGGTCCGGGGCCAGCGCCCCGCCGGACACGTTGTACACGAACAGCCCGACGCCCCGGCCGGCCCCCTCCAGCGTCACCAGCTCCAGCGTGCCGTCGCCGCCGACGTCGAACCCGACCATCGCCTTCACCCCGCCGGCCGACACCTGGAACCCGCCGATGTAGCCGCCGGTCAGCCCGTTGACCACCGCGATCACGCTCGGCCCGGGGACCGCGGTCGCCACCGCCACGTCGTACACGCCGTCGTTGTTGAAGTCGCCGTACGCCTGGGTGAGCGGCCCGGTGTACCCGGGGAACGGGGTGAACACCGCCCCGGTCGCGACCGTCTGCCCGTTGACCACCGCCGTCTGCTTGATGGTGCCGTTGTTCTGGGCCACCGGGATCACGGTGACGCCGTTGGGCACGGCGGCCGCCGGCGGGGGCGACGCGGCCGCGGCCGCCGACGGGGTGTTCCACCCCAGGTCGGTCAGCGCCGCCCGGTCCAGGGCGCTGAACTCGACCCGCTGGCCGTACGACAGCGACGGGTCGAGGCTGGCCGGCCGGCCGTTGACGGTCAGCCCGTCGGCCCAGTGGTCGCCGCCGGCGTTGAGCGGCACCGCCCCGCCGTACACGCTCATCGCGTTGGCCCCGCGGAACGCCCCGCCGCTCACCAGGTTCTTGAACTGCGGGGCGGTGCCCAGCCCGAGCACGTGCCCGAGTTCGTGCTCGGCCACCGAGCGGAAGTCCAGCTCGTTCGCGTCCAGCCCGGCGGTGGTGGCCCCGAAGTGCCAGTTCTGATCGACGTCGAAGGTGATGCTGCCGACGGCCGGGGCGAACCCGGTGTGCCCGCGGCCCTGCACGGTGTTCAGGAACGCCTGGGTGCCGCTCACGCTGTACCCGCCGAACCCGCCGAACCCGGCCTCGGTCCCGGTCAGGTTCCGCGCCCCGACGTACACCTTGATGGTGTTCGCCGCGATCGACAGGTTGCTGACCGACGTGACCCCGCCGGTGGCCGGGTCGAAGAAGGAGGCGGTGTAGGTGTTGGTCCCGCTCGGGGTGATGGCCGCCAGGTTGGCCGTCAGCCCGCTGCCGATCTCGTTCGCGACCTGCTCGAGGGTGGCCCGGGCCTCGGGGTTGTTGAAGAACCCGGTGGTGTCGCGGGAGTAGTCCAGTTGGATCAGGATGGCCGGCACGTCGCGGGCTTCGAGGGCTTCGAGCTTCAGGGCCGGGCGGGCGGTCTTGGCGGTGGTGCGCATCGGAGACTCCTGGCGGTTCGTCGTGTGCGGTGCCCGGCCCGCGGTTCGGCCATGCGGCGGCCGACGGCGCTTGTGCGCGCCGGGCCGGCCGGGCCGAAGTACGTGCCGATGGGGGCCGCTCGAACGAGCGGCGGTTATCCCCGGCGGCGGCGTTGCCGTCGGGAGGGTGCGCACCGGCCGCGGGCCGGCTCGTGGCCGGGCGGGCGGCGGGGGTGCGTGGTGACGACTGTGGACCGAAGAAACCGGGCGACGGGTCGGAGGCGACCGGCGTGACCGAATTCGGCTCGCGCCCCGGCGGTGTGAATCCCGCCGTCGGGCGTCCGCGTGTCGCTCAGGTCGGGAGGCCGACCGCTCGGCGACACGCTCTTCAGATATCAGTCTCTAGGATGTGTTCCGCGAGCGCGTCAACTTCGCGCGATGCGAGTTCCCCAATGAATTTCTGGGGTTTGGCCGATGCGCGAAAACGTTCGTCTGGGGCGCGGAAACCGTTCGCGCACGGCAACGTTCCGCGTTAACCGCGGGCAACACGTGTCAGCCGCGAGGCGCGCAAACGCCCCGCGCTAACCGGCGGCAACCCGGGGTGTAGTGAGGAGTGGGGAGTGAGGGGTGGGGAGTGAGGAGTGAGGAGTGAGTTCTTGCCCTCTCCCGCAAGGGGAGAGGGCAAGAACTCACTCCTCACTCCCCGCTCGCTCCGTCGCTTGTGCCGCGCCGCGGCGGCGGGTACAACGATAGCCTGAGCGTTTCTGCTGCCGGAGGTTCGCCGCATGAACCCGCGACCGCACTCCGCATCCGAGCCGGCGGCCAACCCGCACCTCACCTCGTCCGGCGGCGACACCCACCCCCGGACCGCCGCGGACGCGCGCCCCGCGTTGTCGCCGCCGCGCCGGCCCGGCGACCTCGGCACCCTCGGCCGATACCGCGTGCTGGCCGAACTCGGCCGCGGCGGCATGGGCGTCGTGTTCCGGGCCGAAGACCCGCTCCTCCGCCGCACCATCGCGCTCAAGGTGATGCTGCCCGCCGCGGCCGCCGACCCCCGGGCCAAGGCCCGGTTCCTGCGCGAGGCCCGGGCGCAGGCGGCCGTCGAGCACGAGAACGTCGCGGTCATTCACGAGGTGGGCGAGGCCGACGGCGTCCCGTTCATCGCCATGCCCCTGCTGAGGGGGCAGATGCTGGCCGCGGCGCTGAAGCGGAACCCGCGGCCGCCGCTGGCGGAGGTGGTCCGCGTCGGCCGCGAGATCGCCGACGGCCTCGCCGCGGCGCACGAGAGGGGGCTGATCCACCGCGACATCAAGCCGGCCAACGTCTGGCTGGAGGGCCGCCGGCGGCGGGTCCGCATCCTCGACTTCGGCCTGGCGCGGCCGGAAGCGGCGGCCGACGACGCCCCGCGCCCGGCACCCGCGGCGAGCGCCTCCGACGCGCTGCTGACCAGTTCCAGCGCGGTCGCCGGCACCCCGGCGTACATGAGCCCCGAGCAGGTGAAGGGCGGGCCGCTCGACCACCGCAGTGACCTGTGGAGCCTCGGGGTGGTGCTCTACCAGATGGCGACCGGGGCGCTGCCGTTCGCCGGCGCCACCGCGATCGAGGTGCTGTTCGCGGTGACCGAGCACACCCCGCCGGCGGCGCACCAGGTGAGCCCGGACGTGCCGCTGCCGCTGTCCGAACTGATCTGGCGGCTGATGCTCAAGAACCCGGCCGACCGGCCGCAGACCGCGGCGGCGGTGTCGGCCGAGTTGGAGGCCCTGGAGGGCAGCCTGAGCCTGGCGCGGCTGCCGGCGGTGCCGCTCTCGGGCGTTCTGCCCGAGACCGGGCCGGACCCGTGGGCCGAGCTGACAGTGTCGAACGGGCCGACCCCGGCCGAAGACGCGCCGGAAGATGACGACGAGACGGAGTACGTCGCGCCGGCGGCGCGGGGGCGGGCGGGCGTCCCGCGGTGGGTGTGGGCGGTCGCGGGCGCGGGCGTGCTGTGTGCGGTCGGCGTGGGCGTGTGGCTGGCGGCACCGAAGCGGAAGCCGGTGGTAACCGCGCCCCCGCCTGACACCACGCAGGCGCCGCGGGCGGTTCCGCCGGTCGGGCCGGCCCCGGCGAACGTGAAGGGGGCGGAGCGGGTCGCGGCGGAGGCGCTGAACCCGCTCGCGGCGCTGGTGCTGCGGCCGGAGTTCGGCCCGCCGGTCCGCGTCGAGGCCGGGTCGCCGCTGCCGCGCGGCGAATTCACGGTCACGGAGGTGTGGTTCGCGGCCGGCGGCAAGGTGGCCGACGCGACCGTCGAGGGGACGGTCTTCCCGGCGCTGCTCGCGCTGCGGTCGCTGGAGGTGCTGTACGGCTGGAACGCGGTGTTCCTCTCCGACGCGCAACTCGAGCGGCTGTCGAAGCTGCCGTTCGCCCCGTCGCTGCGCAGCCTGTGCGTGTCGTTCGACCTCAACCCGCGGACCTTTGAGGCGCTGAAGCGGTTCCCGCTGCTGACCGCGGTGCAGTGCCACGCCGCCGAGACCGACGACGCGCTGTTGGGGCGCCTGGTGCAACAGTTCCCGACCGCGACGAGCGTCATTCTGGACTTCAAGAAGGGCACGAAGGTGACGCCCCGCGGGCTGGACGTGCTCGCGGCGCTGCCGCTGGAGACGCTCGGCGTGGCGCACACCCCGGCGCTGGACGCGGAGTTCCTGAAGCGGCTGCCGGGCAACGCGAAGCTGCGCGAGTTGATGCTGTGGGGCACGCCGGTCGCCGACGCCGACGTGAAGGAACTGCAGAAGTGCGAGGGGCTTCGGTTCCTGATCCTGTCGGGCACGCGGGTGACCGACGCCGGGCTGGAACATCTGGAGGAAATGCCGGCGCTGCACACGCTGCACTTAAACGACACGAAAGTAACCGTACAGGGTGTGGAGAAGCTGGCGAAGGCACTGCCGCGGTGCCGGATCGTGTACCCCGGCGGCGCGACCGAGCCGAAGTCGGTGGACGAGATCCTGCGGGCGAGCGTCGCGGCGCTGCTGAAGGCCGGGGCGAAGGTGGTCGTGGATGACGAGAGCGAAGGCGGTTACCTCCTGAAGGACGTCCGGGACTTGAAAGCAGGCGGTCGCATCCACCGGGTCGGCGTCGGACCGTCCGCGTCACTCGCCGACCCGGCCGTTATTGCGGCCCTCCGTGCTTTTCCGGTCGAGGGGTGGCACGCCCCGCGCGCGCAACTGGTGCTCGGCGGCCCCGTCACCCCGGAACAGTTCCGCTCGCTGGTCCGGTTGCCGAGCCTGCGCCCGCTCGTCAGCGTGTGGTTCGACGCCGCCGATTTGCCCGACGCGGAGCTGGCACACCTTGCCCACCTGCCGCGGCTGACCGGGGTGGTCATCCACAAGTCGCCGAAGCTGACCGAAGCCGTCGTGACGCGACTCGTCGCCCTGCCCGGGTTGCGAACGCTCAACCTCTCGGCGGTGTCGTTCGAGCCCGCCGTGCTCCGGCCGCTGCGCGACAGCTCCGTCGCCGCCCTCACCATGACGGGACTGGCCCACATCGACGACGACGCGGTCGAGCACCTCGCGGCGCTCTCCAACCTCAAATACCTCTGGCTGGACGGCACGAAGGTCACCAAAGCCGGGGTCGAGAAGCTCGCGACCGCACTGCCGCGGTGCCGGATCACCTGGGACGGCGGCACCACCGAGCCGAAGCCGGCGGCCGAGATCGAGCGGAAGGCCGCCGAGGCGCTCAACCCGCACTTCCAACTGAAGCTCAAGCTCGCGGGCGGCGGCGAGGTGACCGTCAACCGCGGCGACAAGCTGCCGGCCGAGGCGTTCGCCGTCACGTACATCGGCGAACTCGACCGCCGCATCCCGGACGACGTCGCCACCGACGTCCTCCTGCCCGCGGTCGCGCAACTCGGGCAGCTCCGCGAAATCTACGGCTGGAACGCCCTCTACTTCGGCCCCGGGCAGGTGGACCGGCTGGCCCGGTCACCGGCCGCCGACACCCTCGCCAGCCTCACACTCGCGACCGAACTGACGCCGGCCGTTCTCGACTCGCTCAAGCGCTTCCCGAAGCTCACCTGGGTTCAGTTCTACGCCCGCGCCGCCGACGACCCGCTGCTCGAGCGGCTCGCCCGCGACTTCCCGCAACTTACCGGTGTGCAGCTCGACCTCGACGGCAACCCGAAGGTGACCGCCCGCGGGCTGGCGGCGCTCACCGCGCTGCCGCTCGGCTCGCTCGGGGTCAACGGCCCGGCGGTGGACGCCGCGTTCCTCCGCCGGCTGGCCGGCGTGCCGACGCTGTGGGGCGCGTCCTTCTGGAACGCGCCGCTCGGCGACGACGACGTGAAGGAGCTGGCGCGGTACCCGGGGCTGTCGCAGCTCGTGCTCAACGGCACCCGCGTCACCGACGCCGGGCTGAAGCACCTGGAGGGGGTGACGTCGCTGACGCTGGTGAGCCTGCACGGCACGAAGGTGACCGACGCCGGCGTGCGGGCGCTGGCGAAAGCGCGGCCGCGGTGCCAGATCGAATGGAACGGCGGGACGATCGAACCCGGGAAGTGATTGCTGGCGCGCCGGTTTCGAGGTAAAACGGAGCGCACACGCCACCGTCGGAGTTCGCCGTGCCAGACCCACGCCCCCCCGCGCCGCCCGCCGCACCGGTCCCGACCGGCGACTGGGGCGCCGCCCCCGCCCCCGCCGCGGCCCGCGAGCTGCGGCCCGGCGACACCGTCGGCACGTTCCGCATCCTCCGCCAGCTCGGCCGCGGCGGGATGGCGGTGGTGTACGAGGCCGAGGACACCGAACTCCCGCGCCGCATCGCCCTCAAGGTGCTGGTCGATTCCGACCCGCAGGCCAAGCTGCGGTTCGTCCGCGAGGCCCACGCCCAGGCCAAAGTCACCCACGACAACGTCGTCAGCATCTACCGCGTCGGCGAGGACCGCGGCGTCTCCTACATCGCCATGCCCGTCCTCAACGGCCAGACGCTGGCCCAGGCGCTCAACGCCACACCCAAGCCGCCGCTGCCGGCGGTGGTGCGGATCGCCGCCGAGGTGGCCGAGGGGCTGGCCGCGGCGCACGAAAAGGGGCTGATCCACCGGGACATCAAGCCGGCCAACATCTGGCTGGAAGCCCCGAAGTGGCGGGTCAAGATCCTCGACTTCGGGCTGGTCCGCGACCCGCACGCGAACCAGCAGATCGACATCACCATGCAGGGGCACGTGGTCGGCACGCCGGCGTTCATGAGCCCCGAGCAGGCGGCCGGGCACGAGGTCGACCACCGCACCGACCTGTGGAGCCTGGGCGTCGTCCTCTACCAGATGACCACCGGCAAGCGGCCGTTCAACGACGACAACACCGTCAACCTGATGACGGCGATCGTGTCGCAGGAGGCCCCGGCCCCGCTCAACCTGGCCCCGGAGCTGCCGCCGGCGCTGTCCGACCTGATCCGCCGGCTGATGTCCAAAAGCCCGTCGAAGCGGCCGCCGACGGCGGCGGCGGTGTCGGCCGAGCTGGACGCGATCGGCAAGGCGCTGACCGGGCCGCCGGTGGTGCGGGCGTCGCTGCCGTCGGCGCTGCCGGAGGTGTCCGAGACGAACCCGTGGGCCAGCCTGGACGCGACCGAGGCCGACCTGTCGCGGGTCGAGCCGCCGCCCGCGGACGCGTCGGGCGACAGCTACGACGGCCCGCCGCGCCGGGGCCGGCGCGCGGGCCGGGGCCGGGTGCGGTGGCCGCTGGTCGCCGGCGGCGCGCTCGCGGCGGTGCTGGCGGTCGGGCTGCTGGCGTGGGCGCTCAGCGGCCCGGGGCCCAAGTCGAAGCAGACGGAACTGACGCCCGAGCCGCTGCGCCCGGTGCCGGGCGGAGTGTCGAAGCCGACGAGAGCCCCGGACCCGTCGAAGGTGGCGGAGCCGCCGAAGAAGGAGGAGCCACCGGACCCGCCGGAGGTGCCGGCGCCGGAGCCGGACGAGGAGCGGAAGGCGGCCGAGAAGCTGACCCGGTTCGCCAACCTGCGGGTCCAGGTCGGCAACGAGTTCCGCGACGTGCCGACGGGCGGGCAACTGCCGCAGCGGCCGTTCGTCGTCGCCGTCATCGACTTCCCGAACGGCCGCAACCGCCAGTTCGACAAGGGGTTCGTGTCCGACACCCTGCTGCCGGCGGTCGCCCACCTGCGCGGGCTGCAGGCGGTGACCGACGGGTGGGCGCTGCCGCTGACCGCCGACCACCTGCGGCAGATGGCCGGGATGCCGCTGGCCAGCACCCTGCGCGTCCTCCAGATGTCGGTCGTCCTCACCCCCGAGGCGCTGCCCGAGCTGCGGAGGCTGCCCGCCCTGACCGAGGTCGCGGTGGTCCCGCCCAAGCCGACCGACGAACTGTTCATCGGGCTGGCCGGGCTGACCAACCTGCGGCATCTGTGGTTCAACCAGTTGGGCCTTCAAGACGCGCTGACGGGGAAGGGGTGGGCGGCGGTCGCCGGGATGCGGCTGGAGCTGTTCGGCATGTGGTCTTGCCAGGGCGCGGCGAACGCGCTGCGGGCGTTCGCCGCCCGCCCCGGGCCGCTACCGACGATGCAGTTCATGTTCAGCGACCTGACCGACAAGGCGCTGTCCGACCACCTCAAGCCGGACACCGACCTGCGCGCGTTCGAGGTCGGCGGCGGCGACGTGTCCAACGCCGGGCTGGCGGCGCTGGCCGCGGTCAAGAGCCTCCGCGTGCTCGCCCTCACCAGGACCAAGGTAACCGGGGCCCAGGTGGGCGAGGTGGCCGCGCGGCGGCCCGACCTGCGCATCGCGTGGAACGGCAAGGTGTTCGAGCCGAAGAAGTAACGCACTCCCGAGACGCGAATGGACCCCGGACCGCCGAAATCGACCAGCCAGCCGGTGCCGCTGAACGGCCCGACCGACACCGCGTCCACCCGCGGCACCCTCGTCGAGCCGCTCGGCGGCTCGTCCGCCACCGGCGACCCGCTGCTCGCCCCGCCGCAGCAGCCCGGCGAACTCGGCCGGCTCGGGCACTACCGCGTCCTCGGCGAACTCGGCCGCGGCGGCATGGGCGCCGTCTACCGCGCGGAAGACCCGCACCTCCAGCGCCCGGTCGCCCTCAAGGTGCTGCTCCCGCACGTCGCCGCCGACCCGAAGGCCAAAGCCCGGTTCGTCCGCGAGGCCCAGGCCCAGGCCAAGGTCGAGCACGACCACATCATCACCATCCACGCGGTCGAGGAGGCCAACGGCGTCGCGTTCATCGTCATGCCGCTGCTAAAGGGCGTGTCGCTGGCGCAGGCGCTGACCGTCCGCCCGCGGCCGCCGCTGCCGGCGCTCGTCCGCATCGGGAAGGAGATCGCCGACGGCCTCGCCGCCGCGCACGCGGCCGGGCTGATCCACCGCGACATCAAGCCGGCCAACGTCTGGCTTGAGGGCGACAAGCGGCGGGTCAAGATTCTGGACTTCGGTGTGGCCCGCTCGACGGCGGTGCCGGCCGGCGAGGCGCAAACGGCCAGCGGCGCGATGGTCGGCAGCCCGGCGTACATGAGCCCCGAGCAGGCCCGCGGGCTGAAGGTGGACCCCCGCGCCGACCTGTTCAGCCTGGGCGTGGTGCTGTACGAGATGGCCGCCGGGCAGCGGCCGTTCACCGGGCCGAGCGTGTTCGACGTGCTCAGCGCGGTGGTGACGCACCGGCCGCCGCCGGTCGCCGCCCTCCACCCGGACATCCCGCCGCCGCTGTCCGACCTCATCGACCGGCTGCTGGCGAAGGACCCGGCGCAGCGGCCCGACGGCGCGAAGGCGGTCGCCCGCGAGCTGGACGCGATCGGCCGCACCCTCGCCGCCGCGCCGCCGCCGCAGGTCGTCGTCCTCAACGGCGTGACCGCCGAGCCGAACCCGTGGGCCGAACTCGACGCCACGCAGCCCGAGGAGCCGGACGCCGACGCGACGGTCATCGACGACCCGCCGGAGGTGACGCGTCACCCGCCGCGGCCGCCGACGACGGCGTGGGTGTGGCCGGCGGCCGCGGCCGGCGCGGTCGGGCTGCTGCTGCTGGCCGGGCTGCTGGTCGCTCAGCCGTGGAAGTCGAAGGCGCGCGTCGAGGTCACGCCGCCGACCGCGCCGACGCCCGTCCTCAAGACGAACCCCGCGAAGCCGCCGGCGACGACAACGGAGACGAAGCCGCAGGCGCAGACGGAGCCGAAATCGCTTCAGCCGTACTCGCAGCCGCCGGTTCCGCCGCCCGCGGCCGGCCCGGTGTCCCGGGGCGACGACCGCAAGGCCGTCGAGTGGCTGCTCGCCGTCGCGGCGGACGGCGACACCGAAATCCGCGTCCGGCAGGACGGGAAGGTGACGACGTACTACGACGGCGGCAAGCTGTCGCCCGGCCCGCTCGAACTGATCCACGTCGCGCTCAACCGCAACCCGAAGGTGGCCGACGCCGACCTCGCCCGGCTCACCGGCTGTGCCGACATCGAGTACCTGTCGCTGGCCGGCAACAACATCACCGACGCCGGGCTGGCCCACCTCCGCGGGCTGACCGCGCTCCAGAAGCTGAACCTGAGGTTCACTCGCGTCAGCGGGGCCGGGCTGCCCCACCTCAAGGACAGCGCCAAGTTGACCAGCGCCGAGCTCGACGGCGTCGTCCTCGGCGACGGCGTCGCGGCACTGGCCGAGACGTTCCCGGCGCTGGCCTACGCCCAGGTGACGAAGCGCGGGATCACCGCCGCGGGCGAGGCGCGGTTCCGCCAGGTGCGGCCCGCCTGCACGCTCGAAACGGCCGACATCATGCGCCCGAACCACGGGCTGGCCTTCGACGGCAAGGCGTCGTTCGTCGAGGTGCCCGGGCTGAAGTTCGACGGCAAGCTGCCGCTCACCATCGAGGCGTGGGTGACGCCCGAAACGCTGACCACGGCGGAGCGGCACGTTTTCCTATTCGGGCCGCCCGGCGGCGGGATCGGCGTCAGCGAGCGGGCGTTCGGGGCCGGGCTGAACGTCGGCAACAACATGTGGATGCCCGCCTACACCCGCGTCGGCATCAAGCCCGGCGAGACCGTCCACCTCGCGGCCGTCCTCACCGGCCGCCGGTACACGCTGTACATCAACGGCCGGGAGGCAGACTGGAAGGACGTGAGCCTCGGCGAGCTGCCGGCCACCGCCCCACCGGCGGTCATCGGCAAGCCGCTGTCGAAGGCGTCGGAGGGCTACTTCCACGGCACGATCCACGGCGTCCGCGTGTCCCGCGCAGCCCGATACGACCGCGAGTTCCTGCCGCCGATCCCGTGGGCGTGGCTGCCGGACGACAAAACGCTGGCCCTGTTCGACTGCAAGGACGTCGAGGGCGACCGCCTCACCGACCGGTCGGGGAACGGGCGGCACGGCGTCATCAACGGGGCGCGGGTCGCGCCGAAGTAGCGGCATCGAACGGTTGCTTGCCCGTGCGGCGCGGCCGCAGTACAACGGGGTGTTCTCCCCGCCGGAGTTTCGCTGCCATGAACCCGCCCTTCCGCCCCGCCGACCGCCCGGCCCGCCCGGCCGACGCCCGCGACACCGCCGGCGGCTCGCGCACCGCGCCGCAGCCGACCCCGCCGCCGCGCGAGCCGCGGCCCGGCGAGGTCGTCGCCACCTACCGCATCCTCCGCGAGATCGGCCGCGGCGGGATGGCGGTGGTGTACGAGGCCGAGGACACCGAGCTGCCCCGCCGCATCGCCCTCAAGGTGCTGGTCGAGGCCGACCCGCAGGCCAAGATGCGGTTCGTCCGCGAGGCCCACGCCCAGGCGAAGGTGAGCCACGAGAACGTGGTCACCATCTTCCGCGTCGGCGAGGACCGCGGCGTCTCGTACATCGCCATGCCGATCCTGAAGGGGCAGTCGCTGGCCCAGGCGCTGGACGCCACGCCCCGGCCGCCGCTGGCCGCGGTGCTGCGGATCGCCGCCGAGATGGCCGACGGGCTGGCGGCGGCGCACGCGGTCGGCCTCATCCACCGCGACATCAAGCCGAGCAACGTCTGGCTCGAAGCGCCGAAGTGGCGGGTCAAGATCCTCGACTTCGGGCTGGCCCGCGCGCCGCACCACGACTCGCTCGGCGACATCACCCTCCGCGGGCAGGTGCTCGGCACGCCGGCGTTCATGAGCCCCGAGCAGGCGGCCGGGCACGCGGTCGATTTCCGCACCGACCTGTGGAGCCTGGGCGTCGTCCTCTACCAGATGACCACCGGGGAGAAGCCGTTCGCCGGCGACACGTCGCTCAACCTGATGGCCGCGATCGTGTCCGCCGAGCCGCCGGCGCCGCTGGCGCTGGCCCCGGACCTGCCGCCGGCGCTGTCCGACCTCGTCCTGAGGCTGCTGGCGAAGAACCCGGCGCAGCGGCCGGCGTCGGCGGCGGCGGTGGCGGCCGAACTGACCGCGCTGGCCCGCGCGGTGCCGGGGCCGTCGCTGGCGTCGGCCCCGGCGGTGGTGTGGCAGCCCCCGGCCCCGACCGCGGCCGTGCCGGCGCTGCCGTCGGTGCCGGCGGTTCCGTCCGTCGTCGCCCCGCAAGCGCCGGCCGATCCGTGGGGCAACCTCGACGCGACCGAGGTCGAGGAGCGCCCCGCCCGCCGCCCGCGCCGCGACCGCGACGAGGACGACGACTACGACGACCGCCCGCGGCGCAAGCGGCGCGACCGCGACGACGACCGCGACCCGCCCCGGTCGCTCAAGGGGGTGTGGCTCGGGCTGCTGTCGGCGGTCGCCCTGCTCCTCGTCGGCGCGCTGGTGTGGATGGCGGCGAACGCGGTCTCGCCCGCGGCCAAGCCGACCGCGGCGACGGCGGAGAAGCCGAAAGAGTTGCAGCCGCAGACCAAGATCGGGGCCACCACCCCGAAGCCGCCGGACACCGACCGGGCGGCGGCCGAGGCGCTGATCGGGCAGGCCCGGCTGAAGGTGCAGATCGACGGCCGCTCGCCGGTCGAGGTGGCGGCCGGCGGCCAGCTCCCGGCCGGGCGGCTGACGATCACCGAGATCGACTTCGAGCGCAACGACGTGGTCGGCCCGGCCTACGTCACCGCCACCCTGCTGCCGGCGCTGGCCCAACTGCGGTCGCTGGCCGAGATCCGGATGTCCCGGTATCAACTGACGATCACCCCGGAGCAACTGCGGCAGATGGCCGCGATGCCGCTGGCGAACACCCTCGCCCGGCTCGACGCGCGGGTGGAGCTGACGCCGGCGTCGGCCGCCGACCTGCGGAAGTTCACCGCGATGGAAGACCTGACGGTGTACGCCCCCAACCCGTCCGACGCGCTGTTCGAGCGGCTGTCCGAGCTGGTCCGGCTGAAGCTGCTGACGTTCCACAGCCTGCAAGCGGCCGGGCTGACCGACCGCGGGTGGGCGGCGGTGGCCGGGATGCCGCTCGACCTGTTGTCGCTGGTGGACTCGCCGGCGGCCCCGGAGGCGCTCCGCGGGCTGACCGTCCGCCGGTCGGTCGCCCCGCCGCCGCTGGCGTTCCTCAACTGCGAGGCGCTGACCGACGACCACCTGCGGCAGTTGGGCGAGCGGCCGACCGACCTACAGACGCTGATGCTCTACAGCGTGGGCGTCACCAACGCCGGGCTGCTGCACCTGGCCGACGTGTCCAGCCTGCGGAACCTGCGGCTCCAGCGTGTGCGGGCGACGGAGGCCGGCGCGCGGGCGCTGTACGGCAAGCGGCCGGACATGAAGATCGTGTTCGACGAGAAGCTCATCGACCGCAAGAACTGACCCCCGCGAGCCCGCCTACATGGATCCGCGACCGCCGAAATCGCCCGCGGCCGAGCCGGCCGACACCACCGCGGCCCTCGCCGCGTACCCGTTCCTGTCGCCGCCCGAGCGACCCGACGAGATCGGCCGGCTGGGCGCGTTCCGCATCCTGTCCGAACTCGGTCACGGCGGCATGGGCGTGGTGTTCCGCGCCGAGGAGGTTGGGCTGAAGCGTCTGGTGGCGCTCAAAGTGATGCTGCCGGCCGCCGCGGCCAGGCCCGGCGCGAAGGCCCGGTTCCTGCGCGAGGCCGAGGCCCAGGCCAAAGTCGAGCACGACCACATCATCGCCATCCACCGCATCGACGAGGTCAACGGCGTCCCGTTCCTGGCGATGCCGCTGCTGAAGGGCCAGACGCTGGCCGCGGCGCTCAAGCTGAACCGGCACCCGCCGGTGGCCGAACTGGTCCGCATCGGGACCGAGATGGCCGACGGGCTGTCCGCCGCCCACGCGGCCGGTCTGATCCACCGCGACATCAAGCCGGCCAACGTGTGGCTCGAGGGGAACAAGCGGCGGGTCAAGATCCTCGATTTCGGGCTGGCCCGGGTGGCGCACGAGTCGGCCGACGCCGGCGACCCGACCGTCGGGGCCGCGTCGATCGTCGGCGCGCCGGCGGGCGGCACCCAGTTGACCGCGGCCGGGGCGGTGATGGGCACCCCGGCGTACATGAGCCCGGAGCAGGCCCGCGGGCAGTCGCTCGACGCCCGCACCGACCTGTTCAGCCTCGGCACAGTGCTGTACGAGATGGCGGCCGGGCGGAAGCCGTTCACCGGGCCGAGCGCGATAGAGGTCATGGCCGCGGTGGTGACGCTGCATCCGCAGCCGCCGCACGAGCTCAACCCCGACGTGCCCGAACGGCTGTCGGAACTGATCCGTCGGCTGATGGCCAAAGACCCGAAGCACCGGCCGGCGACCGCGGCGGCGGTAACCGAGGAGTTGGAGGCGATCGGACGCGGGGTGGTGCCGCTGCCGGTGCAGGTGATCGCGGTGGGCGAGGTGCCCGGCGAGCCGAACCCGTGGGCCGACATCGCCGACACGAACCCGTCGTCGGCGGTAACGATGCCGCTGACCGCCGACGCGCCCCCGACGTGCCCGCCGGCGGGCGGCCGCAAGCCGCTGCTGCTCGCCGCCGTCGCGGTGCTGCTGGCGGGCGCGGTCGTGGCCGCGGTGGTGGTGGCGATGAACCGCCCCAAGGGGCCGCGCGACGCCGACCCGCCGGCGGAGGCGAAGGGCGACGGGCCGAAGAAGGACGACGTCGCGCCGAAACCGAAGGACGCGGTCGGCGGCACGGTTCCGTCGGCGTTCTTCAACGGCAAGGATCTGAGCGGGTGGACCGTCAACGGTAAGCGCGGGGAATGGTCCGTGCGCGACGGCGCGATCCTGTACGCGTACCGCAACGAGGGCCACGGGTCATACGACTCGCTGATCAGCGAGCAAGAGTTCGGCGACTTCGAGCTGTCGTTCGTGTTCCGCCACTTGACCGACTCGGATCGAGGATTCGTGCTCCGCATCCGCCACGACGAAACGAGAGCGACCACGACCGGCCTGAGTTTCGCCCGCGACGCAGTCGTGACGAACGCCATCAAGAAGGCGAAAGCCCAGCCGGGACCGGACGGCGCGTTCAAAACGCACATCCGGTACGTCGGCAAGAAGCTCACTGTTGTGGTCAACGGCACTACACTTGCGGACGAGGAGTTCGACCTGCCGGCGCGGGGTAAGTTCCGCTGGTCGAACGCCAGCAATTTCAAGGGCGCGGTCGCGATCAGCGACATCAGGTTCGCCGAACTGTCCGCCCCAGCCCCGTCGGCGTTCTTCAACGGCAAGGATTTGAGCGGGTGGGCCGGAGCCGGGGTAAGGCACTGGAAGGTGATCGACGGCACGCTCGTCAGCGATTCGCCCGCCTACGCCCTCCAGTCCGAGCGGGCGTACTCCGACTTCGAGCTGTCCTTCCGCGTCAAACTGCCACACCCGCAGCAAGGGGTGTTCGGGCTCAGCATCCGCCAGAACAAGGTCGACGACGGCAAAGGCGGTTCTCTGTCGTTCATGCCCGACGGCGTCAGGTTCTCGCAGAAAAAAAACACGCTCTGGCCGACGAAGCCGGGCGAGTTCAACGACGTGGCGCTCCGCTGTATCGGCAAGCGAATCACGATCACCGTCAACGGTTCCGTGACGCTCGATGAACAGTGTGACATTCCCGCCGAGGGCCTGTTCTCGCTTCGCGGGGTGTCCGGTCTGGGGAACGTCACCATGAAGGACATCCGGTTCACCGACCTGAGCGAGCCGGCGAAGAAGTAGCAGCGACGGCAGTCTTCAGCCCTCGGAGAGGGCGCCCGCCGTGAGCCCGCGGGTGCGGTGGCCATCGGCCGCACCCGCGGGCTCACGGCGGGCGCCCCTGTCGGGGCGACAAAACCACGCGCCTTTTCCCGCCCGGTTGCGGTTCCCATCCCGCGGCCGGCCGGTATACTAATTCTTTCGATGTCGAGAGAGTTTGCGCCCTCTCCTTTCCTTTACAGGCGACCAGCAATGGCCGAGCCGAACACCGCGACCGCCCCGAACGCCCCCATGAGCGGGGCCGACATCCTCGTTCACAGCCTCATCCGGCACGGCGTCGAGGTCGTCTTCGCGTACCCGGGCGGCGCCAGCATGCCCATCCACCAGGCGCTCACCCGCGTCCAGGACAAGCTCCGCACCATCCTGCCGCGGCACGAGCAGGGCGGCGGGTTCATGGCCCACGGGTACAGCCGCACCACCGGCAAGGCCAGCGTCTGCGTCTCCACCAGCGGCCCCGGCGCGACCAACTTCGTGACGTGCATCGCCGACGCGAAGATGGACTCGATCCCGGCCATCTTCATCACCGGCCAGGTGTCCACGAACGTGCTCGGCAACGACGCGTTCCAGGAGACGCCGATGGTCGAGATCTGCCGCGGCATCACCAAGCACCACTACCTGCTCACCCGCACCGAGGACATCACCCGGGTGATGCGGGAGGCGTTCCACATCGCCACCACCGGCCGCCCCGGCCCGGTTCTCATCGACGTGTGCAAGGACGTGCAGATCAAGTCGATCGTGCCGAACTGGGACGCGCCGATGGACCTGCCCGGGTACCGGCCGATGCGGAAGGCCCGCCGGGCCGAGCTGGAGCCGATCGTCGCCGCCATCCGCGCGAGCAAGCGGCCGTTCATCTACGCCGGCGGCGGTGTGACGCACAGCGGCGCGGCCGCGGAACTCAAGCAGTTCGCCGAACTGGTCGGCGCGCCGGTCGGGCTGACCGTCCACGGGCTGGGCAACTTCCCGGCCGACCACTACCTGTGCCTCCAGATGCTCGGGATGCACGGCACCGTGTACTCGAACTACGCGATCAACGAGGCCGACCTGCTACTGGCGCTGGGCGTGCGGTTCGACGACCGCGTGACCGGCAAGCTGAGCGAGTTCGCCAAACACGGCAAGATCGTCCACATCGACATCGACCAGTCGGAGATCCACAAGAACAAGTTCGCCCACATCCCCGTGCATGGTGACCTGAAGGCGGCGCTGGCCGACCTGAACGGGATGCTGAAGGAGGACGCGAACGCCGACCTGGTGGGCGGCGGACGGTACCCGGACTGGTGGCGGCAGATCGACGCGTGGCGGGAGGCCGAGCCGCTCAAGTTCGCCGAGCCGGAGAGCGAGATCATCCCGCAGTACGCGATCAAGCGGCTGCACGAGATCCTGCGCGACCGCGGGCAACTGAACGACACGATCATCACCACCGGGGTCGGCCAGCACCAGATGTGGGCGGCCCAGTTCTTCCCGTTCAACCAGCCGCGGACGTGGATCACGAGCGGCGGCCTCGGGACGATGGGCTTCGGCCTGCCGTCGGCGCTGGGCGCGAAGGTCGCGTTCCCGAACCGCCTCGTCATCGACATCGACGGCGACGGCTCGTTCCTGATGAACGTGCAGGAACTCGCCACCGCCTACGCGGAGAAGATCCCGGCGAAGGTGCTGCTGTTGAACAACCAGCACCTCGGCATGGTGATGCAGTGGGAGGACCGGTTCTTCGGTTCGAACCGCGGGCACACCTACCTGGGTGCCGGCGACGACCACCCGCCGTACCCGGACTTCTGCAAGATCGCCGAGGGGTTCGGGGTGAAGACCCGGAGTGTTATTGACAAGGGCGACCTCGACGCCGCGCTGATCGAGATGATCGAGAGCGACGAGCCGTTCCTGTTGAACGTGCACACGCCGCACCAAGAGCACGTGCTGCCGATGATCCCGAGCGGCATGACGGTGAAGGACATCATCAAGGCGTGATCGGGAGTGTTTGATGAAAACGTGGGCATGCCTGGGTGTGGCGGCGCTCGGGTTGGCCGTCGGGTGCGATGCGCGCAAGTCGGACCCGACGGTCGCGGACAAGCCCGCCGTCGTTTCCGACAAGCCGGTGGCGAAGCCGGCTCCGAAACGCCCGGTCGCGAAAGGCGACGACCCACAGCCGCCCGCCGACGCGGACCTGTCGGCCGCGGAGGTCGCCAAGGACGTGCTCGCCGACCCGCGGAACGAGGCACAGTATCGGGGCCGGACGATCGTCGCCGAAGGACCGGTTCGGAAGGTCTTCCGGCGACCGAACACCCCGCCGGACGCGGTCGTCGTTGAGGTCGTCATCCCGGGCGTCTCTTCGCCCCGCTCCCCGGACGGCGTGGCCGCGTACTGCCAGTGCCGGCTGGAAGACGCGGACAAAGCACTCAGTCTTACGGTCGGTCAAACGGTCAAGATCCGCGGCCGGTGCGGTCCGGCGGCGCTCGCGCCGGACGGCTGCGCGATCCTGAGCACCGGGCCGGACCCGGCTTTGAAGGTCGAACTGACCGATGTGGTCGCCGAGTTCCTGAAGGATCCGGCCGCCGCGAAGGCGAAATACGAAGGCAAACCGCTCGCCGTGACCGCCGAAGTCGAGCGGAAGGAGGGGGGGGCCGAGAACCGGCACTTACTTTTGAAGCACGGCAGCGACAAGCCCGCCACCGTCAAGGCGCAGTGGCCGAGGGGACCGGCAGTAGACGAACGGCAGTTCGAAGCCGTTAAGCCCGGCGACCGGGTCACAATCAAGTGCCGACTCGGGGGCGTGGTCTTGCTCTCAATGTCCTTTGAAGACTGTCGGCTGGTGCCGTGACCGGCCGGCTTTCCGCATTTCCGCAACTCGAACACGGGTATACACTTCTCCCCATACTCGCACCGCTGCGCCGCCTGCTCAGGAGTGGCCATGCCTATCCGTGTAACCTGCCCGGCGTGCTCCGCCACGCTGTCGATTCGTGATGAGTACGCCGGCCGGGCGGTCAAGTGCCCGAAGTGCGCCGGCCTCATCCCGCCGCAACCGGCCGCCCCGCCCACCGTCTCCGAGGCCGAACCCGTCGCCACCCTGCCGCCACCCCCGCCCCCCGCGCCGGAGCCGGCACCGACGTCCGCGCCGGACGTCTCCGCGAAGGCCGAGACGGACGCACCGCCGAAGGAGAAGGCGCGCGACCGCGGCGATGACGACGAGGACGACCGGCCGCGTAAGAAGAAGCGGCGCGACGATGATGACGACGATGACGACCGACCGCGCAAGAAGCGGCGGGACGACGAGGACGACTACGACGATGACGACCGACCGCGGCGCAAGCGGCGGGATGACGACGACGATGACGACCGCCCGCGGCGCAAGCGGCGTCGCGCCGACGATGAGGACGACGACAAGCCGGTGGTGAAGCCCCGGTACAACGCGGGGAAGGGGTCGAACACCGGGGTGCTCGTCGCCGGCGGGGCGCTGCTGGTGTGCCTCCTGGCGCTCGGCGGAGGCATCTACGCGTACACCCAGAACGAGAAGGCCAACCGCGAGACCGAAGCGGCCAACGCCGCCGCCAAGGAGAAGGCCGACGCGGCCGCCGCGTTCCTCGCCAAGTTCGACAAGGTCAAGGTCGGCGACGCCCGCGGCCGCGCCGACGAGGCCCTCGGCAACGGCCGCGTCGCCACCGCCGACGACCTGGGCAAAGTGTTCCGCAACTCGTCCGACGCCAAGAAGATCGTCGATTGGGGCGCGAAGGTGAAGGACGCGCGGGTGCTCCTCTGGCAGAACGACGAGGCGTACGCCCTGATCGCGCTGCACCCGGACGCCGACGGCCGCGTGATGGCCAAGTCGCTCCGCTCCAAGAACGCGTCCATCGACGTCGGTGACCTGAGCGACGCCGCCTTCCTGCGCAAAAACCCGCCCAAGGGCGAGACGCCGCCGAAGGGCAAGCAGCCGCCGCCCGACGGCAACTGAGCGTCCGTCGAAGCGAAACCCGCCGGCGCACGGGCATTGGCGCTCACACCCGCACCCCCTGGAGAAGTCGATGCCCATCCGAATCACCTGCCCGTCGTGCGCGGCCACGCTGTCGGTCAAGGACGAGAACGCCGGGCGGGCGGTCAAGTGCCCGAAGTGCGAGGGCGTCATCCCGGTGCCGACGCCGGTCGCGCCGCCCCCGCCGCCGGCCCCGGCTTCGCCCCCGCCGGCCCCGGCCGCGTTCGACGACTTCGACGACGAGCCGGCACCCAAGATCAAGGGCGCAATGGCCAAATCGTCGGCCCGCAGTTCGCCGCCGGCGAAATCGAAGGCCAAGTCGTACCGCGATGACGACGACGACGATGACGACTACGACGACCGGCCGCGCGGCCGCGGGCGGGCCAAGTCGGGCGGCGGGTTGGGCGACTACCTGACGTTCCGCAAGATGATCGTCCCGGTCGTCATCCAGATCATCTTTTGGGTACTGGTGCTGGTGGTGCTGGGCATGGCGACGGTGGGGGCGGCGTTATCGCTGGCCTCCGGCCAGAAGGAAGGGGCGCTCATCGGCATCGGGTTAGCGGTCGTCCTCGCGCCGCTGTACATCCTGCTGATCCGCATGTACTGCGAGGTGCTGATCGTCATCTTCCGCATGAACGACACTCTGAGCGAGATCCGCGACGCCCTCACCCGTCGCGACTGACCGACGGAGGCCCCCGGCCCCTCGATCGGTCCCGCGTGCCGCGCCTCACCTGCGGACGCAGTCTCGGCTGCACGCGGGGGCGCGGGAGGGGCGGAAGAGATCGGCTCGGCCGCTTGCGGCGTCGCGGGACGTCTTCTCCCGCGACGCCGCAAGCGGCCTTCTCCCCTCCCTGCCCCTCATTTCACTTTTTCGGGATCAGTTCCGCCGGCTCGCGGGAAAGAATGGCAGAACCGCGGCCCGGCCGACCGCGGGGCCACCCGAGCGAGTCACCCCATGCGATCCCTGATCCGCCGGCTGCGCGCCGCGCTGCCGCACCCCGGCACCGACGAGCGGTTGCTCGACGAGTTCGTCGCGCACCGCGCCGACGACGCGTTCGCGGCCATCGTCCGCCGGCACGGGCCGATGGTCCGCGGGGTTTGCCGCCGCATCCTCGGCAACGACGCCGACGCCGACGATGCGTTCCAGGCCACGTTCCTGGTGCTCGTCCGCAAGGCCGACGCGGTCCGCCCGCGGAGCCGGCTGGGCAACTTCCTGTACGGCGTCGCGGTCAACGTTAGCCGCCGGTGCCGCGACAGCCGCGCCCGCCGGCAGGGGCAGGAGCTGTTCGACGTGCCCGGGCGCGCCGACGCCGACGCGGCCGAGCGGAACGACCTCCGCGAGGTCATCGACCAGGAGCTGAGCGGCCTGCCGGACGCGTACCGGGCGGCGGTGGTGGCGTGCGACCTCGAAGGGCGGTCGCGATCGGAAGCGGCCGGGGCGCTCGGGTGGTCGGAAGGGACGGTCGCGAGCCGCCTGGCCCGCGGCCGGGCGCTACTGGCCGACCGGCTCAAGCGCCGCGGCGTCGCGGTCGCCGCGACCGGGCTGGCCGCGGCGCTCGCCCCGACGGCGGCCGACGCGGGTGCGGGGGTGGGGCTTTTCCAACTGATGTCCGGCGCCCCGCCAGCGGTGGAGGCGCTGGCGACGGAGGCAATGAAACTGATGACCACGAGCAAGTTGAAGGCGGCGCTGCTGACCGCGAGTTTGGCCGCCGGACTGGCGGGCGTGGGCGGCGCGACCGCGTGGGCGTGCGGGGTGGTCCCGCTCCGCCCGGTGGCGACCGCGTCGGCGGCCAAGCCGTTCCCGCTGTCGTCGGCCGACGCGCCCGAGCCGAAGCCGGCGGCCGCGGAGCCGGACGCGCCGCGCCCGGGGCCGCGGGACGGCGCGCCGGCCGGCGCGGACAAGGCGGCCGCGGTCGACGGCGGCACCGCCAAGCCGCTCCAGGTGGTGCTGAGCAACCCGGCGCGGGACGTCACCGTGGTGTCGGACCGGGACGAGGGGTTCGCCGCGTTCTTCCGCCGCCAGCCGGTGATGGTGGCGGACGTGCTGGAGGCCGACCGCGACAAGCTGCTGTACGACGCCAAGGGGCCGGGGCGGGTGTTCGTGAGCTACGCGTCGTTCAACGCCGACCGCGACCGGACCGCGACCTACGGGGCGTTCGTGAAGCTGGCCCCGCCGCCGCTCAACGGCCCGGCGTACCGGCTGCTGGCACTGGCCAAGCCGAAACACGCGGTGGTGTTCGTGCGGGACGCGGACGACGCGGAGCTGTGGCACGTCGCCGGGGTCACCACCCGCCCGTCGATCGGGTTCTTCGCCGAGGCGAAGCGCACCCCGCCGGACGACTTCGCCCCGGCCGACCTGCTCCAGCAGCCGAAACCCAACAAGTGATAACGACTTGCGTTGATTCCTTTCGCGACCGCCCGCCGGAGCGGCTTTTTGCCTTCTGTAGCCGGCCTCAGTTTCGGCCCCTGTGCGGCGCTCACTTGCGTTGCAATTTCGCTACACAGGGGCGGAGGCCGGAGCTATTCGGGGGGTGTCGCTCCGGCCTCACAGAGGCCGGCTACAGTAAGAGATCAACGCACGTCGGTATGGCCGGATCGATTTCACCAATCCAAACGGAGGGCATCCCATGCGGCGGTGTGTTTTGCTGTTGGCCCTGTTCGGCGGCGCGGCGCTGGCCGCCGAGCCGAAGGCGGACGTCGGCAAGCTGATGAAGGCGGCGCACGGCGGGGACAAGTCGCCCCACGCCCGCGTCACCGCGGAACTGAAGAAAGACGCTCCCGAGTGGGCGCAACTCGCGAAGGACGCGAAGGCGTTCACCGAGATGGGCGCGGCGCTGAAGGACGCGCGGGGGTATTCCTACGCGTCGCCGGCGAAGTACGTCGAGAGCGCCGCGGCGCTGTCGAAGGCGGCCGGCGACAAGGACCGGCCGGCCGCGGTCGCCGCGTTCGCCGCGCTGAACAAGTCGTGCGCCGCCTGTCACATCTACGGCACCCCGAAGTAGCGACCGGGAAAGGCGGCTCCCCGGGTTCGGCATGTGGACCGAACCCGGGGAGCCGCCTCCGGCGCGTCTGTCGCCGCCCGCTACTCCTTCGGCAGCCCCTTCGCCTTCCGCACCAGCTCCACGAACTCCTTGCGGTGGCCCTCGGTGTCCGCGCCCAGCGCGCCGTTGGCCCGCTCGATCACCGCGTCGAAGCTCGCGCTGCCCTTGAACGGCGAGTCCCGCAGCAGCAGCCCGAACTCCGCCACCGCCGACGCGAACCGGAAGTCCTCGCCCATCGGCCGATCGTCACCCTTGAGCGCCGCCGACAGCTCGCGGCTCTTGTCCCCGTCCGGGTGCTTGTACCGCACCTTCGCCGTCAGCCACTCGTCCCCGGCGCCGGCCTTCTCCGCCGGCTTCTGGTACTTCAGCGGGTCCACGCCCGGCAGCTCGATCTTCACCCCCACGGGCACCACCTCGTACAGCGCCGTCACCGCGTACCCGCTGCCGATGTCGGCCGCGTCCTTGGCGTCGTTCTTGAAGTCCTCGGCCTTCATCAGCCGGTTCTCGTACCCGATCAATCGGTATGCGGCCACACGCGCCGCGTTGAACTCGACCTGGAACTTCACGTCCTTGGCGACGCACACCAGCGCCCCGCCCTGCTCCACGAACACCTTGCGGGCCTCGTCCATGCCGTCGATGTAGGCGTGCGTTCCGTTGCCGTAATTCGCGAGGGTCTTCAGCCGGTCGTCCTTGTAGTTGCCCATCCCGAACCCGAGCACCGACAGGAACACCCCGCTCGTCCGCTCCTTCTCGATCAGCCGCTGCAGTTCGCTCGGGTCGGACACGCCGACGTTGAAATCGCCGTCGGTGCAGAGGATGACGCGGTTGGCCCCGCCCTCGATGAACGACCGCCGGGCTATCTCGTAGGCGAGCGTGATGCCGCCCTCGCCGTTGGTCCCGCCGCCGGCGGTCAGCCGGTCGATCGCGGCGCGGATTTCGGCCTTCCGGTCGCCGCCCGTGGGCGTCAGCCGCACCCCGGCCTCGCCGGCGTAGGTCACGATCGTCACCCGGTCGCGCCCGGTCAGCGTGTCGGTCAGCAGGTTGAGCGCCTTCTTGACCAGCGGGAGGCGGTTGTCGGCGCCCATCGACCCGCTGGTGTCGATCAGGAACACGAGGTTCCGCGGCGGCAACTCGGCCGCCGGGATGTCCTTCGACCGCACCCCGATGCGGGCCAGCTTGTGCTCCGGCTTCCACGGGCACGGGGCCAGGTCGAGGGTGACGGACACCGGGGCGTCGCCGGCCGGCGGCGGGTAGCTGTAGGGGAAGTAGTTGACCATCTCGGCCAGCAGCACCGCGTCCCGCGGCGGCCGCTTGTTTTGCTGCTGGATGAACCGCCGCACGTTGGCGTACCCGGCGGTGTTCACCTCAGCCGAGAAGGTGGACAGCGGCGCGACCAGCGGCGAGCGGAACTCGTTCTCGACGATCGAGCCGTAGCTCTCGGCGTTCTGCCTGTTGAAGTCCTCCTCCAGCGCCAGAGCCGGGGCTGCGACTTTGGCGAGCCGCTGCTCGCCGCCCGTTTCGGCGTGTTTGGCTCCGCCGCCGCACCCGGTGAGGGCGAACCCGGCGAGCGCGAGGGCCGTGAGGGTGAGGGCGTGGGCGTACCGCTGCCGCGGCCCGCGGGGGCTGTGCGCGACCATTTGACGTGTACTCCGGTCTGGGAAAGGGTCGGGGAACCGTCGAACGACTTGACTGGTGATATGACGCCGACGGCGGCGGATTATTCCCACGCGCAAGGGTCGGGGGTCAGGATTCAGCAGTCAGGGAAGAGGAAGACGAGGGCGGCAGTCGCTCCCCTATCTTCCTTCTGCCCTGACTGCTGAATCCTGACCCCCGACCCCTGCTCCTGGCGGTTACGGCCCCTTCTTGTCGAACGGGTTGTCACTCATGCCGGCCTTCGGCAGCACCCGCTTCTCCACGTCCTTCAGCCACTCGGCCCACCCCTTCACGATCCCGGACCGGTTCGGGTCGGTGTCGTCGGTCTGGCTGTTCCGCACCACCAGCTTGCCGTCGGCCCGGACGATCAGCACCTCGGTCGCCACGTCCTCGTCCAGGTTGCGGTCGTTGGTGTTGGTCACCGCCTGGCCCTTGCCGTCGAACGAGACGCGGGTGCGGCTCTTCACCCGCCCGCCCTCGAAATCGACCAGCACCGACTTGGTCGAGAAGTCCACCAGCCACCCCTTCGGCTGCACCGCGGTCGGCTTGCCGAACCGGTCGAACGCCACCTTCTCGGCCACCTCCCGGAGCACGTACTGCTGGAGTTCGGACGACCACAGCGGCAGCTTGACGAACTGCTTGCGGCCGACGTACTCGCCCCGGCCGACCGGCATCTCGGACACCACCCACCCGCCGACCGGCTCCCGCTTGGCGGCGTCGGTCCGCACCTGCTCCATCCACGTCGCCACCTGCAGCACCGCCTGGCCGTCCTTCGCCTGCAGCAGGCTGTTGACCGCCCGCGTCTCGACCTCCTTGCTGTCCCGCGGGTACTGGGCGTCGATCGCGTCGCGGTACGCCTTCACGTCGTGGGCGTACAGGAACGACTCGGCCGGGACGGTGATCGGGGTCTCCAGTTGCAGCCACTTGCTGTACAGCGTCTTGTAGCTGTCCTTGGCGAACTCCGGGTTGGCGACGTACTGGTCCTGCTTGTAGTTCGGGTTCCACATCCGCAGCCGGATGCGGTACTCGTACACGTGCCCGGGCTTGACGTCGCAGTCCACGAACCGCAGCAGGAAGTTCTCCACCTCGGCGGCCGTCTCGGTCGCGCCGCTGCCCGGCCCGAAGCCCTCGGGCGGGGCGGGCCGCGGCCCGCCCGGGCCGGGCGCCGCCGGCCCCTTGCCCGCCGGCGCCGGCGGCATCGGCGACATGCCGGACTCGCTCCCCATGCCGGTCGCGGTCGGCCCGTACTTGCCCGACTCGTACCCGAACCCGCCCACGTCGGCCGCCTTCGGCGCGTACAGCTTGTTCTTCGGGTTGGTCCCCTTCACCCGGTTGAGCAGCTCCGACGGCGGGATCTCCTTCTGGTTGGCCTTCTTCAGCTTGTCGATGTTGTCGGTGATGTCCTTCAGCTTGACCTCGGGGTACTTGACACCCAGCCCCTCGGCCAGCCGCGGCAGCGGCATCGCCAGCATCATCTCCGGCTTCAGGAAGTACGGGATGTACCCCTCGTCGAAGTGGTCGGCGATCTTCCGCGAGTCGATCAGCTCGATGTACTTCTCCTCGAACAGGTAGTTGGCGCTGGTGTCCTTGATGTCGGCCGGCCAGTTCTGGAGCACCCGCAGCGAGCCGTCGGGCATCACCTGGCTGACCTTCCGCTGCACCTCGTACCCGTCGTACCACGGCCCCCACTGCCTGGCCTCGGCCTCGGTCTGCAGCCGCAGCGCCCGCTTCATCTCCTCCAACTGCTTCTTGTACGGCACCACCGCGTGGATGGTGACCAGCCGCAGCGGGATGACGGTGAACGCCGGCGGCTTGCCCTCGGCCACCGACTTGTCGAGGTCGCTGATCGGGATGTACCGGATGGCCTTCTCGATCCGCTGCGCGCCCTGGTCGAACCCGCCGGGGCCGCCGCCGAACGGGTTGCCTTCGCCCCCTTCGCTGCTGCCGCCGCGCGGTGGCGTCGGCCCCATCGGCGCCGGCGGCATCGGTCCCATCGGCGCCGGCTGTGCGGGGGTCTTCTTCTGGCTGTTCAGTTTCTGCAGCGCGGCCTTGCCCTTCAAGCTCTGGTCCTGGAGGAGCTTGGACGCGCCGCCGATCTTGTCCTTGTCGTACTTGCCGTCCCGCTTCTCGACGAACACCGCGATCAGCGACTCGCCGTTCTCCTGCGGGACGATGTCGAACCCGAGCATGGCCGACCGGGTGAGGTCCACCTGGTACGCGCCGATGGTCAGCACCGTCGGGTTCTCCCGCTTGGTGTTCGGCTGCGCGGTCGGGTCGAACAGCGTCCCGGTCTGGGTGAACTCGGGCACCCGCGGGGTGGCGAACGACGGCTTGGTGCGGATCCACTCCGGCAGGCCGAGCTTGGCCACGTCGTCGGGGCTGGCCTCGCCGTTCTGGATGGCGGTGTAGACGTTCTGCGTCTGCTGCTTGAGGTACTTGGCCGTCTCGTCCGGCGGCTTGGCGCTGGTGTACTTGGTCGCGCCCCAGATGAGCAGCAGCGCGAGCACGCCGCCGGAAAGGCCCATCGCGAGCTTTTCCCCGTTCTTGAGCAGGAACTCCTTCGGGTCGATCTTCGGCTTCGGCATGGTCCGGCTCCTTCGCGAGCGGTGGTTATGCGGCTGAGGCCGCGGCCGCTGCCGTGCGCAACGGCGGCGCGGCGGCGGCGTTGGCGGTCGTTACTTACGGCGGCGGCGGCTCTTCGGAACCGGCTCGCCCTTCGGTTCGGCCTTCGGCTCGCCCTTCGGCGCGGGATCGCCCTTGGGCATCGGGTCGCCCTTCTGCGCGGGGTCAGTCTTGGGCGCCGGCTCGGTCTTCGGCGCCGGCTCGGTCTTCGGCGCGGTGCCGGTCTCCGTGCCCGTGTTCGTGTTCGTCGGGGTGGCCGCGGTCCCGTCGTCCTTCTTCGCCTCGTACTTCTCGTAGAGCGACACGGTGCCGTAGACGCTCAGTTCGACCAGCCCGGAGGTGATCTGCGACTCGGACACGACCGACGGCCCGCTGCCGGGGAAGCCGGACGAGCCGGGGAACGCGCCCGGGCCGCTGCCCATCGGCCCCATCGGGCTCGGCCCGACGGGCGCCGGCGGCATCGGCCCGGGGCCGGGGCCGGAACCGCCGAAGCCGGGCCGGCCGAAGCCGGGCCGCGCGTCCGGGTCGGCCGAGCCGCCGAACCCGATCTGGCCGCCGCCGCCGATGGCGATGCCGCCCTCGCCCCCGCCCGGCCCGCCACCGCCGCTCGAGCCGCCGATGCCGCTGAGCGTGCCGCGGAACCGCGTCCAGCACACCTGCGTCGTCTGGAACCGCAGCGGCGAGTTGGCGAACGCCAGCAGCATGTCCTGCATGTACGCCTGGTCGAGCACCACCACCACGCCCACCGGCATCCGCCGCACCTGGGTGTTCACCCCGTCGGCCAGGTACCGCTTGCGGTTGCCGTCGATGACGGCCGCGAGCGGGCCGCCGCCCCACTTCCCGTTGCCCTGGGCGCCGGTGCCGCCGCCGGGGCCGCCGAAGCCCCCGCCCGGCGGCCCCCCGAACCCGCCCGGCCGCGCGTCCGGGTCGCCCGCCGGCGGCCCCATCCCGCCCGGGGCGCCCATCCCGCCGGCGTTCGGGTCGGCCGGCGGCGCGTCCTGCTTGAACGGCGGGCCGGGGCCGATCAGCGGCTTGCCGGCGCTGCGGGCGTCGGGGAACCCCAGCGCCAGCGCGTCCACCCGCTTGACCGGCACCGTGCGGACGTCGAACACCTGCTCGACCCGCACGATCTCGTCGGCCGCCATCGCCGGCGGGATGAGGTGGTCGTCGATCGGGATCACGTCCAGCTCGTTGGCCGGCACGTCCCGGCCGGCCGCGTCCCGCTTGGTCGCCCCCTTGCCCGGCAGGAACTCGCCGCCGATCTTGAACACGAACGGCTGCGCCTGGGTCTTGGTGAACCACACGTTGAGCGTCATGATGTTGCCGACGCCCAGCAGTTGCAGTCGCTCCGACAGGTTGGTCAGCTTGCCGGTCAGCCGCTTCGACCCGCCGTCCGGCACCAGCCTCAGGTCGATCGCCCACAGCCGGTTGCGGAACGTCGCCTTCGCCTTCTCGTCGTCCGGGGTGGGCACCGTCTTGTACCGCGGGTTGCCGTCGGCGTCCCGGCCGGCGACCACCACCTTGTTCCCCTTCTCGTCGTACGTCGGGTCGTAGGCCACGTCGCCCTTGCCGTCGGCCTTCGCCCGGCGGAACGTGGCCAGGTCGGCGTTGATCGACCGGACCGCGTCCAGCAGCGACCGCTGCACCCAGATGTCCTCCATCATCAGCCACACCTGCTCGCTGGTGAGCTGGGTGTCGCCGAAGCTGTTGACGTGCCGCAGCACCGCCTGCCAGCCGCCCTTGAACTGGGTGGGGGCGATCCGGTCGGCCATCCCGGTGCCCGGCGCGCCGGCCCCGGTCTTCGGGTTGATCGACGAGAACTCGTGGATGTACACCTCGTTCTTCTTGAACTCTTCCAGCTCGCCGGAGGCGGTCGGCAGCGGGTCGCCGAACTTCAGGTTCAGCTCGGTGAACTGGCGGAGCAGCTTGGACCCGGTCGGCCAGGTGTACAGCCCCTTCTGCCGCTCCCAGTTGACCTCGTGCAACTCGCCCTGCTTCTTGCCGACCACCCCGACCACCTTGCCGGCGTCGGTGATGAGCGCCGTCGGCTTCGGCTTCTGCTTGGCGGCGATCGCCTTCTTGGCGTCGTCGATCTCCTTCTCGCGGGCGGCGATCTTGCTGCCGACGGTGCCGCTGACGGTGAACACGCCGATCAGCGTCAGCAGCGGCGCGACGCCGAACAGGATCCAGAAGTGGTGCTTCTTGAGCGGACTGTTGGCCTTCATGTGTGTTGACCCCGGGAGGGTGTTGTTCGGTTGGGTGCGCCCCGCGGGGCGTCACCCGGTGGCCGGCCTCGGTGAGGCCGGGGCGATTCGGGTCGTGCCGCTCCGGCCCCGGCGAGGCCGGCGGCCGTTCGGCGGGTCACGGGGTCGGCGCGGCCGGGGCCGCGCCGCCGCCGGTGGACGGGGTCGGCTCGCGCCACACCATCATCACCACGAACTCGTACCGGCGGCGGGTGCTGTTGTCCTTGGCCGGGGCCGGGTTCGGCTGGCCCGCGGCCGCGCCGCCGCTGCCGCCCAGGCCGGTCCACGGCGGCGCGAGCGGGGCGGCCGGGGCCGCACCGGTCTGGGTGGCGTCGCCGCCCGGCCCGGCGCCGGGGCCGCTGCCCATCGGGCTGGGCGCCGGCGCGCCGCGGCCGAAGCCCTCGCCGCCCCCGCCCGGGCCGCCCGGCCCGCCCGCCGCACCGCCGCCGCCCACGAGGGCGTCGAGGAACGACCCGCGGCTGATGTTCAGGAACGTGTTCGGCGCCGGGTCCGGGACCGCGGCGAACACGTGGTAGATGAACGCGTGGCTGATCCGCGGCTTGGCCGGGTTGCCGTCGTCCTTGCCCACCGGGTCCTTCACCCCGACGATGTACTTACCGACCTTGCCGTCGTCCTTGGCCGCGAACGTCTCCGACCGCTGCAGGTTCCGCACCAGCCCGCGGCCGATGAACTGCCGCCCGGCGTCGTGGTCGGTGTACCCGCGGAGCTCGATCACCCACCCCGGCTCGGTCGGCCCCTTCGGCTTGAACCGCTCCTTGTCGGTCACCGCCTCGTCCTTCTCCCGCTCGTCGTCCCGCATCCACTCGGCGATCGAGTAGCTGTACGTCTTGAGCACCGCCTTGTCGGCCTCCTGCAGGAAGGCGTTGACGTCGTTCACGTACCGGGTGTGGACGGTCTCGATGTTGACCGTGGCCAGCGACTTGGGGTGGTCGGACCGCTCGTCGGCGATCGCCTCCTCGACCCGCACCCCCTTCTGCATCCGCTCGTTGAACCACTCCAGCGCCCGCTGCCCGGCGTCGCCCTCGCCCTTCCACAGCTTGACCTGGTTGATCGTCTTGATGCTGCTGTTCATCGGCCCGTCGGCCTCGGTGATCGTCAGGTTGCCGCCGACCCCGGGCCGCGGCAGCATGGCGGTGAACACCTCGGTGAACCGCGGCCAGTTCAGCCGCTCCTCCTGCCCGGCGATGATCGTCTTGACGTCCTTCTTCTTGGCCTCCACGTCGGCCAGCTTGGCGTTGAACTCGGTGTCCTGCGCGTCGTGCTTGCTGATCGCGTCCTTGGACGCCTTGATGTTGTCGTCGATGGCCTTGCTGTTGAGCGCCGCGTACGGGCTGGAGAAGCCCATCGCCAGCCCGCCCAGCCCGACCAGCAGCAGGGCCGCGGCGGCCGCCGCGTACGGCTTCTTGGCCCGGATCATCCGGTCCTGGACGATCTCCTTCGGCAGAAGATTAGTGGACAGGCGGGCCAGCCCCAGCCCCTGCAGCGCCAGCCCGTAGGCGATCGGGAAGGTGAGCAGGTTCTCCTGGAACAGCGGGTCGGTGAGCACGCTCTCGCCGGCCATCTTCTCGAACCGGCTCGGCTTCTTGACCTCCAGCGACAGCTTGTCGGCGAGGTACTTCTGCAGCCCCGGGAGCTTGAACGCGCTGCCCAGCCCGACCAGGTGGGCGACGTGCGCGTCGCGGTGGGTGTTGGTGAAGTACCCGAGCGACCGCTGCACCTCGCCGACGAAGTCGGTCAGCACCGGCTTGATGGCCCGCAGGATGCTCGCCATGTCCGGGCTTTTCGCCGCGTTCCGCTTCAGGTGCTCGGCCTTCGCGAACGTCAGCTTGAGCTCCTTGGTGAGCGCCCGGGTGAAGTTGTTGCCGCCGAGCGGGATCGGCCGCTGCCAGATGATCTTCCCGCCGTCGGTGATGATCAGGTTGGAGGCGTCGGTGCCGACGTCCATGACGACCGTGCAGCGCTTCTTGCCCCGCGGCGTCGGGTTCGGGTCTTCCTCCGTCTCGACCGGGTTGCCGTCGGCGTCGAGTTGCGGCTCGTTGGTCTTGAGCAGCTCGTAGGTGGCGTAGTTGACCAGCGCCAGCGGGGACATCTGCACGAGGTGGACTTCGGTCTTGGTGCCGACGAAGTAGCCGAGGTAGCGGGAGATGACGTCCCGCTTCATGGCGAACAGGCCGATCTCGGTCTCGAGGGCGAACCCGTCCACGGCCCCGCCGCCGGCGATCTTCTGGAAGTCCCACACGACCTCGTCGAGCGGGAACGGGATCTGCTGCTTGGCCTCGAACTTGACGATTTCGGCGATCTTCTTCTCCTCGACCGGCGGCAGCTTGACGAACCGGGCGAGGCCGGACTGGCCGGCGATGCCGAGGGCGATGTCGTCGAGCTTGACGTCGTTGCGGGAGAGGAACTTGTCGAGCGCCTCGCGGATCAGGGTGTCCGGGTCGGCGTCCGGCTGGGAGAGGATCTTGGAGTGCTCGACGTAGTCGAACGCGGTGGCGGTCGGCTGGCCGTCGATCAATTCGAGCCGCAGGGCCTTGAGGGCCGACTGGCCGATGTCGATCCCCCAGACCCCTTTGTTCACTGGCATGGAATGGCTCCGGTCGGTTGTCTCGCCGCGCGGGACGTGTTCGGGGCTGCCGTCCGGGCGTGGCCGCGCGCGGCCACGGGGTGCGAACGGGGGCATCAGGTTTCGAGGGTGCGAGCGCCCGCGAGATTCACGGTATCATCCGCGCACCACCACTGTCAACGAACTCAACGCCGGGGCAAGTGAAATGTTGGCGCAAGGGCGGAAGTTGTCCGCGTTCGTTCGGATCGGCCGCGGGGCGGCCGCCGGTGCTCGCCGGAACCGCTGTCAGAGTCACACACCGGAAAATTTCCGGAATTCCGGTTGACTCCCGTTCAGACATCACCCATACTGGAATTGAGAACGCCCGGATATCATGAATTTCCGAACACATGGTATTAAAGGACGACCGCGGGCGACCGGCGGAGGTCTGGACGGCCCGTTAGAGCGCGTTTCAGGGTAATGAAGCGGCCTCGCGAGCCGCGACCGCGCCACCTAAGGGCGCTCTCGGGCCGAGCGCGGGCTTGATGTGCGGTCGGGGCGCGTGCGATAATCGCCCCGCGCCGCGACTCCGCGCGGCGCGCCCTCACCCCAGGTTCGATATGCGCACCCTGTTCCGCTCGCTCGCCCTGTTCGCGCTGGTCGCCGCCGTCGTCGCGTCCGCCGGCACGACCGAAGCACCGGCACTGCAGAAGGAGAAGGACAAGGACAAGAAGGCGGCCGAGGAGGCGGTCGGCACCGTTGAAGTGTATCAGGCGAAGGACGGCTGGCGGTTCAAGGTGGTCAACGCCGAGGGCAAATCGGTCGCCATCGGCACCGTCGGGTACGCCAAGAAGGAGGACGCGCTCAAGGCGGTCGAGTTCCTCAAGAACACGCTGGCCAAGGGCAAGGTGAACGAGGCGAAAGACGCCAAGGATGACAAGAAGGACGACAAGAAGGCCCCGGCGAAGGACGACAAGAAGTAAGGCCGCGCCCGGCGCCGGCGGTCCGGTCAGTCCATCTCGACCACCTTGCCGTCGGGGGTAATGTCGATCTCGCGGACCTTGCCGGTCTTGGTCTTGCCCCGCAGCTCGTAGTTGCCGCCCTCCTTGTAGGCGTCGGTGAAGGTCACGTCGGGCATCTTGTCCTTCGCGACCTTCATGACCTCCGGCGGCACCTCGTCCAGCTTGAGCGGCGACTTCTCGATCTTCTTGGCGTCGCCGCACCCGGAAACGACGACCGCCGCCGCGAGCGCCGCGGCGGCCAACAGGGCGCGCATCAGTAATCCCCCGTAACGGCTTCCCCGCCCTTGCGGGTGCTCAGTGCTTTGAGTGTGGCGTAATCGACCGCCGACGTCAGCAGCCGGACGTGGCCGTCGGCGAACAGGAAGTTGACGCCGCCCGCGTGCGGGCCGGAGTAGTGGTTCAGCTCCCGCGGCCGGGTCGGGCCGTCGAACATCTCGCCGGTGTGGCCGAGCACGAGGTTCGAGGCGTTCTCGGGGATCGGCGACAGCGGCGAGCCGGGCGTCGCGCCTTGCTGCGCGCCGGTGACCGCCCCGGCCCAGATGGCCTCGCTGTACCGGTACGACCGCTCGCCGGCCGCCAGCGTGCTGCCGGTGCCGTCGGTCACGTCGCCGATGCGGACCGCGCTGCCGCGGAAGAACAGCCCGTCGCCGTCCACGCCCGGCTCGCCCACCCCGAAGCTGCCGACGTAGTTCGCCGGGGCCGCGGTGCAGGTGGTGGCGGTGAGTTGCCCGGCCGCGTTCCGCGGGCCGACGTTGAGAATCGCCGGCGGCGAATCGGCCGGGCACAGGTACACCTTCAGCAGTTGCGTGCGGGCCGTAGCGTTGGCCGCGTTCTCGACCGGCAGCGCGAAGTTGATCTGCCGGTGCAGGTTGTCCTGCTCGACGTGCGGCAGCAGGTACGCGGCCCAGCCCCACCCCGGGCCGGTGTCGGTCCCGCTCGCGTCGGCGGCGCTCGCGTAACCGGGCGGGAACTGCTTGTGCGTGTCGTGGTAGTTGTGCAGCCCCAGCCCGATCTGCTTGAGGTTGTTCTGGCAGCTCATCCGCCCGGCCGCGTCGCGGACCTTCTGCACCGCCGGCAGCAACAGGCCGATTAACACGGCGATGATGGCAATGACGACGAGCAGTTCGATCAGGGTGAACCCCAAACGCCCGCGCAGCGAGTTGTGGGCCCGCACGCCTCGCACGGCGTGCGGGGACGAACAGGAGAGGCGCATAAGAACTCCGGGTCAGCCGCGTTCGGCGAGCGGGACGACCGTGCGGGGGGAAGGGCCATTATACAGCGCCCGCGGACGGATCAGCCGGTTGTTCGCCAACTGCTCCGTCACGTGCGCCGCCCACCCGGCGATGCGGGCCATCGCGAAGATCGGCGTGTACAGCGGGATTTCGAGCTTCATCGCGTGGTACAGCCGGCCCGCGGGCCAATCGAGATTGGGGTACATGTTCTTCTCGGCCGCCATCACGGCCTCGACGGCGTCGGCGGTGTCTTCCCAGCTCGTGTCGCCGGCCGCTTCGGCGGCGGCGCGGGCGTACTTCTTGAGGATGCCGGCCCGCACGTCGCCGGCCTTGTAGACGCGGTGCCCGAAGCCCATGATCCGCTCTTTCCGCGCGAGCGCCGCCTTCGTCCACTCGGCGGCCTTCTCGCGGCCGCCGGTGGCGAGCAGGATGTCCATCACCTTCTCGTTCGCCCCGCCGTGGAGCGGCCCCTTGAGCGCGCCGATCGCCCCGGTGATGCCGCTGTGCAGGTCGGACAGCGTCGAGACGATGACCCGGGCGGCGAACGTGCTGGCGTTGAACTCGTGTTCGGCGTACAGGATGAGCGACACGTCGAGCGCCTTGACCTCCTCCGGCGACGCCTCCGCGCCGCGGAGCATGTACAGGAAGTTGGCCGCGTGCCCCAGGTCCGGGCGGGCCGGCACCGGCGGCAGCCCCTTCGTCGCGCGGTAGTGATCGGCGACGACGACGGGAATCTGCGCCAGCAGCCGCTCCGACTTGCGCAGGTTGGCGTCGCGCGACCCGTCGGCGCAGTCCGGGTCGAAGTGGCCCAGCGCGCTGACGGCGGTGCGCAGCGCGTCGAGCGGGGTGGTCGATTTCGGCAGCGCCGCGAGCAGGTCGGTGACCGGTGGCGGCACGCGGCGGGACGCGGCCACGCCGGCGTGGAACTCCTTCAACCGGGCGGCCGACGGCAGGTCGCCGTGGAGCAGCAAGAATGCGACCTCGTCGAACGAGCAGTGCTCCGCGAGGTCGCCGACCGCGTACCCGCGGTAGCTCAGCCCGCCCTCGACGGTGCAGATCGCGGTCTCCCCGGCGACGACGCCTTCAAGCCCGGGGGAGTAGGTCGGCGCGGTCATGGCTGTCCTCGGGTTCCAGGTTCCACGTTCCAGGTTCCAAGTTAAAGGCAAAAGGCAGTTGACGCTGTCTTCAACTTGAAACTGCTGGAACCTGGAACCTGGAACTGCGTTAGGCCACCCGCGCGGCGGCGGGCGGCCACAGCAGATCGTAGACGGTGTTGGCGAACATGGCGAGCACGAAGTCGAGCACCAGGATGGCGACGAACGCGACCACGAACGCCTCGGTCGCCGCCTTGCCGACCCCGGCCGCCCCGGCCCGGCTGTTGAACCCGCGGTGGCAGGCGATCAGCGACAGCACCAGCCCGAACACGAACGCCTTGGCCAGCCCGACCCCGATGTCCCACACCTTCACGAACTCGCGGGTGTGCCGCCAGTAGTGGTGGTTGTCGATGCCGTACACGTGCAGGCAGATGAGCGAGCTGCCCATCAGCCCCATCACGTCGGCCAGCACGGTCAGGAGCGGGAGCAGCAGGACGCAGGCGATCACCCGCGGCCCGGCCAGGTACTGCACCGGGTCGACGCCCAGGCAGGCCAGCGCGTCGATCTGCTCGGTCACCCGCATGGTGGCCAGCTCGGCGGCCATCGCCGACCCGATCCGCCCGGCCAGCATCACCGCCGCCAGCACCGGGCCGAGTTCGCGGACGACCGAGATGTGGATGACCGCCCCGAGCGAGGTTTCGAGGCCGATGGTGTGGAACTGCCCGTACGCCTGGACCGCGAGGACCATGCCGATGAACACGCCGGTGATCGCGACCACCCCGACGCTGTTGGCCCCGACCTCGACCGCGACGCGGAGCAGGTCGCGGCGGCCGTACGCCGGGCCGAACACCCCGCCCAGGGCGCGGGCCGAGAACAGGCACCAGTCGCCCAGCGCCACGGCCGCGTCGGCGGCGACGGCGATCAGAGATGACGAGGCCGACGGCATGGGGCGTTTGTACCGCGCCGCGGCCGCCGCGGGCAGGCCAATCGCGACGGCACCCGCGGACGCCTTCTCACAATTTCGGCGCGCCGTCTCACGATTTACTCATTTCTCCCTTGACAGCCCTTCGTCATTTGGAATAACACACAGATATCTTTTCATCGACTCGCGTTCGGTTCGTCGCGCACAACGTTTTCGTCCGGGCCGCGGGCCGCCGCGCGGCCACATCTCCCATTCGGCGGCACGGGAAGGTTCGTATGCCTACAACCCCGGCGCGCCCAAAAGGGGGGTTCACGCTCATCGAGGTGCTGGTCGTCATCGCGATCTTTGCGGTGCTGATCGGGCTGCTGCTGCCGGCCGTCCAGAAGGTCCGCGACGCGGCGGCGCGGATGGGCTGCCAGAACAACCTCAAACAGATCGGATTGGCGTTCCACAACCACCACGACACGACCGGCCGGCTCCCGCGGGGCGGGGTTCAGGTGCCGCTGATCGGCGGCTCGCAGGCCGACGTCGCGCAGACCACGCCGACCGGCCGCGAGCCGAGTTGGAGCTGGGCGTACAACATCCTGCCGTACCTCGAGCAGAGAGCTTTGTACGAGTGCCCCGACTCGGAGGCGGTGCGGGCGACCCCGGTGAAGGCGTACTACTGCCCGTCGCGGCGGCCGGCGGCGGCGCACAACGGGATGGCCAAGATCGACTACGCCGGCAACGCCGGGACGCTGCCCGACGGGGACAACGGGGTGGTGCGGCGGTCGACCCTCGACGCCCTCCGCCTCGCGGACGTCACCGACGGCACCGGCGGAACGGTGCTGGCGGGCGAAAAGCAGTTGAACCGGGCGACGTTCGGGACGAGCGCCGACGACAACGAGTCGTACTGCACGCCGGGGTGGACCGGCGACTGGGAGGTGTACCGCGGCGGCGGGGCGCGGCCGGCGGCCGACGTGACCGAGCCGGGCGAATACGCGCCGCGGGACCGGTTCGGGTCGGCCCACCGCGGCGGGTTCGCGGTCGTGTTCTGCGACGGCTCGGTGCGGGTGGTCCGCTACTCGGTCGATCCGACGACGTGGGCGCGGGCGTGCGTCCGCAACGACAACCAGGCGTTCAACGCCGCCGACCTGTGAGCGGCCGGAAGCCCGGTCGCCGAAAATCCCCGCGCCACCGTCATCGTCGCGCGCCGGAATCGGTGTTACGATAGGCGCAAGAGCCGCGAACCCGCCGACCGCCGGCGCGGTCATTCGGGTGTCGCGCCCGCCACACAACCGGGGGACAGTGTGAAAACACCCGACGTCGCCAGGCTCGTCGAGACCGTTCACGAGCGGGTCGTCCAGAAGCTCGCCCCGTACGGCATCCTGGTCGAGCACACCGAGCCGGACACCTCGAAGCGCGCCCAGACGATCTCCGAGTTCACGCTCAAGATCCCCGACCAGGACAAGTCCCGGCCGGGCGTCTACCAGGAGCTGACCTTCCACTTCATGGCGGAAGACGCGCGGCAGTGCCACCAGGACGCGAAGAACCTGGACTGCCTGCCGCAGGCGTGGGCGCGCATCTGCGCCGACTTCGCCCCGGCGCTGTTCGACAACGCCCCGCCGCCGCCGGCCGACGCCGTGGACTGGCGGCCCGAGGAGACCCTGCCCGAGGACTTCTACGCCGCGTGACGCGATGAGCGACGAGCGGGCGCTGCTGGCCGCGGTCCGGGCGAACCCCGACGAGGACACGCCGCGTGACGCGATGAGCGACGAGCGGGCGCTGCTGGCCGCGGTCCGGGCGAACCCCGACGAGGACACGCCGCGGCTGATGTACGCCGACTGGCTGGAGGAACACGGCGACGCCGGGCAGGCCGAGTTCGTCCGGCTTCAGGTCGAGCGGTCGCACACCGACCGCGCCGACCCGCGGTGGCGCGAGTTGCTCGGCCGCGAGGCCGAACTGCTGGTCGCGGCGAAACACACCTGGCTGAAGCCGTACCAGCCGTGGGCCGACCTCCGCGACCTCACGATTCACCGCGGGCTGGTCGAGCGGGCGACCACCTCGTTCGCGGCGCTGGCCCCGCACCTCGACTCGGTCCGCGACCTCGTCGGCCTGTTCGAGCTGTACGTCCACGGCTACCACTGGAGCGCGGTCCCGGCCGAGGAGGAGCCGCCGAACGTGCCGCCCCCGCGGCGCCGCGGGTGGCTCGGCACGGCGGTGCGGACAGTCGTGTCGCTGGTGAGGTACGAGGGCGCGCCGGCTCCGCCGAGTTGCCTGTGCCGGCTCGGTCTCGCCGCCCGCACGCCGCTTCTGCGCGTGCGCGCCCCGCTCGGCTCCAACGCCCACTACGACCCGGCCAACGGGTGGCTGTACCTCGACCTGCTTGACCCGGGCGCGCCGGAACCCGACCCGCCGCTCCGCGACGGCACCTGGACCGTGCTCCTGTGGCACCCGGACGTGCCCGACGAGTGGCGGCTGGTCGGCAAGCTGGCCCGCGCGCTCTGCCTCCACACCCGCGAAGCCCCGGCCGAGTTCTTCCGGCTGAACGTCGCGGCGCGCCCGGTGCGCGCCGCCGACGCGGTCACCACCTGGGCCGGGCTGCTGGCCCGCGACCCCGGGCCGCTGTGGGTGCGGTTCCGCGACGGCGAGCCGACGGAACGAGCCGCCGGATTCGACCCGCCGCCGGACTGGCTGGCCGGCGTGTCCTTGTGACGCCCGTCCGGTTATAATGCCGTGATGAGCGACGAACTGGCGCTTCTGGCCGCGATCCTGGCGAACCCGGACGAGGACACGCCGCGTCTGGTGTTCGCCGACTGGCTCGACGAGGACGGGACCGGGTCGAACGCGGCGCGGGCCGAGTTCATCCGCGTGCAGTGCGAGCTGACCCGCAGCCCGGAGCGGCAGCCGTACCCGCCCGCGCACCACGCGCGGCTGTCGCGGTTCATGCAACTGTTCAACGCGCACGAGAAGGAGTGGCTGGGGGTGGTCGGGGTGCCGCGGCCGCGGGCCATCTTCCGCCGCGGGTTCGTGGAGGACGTCCGCGCCACCGCCGACGAGGTGCTGGCGATCGGCCCGCACGCGCTGGCCCGCGAGATGCTCTCGACGCTCGACGTGGTGCCGCGGCTGGAGCGCACCCCGCAGGTCGATGACACCCCGCGCGGGGACGCGGTGCTGCGGCGGCTGGCCGAGTGGCCGGTCCGCGGCCGCGTCCGGCACCTGCGGATGACACTGTTGACGGTCACGGCCGCGGCGGTGACGGCGTTCCTGACCTCGCCAGCGGCCGCCGGGCTGCGGTCGCTCGACATCAGCGGGTGCGCCTTCCCGCACGGCGAGATGCGCGACGCCATCGAACGGGTGCGGCCGCCCGAGTTGACCAACTTCTGGCTGACGCACTGGTACTGACCGCTCGGCTGAAACCGCCCCAACGCGGCTTCCCCGGTGTTCGCGCGCGAGCTATAATTACGACGTTTTACGCCCCAACCCGAGGGACCGACTCATGGCGACCGCCACCCCGACGCCGGAAGTGCTCCCCGACGAGGAGACCGAGACCCGCACCCGCCGCCAGCCGCCGTACGCGGTCATCCTGCACAACGACGACTCTAACTCGATGGACTTCGTCGTGATGGTGCTGCGCAAGGTGTTCGGGTACACGGTGGAGCGGTGCGTCAAGCTGATGCTGGAGGCGCACGAGAAGGGGAAGGCGGCGGTGTGGATCGGCGCGATGGAGGTGGCCGAGCTGAAGGCCGAGCTGATCCGCGCCGAGGGGGCCGACCCGTTCGTCAAGAAGGGCGGGCACCCGCTCGGCGTGACCGTCGAGCCGGCTGCTTGACTTGAGTCGCAGGTCCGAAAGTCGAAAGTCGTAAAGTCGAAGACAGTCTTTGACGCGACCTTCGACTTTACGACTTTCGGACCTCACGACTTTCGACTTATCGCGGCCCCGGCGGGGCGTACTTCTTCAGCCACGCGAAGACCTCCGCGTGCCAGTGGGCGCTGTTCCGCGGCTTGAGCACCCAGTGCCCTTCGTCGGGGAAGTTGACGAACCGGCTCGGCACTCCCTGCCGCTGCAACGCGCTGAACAGCTCGTGCCCCTGCCCGATCGGGCAGCGGAAGTCCAGGTCGTTGTGAATGATCAGCATCGGCGTCTTGTGCTTCGCCATGTTGCCGGCCTTCTTGTGCGGCGAAAACTCCGCGTACTTGCCCGGCTTCTCCCACGGCAGCCCGCCGTGCTCCCACTCGTCGAACCACAACTCATCCGTGGTGCCCCACATGCTCTCGAAGTTCCAGACGGAGCAGTGGGTGATCAGGCACTTGAACCGCGGGGCGATGTCGCTAACTGCGAACCAGTTCATCATGTACCCGCCGAAGCTGCCGCCGGCCGAGGCGATGCGGTCCTTATCGACGTAGGGCAGTTTCTCGACGTAGTCGAGGCCGGCGACGAGGTCGCGGTAGCACTTCCCGCCCCAGTCGCCGGTGATCTCGTCCACGAACTTCTGCCCGAACCCGGTGCTGCCGCGCGGGTTGGGCATCACCGCCACGTAGCCTTGCGCCGCCCACGCCTGGGCGTTCCAGCGGAAGCTCCACGCGTCCTCCCACGCCCCCTGCGGCCCGCCGTGGACGAGGTACGCGACCGGCCACTTCTTCTTCTCGTCGAACCCCGGCGGCTTCAGCACCCACATCTGCATCTTGACGTTGCCTTCGACCGGCACGTCCACCGACTCCGGTTTGCCCAGGTCGAGTTCGGCGAGGAGTTTCTCGTTCGCCTTGCTGATGTTGAGCGACTCGCCGATGAAGACCTCGGCCGGGCCGCGGAGTGACGCGATGAGGCACGCCCCGGTGCCGTCGCGGCTGTACGACAGCGCCGACCGCGAACCGGGTGCCACCCCTTCGAGGTTCGTTTCGCTGTACGCGCCGCCGTCGAGCGGGTGGTAACCCAGCGGCGTAGCCCCCTTGTAGTCGAACGTGGCGGCGATCTCCAATCCGCCCTTATCGACCCGCCACGCGAACTCGTTCACCGAGGTCCGCCCGGTGTCGCTCGTAGCCGCCTTCGGGCTGCCGCTCAACTTACCGTCCGGGCCAGCGTCCACGACGTAAACAACCCACGCGTCCGCCTCGTACCCGGCCTTCTTCTGGGCGCGCCACGCCAGCTTCTTGCCGTCCGGGGAGAACTTCGGCCCGCTGTCGGCCGCCTTGTTGTCCGCCGTCAGCGTCTCCCACTTGGCCGAGGTGTTGTCGATGGCGACGCGGCAGAGGTCGTAGTTGGTGCTCCACGCCTCCTCCTTCTCGGGCACCGCGGTGAACACCAGGTACTTGCCGTCCGGCGAGAAGGTGTAGTCGTCGCCGCTCGAAAACGTGCTGGAGGTCGGGTTGGCGTCGCGATCACCCGGGGTGACGTCCCGCGGCGCCCACTTCGGCGTCACCGCCGCCGGCGACTCGTGCGCCTGGTAGTGCAGCTTCTGCACGAACAGGTGCTGCCGCTTGTCGCCGACGTAGTCGTCCCAGTGGCGGTAGAACAGCTTGGTGAAAGTCTTCGCCTTCACCGGGCTTTTCTCAATAGCCTCGTCCTTTTCCTTGTTGAGCTTGTCGCTCTCGGCGAACGGCTTCTCACTGAACTCCGGGTACACGGTCGAGACGAACGCGACGTGCGAGCCGTCCGGCGACCAGATGCCGCCGCTCGCACCGGTGCTGACGTCGGTGACTTGCTTCAACTCCGTGCCGTCGGCGCCGACCACCCACAGTTGCGAGCTGCCGGACCGCGTCGACTCGAACAGGATCGCCCTGCCGCTGGGCGACCACCGCGGGGACGCGTCCCGCTTCCCTTTGGGGTCGGTCAGTTGCTTCGGGGGCGTCTTGCCGTCGGTCGCGGCCACCCACAGCGCGGTGCTCGACTTGTTCTCCTTCAGATCGACGGTCGTGACCTGGTAGACGACGGACTTGCCGTCCGGAGAGATTTGCGGGGCCGCGACCCGCTTGAACGCGAACAGGTCTTCGACCTTCATCGGCCGCTTGTCCGGCGGCGCGGCGTCCGCGTAGGCGGCGAGAAAGAGCAGCGCGACGGCTGCGGTCGCGCGGGTGAGTGTGGTCATGGTGCCTCCTGATGGGACACGTCCGTTGTACCCGAACGCGGCGGCAAACGAAAGAACCCGCGGCTCTGCCGCGGGTTCGGGAACTCGACGCTCGCCCCGGTCAGTTGTCGGTGATGACCTCGCCGACGTTGCGGGTGCAGGTGGCCCGGTACTGGGTGAAGTCGATCGTCTGGCGGACGAACCGCACGCTCCCGTCGGCCATGGCGAAGTTCGCCCCGCCGCTGTGCTGGCTGCGGAACGACATCACCTGCGGCCAGTTGGTCCGCTGGTTCGGGGTGTAGAAGGTGTTCAGCGGGATGTGGCAACTGGCGTAGTCGCCGTTGGAGAAGTACAGGGCCGAGTGCATGTTCTGGGCCGGCACGTCCTCGCCGATGGCGTAGGTGTTGGTGGTGCCGTCGGTGACCGAGGTGAGCGTCACCTTCTCGCGGTAGCTGTTGCGGTAGAACAGGCCGTTGCACCCGGTGGTGGAGTGCCGGTCGGCCGACCCGGTACCGCCACCGCCCATGTTGTGGTCGCCGAGCACCCCCTTGTAACTGGTCGGCACCGTGGCGATGCCGGCCAGTTGTGCCTGGTCGGTGTAGGTCTGGGCGGTGATGCCGTCCGACGGGCAGCGGAACAGCGCGTTCGGGGTGGACATGATGGTGCGGAAGTTGGTCCCGAGCAGCCCGTTGGTCCCGTCGCTGTAGATCACGTTCCGCGTCGGCTCGAACTGTTTGAACAGCGGGTCTTGCTCGACGAACGACAGGACTTCCAGGCTCCACCCGCGGCCGTTGAGCGGGGCCGGCCCGCCGTCGCCGTAGGTGGTGCTGTACGGGAACCGGCCGTTCTGGTCGTGGTAGTTGTGGCAGCCGAGGATCAGTTGCTTGAGGTTGTTGGCGCACTTCATCCGCGCCGCGGCTTCGCGGACCTTCTGCACGGCGGGCAGGAGCAGCCCGATCAGCACCGCGATGATGGCGATAACCACCAGCAGTTCGATCAGCGTGAACCCACGCCGGGGGGAGGGGAGAGGCACGACCGGACCTCCGGAGGCGACCCGCGGGGCCGGCGCGGCGGGGCGCGAAATGAGCGGAGGAAGTAACGGCGGGTGCCGGCCCGCCGGCCGAGTATGCCCCGCGGCGGTGTGCGACACAAGCGCAAACCCGCTCACGGCCCCCTCACTTCGCCTTCGCCGCCAGCGCCGCCAGGTCGTTCGTCACCTCGCTGAGCACGACCGCGTCCACCTGCCCCAACTCCAGCCGCTTCGCGTTCCACGAATAGGTCGTTAGCCCGACGACGAAGTAACAGCCTTCGACGGTGAGCACGGAGTTGGGGTCGATGTACCCGTAGCCCACGCCGCCGTCGTAGTGGACGATCGCGGTCATCCCGGCCGTGGGGAACTGCTTGACGTGCGCGTTGAAGCTGCCGCCGTCGCCGGCCCCGCCGCGGAGCCAGCCGCGGTTCTCCAGCCCGAACACCAGCGTCGGGGCCGGCAGTTCCACCCCGCTGAACCGCTTCAACTCCAGGTCGCCGGCCTCCTTCGGCTCGACGCGGAAGACGGCCCGGCCCAGTTGTGCGAACGGCGGCACGATCTCGTAATCGCCGAACACGGCGCCCCACGCCGCCTTCTCCGCGTCCGACAGGTGCAGCGGGTGAACCACCCCGACCTCACCGGCCTTCGGTTGGAATGCCGCGTCTTTCGCGTCCGCGAGCGTCTGGTCCTCTGTGACGCGGAACGTGTGGGCGAGCTTGCCGCTCGCGTCGTACACGCCCCACACCAGCCGGCGCACAAGGTGGATCATCAGCGGGTGCTTGACCAACAGCGCGTCGAAATCGGCGAGCGGCCACCGGCGGCCGGTCACCATCGCCTGCTCCAACCGCGTCGATTGCAGCGCCACCACCTCTTTAATTTGCTTCTTCATCAGCTTCCACGCGGCGACCGCCTCGGCGGCTTTGGTGGCGTCGTCGGACTTGCCCGGCTTGGGCAGGTCCGCTTTCACCTTGCCGTCGGCGTCCTTGACCATCGGCTTCATGTCGGCCCCGAGCGCGAACCGGAACTGCCGCGGGCCGAAGTCGAACACCCGCTGGCCGCGCTCGTCGAGGTCGCAGTCGGGCACGACGCGGTCTTCGAGCTGCGCCCGGGTCAGCCCCTTTTCCTTGGCGATGGCCTCCATCGCCTCGGCCGCCTTCTGCTTCAGCCCCTTGAACTTGAGCTTCTGCGAGATGCCGTTGAGTTGCATGAGGGCTGTATCGGAGCCGATCCCGCGGAGGCACATCAGTCCGAACACCGCTCGTTGGTGCTGGCTCTCGCCCGGCCAGTTGCGGACGAGCGGCGTCAGCTTGAGGGCGCACCCGTCGCCGCCGATCGCCCCGATCGCCCCCATCATCCACTTCTCTTTGGGCGGGTTGCCCTCTCCTTGCCACAGTTGGAACAGCTTCCACGCGAACGCGTCGAGCGACGCGCGGTCGGCGTGCTTGCGGAGGGCGACGGCGAGCGGGTCGGGCTTGTCCGGGGCGCTCCGCTGCAGCGCCCCGAGCACCGCGGCCACCTGCTCGTCGTCCAGCCGCATGTCGTTGAGGAGGATCGGCGGCAGCGCGGCCGACGTGACCCACGCGGGCGGCTTGGGGCTCTTCTTCGCCTTCGCGTTCGCGAACTCGCCCTTCAACTCGTCGGGCGTGGCCGACCCGGCGAGCAGCGGGTACTCCTTCTCGGCGTAGTCGAGCACGTTCTTGCGCACCGCCTCCGCGACGGCGGGTTCGGCGGCATCGACCACCGACCGGATGAACGCTTCGTGCCCCTTGCGCTTCATCTCACGGAGGTAGTCGACGGCGGCCTCGGCCACCTTGCCGCGTCCGGCGGCGGCCGGGACCAGCCCGGCGATGGCGTTGGCCGAGTTGTCGGCCAGCCACTGCCGCGCCCGCCCCGGGCTTTTCGCGTTCAGTTTGAGTTCGAGCATCAGCGGGGCGACTTCCGGCGCGTTGGCCTGGGCGAACGCCCGCAGCATGCGGTCGCCCTCGAAGCGGTCGGCGGACAGGATCTGGTCGCGGGCGTAGTCGAGCGCCGCGAACTCGGTCAGGGCGAGCCACGCCTCGACGTCCGCGGCCGACTCGAACTTCAGCCCCAGCCGCCGCGTCTCGGCCTCGACCAGTTGCGGCGTACCCAGGGCGAAGGTGAGGCGGAGCGGTTCGTGGTACACCGCGTACCAGTGGTTGTTGCCGCGGTACGTGTCGTCGGGAATGGAGCGGACGACCGCCAGCAGTTCGTCGGGCATGCGGGCGTGCGCGGCGGTGAAGAACGCGGTCGGCGGCTTCGCCCCGAGTTGGTGCGGCCAGTGGGCCGGGTCGAGGTGCGGCCGCAGCGCGTCCCGCACCTTCGCCAGTTCCGCGTCATCCAGGTACGCGAGGACGTGTTCGGCGAAGCTGTCGGCCGCGTAGGTCGTCTGCTGGTTGCTGCCGATGACCGCTTCATTCTGCATGAGTTCGACCACCGCGACCGGGTCGAACAGGTTGAACAGCAGCTTCTGTACGATGCCGGGAAAGTACGCCTTCACGCCGCGGATGCGGGCCAGCACCGTCTCGGCATCGATGACGCCGGTGACCGCCTTCTCGGAGATGGTGCTGGCCACCGCCTCGGCGTCCGGCTTGTCGGTGTCGGTGGTGAGCGCGAGGAACCAGAAGTGCGCCTCTTTCGGGGTGAGAACCGGGGCGATGTTGGCAGGCCCCCACTCCAGCCAGCCGGCGTAGGAGTGCTTCTTGAGCTTGAGGAGGCGCTCGCGGCACCGCTCGTAGTCGAACGGGGCGGGCGTCGGCCGCGGCTTGACAACACGCGGACTCCACACCGGTGCCGCCCGGGCGGCGGCGTCGAGGTCGAGGGTGCGGGTGACCTTGAGTGCCGGTGCGGGCGATGCGGCTGCCTCCGGCTCGGCGGGAGCGGGTGCCGGGGTCGCCTTCTTCGACTTCGCCATGACCTGACTCCGCGCGGGTGGGTCGAGGGTGCGGCACAAGCCTACCGGCCGGCCGCGCCGCCCTCCAGTGAAATGCTCACACGCGGAAGCTCGTCTGTCGATGTGCGTTGGCGGCGCTACTTCGGCAGCGCCGAGCCGAAGAACCGCAGCCAGTTGCCGTAGAAAATCCCGTCGATGTCGGCCGCGCTGTACCCGCGGCGCGAGAGGATGTCTTCGAGCTTGTGGACGTCGGTGATGGTGTCGAGGTCGCGGGGCGTCTGCTCGGTCCCGTACCCGCCGTCGAGGTCGGTGCCGAGCGCCACGTGTTTGGCGTTGCCGGCGAACTGGCACACGCGGTCCATGTGATCGACGATCGCCTCCAGCCCGACCACCTCCGGCTGCGTGACCCCGCGCACCCACCCCGGATACATCATCCACGCGTCGAACGCCGACCCGATGACCGCGCCCCGCTTGATGAGTTCCTTCACCTGCTCGTCGGTCAGTTGCCGGTCGCCGGGCACCAGCGCCCGCAGGTTGTGGTGGCTCGCCAGCATCGGGCCGTCATAAACGTCCATCGCAACCCAAAACGACTGGTCCGACAGGTGCGTCACGTCGAGAATCATCCCGACCTTCATGAACTCCTTCAAGAGTTGCAATCCGGCCGGGGTGAGCGGCCCATCGGTGGCGGTGCCGAAGGCGTAGTGGCTGCGGCCGTAGTGCGCCGGCCCGACGGCCCGCAACCCGAGCGAGAACCAGTGCGCGACCTGCTCCGGGTTCACGATCGGGTCGGCCCCCTCCATGCTCAGGATGATGCCGAGCGGGGTGGCGTCGGGGTTGGCGTTCCACGCCTCCCAATGGGCGAGCAACTCGCCGCGGGTGTAAATGAACTTCAGGTGCCCTTGCGACTCAAGTAGGCGGTAGTAGCCGAGCGAGCCGTAGCAGTGGGCGTAGGCGATGTGTTGGGTGGCGTAGTCGATGTCGCCGCGCTTGAAGCCCCACCGCTGCGCCGCGTCCGGCCCGCTGCGGGCCAGCACGGTCGCCACGCACACCGGCACGCGGCACCGCTTCAGTTCCGGCAGGGTGAGCGTGCAGCGGCCGCGGCCCTTGATGTCCGTGAAGTCCTTCTCGACCGCCCGCAGTTGCTCGACGGCGAGGAGCAGGTCGCGGTTGTAGTTGAGTGCGTTGAGGGCGAGGTCGAGGTGGGCGTCGATCATCGGGCGCATGGCCGGACTCTCCGGGGCGGGGTGGGGAGTCAGTGTATACGCGCCGCGGGTGAAGAACCCACCCCCAACCCCCTCCCTGCAGGGAGGGGGCTAAAGCCTCAGCGCGCCGATGACGTCGGCGATGCGTAAAGGTTTTAGCCCCCTCCCTGCAGGGAGGGGGTTGGGGGTGGGTTCTTCACCCGGGGTGGCCCCAAAGCAGGCGTCAGAACCGCAGCCCCAGGGCGATGGCGACCGCGAACGGCTCCAGCCCGACCACCTCCAGCGGCAGGCTAAACGACTCGTTCACCTCCACCCGGATCGTCTTGCCGTCGTCCCGCGTCACCGTCAGGTTCGGGAACAGGTGCCGGCCCAACTCGTGCGCGTTCGGCACGATGCCCACATCGAGCGGGTCGAAGTCCTTCTCGTTGCCCTCCGAACTGAAGTCCCGCAGCCCGAACGCGCTCAGGAAGAACGGCCCGATCGTACACAGGTTGCCGACCGTCGATTTCGGGTTGCAGAACTGCAAGCCGCAGCCGTCGGCCGGCATCTTCGCCAGCCGGGCTTTCGTGCCGGCGTCGGGCGACCACTTCTCCAGGTCGCCCTTCGAGCGGAGGATCATGCCCTGAATCGCCTGCGGGTGCCCGGCGACCACCAGCCAGTCGTCCATCACCGCGTACGTCGGGGTGATGACGCCGAACCCGCGGGCGTAGAACTCGCGGTACTCGACGCCCTTGAGCGTCTTCTTGCGGACCTTCACCGGCGTGTTCGCGATCGCCTCGATCGCCCGCTGCACGCGGTCGGCCGCCGTCCGCACCTTCGCCGCGTCCTTCACCGAGATGCACACCACCGTCCCGAACACCTGCAAGCCCTCGGTGGGGCTTTGGAACACCACCAGTTTGTCGCCCAGGTGCGGCAGGAGGTCGTCATCCACCGAGATGCCGAGGAACTTGTCCGCTTCGCGCTTCAGGTAGGCCTTGCGGGCCTTGATGATGTCGGCCTGCTTCTTGCCGGGCACGTCTTCGACGCCGAACTCCTCGTTCATCGTCAGCAGATCGACGACGCTCAGCCCGGCGTCGAAGGTGGCGGCCGGGTCGAGCCGCAGGGCCGAGAAGCGGCTGACGTCCGGCGGCAGCGGCGGCAGGTCGTTGAGGCCCAGCGGGGTGTTCTTGAGCGCCTTCAATACGCCCTCGCGGCGGCCCGGGGCGTCGATCTCGTACAGGGCGCGCGACTCCTTGCCGTCGAACCCGGAGGAGAACACGACCGCCTTCAGCCCGCCCACCCCGGTGCCGTCGAGCCGCTCCCGCAGCCCCGGCACGAACGGCCCGGCCAGGTTCTTGGCGAGGTTCACCACCGTGCCGCTGTCCAGGAACCCGCGGGTGACGCTCTCGAAGTCGCCGAGCCGCACGCACCGCTGGAACAGCGGGTGGCCAGTGAGTCCGCCCTTCGACGCCGCGGCCTTCATCTCGTCGATCACGACCGCCGGCTTGCGGGTGCCGGCGTAGAAGACGAAGTGCTTCCCCTCGGTCCACCACGCGACGTGCGGCTTGACCGGGGCGTCGCCGGCGTCGATCACCAGTTGGAAGCCCTTGCGGCCGCCCGCGGCGAGCGGTTCGATCTTCACCTCCATCTTCTTGAACAGCAGCCGGAGCGAGCCGTTGAACACCTCGGCCTTGTCGCCGGCGTCGGGCGCGATGACGAGCAGTTGCGCGTCGGGCATCAGCGCCTCGGCCCCGGGCACCTTGCCGCCGATCAGCCCGCCGATCGCGCCGCCGATGCCCCTGAGCGACGGCCCCGGCTCGCGGACCTCCGCGGCGATCAAGACGCCCTTGTCGGCGATCACGTCCACCAGCTTCTCGACCGCCTTGAGGTCGGCGAGGTTCGCCTTCAGATCGAGCGGCGACCGGCCCTCGATGAGCGGGTCGGCGAGGACGTTCGCGCCGAGCAGTTTCGGCCCGCGGGCGAGCAGCAGCCGGACGCTGTCGCCGCTCGGCCCGGCCATCACCGGCCCCCAGATGGACTCCTTGTACGCCTTGTTGTGCGCGGTGACGCCGTCCCACCGGACGTAAAGCTGTGTGGACGCCGGGAGGAGCTTTTCGGGCGCGTCGGCCGCCAGTTGCGGCGGCTCGGCGGCGCAAACCGGCGACGTGAAGGCCAGCAGCACGAGCGCCGGCGCGAGGAGGCGGGGCATGGTGTTTCTCTCGGAGTGAGGTGATTCGTGAGGTGAGGCGAACCCACCCCCAACCCCCTCCCTGTAGGGAGGGGGCCAAAACCTCCGCGCGCCGTCAACGGCGGCGTGGTGTCAAGGCGCAAAGCCCCCTCCCTGCAGGGAGGGGGTTGGGGGTGGGCTCCTCGGCGCGTTACTTCGGCTCTTTCGGCTCCGGCTCGACGACCGCGCCCGGCACCGGCACCGCGCCCGGCGGCAGCGCGTTGTTCCCGCCGGCCGGGGCCTTCTTCTTGCGGTCGATCAGCGCCAGCTTCTCGAACGCGTCGCCCAGCACGCCCTTGCTGTCCACCCCCAGCCAGTCGTCCAAGAGCGTCGCGTACACGCGGCGGAAGTCGGTGTGGTACTTGATGTCGCCGTCGGTCAGGTCGGTCATGCTCGGGTGCTTGCCGACCAGCCCGCCGACCACCTGCGACCCGGCCAGGAACATGCACGACCCGCTGCCGTGGTCGGTGCCGCGGCTGCCGTTCTCCTTCACCCGGCGGCCGAACTCCGAGTACGTCATCAGCGCCACCCGCTCCGAGTGCTCGGCGGACAGCGCGTTGAAGAAGTTGCCGACCGCGCTCGACAGCTCGCTCATCAGCTTGCCGTGCATGTCGAGCTGGTTGGCGTGGGTGTCGAACCCTTCCAGTTGCACGTAGTAGAGCCGGGTGCCGAGGTTCTTCTGGATCAGCCGGCCGATCAGCCCGAGCCGCCCGCCGAGGGTGTTCAGGTCGTCCGGGTCGCGGCTGACGAACCGGCCGTTGACGAACTCACTCGACTGCCCGCGGCCGCTACTCCCGGCCTCCTTCAGCGCCTCCTCGATCTTCTGCAGGCTCGTGTACGTCTGGAGTTGCCGCTTGCGGACGAACGCGGCGAGGTCGGCGCTCGGGGCGGTCTTGTCGTCGTTCAGCTCCTCGATCAGCTTCTTGCGGGTGCCGGCGTTGCCGCTCAGTTGCAGCCGGAACGTGTTCCGCTCCGCGAGGCTGATGACGCCCCCGTCGGCCCCCTGCATGGCGACCGGCAGGCGGTCGGTGCCGAGGTACATGCCGGGCACGCCCGCGTCTTTCACGCTCATCCCGGGGATGGTGCGGGCCAGCCACCCGCTGCCTTGGGCGCGCTTCGGGTCGGCCAACTGCCAGATGTCCATGCTCTCGAAGTGCGAGCGGTCCGGGTTCGGGTACCCGACGCCCTGGATGACCGCCAGCCGCTTCTCGTCGTACAGCCGCTTGAGGTCGGACAGCCGCGGGTGCAGCCCGTGGTAGTCGTCGAGCTTGAGCACTTCCTTTTTGCCGAACGCGAGCGTCGGGCGGGCCTTGTGGTACGCGTCGTCGCCGTACGGGGCGACGGTGTTCAGCCCGTCGTTGCCGCCGGTCAACTCGATCACGACGAGAACGGTGTCCTTCTTCTTGTCGTCCTTCTCGGCCGCGCGGGCGGTCGAGGCGAGGAACTCGGGCACGACCCCGCCGACGGCCAGCAGGCTGGCCCCGCCGACGGTGGATTTGAGGAAGTCGCGGCGCGTCGTCATAGGGAGGCCCTCGTGTTTGGTTTTTGGTCTTTTGTGTTTGGTTTTTGGTGCCTGCCATCGCGCGTCTGGGTATCGCGCGGCGTGTAGGAGCGAAATACAAAACACCAAAAACCAAACACCAAAAACTAGTTCAACTGGTATTCCGGCAGGCACATCATGGCGTGGACGGCCTCGCGGGCGCGGGCCTGGAACTCCGGCGAATCGATCTTCACGTCCTTCGGGTCGAGCGGCTTCGGCGGGGCGTCCTTCTTGGCCGGCGGCGCGTCCTTCCCCTTGCCCTTCGGCTGCGGCGCGGGGGCCTCGGCCTTCGCCTCGACCTTGGCCGGCGGGGGCGGCTCGGGCGGCGCGCCGGGCGGCTGTCCGGCCGGGCCGGCCGGCTGCGGCGCCGGCTTGGGGGCCGGCTTCGCGGCGGGCGTCAGCAGGAAGGTTTCGATCTTCTTCGCCTGCGCGGGCGTGACCGCGTCGCCGTAGAGCAGTTCGCCGATCGCCTTGACGACCGCGGCGACGTCCTTCGGCTTGGTCGCGGCGACGAGCGCCCACACGTCGTGCTTCTTCGCGTCCGGCGGCGGGGGCGACGGGGACGCGGTTACCGGCGCGCCCGTGGCGTCGGACTCGACCGGCGCCGCGGCGACGAACCGGCCGTCGCTCCGCGGCGGCCGGGCGTTCGTGTTCCAGGTGCCCAGCGCCACCTTCTCGGCGAAGTTGTTGCGCGCGAGAAGGGTAGCGCTGTTCAGCCAGTCGGTGCCGGTCCGCCAGCCCTTGACGTTGGGCGGGGCGAACAGCGCCTGGCCCATCTTCGCCAGCGGATCGACCACGTCGGCCAGCGGGGCGCGGCCGGGCACCGCCGCGTGGATCGCCCCGACCGCGTACTCGACCGGCCACTTCACCCGCTTGCGGTACGCGTGCTCGCTGAAGAACAGCTTCGACCCGAGCATTGTGCCCACTAAGTCGGCGATGTCGTACCCCGACTTGCGGAACCGGGCGGCGAGCGGTTCCAGCAGGGCCGCCGGCGGTTTCGTCTCGCTCACCAGGAAGGCGTACAACTTGCCGACCAGGAACGTCGCGCAGGCGTCCTTCTCGACGCACAGCTTGACCACGTCCTCGCCGGTGAACTTCCCGGTCTTGCCGAAGACGGTCTTGTCGCCCGGGTCGTGCAGGTCGCGGTTGAACTCGAACTTCGTGACCTCGGTGTCGTGGTGCCACCCGGTGAACGCCCGGGCGGCCTCTTGAATGTCCTTCTCGGTGTAGTTGCCGACGCCCAGGCTAAAGAGCTCCATCACCTCGCGGGCGTAGTTCTCGTTCGGCGCGCCCTTCACGTTGCGGTTCGAGTCCAGCCACACCAGCATGGCCGTGTCCTTGCTCATGTCGAGCAGGAACGGGTGGAACTTCCCGAGCGCGTGCGTCCGCAGGGTGATGTTCTGCTCGAACATCAGTTTGGTGCTGCGGACCTTGGCGTAGCTGGTGGCGAAGTGGTTGTGCCAGAACAGGGCGAGCTTCTCGCGGAGCGGGTGGCCGCCCTCGATGATCGCGTACAGCCACCACGTGCGGAGGCTGAACGGCTCGTTGTAGTAGCGGCCGGTCTCGTGCAGCAGCCCCAACCGGTCGGCCGCGTCCGGCTCGCCCTTGAGCAACTTCGCCAGAGTCTTGGCGACGCCGTCCTTGAGCGCCGCGTCGATGTCGGCCGGGGTGGGGCCGAACGCGGCGCGGCGGTAGAGGTGGGCGGCCCACTTGCGATTCCACTCGCCGGCGGCCGGTTGCCACGGCTTCCAGGCGTCGGCGGGATCGACTTTACTCAGGTCGGCGGGCAGAGCGGCCATGACCGGACTCCGGGGGCCAGCCGGCAGAACGCCGGCGCGGGGGTCAGACGGGTGATCGGCATTATCGCGAACCGACGGCGGAAATCAAGACATCACGTCTTGAATCGTGATTGTTGCCGATTTCGGATTTGAGATTGAGAAGACCCGTTGGCGGTGCGCCCGGTCGTCTCAAGCAATCAGAAACCTGCAATCACCAATTCCTCAAGGCTTCTTCGCCTTCGCTTCGGCTTCCTTGATGTATTTTTCCGGATTCTCTTTAAATTCGTCGCGACACCCGGTGCAGCACACCCAGTAGTCCTTGCCCTTGTACGACACCTTCATGGTGCCGAGGCCGCCGCTGACGATGCACTCCGGCCCCTTGGCGACGTCGGCGAACGCCACGCCCTCCTTGGTCGCCCCCACCTGGTACTTGCGGGTGAACGCGACGGCGGTGCCGGCGGGCCGCGTCTCGAACCGGTACAGGTGCCGGTTGTGGTGCAGCAGGCTGAACACCAGCCGCTGCTCCTCGTCCTTCGGGCCGTCGGTGCGCGTCAGTGTCAGCACTTTGTCCTTGTCTGTCAAGCCGCCGGAATAAGTTTGCGTGGTTTTGTCCGCCGCGGTCACGGTGAGCGTGAACTTCGGCTCCTTCGCGTCCTTGTCGGGCGTGTAACGCAGTTCGCCCTTCGTGAAGTGCTTGCCTTTCGCGAAGGTGACGGCCAGCCACGCGTCGGCGTCCTTGAACTTCCACTCCCAGGAGTCGGTCTCTTCCCACGCCCCGGCGGCCCGCTCCTCGCGGGTGCCTTCCGGCGCGCCGCTCCCCTTCCACGACCCGACCAGCACGTTGAACGGCTGCAAGGCGTCTTTGGCGGTCGGCTTCGCCGGGTCGGCGGCGAGCGCGGCGAGTACGAGCACAAACGCGGTCATGCGACGCCCTCACGGGATTCGGTAAGCAGAGTCCCGCCATGGTACTCCGGAAAGACGACGCCGAGAACCGCCGATTTCAACCGTCTTTTGGGTCGTTCCAGGTTCCAAGTTAAAGACGGCGGCGACTGGCTTCGTTTTCAACTTGGAACCTGGAACTTGAAACCAGCGCAAGCGCCGCGGCTAGCAGCGCGACCCCGCCACCCATCGCCAGCAGCACCGGGCCGACGCCGACCCGCGTCACCGCCTCGCCGGCCGCCAGGTGACCGAGCGGGGCGCTGGCACTGAGCGTCATCGCCCACAGCGCCATCACCCGGCCCCGCTTGTCGTCCGGCACTGCCAACTGAAGCGTGGATTGGCCAGTCGAGAGGTACAGGATCAGCCCGAACCCGGTGGCCACGCAGCACGCGCCGGCCAGCCACTCGTTCGGCGCCTGCGACAGCCCGGTCAGCCCGGCGGCTGCCGACGCCAGCCCGAGCAGCAGGAACCCGGCCCGCCGCGACACGCTCCCGAACGTCGCGGTGGTGAGTGCGGCGGCCAGCGCGCCGGCTCCCATCGCGCTGAGCAGCAGGCTGTACGCCCCGCTGCCCAGACCGAGCCGCAGCCGGGTGTACGCGGGCAAGACGGTGATGACCGGCCACGCCAGCGCGCACACCGCGAACGTCAGCACGACCAACCCGCCCATCGCCGGGCGCGAGCGGAGGTAGCGGACGCCGTCCCAGATCGACCCGGCGGTCGGCGGCTTCGTCCGCGGTTCGGGGATACCCCGCAGCGCCCGCAGCACCGCGACGAAGCTCAGGGCGTTCAGCGCGAAGCACGCGGTCGCCCCGGCGGCCACCGGGTTCGTGCCCGGCGGCAGCGGGGCGGCGGCGGCGAGCACGAACAGCAGTCCCGCGAGCGCCGGCCCGACGGCCCGGGCCGAGTTGAACACCAGCGAGTTCAGCCCGACCGCATTAATCAGGTCGTCTTTGGGCACGAGGTCGGGCACGAACGCCAGCCGGGCCGGCAGATCGACGGCTTGAACCACCCCGTTGACCGCGATCAGGGCCAGGATGAGCGGCGGCGACACCAGCCCGCACGCGACGACCAGCGTGAGTGCGATCGCGTTCACCAGAAAGGCGGTCTGAGTAACGGACACGAGCCGCCGCTTCGACACCCGGTCGGCGAGGCTGCCGCCCCACGGCCCCAGAAGAATGGTGGGGGCGATCTGGGCGACGAGCAGCCACGACGGCCACCGCGGGTCGCCGGTGCGGTCGTACATGAGCCACATCAGCGCCGCCGACTGCATCCACGTGCCGACGAACGACACCACCTGCCCGGCGAAGTACCGCCGGTAGTGAGGGTGCCGCAGCGAGCGGAACGTGGTCGCCTTCAGCACCGCGAGCATTCGCCCCTCCGCACACTTCCTTATCGGTGTACGGAAAGCCGCGGCCGCGGCGGGCGTCACTCGTACCCCTGCCCGGCGTCGAGGAAGTCGCGAAAGGCGTCCCACGCGACGTTGCCGAGCGGTCGCGGGGCGGCGACGAGCCGCCCGCCGAAGGTGCCGGCCACGGCGCATTCGAGGTACGTCGCGGGGTCGAAGTTGTACCACCGCGAGCCCCGCGGCGCGTCGATGCCGAAATACCGCTGCTCGTCGGCGAGCTGCCCGCACGCCTCCATTTCGAGCAGATCGACGACTTGTTGAGCGACGCGGCGCTCCCACCCGCCGAAGCCGGGCGCGGCTCCGAAGCCCGGCGCGTCGGTGTCGTAACTTTCGAGCCAGACCTCGGCCTCGAACGGGTACGGCTCGGCGATGAACGCAGTAGCCAACAGCCCGAACATCTCGTCCGGCGTCAGCGAGTCTCGGTCGCGGTGGCGGTGCGCGGCGGCCCACAGCGCCCGAAGGTACTCTTCCAGGGTACGCGGGCTGTGCCGATACTGGGCGACGAGTTGCGACACGGCGCTGTACAGGTCGCCGGCGGTGACGATTTCTGCCACGGCCCGGCTCACCCGTACTTCCGGTGGCAGTCGGCGGAGGTCATCTTGGGGGCCTTCACCAGCCCGCCAGACAGCTTCTCGCCGTCCACGTCCAAGTACAGCCGGCCGCTCGCCTCCTTGATCGTCTTGTCGTACCCGATCACGTGGACGTTGAAGATGTACGCGGCGTCCGACTCGGCTTTAAACCAGTGGACGTTGTCCTTGTGATCGGAGATGGTCGAGAGCTCGCCCGGCTTGAAGTGGCGGTCGATGGTCGGCTTGATGACGTAGTGGTCGGCGTGCGTCTCGACCCGGTCGTAGTGGCGGCCGTGCCACTCGCCCTTGAGAATGATGAACCCGGTACACATGTTCGCGTGCCCGTGCGGGACGATCGACCGCCCCTTCTTGCACCCGAACACCTGCTTGCCGAACCCGACACTCGCGGGGAGCCCGTCCACCTTCGACAGGTCGAACCCGACGTTCGCCGCGCCGCTGTCCGGCAGCTTCGTCTTCTTCTCGATCTCGTCGAACTTGATCACCGAGCACAGGTCGGCCAGCGGCACCCGCTTGTAGAGGTCTTCCATCTTGGCCTGGAACTGCACGTCGGTCAGCTTCTGGCCCTTCAGGTCGTTGGTCATCTCGGCCAGTTCCGCGAGCCACTTCTCGATGGTCGGCTTGGCGTCGGCGGCGAACAGGTCGCGCGCCCACAGGGTTTCGATGAGGCCGAAGGCGATTGCGGACCCGATCAGCCTGGCGTGGAAGTCGCGGCGGGTGTGCATGGCGGACTCCGGGAGTGGTGGGAGGGTTTGAGGGTACCCGGGGGCGAGAGAAGGCAAAAGGAAAAAGGCAAAAGGAAGAACGCAAACCGACGTGAGCGCGTGACTCCTTCCGCTGCCTGTATCCTCCTTTTGCCTTTTTCCTTTTGCCTTTTGCCTTCTCTCGCCGCGGGCGCGTTAGAATAGCCGTTGTCATTTCGTCCGCACCGCCGGAGGGCTGAGGGTGCTCACCAAACTCGTCCGCGCCGCCGCTCTGCTGGCGCTGGTCGCCGCGACGTCGGCCGGTCGCCCCGGGGCGGCCCGGGCCGCCACCCAGAAGGAGATCGACCAGTCGATCAAGCTCGGGGCCGACGCGCTCAAGGCCCGGTTCGCCACCGGCTCGGCCACCGGCGACGCCTCCCTCGGGCCGGCGTGCCTGGCCGGGCTGGCCATGCTGGAGGCCGGCGTGCCGCCGACCGACCGCGCCGTCAAGGCCGTCGCCGACCGCGTGCGGAACGAGGCGTACGACCAGACCGCCACCTACCCCGTCGCGCTGTGCCTGATGTTCCTCGACCGGCTCGGCGACCCGGCCGACGCGGTCCGCATCCAGATCCTCGGCGTCCGCCTGCTGGCCGGGCAGACGGCCGCCGGCGGGTGGGGGTACCCCACCGTCCCGGCCCCGACCGCCGACGAGCAGAAGTGGCTCCGCGCGATCGCCGGCGCGCCGCCGGCCGGCAAGTTGCACCCGGACGTCGAGCGGTACGCCCAGGCGCTGGCCGCGGGCCGCCCCGCGACCGGCGGGGGCGCCGCCGGCGACGACAACTCGAACACCCAGTTCGGGGTCATGGCGGTGTGGATGAGCCGCAAGCACGGGGTGCCGGCCGAGGCGGCGCTGGAGCTGATCGAGAAGCGGTTCGTCGCCACCCAGGACGCCCGCACCGGGAACTGGGCGTATTCCGGCAACGTCATCGGCCCCGGCGGCAGCAGCAGCCCGGCCATGTACTGCGCCGGGCTGCTGGGCATGGCCACCGCCGTCGCCCGCCGGGAGGAGCGGCGGAAGGGCGACCCGGCCAAGCCGCCGCCCAAGCCCAAAGACCCGGCCAAGGCCAACGACCCGTTCTACAACCCGCCGGCCCCGGCCGCCGCGCCCAAGAAGGAGGAGGTCAAGCCGCCGACCGACCTCCGCGACGCCGCCGTGCAGCGGGCGTTCGCCGGGCTGGGCGCGACCATCGCCGAGCGGATCCGCGCCGGCCAGGGGCTGTTCTCCGCCCAGAACGGCGGCATGGGGCACGGGCACGGCGACCTGTACTTCCTGTGGTCGCTGGAGCGGGTCGGCGTCGTCTTCGGGCTGGACAAGATCGGCGGGTTCGACTGGTACGACCTCGGCAGCACCGCCTTGGTGCGGTCGCAGGGGGCCGACGGGCTGTGGACCGTCGGCGGGTACGCGGCCGAGATCAACACCGCGTTCGCGGTGCTGTTCCTGTGCCGCTCCAACCTGGCCAAGGACCTGTCGAGCAAGGTGCAGAAGGACCCGACCAGCACCGAGATGCGGGCCGGGGCCACGCCGTCGCCGACCGACGTGCTGCCGCTCCGCCCGTCGGCCGTCGCCGCCCCGGTGCTCGACCTGCCCAACCCGACCGGCGACGAGGCCATCGCGGCCGCCTCCCGGCTGCTCAAGGCGCCGGCGGCCGACTGGAAGAAGCTCTTGGACGCGGCCCGCGACGCGAAGGGGCCGACCCACACCCGGGCGCTGGTGGTGCTGGCCAACAACACCGACGGCGACCGCAAGAGGGACACCCGCGAGGCGCTGGCCGAGCGGCTGTGCCGGATGACCCCGGACACCCTCCGCGGGATGCTCAAGGCGAACGAGCCGGAGCTCCGCCGGGCCGCCGCACTCGCCTGCGCGATGAAGGACGACAAGGCGCACGTGCCCGATCTGGTGGACGCGATGGGCGACGCCGAGGGGACGGTGGTCCGCGCCGCGCGGGCCGGGCTGAAGAGCCTGACCGGCAAGGACTTCGCCACCGCCGCCGAGTGGCGCGACTGGCTGGCGAAGGAGAAGAAGTAAAAGGCAGTAACCGCACGAAGAAGACAGGATGGAAGGCACGACCCGGACAAAAGTCTTTGTTTTAGAAACACTGATTTCTGTCCGGGTCGTGCCTTCCATCCTGTCTTCTTCGTGCGGTTCAATGCCGGCTCTTACTCCAGCTCGAACAGCTTCGCCGCGGTGCCGCCGAACACCTTCGCGCGGTCGGCGTCGCTGAGGTGTGCGAGCAGCGCCGCGACGCGCTCCCGTTCGGCCTTGTAGCTCGCCCCGGTCGCCTTCTCGTTGTACCCGCCGCCGAACATCAGCCGGTCCGCGCCGAACGCCTCCGTGAGTTGCTTCACCACCGGCTGCGGGTCGCGGTGCGGGTACGCCTTCTTGTCCGGGACGCTGGACAGCTTCATCACCACGTTCGCGTACTTCGCCCACCCCAGAACGGTCGCGTACTCCTTCTCGGTGCCCTGGAACGGGCGCCCGAGGTGGTCGATCAGCACCCGCGTGCCCTTGAACTCTTTGATGAGCGGCTCGAACCCCGCCGCGTACTTCGGCTCGAAGTGCAGTTGCACCGCGAGGCCGGCGTCGGTCGCGGCCTTCCACAGCGCGGCCAGTTCCGGCTTGCCGAACGGCGGCAGGCGGTCGGCGACGTACGCGTGAACTCGCGCCGCGACCAGCGGCACCTTCTTCGCCAGCGCTTTCAGGTTTTCGGGCGTGTTCTCGCGGCCGGCGAAGAACAGGCAGGTGCCTTTCAGCTTCCCCTTCCCGACCGCGAGGCAGTGTTCGAGGTAGCGGTGGTCGTCCTGGTACGGTTCGGGGTGGACGACGACCGCGTAATCGACGCCGGCGCCCGCCATGCACTTGAGCAGGTGTTCGGGCGGGGCCGCGTCATTCGGCTGGTAAGGCGCGTCCGAATGGTACGGGAACTTCGGGTCGCCCTTGCCGGCGAAGCAGTGGAGGTGCGTATCGACGACCGGCGGTTTCGGCTCGGCCGCCCGGACGAAAGGGGTTGCGAGGGCTGAGGCGAGAACCGCACGGCGGGTGAGCATGGGTCGTGTTTGGTGTTTCGTGTTTTGTACCTGACGGCGAAGTGAAGCACCCACTCGCCGCCAACGGGCCAATACTAAACACCGAAAACGAAACACCAAACACAAAGTCACTTCTTCCGCTTGTACACGGCGGTGAACATCGGGTCCTTCCCGTCGCCCACGTACATCGCGAAGTTGACCGTGTCGGCGTCGGGGTACGTGGACACCGACTTCCACTTGGCCGGCTTGCCGTCCGGGCCGGGGGCCTCGCCGGTCAGGGTCAGCGCCTTCTTGTCCTTGTCGTAGTCGCCCTCCATCAGCATCGGGTGCGTGCCCATGCTGTCGAACCACACGCTGACGTACTTCTTCTTGGCCGCGTCGTAGGTGTCCATGCCCTTGCCCTGGAACTTCAGCCCGCCGAGATCGATCTCCAGCGCCGACGACAGCCACAGCCCGCCGAGGTCCATCTTGTACGTCGTCGTGCCCTTCGACTCCGCCCCCTCGAACTTCATGGTGGTGTCCCAGGTGCCCTCCATCTTTTTGAGCACCTCGTGCTCCGGCCCGGGCTTCGCCGGCTGGGCCGACGCCGTCCCGCCGACGGCCAACACGGCGGCGAGCGCACAGAACGAGCGGAATGCCTTCATCGAACGTCCTCTGTGGGTCGGGCGAAGGGGGAAGTTGTAGCCGCTCGTTCGGGGCGACGGAATCTCAGTAGCGGCGTCCCGGTCCCGGGGTTGGAAACCCCGGGCTATTCTCGGTGACCCCTTCGGGGTCAGAAGACCGCTGTCTTTCGGACGCCAACGGCGTCACCGGCAATAGCCAGGGGTTTCCAACCCCGGGACCGGGACGCCTCCGCCCGCAAAGTCGGACTGTTGGCCGCGGAGTTGCAGGGGTAAAATGTGGGGGTTGAGGAGATTTTCATGACGACGGCGACGCTCGCAGCGCCGGCGGATGCCGGCTTACGCGCCCTCCCGAACCTGCTCCGCGACTCGGAAGGCTGGGCGGAACTGCGCGCCGCGCTGGCCGCCAACAAGAGCGGAACCGTTGACGGGGCCTGGGGTTCGGCCGCGTCGCTGGTCGCCGCGTCGCTGGCGGTTGATGTGCCCGGCACGCTCCTGGTCGTGGTCCCGAGCGCCCCGGACATCTCGCCGTGGGTCGAAGACGCCGCGTCGTTCAGCGGCATCCGCCCGGCGGTGTTCGAGGCGTGGGAGACGTGGCCGGTCACCTCCAACAAGGGCAAACTCGACCCGACCACCACTTCGCGCCTGCGACTCCTGCAACAGTTGCAACTCGATGCACCCAAAGTTGTGGTGTGCTGTGTCGCGGCGGTGTGCCAGCCGGTGCCGGAGCGCGCCGACCTCGCCGCCCGAGGCCGAACCATCACCGCGTCCGAAATCATCGACCCGAACGAACTGGCCGAGTGGCTGGTGGCGAACGGGTACAAGCGGGTGGACGCGGTCGAGTTCCCGGGTGAGTTCGGGCGGCGCGGGGGCATCCTCGACGTGTTCCCGCCGGACGCCCCCGACCCGGTGCGGTTCGAGTTCTTCGGCGACGAGGTCGAGAGCATCCGCACGTTCGCCGCGGTCAGCCAGCGGAGCCTCGACAAGAAGGCCAGCGTGACGTTACTCGGCGTGTCACTGGCAGACCTACCCCCCCAACCCCCCTCCCTGAAGGGAGGGGGGAGTCAAGCCCCCCTCCCTTCAGGGAGGGGGGTTGGGGGGGTAGGTCTCCGCGGCGCGCTCACCGACTACCTCCCGCCGGATTCGTGGGTCGTGCTGAGCGAGCCGCGCGAGCTCAAGGAGCAGGCGAAGCACTTCCACGAAAGAGTTGCCGACAGCGACGGGCTGTTCACCCCGGAGCAGACCTTCGCCAACCTGATGCGGCGCCCCAGTGTGGTCGTGAGCGCCCTCCCGCGGCCGAGCGTCGAGGCGAGCGTTCACCTGCGGGTCGAATCCGTCGAGCGGTTCAGCGGCAGCGTTCATCGCGTGCGCGACGAACTCGACGCGGTCGCGCACGGCGACTCGGCCCGCGTGCTGATCGCCTGCCAGAGCGAGGCCGAGGTTCACCGGCTCACCGAGGTGCTAAAGGCCGGCAAACTGGCCGAATCGCAACGCTTGCAACTCGTGACGGGCCACGTCCGCGCCGGGTTCCGACTCGTCGAAAGCGGAACGGTTGTGTTGGGCAGTCACGAGATCTTTCACAAGGATTTGCTGCCGCCGGGCGTGAAGGCGCAGACGAAGTCGAGCCGCACCATCGAGTCGCGGGCGATCGACTCGTTCCTCGACCTGAACGACGGCGACTATGTGGTTCACGTCGCGCACGGCATCGCCCGCTTCCGCGGCATGCGGATGTTGTCCAAGTCGTCCGTCATGAGTCCTTCGTCATTAGCGGAAGAGCCGGGGTCTTCCACGAATGACCAGGGACCAATGACGAAGGACGCGCAAGAAGAAAACCTGATCCTCGAATTCCGCGACGGCGTCTTCCTGTACGTCCCGGCGACGCGGATCGACCTCGTTCAGAAGTACGTCGGCGGGCAGCACGCGGAACCGGAGTTGTCGAAGCTCAACGGCACCGCGTGGGGGCGCAAGAAGGAGAAGGTGTCGGAAGCCGTCCGCGACATGGCCGCGGACATGATCCAGGTGCAGGCGGTGCGGCAGGCGGTGCCGGGGTTCGCGTTCCCGCCGGACTCCGACTGGCAGCGCGAGTTCGAAGCCGCGTTCCCCTACCAGGAAACCCCGGACCAGCTCTCGGCCATCGGCGAGGTGAAAGGCGACCTCGAAAAGCCGAAACCGATGGACCGGCTCATCTGCGGCGACGTCGGGTACGGTAAAACCGAAGTCGCCATCCGCGCCGCGTTCAAGGCGGTCGATAGTGGCAAGCAGGTCGCGGTGCTCGTGCCGACCACCGTGCTTGCCGAACAGCACTACCGCACCTTCAGTCAGCGGTTCGCGGAATACCCGTTCGTGGTGGACGTGGTCAACCGGTTTCGCGGCGGGGCGAAACAGAAAGAGACGCTCAAAAACCTCGCCGAAGGCGGCATCGACGTGATCGTCGGCACGCACCGGCTCATCTCGAAGGACGTCAAGTTCAAGGACTTGGGGCTTGTCGTCATCGACGAGGAGCAGCGGTTCGGGGTCGAGCACAAGGAGAAGCTCAAACACCTGCGGGCGACCGTGGACGTGCTGACGATGACCGCGACGCCGATCCCGCGAACGCTCCACGCGTCGCTGCTGGGCATTCGTGAAATTTCTAACTTGGAGACGCCCCCAGCCGACCGGCAGCCGGTGGAGACGCGGATTCACCGCTGGGACGACAAGCTGATTCGCAATGCGATCCTGCGCGAAATGAACCGCGGCGGGCAGGTGTACTTCGTCCACAACCGCGTGCAGGATATCCACGAGATCGCCGACAAGGTGCGGATTCTCGTGCCGGAAGCGAAAGTCACCGTCGGGCACGGCCAGATGAGCGGCGAAGAACTCGAAAAGGCGATGGTGCGGTTCGTGCGCAAAGAAGCTGATATCCTCGTCGCCACCACGATCATCGAGAGCGGGCTGGACATCCCGAACGCGAACACCATCTTCATCGACGAAGCGGACATGTACGGCCTCGCGGACCTGCACCAGCTCCGCGGCCGCGTCGGGCGATCCAAGAACCGCGCGTATGCGTATCTGATCGTCGATCCGCTGAAGATGCTCAACCCGACGGCGCAGCGGCGACTGAAGGCGATCGAGGAGTTCACCGAACTGGGTGCCGGGTTCAAGATCGCGATGCGCGACCTCGAAATCCGCGGGGCCGGCAACATCCTTGGCGCGGAGCAGAGCGGGCACATCGCGGCCATCGGCTACGAACTGTATTGCCAACTGCTCGAGAACGCGGTGCGGGCGTTGAAGCACCAGCCGCCGAAGGTCGCCGTCGAGGTGAACGTCGATCTGCCGTGGCCGGCGTTCCTGCCGCGGGACTACGTGCCGGGGCAGAAGTTGCGGATCGAGGTGTACCGCCGCTTGGCCCGGTTGCGCGACCCGGCCAAGCTGAACGACTTCCGCCAGGAGTTGCGCGACCGCTACGGCCCGCCGCCGGACCCGGTCGAGTGGCTGCTCCGCACCACCGAAATCCGGCTCTTGTGCGTGCGGTGGCAGATTGCAAGTGTGCACCGCGACGCCCGCGACCTCATCTTCACGTACCGCAGCGCCGACCGTGCGAAGCAGTTGGTGGCGGCGAGCAAGGGCCGCATGAAGATCGTGGACGACAAGACGATTTACATGCGGCTGAAGCCGGACCAACCGGACGACGCGGAGAGCCTGTACAAGCTGCTGGTGGGCGTGCTGAAGCCGGCGTAGGAAAGGTGAAGGCCCCTCACCCGGCCGGCGGCTCGTATCGCTTCGACACCTTCCGAGTCGCCGAGCGCGCCGGCCACCCTCTCCCCGCATGCGCGGGGCGAGGGAAAACGCTCCCCCCGCGCACAGCAACACGCATCGGATCGCTATCGAGACACGCGGTGCCTTCCCTCGCCCCGCGCATGCGGGGAGAGGGTGGCCGGCGCGAGCAGTCGGAACTGGTGTTGTGGAAGGTAGCCGAACCGCCGGCCGGGTGAGGGGCAACCACATACACCGCCGCCCACCAGCCACTACTTCGCCGGGGTCAGCAGCCCGCGGGTCTTGAGCCAGTCGCCGGCGCGGTCCGGCCAAGTGGCCGCCGGGTGCGGGGTCTTCCGCATCCCGTACCCGTGCCCGCCGCTCGCGTACAGGTGCAACTCCGCCGGCACCTTGTTCTTCGTCAGCGCCGAATACAGCGCCACGCTGCCCTCGCTCGTCACCGGGTCGTCGGTCGAGTGGGCGAAGAACATCGGCGGCGAGTCCTTCGTCACGACGAACTCCGGCTTCAGCGCTCCGCCCTTGTCGGTGAGGTACGCCGGATACACCAAGAGCGCGAAGTTCGGCAGGTGCGACAGCTTGTCGGCGTCATCGACCGAGTCGTAGGCGCGCTTCGTGGTGAGCGCGGTGCAGGCGGTGAGGTGCCCGCCGGCCGAGAAGCCGAGCATCCCGACGCGCTGCGGGTCGATTTTCAGCTCCGACGCTTTCGCGCGGACGAGCGAAATCGCCCGCTGCGCGTCCTGCACCATCGCGAGGTTGTCCGGCGTTTGCCCGGGGCGCTTCGGCACGCGGTACTTGAGCAGCACGGCCGTCACGCCGAGCGATTGCAGCCACTCGCACGTCTGAGTGCCCTCGTGTTCGATGGCGAGGATGCTGTACCCGCCGCCGGGCGCGACCACCACCGCGGTGCCGCTGTTCTTGTCCGCGGGCGGGGCGAACACAGTCATCGTCGGCTCGCTGACGTTCGCGAGTCGCTTCACGTCGATCTGACCCTTCTTCGGCTCGGTGAGCTGCTCCGGGCCGATGTCTTTGGTCTCGCCGGGGGCCTTGCCCGGCCACAGCTTGACCGGCGTCGGCTCGGCGGCCCGCGCCGAGAGCGCGACGGCGAGCGTGAGTGCGAAGGAGAGGCGGAACATACACGAACTCCTGGCGGATTTCCGGCGTGAAACGGGGCCGCGCGGTGCGGTACAATGCCGCCATTGTGCCCCGCCGCGCCGGCGCCGACAAGGCGCGCCTACGAGCGAATCCATGTTTCGTATTTCCCTCCCGCTCGCGCCCGCCGCGCTGCTCGTCGCCGTTCTCGCCGCGCCGTCGGTCGCGGCCGACGCGAAAGACCACTGGGCGTTCAAGGCCCCGGCGCGCCCCGCGGTGCCGGCCGGCGCCACACACCCGATCGACGCCTTCATCCGCGCCCGGTTGGCGAAAGAAGGGTTGAAGCCGTCGCCGGAGGCCGACCGCGTCACCCTCTGCCGGCGGCTCTACCTCGACCTCACCGGCCTGCCGCCGTCGCCCAAAGAGGTCGATGCCTTCGTCGCCGACACCGCGGCGAACGCCTACGAAAAGCTGGTCGAGAAGCTGCTCGCGTCGCCGCACTACGGCGAGCGGTGGGCGCGGTGGTGGCTCGACGCCGCCCGCTACGCCGACTCAGACGGGTACGAGAAGGACAAGTCGCGGCAGGTGTGGGCGTACCGGGATTGGGTCATCAAGTCGCTCAACGCCGACATGCCGTTCGACCGGTTCGCCATCGAGCAGATCGCCGGCGACCTCCTCCCGAACGCGACGCAAGACCAGATCGTCGCCACCGGGTTTCTCCGCATGTCGATGCTCAACGAGGAGGGCGGCGTTGACCCCGAGCAGTTCCGCATGGACGCCATGTTCGACCGCATCGACGCCGTCGGCAAGTCGTTTCTAGGGCTGAGCATCGCGTGCGCGCAGTGCCACGACCACAAGTACGACCCGATCTCGCAAGAGGAGTACTACCAGCTCTTCGCGTTTCTCAACAACGACCACGAGGCGCAGCGGGTCGTCTACACCGCGAAGGAACTGATGACGGTGAACGCACTGCGGGCGCAAATGGCCGAGATCGACGCGAAGTTGAAGGAAGCGGAACCCGCCTGGGAGAAGGCGCTCGCGGCGTGGGAAGCGCGTCAAAAAGAGCCGGCTTGGAAGCCGCTCACGCTCGAAAACGTCAACGACGGCTCGCAGCGGTACATCCCGCAAAAGGACGGTTCCATTCTGGCCCAGGGGTACGCGCCGACGAAGTTCAGCACCCTGTTCCGGGCCGGTAGCCCGGTGCGCCGCGTCACCGCGTTTCGCCTGGAACTGCTCAACGACCCGAACCTGCCCTGCGGCGGCCCCGGGCGCTCATTCAAGGGCACGTGCGCGCTCACCGAGTTCGGCGTGGAAGCGGAAGTGGACAAGAAGAAACAGAAGGTGAAGTTCGCGAAAGCACTGGCGGACTATGGCAACCCCGAGCGCCTGCTGGAAGCCAATTTCGACGACAAGACCGACACCCGCCGCGTGACCGGGCCGGCCGGGTTTGCGATCGACGGCGACGACAAGACCGCGTGGGGCATCGACGCCGGCCCCGGCCGCCGGAACGCGCCGCGGGTGGCCGTCTTCGTGCCGGAAACGCCGGTCGCGGTGCCCGAAGGAGCGGCGCTGCACTTCGCGCTCAAGCAGATGCACGGCGGGTGGAACAGCGACGACCACATGAACAACAACCTCGGCCGCTTCCGGCTGAGCGTGACCGACGAACCCGCTCCCACCACCGACCCGCTGCCGCCCCTCGTCCGCGCCGCGATGAGCGTCCCGGCGGCGCGTCGCACTCCCGCCCAAGCCGCGACGGTGTTCGCGGCGTGGCGCGACGCCGAACACCCGGAGGCCCGCGCGAAGGCTGAGGCGCTCTGGAAGCAGTGGCCGGAAGGGTCGTCCAGCCTCGTCACGGAAGCCCGCGGCGAAGCCCGCGACACCGTTATCCTGAAGCGCGGCAACTTCCTGAAGCCGGGCGCGAAGGTCGAGGCCGGCGTCCCCGCGTTCCTGCACCCGCTGCCGAAGGGGGCGGACGGCAGCCGCGTCACGCTCGCTAAATGGCTAGTAGACAAGCAATCGCCGACCACCGCGCGGGCGATCGTGAACCGCGTGTGGCAGGCGTACTTCGGGCTGGGGCTGATGCCCACGCCGGAGGAGTTCGGCACGCAGGGCGAGAAGCCGACACACCCGGAGTTGCTCGACTGGCTTGCGGTGGAGTTTGTTGACGGCGGCTGGTCGTTCAAGAAGTTGCACAAGCTCATCGTCACCTCCGCGACGTACAAGCAGTCCTCCCGCGTCACCCCGGAGTTGCTGAAGGCCGACCCGGAGAACAAACTGCTCGCCCGCGGCGCGCGGTTCCGCGCCGAGGGTGAAATCGTCCGCGACATCGCGCTGACCGCGAGCGGGCTGCTGAACCGCACCGTCGGCGGGCCGAGCGTGTTCGCGCCCGCGCCGCTGTTCCTGTTCGACCGCCCGGTCAGCTACGGGCCGTTCGTCTGGGACGAGGCGAAGGGAGACGACCGCTACCGTCGCGCGTTGTACACGTTCCGCCGCCGGTCCACCCCGTACCCGGCACTCACCGTGTTCGACGTGCCGGTGGGTGAGGCGTCGTGTGTGAAGCGCACGCGCACCAACACCCCGCTCGCGGCCCTCACGGCGCTGAACGAAACCGTCTTCGTGGAGTGCGCCCGGGCGCTGGGCAAGCGGGCGGTGCTCGAAGGCGGGAAGACCGACGCCGAGCGGCTCACCTATGCGTTCCGGCTGTGCGTCAGCCGCAAACCGACCGCCGACGAACTCGCCGTCCTGACGTCCCTGCTCGATAAGAATCGGAAGCGGTTCGAGGAGGGCGGGGCGAACGCGTCGGAGGTGGCGACCGGCGCGAAGGACGCGCCGCGGCCCGACGGGCTGACGTTCACCGACTGGGCCGCGTACACCCTCGTCGCCCGCGTCCTGCTTAACCTCGACGAAACGCTGAGCAAAGAGTAGGCGACTCGCTCCGCGAGTCGCGCCCTCGGCTATCGAAGAGTGAATCGAGCCCCGTTTTGCTGGTCCGCGTCGCTCGCGGAGCGAGCGACCTACTTTCGAGGACACCTCATGAAACGCTGCCTGTTCGCCGCCGCGCTCGTCGCCGTGTGCGCGTCGCTGCTGCCCGCCGAGGACAAGAAGCCGGAGGCCCCGAAGGACGACGGGTTCCGCCCGCTGTTCAACGGCAAGAACCTCGACGGGTGGGTGAACGTCAACTGCCACCCGGGCACGTTCTTCGTCAAGGGCGACGAGATCATCACCACCGGCAACCCGACCGGCTTCCTCCGCACCGACCGGCAGTACGAGAACTTCGTTCTGGAGTTCGACTGGATGCACGTCGAGAAGGAGAAGATGGCGAACTCGGGGCTGTTCGTGTGGGGCGACCCGCTGCCGGCGGTCGGCACGCCGTACACGCGCGGCATCGAGGTGCAGGTGCTGATCAACTTCGCTCCGAAGGACGGGTGGGCGACCAGCCACGGCGACATCTTCAGCATCTGGGGCGCGAAGTGCGTGCCCGACCGCCCGCACTTCAAGGGCATCGAGCGGTGCCTGCCGAGCGAGAACCGCGTCAAGGGCGGCGGCGAGTGGAACCACTATAAGGTCACCGCCAACGACGGGGCCATCAAACTGGAGGTGAACGGCAAGGAGGTCTCGGGCGTCAGTAAGTGCAACCCGCGGAAGGGCTATCTGGCGCTCGAAAGCGAGGGGGCCGAGTGCCACTTCAAGAACATCCGCATCAAGGAGCTGCCGAGCACCAACCCGAAGCCGGAGGAAGTTGCGAAGGTCGCGGAGGGGCACGTCAGCCTGTTCAACGGGCTGGATTTGAAGGGCTGGAAGCACTGGGAGCCGGCCGCGGGCGTGAAGGATGACGCCGAGTGGGAAGTCAAAGGCGGGATACTCCGCTCGGCGGGCGAGAAGTGGCTCCAGACCGAGAAAGAGTACAAGGAGTACGAGTTCCAATTCGATTTTAAGGTGCCGGGCGCAGAGGGCGTGAGCCACGTGTTCTTTCCGGGTAGCCTGGGCCTCATGGTGTCGCACAAAGGGTTAATCACTGCCTCGCGGACTACTGCCAACGGCGTCGAAATCTGGGACAAGGACCGGGCGGGGGCGGGGGGCGTCGAACTCGGCCCCAACCTCCAGGCCAAGCCGGGCTCGTGGATTCGCGTCGTCGCCCGGTGTGACAAAGACGGCCTGAAGGTAACGCACAACGGCAACCTCATCTACCTCGCGTACCTGAAGGACAAGCCGCCCGAAGGACCGATCAAGTTCGTGCCGCAAAAGGGTCTGGAGATCATGAACGTGTTCGTCCGCGAGTTGAAGGAGGAGAAGAAGTGACCGCCGCCGACCGTCAGCGCCTCCTCAACCGCCGGTGGTTCCTCCGCGACTGCGGCGTCGGGTTGGGCGCGCTCGCGCTGGCCGACCTCGCCCGCGCCGCGGACGCGCCCCAGACCCACCACCACCCGAAGGCCAAGCGGGTCATCTACCTGTTCATGGGCGGCGCGCCCAGCCACCTCGAACTGTTCGACCACAAGCCGGAACTGACGAAGTTCAACGGCACCCTCCCGCCGCCGGAACTGGTCAAGAACTACCGCGCCGCGTTCATCGGCCCGGACGCCAAGCTGCTCGGCCCGAAGTTTTCGTTCCGGAAATATGGAAAGTGCGGCACCGAACTCGGCGAACTGCTCCCGCACCTCGGGAGCGTCGTGGACGACATCGCGGTTGTCAGGTCGATGGTGACCGACGCGTTCAACCACGCCCCGGCGCAGATCATGGCGCTGACCGGGCACCAGCAGTTCGGCCGCCCGAGCGTCGGCAGTTGGGTGACCTACGGCCTCGGCAGCGCGTCGAAGGAGTTGCCCGGCTTCGTGGTGTTCAGCAGCGGCAGCAAGGGGCCGAGCGGCGGGAACTCGTGCTGGGGCAGCGGGTTCCTGCCGTCGAGCCACGCGGGCACGCTGTTCCGCTCCGCCGGCGACCCGGTGCTGTTCCTCTCCAACCCGCCGGGCGTCGAGAAGGACATGCAGCAGGACTCGCTCGACGCCATCACCGCGCTGAACAAGAAGCGGCTCGACGTCGTGGGCGATCCTGAGATTGCGACGCGCATCAACTCCTACGAGATGGCCGGGCGGATGCAGGCCAGCGCCCCGGAGTTGATGGACCTCTCGAAGGAGTCGAAAGAGACGCTGGCGATGTACGGGGCCGAGCCGGGCAAGCCGAGCTTCGCCAACAACTGCTTGCTAGCCCGCCGCTTGATCGAACGCGGGGTGCGATTCGTGCAACTGTTCCACGAGGCGTGGGACCACCACGGCGGCCTCACCGCCGGCTTGAAGTCCGAGTGCGGGAAGACGGACAAGGCGTCCGCGGCGCTCGTCAAAGACCTCAAGCAGCGCGGCCTCTTGAAGGACACGCTGGTGGTGTGGGGCGGGGAGTTCGGCCGGACGCCGATGGTGCAGGGCGGCAACGACGGCCGCGACCACCACCCGAACTGCTACACGATGTGGCTCGCGGGTGGGGGTGTGAAGCCCGGCGTCGTCCACGGCGCGAGCGACGACCTCGGGTTCAACGCGGCCGAAGACAAGGTCCACGTCCACGACCTGAACGCCACGATCCTTCACTTACTGGGCCTCGACCACACGAAGCTGACCTACCGGTTGCAGGGGCGCGACTTCCGGCTGACCGACGTCCACGGGAACGTGGTCGAAAAGCTCTTGGCGTAGGCAGAAAGGCAGTATTCACCACAGAGGGCACATGAGGGCACGAGAGAAAGGCAGGAGAGTTTGAACTCAATCTTTCTCCTGTCTTTCTCTCGTGCCCTCATGTGCCCTCTGTGGTGAATACTCTTCTTCACACCGACGGCAGCTCAAACCCCTTGCGGTACTCGCGGCCGAGCAACTTGTTCGCCTCCGGGGAGTCGGTCGTCTCGGTCTTGGCGTCGAACTTCAGCGTCTTGCCGCTCCGGTATGCGATGTTGCCCAGGTGGCACAGCAGCGTACTCGTATGCCCGATCTCCACCTCCGCGTTCGCCTTCTCGTTGCCGCGAATCGCCTCCACGAAGTTGCGGACGTGGTCGTTGACCATGTTGCCCTTCGGCTTCTCGCTCGCCCCGTCGCCGCCGCGAACCGTCCACGCGTCGCCGTCGAACACGAGCGTGCCCTTGTCGCCGTGGATCGCGATGCCGTAGCTCTGCCCCTCCGGCCCCTGGCCCTTCTTCTCCCACACGCGGTGCTCCCAGACGATGGTGCTCCCGGTAGCGCCGCCCGGGCCGGTCGGGAAGTCGAACGTCGCGATCTGCGTGTCCGGGGTCTGTTGCTCGTCGTCGTAGTAGTACTTGCCGCCGGCGCAGCTCACCTTCGTCGGCGCGTCGACGCCGAGCACGTTGCGGGCTACGTCGAGGCCGTGGATGCCGTTGTTCCCGAGTTCGCCGGTGCCCAAGTCCCAGAACCAGTGCCACTGGTAGTGGAAGCGGTTCTTGGTGAACTCGCCCGACGCCGGCCCGAGCCACAGGTCATACTCGACGCCTTTGGGAGCGGGCTCCGGTTTCGCGAACCCGATGTTCGGGCGGTTCCCGGCGATCCAGGCGCGGGCGAAGCTGACCTTCCCGAGTTTACCGCTCTGCACGTACTCGCGCGCCGCGATCACGCTCGGCTGGCTCCGCCGCTGCGTCCCGGCTTGCACCACCACCTTGTACTTGCGGGCCGCCTGCACCATCCGCCGGCCTTCGACGAGGTTGTGCGACACCGGCTTCTCGCAGTACACGTGCTTGCCGCGCTCGGCCGCCCACACGGTCGCGAGCGCGTGCCAGTGGTCCGGGGCGGCCACCACCAGTGCCGTCAAGTCTTTGTCTTCCAGCACCTTCCGCACGTCGGTTTCGACCTTCGGCGTCGTGCCCTTGATGACGTCGAGCGTGCCTTTCACCATCCCAGGATCGGGGTCGATGACGTGCGTGATCTCTGTATTGGGAGCGGCGACGAACGCCGGGGCGAGTTGCTTGCCCCGCGTCCGCAGCCCCATGATGGCGACGCGAACCTTTTCGTTCGGCTTGTCCGCGGCGCGATTGTAGGACGCGGCTGAGAGCGTGAGGGCGGACGTGGCGAGAAAGTCGCGGCGGGTCGGCAGCATGGCAGCGCTCGGGAACCTGGAGGGTGGCGATACACTCGCGATATGGTAACGTGGTTCGCGGCGCGGCACCAGCAACCGTCACCCGACAGCGCGGGGAAGTGAGTCATGGCATCGCTCGTCGTCCCGTGCCCCAAGTGCCCCGCCAAGCTCGCCGCGCCGGACTCGGCTGTCGGCAAGCGGATCCGCTGCCCCAAGTGCGGGGCGCTGGCGACCGTCCCGGCGCTGGTCGCGGCCGAAGAGGTGAAGGTGGTCGAGGCGAAGGTGGTGGCGAAGGCGGCCGCGCCGCCCACGCCGAAGCCCGCGGCCGCGCCCGCTCCGAAGTCCGACGTGAACGTTACCTGTTGCATCGCCTGCAACACGATGATCGCGACCATCGGCAAGGCCGTGGACGGCGTCATCCGCTGCCCGAAGTGCGGCCTGCCCAACGCCGCCCGCGCCCAACCCGGCGCGGATGAGGACGACGAGGACGACCGCCCGCGCAAGAAGAAGGTCCGCGCCGCGGCCGTCGAGGACGACGAGGACGATCGCCCGCGTCGGAAGCGGCGACCGCGTGACGAGGACGATGAGTACGACCACGACCGCAAGCGGAAGCCGTCGCCGAAGCGCAAGACGGGCGGGGCGCTGATCGCCGGGTTGGTCGTCGGCGGTGTGCTGCTGCTGTGCGTCGGGGCCGGGCTGGCGGTGTACCTGCTCGGCGGCAAGGGCGGGGTATTCGCGAAGAAGGCCCCGGTGCCGCCCGGGTGGGAGGAGTACAAGTACCCGCAGGACGGGTTCCGGCTGTACGCGCCCAAAGGGGCGAACTACACGTCGGTGCCGGTCAACGAACTCGTCGGCGGGTTCGGCGGGCGCCCGCGGTTCAACAACGGCCGGTGGGACTGGGACAACAACCTGCCGGCGGTCGAGCGGTTCGCGACGCTCGGCACCGGCGACTGGAACGCGCCGGCGCAGGTGACCGTGCAGGTGGTCACGTTCCGCGACCGGTTGCCGGCGTCGGTCCGCGACGCGGTGCGGCGCACCCCGACCAACATGGCGTTCGGCGGGGTCGAGATGCGGGCGGTCAAATGGCTGGGGTACGACGCGGTCGAGCAGACGACCCCGAACGGGGTGACGCGGGTGGCGTACACCGACCGGCACCTGGTGTCGGCGACGATCAGCGGGCCGAACATGACCCGCGCCCGGCCGGAGGACGAGGCCGCGTTCTTCGACAACTTTGAAATCACCGAGTGAAAGTCGCGGCACCAAGATTCGCAAGAATTTCTCGTTGCACGGCGTTGGCCGTTCGGTTAAGTGTAGGAAAGACTCGTTCGCCCACATCCTTTCTACTCTCCTTCTTCTCTATCTGGGGTGTCGCCATGGTTTCCCGTCCCGGATGCGTGCGGCGCGGCTTCACGCTCATCGAACTGCTCGTCGTCATCGCCATCATCGCCATCCTGATCGGGCTGCTGCTGCCCGCGGTCCAGAAGGTGCGCGAGGCGGCGGCCCGCATGAAGTGCCAGAACAACCTCAAGCAGATCGGGCTGGCCGTCCACAACTTCCACGACACCCGCGGGTTCCTGCCGGCCGGCGGCGTGACCGACGCGGCCCCGTACGGCACCGGCGGCGGGTGGGGCAGCGCGTGGACGGTGTTCATCCTGCCGTTCATGGAGCAGGATAACATGTTCAAGGTGTTCACGTTCCCCGGCGGGTCCGGCTGGGGCGCGACGAACAACCCGGCCCAGGCGAGCAACAAGACGATCCCCAACTACCTGTGCCCGTCGTCCCCGGTGCCCACCACCGTGCCCACCCCGCCGCCCGGCTCGACCGGCACCATCCAGGCCAACCACTACGTTGCCGTCACCGGCGCGGTCAACGGGCTGATCCCGGGCTACACCGAGACGCGCATCTTCACCAACGGCGGCTCGACCGGGTGCTGCAGCGGCGGGTTGGCCAGCGGGGCCGGCGCGATCGTGCCCGGGATCGACACCAAGCTGGCCATCAACCAGATCCCCGACGGCACCAGCAACCAGATCCTGGTGAGCGAGCAGAACGACTACCTGACCACGCAGAACGGGACGAAGGTGGCGTGGGGCACCGGCCTGCTGCACGGGTGGATGATCGGCTGGCACACCACCCAGACGCCCAAGAACAACGCGAACATCGGCGACGCCCGCACCTTCCAGATGACCACTGTCCGCTACCGGATCAACCAGAAGACCGGGTGGCCGAACGCCCCGGGCGACTGCGGCGGGCAGGGCGTGTGCGACAACGTCGGGACCAACGTCCCGCTCAACTCGGCCCACAGCGGCGGGGTGAACGCGCTGTACGGCGACGGGTCGGTGAAGTTCCTCCGCGACAGCCTGCCGGTGGCGACGCTGGCCCAACTGGCGACCCGCGACGACGGCGTGCCGCTGGCCAACGACTGACCGCCGGCCGAACTCCCATTCCAGCCCGCCGGGCGACCGCCCGGCGGGTCGTTCATTTCATTCCGCGAGGTGAAAACGTGATCCGCCTGGCATCCGCATGCGCTCTCCTGCTGGCCGTCGCGGCCCTTGTGGGGTGCGAGAAGAAGCGCGTCGACGCGACCCGCGTCCGCGTCACCGGCAAGGTGACGCTGGACGGCAAGCTGCTGGACACCGGCACTGCCGTGTTCGAGGGCGAGACCGGCGAGCCGCCCGGCTCGTTCAACATCGTCGACGGCAAGTACGAGGGGATGGCCGCGGTCGGCAAGAACAAGGTGCGGCTGTCCGCGTTCCGCAAGGTGTCGATGAAGGAAAAGATGAAGATGGACGGCCCGGGGTACGACCAGATGGTGGACGAGAACCTGCTGCCCACCAAGTACAACGACGGGACGCTCGTCCGCGAGGTGACCGCCGAGGGGCCGAACAACTTCGACTTCGATCTGAAGTCCAAGTGACCGACGAGCCGGTGTCGGGGCCGGCAATCAGGATTCAGGGCAGAAAAAAGACAGTCGAGCCAACGGCTGCCTCGCCGTTCTTGTCTTCCCTGAATCCTGAATGCCGGCCCCCGACACCTATTATTACGGCTTCAGGTCATAGAACCGCACGTCGATGAAGTATGGGGCGTCGTACTTGCGGGCCTTCGACGGCAGCTTCTGCCGCACCTTCTGGATGGCCGCGAAGTACTGGATGATGGTGTCCTCGGTCTTCAGGTTGGTGTTGTTGCCCAGCAGCTTCAGCCCCTGCAGCTTCTCCGCCCCCTTGATGTCCTTGACGAACGTCTGGTCGGGCACCTCCAGCTTCAGCAACTTGGCCTTCGCGGGGTCGGCGACCAACACCTCGTTGAAGTAGAAGTCGCTCTGGGCGTTGCGGCCCTGGGCGTTGACGTCCTTCTCGGCGTACAGGAACAACATCGGCGTGTTCTCGCGCATCTTCGCGCCGAGCGTCTTGCTGGACACCCACTTCTGGACCGTCTGCGCCTGCATCGCGGCGGGCCGGGTGGCGGACAGCCAGACGGCCGCGCCGTAGTCGGCCCCGGCCTCCTCGAAGTTGCCGCGGAGCGCCTGCGGGACGAACTCGTACCCGGTCGCACCGATCCCGAGCAGCTGGATGTTGGGCATCACCGCCGGGCGGTTCCATTCGGTCGTCAGCCACGCGAACCCGAGCCCGGCCGCGTCCCCGGCCCCGACGATGTAGATCGAGCTGCTGTTCAGCTCCTTGTTGTCGTTCTTGGTGTCCAGGTACAGCCGGACGGCGGCCAGATCGTTGAGGTACGCCGGCACGTACTTGCCGGCGTTGGCCCCCAGGTCCTTGATCGACAGGTCGTTCTTGATCGGCATCTTGGGCGGGCCGCCCTTGATGTACGAGTTGAACCCGGGGTTGCCGTTGAGGTAGCCGTTCTTCCAGAACTTGTCCTTGTCGCGGATGGTGGTGCTCTTGCCGTGCCCGCGCCAGTCGAACTGGAAGACGTGGTACCCCTCGTCGTTGAGCTTCTTGGTGAGGTCTTTCCAGTCGCCCTTGGTCATGTCCTTGTCCGCGCCGGGCGGGTACAGATACACGACCACCGGGGCGCTGTTGGGGGTTTTGGTGGTGGCGTGGAACAGCCCGTGCAGTTCGACGCCGTCGGCGGTGCGGAACGTCTCGGCGACCGGTTCCGCCCTGGCGAGCCGCGGCTCGAGCGTGGTGAGGCCGACGGCGGCCGCGAAGACGAGCGGGGCGACCATCCAACGTCGCATGGCTGAAACCTCGTGCAGCGGTAGAGAGGAGCGACACGGATACTAACGTAATCCGATGATACGCCGTTGGCGCAGGCCATACCAGAGTGCTGAGTGCTAAAGTGCTGAGTGCTGAGAGAAAGGCAGAAGACCCGAGACAAGGGAGCCCCGGCCTTCTGCCTTTCTCTCAGCACTCAGCACTTTAGCACTCAGCACTTTAGGAATGCCCTTCCTTCACCTGGTTGCGGTTCCACTTGGGGATGAGGACGACGAGATTCTGGGTGCCGTCGGGGACGCACTGGCAGGCCAGCCGCGAGTCCGGCTCGACGCCGGGGGCCTTGTCCAACTCGTCTTCCTCGTCCTCGGTCGCCGGCGAGCAACTGCCGCCGCCCTGCTGGATGTGGACGTGGCACGTCGAACACGCGCACACGCCGCCGCACGAGTGGTTGATCTCGACGCCGGCGCCGTCGGCGATGTCGAGGACGCTGCCGTCGAGGCCGATGTGGCCGAGCGGGAAGGTGGCCGGGTCCACCGCGACTTCGGTCCGCCCGCCGGTCGCCTCGTCCACGAACGTGACTTTGAACGGCCGGTCGGCCTTCGCCGCCGGCCCCTTCCGGATGTACGGGTTCACGCCGCCCATGCCCCATCCCTTCCCGTTGGAAACAGTGTTCCGGTGAAGAGATTATAGGCGCAGGGTTCGGGTGTCAGCGGTTGGCGCTGACGACGGCGGCCGGGGACAGCTCGTTGCGGATCGCCCCGACGCCGGGGGTCAGCCGCACCAGCCCCTCGATCAGCCGGGCCTCGTCGTCGTCCTTGACCGGGCCGCGGAGGGTGACGTTGTTGTTCGCGTCGGTGATCACCTGCACCGCCCGGGCGTTGGCGATCATCGGGGTGGTGTCGATGACGGCGCGGACGTCGGCGACGATCTTCCCGGCGGCGACCGGCGGGGCCGGGAACTGCATCGTCGCGGTGTAGGTCATCTGCGACTGGATCGGGATGAGGATGCCGCTCTGGTTGCTGGTCTGGCCGCCGAGGCCGCCGGTGCCGGTGCGGCCGAGGCCGCCGGTCGTGCCCAGCCCGCCGCTGGTGAGCGACCCGCGCCCGCCGGTGCCGGTACTCGTGTTGCCGAACAGCGGCTGGCCGAACCCGCCCGGCTGGGCGGTGCGGTTACTGCTCGACCCGGACCCGAGCGACACGCCCTGGTAGTACGGGTTGGCGTAGTACCCGGACAGGAAGTTGGACGACGCCGTCGAACTGGTGTTGGTGCCGGTCGGGGCGGTCGGCGGGGCCATCGTCTGCAACTGCTGGAGCTGGACGCCGCCGCTGATCGCACTGCTGCTCCCGCTGCCCCCGCTTCCCCCACCGCCGCTGTTCCCGCCGCCGGTGCCGCTGGAGCCGAGTGACGAGCCGCCGCCCAGCCCGACGCCGGCGTTGGTCGCGGCCCCGCCGCCGATGCTGCCGGTGGTCCGCCCGCCGGTGCTGGTGATCGAGGCCTGCTGGGCCGCCGCCGGGGACGCCGCCGCGACCGCGACCAAGCCCGCCCACGCCCACTTTCGAAGCTCGCGCATCGAACCGCCCTCTTCCCTTCGCGCCGCCCGGTGGTATGCTGCGCCCGGCGCGTCTTCCTACAGTATCGACTGCGCCGGCGCGCCAGTCCAGCCCGAGGCGTCATTAGTCCGTGGTCATTCGTCATTCGTCATCGGTCCTTAATCTGTCGCGGAACCGCAACGGGACCGGCGGGCACCCGCAACGACCAAGAACCGAGAACGAATGACCACGGACCAATGACCGAGGACTAATGACCAGGGACCAATGACCAAGGACCAACGATGCAACTCGGGTTCGTGTCGGCCATCCTCCCCGACCTGACGCTGGAGGAGGTGCTCGCGTACACCGCCGACGAGGGGTTCGCGTGCGTCGAGCTGATGTGCTGGCCGCCCGGCCGGGCCGACCGCCGGTACGCCGGGGTCACCCACCTCGACGTCACCCGGTTCACCGCCGACGACGCGGCCCACGTCGCCGACCTGCTCCGCATCCACCGGGTCAACATCTCGGCGCTGGGGTATTACCCCAACCCCCTCGACCCGGACCCGGAGCACCGCAAGCTGGTCGGCGATCACCTCGTCAAGGTGATCCGCGCCGCGGCGCTGCTCGGCGTCGGGGTGGTTAACACGTTCATCGGCCGCGACCCGGCCGCGAGCGTCGAGGCGACCCTGGCGCAGGTGCCGGCGGTGTGGGGGCCGATCGTGGCCGAGGCGAAGGCGGCGAACGTGCGGCTCGGGATCGAGCACTGCCCGATGCTGTTCAGCGCCGACGAGTGGCCGGGCGGTAAGAACGTCGCGTTCGCGCCGGCCGTCTGGCGGCGGCTGTTCGAGGCGTTCCCCGGGGGCACGCTCGGGCTGAACTTCGACCCCTCCCACCTCGTCTGGCAGTTCATCGACTGTCCGCGTGCCGTCCGCGAGTTCGGGGCGAACATCGTCCACGTCCACGCGAAGGACGAGCGGATCGACCCGGACCGGCTGTACGCGGTGGGGACGCTCGGGCTGGGCTGGCACACGCCGAAGCTGCCCGGCTTGGGTGACGTGAAGTGGGGCGAGTTCTTCGCCGCGCTCACCGACGCCGGGTACACCGGCCCGGTGTGCATCGAGGTCGAGGACCGCGCCTACGAAGGCTCGCTCGCGGCCCGCAAGCGCGCCCTCCGCCAGAGCCGCAAGTATCTGGAGCAGTTCGTGGGATAGTAGGTCCCTCGCTCCGCGAGTGACGCGGGCCACGCGTACGGGACTCAATGACGACTTAAACAGCCGAGGGCGCGACTCGCCTACTCCGCGACGGCCCGCAGTTCGCCCGCCAGGAACACCGATCCCGTTACGCACACGAGATCGTCGTCGCCCGCCGCGGCGCGGGCCGCCCGCCACGCCTCGGCGCTCGTCGGGTGCGTCGTAAACGGCTTACCCGGCGCGACTTCCGCTAGCACGGTGGCAAGGCGGTCGGGCGGGACGCACCGCGGGTTGTTGCCGTACTTGGTCAGGTGGAAGTGGTCGAAGTAGCCGGCCAGGACGCGGAGCATCTCGGGGTACGGCTTGTCGGACGACACCGCGAACACCAGCCGCTTCGCCCCGCTTACCGGGAACGACTCGCGCAGCGTGCTCACGAGCGCGTCGGCACTGGGGACGTTGTGAGCGGTGTCGAGGATGACTGTCGGCCGTTCGCGGACGCGCTCGACACGTGCCGGCCACTTCACTTCCGCCAGCCCGCGGGCGACGGCCGCGTCGGGGATAGGCATTCCGGCCTCGCGGAGGCGCTCGACGGCCTCAACGGCAATGCGGGCGTTCTGGAGCTGGTGCGCCCCGGGCAGGGCGACGCGCAGACCTACCCCCCAACCCCCTCCCTGTAGGGAGGGGGAGTAAGAAGTGGCGTTCGCCTTCTCCCCTCCCTGTAGGGAGGGGTTGGGGGTGGGTTCCTCCCGCACCTCCCACAGCGGCGCGCCGACCTCCTCCGCCACGCGCCGGATCACCGCCCGCGGACCGTCCTGCGTGACCCCGCTCACCGCCGGCACGCGGGGCTTGATGATCCCGGCCTTCTGGAACGCGATCTCCTCCAGCGTGTTCCCGAGTTGGGCCGTGTGATCCAGGCCGATGTTGGTAATCACCGAGACGAGCGGGCGGCAGGCGTTGGTGCTGTCGAACCGGCCGCCCAGGCCGACTTCGATGACCGCGACCTCACACCGCCGCCGCACGAAGTGCAAGAAGCCGAGCGCGGTGCCGATCTCGAAGAACGTCGGCGGCGGGAGGCCCGGTTCGGCTTCCATGTCCCGCACGGCGACCGCCACTTCGGTGATGAGGGCGGCGAGTTCGGCGCGCGAGATGGGCACGCCGTCCACCTGCATCCGCTCCTCGACGTGTTCGAGGTGCGGGGAGGTGAACAGCCCGACGCGGTAGCCGGCGGCGCGGAGGATCGAGTCGAGCATAGCGCACGTCGAGCCTTTGCCCTTCGTGCCGGTGACGTGGACGAGTCGCACACGCTCCTGCGGGTCGCCGAGCCGGCGCAGGAGCGCGCGCATGCGTTCGAGCTTGAGGTCGTTCGGCCCGGCCGCCCGCACCTCGTAGTTGATCCGCCCGTACCAGAAGGAAATGGCCTCGGCGTAAGTCACGGAACAGTTCCAGGTTCCAAGTTCCAGGTTCCAAGTTAAAGAATGGCGCGTCCGGCCCGTCTTCAACTTGGAACCTGGAACTTGGAACCTGGAACTCGGCGTCAGCCTTGAACGGGCATGCACACTTGCTCCAGGAGCTTCTCGCACTTCTCCTGAATCACGTCGGCGAGGTTGGGCAGCGGCGCGCCTTCGGGAAGCGCCTCGTGGACCGCCGCCAGCCACCGCGGGAAGGCGTAAAGCTGGGCGAACGCGTCCAGCGACACCGCTTCCAGCCGCGTGTGCCGGCCGCGGCGCTCGGACTCGGCCAAGAGCGTCTTGCTCTTGCCGGTCGTGGCGAAGTCGTCCTCCGGGCGGAGCAGCACGAGCAGATCGACGGTGGCCGGCTCGGTTTCGAGTACCGCGAGCTTGATCTCGAGGTCTTTCGGCTTGCCCGCGCCGCGGGCCAGGAACAGCCCCAGGCCCATCCGCCACGGCTGCCCGTCCTTACACGCCCAGTGGGCGAGCGTTACCACGCCGTAGGTCGGGTGGTCGCCGTAAGTCCATTCGTTGACGACGTGTTGCAGCCGCCACGGGCCGACCTTCACCCCGTGCTCGTGGCAGGTGCTGAGCAGCGCGCCGAGGCCGGCTTGCAGCTCGCGGGTAGCCCCGGTGAGAGCGCCTTCGGGTTCGAGCTTGCGGCGGGCGGCCCGCTGCTCCTGGTCCCACAATTCCATGAGCGCCGCGCCGCTCAGCTTCACCACAGCGGCGGCCGATAGGCGGTTTTGTACCGCAGCCGGAAAGGGCGCGGCGGCCGGCACCTCCGGGGCCGCCACGACCGCCGCGGGGGCCGGCTTCGGCGCGTCGGGCAGCGGCGGGGGCGTTTCCGCGACCGGCTCGGCGGCTTCGGTAGCCACTTCGACCGCCAGCGCCATCGGCACGTCCGGCAGCGCGGTCGGCTCGGCGGGGATGTCGGCCAGCGGCGGCAGGTCGATGTCCGGCATCGAGCGGACCGGCGTCGGCTCCGCGGCCTCGACCGGCGTGGCCGGCGCTTCGGCCGGCACCTCGATCACATCGACGCGCTTGAACACGATCTCGGCCGCCGGCGCGGGGTCGTCCTCGCGCCCCAGCAGGGCGGCGATGCGGCTGGTCGGGTCTGTTTCAATCTCGGTCGTTTGCGGCGTGAACTCCGCTTCCGCCCGCGACGCCGCGAGCGGCTCACCCCCTGACCCCTGGAACCTGACCCCTGACCCCTGCCCCACGTCGTCCGGCCCGTACACGACGTGGTCGAACAGGTGGCGGAACTGCTGGAGCATGTCGCGCAGGGTCGGCTCGGTGCGGGCGATCCGCGCCACCTGCTCGTCGGCGAACGGGAAGATCTCGGCCACCGGCTCGCCGCCCGGCGGGAGTTCGTCCAGGCACGGCCGCAGCCGGGCCTCGACCACGCGGCGCACGAGTTCGGCGTTCGGCGCTTCCAGCCGGATGGCCTTCACCGTGCCGTGCTTGGGCACGTGGACCGGGTTGTTCAGCCGGTCCTGAATGTACCCGTCGAGCGACGGCACGAACCGGTTCCACAGCCCGCGCTCGGCGAAGATCAGGAAGCACAGCCCGTCGATCTGGTGCATCACCTGCACGATGCCGGCGAAGAACGCTTCGGCCGTCTTGTGGGCGTCGTCGGTGCGGCGGGCCAGCAGCAGGTCTTCGAGCTGGTCGAACGCGACCACGACCGGCGTCTTGAGGCCGCGGAACACCTCCGTCAGCACCTTGAACAGCGCCAGAACCAAGTCCTGACGGGTCGGGCGGACGTGGAACTCCAGCTCCGCGAAGCCGTAGGTGAGGAAGTTGGCGATGTCGCTCTCGTCGCGGAGCAGCGTGGCCTTGGCGAACCCCTGGAGGATGTGCCGGCGCATCAGCCCGGCGGTGTTGTGCGCCTCGCTCTTCTGGGCGTGCGCGCAGATCAGGTCGAACGCCTTCTGCGGGGTCAGCCCGGCCTCGGTCAGCGCCTGGACGACCGGGGTGGGCATGCGGGCGAAGTTCGAGTACCCGCTCAGGTTCTCGGCCAGCCACTCGGCCCGCTCGCGGGCCTGCTGGCCGCCCAGCCCGAGCCGCCGCGCCCACCGGCCCAGCCCCGGCGGCGGGAACAGCTCCACCTTCTCCTCGTCGTTCAGCTCGCGGAGCGCGACGCCGAGCTGCCGCCGCACCAACTGGTCGCCGATGTAGTCGAGCGGGCGGACGCCCTTCTGCTTGCCGCCGCCGAGCAGCGTGTCGATGATCTGGAACAGCAGGTATTCGAGGAAGTCCGCGTCCCGCTGGTACACCCCGGGCGTGACGAGCAACTGCCACTGCCCGCCGGCCCCGTGCTTGATCGAGTGCAGCAGGTGGGTTTTGCCGGCCCCCTTGTTGCCCAGGATGGGCACGATCTCGCTGTGCGTGTTCGGGTCGTACCGGTAGAGGTCGATGATGGCGTGCAGCAGGTCGCGCTCGGGGGCGAACAGCTCCGGCACGTGGAACCGGGCGCACACCTCGTCGTCCGGGTTGCGGGCGAAGTAGTTGCGGAACGGGTTGCCGGCCCGCTTGAGCACCTCGCGGGTGCGGTCGGCCACGGGGCGTTCGCGTTCGGTCAGGGTCGCGGTCATATCAGGAACCTCCGTGTTCGTCAGCGGAGCGACGCGAAGTAGGCGATGCTGTGCCCGCTGAGCAGGGCGTACTGCGGTTCGGGGATGGCGTACAGCGGGCCGGTCCAGGCGTTGAGCACGACGTGCCCGTCGGCGCACAGTTGCCGCAGGGCGTCGTGGAACTCGCCGATGGTGAGGGCGCGGTCGCGGGCGAGGGCGCGGAACAGCTCGGGCAGCGGGCAGTCGGTGGCCGCGGCCCGGTCGCGCAGGTACGCCACGGCCGCCGGCGCGAGGGCGACTTCGGTGAGTAGAGCGGAACCCACCCCCCAACCCCCTCCCTGCAGGGAGGGGGGGACACAACCTTCGCGCGCCGACGCCGCGAGCGGAACGAGTTGCTCTTTCTCCTCCTCCCTGCAGGGAGGGGGTTGGGGGGTGGGTCGCTCCACCCTCGCGCTCGTCACGACCGGCAGCACGCGGGCGACGGCGTCCTTCAACCCCTGGAGGCTGTCGGCCATGCTCCGCGCGCTCTCCAGCAGTTCGCCCACGGCCCCCTGCCGGGCTTCGAGCACGCGGACGAAGTCTTCGAGTACCTGTTTCGGGTTGACCGCGGCGAGCAGGTACTCCCAGCCCTTCTCGGTCAGGGCGTAGAGTTCGCGCCGGCCGGCCCCGGCGGGCCGCGCGCGGACGAGGTCGTCGGCCAGGCACTTCTGGGCCGCCGGCTTGGCCGCCGCGGCGTTCGGGAACAGCCCCGGCTCGGCCTTCGACGCGTACAGCGGAAGGCCGGCCGGTTCGGCGGCCGCCCGGGACAGCGCGTCGGTGATCAGTTGGGTGAGCTTGTCGGCCACGGCTCCGCTTCCGTGCGGGACTGCGGGACACCCGGTGCGGGTGGGTTGTACGATCCGCGGAGATGGTACGCCGGACGCGGCCGCCGTTGCAACCCCGACTCCGGTTCGTCATGATGAACCGTGACGACATCACACGGGGCACACACATGCGATTGCGAATACTGCCCGCCGTCCTGCTCGCGGCCGCGCTGACTTCGACCGCGAACCGGGCCGCGGCCGACGACCCGAAGCTGCCGGACACGAGGGCGTTCGACAAGCTCGTCGTGGACTCGTTGCGCGACGTCCACAACAAAGGCGCGGACCTGTACAACGCGTCGAAGGACTACACCGGCGCGTATCGCCTCTATCAAGGTGCGCTGCTGGCAGTCGAGCCGCTGCTGGCCCACCGCCCGGACTCACAGAAGCGGATCGAGGCCGGCCTCGCCGCGGCCGACAAGGAGCCGGACGCGTCCGCCAAGGCGTTCCGCCTTCACGAGACCATCGAAGCCGTCCGCAAGGACCTGAAGGCCGCCATCGGCGAGAAGAAGCCCGACGAGCCGAAGAAGGCCGTCGAACCGCCCAAGAAGCCCGACGAGCCGAAGAAGACGCCCGAGCCGCCCAAAAAGGTCGAGGAACCGAAGAAGCCGGCCGAGCCGCCGAAGAAAGTTGAGGAACCGAAGAAGGTTGTGGAACCGCCGAAGAAGGTCGAAGAACCGAAGAAGGTGGAACCGCCCAAGAAGCCGGCCGAGGCGCTGCCGGTCGCGCCGGCGCCGCGGGAGGCCGCCCCGAAGGGCAAGGCGGCGCCGACCGCGAAGGCGAGCGGTGTCGTCACCATCAGCGGCAAGCCGCTGGCCGAAGGCACCCTCTCGCTCTCGGCGGGCGGCCACACGTACACGACCGCGATCAAGGACGGCGAGTACGCGTTCGCGGAGGCGATCCCGGCGGGCAAGTACGCGGCCGCGGTGACCGGCAAGGGCGTGCCCGAGAAGTACACCTCCGCCGACACGTCCGGGCTGACGTTCAACTTTGCCGCCGGCGCGAACACCCTGGACATCGAACTGAAATGACCGGCCCATCGTCCGTTCAAGGGGGGGAACCTCCCGTAGGTTCCCCCCGCACCCCCCTCCCGTTGCCCGGTCGCTACCGGCACTTCAAGGGCGGGGAGTACGAGGTGGTCGGCGTCGCGCGGCACAGCGAGACGCAGGAGCCGCTCGTCGTCTACCGCCCGCTGTACAACGACAGCGGGTTGTGGGTCCGCCCGCTCGCCATGTTCCTCGAAGCCGTCAGCCACAACGGCGAATCTGTGCCGCGGTTCGCCTACCTCGGCCCGGCGTGACGGTTCCGCCGACCACGCTCAGCCCCGCGAGCGTTTCGGCGGGGGTCACTCCCGCGGCCCGGCGGCCGGCACCAACTCGAACTCGTAGCGGTGCTCCTTGCCGTCGGCGTCCAGGATCGCCACCGCCATCGGCGTCGGCTTCACCCCGACCGGCACCACGCACGTCACCCGGCCGGTGTCGCTCACCGACACCCCCGGCGGCACCGTCAGCGCCTTGAACCCGCTCACCGGCCGCTTCGACTTCACCGTAATCTGGTACGCGAACGGCTTGCCCGCGGTCGCCGGGGGCGGGGTCGAGGTCACGTACACGTAGTCGCCGGCCTTCGCCAGCAGCGCGTCCACGTCGAACTTGTGCAGCGTGACCGCGTCGCGGGCCGGCGACGCCACCGCCAGCACCCCGGCCGCCGGCAGGAAGAAGACGTGCCGGTCGATCAGCGGCATCTGGTCGCGGTCGAGCACCGCGGCCAGCGCCGGCGGCACCGGCACTTCGACCAGCGGGGTGCGGTCGCGGCCGGCGTGGACCGCCAGCTTCCCGCCGGCGGCCGACTTGGGCAGCGCGAGGAACAGCGGGCCGGTCGCCGCCGGCAGGTACGCCCGCCCGTCGCCCGGGGCGCGGCCGCTCGGGAACCCGCTGCGCCCGGCGATCTCCTCCAGCCCGTAGATCGACTGCCCGTCGCCCCCGGGCACCGCCGCGGTGCCGGCCACCTGCGCCTTCGCCTTCGCGTCGTGATACCCGGTGTCGGTCACCATGATCGCGGCCCACTGCCCGTCCGGGTTCCACTGGGTGAACGTGCGGCCGTCGCCGCTGGCCCGCAGTTCGTCGCCCGGCCGCGCGGCCAGCGCGCCGTCGGCGGTCCGCGACCCCGGAATCTCCTTCAGGGTGGCCGCGTCGAGTAAGAACCGCTCGCCGGTCCGCGGGAAGTCCAGCGCCTGCACCATCAGCGGCCCGTTCGACCCGCTGCCCATCGCGACGGCCGACGCGGTCAGCCCCGTGCTCACCGGCAGGTCGGCCGACTGCTCTTTCGCGAAGGTGGTCAGATTCCACCGCTCGACCGTGTCGTCGTCGGCGTCGATGACGACCAGCGACTCGGCCCCGGCCGCGAACAGCGCCTGCTCGGGCACCGGGATGGTCTTGGCCACCTTGCCCGCGGTCACGTCGACGACCGCGAGCTTGTTCTCGTCCCGCAGGTGCAGCACCAGGTAACGGCCGCTGCCGCCGACGCACGCGGCCTCGAACGCCCCGCCCGGCTTGACCACCGTCGAGTCGCCGGCGAACGCCGGCGGGCCGAGGGCCGGCGGCTTGGGCGGCGGGATGCGGAGCGGCGGCCACCCGGTCGGGGCACGCCCCGGCTCCTTCGGCTGCGGCTCTTTGGGCCGGTCCTTCGGCATCAGGAACTGGTAGATGCCCAGCCGGATCTGCCCGCCGTGGGTGAGCATCTCCTCCACGAACCCGCGGGCCAGTTCGGCCGGGATGGCGAACCCGATGCCTTCGGCCCCGCGGGCCACGGCCACGTTCACCCCCACCACCTCGCCCTTCGCGTTGGTCAGCGGGCCGCCGCTGTTGCCCGAGTTCAGCCCGCTGCCCACCTGCACCTTCTCCACCGACCCGTTCTGCTTCCGCAGGCTCGACACCGTCGTGCGGTTGACCGACACGTTCTTGCCCAGCCGCTCCCCGAGCGGGTAGCCGAACGCGAACACCTCCTGCGTCTCGATCAGCTCTTCCGCCTTGCCGAACGGGAGCAGCGGCGGCAGCCCCGGGGCGTCCACCTTGAGCACCGCCACGTCCAGCTCGACGTCCAGCGCGTAGATCTCGGCGGCCAGCGACCGCTCGCCGACCTCGCCGCTGTCGATGATGACGTCGATCTGGTCCGGCTTCTTGAGCACCGGCGGCGCGTACCCGACGACGTGCGCGTTGGTGACCACGTACCCCGACTTGCCGGCGAAGAACCCGCTGCCGGTGCCGCCGCTGCCGTCGCGGTTGAGCGCCCGGATGAACACCGTCGAGGCCTTCACCTTCTTGATCATCTGCTCCGGGGTGAGCGGCGGGGGCGGCTTCACCTCCTTCTTGGTCGAGGGCGGCTCGACCTTCACCACCTCCTTGTCCTTCTCCTTCTCCTTCGTCGCGAGGCGGAACGCGAAGTACCCGCCGACGGCGACGGCGGCCAGCAGCAGCACGCCGCCGCACACGAGGGCGGCGACCTTGGCCCCGCCGGCGTCCGGCTTCTTCCGGCGTGCGGTGTCGCGGTCGCGTCGGTCGCCGCGGCGACCGCGGTCGTCCTCGTCCTCGTCTTCCTCGTCCTCGTCGCGCCGCCGGTGCGAACGAGCCGGGCGGTCGTCCGCGTCCTCGCTCGCGCCGGCCGCACCGAAGCTGAAGGCGTCCTCGGCCGGGGCGGGCGCGGCCGGGAGCGGGGCCGGGGCGGGCGCGGCCGGGAGCACCATGGTCGGCTGCGACGCGGTCGCCGGAAGCACGACGACCGGCTGCGACGCCGGTCGTGGGGGCGGCGGGAGCGGCGCGACCTCGTCGAACGGCCCCTCGGCGACCGGCACCGCCTCGACGATCATGGTCGGGTCGGTCGCCTTCGGGATGAGGTCGAACGCGGCCCCGCACGCCTGGCACTGGAAGTACACCGACTTGCCGGGCGGGAAGACGATGGGCGAACCGCATTGAAGGCAGGTGAGTGACGCGCTCACGACGCCCTCCCGGGCTGAAGGTGCGGGACCGATGGCAGTTGAGTGTAGCGGCCGCCGGGACGCCGATCAAGCGCCGGCCGGGGCGGAGCAATCGAACTGATGGCGAAGCGTTCGGCCGCGGCCGCGGGCGGGTTCTTCGCCCCGGTCACACATTTCACGCCACACCCGCCTCCGCGTCAGCATTTTCGGCAGTTGTCGCCGGCCGCGGTTGTTTCGCCCCGGTTCGTGACCCAAGCTCGTGGGGAGGCTGACGCGCCGGGAGGAACCGAATGACCCCGCTGTTCGACACCCGCACCGAGTCCGGTCGCGCCCCGGTCGGCACCATGGAGGCCGCCATCCCGCCCGCCCAGGTGACGCTGTCGCGGCTGCTGGCCACCCACGTCCTGCTGGCCGAGGAGTGGGAGGAGGTGTCGCCCGGCGATCGCGACGCGCTCGCCCGCGTCGTGTCGGTCGAGGCGCTGCTGAACAAGCTGCTGTCCCTGCACCTGCTCACCCGGTACCAGGTGGACGCCGTCCGCAAGGGCGGGATCGACGACCTGGTGCTCGGCAACTACCGCATCCTCGACGTCCTCGGCCAGGGCGGGATGGGCACCGTGTACCGGGCCGAGCACCTGCTGCTGCGGCGGCAGGTGGCGCTGAAGGTGATGGCCCGCTCGACCGACGTGACGGCCCGGCTCATCCACCGGTTCTACGGCGAGGCCCGGGCCGTCGCCCGGCTCCAGCACCCGCACATCGTCACCTGCTTCGACGCCGGCCGGCACGCCCGCGGCGGCGCCCCCCGCGACTACTTCGTGATGGAGCTGATCCCCGGCCAGGACCTGTTCACCTGGGTGCGGGAGCGCGGCCCGCTGTCGCCCCTGAAGGCGTGCGACCTGTTCCGGCAGGTGGCCGACGCGCTGGGCGAGGCGCACCGGCACGGCCTCGTCCACCGCGACATCAAGCCGAGCAACATCCTGGTCACCCCGGACGGGCAGGCGAAGGTGCTCGACTTCGGACTGGCCCGGCTGCCGACCCAGCAGATGACCGAGCCGGGCGTGGTGCTCGGCACCATCGGCTACATGGCCCCGGAGCAGGCCCGCGACCCGCACTCGGTCGATAGTCGGGCCGACCTGTTCTCCCTCGGCGCCACGCTCTATTGGGCGCTGACCGGGCAGGACCCGTACCCGGAGAGCGGCAACCCGATCCAGGACTTGCACCGCCGGTTCACCACCACCCCGCAGCCGGTGCGGCGAGTCCGCCCCGAAGTGCCGGCGGAGGTGAGCGACCTCGTCGCCCGGCTGATGGAGCCGGACCCGGAGCTGCGGTTCCCGTCGGCCCGGACGGTGTCGGCGGCGCTGACCGGGTTCACCCTGTGGCTGCCGCACGGCGGGGCGTCGCCGCAGTCGCGGTCGGCAGACCCCAACCGCGGCCGCGTGGTGCTGGTCGAGGACGACCCGAGCGTCCGCGCGCTGATGCTGGTGCTGCTCCAGGACCAGTGCGACGTGCGCGAGGCCGAGGACGGCGAGTCGGCACTGGCGGAGATCCTGCGCGACCCGCCGGACCTGGCGGTGGTGGACGTCGGGCTGCCGGGGCTGAGCGGCACCGACCTGATCGACCGGATCCGCGCCGCCGGGCTGGAGGGCGACCGGGTGAAGATCCTGCTGACGTCGGGCGAACTGCCGGCGGAGGCGCTGGGCGGGCTGGCGGTGAGCGGGGCCGACGACTTCATCGGCAAGCCGTTCGCGCCGGTCGAGTTCCTGTCCCGGGTGCGGGCGCTGCTGATGCGCCGCCCGGCCCGGGCCGGCGACTCGGGCAACGTGCTGGTCACCCCGCCGCCGGCCAACGACCGCCCGGTCGCGGTCGAGGCGCTGTCGCTGACCGTGTCGCGGCTGCTGGCCGAGACGCAACTCATCTCGGAGGGACAGTGGACCCGGGTGGCCCGGTACGTGCGGGCGCTGTCCCGGGCGGTGCCCGAGCAGGGCGAGTACGCGCGGCTGAAGGACGAGCGGTACGTGGCGCTGCTGTCGGCCGTCGCCCCGGTGTACGACATCGGCCTGCTGGGCGTGCCGCGGCACACCCTGCTGAAGCCGGACAAGCTGGACGCGGCCGAGCGGTCGATCGTCCAGACGCACTGCTCGATCGGGGCGGAGGTGCTGATCGGGGTGGCCCAGACGTTCGGCGGCGACGTGCCGGGGCTGGACATCGCGGCGGAGGTGGCCCGGTGCCACCACGAGCGGTGGGACGGGGCCGGCTACCCGGACGGGCTGGTGGCCGAGGAGATCCCGCTGCCGGCCCGGGTGGCGGCGCTGGTGGCCGTGTACGAGGCGCTGCGGAGCCGCCGCCCGCACCGGCCGCCGCTCAGCCACGCCCAGGCGGTCCGGCTGATCACCCAGGAGTCGCCGGGGCAGTTCGACCCGACTCTGGTGGCCGCGTTCGCCGCCGCCGCCCCGCGGTTCGACCAGATTCACATGGGGCAGTAGCCAGTCCGGCGCTCGGCATTGATTCGCCGCCGGCCCGGTGGTATGAGCGGCCGCAAACGGCCTTCAACTGGGTGTCACGTGATGCGGCGGGCGTGGCTGTGGTGCGCGGTGTGCGCGGCGGCGGTGGGGTGCTTCGGCCGCCCCGCGCGCCCGACGGGCGAGTCGGTCGCGCGGTCGCTCGCCCCGGTCGCGCCGGCCGAGGGCGTCTACCTCGAGTCGGTCCTGCTCGAGCGGCCGATCGGCGACCGGTTCCTCGACCGCGACCTGTGGAACACCGTCGCCCCGGTCGGCTCGCAGGAGACCCGCGCGCTGCTGGCCGAGAACGGGCTGCGGGCCGGGGTGCTGTCCGGCAACCTGCCGCCGCAGTTCCAGAAGCTGCTCGAGTCCGAGACCGAGTCGCTCGGCGGCCGCGGACTCACCTTCGCCATGCGCAAAGAAGAGGTACTGCCGACCAGCGGGCCGGTCGAGCGGTGCGAGTTCGGGCTGCTGGCCGACCTCGCCGGCCGGCGCGCCCCGGTGGTGCTCGGGCAGGCCCGGGGCGGCGTGCTGGTGCGCCCGGAGGCGACCGCCGACGCCAAGGTGAGGGTGTACTGCGAGCCGCAGATTCAGCACGGCGAGAAGCGCGAGTGGCTGCGGCCGTCGGCCGACGGGACCGGGTTCGTGAAGCTCGAAGAGGTGCCGCTCGCCCGCTACCCGGTGCTCGGCTTCGAGGCCAAGCTCGGCCGCACCGAATACCTGCTCGTCGGGTGGCCGGCGGAGCAGGCCGACACGCTCGGCGCGGCGCTGTTCGGGGTCGAGGCCGCCGGCGGGCCGCGGCAGCGGGTGCTGGTGGTCCGGGCGCGCCAGGCCGGCAACGGCAACACCTCCGACCTGCCGGCGCTCGGCGGCCGTCGCCCGTCGATCGCCGCCGAAGCCGGCCGCCCGCGGTAGCGTCCCCGTCTCCGAGCGCCTTCCCCCGGGTGGCCGCGTAAACTGCCACCATGCTGACGAACTGCCGCATCGTTCTGGTCGAGCCGCACTACGCCGGCAACCTCGGCGCGACGGCCCGGGTCATGCGCAACTTCGGGCTGACCGACCTCGTCCTCGTCCGGCCGTACTGCTTCCCTACCGACGCCGACGCCCGGCGGATGGCCCGCGGCGGGCTGAACGTCCTCGACGCCGCCCGCACCGTCGCCGACCTGGGCGACGCGCTCGCCGACTGCGCGCTCGCGTTCGCCACCTCGTCGCTGACCGCCGGCGTGATCCGCGGCGGCACCAACCGGACCGCGGCCGAGGGGATGCCCGAACTGCTCGCCGCGGCCGCCGGCGGCCCGGTCGCGGTGGTGTTCGGGCCGGAACCGCACGGCCTGTCCAACGACGAGGTCGCCCGCTGCAACGCCCTCGTCCACATCCCGGTCGATGCGGAGTACGGCTCGCTCAACCTGGCCCAGGCGGTCGCGATCTGCTGTTACGAGCTGCGCAAGGCGTGGTCGAAGTCGTCGAACGAGGCCCACGGGCGGCCCGAGCACGCGCCGCGAAGTGTCGCGCCGTTCGCCGACCAGGAGCGGATGTACGCCCACCTGTACGACGCGCTGGCCGCGGTCGGGTTCCTGTTCGGCGAGAAGGGCGATTCGCTGATGCACGGGCTGCGGCACCTCATCGGCCGCGCGCAGCCGTCGCCGCAGGAGGTGAAGATCCTGCACGGCCTCGCCCGGCAACTGCTCTGGGCCGCCGGGCAGATCAAGAAGCCCGAATGAAGGTCGTTAATCTGCCCTTGCAACCCTAGACCGGTCGGACTAGGATACCGTTAGCGCGGTAGACTGAGCAGTCTAACACGTCATCTCCTCGCCCGAAGTTACCGAGCCGTCGGCGGTTGGGCCGATTGCGGCTTTTCACATGGATGAAACGCTCCCGAATTCGAATCTTCTCGAAGGGGCTTCCCCGCCCGACGTGCTGGCGTGCGTCCGCGGGCTGAGCGACCCGGTCGGGGAACTGTCGGAGATCGCGGTCCGGCGGCGCGAGCAGATCCTGGACGCGGCCGAGGCGATCATCACCGGGCACGGCATTCAGAAGCTGTCGCTCGGCCAGATCGAGGACCGGGCCGGGATGAGCCGCGGGCAACTAACCTACTACTTCCCGACCAAGGAGTCGATCCTGCTCGCGGTCCACGACCGCATGCTGCGGCGGATGATCCGCGACGCGCTGGCCGCCGACGGCCCCAAGCCGATGACCGGCAAAGCCTGGGAGTGCTTGCAACACGGCTTGGGCAAGCACCTGGGGGCCGACTGGCCGCCGCCGGGCGGGAGAGAACTGTTCAGCCTGCTGTTCACGTTTCTGGCCCAGATGGGCCACCGGGACGCGTACCGCGAGCGGCTGGCGCAGTGGTATCGCGACTGGCGCAGGTTCATCGCCGCCGACGTTGCCGGCAGCGTGCCCGAGCCGCGGACGGCGTCGCCGGCGGTGACCGCGGCACTGATCCAGGCGTTGTTCCACGGGCTGGACGTGCAGTTGATGATGGACCCGAACGCGTTCGACCGGCAGGAAATGTTCGCCGCGTGCGTGAAACTGCTGGCCCCGCTGTTCGGTAAGCATTTGACCTCCCCCGTCGAGGGGGAGGTGAAGAACGGTACGGCCGCAAACGAGGGCGAATGATGGCGATTCCGACCGAGTCTCGGCTGGGCCCGTCGGCCAACGGCGACCTCGCGGACCGCGTCCAGCAGTTGCGGCTGGACAACCAACTCGGCGCCGGCACCGGGCGGGCCGGGGGCGGGTCGTGGCTGCCGTGGATCCTGTGCGCCATCCTCGCCTTCACCTGGGCCGGGGTGGGCGTGCGGTGGTACAAGGCGGTGCCGACGAGCGGCGAGGTCGGCCCCGCGGCGCCGGCCCCGGCGGCCTCGACCGCCGCGCCGGTCGCGGGCGGCGGCGCGCCGGCGGCCGAGCCGGGGGCGCTGGTCACGCAGTTGAAGGGGATCGTCATCCCGTCGCTGCAGGTGACCGTCAGCCCGCGGGACGTGGCCGCCGAGATCACCGAGATCTACTTTTCCGAAGGCAAGCGGGTGAACAAGGACGACAAGCTCGCCACCCTGCTGGACCTCCAGTACGTGAACCGGCTGAAGAGCGACGAGGCGGCGGTCACCGCGGCCAAGGCGCAGCTAGCCCGGGCGACGGCGGCCAAGGCGTCGGCCGAGGCGATGGTGGCGAAGGCGAAGTCGGCGCTGGCCGCCGCCGAGGCCCGCGTCACCCGCGCGACGGCGTTCCAGGAGCGGGCCAGGGCCGACTTCGCCCAGGCCGAGTTGCAGAACGTGGCCGGCACCATCGCCTCCCAGGACTACCAGAAGTTCCGGGCCGACAAGCTGGGGGCCGACGCCGACCTGATCGCGGCCCGGGCCGACGTGGAAGCCGCCCGGCAGGCGGAGAAGGCGGCCGAGGCCGACGTGACCACCGCCGCGTCCACGGTGGCCGCCGCCGAGGCCGACCAGCGGGCCGCCGAGTCCCGCCGCGACGAGTCCCGGCGGCTGGTCGGCAACTGCGAGGTGAAGGCCCCGATCGGCGGCATCATCCTCACCAAGTCGGCCGACAAGGGCGCGCTGGTCTCCCCGATGTCGTTCAACGTGGCCGCCGGCATCTGCAGCATCGCCGACCTGTCCAAGCTGGAGGTCGAGATCGACGTGCCCGAGCGGCAGGTGACGCGGCTGAAGGCCGGGCAGGAGTGCCTGCTCCAGGCCGACGCCGACACCAACCGCCGCTACCGCGGGGTGGTCGATCGGGTCATGCCGATCGCCGACGACACCAAGAACGTGGTCAAGGTCCGCATCCGCGCGTACCTGCCCAAGGGCGAGGAGCAGGGCCAGTTCCTCAAGCCGAAGATGAGCGTGACCGCGACCGTGTACGAGCGGCCGTTCGAGCTGAACCCGGCGGCCGACTTCCTGTGGACCGACGAGGACGGCCCCACCGGCCGCAAGGCCGACTGGGCGAAGGGGTGGAAGGCCGGACGTCCGTAGTCACTGGTCCGTCGTCATTGGTCATTAGTCCTTCGCACGTCACCCCGTATGTTGGTTGCGCGTGCAGGTGGCCAATGACCAATGGCCAATGACGACGGACCAATGACCAATGACCAATGACGAGGTTTCCCGATGGCGTTGGTTGAAGTCCGCGACCTGCACAAGTCGTTCACCCGCGGCACCGAGCCGATCCACGTCCTGCGGTCGCTCACTCTCGACGTGGGCGAGGGCGAGTTCCTCGCGCTGATGGGGCCGAGCGGCAGCGGCAAGACGACGCTCCTGAACCTTATCGCCGGCCTCGACGTGCCGACCGGCGGCCGCATCGCCGTCGGCGAGAACGTCATCTCCGACATGTCGGAGAGCGAACTCGCCCGCTGGCGGACCCGACACGTCGGGTTCATCTTCCAGTTCTACTACCTGCTGCCGGTCCTCACCGCGTACGAGAACGTCGAACTGCCGCTCCTGCTGCTGCCACTCACCAAGGAGCAGCGGCGGAAGCAGGTGGAGACGGCGCTGGACCTCGTCGGGCTGTCCGACCGCATGGACCACCGCCCGGGGCAACTGAGTGGCGGGCAGCAGCAGCGGGTGGGCATCGCCCGGGCGATGGTGACCGACCCGGAACTGATCGTCGCCGACGAGCCGACCGGCGACCTCGACACCAAGAGCGCCGACGCCATCCTGGGGCTGATGGAGATCCTCCGCAGCCAGTTAAACAAGACGATCATCATGGTGACGCACGACCCGAAGGCCGCGGCCCGCGCGCAGCGGACGCTGCACCTCGAAAAGGGGCAGTTGGTGCTGGACACGGCCACCGCGTCGGCCGTTCCGTAAGCAGTCTCCTGGCACGGCACTCCCGCCGGGCCGCACGCACAGGCCGGCGCGAACGACCGATGATCCGAACGCGGGTGCTGTTTGGCACGCTCTTGGCTCTGGGTGCCGCCGGGGTGCTGGTCGGCGACACGCTCCTCGCCCGCGGCGGGTTCGCGTACTTCCCATGCCTGTTCGCGGCGCTGATTCTGCTCGGCGCGCTCGGCGCGCGCGAACTGCTGGGCATGTTCCCGCCGAACCTGCGTCCGTCCGAACCGCTCGTCGTTTTCGGTGTCTTGCTGCTGCTGGCCGCGAACTGGTATCCGGCTGTGCGGCGCGAGTTCAGTCCCGACCCGGCGTCGCCGTGGGCGATGATGGTCGTCGTGTTCGCCGGGGTGCTGGTGTGCGCGTTTCTGGCGGAAATGAGCCGGTACGCGGGCGAACCGGGCGCAACACAGCGGATCGCCCTCACCGTGCTAGCGGCCGGCTACCTGGGCGTGCTGCCGTGCTTCTTCGCGCAAATCCGCTGGCTGTCGCCGGCCCCCACAACCTCGGCCGTCATGCTGGCGCTGGTCGTGTTCGTACCCAAATGCAATGACATCGGCGCGTTCTTTACCGGAACGTTTATCGGCCGGCACCCGATGACGCCGATACTGAGTCCGAAGAAGACGTGGGAGGGGCTGGCCGGCGGGATGCTGTCCGGGGCGGCCGCGGCGGTCGGGCTGTCGTTCGCCGCCCCGGTGTTCGGCGGGCCGGCCGAAGCGGTCGCGTTCGGGCTTGTGGTCGGCGCGGCCGGCGTGTTCGGCGACCTGGCCGAATCCCTGCTGAAGCGCGACGGCGGTACGAAAGACGCATCCCGAAGCATCCCGGGCTTCGGCGGGGTGCTGGACGTGGTCGATTCGGTGCTGTTCGCCGCCCCGGTGGCGTACCTGTGGTTCAGTTGGAAGTGATTTTCGATTGCAGATTTTTGATTGCAGATTTGAAGGCCACCGGTCTCGAATCGCGCCCTTTGAGCGCCTTCAAATCTGCAATCAAAAATCTGCAATCAAAATTGGTGTAACAATGGCCGACCAAGTGACCCGCAAGCTGTCGGTCGAGGACCGCGAGGAGGCCGTCATCCTGTTCGGCCCGCGGGACCAGCACCTCCGCGCCCTCCGCGACGCGTTCGGCGTCCAGGCCGTGTACCGCGGCGGCGAACTCAAGGTCGAGGGCGCGGTCGAGGCGGTCGAGCAGTTCATGCGCGGCGTCGAGCAGTTGCGCCACGTCGGCCGCCAGAACGGGTTGATTGGGCCGAAGGACGTGACCGGCGTCATCGACGTCGTCCGCGGCGGCACCGCACGCGGCACGTCGTCGGTGGTGGCGACCGAGGGCGGCCGGAGCCTGCGCACCCGCACCGACGGCCAGGGGCGGTACGTCCAGGCGCTCCAGCAGCACGACGTGGTCATCTGCTGCGGCCCGGCCGGGAGCGGGAAGACGTACCTGGCGGTCGCGTGGGCCGTGTCGCTGCTCAAGAGCAAGCAGGTGAAGAAGATCGTTCTGGTGCGGCCGGCGGTGGAGGCCGGCGAGCGACTCGGCTACCTGCCCGGCGACCTCGTCGCCAAGATCAGCCCGTACCTGCGGCCGCTGTACGACGCGCTGGCCGACATGATGGACCCGGACACCGTCAAGAAGTACCTGGAGAGCGAGGTCATCGAGATCCTGCCGCTCGCGTACATGCGGGGCCGGACGCTGAACAACTCGTGCATCATTCTGGACGAGGGCCAGAACGCGACGGCCGAGCAGATGAAGATGTTCCTGACGCGGATGGGCGCGAACTCGAAGATCGTGGTGACCGGCGACCTGACGCAGACCGACCTGCCGCGGACGGTCCGCAGCGGGCTGGCCGACGCGGTCCACCGGCTGCGCGAGGTCGAGGGGCTGGCGGTCGTGTACCTGGATCAGGCCGACATCGTCCGCAACCCGCTGGTGACGCGCATCGTGAAGGCGTACGAGGGCGAGCCGCGGAGCGCCAAGAAGCCGGGGTAAACGCAACGACGCGCCGGGGATCGCCCCCGGCGCGCCGGCCGCCTCAGTCAGCCACTCACTTCGGGATCAGCACGGTGTCGATCACGTGGACGACGCCGTTGCTGGCCTTGATGTCGGCCTTGATGACCTTGGCGTCGCCGATCATCACGTCCTTGCCCTTGACGTGGACCGTGAACTTCGCACCGCTCAGCGTCTCCACGTCCTTGCCGTCGAGGGTGACGACCTTGTCGGCGGTCCAGGTGCCTTTGGCCGCGTGCGAGGTCAGCACCTTGGTGAGCAGTTCCTTGTCGCCCTTGACCTTCTCGACGAGCGCCTTGTCCAGCTTCTTGAACGCCGCGTCGGTCGGGGCGAACACGGTCCACTCGCCCTTCTCGCCCAGCTTCTCGACCAGCCCGGCCTCCTTGACGAGGGCCAGCAGGATGGTGTGGTCCTTCGACCCGGCGACGATCTCGGCGATGGTCTTGGCGTCGTCGGCGCGGGCGGCCGGGCAAACGGCGGCGATCAGAGCGGCCAGCGCGAAACCGGCGATCAGCTTACCCTTCATCACGGGACTCCAACAGCGGTGAGGGTTCGGGGGCGCGTCCGGCGCGACCCCGCCCACACCTTACGCACGCGGCGCACGACCGCGGAACAGTTCGGGGCGATTTTCTTGAACTTTTCTGCGTTTTATTTTCGCTGTTATTCGCCGCGCCCCCATACGGTTCTCACAGTTTGCCTGCCTTCGCGCCGCGGTCAGCTCGGCAGCCGCAACATGACTAAGAAGCAGTCGAGGTCGTCCGTCGGCGGCTCGGCCGGGAGCGGGCTGCGCACAAATGCCTCTTGGAGCTTCGCCTCCCAGGCGTCGAGTTGCCCGGTGTGGAATTCGATATCGACCGCGGCCAGCGTCCCGAACTCGGCGCTGGCTTTGCGCGCGATCAGGTCGGGGATGAACGGCAGCCGGAACCTCTCGTTGAGCGTCGGCAGGTGGGTCTGCACCTCCCCGGTTTCGAGCAGGTGAACCCCGGTCAGCGCCACGCGGTACGCGTACAGCAGCGTCTTCGCCTTCTTGGCTTCTTCTTTGTCGAACAGCTTGCGCTGGGTGTGGAAGAACCCGCGGTAGTGGTGGAAGCACAGCTTGGTGACGCACCGCCGCGCCAGCGGGCGCAGGGCGGCGAGGAAATCGGCACCGTGCGCCACCAGCGGCGAGAACACCTGCTCGAGCACGTACCCGTTGTGCTTCGCCATCAGTCGCAGGTACTTCCCGACCTCGTGACTCACCGCCTCCACTTCTTTTCCTTCGAACTCGCCCTTCGGCTCGACGGTTTCGGTCGGCGTCTTGAGGCCGACGAGCGACCGGAGCGGGGCGAGGAAGCAGCCGCGAAGGTCGATGTCGCTGTCGGCCGACGGGAACCCGTACAGGTGCGACCCGCTGACCGTCCAGAACAGCGCCCCGGGCACGCGTCCGTTACCCCACGCGCCGAGCGCGGGCAGGTCGAGATCGTGGGTGATGGTCATGGGCTAAGGCCTCGCATCGCACACAGAAGTGAGGTCGAAGGGACGTTTAGCGGCGTACCCGCAGGGGACGCAACGCACTCACGCCCTACGCGCGTTCGGCCGCGCGCCGGCGGCGCGCGGCGACCAGAAACTTGTTGGCCCGCTCCGTGTCGGGGCGCTCCGGCAGCCTCGTCCCCTCGAACGCAACGGCGAACTCGCGGTCCAGTTCCAGCGCCCGCGCCTCGATCTGCTCGAACGGGATGTCGCCGCGGCGGATCGCCAGGAGTTCGTCGCGGTGCTCGGCCACGTCCACGCGGATGTCGCCGTCGCGCATCGCGTGAATCCCGCTGTGCAGCAACCGGATCAAGTGCATCGCGTGCTTCGGCTTGTAGCGCCTGTCGGTGTCGAACCCGCGTTTCATCAGCCGGAACTGCGACAGCACGTAGCCGCTGTAAGTGCGGTACAGGTGCCGGGATAAGAACGCGGTGCGGATCTGGCGCAGGGCCTCGCCCGTCTCGTCCGCGTGCAGCACCACCGGCGACCACAGCGTTTCGAGGATGTTCGGGTTCGCTTGCAGCGCCAGCCGCACGAACTTCTCGACCTCCCAGTCCGTCTCCTCGACGCCCTCGGCGAAGAACTCGACTTGCTCGGGAGGCTTGGTCAGCGACCAGTGCCAGTCGGCCGGCGGCAGGAACACGCCGCGGCGGTCCTCGTCGGACGACTCGGTCGCCAGCCCGAACGCCCGCGACCCGAGCAGGACGCGGTACACCACGAACGGCGACACGTCCGGCCCCGCGGTCGCCATCTCCTCGACGGAGCGATCGACGCGGCGGACCAGCAGTTCGCCGAACTTCAGCCGGAACTCGACGCCGTCGAGGAACCGGACGAGGTACGGGCGGTCGTTGGTCTCGGGCGCCTCGGCCACTACCCCAACGGTGCCCTTCGGCTTGACCGCGTCGGTGCCGGGCACGCGGCGGTCGTAGCGCAGCACCACCTGCGTCCCGACCGGGATGAGGAAGTTCGACGCAAGGTTGTCGGCGCGCCCGTCAGACATAAGAGGATTCACCACAGAGGGCACAGAGGGCACGAGAGGAAGACAGAAGAACAGAAGCGGAGGTTCTGCCCAAATCAAATTTCTCTGTCTTCCTCTCGTGCCCTCTGTGCCCTCTGTGGTGAATCCTCTTATTTTTTCTCGATTTCCAGCAGCTTCTTCTTCCGGTGCAGGCCGCCGGCGTAGCCGGTGAGCGAGCCGTCGGAGCCGACGACGCGGTGACACGGGACTACCACCGCCACCGGGTTGGTGGCGCACGCCCGGGCCACCGCACGGCACGCGGTCGGCGCGCCGATCGCCTCCGCAACCTGTTTGTACGTGCGGGTTTGGCCGTAGGGGATCGCGACGAGGGCGTCCCACACGCGACGCTGGAACGCGGTGCCGCGGACGTCCAGCGGCAGCCCGATGTGCGGCTTCTCGCCCGCCAAGTGCCGCTGCAACTCGTCCAGCCAGGGTTTCAGGTCGGCGTCATTCCGCGCGACGTCGGCTTTGGGGAATTCGGCCCGCAGCGATGCCTCCAGCGCCTCGGCGGCGTCCCCCAGACTGAGGAAGCAAACGCCTTTCGGCGTCGCGGCGAGCAGAACCTGGCCGAGCGGGCACGCCGCGACGGTGAAGCGGATCGACACGGCCCCTCCCTTCTGATACTGACCGGGCGTCATGCCGAGTTGCGCCGTCGCCCGCTCGTACAGCCGGCTGGGCGAGCCGTACCCGGCCGCGGTCATCGCGGTCGTCACGCTCTCGCCCTTCTTGAGGTGGCTCTTGAGGCGGTCGAGGCGGCAGGCGTCGGCGAACTGCCGCGGGGTGACGCCGACGACCTTGCGGAACACCCGCTGGAGGTGGGCCGGGCTTAGCCCGGCTTGCCGGCCGAGGTCGGCGAGGGTCAGCCGTGTGCCCGAACGGGCGCGGATGTAGTCGCACAGGTCGGCGACGAGCGAGACGGTGTCGGCACTGACGTCGGCGGTCGGCATGGGGGCAGAATACCGCCGGCGTCAGCGCGGCCGCTATCCGGTTCTTGCGCCGCGGGGCAAATTCCGCGGCCGCGGGGCCGATTACGGCTCCTTCTTCGGCTCCGGGTCCTTCTTCGGCTCCCCGTCCTTCTTGACCTCGCCGCCCTGCACGCCGACCCGGGACTCCGGGTTGACGTCGGCCGGCGGGGCCATCCGCACCGGGCGGGCGTATTTTGGGTTGGCGTCCCGCAGGCACACCAGCAGTCCGTTGTCGGCGGCCAGGTACACGCGATCGGAAGCCGTGTTCACGACGTTGACGTTGAACTCGGCGAAGTTGGCCGAGCCGAGCGGGGCCGACCGCCTCCGGGCCGGGTCGGTCGCCCGCCGGGCGTCGTACACCAGGAACCGCCCCTGCCGGTCGCGGACGTAGACGAACTCGTCGTTGGCCCCGACGACGCGGTCGGCGTTGTCGTCGCTCCGCCACACCACGTCGCCGGCCAGGAAGTCGCGCGGCCGGGCCTCGAACTGCGACGGCTCCTCGGCCGCCTTCGGGGCGTCGCCCTCCTTCGGCATCTCGCCCTTCGGGACCGGCGCGGCCTTCGCGTCGGTGTACGCGCCGTCGAGCCGGTGTACGCACACCACCCCGCTGTCGTCGCCGGACGCGTACACGAAGTTCTTGGTGATGAACGGGGTGTGGTTGTTGATCCCGCCGACCACCGCCCGCCACTTGACGATCGCCCCGCCGGTCAGGTTGCCGCTGACCGCGTCCACCGCCACCAGGGTGCCGTTGCCCAGCGGCACGTAGTGCGTCGTGCCGGCGGCGGCCGGGGCGGCCGCGATCGCCGCGGTCAGCCGCTCGCTCACCTCGGTCGATACCTTGCCGGCGGCGCTCAGCTTGTTCAGCGCCACCACCACGTTCCCCTCGGTCACCGCCCACACCCGGGTCGGGGTGAGGACGAGCGGGTAGATCACCCGGCTGTTCAGCCCGAACTCCCACCGCAGCGGCGGCGCCACCCCCCGCGGCCGCAGGTCGGTCAGCGCCAGCGCCGCGGCCACCGACGGCGGGATGGTGGACAGCGACGGCGTCTGCTGGACGTACCGGCTGGCGTCGGTCCGCATCCGGTACGGCTGCTGGAGCGACCCGGCCGCGGTGAGCGACGGGGCCGGGGCGCGGTTGTCCAGCGCGTACGGCGCGGCGACGCTGGGCAGGGTCTGGAGCGACGGCGTCCGGGACCCGGTCATCCCGACGAGCGGCGGCGCGCCGACGTTGGGCCGCGGCCGCACCTCCTGCAGACCCGCCCCGGGCGCGCCGTACGCCCCGGGGTTGTACCGCTTCAGCACGTCGTCCACCGCGCTGGTGGCCGCGGCCTTGGCCCCCGGCTGGAGCGGGTCGGCGGGCTTGACCGGGGCCGCCACCACGATCGGCCGTGGCAGGTCGAACACCGCCACCCGGCTCGCGCCGAGCACCGCGAACACCGCCCGCTCGTCGGCCGCCAGCCCGACCCCGATCGTCCCGCCGGTCTGCCGCAGCCCGACCGCGTCCAAATCGGCGATGAACTCGACCGCGCCGGTGTACCGGTAGAACCCGTACAACTTGGTGACCGCCGCGGCGAACACGAACTGCGAGTTGGCCGCCACCGGGTACGCGTTGGCCGCGTTCGACCCCTCGCCGAGCCGGGCCGCCCACTGCACCCGCCCGGTGTTGGCGTCCACGGCCACCAGCAGCCCGGCCCGCGTCTGCACGAACACCTGGTCGTCGATCGTCTGGACCTGGGTGATGGCGTCGCGGGTGCCTTCGATCGGCAGGTACTGCGCCCACTCGGCCTTGAGGTTGAGCCGGTCGAGGACGGCCTTGTCCGGCGGGACGGCCTGGGAGGGGCCGGCCGGTTGGGCGCTGGCGAGGCTGACGGCCGCGACGAAGGCGGCGGCCGCGGCGGCGAGGCGGGTTGTCATCGGTGCGACTCCGGGTGCGGGCGCGCGAGCGGGTCCGTTCAGCTTACCACCCCCGCGCCGCCGGTGCGAGCGACGTTCCGACGTGAGAAGGGCGGAAGCCGGCGGCGACCGCACCGGCCGTGCCGGTTGTGCCGACCGGGCAGAAGAGTTATTCACCACAGAGGGCACAGGAGGGCACGAGAGAAAGACAGGCGGCAGAGAAGAGTTGGTTCCAAACTCAGTCTCCTGCCTTCCTCTCGTGCCCTCCTGTGCCCTCTGTGGTGAGTACTCTTATTTCTTCCCCTGCTCCCGCTTGCGGCGGAAGAAGTCGGTCAGGGCGGCGGCGCAGCGGTCGGCTAGCACCCCGCCGACCACCTCGGCGCGGTGGTTTAGCCGCGGGTCGCTGGTGATCCGGAACAGCGTGTGGCACGCCCCGGCCTTCGGGTCGGTGCAACCGTAGACGACCATCGGCACCCGGGCCTGCACGATCGCCCCGGCGCACATCGGGCACGGCTCCAGCGTCGCGTACAGGATGCACTTCTCCAGCCGCCACGACTGAAGTGCGGTCGCCGCCTGCGTCAGCGCCAGCATCTCCGCGTGCGCCGTCGGGTCGTTCAGTTGCTCGCGCATGTTGTGCGCCAGCCCGATCACCCCGCGGTCCGGGTGGACGATCACCGCCCCCACCGGCACCTCGTCCTCGGCGGCCGCGGTCGCGGCCTCGGCCAGCGCCTGTTCCATGTGGTGCAGGTGGAACGGGTGCCCCGGGTCGGCGAACGACAGGTCGAACGGGTTGGTGTCCATTGAGGTCAGGGTATGCGCCCGGCGGCGGCGCGGTGGGGGCGAAAAAATCCGCTACGCACATCGCGGCACGCCCGGGGGCCGGCGAGTATACGAACATGCATACGCAAAGTGCGTATATTTCCCCGGTGTTTCATGCGAACCGAAGCGACCCCGCCGAAGGCCAAGACCGCAAACCGCTCCCGCACGGGCGGCTACCTCCTCTCCGACGAGGGGCAGTGCCAGTTCCACAAGGCCGCCTGCGCCGAAGACCCGTGGGGCTACCTGACGGTCGAGGCCGAGGGCGACGACTGCTACTTCGCGCTGGGCCGCGTGCTCGAGCAGAGCCGCACCGGCCGCGTCGATGACATCCTCGGGATGGAGCACCCGCTCTACCCGGAGCAGTTCGCCGACCCGGACCAGTTCGCCGACAGCACGCTCGTCGTCCCCGGGCGGTGCCTCAACGTGACCGACGTGCGGGCGACGTTCACCGAACACGACCCGGCCCGCGGGCTGCTGTTCGTCGAACTGACCGTATTCGCCGAGAGCGAGGACGGCGACTACCGCGGCGAGTTCGAGGTGTGGCTGTCGTGCCAGTACCGCGAGGACGAGCCGCGCGGCGAGTAACACCCTCCGCGCGGAGGCCGTCACGCCTCCGCGCGGAGGACGCGGTCGATTTCGGCCACGTCGTCGGCGCCCAGCGGCCCGAACGCGGTCGCGGCGACGTTCTCTTCGAGTTGCGCGAGCGTCTTGAACCCCGGGACCGGCACCGCGAGCGGGCTGCGCGCCCACACCCACGCCAGCGCGCCCTGAGCGAGCGTCCGGCCGCCGCGGGTGAGTATCGCCCGCACGCGGTCGAGTTTGGCAAGCTTCGCGGCGTGCTTCGGGGCGTGGAAGTCCCACCCGAACCGCTTCCGCATGTCGTTGTCCGCGAAGCGAGTCTCGGTCGTGAACTTGCCCGTTAGCAGACCCATCGCCAGCGGCCGCCGGACCAGGATCGGCAGGTTCAACGCCTCGCACAGAGCGATGAGCGGCGGGCTGGATTCCATCACGTTCAGCAGTTGACCGGTCGCGGCGCAGTGCGCGCCTTGCGCGAAGAACCGCACCCGCTCCGCGTCGTCGGTCAGCCAGCAGTACGCGCCGATTTTGCCCTCGCCCACGAGCGCGTCGAGCGTCGAGAGAACCTCGCCGGCCTTGTCGAGCGGGTAGTCCCAGAGCTGGAACGAGAACAGGTCGATGCGGTCGCGGCGGAGGCGCGTCAGGCTGGATTCGAGGGAGGCGCGGATGAACGCCGGGCTGGCGTCGGTGCCGGTCACCTTGCGGGACGCCGCGTCGAAGACGAACCCGAATTTGGTCGAGATGATGACGTCGGGGCGGTTGCCGAACGCGGTGCCGATGAGGGCTTCGCTGTGCCCGCAGCCGTAGACGCTGGACGTGTCGTAAAAGGTGACGCCGAGTTCGGCGGCGCGGCGGAGGCAGCGGAGGGATTCGGCGTCGTCGGTGTCGCCGTAGCCCATCCACCCCTGGCCGTCCCAGAACGGCCCGCCGATGCCCCAGCAGCCCAGCCCGATCTCGCTGATCGGGGTTCCCGTGCGCAGCCGTCGCGTCCTCATGGGCGGAACCTCCAGAACGTACCTGTGTGAGAGGATACGCACCGAAGGCTGCGGGATTCGTACCGGTTTTGCCTTGACCTCCCCCCTTGAGGGGGAGGTCGGCGAGGCTTTGCGAGCCGGGTGGGGGGTGAACGTCAGCAGGACGAAGAGGAGCGACACGCGCGGATAAGCATTCTTGGCGTCCGCGTCGGTCTCACCCCCCACCCGCCGCAGAGCCGGCGACGCCCCCCCCTCAAGGGGGGAGGTCAAGGCAAGAGGCTTACGCGCTCTCGCGTTCCGGTCGCGGCTCGCGCTCCACGTACCGCACCCGCACCGTTGGCCCTTCGATGTGGTGCAGCAGGTGCTTCGGCAGGTGGCAGCGGATCACCACCTCGTTCGAGTCGTCGCGGAACTCCTGCCGGTACACCTCGGCGTGCGCGTTCAGAAACGCCAGCACCCGCCCGTTGCCCGAATCGGTGACGATTTCCGCCTCGGCGAAGTCTTCCGCCAGGGCTTCCATCACCGCGTCTTCAAGCTTGTCGATGCCCTCGCCCGCCAGCCCACTTACCGCGACCGACCGTGGGTGGTGCGCTTCCAAGAGCGTCAGCACCGACCGGTCCTGAAGCTTGTCGATCTTGTTCAGCACCAGGAGCGTCGGCTTGTCGCCGCAGTCCAACTCCTTCAACACCGCGGTCACGGCGCGGATGTGGTCCTCCGCCTGCGGGCTGCTCGCGTCGACCACGTGCAGCAGCAGTTTCGCGTGCCGCGCTTCCGAAAGCGTCGCCTTGAACGACGCCACGAGGTGGTGCGGGAGGTCGCGGATGAACCCGACCGTGTCGGACAGGAGCACCCGGCCCCAGTCGCGGATGTGCCACTGCCGGGTGCGGGTGTCGAGCGTCGAGAACAGTTGGTTCTTGACGTACACGTCGGCCCCGGTCAGCCGGTTCATCAACTGCGACTTGCCCGCGTTGGTGTAGCCGACCAGCGAGATCGTGTGCTCCTCGCTGCGGCTCTTCACCTCGCGCTCTTTGCGCGCCAGCACCTCGTCGAGCTTCCGCTTGAGGTCGCGGATCCGCCCGCCGACCAACCGACGGTCGCTCTCGAGCTGCGTTTCGCCCGGGCCGCGCAGCCCGATCCCGCCGCCCTTCTGACGCGACAGGTGGCTCCACATCTGCTTCAGCCGCGGCAGCGAGTACTCGAGCTGCGCGAGTTCCACCTGCAACTTCGACTCGGCGGTGCGGGCCCGGCCGGCGAAGATGTCCAGAATGACCTCGCTGCGGTCCAACACCTTGACGCCGAGCGCCTTCTCGAGGTTCCGCGCCTGCCCGGGGTTGAGGTCGTTGTCGAACACGACCACATCCGCGTCCGCCGCCTCGACGAGGTCGTGGAGTTCGGCCACTTTCCCCGAGCCGATGTAGGTAGCGAGGTGGATGTCCTGCCGCTTCTGGGTGAGCTGGCCGACGACGGTGGCCCCGGCGGTCTCGGCCAGCCCGCGGATCTCGTCGCACGGGTCGGCCTCGTTCCCCCACGGCTTGTCCGGCAGTGCCACGCTGACCAGAACGGCCTTTTCGCTGGCGACCGAGAACTCGTCCCGCTGGTGGTCGAATGCCTTACTGATGGTCACTTCCTCCGGCGCAGGATTGCGCCGCTGCATTGTAAACCGAACACGAGCCGGGCCGAAAGGCGGAAGCGGGCAGAGTTTTATCCGCAGATTTCGCAGATAAACACAGATTTCCAGAAAGAGACAGACGTCTGATCGGAACTCAATCTTCGGTCTTAAAATCTGTGTTTATCTGCGAAATCTGCGGATAAACTCTTCTTCCCAAACGCCCGCGGCCCGACCGGGATTAGACATCCCGGCCGGGCCGCAGGTTCACATTCGCTCACTTTTCCGCCGCGGGCGTTACCGCTCACCGCCCGGCAGCAGCGGCACCGTCGGCAGGGCGACCTCGCCCTTGCCGGTGAACACCGCGTTGACCGTCATGCTGTAGGTCTTGCGGTCCGGGTTCAGCTTGTAGGTGGCGCGGATGTCGGCGGCCCCGGCCGACACCCCGGGCATGCGGGCCTCGACCGCCGGCACCACCGCCGGCAGCGCCGGGCCGCCGCTCGACACCACCGGCGACGACAGCGCCGAGCCGGCCGTGCTCACCCCGCCGCCCAGCCCCGACCGGCCCGCCGTCGCGCCGGTCGTGTCCGCCCGCAGGTCGAGCGCCGACAGCTCCTCCGTCACGTCGGCCAGCGTCGTCCGCGACCCGCCCTCCAGCCGGACATCGACCGGCTTGGGCGCGGACAGCGACACCGTGATCAGGTCCGTCGCCTCCTTCGGCGTCCCCTTGAACTTCGTCACCTTCAACTGGGCCGTCCCGCCGATCGCCTTGCCGAACGCCTGCTTGACGGTGACGCGGTAGGTGCCGGTGAACGCGCTCGCCGCGGTGTAAATCTCCGAGCGGTCGGCCTGCTGCTCGAGGATGTCGGCCTTGAGCACCCCGCCACCGGTCGTCCGCCGGTGGGTGGCCGAGCACACCGACCCGCTCGGCTCGGCGACCGTCAGGTCGAGGTCGGCGTTGCCCTGCCACAGCAGCTCGATGACCAGGTCGCGCTGCGTCTGCTCGGCGACGACCGCGTCCAGCGCCGCGGTGTTCTGCCCGGTCGCCTTCAGCTTGGCGGCCAGCGCCGGCAGCCGCTCGTTGGCCTGCTTGTGGTAGTCGATGGTGTCCACCCCGGCGGCCGGCGCCCAGTCCCGCTTCAGCAGGCCGTCGGCGGCCCACATCACGGCGTCGCTCCGCAGGTCGGTGACGTCCTTGGCGTAGGCCAGGGCGTTGGCGTACGGGGTCGGGTCGTTCGGGCTGAACCGGGCCGCCCGCTTGCAGAAATTCAGCGCCTGGGCGTGGTTCTTCAGCCCCGCCTCGGCCTGCGCCGCCTTCAAGTACGCCTTGGCGCTGGTCGGGTCGAGGTCGATGCCGCTGACCGCGGCCCGCTCGATCTCGGCCGGCGAGCTGGTGGCCGCGGCCTGCAGCGCGAGGGTCAGCGCCTCGTGCACCCACTCGTCGGTCGCCAGCCCCTTCCGCAGGTTGCCCTTGAGCACCTCGGCGGCCGCGCCCGGCTCGTTGAACTCCATCAGGAACTCGGCCGAGGCGACGATCAAGCCCGGGTCGCTCACCCCGGCCTCGATGGCGTTGTGCCACATCGTCTTCGGGTCGTTGCCGATCCGCTTGCGGAGCGCGATCGCGTCCTCCTTGAGCGTCGACTTGGGGCCGACCGCGACCGCGGCCGCGGCCGGCTCCGGCGGCTTGGCGGCGACCGCCGGCGGGTTGGCCGGCTTGGGCGCGGCCGGGTCCTTGGGCATCGGGGCCACCTGCGGCGGGCCGCCGGGGCCGAGCACCAGCACCCCGCCGTCGGGCCGCTGCGCCCCGGCCGCGCCGACCGCGCCGCCGCCGATCTTGTCCTTGGGGAACTTGATCGACGTGGCCGGGTGGTACCGGTTGGTGCCGCGGACGATCAGCGCCCGGGCCGGGCCGTAGTAGCCCATCGAGTTCAGCTGCTCCCGCTGCAGGAACGGGGTGTCTTCCATGTCCCCGGGCGCCGGCTGCACCCCGGCCAGGGTGAGCGTCCGCGGGTCCCACTCGCCCTTGGCCACCGTCTCCACCAGCAGCGGGATGAGCACCCGCTCGAGCGTCTGCCCCTGCAGCCCGAACTGGCCGCCGAGCTGGCCGAACTGGCCGCCGCCGATGCCCAGGTTGCCCAGGCCCTGCGCGCCGCCGCCGCCGCCGCCGACCCCGAACGCCTGCCCGCCGCCGCCGCCGCCGGCGTTGAGCGGGTTGTTACCCTGGCCGACGTTCTGCCCGTTGGCCCCGAACTGGCCGCCGAGGAAGTTGGCCGCCCCGCTCGCCGCCCCGAAGATGCTCAGCGCCTGGTTCTGCACCTGCAGGTTCTGGAACAGCTGCTGCTGGTTGACCGAGCTGGGGATCGGGATGACCAGGTCGGCCACCGGGAACACCCGCGTCACCTTCTCCTCCAGCCGCTGCTTGAAGGTGGTGATCTCGATGTAGTCCGGCCGCACGATGTAGGTGGCGTCCACCGACAGCAGCACCACGTCCAGGAACGCGCCGAGCTTCAGCCCGGTGAGCGACGTCGAGTTCAGCTTCGGCTTCTGCTCGCCGATCACGAACGTGTCGCCCCGCTCGGCCTTGAACTGCTGGTCCAGCAGGATGAACCGCAGCTGGTACCGCTTGCCCAGGTCGTTCAGGATCTCCTGGATCGAGGTCTCGTTCAGGTTGAGCCCCTCCTTGAGCTGCACCTCGACGTTCTCGATGGTGCTCTTGAGCTGCTTCTGCGTCTCGGTCGGGTTGTTGCCGAGGTTGCTGTTCTCGTAGGCGGACTTCCGCAGCCCGGTCAGCTCACGCCACACCGCGGCCGGCGGGAAGTGGACCGGCGGCTCGTCGGGGTACGGGATGTGGCTCTTCTCGGTCTGCAGCATGGTGAGCAGGAACCGGTCCTCGCGGATGCGGGTCAGCTCCCGCCACTCGCGGAGCTGGGTGGCCTGCTGGCCGATGATGTAGCTGGCGGTCGCCTGCGGGGGTACAGTTAGCCCGCGGCTAACTTTCTCTTGAATCATCAGTTGCGCTTCCTGGTACGCCAGCTCGTACCGGGCCTGCTGCATCAGTTGGCGGAACTGGTCGATGCGGTTCTTGTCGCGGGCCAGTTCGTCCTGCTGCCGGTCGAACTCGTTGAGCCGCTGCCGGGTGCGGGCGACCGCCTGCCGCTCGGCGTCGGCCTGCCGCTTGATCTCGGCCCCCTTGATGAACACCTCCCGCATGACCGCCTCGAGGTCGGCCACCATCTGCCGGCGGGCGTCCTCGCCGACGCCCTCGTAGGCGAGGATGTCATCCCGCTGCCGCTTCAGGTCCTGGTAGGCGCTGTCCGGGTCGGTGCGGAGCAGCGCGCGGCCGCGGCGGATGGTCGAGTCCACCAGCACCTTGTACCGCTGCTCCTCGATCTGCCGCCGGGCGGCCGCCTCGCGGAGCAGGTCGGCGGCCGCGCCGGGGTTCGGCGCGCCGGGCACGGCGGCCGGCGGCGCGACCCCGCCGGGCGGCGGCGGATCGACCGCCGGCGGCTCCTGAATCGCCTCGCGCAGGCCGCCGGCCTTGGCCACCCGCTTGGCGATCTCGGCCTTGGTCAGCTTCCCGGCGCGGATCTTGGCGACCATCGCCGCCCCGGCGTTCGCCTCCTTGTCGGTCGGGTCGACCTTCAGCGCCGCCGCGTACAGCTTCTCGGCCTCGTCGAACTTGTCGACGCTGATCGCCCACACCGCCTGGGTGAGGAACTCTTCGCGGTACAGCTTCACCTGGGTGCTGGCCAGCGCCAGCACGCGGTCCGACTGGAGCATGGCCGGGGCGTCCTTGTGCGGCGCGCCCTCCCACTGCCGGAACATCAGGTTGAGGAAGTAGTTCTCGACCTCGGCCGGCGGCAGCGGGTGGCTGAGGTTCAGCTCGACCCGCCGGCCGTTGACCAGCCCGGCCACGCCGGCGGTCACGCTCGCGGCCCCGGCCTTGACCACCTTACCCATGACCAGCGTGCTGCGGTCGCCGCGGAGCGGCGGCAGCTTGGTCGGGAACACCGCGCCGACCTCCGGGCCGAACTGCCACCGCTCCGGCTTCAGCACCGGGGCGTCCAGGGCGGCCTTGAGCCGGTCGATGAACGCGGTCATGTTCTGCGGCGAGGTGATGTTCTCCTGGATGCGGACGACCGCCCCGCCGGTGCTGACGGCCAGCCCGTGCAGGTTGTGGGCGTCGAGCTTCAGCCCGAGCGGCACGGCGAAGAAGAACTGGTCGGCCAGGTCCATCTTGTTGGCCAGCGCGAGCCGCTCGGCCTCCGGCAGCGGCGCGTAGGCGCTCTCGCCGTCGCCCAGGTACAGCACGACCCGCTGGCGGGCGCGGTCGCCGGGCATGGTGGCGAGCGCCTTCTCGAGCCCGGCCTTGAGGTCGGCGGCGCCGGCCCCGTACTCGGTCTCGACCAGCGCCCGGGCGGCGTCCTGCACGTCGGCCGAGGCGGCCGGGCGGAAGTCCGTGGTGAGCGCCCGGGTCGCCGCCGGGGTGCTCAGCGCCCACACGCTGACGCGGTCGTCGGCGGCCAGGCTGTTGCCCAGGCTGGAGACGATCAGCTTGGCCTGCTGGAGCGGGCGGCCGGCCTGGCTGGCGGTGGTATCGACCAGCACCAGCACGTCCCGCGGGCGGGCCGTCGGGGCGGCGATGGTCGGCTGGATCTGCCACGCGAACAGCATCTCGCCGTCCCGCGGCTGGTAGGTCAGCACGGGGGTCTTGCTGAACTTGTTGGCGGCGAGTTCATCGACCAGCTTGCCGCCGTCCGGGCGCGCTTCGCCGGCCGGGGTGGTGGCCGGCGGGGGGGCGGCCGGTCGGCCGTAGCCGAACAGGTTGGTGCCCAGCGCCGCGAGGGTGGCGGCCACCCCCAGGAGCGCCGGCAGCACGCGCAATCGTTTGAGGAAGCTCATTGCCCAAGTCGCTCCTACTTCGCGAGTCATGAGTCTTTCGTCCGTCGTCATTCGTGAGGGAGACGGCCGGTACTGCCCCGCTGCTGCCATTGTCGCCGATGAGGGGAGCACTCGCAAGAATCGCCCTCACGAATGACGACGGACGGCGGACGAGGGACGAATTGCGTCAAGTCTAACCGGTGTAACGCCGGCCTCGCCGCGGCGTTGGCGACTTCGCCCGAACTGGCGTCCGGGGCGGCAGTTGCCGCTCGTTTTGGCGGCGGAATCGTCACATCCGGCCCGGGGATTTTGATTTGACTTGCCCGTTCCGCGGCCTACCTTCGAGATGGCGAGTCCTTCAGGTCGGACAAAAAAGTTCAATCCGTCGGGGCCACAAGGATCGCCCACCTTGCCCGACCTGCCGTCCTTAACCCGAAGCGGCGCACACACATACTGAGCCAACCGGATATGGCCAACCCGAACATTCCGCCCGACCAACCGACGTCCCTCTCGGCGGCCGAGCTGCGCCGCCGGCTGCTGGCGTCCACCCCGCCGCCGATCATGGCGACCGCGTCCACCCCGGACCCGATTCCGATGGCCGATTTCGCCGACGACGTGGTCGAGACGCCGCCGACCCCCGCCCCGGAAACCCCGGCGGCCGCCCCCCCGAGCAGCTGGAACGGCACCAACGACCTGCTCAAGCGGCTGCGGATGCCGGGCAAGAGCGGGTCGGTGCCGGTGCCCACGGCGCGGCCGGCCGCGCCGCCGCCCGTCCAGCCGCCCGCCCCGGTCAGCCGCCGCACCCCGTCGGCCGGCAGCCGGCTGTACGACGCCAACGCGCTGGCCGGCGCGATGGGCCAGTTCGCCCCGCCGTCGGCCGACGACTCGCCGCTGGCCGAGGTGCAGCGGCTCAAGAACGAGAACAAGGAGCTGCGCAAGCTGCTCGACGAGATGAAGCACCTGCTCCAGGAGGCGAGCGAGTCGGAGCAGCAGTTGGCGGCCAAGGAGAAGGAGTTCGCGGCGGCGATGGAGGCGAAGGACGCCCAGATCGAGGAGCTGAACGCCCACCTGGGGGCGATCGAGGAGCAGATCGCCAAGGGCGAACTGGCCCCGCCCCCGCCGACCCCCAAGACGCGGTCGGAACTGGAGGAGTGGGGCGACGACCTGGAAAAGGAGAGCGCCAAGCTGGCCCAGGACCGGCGGCGGCTGGACGAGGAGCGGCGGCAGCTCCGCGAGGACGAGGAAGCGCTCGAGAAGCAGATGCGCGAGATGGAAGTGTGCATGGCCCGCGAGCGCGCCCTGCTGGCCCGCCAGGAAACGGAGCTGAAGCGGCTGAACGCCGAGATCCAGCACGAGCTAGAAATCCTGCAGCGCGGCGACGCCGGGCTGCGGGACCAGATGGCCAAGTTCCAGCGCCGCGCCGCCGAGGTGATGACGAACAAGCCCGCCGGCGCACCCCCGGGCCGGCGCTGAGCGCCAAAAAGAGGATTCACCGCAGAGGGCACGAGAGGGCGCAGAGAAGGCAGAAAGCGGAGTTTTTTGAAGAACTCTCTTCTGCCTTCTCTGCGCCCTCTCGTGCCCTCTGCGGTGAATCCTCTTCTGCTTTCAGCCTCTACGGCGTTGGGGCGGGCGGCTTCTCCTTCCGCGCCCCGACCCACAGCAAGTACGCGCCGAGCACGCCGAACATCACCACCGCCAACACCTTCGCCCACCCGACCTCGTCCGGCGCCCACTCCGGCTCGCCGCCCTTGCCCGGGGTCGCGAACAGGTGCGCGCCGAGGGCCACCGCCTTCTGCACCTCCGGCACGAACGCCATGAACGCCAGGAGCAGCCCGCACAGCGTCCCGCCGGCGATGTACCCGCTCGCCAGCAGCACCCCGGGGCTGGTTTCCGCCTCCGCGTCGCTCGCGTGCGCCCCGCGCAGCCGGTCGGCCACCAGCCGCAACATCCCGCCGACGAAAATCGGCGTCGAGGCGCCGAGCGGCAGGTACATGCCGACCGCCACCGGCAGCGCCGACACCCCGCACATCTCCAACGTGACCGCGATCAGCGCCCCGGCGATGATCAGCGACCACTCGAGCGTCCCGTTCAGGATGCCCTGGATGATGCTGGCGAACAGCCGCGGGGTCGGGGCGGTGAACTCCTTCGGTGCGTCCGCCCCGTTGTCCATCTTCTTCTCCTCTTGCGAAATCGGAACATCAGCCCGGTACACCGGCTTGCCGTCGGCGGTCACGAGGTAGCGGCCGGGCTTGAGCGTGGCGTGCTCCCCGGTCCGCACGTGGACGACGCGGTACTCGGCGGCGTCAGCCTTCCACCCCGGGTTGGTCGCCTTCTTGTCGCCCTCGCCCTCGGTGAATGACTCCTGGTCGCGGTCGTACGGCCGCCCGGGCTTCTCGGTGGGCGCGTCGGCCGGCACCGCGAGCGCCGCGTCGGCCGGGATGCCCTTCTTCGTGTAATGAACGCCGGCCGCGTTCAGCGCCAGCATCGTCAGCCCGATCACCAGCGCCGACGTCACCGCGCCGATGAGGATGGCCCACTGCTGCTTCGACGGCGTCGCGCCGACTAGGTAACCGGTCTTGAGGTCTTGCGAGGTGGTGCCGCCGTTGGACGACGCGATGCACACCACGGCGGCAATCATCAGCGCCGTCAGCATCGCGTCGGTCCCGGTGCGGCCCAGGATCAGGAAGATGAGGCACACCAGCAGCAGCGTGGCGATGGTCATGCCGGAAATCGGGTTGGACGACGACCCGACCTCGCCGGTCAGCCGGCTGGACACGGTCACGAACAGGAACCCGAACAGCAGGATCATCCCCGCGCCGAGCAACCCCTGCACGCTCAGCCCGAGGCCGAGTTGCGGCACCAGCGCCATCACCAGCACCAGCGCCACGCACCCCCACAGCACCACTGTCATCGGCATGTCGCGTTCAGTGCGAACGGCCGCGGTTACTCCCCCCAGACCGCGGGCGGCGCGCATGTCGCGCAGGCCGCCGCCGATCGAGGCAAGGATGAGCGGCAGGGCGCGGAACATGCTGATGATGCCGCCGGCCGCGACCGCCCCGGCCCCGATGTACCGCAGGTACGTCTTGCGGATCGCGTCCGGCTCCATGTTGCGGATCAGCCCGGAGTTCTTGAGGTCTTGCTTCTGGTCCGGGTTCCACACCGCCGGCGCGACCGGTTCGGTCAGCTTCTCGCCGAACGTGGCGATCAGCGGCCCGAGCACGAAGTACGACAGCACCGCCCCGGCCATCATCAGCGCCGCGATCCGCGGCCCGATCAGGAACCCGACGCCCATCAGTTCCGGCGACAGTTCGCCGCTCACCTCGCCGCCCTTCAGCCCGTGCTTCGCCCCGTCCGCGCCTTCGGTGTACAGTTTCTCCGCGGGCACCTCCGCCCACAGCTTGCCGCCGGCCGTCAAGAACTTGTGGACGAGCGCGATGCCGAACCCGACGAACACCATTTTCGCCGTCGCGCCGCCCTTCTCGCCGGCGACGAGCACCTCTGCGCACGCGGTGCCCTCGGGGTAGATCAGCTTGCCGTGCTGCTTGACGATGAACGCCCGGCGGAGCGGGATCATCATCAGGATGCCCAGTACCGCGCCCAAAACCGACACCGTCATCACGCGGACTGGGTCCATCTCGAACCCGAGCAGCAGGAGCGCCGGCATCGTCACCCCGACGCCGAACGCGATGCTCTCGCCCGCCGACCCGGTCGTCTGGACGACGTTGTTTTCGAGGATGGTGGTGTTGCGGACCTTCAGCGCTTTCGAAACCGCGCGGAACAGGGTGATCGACAGCACCGCGATGGGCACCGACGCGGACACCGTCAGCCCGACCTTGAGGACGAGGTACAGCGACGACGCGCCGAAGATGACGCCGAGCACCACACCGGCGAGCACCGCGGGCAGGGTGAACTCCGACGGCGACTCGGTCGGGTGGACGAACGGCTGGTGGGCCGGCGTGTCCGGTTTGGCTTCCGACGACATATCTGGTGGCTCGTGCGAGTTCGGGTGTGCGCGAGAGAGTGGCGACAGCTTACCGCCGCCCGCGTAAGATGCCAGTATGAAGCGGATTCGGGTGGGCAACGGGTGCGGGTTCTGGGGCGACAGCCTCGACGCCCCGGCGCGCCTCGCGGCCACCGGAAACCTCGACTACCTCACCCTCGAATACCTCGCCGAACTCACTATGTCGATCCTCGCCTTGCTCAAGGCGAAGGACGCGAATGCCGGCTACGCCACCGACTTCATCGACGTCCTCGGGTCGCTCGTTCCGCACCTGAAAGCCCAGCCCAACCTGAAGATCGTCACCAACGCCGGCGGGATGAACCCGCACGCGTGCGCCCGCGCCGCTCAGGCCGTTCTGGCGAAAGCGGGGGTGTCGCGGCGGGTCGCGGTGGTCAGCGGCGACGACCTCCTGCCCCGGCTCGACGAGTTGTTCGCCGCCGGGTACACGCTCAACCACCTCGATAACGGCGCGCCGCTCGCCTCTATCCGAGATAAGGTCGTGAGCGCCAACGCCTACCTCGGCGCGCAGCCGATCGCGGAGGCGCTGGCGCGCGGGGCGGAAATCGTGATTACCGGGCGCGTGGCCGACGCGTCGCTGACCGTCGGCCCGGCGGCGCACGCGTTCGGGTGGGGCTTCGGGACGACCGATCTGGATCGCCTCGCCGCCGGCACGGTCGCCGGGCACCTCATCGAGTGCGGCGCGCAGGCGACGGGCGGGTTGTGGATCAACGCGGATGAGAACACGCGGTTGGAAGACGTCGGGTATCCGTTCGCCGACATCGCGGAAGACGGCACGTTCACGATTTCCAAGCCGGACTGCACCGGCGGCGCGGTGAACGTCGAAACCGTGGCCGAGCAACTCCTTTATGAAGTGGCCGACATCGCCCGCTACTACACGCCCGACGTCGTCGCCGACTTCACCACGGTCAAGCTGTGGCAGGCCGCGAAAGACGTGGTGAGCGTGACCGGCGGCACCGCGAACGGCGTCACCGACACCTACAAGGTGTCGGCCGCGTACCGCGACGGGTTCATGGCGGCCGGGACGCTGGTCATCGCCGGCCCGGGCGCGGCGGGGAAAGCCCGACGGTCCGGCGCGATCATTCTCGATAAGCTCAAACAAGCGGGCTTCACCTACCAGGAGACGCGCGTCGAGGCGCTCGGCGCGGGCGACTGCGTGCCGGGCGTGGTGCCCGCGACCGCCGACCCGCCGGAGGTCGTGCTCCGCGTGGCGGTCCGCGACCCGCGGCGCGCGGCCGTCGAGCGGTTCACGAAGGAGTTCGCCCCGCTGGTGACGAGCGGGCTTCCCGGCACGACCGGGTACACCGTCGGCCGCCCGCCGGTCCGCGAGGTGTTCGCCTACTGGCCGGCGCTGGTTGCGAAGTCGGCCGTCGCCGCGGTCGTGGAGGTGCTGTGATGCCGGCATCCACGGGGGAGCCTGCCACAGGTACCCCGCTCTCCGCGATCGCGCACGGGCGCAGCGGCGACAAGGGGAACCACGCCAACGTGGCCGTCATCGCCTACACCGACGCCGGCTTCGAATGGCTGCGGGCGAACCTCACGGCCGAGGTCGTGGCGGCGTACTTCGCGCCGCTCGGGGCGTCGCGGGTGGAGCGGTTCGAGGCGGCCAACGTCCGCGGGCTGAACTTCGTGCTGTACGACGCGCTGGCCGGCGGGGCGAGCCGCTCGCTCCGCACCGACACGCAGGGTAAGACGCTCGCCGTGGCACTCCTGCGGATGACGATCGAATACCCGGAACCTACCCCCCCGGCCCCCCTCCCTGAAGGGCCGGGGGAGAAAGAGCGCAGCCTTCTTTCTCCCCCGGCCCTTCAGGGAGGGGGGCCGGGGGGGTAGGTTCTTCGGAGCGCGTTTATGTCCGACCTCGTTCAGTACGCGCACCGCGGCCCGGCGGCGCTGGTCACGCTCAACCGCGCGGAGAAGCGGAACGCGCTGTCGCGCGAACTCATCAGCGCGCTGAGCGACGCGTTCCTGCGCGCGGCCAACGACGAGCGGGTGCGGTGCGTCATCCTGACCGGCGGCGGGCCGGCGTTCTGCGCCGGGATGGACCTCGACGAACTCCGCGCCACCCTCGGCCCGGACGCCGACAAGGTGTGGGGCGACGCGGCCCGGCTGTCGTCGCTGTACGAACTCATCTACACGCTGCCCAAGCCGACGATCGCGGCCGTCAACGGGGCGGCGGTCGCCGGCGGCGCGGGGCTGATGACCGTGTGCGACCTCGCCATCAGCGTGCCGGACGCCAAGCTCGGCTACCCGGAGGTGCGCCGCGGGCTGGTGGCGGCGATGGTGCTCCCGCACCTGCTGCGGCACGTCGGCGAGCGAACCGCCCGCTGGCTCTTGCTCACCGGCGAGTTGATCGACGGTCTCGCCGCCCTCCGCGTCGGGCTGGTGAATCAGATCACGTCGGCCGAAAACCTGCTTCTGACGGCCGACGCGTGGGCGCACTCGCTGGCCGAGGGCGGGCCGAAGGCACTCGCCACCACGAAGGAGTTGCTCCGCCGGTGTTCGCGGCAGGCGGTGTCGGTGGACGAACTGGCGAAGGCCAGCGCCGAGCCGCGGCTGACCGACGAGTGCCGGCACGGCCTCACCGCGTTCTTCGACAAGCAGCCGCCCCCGTGGGCCCCGCAATGAACCCGATCGTCGGCATCGGCGAGGTGCTCTGGGACGTGTACCCGGACGGCCGCAAGGTGGCCGGCGGCGCGCCGTTCAACTTCGCCTTCCACTGCCACCAGCTCGGGCACCCGGCGGTGATCGCGTCCCGCGTCGGCGCCGACGACCTGGGCCGCGAACTGCGCGCCCGGGTGCGCGAGTTGGGCCTGTCCGACGAGTACATCCAGACCGACCCCGACCACGCCACCGGTACCGTGCAGGTGAAGCTCGGTGCGGACGCGGTGCCGACGTATACGATCACCGAGAACGTCGCGTGGGATCACATCGCGTGGGATGACCGGCTGGCGGAACTGGCGGGGTCGTGCCGGGCGGTGTGCTTCGGCACGCTCGCGTCGCGCACCGGGCACAGCCGGGCCACAATTCAGCGGTTTCTCTCCCCGTGGGAGGCGGGCGACCCACAGCTCATCGTCTACGACGTCAACCTTCGCTCGGAAGACGTTCCCGAGTTCGTGACCTGGGGAATTGGGAGTGCCGACTGGCTCAAGGTCAATTCGGCCGAACTGGAGCGAGTCGGGAACTGGTGCGGCGACATCACGGCCACAGTACGAGACACGTTTTCGCAGACGCAGACGGTCATCGTCACGCGCGGCGAGGGCGGCTGTCGGGTCATTGCAGGCGACGACATCGTTGACGTGCCCGGGGTGCCCGCGAACGTCGTGGACACGGTCGGCGCGGGCGACGCGTTCACCGCGGCGATGGTGTGCCTGCACCTCGAAGGGAAGTCGCTCCGCGACTGCGCCCGGTTCGCCGTCCACTACGCCGCCCGCGTGTGCGAGCACCCCGGCGGCACGCCGAAAGTGAGCCGGGCCGAGGTCGAGCGCGCCGCGGGGCTGTCGCCATGATGCCCCTCACCTGGCGGCCGCCGACGCTCACCACCGACCGCCTCGTCCTGCGCGCGTTCACCGAGGACGACGCGCAGCCGCTTTTCGAGCACGCGAGCAACCCGAACGTCGCCCGGTTCACCCTCTGGGACGCGCACACCGACATTGAAGACACGCTCGTCTTCCTCCGCGACTACGCGCAACTCCGGTACCTCGAAGGGATGGCCGAGCCGTATGCGATCACCGTGAAGCCGGACCCGAACCCGGTCGGCGCGTGCGGGTGCTTCTGGGCCGCGAAGCCACACCAGACGATGGAACTCGGGTACTGGATCGCGGAACCGTTCTGGGGCAAAGGGCTTACGGCCGAAGCGTGCCGGGCGGTGTTGCAGTTGGTGTTCGCCGAGTACACGCCCGAGCGGGTGCAGGCGCGGGTCATCGCCGGCAACCACGCGAGCGCCCGCGTGCTCGCCAAACTCGGCTTTCGCGAGGAAGGCACCCTGCGGCGCTCCCTGCTCCGCCGCGGCGCCTTCGAGGACGTGCGCATGTTCTCACTTCTGGCCGACGAATGGCGCACACAGCCCGCGAGGAGCGACGCGTGTTCCGGTTGAAGCCATCGACCATCCCCGCGGCCGGGGTCGGCGTGTTCGCCGTCGTGCCCATTCCGAAGGGGGCGAAACTCGACGCGCTGTTCGCCCCGGACGACGTCCGGCGGCTCACCTGGGCCGAGTTCGCGGCGCTGGACGTGCCGGCCGAGGTGAAGGAGAACTTCGCCGTCCGCTACGACGACGAGTGCTACGTCCCGCTCGACTTCAACCGGCTGAGCGTCGGGTGGTTCCTGAACGACTCCGACGCGCCGAACCTCGCGCACGACGCCGACTACAACTACTTCGCCCTGCGGGACATCGCCGCCGGCGAGGAGTTGTTCATCCGCTACGACGACCTGTGAGCGCACAACCGACGGAGCGCCCATGCTCAGCCGCTGGATCAAATCCCCCTTTCCACTCCGCCGCCGGGTCGTGGTCGAAGACGCCGGCGATGTGAAGATCGTCCGGTTTCTCGACCGGAGGGTGTTGGACGGGGGGTCAATCGAGTGGTTCGACAATTCCGTTTACCCGCTGATCGACGAGTGCGGCCGGCAACTGCTGCTGGATATGGGCGACGTCGAGTTCTGGTCGAGCGCGCTACTCGGGAAGCTGATCACCGCGCATCGCGGGTTGCAAGTCGTGAACGGGCGGATGGCGGTCTGCCGGGCGTGCCCGGGCGTCGCCTCCGTGTGTCGGCTGACCATGCTGGACCGCGTCGTCACCTTCATTTCCGCCCCCGAGCAGGCCGACGACGTGTGGCGGGCGGTGATCGGCCGCCTGCTCGATCCGGCGTCCTTCTCCCCGGAGTGGCGGACGGACACCGCGATGACGCTCGCCCGGCAGGCGTGGCAGACCGGCGAACTCGGCGCGCTGCCGATCCTGGCGGACGCCCTTCAGGACGCCGGTTGCACGCACGACGACGTGCTGACGGTGTGCCGGTCGAACGCGGCCTGCGTCCGGCGGGTGTGGGCGCTGGAGCTGATACTCCGGAACGAGTTCGAACCTCAGAAATGAAACAAGCCCCGGGGTCACCGGGGCTTGGGTCGAGGTGGAGGTGAGGAGAGTCGAACTCCTGACCTCTTCAATGCCATTGAAGCGCTCTACCAACTGAGCTACACCCCCTCGCTCTGAGTAAAGTAGTGGCCGCCGGGCGGGGTGTCAAGGCTTCCGAGATCGAGTCCCGGCCGGCGGGCCGCGCGGCGGGGAGCGGGTGGCAACGGTTGGCCGCGTCCGAACCGCCCACCCGCTCCCCGCCGGTCGCGGTTCGCCTAGACGCGCACCGCCCTTCGACGCACAATCTCCCCAATTCAGCGGACCCCGCGGGCGGCCGAAACTGCGTCCGCAGGTGAGGCCCGGCACGCGGGATCGAACGGAGGCGGTGGTGAAGAAGCACGCGGCGAAGTGGCTCGTTCCCTTCCTCAAGTACGGCGTCGGGTTCGGGCTGCTCGGCTACGTCATCTACAAGTACTGGGGGCCGCAGCAGAACGGCGCGCCGGGCGTCGGGCAACTCCTGCAAGGGCCGATCAGCTTCGAGTGGCTGGCCCTCGCCGGACTACTCATGGCGACCGCCGCAGGGCTGCAAATCTACCGCTGGTACCTGCTCGTCCGCGCCCTCGACCTGCCGTTCGCCGTCCGCGACGCCTACCGGCTCAGCTTCGTCGGCATCTACTACAACACGTTCTTCCCCGGCTCGGTCGGCGGCGACCTGCTCAAAGCCTACTTCATCGCCCACGCCCACCCGGAGCGGAAGACGCGGGCCGTCGCGTCCGTCATCGCCGACCGCGCGCTCGGGCTGTTCGGCCTGATCCTGTTCGTCGCCGTGCTCGGCTCGGTCGCGTGGGCCGGCGGCGACCCGCGGATCAACAACAACCCCGAACTGCAGTGGATCGTGAAAGTGATGGCCGCGGTCGCAGCCGGCAGCATCGTGTTCTTCCTGCTGCTCGGGCTGGTGCTGCACCGCGAGGAGATCTTCGCCGCCCGGTTGAAGCGGAACGTCCCCAAAGTCGGCCCGGCGCTGGCGGAGGCGTGGTTCGCGGTGTGCGAGTACCGGCGGCGGCCGAAGGCGGTGGTGTTCGGGGTGCTGCTGTCGGCCGCGTCGCACTTCGGGCTGGTGTTCGCGCTGCACAGCGCGTCGCGGGTGTTCCCGCCGGCCGACGACAACGACCTGGCGACCCTGTCCGAGCACATGGTGATCGCGCCGATCGGGTTCATCGTGCAGGCGGTGCCGATCTCGCCCGGCGGCGTCGGGGTGGGCGAGGCCGCGTTCGCCGGGCTGTACAAGCTGTGCGGTCGCCCGGAGTCCCGCGGGATGGTCGCCCGGCTGTCGCTCCGCATCGTCGAGTGGCTCATCGGCCTGAGCGGCTACCTCGTGTACCTGCGGATGCGGACCGAGGTGCGGGAACTGGAACACGAAGCGGAAGAAGACGAGGAAAAGAAGGGGGCCGAGTGAGCAAGCGAACCGCGACCGTGAGGGAGCGGGTGGGCGATGGGAGTTCGTTACTCCTCATGCCCACCCGCTCCCTCACGGTCGCGGTTCGCCCGTAGGGAAAAACACAGACCGCTCGGGCCGCTGGTAGCCTCTCCCCTCTACCAGCGTCCGAGCGGTCGTATTGTCGCTGAGCCGTCCATCCGCGGCGTGTGCCGAACCGCCTCTCCCCTCGGCTCGGCTGTCCGCCCCGGTTTCTGACTCGCGTGGCAAGGACTAAAGCAGTCGCGGTGCCAATAAAATGGAAAACGGTCACCGCCGCCAAAGTTCCGCCGTAACTTCTTCATAGAAATGGGCTTAATCGACGGCAACTTTCTACAACCAAGTACATGAAAACTTCATTCGCACGTTGATTTGCCGTTGATGCGGGCATCGGCTGCTGCCCATTGCCGCGCCTTGTGACATTTCCGACAAGCGAGGCAGTGTTGCGTTTTTGGTGTTCGGTGTTTGGCTTCCGGTCGCCGATGCGTATCTGGGGTTGTGAGTCGGCCCGCACAGCAAATACAAAACACGACATACCGAACACCGAACACGCTCCGCAGGAGCAGTTATGGCCACGGACATCCGGCTGAAGGACGAACTGCCCGCGATCACCGACATGCTCGTCGAGACGTACACCGAGTGCAGCCGGCTCAACCACCTCGCCCACGAGCCGCTGCCCAGCCGCGACGCCGTCGCCGACGTCGTCGCCGACCTGTTCGAGGTGCTCTACCCCGGCTACGGTAAGCGGCAGAACCTGCACATCGGCAACATCGGGTACTACGTCGGCAGCCTCGTCGATGCCCTGCACGACAAGCTGACGCAGCAGATCGCCCGCGCCCTGCGGCACGAACTGTGTGAGGAGTCGCCGCACGTCGATTGCGAGCGGATGGCGCAGCCCAAGGCGCTGGAGTTGCTCCGCCGGTTACCGGTCGTCCGCAAAACCCTGGAACAGGATGTGGACGCGGCGTTCCGCGGCGACCCGGCCGCCCGCAGCCACCACGAGATCATCTTCTGTTACCCGGGGCTGGAGGCGATCACCGTCTACCGCGTCGCGCACGAACTGCACCTCTTGGGGGTGCCGTTCATCCCGCGGATGATGGCCGAGTTGGCCCACGCCAAGACCGGGATCGACATCCACCCCGGGGCGCGGATCGGGCCGGGGTTCTTCATCGACCACGGCACCGGCGTCGTCATCGGCGAGACGTGCGACATCGGCCGCGACGTGAAGCTGTACCAGGGCGTCACGCTCGGCGCGCTGTCGTTCACGAAGGACGACAGCGGCGACCTCGTCCACGGCAGTTACAAGCGGCACCCGACGCTCCGCGACGGGGTGGTGGTGTACGCCAACGCGACCATCCTGGGCGGGCAGACGGTGATCGGCGAGCGGGCGGTGGTCGGGTCGAACGTGTGGCTGACCGAGAGCGTCCCGCCGGACACGACCGTGGTGCTGGAGAAGCCGAAGCTGCGGCTGAAGGGCGCCAAGCCGGTCAACGAGCCGCTCACCTACGAGATTTGACGCCCTCGCGGACGAGTGCGTCAGCCGGTTGCACTCGCGAGCGCGGCGGGGTATTGTGGGTTTCCCTCCCGCCTCCACCCGCCATTCCGCCAGGGGCGAGCCGTGCCGCACACCCACCCACACGCCTTCGGGTTTCTCAACCCGGCCCGCAGCGACGGCCTCTTGCTGTCGCGGCGCAACCTCCTCAAAGCCGGGGTCGCCGGCGTCGGCGGCCTCACCCTGCCGAGCCTCCTGCACGCCCGCGAAAGCCAGCAACTCGCGCCCAAGAGCGTGATCCTGCTGTGGATGGCCGGCGGGCCGAGCCAGATCGACACCCTCGACCCCAAGCCCGACCGGCCGCCGGAGAACCGCGGGCCGTTCGGCGTCACGCAGACCAAACTGCCCGGCGTGCTGGTGTGCGAGCACCTGCCGAAACTGGCCGCGATGCTCGACAAGTTCACGGTCATCCGCTCGGTCGATCCGCGGGGCAGCAACCACGAGCCGAACACGGTCATGCAGACGGCCAACGCCCTGGCCGAGCCGCGGACCAACCCGGAAGCCCGCAGCTACCCCGCGATCGCCTCACTGGTGGCGAAGTTGCGCGGCGCGAACCACCCGCAAGTCCCCGCGTACGCCGCGTTCATGCGGTCGCGCTCGCACTTAGCCTTCGCCGGCGTGATCGGCAAGCAGTACGACCCGTTCCTGGCGAACGAAGCGGCCAAGCTCCCCGTTTACGACCTCGTGGGCAAGGACACCGGCACCGTGAGCGGCGGGCGGATGTTCGAACTGCCGACGGACGTGTCCGCCGACCGCATGGGCGACCGGCAGCAGTTGCTGAAGAACTTCGACCGGTTGCGGGCCGACATCGACCGCTCCGGGTCGATGGCCGGGCTGGAAAAGTACGAGCAACAGGCCGTGGGGATGCTGACCGGCGGCCGGGTCCGCGAGGCGCTCGACATCGCCCGCGAGCCGCAATCGACCCGCGACCGCTACGGCAAGCACCTGTGGGCGCAGCAGTTGTTACTGGCCCGCCGGCTGGTCGAAGCCGGCACCGCGTTCGTGACGCTCGATCTCAGTTACCACACCGCGAGCGGCACTTGGGACACGCACGGCGACAACATCCCGCCTTACGGTGGTATCAAGAAGGGTCTGGGGCCGCTGCTGCCGCTGTTCGACCACCTCATCACGACGCTGGTGTCCGACCTCGACCAGCGCGGGCTGCTGGATCAAACGCTGGTGATCGCGATGGGGGAGTTCGGCCGAACGCCGCAACTCGGCACGCAGGACAGCACCGACGGGCGGAACCACTGGCCGTACGTGATGTCGATGCTGCTCGCCGGCGGCGGGTTGCGGCACGGGCAGGTGATCGGCCGCTCGACGAAGGACGGGGGCGGGATCGCCGAGCGCCCGGTGACGCCGGGCGACCTCGCGGCAACGGTCTACCGCCACTTCGGCATCCCGCTCGATTCGACGTACAGCGACCCGACCGGCCGCGTGCTGAATCTGCTGCCGAACGGGGGGGACAGCATAAGAGAGTTGTTTTGAAGAGGATTCAGGATTCACCACAGAGACCACAGAGACCACAGAGGAAGACAGAAATTGAGTTCAAAAGAACTCTCTCATTGTCTTCCTCTGTGGTCTCTGTGGTCTCTGTGGTGAAACCTCTTATTTCTTGGCCGGCTTCTTCAAATGTAGGTCGAGCGTCTGTGACCCGCCCTTGACGTCGGCCTTCTGGTTGTTGCCGTCGGCGTCGGGCGGCACGGTCGCGGTGCGGATGATGCCGTCCGGGCCGAGTTTGCCCTTCAACTCCTTCGACAGCTTCTCCGCGTCGGCCTGCGACTGCACCGACGGCGTGGCCGCGCCGCTCGCCTCTACCTTCACCACCTTCGGCCCCGGCGGCACCTTCTCGGCCGTGTACCGGCCGTCGGTGATCGCCGCGCCGACCGTCGGCCCCTGCCCGTCGGCCGGGGCGAACGTCACGTACCCGCTCTTGACCGGTTCGCCCTCGTACGTCACCGCCCCAGTCACCGTGGCCCCCGCGCCCCCGCACCCGGACGCCGGGAGCAGGAGCGGCAGCGCCAGCAACACGATCGCGCGTCGCATGTCCCGCCCTCCGCGTCAGTTGGGGATGACTTCGCCGTTGGCCCGGGTGCCCATCGCCCGCCACGACGCGGTGCTGGTGCTGTTGGTGAAGAACCGGACGCTGCCGTCGGCCATCGCCGCGTTCACACCGCCCGAGTGCCGGCTGCGGGCCGCCGCGTGCGCCCCGGCGGCGCTGGGCGTCCACCACGCGTTCCCGCCGATCGAGGTACACGGCTCCTTGTAGCTGGCGTCGCCCTGCTGCTGCGGGCACGGGCCGACGACGCTGTCCGGCGAGGTCGAGTTGGGCGTCAGCGAGGCCGAGAACAGCCCGCCGCCCATGTTCCCGTAGATGTGCGCCCCGATCGGCCCGCCCCACCCGCTCACCGTCGGCGAAATCCCCTCCGACAGCATCAGCGTGTTCGAGGTGCCGTCGCTGATGGCGACGATCGCCTGCCCGACCTTCACCCCGCTGGTGTCGAAGCTCTGGCCGTTGTTGACGCCCATGACGCCCTTGCCCCACGGCCCGCTAGTCGAATCGGTGGCGGCCCCGTACATATCGCCCGACCCAGTACACGCCCGATAGTTGCCGCGGATGAACCCGTACTCGTTGGTGGTGGTCTCGTTCTGGAACGGGCCGCCGTCGCTGGGGCACAGGAACGTCTGGATGACCGCGTGCCGCGACGCCCGCTGTGCCGCGTCGTTGCCGATCGGCCCGTTCGGCCCCGGGTAGCTGGTCACGTACCCGGTCTTGTTCAGCCACTGGTACCCGCGGGCCACGTTGTCCTGCTCGATGTGCGGCAGAACCAGCTCGCTCCACGTGTACGTGTCCCAGATGTCGTACTTGCGGCCGTACGGCAGCGCGCCGACGGTGTCGTGGTAGTTGTGGCAGGCCAGCGCCAGTTGCTTGAGTTTGTTGGAGCAGGACATGCGGGCGGCGGCCTCGCGGACCTTCTGCACCGCGGGCAGCAACAGGCCGATCAGGATCGCAATAATCGCGATCACGACCAGCAACTCGATCAGCGTGAATCCACGCCGGCTTCGTGGGGACGGAGACATTTCAGTACCTCAACGCGACCGATGAATTGGGGAGAGGAGTCGCAAGCGAACCGATCAGAACTGACCCGGCACAGGGGTAGCCCCCGGCCGAAGTAGAAGTGAGCATAAACCGGTCAACGGAGGCCGGCAAGACCTTTTCTTAGATTTCTTTACTAAAGCGATCTAATGAATTGCAAATCTTAAAATGCGCAAGCACTGAAGTTCCCGACCTCTCCGGGGAGAGGTCGGGAGGGGCGATTTACGCCAGGTCGAAGAGCAGCACGTCGCCGCTGCCGCTCACCGTCACGCCGGGTTCGTCTTCGACCGCGACCGCGTCTCCGGCGGTCAACTCCAGCCCGTTCACGGTCGCGCGGCCGGTGGCGACGTGGACGAACGCGGCCCGCCCGGCGGCCAGTTCGTGCCGGACCTCGTTGCCGGTCAGCGTCGTCTGGTAGACGCGGGCGTCCTGATGGATCGTCAGCGAGCCGCCCGCGCCGTCGGGCGAGGCGACGAGCGCCCACCGGCCGCTCTTCTCGGCATCGGAGAAGGGGCGTTGCTGGTAGCCCGGCGTGTGCCCGCGGCGGTCCGGCGTGAGCCAGATCTGCAGCAGGTGGACGGCCTCGCCCCGCGACGGGTTGAACTCGCTGTGCGTGATCCCGGTGCCGGCGGTCATCGCCTGCCACTCGCCGGCGCGAATAACTTCGCCGTTGCCCATGCTGTCGCGGTGCTCCAGCGCCCCGCTCAGCACGCAGGTGAGGATCTCCATGTCGCGGTGCGGGTGGGTGGGGAACCCGCCGCCGGCCGCGACGACGTCGTCGTTGATGACCCGCAGTGTGCGGAAGTGGTGGTGCTTCGGGTCGTAGTAGTCGCCGAAGCTGAACGTGTGCTTGCTGTCGAGCCAGCCGCCGAAGCGGGTGACTCCGCGGTCGGTCCCCTTGCGAACGGTGAGCATTGATAGGTCCAGTGGCGTCACCGGGTGTCCATCGGTGACGCCACTGGATACCGCCGCGGCGGTGGGGCCTTTCAGCCGCCCGCGGTCAGTCGATCGTGATCACCTGGCCGTCGTTCGTCGGCCCCATCAGGTTCCAGGTGTTGGGGGTGATGGAGTCGCGAACGAACCGGACGCTGGCGTCGCCGAGGCACGCGTTCACCCCGCCGCTGTGCCGGCTGCGGGAGTAGAAGACGGTCGGGTTGGCCGAGTCGCTCACGGCGCACGGCAGGTTCTGGGCCGGCAGGTTGTTGCAGTAGCCGGAGGTGTAGATGCGGTCCGGGGTGGTGGTGTTCGGCGGCTGGAAGGTGCTCATCGCGCTGGCGTCGCCCCACCAGATGAACCCGCGCAGGTCGCTCGCCTGCCCTTGCAGCACCTCGCCGATCATCAGCGTGTTGGTCAGGCCGTCGGTCACGTCGGTCAACTTGGTGCCGCGCGAGTTGGCGGTCACCTTGTTGGGGGTGACGGTGGTGTCGATGACCGTCCCCCAGACGGTCGGGTCAAACATCCCGGCCATCGCGGTGATGCCGCTCGGGTACACGCCGGCGCCGGCGGCGCTGGTGGTGCTCCGGTTGCCGGCGCAGACCGCGTAGTTGTTGTTGGTGATGTTGCTGAACGGGGCGTTCTCGCGGTCGCTCGGGCAGGTGAGCACCGGGTAGCGGCGGGCGGTCACGTTGGTCGTGTTCGGCGCCCCGCCGTAGCGCGCCCCGAGCGAGTCGTTGCCGCCCCAGTTCTGGTACAGCTTGGCCGCGTTGTCCTGTTCGATGAACGGCATGGTGACGATCACCCACGTCCCCCAACAGCAGCCGTTGCCGAGTTGCGGCGGCAGTTTGCTGTTGGTGTCGTGGTAGTTGTGGCAGGCCAGCCCCAACTGCTTGAGGTTGTTGGAGCACTTCATGCGGGCGGCGGCCTCGCGGACCTTCTGCACCGCCGGCAGCAACAGGCCGATGAGGATCGCGATAATCGCGATCACGACCAGCAACTCGATCAGCGTGAACCCACGCCGCGCGCCGGAGACGGGCGCGAACGAACGAGCCATGACGAACCTCCCAAGAAATGCGGGCACATCAGAACGAAGGAGGGAGAGGCGGGCGAACCGGGGCGATCACTTCAGGTCGAAGCTGACCTCGTTTCGGTCTTCGGCCTTGATCTCGGCCGTCAGCTCGGACTTCGAGTTGTATTTGGCCGGCAGCAGGTCTTTGGGCGGGGCGGACGACTCGCCGGGCATGTCGCCGGGCGGCGCGGCCTTCGGGTCGGGGTAGCTGATCGTCACCTGATACTTGCCGACCGGCAGGCCGGAGGTGGCCGGGATGTCGTAGTCGCCGTTGAGGATGTTGCCGACGCCGTTGGCCTGGCCGTCGATCGAGCGGAAGGTGATGGTGCCGGCCTTGACCGGCTCGCCCTTGTACTTGATGGTCCCGGTCACGCGGTAGCGTTTCACTTCGGCTTTTCCGCAGCCTGCCAAAAACCCGACCGATACGACGAGCGCCATCGCGCCAACGCAACGAAACGTGGTCATAGAATTTTCGAGTCCGGAGCGAGTCAGAACCCCCGAGGCGGACGAGTACGCCCGGGGGTCGCGAGTGCAGATGACGCGGATACTCTCATGCAACGTGACAAAGTACAACCATTAAATATCTCTGAGAGGTGACCGTTGGGCTTCACTGGCGCGGCGGCAGGGCCGTCAACACCGTCCACGGGTGCGGCTCGAGGGTCTTGATCTCGGGGTGGTCGCGGAGTTGCTCGGCGGTCGGCTTCCACGGCTTGCCGGTCGGCGGGCCGTACAGCGCGTGCGTCGCCAACTGCCCGGCCAGGTCGGCGGTCGTGTACTTGGCGTCCAGCGCGGTCCGCGGCGCGAGCACCTCGCTCGTCAGCGCCTTCTTCGCCGCGGCGGCGTCGATCTTGCCCTTGACGGCGTGCTCCTTGTAGAACTTGAGCCACGCGTCGTCGCGCTCGTCGGCCTCCCACCGCTGGTCCTCCGGCTTCTCGGTGCTGTCGGCCGGTAGCGCCTCCAGCCGCACCTGCAGCGACTTCGCGTTGTTGCACCCCCAGTAGAACCCCTTCGTGCCCTCGAACCACTGCTCCTTCGAACTCCGCCACAGCCGGCTCTCGGCGGTGCCCAGCTCGAACATCGCGATCTCGTTCGTCTTCAGGTCGCCGATCAGCCACTCGTTCGAGTAGAGGCCGTTGTTCTTGGTCGAAAGCGCCTTCACCACGCCGTCGATGCCGTCGGCGTACTGGATCGCCTTCCGGGCGCGGCTGACGAGCGACTCGCCCTTCGGGTCGAACGGCGTCTGGTCGATGGTCGTCTCGCACAGCAGCACGCCGGCGGCGTTGATGTAGTAGTCCTGGCTCGACCACACCGCGCCCGGGAACGCCTGCATCACGAACCGGTGCCCCTTGTGCGGCGTTACGTCGAGCCAGTAGTTGACGAACGGCCCGCTGGTCAGCCCGGCCATCGTGATGTGGCCGAACACGATCTTCCCGTCGGCGGTGGCGGGGCCGGTGGCGACGAACGCCGAGCAGTGGTCCGGCTTGACCGGCCGCGGGGCCGGGGCGCGGGGCGGGGCCGGGCGCGGGAACTGCTTCCGCTCCAGCCCGACCGGCGTCGCGTCCAGTGCGGCGTCCAGCGACTCGATCTCCATCCAGGTGTTGAGTACCACCACGTCGGTCAGGTCGATGTCGCGGTCGTCGAAGGTGGCCCCGGCGTCGGTCGCGCCGTCGGCGATGCCCTTCATCTCTTCGAGAAACTCGCGGTCGATCTGCCGCAGGAACAGCGCGTTGGCCAGCCGCCGGGCGGACTTCCACCCGTCGGCCGGGGCCTTCGGGCTGAGTTCGGTAGACAGCATGCGGACGTAGGCGGCAATTTCCTTCGCCAGCAACCGACCTTGTTGGTACCCGCGGGGGTACGGCTCGCCCTCGACGTGGACGACCACCCACCCGGCCTGCGGGTAGCGGTAGGCGGGGCCGTATCGGGCGACGTCGGCGGCCGCCGGGCGGTGCTCGGGCGGGATCGCGACCTTCTCGGGCGGTGCGGGCACGGCCGGCAGCGCGAACAGGGGGGAGAGGGAGAGGGCGAGCAGGAGGCGGCGCATGAACGGAACCTCTCCGGGGTCAGACAGATGGAACGCGGTCCGTTCAGCATCGCACACGCGGCCGCGCACGGCCAGAGCGAACGGGACAATAGGACCCCCGTTCGTGTGACATTTCCTCCGCCTCGTGCGGTCAAGTATGATCAGCGTTCACTGTTACCCGCCTCGACCGGACGCCCGCCCGTGACCGACGCGACACCCGACCCCCTGCTCGTCCTCGCCCGACTGCCGATGCCGGTCGTCGCGTTCGACCGCGACGGCCGGCATACGTTCGTCAACCCGGCCGCGTGCCGGGTGATGGGCAAACCGCCGGGCGAACTGCTCGGCCGGACGATGACCGAGATCGGGCTGCCGCCGGAACTGGGGGCGGAACTGGCCGCCAACATCGCCCGGGTGTGCGCGACCGGCGAGCCGCACGAGCACCGGCTGCGGTTGCCGACGCCCGACGGCGAGGTCGTTCAGCAGGTCAGCCTCGCGCCGCTGCCGGACGGGGCCGGGGTCGTGGTCACGGCCGCCGACGTCACCGCCGTGGTCCGCGTCAAGGACGCGCTGCGGGCGAGCGAGGAGCGGTACCGGCAGGTGGTCGAGGATCAGACGGAGGTCGTCTGCCGGTTCACCGCCGACGGCACGTTCACGTTCGTCAACGAGGTGTACTGCCGGACGTTCGGCAAGCCGATGGCCGAGTTGCTCGGGCACCGCTGGCAGCCGCTGGTGTACCCCGACGACGTCCCGCACGTCGAGGCGCGGCTGGCGACGATGACCCCGGCCAACCCGGTGGTGGTGATCGAGAACCGGGTGTACGACGCGCGGGGCCGGGTGCGGTGGATGGAGTTCGTCAACCGCGGGTTCTACGACGCCGGCGGGCGGCTGGTCGAGTTGCAGGCGGTCGGCCGGGACGTGACCGACCGCCGGGCGGCCGAGGACGCCCGCCGCGCGCTGGAGGTCGACCTCCAGGCCCGCGAGCAGCAGCAGAAGTACGAGCGGCAACTGCTCCAGTCGCAGAAGCTGGAGAGCCTGGGGGTGCTGGCCGGCGGGATCGCGCACGACTTCAACAACCTGCTCACCGGGGTGCTCGGGTACGCGTCGCTGTGCCGGATGCGGCTGCCGCCGGGCGACCCGGTGGCCGAAGACCTGGGGCACATCGAGGCGGCAGCCCAGCGGGCGGCCGACCTGTGCCAGCAGATGCTCGCGTACGCCGGCCGCGGCCAGTTCGTGGTGCAGCCGGTGGACGTCAACGCCCTCACCCAGGAGATGGCCCAACTGCTCCAGACGGCGCTGTCGAAGCGGGCGGTGCTGAAGTTCAACCTGGCCGACGGGCTGCCGGCGGTGCAGGCCGACGCCACCCAACTGCGGCAGATCGTGATGAACCTGATCACCAACGCGTCCGACGCGATCGGGGCGCGGAGCGGGGTGATCACCGTCGCCACCGGGCTGATCGACGCCGACGCCCGGTACCTGCTGGAGATCCAGGCGGCCCAAGATCTGCCGCCGGGCCGGTACGTGTACCTGGAGGTGTCGGACACCGGGTGCGGGATGAGCGAGGAGACGAGGGCGAAGATCTTCGACCCGTTCTTCACCACCAAGTTCACCGGCCGCGGGCTGGGCCTGGCCGCGGTGCTGGGGATCGTGCGGGCGCACAAGGGGGCGATCAAGGTGTACTCGCAGGTGGGCAAGGGGACGACGTTCAAGGTGCTGTTCCCGGCGCTCGGCGGGGCGGGCGTGGCGGTTTCCGCGGCCCGGCCGGCGGCGGCCCGGAGCGGCCGCGGGCGGCGGGTGCTGGTCGCCGACGACGAGGAGGACGTACGGGTGTTCGCGCGGAAGGTGCTGGAACTGGCCGGGTTCGCGGTCACGGTCGCGGCCGACGGGGTGGAGGCGGCGGAGGCGTTCGGCCGCGACCCGGACGACTACTCCCTGGTGCTGCTGGACCTGACGATGCCGCGGATGGGCGGGTCGGACGCGTACCGGGCGCTGCGGGCGCTGCGGCCCGAGGTGCGGGTGGTGCTGACCAGCGGGTTCGCCGCCCAGGAGGCGACGAGCGGGTTCGAGGGCAAGGGGCTGGCCGGGTTCGTGCGCAAGCCGTTCCGGGCCGACGACCTGTTGGACGCGGTGTTCGACGCCGTGGGGCCGTAGGGCCCGCGGCGCGGCCGAGCGAGGGCGCTGAAGCCGGTTCGGGAATTAGTATAATCCGAGGAACGCACAATTTCCGAGGCATCCCACCGTGAGCACCGATGAGACGCAAGCGCAGCCGCCGGGTCCGCCTAACGACTACGACCTGTTCGGCGGCGATCTCGATTCGCTGGACCGGCGCTATGAAATTTTGCGGCTGATCGGTCGTGGAGGAATGGGAAGTGTCGTTCACGCCCGAGACCGCTCACTGGATCGCGAGGTCGCACTCAAAGTCATTCACGGTCACTTCGGCGATCAGTCGGAGAGCTTCAACCTGTTTCTCCGGGAGGCACGGGCTGCGGCCCGGATGAAGCACCCCAATTTGGTCATCCTATACGACATTTTTGAAGGCGACGCCGGCAACAGGCGGCCCTTTCTTTCTATGGAGTTTATTGAGGGAATCTCACTTCACGAACTGGTCAACAGGGACGGCCCATTGCCGGTGTGGCAGGCGCGCGAGTTCGTCCGCCAAGCGGCCATCGGTCTGCAACACATCCACGAGAATGGGTTGGTCCATCGGGACATTAAGCCGGCGAATTTGATGGTGACCGCGCGCGACCACGTACTCAAAATCCTCGACTTGGGTATCGCGTTGCTAACCCCGCGAAACCTCCGCTCGGTCTCACCAGTCCCGATGCCACCATCCGTCACACCGACCCCCGCCCCAGTTCCGCCCGCTCCACCGACCGCGCCCGCCCCAGCGGTCGTCGGACCGCAGAGCGGACTTCATAGCATCCAAGTGGCCAACGACCTGACCGGCGGAATCGTTGGCACACCGCTGTACATGTCTCCTGAGCAGTGGCACTCATCTCAAGTGGACACGCGTGCAGACATTTACAGCCTCGGTTGTACCTTCTACGTCCTGCTGACCGGTTCGCCGCCGTTCCCGTCCGATGACCTTCATCGACTCCGGCACGGACATCTTCACGACGACCCGCCCCCGATCGAAGATTTACGGCCGGACGTGCCTCGCGCGCTCGCTGCGGTCATCCGCAAGATGCTCGCGAAAAGCCCGTTGGAGCGGTATCAAACGCCTGACGAGTTTATCCGCGCGCTGGACCGCTCGTCGCAACCGCCGCCCCCGCCGACGCCCGGCGCGCTGACGACGGCCGACCAATTCACCAACGTACTCAAGAACGAGCGACTGCTCACAGCAAAGCAACTCGACGCCATCGACACCGAGTTGCTGCCCAAGTTCCCGGACCTCAGCACGTTCGCCGCCGAACTCGTTGCTCGCGGTTGGCTGACCGCGTTCCAAATGGACGAGATCTTGAAAGGGCGTGGTAAGGAGTTGGCCGTCGGCGGATACGTCCTCCGCGATAAACTCGGGGAGGGCGGATTCGGGATCGTCTACACCGCCCGCCAACTCCTTCAGAATAGGGATGTGGCGATCAAGGTGATGCGTCCGGAGATGTCGAGGAATGTCGAGGCGATCGCGCGATTCCGGCGCGAAATCCGGGCCGCGTCGATGTTGTCTCACCCGAACGTCGCGACCGTGTTCACCGCTGACGAGGAGGGCGACCGGTTATACCTGGTGATGGAATTGTGCGCGGGGCAGAACTTGGAAGCGGTCGTCAAGGCGCGGCACCCCGTGCCGGCACACGAGGTGTGCGAGTGGGTTCGACAGACCGCCGCGGGGCTCCAACACATCCACGATAAGAACCTGCTGCACCGCGACCTCAAGCCGTCGAACCTGATGCTCACTCCGAGCGGTATCAAGATCCTCGATCTCGGTCTGACCCGAATGATTTCGACCGACGCCGCGGGAACGTCCATGAACCTCACAACGTTCGGGATCGGTACCCCGCATTATGCGTCGCCAGAAATGTTCCAGAACGCGCCGAATATCGATGGGCGTTCTGATCTGTACAACCTTGGCGCGACGATGTACCACCTACTGGCGGGCTGCCAGCCATTCTATCAGGAGCCGGCACCCTTACTGGTCGTCGCTCACCTGATGAAACTGCCGCCGCCGATCACCGGCCACCGGCCGGACGTGCCCGCGGGGGTGGCCGCGGTCGTCCACAAGTTGATGGCGAAGTCGCCCGCCGACCGCTACCAGACGCCGGCCGAACTGCTCGCGGCGATCGACGCGCTGCCGAAGTGAGCCGCGAACCCGGGCCGAGTGCCCGTCACACCCACTCGGCCCGAACGCGGAACGCCTCGCCGGCACTGAACTCCAGCGGGATCGCGTCGCCGGTCATGGTCAGCGGTTGCAACTCCTTCCCGGTGCCGTCCACCAGCGACGCGCGGCCCGGGTCGCGGGCGAAGCGCAAGTCGGCCGCGCCGCCGAACCCGGCCGTCTCGATCAGCGTTCCCACCACCGCCCGATTCGCACTTTCCGATGGCGGGCACGGCCGCAGGCTCGTGACGAGCAGGCTCGGCAGATCGACGTGGGCCAGCCACCCGGACGCGCCGATGTGCGGCGGCCCCTTCTCGGTCGCCACCACCGGCGACGGCGCGACCCAGCCCAGAGCCGTCTGCATCGGGTACTCGCGGTCGGTGGCCAACAGCAGTTCGAAGGAGCGGCCCCGCTCGCCCTCGGGCACCAGCACGACGTCGGCCATCCGCGCCCCGTGCCGCTGCACGAACGGCAGCCCGCCGGTGAACAGGAACGACCGCTCCGAGCCGAGCCGCACTTCCAGGTAGTCGGGCGACACCGGCCGCGTGTACCCGGTCTGGGCGTTCGAGCCGTTCACCCCCCGGAACAGCACCGCCCGCTCGTCCCGCCAGCCGAACCGCGCCCCGAAGTACGAGTGCCACGGGTAGCCCGTCGGGTTATGCTTCACGTCCAGTTCGATGCGGACTTCGAGCACCGGGCGGCCGAGCCACGCGCGGATGCGCTGGGTGTAGGTGGCGAGTACCTCGTCCCGCTCGCTGATCAGGTCGCCGGTGCTGGTGATCTCGCCCAAAGCCGCCCCGCTGTGGGTGACGGCGACGTCGCGGGCGACCATCTTGCTGCCCGGGTTGAACACCAACTGCTGCCCGAACCGCGTCGCGCGAGTCTTGGCGTCGCGGAACGACCGGATGCCGCCGGTGGTCGGATCGACGTCGCACTCGATGAACTCGTTGCGGACCGTCAGCCCCTCCGCGAGTTTGATGCGCACTTTGGGAGGCGACGCATTACCGGCCCGCGGCACCCAGGCGAACCCGAACGCCGGCACCTCGACCACCAGCTTCGCGGTCGTGCCGCTGAACTCCGCCGCCTTCACCGGGTCGGCAACCGGGATCGCGCCGCGGAACCCTTCGACCTCTAGCGCGACGCGGCGGGTGAAGCTGCACGGGTTGAGCACCATCAGCCCCGGTTGGCCGTCGGCCGATCGGACTTGGACGCGGTCGGCGAGCGCCTTCGCCCACCGGGCTTCGAGTTCGGCCAGCAGACCCACCCCCCGGCCCCCTCCCTGCAGGGAGGGGGAGACAGAGCCTTCGCCTGACGCGACCGAAGCGCCGGGGTTTTGTTCACCCCTCCCTGCAGGGAGGGGGGTTAGGGGGGTGGGTTCTTCGCCCGCTCCGAAGTTCACCCCGCGGGCCTCGATCGCGTCTTCCGTCGCTTCGAGCTTCCGTAGGGCTTCGTCGTCCTCGGCGGAGGGCGGGGTAAGGGCGCGGTGCAGGGCCGCGAGCGTGAACGCCGAATCCAGCCGGCGGCGGAGGCGCATCAGCCTGGGGAAGCCGCTCACCGCGTCCGGGCGACGGTCGTTCGTCACGCGGTCGTCGAGGTAGTCGGCGAAGAACTCGTCGGCCGATTGCACGCCGATGTAGTCGCCGCTCGTCACCCCGCCGAAGTACCGGCTGAGGTTCGTCCACTCGCCGAACACCGGCCCGAGTTCGCTCAGCGCCAAGAGGTCGTCGTAGGAGGCGAACGGGGCTTCGCCCTTGTGGACGAGCGACACCGTGGGGGCCGAGTCGTAGCTCGTCGCCTGGTGCAGATGGTAGACGACGTTGAAGAACGTGTGCGGGTCGTCGGCCGGCAGCGGGGCGCGGGTGTACGCCTCCACCGACTTGCCGTCGGGACCGGGCCAGTTCACCGCCGACGCGCGGATGCTCGGAATCAGCGCCGAGTCGGAGCTAATGAGCACCGCGTGCTTGAACCCCATCCCCTGAAGCCAGCCCGGCAGTTGCGGGTGGTACGCGCTCTTCTTGCGGCCGTACACGACCGGTTCGACGCCGAACAGCGCGTGAGCGGCGCGGCGGGCGGCGCGGAGGTTCCACCACTGACTTTCGAGCGGCAGGAGGGCGTCTTCGCGGTCGCGGTAGCTGCCGCAGCACAGATCGACCGCCTGCGGCATGTCCGGCGGGAGCTTCGCCTTCAACTCCGCGAACCGTTCTGGAGATTCTTCCGCCAGCCGTTCGAGCGTTTCGCCGGAAGCGAGCACGGTGATCGGCAGCCCGGCCGCGAGCGACGCCGGCCACGGGGCGGCGAGGTTCTTGGGGTCGAGGTGGACCCAGTCGAGCCAGTGCAGCGAGCCAGAGAAAACGGGTTCGCGGCCCATCCGCAGCTTGTCCGCGGCGTCTCTCAGGTGAGAGCGGTAGTCGGCGCCCTTCGCGAGCGCCTCGACCGCCGCCGTGACGTCGCTCCAGAAGCCGTCGCGGTCGAGCAGCTTCTCGTGGTCCATCGCCTCGTACAGCGTGTCGAGCATCGTGTAGCCGTAGCCGATGCCGGCGAACAGCCGGACCGCTTCCGGCGGCGCGTCGAAGAGCGGTCCCGAGTGCCCGGCGCCGCGGAGGGCGGTCAGCAGGCGTTCGGTCGTCTCGGAGCGGGACGCGGTCGCCTTGAAGACGATCGACTTCGCCTCGGCGGCGCGGTCGTGCCAGTTGTCCGGCAGGAACAGGTGCGGGCCGTCAGGGATGCCGTACACGCGGCCGGGTTGCGGCACGTCGTGGTCGTAGGCGTTGGACGCGGCCGGCGGCCCGCTCGCCCCGGCCAGCGCCGCCGGGTGCCACAGGGCCGCGTGCCCGTTCAGCCACGCCGCCACCTCGTCCGGCGTCTGCTGGAGCGGGTACGAGGTGGCCAGCCGGTACGACGAGAGCAGGTGGAGTTGACGTTCTTCGCTCATGGCGGGTCGCTACGGAGCATGAATCGGCACGCGGACGCCGTTATAGTACGGAAACGCCGACACCCCCGGTGCCGCATGAGCGACCGCGACGCCCTCATTGCCGCCATCCTCGCCAACCCCGACGAGGACACCCCGCGCCTCGCGCTGGCCGACTGGCTCGACGAGCACGGCGACCCGGCCAGAGCGGAGTTCATCCGCGTGCAGTGCGAACTGGCCCGGCAGTTCGAGGCCGAAGCCGACCTGCCGGACAGCTTCGGCAAGAACCTCTCGCACGGCGGCCGGTGGGGGATGCGGTGGCGGCCGCACGACACCGAGGAGCGGCTGACCCTGCTGCGGCGCGAGGAGGAGTTGCTCACCGCTCACGCCGACGAGTGGCGCAAGGGCCTGCCGCAGTACGCCGACAACGTCCACACGAACACCTTTGTGCAGTTCCGCCGCGGGTTCGTCGGGGCGGTGATGGCGGCGCTCGGACCGTTCATGAAGTCGCCCGCGGCGCTGTGGAAGCACCACCCGGTCGAGTCGCTGATGCTCGCCAACTGCGACGGGGCGGCCCGGCTCAAGATCCCGGCCTGCCGGGCGCTCGCCGCGGTGCGGCACCTGCGGTTGACCGGCGGCCCGACGCCCGAGGCGGTCGCCCCGCTCGCCGATTGCCCGCACCTGAGCGGCGTCCGATGGCTCGACTTTAACGGGTGCGACGTCGACGAGGCGGTGGCGCAAGAACTGGCCCGCTCGCCGCACCTCAAGCCGGTCGCGCTGGAGGTGTCCTGCGGCGGGAGGCGCGACACCGGGCTGGCGGCGCTGTTGAATGGGCCGTTCGCGTCCCGGCTGCGGCGACTTCAGGCGCGGCACACCAGCACCTGGGGCGCACACGTCGTCGCCGACGCCTCGCTGGCCGAACTTCGCCTGCTCGACCTCCGCGCAGCCTTCTACGGCGACGCCGGCGTCGCCGCGCTGGGGCAGTCGAAGCACCTGACGCAACTGGTCTCGCTCGACCTGTCGAACACCGCCATCACCAACAAGGCGCTCGAGGCGCTGGCCGGGTGGCCGGGGCTGTCGGGCGTCCGCGCGCTCAACCTGGGCGACAACCGGCAGATCACCGCCCGCGGCCTGATCCCGATGCTGAAGTCGCCGCACTTCCGACCGCATTACCTCGGCCTGGGGGGCACGGCCGTTGGCGACGAGGGGGCGAAGGCGCTGGCCGCGTGGCCCGGCCTCGCCGACCTCATCGTCCTCGATCTGTTCACCACCGAGTTGGGCGAAGCGGGTCTGGCGGCGCTGGCCGACTCGCCCCACTGGCGCGACCTCCGCTATCTGACGGTGCTCGGCCCTGTACTGGGCAGCGGCCCGGAAGCGCGGCGGCTCCGCGAGCGGCTCGGGCCGAACCGAACCGACCTGTGGGGCTGACCGCCCGATTCGGTAAACTACCGCCATGACCACCGACGAGCGGGCATTCCTGGACGCCATCTGCGCGCAGCCGGACGACGACACGGCGCGGCTCGTGTACGCCGACTGGCTGGCCGAGAACGGGCAGCCGGACCGCGGCGAGTTCATCCGCGCCGAGATCGAGCTGGCCAACACCCCGCCCACCACCGAGGCCGACGAGCGCCGCCGCCGCGTCCTGCTCGACCGCCGCGCCGTCCTGCTCAAGAAGCACAAGGCGGTGTGGCTCGCCCCGTTCCTGCCGTTCGCCAAGGAGTCCGACTTCGACCGCGGGTTCGTGCGGTCGGTCGATGTGCCCGCGAACACCTTCCTCCAGCAGGCCGAGAAGTGGTTCGGGCTGACGCCGCTGACGCGGGTGAAGATCACCACCTGTTACGTGTGGGATCAAACGACCGCGAGCCGCCGGTGGTGGGTCGAGCCGCTATTCGCCTCCCCGCACCTCGCCCGGCTGGAGGCGCTCGACCTCGAAACCCTCGAACTGACGGCCGACGACATCGGCGGGCTGGTGGCCCGCGACCTGCCCCGCTTGCGGGAGCTGGTGCTGCGGTGGAACGGCCTCCGCTCGCCGGGCGCGGCGGCGCTGGCCGGCGCGCCGGGGCTGTGCAACCTGCGCGTCCTCGACCTCCGCAGCAACTCCATCACCGACGCCGGCGGGCGGGCGATCGCCGAGAGCGAGTACCTCAACGGGCTGCTCGAACTGCGGATGACCCGCAACCCGATCCGCAACCGCTGCTGGCAGCTCCTCGAAGAGCGCTTCGGCCACGCCCTGGTGGGGTGAACATGTCGCCGTTCTTCGTTTAGCGGTGTCGCCAGCGGCGACACAACCCCTCCGGGGTTGCCGCTAAACCGCGGCGGCCGGCGCAACTTCGTCTCGTAACGGCGTTCGTCATTCGCGAGCACCTAAAATGAAAGACCTATGACCGACACCGTGCTCATCGTGGACGACGAAGAGTCCGTCCGCCGGACGTTCCAGGAGTGGCTCGTCGCGGCCCTGCCCTCGACCAAAGTGTTCGCCGTCGGCGACGCCGAGACCGCCCTCCGCGTCGCCAACGAGCACCCGGTCGATCTCGCCATCCTCGACTGGAACCTCGGCAGCGGCTCCGACGGCCTTCGACTGCTCGAAGACCTGGTCGAGTTCCGGCCGGACATCGTCGCCATCCTCGTCACCGGGTTCGCGCACCAGGCGACGCCGCTCGACGCCCTCCGCATGGGCGTTCGTGATTACCTCGACAAGAACCAGGACCTCAACCGCGACGCGTTCGTCGCCGCCATCCGCCGGCAGCTCGACCGCATCCGCCCGGCCAAGCAGCAGCGGGAACTCAACGCCCGGCTCGCCGCGTTCCGCGCCGCGGTCGAAAACGTCCTGCCCATTGTGCAGACTTCGGCCGCGTTCAACGACCCGGTGCCGCTGCCGGCCGCGGTCAAGTCGCTGTTGCGGTTCGTCGTCCGCGGCACGAAGGCCGCCGACGGCGCGCTGATCGTCCGCCACACCGCGCCCGACGGCACCGAATCGACCGCCGCCTACGGCTCCGACGGCGCCCCGCTGCCACTCCCGAACATTCCGTTCGGGCGGTCGCTCGCGGCCAGCGTCATCAGTTTCCAGGAGCCGGTCGCGCTCAACGACTTCGACCCGAAATCCCTCGGCCCGGTCGAGCTACTGCCATTCGAGGCGAACCGCTCGTGCATCCTGGCCGCCCCGCTGCGCGTCGGGGCCGACACGGTCGTCGTTATTGAGTTATTCGACAAGGCCGCGCCCGGATTTACGGACGAAGACCGGAAGTTGCTCGCCGCGTCCGGGGAGGTCGGCGCGGACTTGCTCCGGCAGGCGATCGCGGAGCGGCAGACGCACAAGCTCCTGTTCGACGCGGTCGAGACGGCCCTTCAGGCGACCGCGAACCTCGCCGACGCCCCCGAAGCCTCGCCGACGGACACCCCGCCGCCGGCGGTCATGAACAGCCTCCGCGCCGGGCTGAGCACCGACGCTGACGCGACCGCCGACCCGGACACCACCCTGCGGCTCGTGGAAGCGGTGCGGACGCTCGCGTTAAGACACGGGCCGACCGCGGTAGACCACTGCGTGCGCGTCGTCAACGACCTGCGCAAGCTGCTCGACGGAATCACGGGAACGGCATGACCCTCTCACCCCCCGCGAACGCGCCGACGGTGTTCGACGAGATCTTCGCACGGCTCACCCCCGACGCCATCCTCCGCGACCCCCGCGCCACCGGCGCGGGCGTGGCGGTCGCGGTGATCGACTCGGGCGTCGAGCGCGGCGTACTCGAAGACAAGTTCCGCGCGTCCGGCACCCCGCTCCAGCCCATCGACGGGGCCATCTTCCGCCCCAGCGGCCCGCCGCTGCCGTACACGGGCAAGCAGTCGTCCCCGCACGGCACCACGGTGGCCGACATCATCCTGACGATGGCACCGCAGGTGAAGCTGTACTCGGCCGACGTGTTCGGCCCGACCGGGGCGTGCGAGGTGGAGACCGTCATCGCGGCCCTACGGCACGCCATCGACGTGTGGAACGTGAAGGTCGTCAACCTGTCGCTCGGCGTGCCGGAGCACAAGCTCCAGCAACTGCCGCGGCGGCAGCAACTCCAGCGGGCGATCGAAGAGGCGTACTTCCGCGACGTGCTGGTGTTCGCGGCGGCGCACAACGAGCACCCGCTGACGCGGAGCTACCCGGCCGCGTTCGCCCCGCCGCTCATCTCCGTCGATAAGGGGCTGTTCGACGACCCGTTGCGGTTCGCGTACAAGCTGAGCGAGCAGGTCGAGTTCCAGGCGCACAGCAAGGGGTATTTGGGGCCGCTGGCCCGCGAGCCGGCGACCAGTTGGGCGACCCCGCACCTCGCCGGGATCGCCGCCCGCGTCCTGTCGCTGAAACCGGACCTCAAGCCGTTCGAGATCAAGACCATCCTGTACTGGCTGTTCCGCAGCGGAAAGTAGGCGACTCGCTCCGCGAGTCGCGCCCCCGGCTATTCGGTGCCTCGTCTCGCTCTCCGGTGTCACTCGCGGAGCGAGTGACCTACTTCCGTCAGAAGTCCCCGCGGCCGCCGGACTTCTCGTTCTTGTCCAGCTCTTCCTTCTGCTTGTCCGTCTCCTCGTACTTGAACTCCTTCTTGAGGAGTTCGACCACCGACTTCCGGGCCTTCGTGGCCGCCTCGATCCGGGCCAGTTGCAGCACGTCGCGGGCGCGGCCGGTCGTCGCGTACACGTTGCTCTTGAAGTCGTCGGGCGACTTCAACTCGCGGCGCAGCAGCGTGGCCACGTAGTAGGTGTCCTTGCCCGCGTCGGCGAACACCAGCACGGTCCCGGACGGCTTGTCGCGGTTGTCCACCAGCAGTTGCTGCATCTCCGCGGTCGTGTACGGGATGTTCTCCGAGTCCGGCAGCAGGTACGGCATCAGCCCGCCGCCCTGCCCGGTCATCGGGTTCATCGGCCCGCTCACGTACGGGGCCACGTCGCTGATCGTGAACCGCTTCACCTGCGCCTGGGACTTGGCGTCGGCGAACTCGCCCTGCAACTCGTAGTGCTTCTGGATCAGGGTCGAGGCCAGCAGCGTCGAGTCCTTTTCCTTCACCCCGCGGATCGCCCCGGACAGCGCGTCGGCGCGGGCCTTGGCGAGGTCGCGGGCCTTCATCCGCTTCCACGCGGCGATCACCGCCGGCTCGGCGGCGCTGGCCGTCGTCTTCTTGGCCGGGATGTCCTCGGTCCGCCACACCACGTACCGCAGCCGGTCGTCGATCGAGCTGAGGTCGCGCGGCGGGAACGTGTCGGGCGCGTACAGCCCGGTGGTCGGCACCGGCCGCGGCGCCCCCATCCCGGGCGTCGTCGTCCAGAAGAACGACCGGCCGAACGGCATGTACGGCTCCACGCCGAGCCCGCCGAACCCGTTGTGCGCGCCCCGGGCCGCCCGGGCGCTCTCCTTCTGCACCTTCACCAGCGCCGCCAGCGCCGGGTCGTCCTCGATGGTGAACTCGCTCCGCGGCTCGCTCGACCGGCCGACCGCGGCGCCGCCGATGCCGCGGGCCGCCAGGAAGTCCTGGACGAACTTCTCGGCCGCGGCCTTATCGACCTTCTTGCCGCCGTCGGACAGCTTCTTCAGCTCGTCGGTGAACCGCTGCAGGTCGCCCTTCTCGGCCGTCGGCCCGAAGTTGCTGCGGTCGCCGTAGGCCAGCGCCTTGGCCCGCTTGTCGATGGCGCCCTTGAGCAGCTCGGCCTTGCGGGCCTCGACCGGCAGCGGCTTCGGCTCGCGCTCGGCCGACATCGCCGCCGCGCCGGCCAGGTGCGGCACCAGCCCCGGGCCGGGCACGAACCCGAGCACCAGCGGCAGCCCGACCGCGACCCGCGACCGCAGCTCGTAGCCCAGCGGCGCGCCGAGCGCGACCGCCAGGGCGTTGGCCGGGCTGCCGCCCCCGGCCGACTGGCCGACGAACGCGCCGACCACCGCCGCGGCCGTGCCCGGCTTGGCCCACTGGGCGTCCAGAATGTCCCGCTCGTACAGGAACGTGCTGCCGTACCGGATGTCCATGTTCGCCTTGAACTGCCGGACGTAGTCGGCGTACGCGGCGTCCACGGACGGCTCCTTGATGACCGTCGGGCCGACCAGGCCGGTCGCCCACGCGCCGACCGCCCCGGGCAGCGGCACCGACAGCCGCCCGGACGCGATCGCCAGCGCCTCGCCCACCTTGATCTGCTCCTCGGCCAGCTTCTTGTAGTACGGCTCCTCGCCGTTGACCCCGAAGTAGGCGATGGCGATCTTCCGCGGCTCCTTGAACCCGGGCCGCTCCTTGCTCGGGTCCGGCTCGTCGTCCTGGTGCTTGTTGAACAGCGCGCTGATCTCGCTCTTGCTCGGCTGGCCGGGGACGCGGTCCACGAACGCCGCCGCCGGGACGGAGATCACTTCGTAGACCGCCGGGCTGGTCTGCTCGCGGTAGTACTCGTACGTCTCGTAGGGGGTCGTGAGGGCCGGGGCGCCGCCGAACCGGGCGTTGTACCCGAGCACCGCGCACTGGGCCGCCCGCACCTTGAACTCGGTGGCGATCGCCTCCAGGCAGGCGTCCATGTTGAACCCCTGGGTCTGCTGGAGCTGGCGGCGGACCGCGACGTCGCTCTCGAACGCGCTGCGGAACTCGGTCTGGATGAGCCGCTTGGCGTCGTCCTTGCTGAACCGGATGCCGAGCTGGTCGGCCTTCTTCTCCCACAGCAGGAACTCGATCAGGTCGCGGCGGTTGCGGTTGGGGGCGTTGACGAAGTAGTGCTCGCCGGTGCCGGCGGAGCGGAGGGTGTCGTACAGGCTGAAGATGGTGTTGTAGATGAGGGCGACTTCGCGGTCCGCGGCCGGCGCCCCTTCGGCGAACGCCGTGCGGCTCACCTCGGCCTGGACGAAGCGGATGAGCTGCGGGTTGGGGCCGAACTGCCCGCCGAGCGCGCCGCTGGCCATGTCGGCCATCTTCCGCCCGCTCTCGCTCAGCCGCGACCGCTGCTGGACGGCCCGATCTTGCAGGGTGCCGACGGTCTGCTGGGCGGCGTAGAACATGAACCGGTTGGCCATGACCCGCTTGAACTGCACGCTCCGCGGCCCGCCGTCGAGTTCGTTGACGGTGACCGTGTGCCCGTCGATCTTGCACACCGCTTCCTTGTTGCCCTTGAGCTGCAGCCACCGGGCGAACGTGTCGAAGAAGTCGCCCCCGGCCACCCCGCTGGACAGGGTGAACATGATCATGATGAACACGGTGAGGACCGCGAACAGCGCCTTCTGATTCCGTCGGAAAATGTTGAACGGATTGTAAGCCATTGCAGTTCCTCGATTTCCGGCGGCGATTCCGCCCCGCCCGACGGCCCGGGGTCTTGACAGCCGTCGTATCGCTGTACTAAGGGTGATGGGCGCTTCCGGCCCCTTGGTCGCTCCGATGAGCCGATTGTAGTGACTGTGACACCGCGAACAAATGGGATTTGAGGGTGCCGAGTTTAGCGTTCGCCCCGCAGGGGCGAGAGTGGAGGAACGCCCGTCGCCCCTGCGGGGCGAACGCTAAACGACACCTCCGCCCTCCATATATAAGGAAGGCGCACGACAACCTGCATCCTCTCCTCCACCCAGCCATCTAACCAGACGTTCACACGGATTACCAGCCTCGTTGACGGAGTAACCGGAGTGCCTGCACCACGCAAAAAGCCCGAGACCGACAAGCCGGCGGCCGCGAAGAAGCCGGCCGCGGCCAAGAAGCCCGCGCCCAAGAAGGCGACCAAGCCGGCCGACGACGGCCCGGCGGATGGCCCGCCGCGCTCCGGCGGTGGCGGGGGCGGCTACGACCTCGTCGTGGTCGAGTCGCCGGCCAAGGCCAAGACCATCAACAAGTACCTCGGGCCGGGCTACCGCGTCCTCGCGAGCTACGGCCACGTCCGCGACCTCGACACCAGCAAGAAGAAGGGCGACGCGGTGTCGGGCATCGACATCGCCAACGGCTGGAAGCTCCGCTACACCGTCGACGACGGCAGCGGCGACGAGGGCAAGGGCGGGAAGCGATTCCGCTCGGCCAAGGAGATTCTGGCCGAGATCGGCCGCGCCGCGGCCGGGGCCACCCACGTCTACCTCGCCAGCGACCCCGACCGCGAGGGCGAGTCGATCGCGTGGCACATCGCCGACGAGTTGAAGCTGCCGGCGGCCAAGACGTCGCGCATCCGGTTCAACGAGATCACCAAGAAGGCGGTCAACGACGCGATCGCCGCGGCCGGGCCGATCAACGACCTTCGGGTCGCGGCCCAGGAAGCCCGCCGGGCGATGGACCGCGTCGTCGGGTTCCCGCTGTCGAACCTGCTCGGCAAGAAGGTCGCCGCCCGACTGAGCGCCGGCCGGGTGCAGTCGGTCGCGGTGCGGCTGATCGTGGACCGCGAACGCGAGATCGAGGCGTTCAAGACCGAGGAATACTGGAAGATCACCGCGCTCCTGGCGGCACAGGGCAAATCGGTGGTGTGGACCGCCGACCCCACGAAATCCAAGTTCTTCGCCAAGAAGAAGGACGCGCCCGCGAAGCCGGTCGAGTGGCACAAGCCGTCCGAGGACGACACGCAGGGCGACGACGAGCCGGTCGTCGATACCGAGACGGCCGACGCGCCGGACGAGGGCGGCGGGGAGGCGACCGCGAAGCCGCAGGCCGCGCCCGAGAAGGGCGGCATCCCCGACCCGCCGAAGGACGCGTTCCTGGCCGAACTGGTGCGCTGGGACGGCGCGGAAGTCGGCAAGGCCGAGGCCGGGAAGAACATCCCGAACGAATCGGCCGCGGACGCGATCGTCGCGGCGCTCGCCGGGGTGCCGTTCGTCGTCGGGAAGGTCGAGAAGACGAGCCGCAAGGACCGCCCGCTGCCGCCGTTCACGACGAGCACGCTCCAGCAGCAGGCGAACGCCCGCATGCGGTTCAGCGCCAGCCGCACCATGCAGACCGCGCAGAAGCTCTACGAGGGCGTGGAACTGAGCGGGCAGGGGCAGGTCGCGCTCATCACCTACATGCGTACCGACAGCACGCGGGTCAGTAACGATGCCCTGGCTGCAGTGCGGACGTACATCGGCGGGACGCCGTTCCTCGGCCCGAAGTACCTGCCGGCGAGTGCGAACACCTACAAGTCGGGCAAGAGCGCGCAGGAGGGCCACGAGGCCATCCGCCCGACGGACGTGAACATCACCCCCAAGCAGGCCGAACAGGCCGGGCTGGGCGGCGACCAACTGCGCCTCTACACGCTCATCTGGCAACGGTTTGTGGCGAGCCAGTGCGTGCCGGCCGAGATGGACGTGACGACCTACGAGATCACCGCCGGTCGCGGGCTGTTCCGGGCCAGCGGGCGCGTCGTTACATTTGATGGCTACCGCAAGGTGCTGCCGCCGGTCGGCCGTCAGGAGGAGCCGGAACTGCCGCCGGTCAAGGAACGCGACGTGCTGAACCGGCTCGACCTGTTCGAGAGCCAGCACTTCACCCAGCCGCCGCCGCGCTTCAACGAAGGCTCGCTGGTCAAAGCCCTTGAAAAGGAGGGCATCGGTCGCCCGAGTACGTACGCGAGCATCATCAGCACGATCCAGAAGCGCGGGTACGTGACGCAGGACCGCGGCCGGTTCTTCGCCACCGAGATCGGGAAGATCGTTACGGATCTGCTGGTGAAGCACTTCCCGAAGATCATGGACACGCAGTTCACCAGCCGGTTCGAGGACGAGCTGGACGAGATCGAGACCGGCAAGTTCAAGTACAAGGACGTGCTGGACGACTTCTGGGGCACGTTCTCCGGCGACCTGAAGAAGGCCGACACGGAGATGGAGTCGGCGCGGACCATCACCGACGAGAAGTGCCCGAAGTGCGGGCGGTTCCTCGAAAAGCGCTACACCGTCACGACCGGCGGGTACTTCCTCGGCTGCACCGGCTGGAAGGACAAGGAAGCCCCCTGCACCTACAAGCGCGGGGCCGACGGCAAGGAGATCGAAGGCCCGCAGGTGACGGACATCACCTGCCCGGCGTGCGGTAAGTTCATGGTCAAGAAGGAGGGCCGGTTCGGGGTGTTCTACACCTGCGAGGGCGCGCCCGACTGCCCGACCACGATGAACCTGAACGCGAGCGGCGTGCCCACTGTTACGGCGCTGCCGACGACGCACAAGTGTCCGCGGTGCAACAAGCATAACCTGCTCCTGAAGGAGAGCAAAGCGGGCAAGAAGTACGTGCAGTGCCCGGACGCCAAGTGCGCGTTCATCTCCGACTGCGAGCCGGACGGCACGCCGGTGAAGCCGGCCGACACCGGCATCAACTGCGAGAAGTGCGGCAAGCCGATGGTCATCAAGTCGTCGTGGCGCGGCCCCTTCCTGGCCTGCACCGGCTACCCGAAGTGCCGGGCGACGAAGGCGATCAACGCCGAGCTGAAGGAGAAGCTCAAGGACATCCTGCCGCCCCCTCAGGAGAAGGTGGAGAAGAAGAAGGACCCCGTGCTCGACATCCCCGTGACCGCCGAGTGTACGGAGTGCGGCGCGCCCTTGAAGCTGGCCAAGTCGCGCTTCGGCCCCGGCTACTACCTCGCCTGCTCGAAGGGGCCGAAGTGCAAGGGCAAGGGCAAGATCAGCCCTGAACTTCAGGCGCAGATCGACGCCACGTTGGCCGAAGCTGCGGCCACGGCCTGAGCGCCTCGCCAAGCTCGCCCCTTCGGGGTGTGAGCTAAACGCCCTCCAACGCATTCCCTTCGTGAGGGTACGTTGGAGGGCGTTTAGCTCACGCCCCGAAGGGGCGATCGGCGTTCACCCCACGCCCTCTGGCCTCTCGCCTTCTCGTGGGCGATACAGGTAGGGGTACTTGGTCACGCACGACCACCTGTCCTGCGCCATAAGCCCCGCCCTGACGGGGTTGTTCTCGGCGTACCGAATGGCGGCCAGCAGCGCCTCCTCGTTGTCCTTGTAGATCACCCACCACTTGCGGCCGAAGCACGACGGCACGCGATCGCGACTCGTCGTCTGCCCCTGGAAGGGGTGAACGCCCTCGCGCACCAACTGGCGCGTCGCCTCGCCCTTCAGCAGGTTCGCCAGCACCTCGATCGGGTGGCGGTGCCGTGCGACCACGAGGTGGATGTGGTCGGGCATCACCGCACACGCCCACAGCGTGATGTGGGAGCGGCGCACGCTGTTGGTGAACCCGCGGGCGATCGCGCGGGCCTGCACCCCGTCGAACCGCACCGGGTCGCGGTCGAGCACGCTCTTGGCGGCCAGCCGCTTCTGCCGGTCGTGCGGCTTCCGCGCGCAGAACTCGTGCGCCGACACCTTCGTCGGCCCGCCGAACTCCCACAGCTTGTCGGCCCCGATGCCGCGCGACCCCGACCCGCGCGGGTCGTTCGGCAGCCAGAACCCGTACGCGCTGAACATCAGGTGGTAGCCGAGCACCACGGGCGTCCCTCCTTAATAATCCGCTCGCTCGTGCGATCGTAGCCGCATACCGTCCATCCGGCAACCCGCCGCGAATCGCAATCCGCTTCCCCTTGCGGCACCGACACCCCGGCGCTGTATGATGTCTGTGTCTGCCAGCACCCGGGGTGGGCGCACCTGCGCGGTAACCGGTTACCGCAGGGGCCCTCCCCCCGGCCCAGCACAGAGGAGCGGTCAGATGGGTCAGCCGTCGGGGGAAGTGATCGCGCGGCCGATGGTCGCGCGCGCGTGCGGGTGCCTGCGCGAGTTCCAGCACTACTCGGTCGATAAGTACCGGGCGCAGCGGCTGGCCAAGTTCCAGAAGACGCGGTGCGAGGTGTGCGTCGCCAAGCTCAACGACGAGCAGAAGCAGGCGGCCGCCAACATCCCCAAGAAGGGGGAGGCGTTCAAGCAACTGCCGCCCGGCACCCAGATGACCATCCGCTGCCGCGACGACGGCACCTGGACCGGGTCGCTGACCGCCGCCGACAAGACCGTCGAGGCCGACGGCGAGGGGCCGCAGGGCGTGGCCCTGGCGCTGGCCCGGGCGTGGCTGGTCGCCACCGGTCAGGCGACCGCGACCGCTCCCACCCCCGCCCCGGCCGCCGCGCCCCCCGCAGCGGCCCCGGCCGCGCCGCGGTCGGCGCACCCCGCCCCGAAGCCGCCGCCGCCGCGCCCGGTCGGCTCGCGCCCGCTACCCGGCACGTTCCCCAAACCGAAGCCGGGGTAACGTCGTCTGGTACTGCGTGAGGCTCCTTCCACAACGGAGGCGGTCATGCGCGGCGCGTGCGTGCTGGCGGTTCTGGTCGCGTCGGCGGCCCTCGGGCGCGACGGCGAGCGGCGGGTGCAGGTCCACACCGCCCGCTCACTGCCGGCGGTCGAGTCCGTCACCGTCTACCACCAGAAGGACGGCACGCGGGCGAAGGCCGGTGAGTTCGCCAAGCTCGACGCGCCCCTCGCGCTGCCCGCCGACGGGCCGGTCGAAGTCTGGGTGAAGCCGAAGGGCGGGATCGCCGTGAAAGCGGCCACCCTCAACCCCGACGCGGGCAAAGTTCACGACCTCACGCTCGCCGATGTTCTCGGCGTGATCGAGGTGATCGGCGACGGCCTCCCGCGAGCCGAGAAGGTCGTCGTGACGGGCGTCCGCGACCCCGGGCCGGGCGAAAAGGGGCACGTCGCCGTTCAAATCGCTTCCGACTACCGCGCCGCGATGCTCGTCCCGACCGGCACCTACGCGGTGTGGGTCGTGCCAGCCAACGGGGCGCGGCCGCAACGTGTCGATGACAACGTCCGTGTGCCGGCCGGGCGGACCACACGCGTCGGCGGGTGAGCGGGGCACGACGGTTGCAACGTCCGGGTGTGCCCAACCCGCACCCCGGACGCCGCCGTGAACCGCACGCCTTCCTCAAGCCCCGACCGTCGAACCTTCATCGCGTCCGGCGCCGCCGGGTTGCTCGCGGCCCGCGCCCGCGGCGACGAGCCGCCGCTCGCCCCGCCGGACAAGCAACCGCCCGATGTCAAACTCCCCGACCCGCCGCCCAAATCGGTCGGGTGGGCCATCGTCGGCCTCGGCAAACTCGCACTCGAAGAAATCCTCCCGGCCTTCGCCGGGTGCAAGCGGTCGAAGCCCACGGCGCTCGTCAGCGGCCACCCGGACAAGGCGAAGAGGGTCGCCGCCGCTTACAACATCGACCCGAAGCACATCTACGACTACGACTCCTACGACAAGCTCAAGGATGACCCGACGGTCGATGTCGTCTATGTCGTGCTGCCGAACTCGATGCACGCGGAATACACGATCCGCGCGCTGAAGGCCGGCAAGCACGTCCTGTGCGAGAAGCCGATGGCCGCCAACCCGGCCGAGTGCGAGCAGATGATCGCCGCCGCCCGCGAGGCCAAGCGGAAGCTGATGATCGCCTACCGGCTGCACTACGAGCCGTTCAACCAGACCGTCATGAAGCTGTGCGCCGAGAAAGCGCTGGGCGACCTGCGGACGATCGCGTCCACCAACGTGCAGGTGACCGAGGCGCCGAACATCCGGCTGAGCAAGGCGCTGGCCGGCGGGCCGGTCGAGGACGTCGGCGTGTACTGCATCAACGCGTGCCGGTACGCGACCCGCGAGGAGCCGGTCGAGGTGACCGCGTTCGCCGACCGCCCGAACCCGCCGGGGCGGTTCCGCGAGGTGCCGCGAAGCGTGGCGTTCACCCTGCGGTTCCCGTCCGGGGTGGTGGCGCACTGCGACTGCGGGTTCGACGCCGCCGAGCGCCGCGTCCTGCAAGTGAACGGTACGAAGGGCAGCCTCGACCTCGACCCGGCGTTCAGCTACCGCGGCCTCAAGCTCGCGGTGATGCGGGCCGGCGGCCGCGACGAGCCGAAGCTGACCGACGTGAGCCACTTCGCCGCCGAGATGGAGCACTTCTCCGGGTGCGTGCAGACCGGGGCCGATCCGCGCACGCCGGGCGAGGAGGGGCTGGCCGACATGCGCGTGGTCGCCGCGATCCGCGAGGCGATGGACAGCGGCCGCGCGGTCGCGGTCAAGCGCTAGCGGCGTGCTCGGCGCGGTGAAACGCTCGTGGCGCGCGATGTGTTTTCACCTCCCCCCTCAAGGGGGGAGGTCGGCGAGGCTTTGCGAGCCGGGTGGGGTGAGCGTAATCGGAACGAAGGCCTGCGACGTGCGCCGATTGGCTGTCCGGCGTCCGCGTCAGCTCACCCCCCACCCGGCTCGCAAAGCCTCGCCGACCTCCCCCTCAAGGGGGGAGGTGAAAGCGCGCACGAACCGCTCGCGCCTCCGCGTCGTTAGCGTAGCGACGGTTCACGCGCCAGTAGCGCGTCGGCTTTGTCGTCGGGCACCACCCAGAACAGCGGGTCGTTCACCCCGCGGGCGTCGTCGCGGACGATCCGCACCCGCGGGTCGTTCTCGTCCGGTTCCGCGCCGCGGCCGACCGGCCCCTGCCCGCCCCACAGGTACACCCGCGGGCGCAGGGTGAGCGGGTTCCACGCGTCCAGCGTGTCCTTCCACTCGCTCTCCAGCCCCTTCCGCACCTCCGGGGCCAGGCTCGCATATGGGTCGGCGTCCGCGTCGGCCTCCGCGCGCTTCGCCGCGACCTTCGCGAGCGCCGTTTCGGCGCGCATCTTCTCGACCGCGAGGCGGGTGTCGTTGCGGCGGCGCTCGGCCGCGGCCTTCACCACCGCCTCGGCGGCGCGGGCGGCCACGCCCTCGTCCTCGGAATCGAGCAACCGGTTGAGCCGGCGCAGCGCCGCGGCCTCCGCCTGCCAGGTGAGTTCGGCCCGGGCGCGGTCCAGCGCCGGGGCGAACCGCGGGTCGGCCTCGGCCGCGGCCCGCAGCGCGTCGCAGTCGAACTTGAGGGTCGCGCCGACGATGACCCACGAGACGTTGTCGGCCCGGCGGCCGGCGACGTCGGTCAGCAGTTCCGGCGACAGCGGCACCGGCGGGGGCGGGTTGTACTCGAGCGTGCGCGCGGTCATGGCCTCACCCCTTCTGTAACGAGGTGCATTGTGGACTAAATACCACTAAATTCAGTGTGGGTGATGGTGAACAGGAAGTCAAATGCGCTTTGCGGAAATTTTTCGGCGGCGAAGAACCCACCCCCAACCCCCTCCCTGCAGGGAGGGGGCTTCAGGCATCAACAACTCGATTACGTTGTCGGCGCGCGAAGGGTGTTGAAGCCCCCTCCCTGCAGGGAGGGGGTTGGGGGTGGGTTCTTCGCCGCCCTACAGTGTCGCCTTGATGCTCATGGTGAACGTGCTGCCCTTGCCGGCCTCGCTCTGAACGGTGATGGTGCCGCCCATCGCGGTCGCCAGCCGCTGGCTGATCACCAGCCCCAGCCCGGTGCCGCCGTACTTCCGCCCGGCCGTCGAATCGACCTGCGTGAACGCCTGGAACAGCCGCCCGACCTGCTCCGGCGTCATCCCGATCCCGGTGTCCGCGACCGACACCGTCAGCACGTCGCCGTCGCGCCGGGCGGTCACCTTGATGTGCCCGTCTTTGGTGAACTTGCACGCGTTGCCGAGCAGGTTCAGCAGGCACTGCCGGATCCGCGTCAGGTCGCCGGTGCCGGTCCCGAGGTCGGCCGGGCAGTCCACCTCCAGCCGGTTGCCGTTCTTCTTCGCGAGCGGCTCGATCGACACCATCAAATCGCGAATCAGGCTCGACGGCGAGTACGCCTCCTTGGCGATCTCCAGCTTGCCGGCCTCGATCTTCGAGAAGTCGAGGATGTCGTTGATGAGCGCGAGCAAGTGCTGGCCGGCCGTGTGAACTTGCGTCAGATCGGCGGTGTACTGCGGCAGGTCGTCCGCGGCGGCCTGTTCGAGCAGCATCTCCGAATAGCCGATGATGGTGGTGAGCGGGGTGCGGAGTTCGTGGCTGACCATCGCCAGGAACCCGCTCTTGGTGCGGTCGGCCTCCTCGGCGGCCTCCTTCGCCACCCGCATCCGGTTCGCCTCCTCGTCCTTTTCGAGCTTCTGCAGCCCGGCGCCGACCGCGGAGGCGAGCAGTTGGCACACCTGGGCTTCGAGCGGGCCGATCTCGCGGCCCTTCGCCCGCTGCAACCGCGTCCCGTACACCACGCCGTTGATGTGCCCCTTGGCGTTGAAGAACGGCGACACCACGACCCCCTGCACGCCGACGAGGCTCTCCCCGCCGCCGGCCCCGGCCGCGCCGACGTACACCGTCCGCTTCTCGGCCAAAGCTTGTGACAGGATGGCGTGGCTGAACGCCCGCCCGTGCGCCTCGCCGCGGACCACCTGCGCGACCACCCGCCACGCGTCGCCGTCCTTGATGAGCACCAGCCCGCTGTCCAGCCCGACCTTCTCGACCAGCGCCTCGGCCGCCTGCTGGTAGAAGCCCTCGCGGTCGCTGGCCTTCTGCACGTTGACGACGGTTTCCAGCCAACTGACGATCTCTTCCGGCTTGGCCTGCTCGCTCCGCTCGATGAGCGGCGGCGGGCCGCCGCTGACCGTCTTGCCGGCCTCGCGCGGGGCGGCCGCGATCGTCCGCAGGTTGCTGACCGAGAGCGGTTCGGCGTCGCCGCTATCGACATCGACGACCGTTTCGCCGACCGCGAGCCGGACCGGCAGCACGTACTCGCTGTCGGCCCCCGGGCCGAGGACCGCGTGCCCGTCCACGGTGATGGGCGCTTTGGTGCTGAGGTTGACGACCCGCACCTTGCGGCCGGGCACCTCCTCGACGCGGATGTGGTCGCGGGACACGAACGCGTCCTTGACGACGACCCGCGCCGCCCCGGTGCGCGCCGGCCCGCGGCCGAGTTCCAGCGCCCCGCTGGCGTGCGTCAGTTGCTGCGTTTCGAGCTTGTTGGCGACCGTGAGCGTGAGCATGGCTCGAAGACCCACCCCCAACCCCCTCCCTGCAGGGAGGGGGCTTCAGCACCTTCACGTAACGACGGCGGCGGCGGCGCCCCGAGGTTTTGCCCCCTCCCTGCAGGGAGGGGGTTGGGGGTGGGTTCCTCACCCCCGCGACAATCGTAACCCAATCGGCAGGCTTTCGCCGAACATTCGCGACCGTTCCTCGCCTTCCGGGGCCACAACGGCCTCCAACACCCGCTTCCACCCGTCCGGGCAGTCGTGGCCGCGCAGCACCGTCAGCACCCGCTGCCGGGTGCCGTCGGACACATCCACCGCCCGCAGGCCACTTAATCGAGCCAGTTGGGAGAGGCAGAACAGCCAGCCGTTCTTCTCGCTGTCGTTGCCCGGCACGAACGTCATGAGAGGCTCGATCCACTGTTCGACGATTTCGGGGTGAACCACCGAGTTCAGCGGGCCGTACAGTTGCACCCGCGACCCCAACCGCGTCAGCGACCAGAACGCGTACACCGGCACCGGCGTTTTCAAACAATCCCGCAGCACCGCGGCGCCGAGTTGCTCTTTCGTCTTCGCGTCGAGGCGTTCGAGCGACGCCGCGGCACGCCACATCTCGGCGAACTCGTTGGCCGGCGGCCGCGAGTACTGCTTGCCCTTGATCGGCAGCAGCGCAGGCTTGAGCCGCGAGAACAGCGCCTGCTGCAGCGCCGCGTTCAACCCGCCGCTCACCCGCCGCCACATGATCCAGTAGTCGGCCCCGCCTTCGGGCACAGTCGGCTTCTTCGCGCCGCTCGTCCCCGCTTGCCCGCTCGCGGCCGCGGTGATCAGCTTCCAGAGCGCCTCGACGCGATACCGATCGACCGGGTCGCCGAACCCGGGGCGCAGTACGAAGCCAGTCAGATTGTACCACCGCGACAGGTGCCCGGGGGATTTTCCGCGCCCGGCGGCGTTCGTTTCGAGGAACTCCCACAGCCGGCGGCACAGCCCGGTCGGCCACTCGCCCCGCGGCGACTCCAGCGCCGCGTCCAGCAACTTCGGAAGGTCGGACGTGGTGACCGGTTGCGCGTTTTCGGGTACAGGATCGGCGAACGTCGCCGAAATCAGCCCGCCGGCCGCCTGAACCTTCTCCTCGGGGAAAACGTCGATCACGGCCGCCTGTGCGTCGGCCTCGGCGTCCTCTTTGGACGGCTCGCGGAGCACGTCGCGGACGTTGAACTCCAGCCGCCAGCGGTTCCCTTCGCGGGACTCGCAGTACAGTTCGAGCGTGCCGATTTCGGTACACTTGGCCGCGAGCGTGACCGGCACCCGCTTCGCCCCGGCCCGCTTGCCGCCGCGCAGGATGGTGTGCAGCGGCGGCAGTTCCATGAGCGACTCCGGCGACAGCCGCAGCACCTGCCCGGGCTTGTCGTCGCCGCGCACCGTCGAGGTGTAGAGCGGGAACAGCACCGGCTCGCCGAGCGCGAGTTCCAGCACCGGCTCGGTCATCTTGACCTCGTCGCCCTCCTGCATCCGCCGCGGCACCACGCACAGCACCGGGACGCCCGGCGCGGCGGTCGTGTCGGTCTCGACGGCGACGTAGTACGATCGCGGGATGCCGCCACCGATCCGCCGGCCGCCGCTGTGCTTCAGCCAGGCGAAGTACGCCGCGCCCCACGCCACCGCGAGGTCGAGCGACGGGCTGGTGAGGATGAGCGGGTTCCACTTCGCCTCGCCGCGGTCGAACCACGGCCGCATCACGTCGATGACGCGCTGACGAAGCACGTCAGGCTGGAACACGCCGCCGTTGAAGAGGATCGCATCGACGCCTTCGCCGGCCGGCACGTGCTGGCGGATGAACGCCGCGAGATGCTTGCTCACGGCGGGGTCCGAAACGTACGGTAGGCCCATCTCCTGAAGGCCGGTGCGCGCGCCTTTGGCCGGTTCGGCGTCGAACGCCGCGTGGGGGAAGAAGCCGTCGAACAGCGCCGCGGACACGTCTTGTGGGCTGACGTTGACCGACACCGTGCCGCCGACGACGCTGCGGCCCTTGCCCATCACCGTGACCGGGAAGCTCGGCGGCGCGGGGTCGGCCAGGAGCGCCTCCTTCGCCCCGCGACACGCCTGGACCAGCGCCCCGAACTGCGCCGCGTCGAGCCGCCCGCCGGGCAGTTTCCCCTCGACCGCCTTCGCCAGCGCGAGGTCCATGTTGTCGCCGCCGAGCAACAGGTGATCGCCGACCGCGTCGCGGATGAAGGTGAGTTCGCCCTTCTCCTCGCCGGCCCGGATCAGGCTGAAGTCGCTTGTCCCGCCGCCGACGTCCACGACCAGACACCGCATCCCGGGCTTCAGCATCCCGGCTTCTTGGGGAGAGTGCGTCCCGAGCCACGCGTAGAACGCCGCTTGCGGTTCCTCCAGCAGCGTGACGTTCTTCAGCCCCGCTTGCTTGGCCGCTTCGGCGGTGAGGTTGCGGGCGACGTCATCGAACGACGCCGGCACTGTCACCACGACCGCTTGCTCTTCGAGCCGGTCGTCCGGCTTGCGGTTCGGCACCGCGTTCCACGCCTCCACAATGTGCTTGAGATATTTGGCCGACACTTCGAGCGGGGAGAGTCGCGGGACGTCCGGCGGGCCGGCCCACGGGAGCAGCGGGGCGGTGCGATCGACGCCGGGGTGGCACAGCCACGACTTCGCGCTGGACACCTGCCGCCCGGGCACCTTCGCGCCGTGGTTGCGGGCGAACAGCCCCGCGGTGTCGGGCGGGTTCGTCTTCCACGGCAGGTCGATGGCCCCGGGCGAGAGGTCGTGCGGCCCGGGGATGTACAGGAACGACGGCAGAAGGTCGCGCTCTTGAACCTGTTGCGCCGCGACGACTTGCGGAATGTGGAATGTGTGCAACTTCGGCCCGCCGACGCTGCGGGCGGCGGTGTCCACGTACGCGACCGCGATGTTGGTGGTGCCGAGGTCGATTCCGACGAGGTATCTCATTGAGTCACAAGTCGTAAGGTCGAAAGTCGTAACGTCGAAAGGCAGTCGAAGAAGTCAGCGGCTCTGCGACTTTACGACCTTCGACTTTACGACTTTCGACGATATCTTCGGGGCATGGCAACAACGATTTTAGGACTGGACATCGGCGGGGCGAACCTGAAGGCCGCCACGCCCGACCGGCAGGCGGTGTCGGTGCCGTTCCCATTATGGAAGCAACCGGACGCGCTGCCGGCGGCTCTCGCGAATTTGGTGGCGAAGTTTCCCGACGTGGACGAACTCGCGGTCACCATGACCGGTGAGTTGTGCGACTGTTTCGAGACGAAGCGGGAGGGCGTTCACGCGATCATCAAGGCGGTGCGAGGCGCGAGCGGCGGGCGGCGGATTCGCGTCTGGAGCACCGACGGCGAGTTCCTCGACTCCGAGCAGGCGAAGGCGAACCACCTGAAGGTGGCCGCCGCCAACTGGCACGCGCTGGCGACCTTCGCCGGGCGGTTCCTTCCCGAAGGTCCGAGCGTACTGATGGACGTCGGCTCGACCACGACGGACGTAATTCCGTTTCTCGACGGCAAACCGATCTTCCGCGGAAAAACCGACCCCGAACGGCTTCGCAACAAGGAGCTTGTCTACACCGGCGTTTGGCGAACTCCGGTTTGCGCGACGACGACAAATACCGTCGCGCGCGAGCTATTCGCCACCACCTGCGACGTCTACCTCGTTCTCGGCCTGATGCCGGAGTTGCCGGATTGTTCCGATACAGCCGACGGCCGCCCGGCGACGCGGGCGGCCGCGTTCGATCGCCTCTGCCGAATGCTGTGCGGCGACCGCGAAACGACGACGTCTGAAGAAGTTGAACAACTCGCCAACGACGTTGTGACGGTACAGTGCTGGGGACTGCGCGACGCGTGGAGCGCGACGTGGTCAGCGTTTCGCTCCGGGCGTAAGTACCGTAAGCGAACTGTGCTGGCGAGCGGGGCGGGAGAGTTCCTGATTCACCGCATCATGAACGGCGACGACGATTGCAAGGACGTGCTGTCGCTCTCGGAACTCCTGAGCCCGGGCGTCTCCGCGTGCGCCCCGGCGTACGCGGTCGCGGTGCTGGCGGCGGAGCGGCCATGATCGTCGTGAAGGTCGGCGGGAGCCTGTTCGATCACCCCCGGCTCGGCCCGGGGTTGCGCGCGTACCTCGAAACGCTCCGCGCCGACGTGTTGCTCGTGCCCGGCGGCGGCGCGGTCGCCGATGCGGTGCGCGCCTGGGACCGCACGCACGCGCTGGGAGAAGAAGCGGCGCACTGGCTGGCGCTGCGGTCGCTCGGGGTGACGAAGGCGCTGCTGGAGGCGCTATGCCGACCCACCCCCCAGCCCCCTCCCTGCAGGGAGGGGGTGAACGCCCGGCCCGCGTCCTGCGCGTCCGCGGACGTCAAGGAGGCGACACCGGAGTTCACCCCCTCCCTGCAGGGAGGGGGTTGGGGGGTGGGTTTCTTGGACCCATTCGCCTTCGCCCGCGACGACGACGCCCGCCCCGGGGCGCTCCCGCACACCTGGAGCGTCACCACCGACAGCATCGCCGCCCGCGCCGCGAGCGTGTTCGGCGCGGAACGGCTCGTGCTGCTCAAGTCCGCGGACATCCCGCCCGGCATATCCTGGGAAACCGCCGCCGCGAACGGCTGGGTGGACGCGCACTTCCCTCACATCGCCGCGACGCTCACGTGCCCGGTTGAGGCGGTCAATTTTCGGCGCGATCTCGACGCTCGCGCCTGACCTCAAACCGTGTTCTATGCTTGGCGCGAATACGCCTCGTTGCCCGCCTCGTGGGGAATTCGCGCGCCATGCGGTTCATCATCGCCAACGAGTTCTACCAGCAGATGATCTCGATCCCGAACCACACCCCGGACTGCTACGTCCGGCCGGGCGAGTATCTCCACCACATGTACATCGACGGGGTCAAGTACGCGGTCGCCCCGGCTGTGCTCGATTGCCTCGCGCAAGCCGAAGCGGTCGGCGACCAGGAGGCCGTCGCACACCTGCGGCTCCACAAGCTGCACTTCGAGGCGCTTCTTGCTGATGCCGAGCGCGCCGGCAACCTGACCGAAGACGTGACCCTGCTCGGCGACGCCCCGCCGACCGACGAGGAGGCGCTGCCGGCGACCGGGAACAGCTACGTCCCGCGCGTCCCGGCCCGGTGGGAAGACCTCGGCCTCGACCTGCCGTTCCTGTTTGACATGGCGGTCCGCACGATCTACACCCGCGGCCAGATCACCGGCGGCGAACTGGCGAACGCGATGGCGGTGCCGTTCGCGGTCGTCAACCCGGTGTTCCAGGCGATGCGGAAGCAGTCGCTCATCGACATCGTCGCCCAGCGGGGCAACAGCGGTGATGCGAGCTTCGTGTACGCGATCAAGCCCCCCAAGGGCGAAGACGCCCTCCACGACGCGCTCAGCAAGACCACCTACGTCGGCCCGGCCCCGGTGCCGTTCGCGGACTACGTCGAGTCCGTCATGGCCCAGACCATCAAGCGGCTGGTGGTAACGCGGCGGAGCATTCGGCGGGCGTTCGAAGACCTCATCATCACCGACGAGGCGTTCAACGAGATCGGGCCGGCGATCAACTCGGCGCAGAGCATCTTCTTCTTCGGCTACCCCGGCAATGGCAAGACGAGCGTCGCCGAGCGCATCACCCGGCTCATGGGCGACAGCATTTACGTCCCGCACGCGGTCGAGGCGAACGGCCAGATCATCAAGGTGTTCGACCCGATCCAGCACACGCCGATCCACGACGACGACCACCAGGACGTGACCGAAACCGTGATCCGCAAGGGGGTTCAGTACGACCAGCGGTTCATCAAGGTGAAGCGGCCGACGATCGTGGTGGGCGGCGAGCTGACCATGCCGATGCTCGACCTCAAGTACAACGAGGTCGGCAAGTACTACGAAGCGCCGCTCCAGATGAAGGCGAACGGCGGCATCTTCATGATCGACGACTTCGGCCGGCAGCAGGTGCGGGCGATGGACCTCTTGAACCGCTGGATCGTGCCGCTGGAAAAGAAGTACGACTACCTGAACACGATCACCGGGACGAAGGTCGAGGTGCCGTTCGACCAGTTGCTGATCTTCAGCACGAACCTGGACCCGCACCAGTTGGCGGACGAGGCGTTCTTGCGCCGGATCAAGTTCAAGATCGAGATCCGCGACCCGGACGAGGCGCAGTACCGCCGCATCTGGGAGTTGGTGTGCAAGGGGAAGCGGGTGGAGTTCGACGCGCGGGGGGTGGATTACCTGATCACGAAGTGGTACCGGCCGACGAACCGGCCGTTCCGGATGTGCCAGCCGCGCGACATCCTCGACCAGATGATGAGCATCGCGAAGTACAACATGGAGCGGGTGAACTTCTCGCCCGACCTCATCGACGCCGCGTGCGCGACGTACTTCATCAGCGCCCAGAAGAAGGACTTCGGCGCCAAGGTGCGGATGGAGTGACCGCGGTCACTTCTTCGGCTCGCGGCGCGTCAGGGTCATCGTCTCGGTCGAGACCGACGTGCCGGTTTTCGTGCGGCGGGTGTGCGTGGCGCTCTGCACCCAGCCGGTCTTCGCGTCTACCACGAACTCCGCCTCGTCGGTCATGTCGAACGCCGGCAGTTTGACGTCGTCGGGGTTCTGGCCGGACTTCTTGGCCAGTTCCTTGAGCGTCTTTTCGAGCACCTTCTTGAGCTCCTTCGGGTCGGGCTTCTGCGTCACGGTGACGGTCGCCAGCCCGGTCGCCGGGTCGTACTTTTTGAGGGCGAACGCGGCCGTCGCGGGGATCGGGTCGCCGCCGAACGGGTTGGCCAGGGTCACGTCCGCGGTCGCCGGCTTGGCCGCGTCGTAGGTGCGCCCGAGCGGCATGACGAGTAGCGCCGGCTGGCGGGTGAACGCCGCCTCGACGGTCTCCCGGCTCGCGAACATCTTGCCGCTCTCGGTCCGCAGCGCATCGGCGGCCGCCTTCGGCAGTTTGGCGTTCTCGACCTCCTTCATGACCGCGTCTTGAAGCTTCTTGCCGGTCGCCTGAAGCTCCTTCCAGTTCTTGACCCCGACGAGGTCGCCGTCGGCGTCGATCTCGAGATCGACGGTCATGCCGTCGGTCAGGCGGGCCACGGCCTTGGCGAGCGGGTTGTCGGCCAGTTTCGGGTCGTCGGGCGTGGCCTCGCCGAGCTTCCAGCGGACGACGAACCCTTTGGCGTCGGCGGCGACCACCTCGACCTCGACCGGGGTGCGGGCGCCGCTGGCGCGGACGACCTTGCCGTCGGCCTCGCGGGTCTGCTTGCGGGTCATCTCGTACGCCCACTTCTCGCCCGGCTTCCACCGCGGCTTCAGTTCGACGGCCTTCGGCTCGTCGCCGCGAGCGGCGGTCAGGACCGCGAGCGAAAGCCCCGTCAGCACAGCGAGACGCGCGAGCGTTCGCATGACGCACCAGTCGGTTGAGGAAGGAGGGCGGCGCTCGGCGGTCGCGGCTGACAGTTTGCCGGAACCGCAGCGGGGTTGCAAGCAAACTCGGCCGGGCCGCGGTCACTTCTTCGGCTCGATGGCGCCCCCGTCGTGCTCGATCCGGCACCCCGGCAGCGCCGCGTGGAAGTCCGCGAGCCCCTTGGCCGTCACTTTCGTATTCCTGACGCGGATCGAAGTCAGATCCTTGCAGCCCGTGAAGTGCTTCAGTCCGGTGTCGGTCACCCCGGTCGAGTCGAGGTCGAGCTCAGTTAGACTCTTGCACTCCGCGAAGTGTTTCAGCCCCGCATCGGTCACACCGGTCGAACTGAGGCCGATTCTCTGGAGATTCTTGCACTCCGCGAAGTAGCTCAGCCCCGCATCGGTCACCCCGGTCGTGTCGAGTAGAAGGACTGACAGATCCTTGCAGTCCTTCAAATGGACCAAACCCGCGTCCGTTACCGACCGGCCGCTCACCGCGAAGAACGTCAGGTGTTTACACTCTTTGAAGACGGCGATCCCGGTGTCCGTCACACGCGCGTCCCACAAGTTCAGATACCGCAGTTCCTTGCAGCCCTTGAAGTGGGCAATCCCCGCGTCCGTCACCGGCGCGCCGTACAGACCGAGTTCGGTGAGCCGCTTGCAGTCCTTGAAGTAAGCCAGTCCAGAGTCACCGACCGGTGCGCCATCCAACATGAGACCCGTCAGGTTTGTACACCCCTCGAAGGCGGCAAAACCCGCGTCCGTAACCATCGAGTTATTTTTGAGATTAACGCGCGTGAGTGCAAACCTCTCTTTCGGCAGCTTCGCAACCCCTTCTGTTCTGTCGCCGATACTGATCTGCACACCGCCGCCGATCGACAACACCCACTCCGCCGCTTTACGATCGTGGTCGGCCTTGCCCGGGTTGAACGTGGCAACGGCCTTGTGGTCCGACGTGAACAGCCGGACCTCGCACTCCGGCATCAGCCCGGCCAGCCGCCCGAGGAACTCGCGGGTCGCCACAGGCTCGTACACCTCCAGCAGCCGGAGCGACTTCACCTCGACCAATTTCAGGAACCCGGCCTCGGTCCCCGCGGCGTGCTCGAACCGCAGGCACGCCAGGTTCGGGTAGCTCTTGAACCACCCCATCGCCTCGTCCGACGGGTGTGCGCCGTAGAACCGCATGGCCCGCAGTTGTGATGCCCCGGCCAGTTCCCGCAGCCAGTCGTCGTCGGCCGGCCCCTGCAGCACCTCGAGCTTCGGGAGTTGGCGGACGCCGCGGACCAGCGCCCGGGCGCTGGCCGGATCGAGGTTGGTGTACGTGAGGTCGAGGTCCTGTAGGTTCTTCAGCGCCCCGATCGCCTCGGCCCCGGCCACGGTCATCGGCCCGGTCGTCGGCTGCCGGGACAGGATCAGGTATTCCAAATCGGTGAACGCGGCCAGTCGGGACACGTCGTCCGGGTCCAGGTTTCCCCCGTTGTTGGCCGGGTGGAAGCCGGCCCGCAGCACCCGGAACGGCCCGTCCGGGAGTTGGGCTTCGGTGACCACCACGAACGTCCCGTTGTACTCGATGCCCAGCCCGCCGGTCTTCTTGTTCTGGAGCAGCCACCGGGCGGTGGCGACCTGGTCGTGCGGGTCGGGGTCGGCCGACTTCTTCGCCGTGCCGCCCTTCCCGCCCGCCTTCGGCCCGGATCCGGCGGCCGCGCCCCCCTTCCCGCCCTTATCCTTGACCGCCGCGTCGTCGGGCGCCTCGTGCTTCCGGTCGTCCTTCTTTTGGGTGGCGACGATGACGCCGACCGCGACCGCGGCCGCCACCACCGCCAGCCCGACCGCCGGCCACAGCCACCGCGGGCCGGGCTTCGCCCGCGCGGGCGGCGCGGGCGGCTTCGGCCCGGCGGCCGGCGCGAGTTCGGTCGGCTCGTCGTCGGGTTCGGGCGCGTCGAGGTCGGCGAACGGGTTCGCCGCGGCGACGACCGTCACCGGGGTCGCGGCGTACACGACCTGGGGCCGCATCACCTGCGACTGCGGAGCCGACGGGTCGGCCGCGGCGGGCCGCGGGGCGGCCAGCTCCTGCCGGATCGCGAGCAGCCGCTGCACCACCTCCGCGGCCGACTGCGGGCGGGCGTCGGCCCTCTTGGCCAGCAGTTGGTGGACCAGCCCCGCCAGCGACTCCGGCACCGCCGGGTTGAGGTCGCGGACCGGCGGCGGCTCCTCCATCCCCAGCGCCATCAGGATGGACATCGTGGTCGGCCCGTTGAACGGCAGCTTGCCGGTACACAGCCGATACAGCACCGCGCCGAGGCTGAACAGGTCCGTCCGGGCGTCCACCTTCTCGCCCCGGGCCTGCTCCGGCGACATGTACGCCGGGGTGCCCACCACCGCCCCGCTCTTGGTCACCTCGGACTCGGCGTCGAGCGGCTTGGCCAGCCCGAAGTCGAGCACCTTCACCCGCCCGTTCGGGGCCTCCAGCCACAGGTTGGCCGGCTTGATGTCGCGGTGCACCAGCCCGAGCTTGTGCGCCGCCGCCAGCCCGGCCGCCGCCTCGGTCGCGATCCGCACGATCTGCGGCACCGCCGGGCTGCCCTTCTTCTTGAGGTACTCGTCGAGCGGCAGCCCCTCCAGGAACTGCATGGCGATGTACGGCACCCCGCCCCGCTCGTCGGCCTCGTACACCGTCACCACGTTGTCGTGATTGACCTTGGCCGCGGCCTTCGCCTCGCGGAGGAACCGCTCCTTCGCGTCCCGGTCGGCGGCGAACGCGGGGAGCATCATCTTGAGCGCCAGCTTGCGGTCCAGGCGGGTGTCGACGGCCGCGTACACCGACCCCATCCCGCCCTTGCCGAGTTCCTTGACGATCCGGTACGGGCCGAGGGTGCCGGCCTCGCCGGTCTGGACGGGCGGGCCGAACGCGACGGCCGGGTGGGCCGCGCTCAGGGCCGCGGTCCGCGTCTGGTCGATGTCGCCGGCCGCCGACGGGACGGCGGTCGGGTCGGTGTCCGGGCGCGGCTCGGCGGGGGCGGGCATCGTTCGCTCTCCGGGAAGATGTTGCGATTCTACCACCGTCCCGCGGCGGTGGTAGCGGTAAACCGCGCCCCGGCGCGGGTGTGACGTCGTTCATCCGCGCCCGAAAGAAGAACGTTGGCGCGAAGGTGCGAATGGAATGAGCTGGACGCGCCCGCGCGCCAGCCCGGCCGGGATCGCAATCAGCCTATACGAACACAGGTGAGCACACACAATCAAACCAGGCGGCCGGTCTCGGCGCAGCGGCCGGTTCGGCTCTCCACTTGCCTTGTCACACAGCTGCGCACGCGACTATACCTGCTTCTGCGACTCGCATGAAATACAGCCCACGCATTAAGAACTCGACGTTGCATCTGTAGCGTGTGGTTCGGCTGTTGTTAAGCGTTTGCCGTTGTGTTCGATCCGGGGAACGACCCGCTCACTGGCGCGGCACGTCCTCTGGGTCTAACTCTGGGATGTTGGCCCCAGCACCGTCGGCCAGTCGGGCGACTGCCGTGTACTTGCGTATGCTCGCCACGGCCATCCCCAGAAGCCGCCAGTACGCGTACCCAAGGAGCAGACTCAGCGCGCTCTGAATGACCATCACCCACGGGACCAGTTGGCCGTCGGCACCCTGATTGGCAAGGGCCATTCCGGTCAGGACGACGGATACGATCGTGACCGACACGTATCGCGAGAGGTATCTCGCTGCCGCTTTCTCCAAAGGGCCATCGCCAAGAGACTCGCCGAGTTGCGTCAACGCCTCCACCCACATGCCGAACGAGACCACGACGAGTAGCGTGGTGCCCACGACGCCGAGCCACCACTGCCCGAGGATCAAGCACGACACCAAGGCGGCAGGGGAGAGGATCGCCAGGACGCAACTGGCCGTCCCGTGCCAAACCCCCGCTTTGGCCAGCGGTCCGGACGCCATCACCTGTCCGGTCAGGTGCACCACGTACAGGAGGGCGTGCAGTCCAGCGGCCCCCAGCAACACCACGGCCGCCAGTGGCGCATGAGTTGGCGAGAACGCCGCCACCAGCGTCGCGACGAATAACACGGTCCCGAAGATAAGGGAGAGGGCCATCGTGCTTTGCAGGATCGTCAGCACCTGGCGAAAAAGTTCGCAGGACGTGGTTGGGAAACGGTCGGTCGGGACCGAGCGGGCGTCAGCGGGGGGAGGCGGAGGGGCAGCAGGAGCGGGGATTGCAGCGACCACCGCGAGCATCCAACCACAAGACGAACATACGACACAGCGGCCAATGGCATCTGCCGCAACCGACACGGTCTGCTTGCAGTATCCGCATTCGACCGTGAGACTCATCCCGGCACCCGATTAATTAACAATTGGCAGATGGTCCGCAAAATCGGCCGCTGACGTCCTCTTCCGCCGAACGACCCAGCTCACCGGCCCGGCCCGCTCGGGTGGCTACGAATTCCCAGAAACCGACATGCGGGCCGGGTCCGGTGCCGCGCCGGGTTCGGCGTGCCTTTGCCGCGCACCGAGTTCCTGACCGACGCGGCCGGCCACCCACACGAACGGGATGACGAAGAGGGCGACGACGAAGGCTCCGCCCCACCACTTCGACCCGCCGCCGGGGTTCTCGGCGTACACCGCGACCGGGAACAGGAGCGGTGTCAGTGCGACGGCGAGCACCGGAATGACCCCGCGACCGCCCGTAAGCTGCGCCGCCCATCCGCCGACCGCTCCGTTCACGGCTGCGAGGGTTGCGACCGCCGCCCCGAAGGGGAGCCCGGCACCATCCGTCAGCCGCGCCCAAACCGCGGCGAGGTACGCGGGCTCCTCCGACAGGTCCGACATCCGGCGGCGGTCGTCCCACAGGAAGGCGGAGACGAGGACAACCCACCCGAGGGTGCCGATGAGCAACCCGGCCAGCAGGCCGAAGGCCGTCGCTCGCAGCCCGTGTGACCTCACGCCCGTGCCTCCGCCGAACGGCGCGGCTCACCGGCCCGGCGGGCGCGGAGAGACATGAACTCTCGAAAGCCTCCATGCCCGCCAAGTCAGGTGCAGCGCCGGGTTCGGCCCGTCGGGGTGATCCCGGTCGGCACCTCGCCGCGGCAGAAGGCATCCCGGTGCGCCGGGTCGCCCGCGTCCATCAGGAACAGCACCCACTCGTCGCCGTCGGCCACGGCCATCCGCCGCCAACTCCGCGAGGCCAAGCGGTTCATCGCCGGGTGCCAGGTGATCTGCCAGTCCGCGTCCCCGGCCGTGAGGAAGAACCCCTGTCGCTCGGCGAAGCTCAGACCGCCGAGTTCGCCGTGGAACCGGCTCAGGACCTGTTCCACGGCGACGGCGGCGTTCTCGTCCTCGCGGAGGACCGTGTGGATGCGGAACAGGTACTCGACCCGCACCCCCGCCGCCTGCCGGAGCACCCAGGCGGCGGCGCTGGCCGGGGGCTGAGGCTCGCCGTCCGCGACCCCCAACAGATTCTCGACCTTGTTGACCGCCTCCACGGGCCCGGCGAACGGGTACCGCTCAACGAGCGCCACGCCGACCTCATCGGGGTCGTCGGTCGGGGACTCCCGGTGCAGCAGGTCGAGTTGCACCCAGTCGTCCTCCGTCCCGCACGTGCAGGTGAGCGCCACGCCGGTCTCGGAGTCGTCGAGGAGGGCGCGGAGTTCGCCGGCCGGTACCACCCGGTCCGACGCCGCCAGCACGTACATGCAGTAACCCATCCGCGCCTCTGTCGCCGAACCGGTGTTTATGCCGGTCAGCATAACACGGTCAAGCCCACGACAAAATAAGCGAAAGTGCCGCGCGAGTCAACGATTTCGCCCAATCCGCCCCCGCGGTATGCGGACCGGCACTTTTCGGACTGCCCGCCCTGCCGCGACCTGACATGATGACCCTGTGGATACCGCATCCCTCACCGCCCGCCTGAAGGCGAAGGCGGCCGAACTCGGGTTCGCGCTCGCCGGCGTCGCCCCGGCGACCGAAGCCGATTCGTTCCCCCGCTTTCGCGACTGGCTCGCTCGCGGGCATGCGGGTGAGATGTCCTACCTGCACACGCAAGGCGAGGCACGCCGGCACCCCAACAGCATTCTGGAAACCGTCCGCGGCGTACTGATGGTCGGCATGGAGTATTGCGGATTGCGGATTGCGGATTGCGGATTGAAAACCGAGGAGGGGGCGGATTTGTCTTCCAATCCGCAATCCGCAATCCGCAATCCGCAATCCCGGGTGGCCAAGTACGCGCAAGGGCCGGACTACCACCGCTACATCTGGGACCGGCTCAACGCCCTCGCCGCGTGGCTCGAAGCGGCCGCGCCTGGGTCGCACACGGAAGCGGTCGCCGACACCGCGCCCCTTCTGGAGCGCGACTTCGCCCGCCGCGCCGGACTCGGCTGGGTCGGCAAGAATACCATGCTCATCAGCCCCAAACGCGGCAGCTTCTTCTTCCTCGGGGCCGTCCTCACCGACCTCGAACTCGTCCCGGACGGCCCGTTCACAGCGTCTCATTGCGGCACCTGCACCGCGTGCCTCGACGCGTGCCCCACACAGGCGTTCCCCGAGCCGTTCGTATTGAACGCAACGAAGTGCATCAGCTATCTGACGATCGAACTGCGCGGCCCGATCCCGCTCGACCTCCGCGAGCCGATCGGCGACTGGCTGTACGGCTGCGACGTGTGTCAGGACGTGTGCCCGTGGAACGGCAAGGATCGCGGGGAAACCTCTTTTCCCCATGACGCGGAGTTGGCGGCGCTCGACCCGGTCGAACTGCTGTCGCTGGATACGGACGCGTTCCGTTTGCGGTTCAAGAAGACGTCGCTGTGGCGGAACCGCCGCGCCGGGCTGCTGCGGAACGCCGCGATCGTCCTCGGCAACACCGGCGATGAGCGGGCGCTGCCAGCGCTCGAAAAGGCGATCGGGGATGCCGAAGAGGCGGTCCGCGAGGCCGCCGCGTGGGCGATCGAGCGCATTTCACGTCGCTCAGACGCCGCCCGCGCCGGTCGTAAGCCCCTACCGTTTACCTAGTTTCAGCGGATTCTCATTTTTACGCGGGTAGAATCGGGTACTCTCGAAACACGCTTGCCCCGTCCGCGGTACGTACCGCGGTCGCCCCGGAAGACTCGCCGGGCCAACGGAACCGTTCATGAACCTCATCCAAACCTTGGCCACCCGCGGACTGCTTTCCGAGGGCGACCGGTTCCGTGCCGCCGAAGCCATCAAGGCCGCCCCCGACTTCCCGCCGCACCAGGTACTCATCGACAAGGGGTTCGTGAAAGAGGAGGCGATGCTGCCGGTCCTGGCCGACGAGTTCGGGCTGGAACTCATCGACCTCTCGCACGCCAAGATCACCCCGGACGTGCTCCAGGCGATGCCCCAGAAGCTCGTCCACCGCAAGAACCTCATGCCGGTCGCCCGCAACAACGGGACGCTGGTGGTGGCCACCGGCGACCCGTTCGACGCGTACGCGCTGGACGAACTCCAGACGCTCACCGGGCTGCACGTCATGCCGGTACTCGCCCCGCCGCGCGAGATCACCCGGCTCATCAAGCAGTACTTCGGGGTCGGCGGCGACACCGTCGCGGCGCTCGCCCAGGAGGCCCGACAGAGCGAAGAGGACATCGAGTTCCTCGAAGCCCTCGAGACCGACGACAGCGAGATGGCGAAGGCGGCGCAGGAGGCGTCGGTCGTCCGGCTCGTGAACCAGATTCTCGTGGAAGCGGCCAACGAGCGGGCGTCCGACATCCACATCGAGAACGAAGAGCGGGGTATCCGCATTCGTTATCGCATCGACGGGTTGTTGCAGGAGCAGAACCTGCCGCCGGAGATCAACCGGTTCGCGATGGCGATCATCAGCCGGCTCAAGATCATGGCCCGGCTGAACATCGCCGAGAAGCGGCTCCCGCAAGACGGCCGCATCAAGATGAAGGTGCAGGGCCGCGAGATCGACGTCCGCGTGTCGATCATCCCGATGATCCACGGCGAAGGGATCGTCATGCGGTTGCTCGACAAGGGCCGCATGCAGTTCAACTTGAAGAACTGCGGGATGCTGCCGGACATCTACAACACCTTCAAGCAGCTCATCGACCGCCCGCACGGCATCGTCCTGGTGACCGGCCCGACCGGGTCGGGCAAATCCACGACCCTATATTCTGCCCTCAACGAGATCAAGGACGAGACGACCAAGATCATCACGGTGGAAGACCCGGTCGAGTACAACCAGGCGGGCATCTGCCAGATTCAGACGCACACCAAGATCGGGTTGACGTTCGCATCGGCTCTGCGGTCGATCCTGCGGCACGACCCGGACGTGATTCTGGTGGGCGAAATCCGCGACCTCGAAACCGCGGAGATGGCGATCAACGCGTCGCTGACCGGGCACATGGTGTTCAGCACGCTGCACACCAACGACGCCCCCAGCGCGTTCACCCGCATGATCGACATGGGCGTCGAGCCGTTCCTCGCGGCGTCCACGGTGGAAGGCGTCATGGCGCAGCGGCTGGTGCGGACGATCTGCCCGGAGTGCAAGACGACGTTCGAGCCGGACCCGGACGAGTTGCCGCTCGACTTCCCGCTGCGCAAGAACTCGGTCAAGCCGGCGGCCGACATCCAAATCCAACAGGGCGTGGTGGAGATGATGGCGCACGGCCCGGCGGCCGACGGCAAGTTGTGGAAGGGCACCGGGTGCCGCTCCTGCCGCCAAAGTGGCTATCGCGGCCGGACCGGCATTCACGAACTGCTCGTCACCAACGACGTGATCAAGGACTTGATCGTGCAGCGGGTGAACGCGGGCGTGATCCGGCTGGAAGGGTTAAAGGGCGGCATGATTACCCTGCGCCAGGACGGCTGGCGGAAGGTGCTTAACGGCACCACCACCGTCGACGAGGTGGCCCGGACGACCGCCGGGGATATCAGCTAACGCTGTATTTGGTTTTTGGTTTTTTGTGTTTTGTGAGCGGCGCCAGTGAAATTGCCGCCTCCAGAACGCAAACGCCAAACGCAAAACACAAAAAACCAAACACGAAAAACCGATGCCCGACTTTACCTACGAAGCGCTGGCCCGCACCGGGGTCAAATCGACCGGCACGCTGACCGCCAACAGCGAGCGGGAGGCGGCCAACATCCTCGACGGCCGCGGCCTGTTCCCGCTCAAGGTCACGCTCGCCCGCACCCAGGCGAGCGGCGGCGGGGGGTTCTTCGGCCGCGTCGGCGGCCGCCAGATCGCCACCTTCTACTCCCAATTGGCCGACCTGCTCACGTCCGGCGTGCCGCTGCTGCGGTCGCTGGAGCTTTTGGAGCGCCAGAGCACCAACAAGACCCTTCAGGCGGTGCTCCGCGACGTGCGGGCGAAGGTCGCCGACGGCACCGGGCTGGCGCAGGCGATGGGCGCGCACCCGAAGGTGTTCAGCGAGCTGGCGGTGAGCATGGTCCGCGCCGGGCAGGAGGGCGGGTTCCTCGAAGACGTGCTCAAGCGGGTCGCGACGTTCGTGGAGAACCAGGAGGACCTGAAGTCGAAGGTGGTCGGGTCTCTGGCCTACCCGGTGTTCCTGGCCTTCGCCGGGGCGGCGGTGGTCACGGTGCTGATGGTGTTCTTCGTGCCGAAGTTCGAGAACATCTTCGCCAAGCTCAAGGAAAAGGGCGAGATGCCCGACATCACCACGATGCTGCTGGTGACCAGCCACTTCCTCCAGGACTACTGGTGGCTGGTCATCCTGGGCGCGGTGGGGGCGTTCGTGGCGTTCAAGCGGTGGGTGAACACCCCGAGCGGGCGGCTGCTGTTCGACCGGTTCAAGATCAAGTTGCCGCTGTTCGGCCCGGTGTTCCTGAGCCTGGCGCTGTCGCGGTTCTGCCGGATTCTGGGCACCATGTTGCACAACGGCATCCCGCTCTTGAAGGCGCTGCACATCGCCAAGGACTCGACCGGCAACAAGGTTCTGGCGCTGGCGATCGAGAAGAGTGCGGAGAACGTGACCGCCGGCCAGAAGCTGGCCGACCCGCTGCGCAAGAGCGGCTACTTCCCGCCGGACGTGGTCGAAATGATCACCATCGCCGAAGAAGCCAACGCGCTGGAAACGGTGCTGATCCAGGTGTCCGACAGCCTCGACAAGCGGACCGCCCGCAACCTGGAACTGATGGTGAAGCTGCTGGAGCCGATGATGCTGATGGTGATGGCGGTGGTGGTCGGGTTCATCGCCGTCGGGCTGCTCATGCCGGTGTTCAAGATCAGCAGCTCGCTAGGGTAGGCGAAGAACCCACCCCCGGCCCCTCCCTGCAGGGAGGGGAGAGAAGCCATCGACAACTCGCAAACGTCAACGGAACGCGAGGGGGGCTTTCTCCCCTCCCTGCAGGGAGGGGCCGGGGGTGGGTTCCGCGCGATTCTCCGGCGTCAAGTGCCCAGAGGTTGCGTTTTAATCTCTCATGGTGACCTAACTGACGCGCCCTTATACTGAATCGCACAGCCCGCTCGATCTCGCGCGTCACCCACAGGAGTCTCGTTCATGCTGCTCTCAACGGCTCGCAACAAAAAGGCCCGCCGGTCGGCCTTCACCCTGCTCGAAGTGCTGGTGGTGGTCGCCATCCTGGTCATCCTGGCGACGGTCGCGACGGTCGCCACCACGCGGTACATCGAGGACGCCAAGAAGGCCAAGGCGCAACTCGGGTGCAAGGGCATCTCGCAGGCGATCGAGTCGTACCGCACCGCCCCGGGCAACCCGACCAATGACGACCCGTCCAGCCTCAACGAACTGGTCCACCCGCAGCAGATCGGCGGCACCTCGTTCCTCAAGAACGGCCAGGACGACCTCGTCGACCCGTGGGGCCAGCAGTACCAGATGAAGCAGATCCAGCAGGGCGACGGGACCATGACCATCCTGGTCTACACCCACTCGAAGAACGACGGGGTGCCGATCAGCCAGTACGGGGTCGGCCCGCTGGCCCGCGTCGGCAACTGACGCCCGCTTCCGCCGTTCACGAGGGTCGCGCCGTGACCACCCGCCGCGGGTTCACCCTGTTCGAGCTGATCGTCGTGCTGGCGCTGCTGCTGCTCTTGGCGGCGGTGATCCTGCCGAGCGTCGGCGCGTTCCGGGGCGACTCGCGGCCGCGGGCGGCGGCCGACGCCCTCCGCGGTGAACTGGCCGCCGCCCGGGCGCGGGCGATGGAAGAGGGCCGCCCCTACCGAGTCGCCATCAGCGCCGACAAGACCCGCCTCCGCCGCGCCCCGGACACCGCCGACTTCGCCCAGGCTCCGGCGCACGACGGGGCCAGCCCGTCGGCCGCGGCCGTCGATTACGCCCTCGACCACGTCACCGCCGAGGTGGTGAGCGAAACGGGCGAAGGCGTCGATACCTCCGACGGGTGGATGACCGTGGCCACCGTGCTGCCCGACGGCAGTTGCCGCGAGGACACCGCGCTGGTGGTCGTCACCGAGCCGGACAGCGGCTCGATCCGCGTGCGGGTCCGCGGCCTGACCGCCTCCTCCCGCGTCATCCCGGGGGCCAAGTGATGATGCTCCGCTCCCCGCGCGCGGTCGCCTGCGTTCTCACCTCCCCCCCGGAGGGGGAGGTCGCCGCCGTCTTCGGCGGCGGGTGGGGGGGGAGCGACCAACACGAACACGCCGGCGACGACACGCACCGATTCGCGCCCTCACCGTCCGCGTCGCCTCTCCCCCCCACCCGCCGCGTCCAAAGCGACGCGGCGACCTCCCCCTCCGGGGGGGAGGTGAAGACGGGGCGCCGCTTCGGCGCGGCGCGCCCCGGGCTGTCGCTGCTCGAAGTCGTGCTCGCGCTGGCCATCCTGATTCTCGCCGTCGCCGCCATCAACCAACTGGTGGACATCGGCACCGACCGCGGCATCGACGCCCGCGCCTACACCCGCGGCGCGCGGCTGGCGCAGGGCAAAATGGCCGAGGTCGAGGCCGGGGTGGTGAGCGTCAGCAGCGAGAGCGAAGGCTCATTCGAGGGCGAGGACGCCGGCTGGACGTTCAAGGTGCTGCCGGAGGCCGCCGGGCCGCCCAACCTGTACACGGTGACCGTCCGCGTCACCCGCGACATCCGCGGCCGCCCGGTCGAAGTCACCCTCACGCAAATGATCTTCGACCCGACCATGCTCGGCTCGACCGCCCAGGCCGAACGCCCGGCCGCCGACGACACGTCCGCCGCCGGCACGACCACCGGCAGCGGAATGAGCGGAACCGGAGGGAGCTCGCCGTGATGCTGCGACGACGTTCGCGCGTGCCCGCCCGCCGCGGGTTCACGCTGCTGGAAATCCTGCTCGCCGCGCTGCTCGCCGGGCTGCTGCTGGCGGCCCTCTACGCGGCCCTGTACACCACCCTCCAGCAGACCCAGGCGACCCGCGACGCGGTCGAGTCGGAAGACCTGGCCCGGGGCGTGTTCAACCGCATGTCGGCCGACCTGACCGGCACGCTCTGCCCGCTCCCGCCGAAGTCCGGCGGCAACTCGGCCGCCAGCGGCGGCGGGGTGGCCACGCCCGCCTCGACGCCCACGTCCGGCGCCGCTACGCCGATGAGCGGGTCCGGCGGCACCACGCCGATGGGCGGGGCCGGCAGTTCCGGCGGCGCGGCCGCGGCGACAACGCCGGCCGCCACGGCGACCGCTACCTCGTCCGCGACCGGCGACACATCGACCACGCCCGGCGCGACCGACGCCGCGACCGCCACCGCCGCCGACTACGCCTTCCAGGGCGGCATCGTGGGCGAGGAGACGCGGCTGGTGATCTACGCCGGCCGCACGCCCGAGGTGTTCGGCCGCGGCGGCAGCGGGGACCAGGTGCGGGCCGACCAGCGGCAGATCATCTACTGGCTGGAGCCGGGCCGCGGGCTGTACCGCCGCGAGCGGCCGTGGGTCACCGCCGACGGCGTCCGCAACGGCATCGAGGCCGACCCGGACGCCCCGGACTCGGTGCTCCTGGCCGAGGAAGTCACCGCGGTGACGTTCTCGTACACGGACGGGATCAGCGGCGAATGGGCCAGTTCGTGGGACGGCACCGCGCCCGGCCCCGACGGGGTCACGCCGCTCGGCCCGCCGCGGGCGGTCAAGGTGACGATCGACTTCAAGCCGACGGCGACCAAGGGCGACCCGCCGCCGCGCCAGGTGACTCAGACCATCGCCGTCCGGTCCGCGCCCGGCACCTACACCCCGCCCTTGCTCGAAGCCCCGACCGACGGGGCGAGCGACTCCGGCAGTGGCAGCGGAACCGGCAGCGGCAGCGGGACCGGAACGAACAGCGGTAATAGCGGTAGCGGGAGCGGCATGGGGAATTCGAGCGGAATGGGTAATATGGGCGGCTCCGGCAACTCGTCCGGTGGTAAGCTACCGAGCGGCGGCACCGGCGGGAGCGGAACCATGCCGAGCATGCCCAGCGGGGGCACCGGCACGGGCGGCGGGCGCACCGGCGGGAGCGGGAGCGGGACCGGGTCCGCCCCGACGACCGGCGGCGGGAGCGGAAGCATGCCGAGCGCGCCGAGCGGCGGCACCGGCGGCGGGCGAACGGGCGGCGCGGCCGGCGGCGGGACGGGCGGCGGATCGACGGGGGGTCGGTAATGAGGCTGAACGCGCCGAACCGTCGCCGCGACGGCTACGTCATCTTCGCGGTGCTCATCGTGGTCGTGGTGCTGTCGCTGGTCTCGTACCGGTTCGCCGAGTCGATGACCGGCGAGTACCGGGCGGGGGTGCGCACCGCCGACGCGGCGCAGGCGAAGATGGCGGCCGTCAGCGGCCTGCACTACGCCGCCGCGGTGCTGGCCGACCGCAACACCTACTACGGCGAACTCGGCGGCAACCCGTTCGACAACGCGGACGTGTTCGAGCGGGTCGAGATGGCCGCCGCGCCCGGCGGCGTTCACCCGCCCCGCACCCTGTACTTCGACATCCGCAGCGTCGCGGTCACCGGCGCCGGCACCTACGAGCAGCGGTTCGGCGTCACCGACGAGGGCGGCAAGCTCAACATCAACAGCCTGATCGCCTTCGACCCGACCGGGCAGGTCCTGCACGACGCGCTGATGAAGCTGCCGAACATGACCGAGGACATCGCCGACGCGATCGTCGATTGGGTGGACGGCGACGACACCGACCGCGCCGCCGGGGCCGAATCCTCGTACTACCTGTCCCTCTCCAACGGGTACAAGGCGAAGAACGGCCCGCTCAACTCGCTCGACGAGCTGCTGCTGGTCCGCGGGGTGACTCCGGCGCTGCTGTACGGCGGTGATACCAACCGCAACGGGGTGCAGGACGACGGCGAGTCGAGCGCCGACCGCGGGTGGTCGGACTTCCTCACCGTCTACGGCCGCGAGATCAACGTGGACATGACCGGCACCGCCCGCATCTACCTCAACGGCGACGACCTGGACACGCTGTACAAGCAACTCCAGGCGGCGGTCGGCGACGAGATGGCGGCCTACGTCGTCGCGTCGAAGGTGTTCAGCCCGACCAAGATTTCGGCCAACACGAGCAACACGAACGCCGGGAGCGGCAGCGGGAACGGGCAGTCGCAGCGAATGACGGTGACCGCCAGCAGCGACCAACTCTACACCGCGGTGCAGGCGCAGGTGGCGCTGACCGCGAGCAGCGGCAAGCGGATCCGGTCGGTGATGGACCTGATGGACACGAAGATCACCCTGCCGCGACTGCCCGACGCGAAGCCGGACGACCCGGACGTGGTCGCCACCTCGCCGCTCGCCGACCCGGCCAAGCGGAACGAGATCCTGCCGAAGCTGCTCGACAAGGTGACCACGCGGCAGGCCATCGAGCTGGTCCCGCGGGTGAACGTGAACACCGCGCCGCGGGAGGTGCTGCTGGCCCTCCTGACGCAGACGCCGACCCAAACGCAAACGCAGACGCAGACGAATCAGTCGGCTCCGCCGTTGACCGAGGCCGATGTGGACGCCATCATCGCGGCCCGCGAGTCGCTCCCGCCGGCCGACGTGGGCACGGTGTCGGCCGCGTGGCTGCTGACAACCGACACGCTGACGGCGGCCCAGTTCAAGCAGGTGGAGCGGTACCTGAACGGCAGCTCAATGGTGTTCCGCGTGCAGTCGGTCGGGTACTCGGCCGACGGCAAGACGACGGCCCGGATGGAGGCGGTGATCGACACCAACCAGGGGGCGCCGCGGTTCCTCCACATCCGCGACCTGTCGGACCTGGAGAACCCCCGCGGGTTCGCGCCGTCGGGGACGACTTCGCCGTAGTGTTTGGTTTTTGGTGTTCCGCGTTTCGTCCTGACGGGCACGCGAAGCACCTCAACCACCGGGCAAGCTGACAAAACACCAAAAACCAAAAACCAAACACCAAACGCAGTGGCCAACTACATCGCGATCGACCTGGACTCGCAGGGGCTGTACGCGGTCGCCGGCTCGGCGGCCCGGAGCGGCGCGAAGGTGACGCACGCGCTGGCGTGGAACGGCGACGAGCCGCCGCCGCCGCTCACCCCGGACACCGCGAAGGCGGTCGGCGAGGGGCTGCGCGACCGGCTCAAGGCGGCCGGGGTCGCGCCCGCGCCGGTGCTGGTCGCCGTCGGCCGCGACCGCATCATCCCGAAGGAGTTGCGGTTCCCGCCGGTGCCGCCGACCGACGAGCCGGCGCTCGTCCGCTTCCAGGCGATGAAGGAGATGACCGAGTCGCCCGACGAGATCGTCCTCGACTACGTCCCGCTCGGCGAGGCCAACGGCGAGCGCCGGGCGATGGCGGTGGTCGTGCGGAAGGAACTGTTCGGCGCGATCAAGGCGATGTGCGAGGCGGCCGGGCTGAAGCTCGCGGGCGTGACCCCGCGGCCGTACGCGGTGGCCGCCGGGCTGGTGCGGGCGCAGGCGGGCGGGCTGGCGGCCGGCGAGGCGGTCGTCGCGCTCACCGCCACCCCGGGCGGGGGCGAGTTCGCGGTCGTTCGCGACGGCGCCGTGACGTACACGCTGGCCCTGCCTGCCCCGGTCGTCGCCAACGAGGCGATGCTGGTGGCGCAGGTGCGGCGGAACCTCGCGGTGTACGCCGGGCAGAACCCCGGCGCGCCGGTGCAGGCGGTGTACGTGGCCGAAGTCGATGGGCCGGTCGCGGGTCGGTTGCGGGCGGCGCTCGGGGTGCCGGTCCACGCCTACGACCCGCTCGCCGGGTCGGTCCCGGCGGTGCCGTCGGCGCTCCGCGGCCGGTTCGCCGGCGCGTCCGGGCTGCTCGCCGGCCGCGGGGCCAACGCGCTGCCGATCAACTTCGCCAGCCCGCGCCAGCCGGTCGTCGATAAGGACCCGGCCCGGCGTAAGCTGGCGATCATGGCCCTCGTCGCGGCCATCCTGCTGGTGGTCGGCGCGGCCGGCGGGTTCTGGCTGGTCGGCGAGGCCGACGCCGAGGTCGCCCGGCTCACCGAGGAGCGCGACCAACTGAAAGAAGCCGTCGGCAAGGGCGGCCCGGACGCGGCCCGGATGAAGGGCATCGACGGGTGGTCGAAGCGCGGGGTGGTGTGGCTGGACGAACTGCAAGACCTGGCCGACCGCATGCCGGCCGACGACGGGGTCCGCGTCAGCAGCTTCTCCGGCATCCCGATCGCCCCCGGCAAGGACGGCAAGCAGGAGGCCCAGGCGCGGCTGGAGCTGAAGCTGGCCGTGGCCAGCACGACGGCCGCCAACGCGCTGGTGTCGGCGTTCGAGCGGGACAACAGCGGGGCGAACAAGTACTACGTCGGCACCAGCCAGACGGTCGGCGGGACGAACCCCGGCGGCGGCCGGCACAACCAGGCGGTGACGCTGGTGACGAAGGTGAACCACCGCGAGCCGAACCAGTACACCCGGGTGCCGCGGTTTTCGCCGCCGAAGCGGATGGGCGGCGGGGTCGGCCCCGCCCCGGAGGCGCCGCCCGCGGCCGAAACGACCGCCGAAACCGCCCCCCCGCCGCGCGAGAAGCCCGACCCGGCGGCCGAACTGACGGCCGACGAGATGCCGTAAGCCGACGCGAGGCGAGGCCGCGAAGGTGGCCGCCCCTCACCCGGCGTGCTGCGCCGGCCAGAGAACCGCGTGGGTGGTAGCCTCTCACCCGGCCTCGCGGACTCGGCCGACCTCTCCCCAGCGGGGAGAGGTGCTCGCGCCGCAGCGCAAAGCTCAGCGGCGCGTGTTGCGATGCGTGTCCCCGGATGGACCTCTCCCCGCTGGGGAGAGGTCGGCCGAGTCCGCGAGGCCGGGTGAGGGGCTACCACCGACACGGCCGCCCGGCAACCGTCGAACAGTGGGTGAGGGGAACCACAGTCGCCCCCGACCGCCGACACCGAGATCACCACCGCGACCCGAGACGCACGCCGATGAACTCCCGCGACCAGATGCTGTCCCTCGTCCTGATCGGCGCCGTCGTGCTGGGCGTGGCCGGGGCCGGCGGGTACTTCTTCGTGTGGCAGCCGCTCCAGAAGCAGCGGGCCGCGGCCGCCACCCTCAACGACGAAATCCTCGACCTCCAGAAGCAGGTCGGGGCGCAGCGGCAGACCGCGGCGCGGCTCGCACAGGCCCGCGCCCAGAGCCTCCCGGCCGACGAGGCGCTCGCCCGCCGCGAGTACGTCGTCGCGCTGGAGCGGATGATCGAGGCCGCCGGCGCGCCCAAGGGGTACACCATCAGCCCCAAGGCGGTGGACAACTCGGCCCGCGTCGTGCCCGAGATCAGCAAGGGCAAGCCGGTCTACACCAAGGTCGCCTTCGAGGTGGTGCTCAAGAAGGTCGATATGTGGATGGTCAAGGACTTCCTCGAGCAGTACTACCGGCTCGGGCTGCTGCACCAGATCACGTCGATCACGCTCAAGAAGGACGACGACGGGGCGAACGCGAAGAAGGCCGCGGTGCGGAACGACCTCACGCTGACGTTCACCACCGAGGCGATCCTGGTGGACGGGGCGCAGAACCGGCGGACGCTGCTGCCGATCCCCACCGGGTTCGCCGGGCTGGGCGGCGGGGCGCTGCACGCGGCGCTGGGCGCCACCCCGGAGGCCGGCCGCAACGTCCGCGTCCCGGTCACCACCCCCACCCTCGCGGTGCCCGCCCGCGACTACAGCCTGATCGTCCGCAAGGACCCGTTCAGCGGCCCGCTCATCGACCCGCCGGCGTCCCCGTTCAAGCTCGACAAGCTGGCCGACGTGAAGGTGCGGACCGACGAGGCGGCCGACCCGGTCAAGGTGAAGCTGACCGGCGACGGCGCGGCCGGCGCGCGCATCACGGCCATCGCGTCGGGCACGCTGTTCGCCGAGGGCGCGCTCAAGGTCGATCCGAAGACCTACGCCATCGAGCTGCCCAAGACCTCCGCCTACGAAGGGACCGCGACGATCAACGTGATCGCGACGTCGGCCGACGGCACGAGGACGGAGAAGGGGTCGTTCAAGGTGACGGTGGCCGACCCGCTGCCGCCGCCGCCCGTTGATAAGGGCGAAGACCTGTCGCCGGTCATCCTGCTGGTCGGGGTGTCGGTCGATAGCGACGGCAAGGCGTGGGCGCGGGTGCTGGACCACGCGAACCGCTTGCGCTACCAGGTCGAGGCGACGCCGAAGGGCGTCAAGGTGACGAAGGAGTACGTGGTCGCGACCGGGCGGCCGTGGCAGACCGACACGGCGCACAACAAGCTCGGCGAGGGGCTGATTCAACTGGACGCGTGGAGCAAGCAGACGCGGACGTTCCGCGTGGTGGCGGTGACGATGGACGGGCTGATCGTGGCCGACATCGCGCCGCCGAGTACGGCCAAGGGTCCGCCGCCGCGGCCGGGCAAGCAGGGGCCGGGCGCCCCGCTCGCGGCGCTGGGCGGCAACCTGGCGGTCGTCGCCCCGCAGCCGAAGTACTACCGCTGGCCGGTCGGCCAGCCGCTGTCCGGCCTCAAGGCGCTGCTGCCCAGCGAGATCCGCGACGTGCTCAAAACCGCCGAGGCCACCGGCCCGGTGTTCGACATCGCGTCCAAGTAGCGACGAACCCACCCCCGACCCCTCCCTACAGGGAGGGGAGAAAGCTCCCTCGCGTTCCGTTGACGTTTGCGAGTTGTCGATGGCTTCTCTCCCCTCACTGCAGGGAGGGGCTGGGGGTGGGTTCGTCACGCTTCCGCCGCCTTCCCTTTCTCACGCCCGCGCCCGCACCCGCACTATTTCCCGCTCTCACCGCGATCTCACCGCGCGGAACTGCGCCGGCCGCGATAAACTGGGGTTAGATTAAAAGCCGCCTCATACGGGCGGTTTTCGATTGCCCCACCCTGCGGCCGACGGTATTCCGCCGCATCACGTGTGTGAACACTCTGACCGGTCCGGCGGCGCGCCCCGTGGGGGAACGGGGCCTGCCGCCACCGCCGTAGCCCACGGCGGTGGCACACCCGGCCGACACAGAGGGTCGCCATTCCTGGGGGATGTCATGGGTCACCGTCGCGAGGCCCGATCGGGCGCGAGGTCGTTCGCCAAGCTGTTCAAGCTCCGCCGCTGGCTGCCGGCGGTGCTCGCCGCGGCCGCCGGGCTGACCGGGCCGGCCGACGTCGCGCTCGCGCAGCCGCCCGCCCCGCCGACCGCTACGCCGCCGACCGCCATGCCGCTGCCCGGCGCGCCGGGCGCCGTCGCCACGCCGGCGGCCCCGGCGCAGCCGGCCGAGAAGACCGTCAGCATCAACTTCGACAAGACGCCCTGGTCCGAAGTCCTCGAGTGGTACTCGAAGGAGAGCGGGCTGACGATGGTGTCCGCGGTCAAGCTGACCGGGAGCGTCGAGATCAAGCCGGGCAAGGACCGCAAGTTCACGATGGCGGAGATCACCGACCTGCTGAACGAGGTCATGCAGCAGCAGCGGTTCGTGCTCATCCGCCGGCACACCACCTTCTTCATCCACCCGTCGGACGAGAAGATCGACCCGACCCTGGTCCCCCGCATCACCCTCGATGAGCTGCCCAAGCGGGGCCGCACCGAGATCGTGCAGGTCATCATGCCGATCAAGGGCATGGTGGTGGCCGACGCGCAGGAGGAGCTGAAGAAGCTGCTCACCCCGTTCGGCTCGATGGTGCCGCTGGAGAAGTCGAACTCGCTGCTCATCATGGACACGGTGGGCAACATCGTCCGCATCCAGAAGACGCTGGACGCGGTCGAGGGGATCACCGACTCGGACTCGCTCAACCACGTGCTCGAGTACCGCCGGGCGCAGGAGGTGGCCGAGACGCTCAAGACGCTGCTGACCGACAAGGACACGCAGGCGACGGTGACCGGCGCGCCGGCCGCGGCCGCGGCCTACGACCCGCGCGGCTACGACCCCCGCAACTACGACCCGCGGAACCAGCAGCAGCAGTACGACCCCCGCCGCCCGCAGACCGCCGCCCGGGTCAAGACAGTGCAGATCGCGGTGGACGTCCGCCGCAACGCCATCCTGGTGACCGCCCCGCAGGACAAGATCGGGCTGGCCAAGAAGATCATCGAGGAGCAGGACAAGCCGCTGTTCCAGGGGCAGAAGAAGTTCACCCCGGCCGAGCCGGTGCTGAAGACGTACAACGTGCCGGCCGGGTCGGCGGCCGAACTCGCCAAGACCGTCACGGCGAAGTTCCCGTGGCTCCAGACGATCGCCCTGCCGGCCCAGAACCAACTGATGGTGCTGGCGTCGCCGGAGGACCACTTCGACGTGGTCAAGCTGCTCGACCTGGGCAACACCGGCGGCGGCGGGGCGCTGGAGAACGTGTTCATCCCGCTCAACACGCTGGAGCCGGGCGACGCGTCGGCCAAGCTGATCGCCAACTTCCCGCTCGCCACCGCCGGCGGCCCGACCATCACCCCGGTGAAGGAGGGCGCCAACCCGGGCCTGCTCATCAAGGGCACGCAGGCCCACATCGTTGAGGCGAAGGACATCCTCAAGAAGCTCGGCGAGTCGATCGACGGCGCGGCCGGCACCGGCAACATCTTCAACTCGCCGAACACGCGGACCATCACCCTGGGCGGGAACGCCAACGCCAGCGTGGTGGCCGAGGTGCTGGCCCGGGCGATGGAGGGGATGAACAAGCGGGTCATCGTCAACGACCCGAACGCCCCGCCGAAGCCGTCGCTCATCCCGCAAGCCAACCCCAACGGCGGGGCGGTGCGGCCGACGCCGCCGGGCGGTCTCCCGCCGATCCCGCCGCTGCCCCCGGTCAAGCCGCCGGGCGGCAGGGTGGGCGACGCGCGCCCGGACCTGCCCACCGGCGACATCATGCTCCGCGCCGGCGGCGGGGGCGGCCAGATCGTCGATCCGGCGGTCAACGACAAGCCGATCACCATCACCGTCAGCGGCGGCAAGCTGATCGTCCAGAGCGAGGACACCAAAGCCCTCGACATGCTCGCCCAACTGGCCCGCATCGTCCTCGCCGACGGCAACAAGGTCGATGAGACGCTGATGAGGGTGATCCCGCTGAAGTTCATCGCGGCGGAGGACGCGGCGCGCGAACTCACGGAGATCTTCAACGGCCCGCAGCAGCAGAACCAGCAGGGCCGCGGGGGCGGTGGGCTGTTCGGCGGCGGCGGGGGCGGCGGGCTGAACCCGCTCGCGCTGCTCGGGCTGGGCGGCGGCGGTGGCGCCCCGGCCAACCCGTCGGCCAACCGCATCCGCGTCGTGGCCGAGAAGAGCAGCAACTCGCTCATCGTGGTCAAGGCGTCGCCGCTCGACGCGCTGCTGATCGAGAAGCTGCTCAACACGGTCATCGACGGCGGCAAGAACGAGTCGCTGGCGGTGATGAAGACGTTCATCATCCCGCTCCAGCACGCCGACGCGGCCGAGGTGGCGACGGTGCTGCGGAGCGTGTACCGCAGCGCGATGCAGACGACCGGCGGCAACCAGCAGGTCGGCGGGTTCCCGTTCCTGCCGTTCGCCCCGCAGCCGCAGCAGGGCAACAACACCCAGCGGCCGCCGGCGCTGTCGGTGGACGTGTACGACCGCAGCAACGCCCTGGTGCTGCTGTGCGCCGAGACGCTGTACGACGACATCAAGACGCTGGTGACGCAACTGGACACCGCGAGCGTCACCACCACCGAAGTAGTGCAATTGGTGAAGCTGAAGGGGATCGACCCGAACGTGGTGCAGCAGGCGATTAACGCCGTGCAGGGCCGGGACACGCGGAACACCGGCCAGGGCGGGTTCGGCAACCGCGGCGGGTTCGGCGGCGGGACCGGCGGCTTCGGCGGCGGCGGACTCGGCGGCACCGGCACCGGCGGGTTCGGTGGCGGCGGCACGGGCGGGTTCGGCGGCGGCGGCTTCCCCGGCTTCGGGGGCGGCGGCTTCGGCGGGGGCAACTTCGGCGGAGGCGGTCTCGGCGGCGGTGCCGTGCGGCCCGGCGGCGGGGGCGGCTTCGGCGGAGGCGGCCTCGGCGGAGGCGGGATGGGTGCCGGGGGCGGAGGAAACAGAGGCGGGGGTGGGGGAGGCGGGACACGCGGCGGCCGGATCGGGATGGGGCCGAGCAACAGCGTCGAGGGCTACCGAAATTTTGACTACCGGGGCACGGACGCCCCTTCGGCCCCCAAGAGCCTCGCGCTCTTCGACCCGCAGACCGACACGCCGGACTTCGGCTACAACCGGCCGGCCCCCCGGCGCCCCTTGAACCAGGTCGTGCAGGCCGGCGGGTTCCAGCCGCCGGGCGAGCCGATCGTCCCCGGCGGGCCGGTCATCCCGGCGATGCCGGCCCCGGCGCAGCCGCCCGGGTTCAGCGGCAGCGGGCTGGCCGGCACCGCGCCCGCCCCGCGCGGCCCGGTCAGCTTCATCCCCGTCCAGGGGCTGGACGTCGGCGTCCTCCGCGTGCAGGACGCGCAGGACCTGGCCATCGTCCAGCAACTGATCGAGCTGCTCACCAAGAACGCCGAGGGCACCGCGCCGAAGCTGGAGATCGTGTACCTCGACCAGGCCGACTGCAACTACGTCGCGGACACGCTCAACAGCATCTTCGCCCGCGTCACCATCGGGCAGGACGGCAACTACGTGCCGGCCGCGGCGCGGACGGCGCAGGCCGGCGCGCTGACCGCGCTGGCCGGGGCCAGCCCGACCCAGAACGTGTACGCGGTCGCCCTGCCGCGGGTGAACGGCATCCTGTTGGCCGCCCCCGAGGGGCGGATGGAGTACGTCAAGTCGGAGCTGAAGCGGCTGCTCGACAACCCGAACCGGGCCGGGATGAAGGCGTTCAAGCTGAAGAAGGCGTCGGCCCAGATCGTCGCCTCGCAGCTCCAGAACTTCTGGAACTCCCGGTACCCGGGCGAGCCGCTCACCAAGAACCAGTTCCGCGTCACCTTCGACGTGCCGAACAACACCGTGTTCGTCCAGGCCAGCAACGCCGACCTGAAGGACGTCGAAGAGCTGATCGGGATGATGGACAAGGACGACAACAAGGCCGTCAACGAGATGCGGGTGTTCTACCTCCGCAACGCGCTGTCGGACGAGCTGGGGCAGATCCTCAGCCAGGCGCTGACGTCGAACGTGCTCAGCCCGCAGGTGCAGGCGCAGCAGACCGGGCCGGTGGCGCAGCAGGCCGGCGGGGCGGCCGCGTTCCTGGCCGGGGCGGCGACCGCCGGCCCGCTCGGCACCACCCCGCTCGGCCAGGCGGCCATCGGCCAGCAGTTCGGCCAGGGCGGCGGGTTCGGCCAGCAGGGCGGCGGGTTTGGGCAGCAGGGCGGCGGGTTCGGCCAGGGCGGCGCGTTCGGCCAGAACGCCCAGGTGGCCCAGATCAACGCCATCATCCCGACCATCGGGGCCGGGGTCGGCGGCGGCCTGGTGACCAAGTCCAACGCCATCCGGTTCTACTCGGCCAAGGACGGCAAGACGTACGAGACGGGCTACCTGGAGGACGTCCACATCGTCTCCAACGCCCGGATCAACTCGCTCATCGTGTCCGCGCCCGAGCAGACGATGCGGCTGATCGAGCGGCTGATCGAGAACCTGGACACGGTCGCCGCGGCGCGGTCGTACGTGAACGTGTTCAAGCTGACCAAGGCCGACGCCACGCTGACGGCCAACCTGCTCGCCCAACTGTTCACCGGGCAGGGGCGGCAGGCGCAGCAGGGCGGGATCGGCCAGCAGGGCGGCATCGGCCAGCAGCAGCAGGGGGTGGTGCGGCCGATCCTGGTGCTGACCGACCCGTCGGCCGGGGCGTCGCTCGTGGACCTGCGGCTGTCGGTGGACGACCGCACGAACAGCCTGATCGTGGCCGGGTCGCTCACCGACCTGGACACCATCCGCACGGTGATCGCGCGGCTGGAGGCGGCCGACACCCAGGCCCGGTACAGCGAGGTGGTGAAGCTCCGCAACGCGGCCGCCGCCGACGTCGCCACCGCGGTGCAGAACTTCTTCACCCAGGCGCTGACGGCCTACGTCAACGGCGGGTTCAACAGCGCCTACCAGCAGTTGCAGCGGCAGGTGGTGGTGATCGCCGAGCCGGTGTCCAACACCGTGCTGGTCAGCGCCACCCCGGAGTACTTCGGCGAGATCAAGCGGATCATCGACCGGATCGACTCGCAGCCGCCGCAGGTGATGATCCAGGTGCTGATCGCCGAGGTGCAGCTGAGCAACACCGAGGAGGTGGGGGTCGAGGTCGGGCTGCAGACGCCGGTGCTGTTCCAGCGGGGCACCGGGTTCAACTTCAACAGCACCGCCCCGCTGCCCGGGGTGATCGGGCCGGTCGGCGAGAGCATCGTCGGGTTCCAGGGGCTGGGCAACCTGGGCGTCGGCCGGACGTCGCCCACCCAGGGGTTCGGCGGGTTCGTGTTCAGCGCGTCGAGCGAGACGTTCAGCCTGCTGGTCCGCGCCCTGAAGGCCCAGGGGCGGGTGGACATCCTGAGCCGCCCGCAGGTGCAGGTGGCCGACAACCAGACCGGGTTCGTGCAGGTCGGGCAGAGCTTCCCGACGCTCGGCCAGGCGAACGCGACCGTCGGCGTGACGCAGCAGTCGATCGACTACCGCGACATCGGCGTGACGATGCGGGTGACCCCGCGGGTGAACCCGGACGGGAAGGTGCTGATGCGGGTCGAGCCGGCGGTGACGAGCGTGTCGCCGGCCCCGGTCAGCCTGGGCAACGGCATCAACGCCCCGGTGTTCAACGTCCAGCAGGTGAACACCACCGTGCTGGCGTCCGACGGGGAGACGATCGTGCTCGGCGGGTTGATCAGCAAGCAGGACAACCGGTCGGAGAACGGCATCCCGTACCTGAAGGACATCCCTTACGCCGGGGCGCTGTTCCGGTACCGCCAGCACAGCGTGCAGCGGCGGGAGGTGCTGATCATCATGACCCCGCACATCGTGCGGAGCGAGTTCGACCACGCCCGCATCCTGTCCGAGGAGACGGCGAAGCTGCGGTGGTGCCTGCCGGAGATCGCGCGGGTTCACACGCACGGGATGGAGGTGATCGGGCCGGCGAGCCAGGGGGCGCGGCCGGTGCCGACCAACCCCGGGCCGATCCCGGCCCCGACCCCGGGCGGCTACCTGCCGGGGCCGGCGTACTTCGGCGGCCTCGACGTGCCGCAGGCGATCACCCCGCAGTACCCGCCGGGGTTCGTGCCGCCGGGGTACGGCCCGGGCGCGGTCGCCCCGGGGTACGGCCCGGTCGGCGCGCAGCCGACCCAGCCGGGCGCGGTCGCCGGCGTGCCGCAGTCGCAACCGCCCGGCGCCCCGGGCGCGCCGGGAATGCCGGCGCAGCCGGTCGCGGTGCCGCAGTCGCTGCCCCAGACGCTGCCCGCGGTGCCGCCGGTCGGCGCCGCGACGCCGGCCGGCCTGCCGCCGGGGGCACTGCCGCCGTCCGGGGTGATGCCGGTGAGCGCCGCGCAGCCGACGTTCGCGCCGCCGGCGTTGCCCCCGCAGCCGGCCCCGGCCCCGGGCGCGCCGCCGGCGCTTCAGCCGCAGCCGCAGCCGGGCGTGCCGTTCACGATGGCGGTTCCGGGCGCGCCGGCGACGGCCCCGGCGGTGCAGCCGGTGCCGGGCCGCAACTTCGGCATGGCCGCCCCGGCGGCGCCGCCGCAGCCCCAGCCCCAACCGCAGCCGCCCGCGGGCAAGCCCGCGCCGCCGGCCGACCTCGCCCCGACCTCGAAGGCCAAGGAGGGCCAACAGTGGAGCACCGGAAACAACATCTTCCGTTGATCGCAGCCCGGGTGACCGCGGCCGCCGCGCTGCTGGCCCTCGGCAGCGGGTGCGTGACCCCGGACCTGGCGAAGAAGCCGGCGGCCGAGTCGCCGGCCAAGCCGGACGTCATGAAGCCGGGCGTGCTGCCGCCGCCGCAGGAGATCATGAAGGCGTCGCAGCCCGCGGGTGCGGCACCGGTCGCCCAGACCGGCGCGCCCGGGTCGGTCGCGCCGGCCGGTCAGCCGGTGGTGCCGGCGGCGGCCCGCGTGCCGGCGCCGATCGCCGCGGACGTGCCCGTCACCGCGCCCGGCAGCGCCGCGGCGGCCGCGGCCGCGGTGCCGTCGCCGCTCAAGCTGGCCGGTCTGTCGCCGGCCAAGCCGGTGGCGGCGAACAACATGGCGGTGGCGTGGCGGAACCGCATCGCCTACCTGCCGGACCCGTCCCGCAACGGCGCGATGGGGGCCGGGCTGGCCGGCCAGTTGTTCCTGTTCGGCGGGCCGAAGCTGGAGTTCGCCCAGGCCGACGGCACGCTCACCGTCGATCTGGTGGACGACACCCCGCGGCCGGCCGGGCAGCCGGGGGCGAAGGCGGAGCGGTGGCAGTTCGACAAGCACACGCTCCGCAAGCTGCAGACGATGGACGAGACGTTCGGCAAGAGCTACGTGCTGTTCCTGCCGTGGCCGGAGTACAAGCCGGACATCACCCGGGTGCGGATCTCGGCCCGGTACGACCCGACGACCGGGGACACGCTGTTCCAGGCCCCGACGACGCTGACCATCGACACGTCGGCCCCGCTCGGCGCGCAGCCGGTGTGGGACATGGGGGCGACCAACGCCCCGCCGGCCGCGCCGAAGGTGTCGATGTCGCCGCAACCGCTGTCGCCGCAGCCGATCGCCCCGACCGCCGGCCCGGCGCCGCTGTCGCCGAGTGTGACGCCGCTGGGCCCGCTGCCGATCGGCGGGCCGCCGCCGGCCGCGCCCAACGGCGCGACGCTCGACGGTCTGCCGCCGATCGCCATCACGATCGGCCGCTGACGAACCCACCCCCAACCCCTCCCTGAAGGGAGGGGCTTCACACCCCTGACACAACGCCGACGTTTGCGAAGTGTGAAGGGTGTAAAGCCCCCTCCCTGAAGGGAGGGGTTGGGGGTGGGTCTTGGCGGCGCCCGCCGTACAATTCCCCGGATGACGCCACCTCCGCTCCTGCACGCCGACCGGCTCACCAAGGATTACGGCTCGTTCCGCGCGCTCAGCGAGCTGACGCTGACCGTGTCGCCGGGCGAGGTCGTCGGGCTGCTCGGCCCCAACGGCAGCGGCAAGAGTACCGCGCTGCGGTCGGTGCTCGGGTTCCTGAAGCCGACCAGCGGCACCGCGGCCATCGCCGGGTTTAACTGCTGGACGCAGAGCGTGGAGGCGCGGAAGCGGGTGGCGTACCTGCCGGGCGAACTCCGCCTGTACGACACCATGACCGGCCGCCGGCTGGTCACCTTCCTGGCGAAGCTCCGCGGCGAGACGCCCGGCCCGGAGGTCGCCGCGCTCGCGAAGAAGTTGGACATCGACATCGACCGCCCGCTCACGCAGATGTCCAGCGGGATGAAGCGGAAGGTGGCGCTGCTCGCGGTGCTGGTGCCGAAGGTGCCGCTGATCATTCTGGACGAGCCGACGAACACGCTCGACCCGACGATGCGGGACGAACTGCTGGAGCAACTGAAGGCGGCCCGCGACCGCGGCCAGGCGGTGCTGTTCTCGTCGCACGTGTTGCAGGAGGTGGAGGCGGTGTGCGACCGCGTGGTGATCCTGCGCCGCGGGGTGCTGGTTCACACGCAGCAGATGTCCGACCTGCGCGAAGGCCGTGCGGTGAGCGCGACACTGACCGGCCCGGCCCCCGCGACCGGCCCGGACGGCGGCCCGCTCCCCGCGGACGCGGCCACCGACGGGCGGTTGCAGATGACGTATCGCGGCCCGCTCCCGCAACTGCTCGACTGGCTCGCCCGGCAGCCACTGACCGACCTCGTGGTCGAGGCGCCGGGGCTGTCCCCGATCTACAAGAAGTATCACGGCTGACGGCGGTTCGGTGGCCGGGCGCGGGTCCGTTGTTACTGTGTTAGTCCGCGCGGCGCGCGGGCTATCACCGGCGGCCCGTGCCCGTGTTATTCCGCGCGGGGCGGGCGTTACCCTGGCCTTTTCGGTTCTTGGCGCGCGGGCTAACGCCTGTTATTCTGGCGGCTGTCCTCCCGTGCTATTCCGCGCACCGCGCGATGAGCAGGTGCCGAACACGCGCGGACTAATCCCGAGTTCGGCACCAGAGGCGCGGATGGATGGGGCATGGACTGGTTGGTGTGTGGTGTCGTCGCGTTCTACCTCCTGTTGGCCCTGAGCGGGGCTTACGGCTGGTATCGCCGTCGGTACGGCTACCGCTGCCCGTGCTGCCGGGGTCGGGCATGGTTCTCCGGCCGCTCGTTCGGGTTCCGAGATCCGGGGTACGCGCGGTTCTCGTGCCCGGACTGTGCTGGGATATTCTGGGCGGTCGGTGGGCGCCTCCGGACGGAGCATCCGGGTCCCCGGGGGATTGAGGACTCTCGGGACGACGCCCGGGTCAGCGCGGAGGAGCCGTTACCCAGCCACGCGCCTCCGCGGATCGCTGCTCCGCGCGGTGGCACCGCAGAACCGCCGAGCGAGCAAAGGCAGGCCGAACCCGGCGCTGCACCTGACACCGCCAGGTGATTTGTTTGGCATCGCGTCCTGGGAGGGGGCGGTGCCGGTGAGCTTCATCGACTATGAAGCCGCGCACCGGTCAAGTCAAAAACGCCCCTGGCGTCTTCGGTCGTGTTGTCCCGGCACCGGCCCCCGCCCCCGCCGGGCCGCGTGCGGGACAACACGGCCCACGGCCCGGCTCCGCACCGGGTCCCACGCCCCCGCCGATCCCCACCACGCGCGGACCGCACTCGACTATCCGAGGTCACGGGCGCCCCATCGGGTTCACGCGCCCGGCCCCACCCCTCCGAATCCGCCGCGCCGCCCATTCATTCGGCCGAGGTCGGTCACCCGCCCCGGACCAAGCTCCGAGCTGACGCGGACAGGCCCACGTGTGTTCGATCGGCGACCTCATCGCTCCGACGGTCCGCCCGGCCCAAGTCGTCGGGTCACCCGCCGCCCGCGGTTGCGCCCGCGGGGGTGTCGTCCCGCCACCGCTGGTTGGTCCGCAGCATCGCCCAGCACCGCACCAGCAGCTTCCGCGCCAGGGCCACGATCGCCGGCTTCTTGCGGCTGGTCCCGCCCCCGGTCAGCCGCGCGTACTGGGCCCGGGCCCACGGGTTGTACCGCAGCATGCACCACGCGCACTCGACCAGCAGCTTCCGCAGCACCGCCGGGCCCCGCCGGGTGATCCGCCCCTTCCGATCCGTCACCCCGCTCTGGTACTGGGTCGGCACCAGCCCGGCGTACGCCCCCACCGGCTTGCCCGACGCGAACCGGCTCGGGTCCCCCAGGTGCGCCGCCACCGCCTCGGCGGTCCGCGGCCCGACCCCCGGGATCGAGAGCAGCAACTGCGTGCCCGGGTCGGCGGCGCTCAACCGATCGAGCGCCCGCTCGGCCTCCCGGATCCGCTCGTCCAGCTCCCGGTACTGGGCCACCGCCATCCCCAGCATCCCGCGCCACAGCTCGTCCGGGCCGCACGCGGCCAGCCCCTTGGCCTGGGCCTCGATCACCGCCAGCCCGTC